>Ga0272446_1000177_pt1 | contig 95764 bp, 92 predicted proteins | sample YNPCB0061_FD_194587 | JGI IMG/M metagenome (GOLD analysis project Ga0272446, IMG submission 194587) | Hot spring microbial mat communities from Yellowstone National Park, WY, United States - YNP-CB-006-1 | ecosystem: Environmental > Aquatic > Thermal springs > Hot (42-90C) > Sediment | place...
GCTGCTGCTAAGGCTGCATAGAGCTGCGGAAAACATCCACACACCACACCTTCCACCATCCCCTTAGCTTTGACCGAACCAGTACCACATTCATCGAAACTCCCTTCCGCCAAATTACGACGTACCGCACACTGATCACAGACCATCAACAAAATCCCCTGCTCCTTAGCGATGCGGGCCAGTCTTTCCCCCACCGGATCCCCAGCGCGCAAACAAAAGATATTGTCATCAAAAAAGAACATTCCCACCACGTCAGCACCATGATCTCCTCATTCTAATTGGGGGAGAATCATCGTAGCCAGCTTGAATGTGCTAGCCATATGTGTGGCAAAGACATAGGCGACTTTCACCGCATTTTCCTCAGAATAAGACCAGCTATACTATCTATAATTAATAGGTAACATTTGTTGTCATGAAAGGAAAATTAAAGATTTTTCCAGGTTTTCAATAAATCATAGTGCAAATTTTTAGGGATCCCTCACCACCCCATCTAATGTACAGCATAAGATTCCTGTGCTTGCCCCAAGCGACCATCTTCGAGATGCACAATCCGATCAGCAATATCAAGGACGCGGTGGTCATGGGTGACCATGAGAATTGCACATCCCTGTTGTCGGGCCAAAGCTTGCATCAAATTCACCACTTCCCGTCCAGACTTACTATCTAGAGCCGCCGTTGGCTCATCCGCCAAAACCAAATGGGGATGACTGACCAAAGCACGGGCAATTGCTACCCGCTGTTTTTGTCCTCCAGAGAGCTTCTCCGGAAAATAATTGAGACGTTCCCCCAGTCCGACCGCAGTAAGCGCCTGCTCCGCACGCCGTTTTAACTCTGTCTGAGGAATCTCTTCATGCAGCTCCAAAGCCATCTGCACATTTTGCCGCGCTGTCAGAAACTTAAGAAGATTATGCCCCTGAAAAATATACCCCACATGGCGGCGGATCAGCGTCAGTTCCCGCTGGCTAGCACCGTACAATTCCTTCCCCAAAATTTTCAGACTCCCCTCCTGCACAGAACGCAGACCCCCCAATAACGTCAGCAGTGTCGTCTTTCCAGAACCAGACGGCCCCGTCATCAAAACAATTTCCCCTGGATTGACAGTCAGATGAATATCGAACAATACTTGCTTTTTTAGGGATCCCTCACCGTAATAGTGATTCAGTCCTGCCACCTCAATAATGGGTTTGGTTGCCTGGGCAGACTTCTTCTTCACTAACATATCAATGTTGACACTATTGGCAATCATCGTATCCATATCACAAACCTCATAAGGGTAAAAATTTGAGAAAATCTACGAAAATCCAGCCCCAATCGCAAAATACTAGAAAACTAGAAAATATCCGCGGGATCAGCCGATCGCAAACGCCGCACCGCAATCCCCCCAGAAATAAAGCACATCACCACAATTAAAACAAAGATAAAAACAGCCCGCTCCGTAGTCATACTGATGGGCAGAAGGGTGGCATTGCGAGTGAGTTCGTAAAGAATTAAAGCCAGAGAAAAAGCAGGTATATATCCCAAAAGAGCTAAAGTGATTGCCTCCTGAAAAACAACTCCCAATAGGTAAAGATCCGTATAGCCCATGGCTTTAAGCGTAGCATATTCTGCCAGGTGATCAGTCACATCTGTGTAAAGAATTTGATAGACGATGATAATTCCGACCACAAATCCCATGATCGTTCCGAGGGAGAAGATAAAGCCAATTGCTGTACTTTCTGCCCAATAGCGCCGTTCAAATTCGACAAACTCATCCTTAGAAAAGACCAATAAATCTGACCCCATCATCTGTTTGAGTCGGGCAATCACGGGTTGGGGATCCACCCCTGGCTGTAAGCGAATCAGACCTGCCTCAATAATCCCTCGGCGCCGTTGCTGAAAGATATTGAGAAACGTTCTTTCACTGACAATAATGGTACCATCTGCGCCAAAGGTCGCTCCCATCTGGAATAACCCACCAACACGGATACGATGGCCGCCCACTTCTGTGCTAATCTCCCGTCCTTCCTGCTCAATCCACTGAGCAACAGCCCCAAATTCTGCTCGCGAATCCCGATCAAAAAGAACCACATCATCTTGTTTAATTTGACTGAGGTTATCAGGGGTCAATCCAGGTAGATTCAGGATATTGGCATCGGGATCCAGACCAATCACAAAGATACCACGGGTGCGACTATTCTCCGGATTTTTCCAGAGGGCAAAGTTGAGATAAATGGGGCTAATCTCAGCAACTCCTTCGATATTAAGGGCTTGAAATAAGCGACGCTGAGAAAAGTTATCCATGGCAATTAGGGCATTGGATTGGGGGCTGACGAGAAAAATATCCCCCTGAAGAGCAACATGAAAACGAATCGCACTTTCAAACAAGCCATCCTGGAATCCCAACTGCATAAACATCAAGATCCCAGAGAAGGAAATCCCCGCCAAAGCCACCAGCAAACGGACTTTTTCCCGGGTTAGTTGCAGCCAAGCTAAGGGAATACGGGGACGTAAGAAAGCAACTTTGATCATCCCATTACCCCTGCAGATCAATAGTGACAGTCACTTGCATATTGGTCAGCCGGGCAGCCAGCTCATTGTCTTGGGGGTCAATGCGCACCTTCACTTCCACAACTCTGGCATCCACATCTTCGGCAGGGTTGGTGCTGAGGACATCTTTGCGTCCAATTTGCAGCCCAATAAAGTCCACTTCTCCCTGTAAGGTTTCCGGAAAAGCAGGACTGCTAATCTGGACAGGCTGTCCCACCCGGACTTTGGGCACATCGGTTTCATAGACTTCTGCTACAACATACATGCGGCTGGTGTCACCGAGTTGGACGATGCCCTCTTGGTCAATCACTTCCCCTGGGTAGCGGCGGATGCGGAGAATTTGTCCATCCTGGGGAGCGCGAATTTCTGCTCGCTGAAGGCGGGCCTCGGCCAGTTCTAGGCTGCGGGTGAGGGATTGAAGCGGGGTTTGGCTGGGCAGCGCTTGTAGGGATGCTTCCGAAACCTGCAATTGGGTCTGGACATTGTTGACATCGGCGAGGCGGCTGGACTCAATGCGAGCTAGGGTTGCTTGGGCACTGTTGAGGGATTCTTGGGCCTGTTGCACCCGCAGACGACGTTGATCCACATCCAGTTGGGAAACGGCGCCTTCTTGATACAGATTCTGAAAACGTTCTAGGTTGGTTTGGGCATCTCGCAGTTCGGCTTCCAGTTGGCGGATGATGGCTTGCTGGGCGGCGATTTCTCCCTGACGGGGAAGATCCACTTGCTGCAAACGGGTACGGGCTTCTGCAACTTCGAGACGGCGCACGGTGGTGGAACTGGCGAGTTGGGCTTGGGCTTCGGCCAGTTGGGCGGCTGCTAAGTTTCGCTCGGCCAGTCGTTCGGCGTAGTTATCCAAACGGGCAATCACATCGCCAGCGCGAACCCGGTCTCCTTCCCGAACCAAAAGTTCACCCACCCGTTCACCCATGGGGCCGCCTACCGTGATCACCCGCCCATTGGGTTGTAACCGTCCCAAAGCGCCAATGCGGTTGACAGGAGCAAGGGGAGGTGGCTCGGACTGGGCAATCAAAGGACGGGGTCGCAGGATCACGTAGGATCCTCCTGAGATCACAGCCGTAAGGAGGCAAACAGACCACCAGGGAGACCAAGTTGGTTTGAACGCCGGCATGAAGACTGAACCCATGAAATCGCCATGTCCATATCTTAATAGATATTAAAGATTGTTGCGATGTGGATCTGCACACTCTATCCTGCCGTATGCTCTTGGGGTTTTGAGATCCGTCGCTATCCCGAATTTGTCTGAAATCGTCCACAATGGGCTTAAGTCAGCTTTGGGGAGTGTGCCTGTGGATACCCTGGATCAGGTTGCTAGTCATGTTTCCCAGTTAGCCCAGCAGCTAGGGATCCCGAAATATGACCTTTCTGGCAGCACGGTCACTGAAACCTCGGTGCAGGTGGATCACGGGGATCCCAAGCAGGTAAAGGCTTCCCAGCGCTCTGGGGTGATGGTGCGGGTGTGGAATGACCAGGGCACAATGGGGGTGACCAGTACCAGTGATCTGGATCCCGAAGGACTGAAGTTGGCTTTGGAGACGGCTTGGGAGGCGAGTTTCTGGGGAGCCAAGCAGCATGTGCCGGATTTTAGTCCCCAGGATCGAGATCCCATTGCTGTGGTGGATCAGGCAATCAGTCCTTTGGATCCCGCTTCTCTGTTGCTGGAGCAATTGCGGGGGGCGGAACAGGAATTACTCCAGTCCCATCCGGCCATTGCCCAGGTTCCCTACAATGGTCTCAGTCAGCGGCAGTCCCACCGGTTCTACCTGAACAGCCAGGGATCCTTTCGCCAGGGACAGGGTAGTGTCAGTTCGATTTATCTTTACACCACCACCCAGCAACCGGATCGCAAAACCCGCAGTGGGGGAGCTTATCGTCTCAGTCGGGATTTGGCCCATTTGGATATTGCGGGGTGTGTGCGGGAGGCCCAGGAAAAAACCCTCAGCCATCTGGATTATCAACCCATTGCTTCAGGGCGGTATCCCGTGGTGTTTTCCCCAGAGGCGTTTTTGAGTTTACTGGGAGCATTCAGTAATGTGTTTAATGCCCAAAATGTCTTGGACCACCAGAGTTTATCCACCCCAGAGTCTTTGGGATCCCAGATTGCTTCTCCCCTTTTGAATCTGGTGGATGATCCCCTCCATCCTGAGTGCATTGACCCGGACACCTTTGATGGGGAAGGTACCCCCACCCGCCGTCTCCCTGTGATTGAATCCGGGGTTTTGACCCATTTCCTCCACAGCGCCGGCACTGCCCGACGGATGAACACCACTCCCACTGGTCATGCCAATTTGGGGGCCAAAGTCACGGTTAGCCCTCATTTTCTCCATGTCTTGCCAGGAACAGCTCCCGATAGTCGCTATGACCTCAGCCAAGCGGATGGGGTGGTGTGGATTGATGAGCTTAAGGCCCTCCATGCCGGGGTCAAAGCCCTGCAGGGATCTTTTTCCCTGCCCTTTGATGGCTGGCTGCTCCGTCAGGGGAAACCCATCAGCATTGAAGCGGCCACGGTTGCCGGAGATTTCCGCGACCTCCTCCACCAGATTATTTATATCGAGCCTGTAGCCAAGGTCACTGGCGGCGGCATCTGTCCGCGGATCTGGGTGGAATCCCTAAGTATCACCGGCGAAGGGAGCTGATCCTGTGGCAGGATCGGGGAGTTGCGTTGCGGGATGCCGATGGCTAAGCCCTATCCCCCGGTGGTGCTGCGGGAGCGGCTGCGTTACCAAGGTTACAAGTATGTCTTTTTGGGACAGCGACTGCGTTTTCCCAACCAAACCGAAGGCGACCGGGAGTACATCGTCCATCCTGGGGGAGCGGTTGTGGTGCCTGTGACCGCCGCCGGCACTTTTCTCTGCATTCGTCAATATCGTTTTGCCGTGGGGGACTATATTTACGAATTTCCCGCCGGCACCCTAGAACCTGGGGAAGCCCCGGCAGAAACCGTAAAGCGAGAACTCCAGGAAGAAACCGGCTGGCAGGCCCACCGCTGGGATGACCTGGGGCAATTTTACCTAGCGCCGGGCTACTCCGATGAAATCATGTACGCCTACTTGGCCAGGGATTTAGAACCCCTGCCAGAAAAACCCCCAGGGGATGAAGACGAAGACATTCAGGTCGTGGAGTTGACCACCGCCGAGCTTCGCCACAAAGCCCTCCATACCCTAGAACTCGACGCCAAATCCGTCACGTGCTTTTATCGGGCCCTGGCTTTTCTAGGTCAGCTTTGAGTCCATCCTCCTTTTCTGCCACAATCGCATGGGATCCCGAAGGGGGGGGCATCACCGGCAGACGGGTAATGCGAATCCGATCCAGGCGGGGTCCTTCAGCCTTGACCACCTGAAACTCCAAATTCTGCCAAATATGCTGATCCCCGGTTTGGGGGATGCGTTGCATTTGATAGATGATCATCCCGCCTAGGGTTTGGTAGTCATCTTGGATGGGCAGTTGTAAATTCAACTGGTCATTGACTTCTTCCACATCCATTTGCGCCTGGACAATAAACACATCTTCAGAAATGTACTCAATATCCGGAACCTCATCCTCGCCGTCATCATGAATATCCGCAATACTGCCGACAATCTCTTCCAGGATATTTTCAATGGTCACCAAACCGGCCGTACCGCCAAATTCATCTGCCACCATCACAATGGGGGAGTGATGCTGCTGCATATCCTGGAGTAATTCCGCAATCAGTTTATTTTCATGGACAAAGACTGCCGGTCGAATCCAAGGGGCAATGGGACTTTCCAGAGTCACCCGTCCTTCTGCCAATTCCCGAATTAAATCCTTGAGAAAAATAATCCCTTTGATGTCATCCAAAGAATCAGCGATCACCGGGTAGCGGGAATGCCCAGAAGCAGCAACTTCCCTAAAAACATCTTGGAGGGTTGCATCGAGAGAAACAGCATCAATGCTAGTGCGGGGAACCATGATTTCGCTGGCCACTGTATCCCCAAAGGCAAAAACATTCTGCAACAGTTCCCGTTCTTCTTCTTCGATCACCAAGTCAGGATTAGGGCTTTTGGAGGCTAACAGTTCTTCTAATTCTTCTAGGGTAATGGTGTTATAAAGGGCGGTGGCATTGGGAATAGGAACGCCGAAACTTTGTAAAATCAAGCGGCTGCTCATGCGGGGAATATCTGCCAGCGGCTGCAAAAACCGACTCAGTCCTTGACTCAAGGGCGCCAAAGCAAGGGCAGCGGTTTCGGCGTGGACAATGGCTAGGGTTTTGGGGATCAGTTCTCCCAGGACAATCTGCAAATAGGTGAGCAAAACGAAAGTGATGGGAATGGCTAAGCTCCAGGCCAGGTCTTCTGGTGTCGGGAACAAGGGGTGCAGTAGTTCATACAGTGAGGGGAAAAAAGGCACCAGCAACAAGCCCGCTCCCACCACTGGCGCCACTTTCCAGGCGCCAATCCACCCCAACGCCAGACTGGCCACGGTAATGCCCAGTTGCGGCGTAGACAAAGCCCGATCCAAGGCATCCTGAGAGGCTTGTACCAATAAAGCTCTGGGATCCCCATGGCGAGCCTGTTGTAGGATCCTGCCCCGCCGCGCCGCCACCAAAGAGTATTCCAGGGTTACAAAGAGAGCGTTGATGCTGAGCAGGCAGACCATCCACAGCAGGCTAGTGGTGAGGTCGCTGGCGGCTAGATCGCGATTGCCAGTCAAAGCGGCCAAAAGCTGATACGCAGAGGGAGGGTCGTCCATTGGGACAGAAAGAGTTGGGATAGCAATCATCCGTATTTTAGCTTAGGGGGTTGGCTGGCTTGAGATCGGTGTCGGGGGCTACCCGTTCCCCAAAGAGCCTCTGTCCCAAGCGGATCAGGGTACTCCCGGCTTGCACCGCCTGGGGATAATCCCCGGACATTCCCATGGACAACACCGGTAAGGCCCAAGGGGTTCGCTGCCGCAACTGCGCCGCCAACTCTGGCAACTGGGCAAAGGTCCTCAGCCGCTCTTCGGGACTCAGTCCCAAGGGCAAAATGGTCATCAATCCCTGCACCTCCAAGCGATCCAGTGCCAGCAAGTCCTCTAGATCCCCCCAGAGAGCTTCCCTGTCCCAGCCATATTTATCGGGATCCGGGGCTAACTTCACCTGCAGACACACGGAGATGGAGCGGTCAATGGCTTTGGCGTGGAGTTTTTGGGCTAGTTTGAGGCTGTCCACACTGTCAATCCAGTCAAAGATTGCCAGGGCGGCTGCAACTTTATTGGTTTGTAAATGCCCAATCAAATGCCAGATCATCTCCGGGCAGTCTTTAAGGGCGGCTTTTTTGGCTTGGGCTTCTTGCACCCGACTTTCGCCAAAATGTCGCAGGCCCAGCTCATAGGCCCAGCGCATCCGCTCCACAGACACCCCTTTACTCACCGCCAGGATCTCCACGCTTGGGGGGATTTCGCGGCGAATTTGGGTGAGATTGTCGGCTAGGGTTTGGGGATCCATCACTGGTCGTCGGGAGCTGGAAAAAACTGAGGGGTTCAATCTGTCCGCTCAGGGATTAGCTCGGCAAGCTTGGAAAGCACGCCTACCACAAACCAGGCAAGGGCGATAGTGTAGGCCTGTCTGGCTGATTACAGCTTGGTGCCGCACTCCGGGCAAAAGCGATGGGTAGAAGGATTTTTGGCCCCACAATTGGGACAATAAATCAACTCCGCCGCCGCCGTCAAAACCCGTTCCGGGATCCCGACCATTTGGGCGTTGGATTTGCCGGGGGGAATCATCGGGTAGACATTTTCCTCGCGGGTGACTTGAAAATCGACGATCACAGGGCCCTCTTCCGTGAGCATGGCCTGGATGACATCGTCGAGTTGATCAGGGTGATCCGCCATGAGACCCTTGACCCCATAGGCTTCGGCGAGTTTGACAAAGTCCGGCATCCCTGGCTGCATATCCGACTGGGAATAGCGCTCTTCATAAAACGATTCTTGCCACTGACGCACCATCCCTTGCCATTTGTTGTTGATGATCGCCACCTTCACCGGGATCCCGTACTGAGCAATGGTGCCCAATTCTTGGATATTCATTTGGATGCTGGCATCCCCACTGATGCAAATCACCTGGGCATGGGGGAGAGCTACCTGGGCCCCAATGGCCGCGGGCAAGCCAAAGCCCATGGTGCCTAGCCCAGAACTGGAGAGCCATTGCCGTGGGCCGTTGCGGAGAAATTGGGCTGCCCACATTTGATGTTGCCCCACATCGGTGGTGTAGTAGGCATGGGGCGCAGCTTTGCCCAAGGTATCAATGACGTGTTGAGGGGAAAGATCATGGCTATAGCGAGGCACCACCAGGGGGTAATCCCGTTTCCAGCGGTCAATACGTTCCAGCCAAGCCTGGGTTTGTTTGGGAATGGGGGGCAGTTTCTCCAATTGGGCAAGGAGATCTGTGAGTACGGTTTTGACATCCCCAACAATGGGAACGTCTGGGATGCGATTTTTACCCACTTCCGCTGGGTCTATGTCAATGTGAATGACACGGGCATGGCTGGCAAATTCATCCAATTTTGTCGCCACACGGTCATCAAAGCGGGCCCCAACGGCAATCAAGAGGTCGCATTCGGTGACGGCAAAGTTGGCGTAGGCGGTGCCGTGCATGCCCAACATGCCCACAGATAAAGGATGATTTTCATCAAAAGCCCCTTTCCCCATGAGGGTGGTGGTGACGGGAATCTGATAGCGCTCTGCCAGGCGCTGAATTTCTGGGTGGGCGGCGGAGGTGATGGCCCCGCCGCCAACATAGAGCAGGGGGCGGCTGGCTTTTATGATTTCTTTGGCAGCGGCGTGAATCTGGCGGGGATTCCCCCGTTTTGTGGGTTTGTAACCAGGGATGTTGACGTCTTGGGTGGGGTGATAGTCAAACATCTCTACCCCCACATCCTTGGGAACATCAATCAGGACCGGGCCAGGGCGACCCGTACCGGCAATGTGAAAGGCTTCCGCCACAATCCGCCCCATGTCTCTGGGATCCCGCACCACATAGGAGTGCTTGACAATGGGCAGGGTGATGCCAAAAATATCGGTTTCCTGGAAGGCATCGGTACCAATGGCATGGCGGGGTACCTGTCCGGTAATCACCACCATCGGCACCGAGTCCATTTGGGCAGTGGCGATTCCTGTCACCAAATTGGTGGCACCGGGACCAGAGGTGGCAAAGCAGACCCCCACTTTCCCGGTGGCACGGGCATAGCCATCGGCGGCGTGGGCGGCAGCCTGTTCGTGACGGACTAAAAAGTGTTGTAGGATCCCATCTCGCTCTGCCCGGTAGAGTTCGTCGTAAACTGGCAGAATCGCTCCCCCTGGATAGCCAAAAATATGTTTCACACCATGAAGCCGCAGACTGTCCACTAAGGCGAAGGCTCCAGAGGCTGCCATAGAAGTTACCAACAACAGGGGAATGGATCTTGCATTCTGGCATAGTTTTTAGCACAGATTGCAGCTAATGCTGGGGTTTGGCACGATTATTCACAAGGGATTCTCGGCACAGTCATTTCCCCTGCCCTAGGGTGTTGGCGCTGGTAATTGCAGTTGTTGTAGACGCACCAGTTCATCATTGAGGGAGCGCTGAATTGCTACGGTCGGGGCTTTGTTAAAGGCGATTTGCCAGGCTTGGCTGGCGGCAGGGCGATCCCCCAACAAAGCATAGGCAATCCCCAAATTCCGGTGCATTTGCCAGGCCTGGTCGTTTTTGCGCAAGCCTGTTTCCAGGAGATCCCTGGCCAGGGCCGGCTGCTGCAAACCCAACAGGGCCACCGCAGTGATGTTGTAGGCGGGGGCAAAATCGGGATCCCAAGCCATAGCCTGTTCTCCAGTCTGCCGCGCCTGTTCAAAATTCCCCTGCTGCACATAAACCGCTGCCAAGTTGGTCAGTACAATGGCGTAGTCCCGCCGGATCCCCACGGGCACCGGGGGAATAGACTGTGCTGCCCTTTGCAAGAGATCCAAAGGAATTTGGGGATCCCTCTGTTGGTAGACCTGAATCACAGCTTGGTCACTGATCAGGGTCAATTCTGGGTTGGGACGGCGGTTCAGGGCTTGTTGGATGGCTTGGTTGGCCACCTCCCACTGCTGAGCTTGAGCGGCTACCCGTGCCAAGACGATAAAATCCGTGGCCTGGGGCCAAGCAGCAGAAAGTCCTTGGAGGACTTCTAATGCTTCCTGGTTTTGACCTAATTTAGCCAGGGCTAAGCCCGCCTCGGAGCGAAATAGCTCTTGGCTGGGATCTAGCTGCGCTGCGGCGCGAAAGGCTTCCAGGGCATCACTGCCCCGTCCATTTTGCCAGGCCGCCACTGCCAAGCGGTAAAACGCGAAAGCTTGGGGCCGAGCACGGGTATAGAGCTGATAGAGTCGCTGCGCTTCCCCCCAGTTTTCCAGGCGTTCCTGAGCCAAACCCTGGTAAAAAAACAGCACGGGATCCCGGTAACCCCGCACTTCCCCTTGATTGAGGACAGTAAGAGCCTGCTGCCACTGCTGATTCAGCAACAGGGCAATGCCCAAATTCACATAGGCCTCCGTCAAACTGGGATCCAAGCGCAGAGCTTGCTGATAGGCAGTAATGGCACCGGCAATATCCCCTTGGCGGCGGCGGATCACAGCCAAGTTATTGTAAAGAGCGGCATTGCTGGGTTCCAGCCCGATGGCTTGCTCGTAAAGCCGGGCTGCTTCCGGCCAGTTGCGCTGGTTGGCAGCCTTCATGGCTGCTTGCACCAAATTCGCCACATTGGTTTGGGCCCACACCACCCCTGGCCCAAGAAGTACCATCACCACCAGCCACCCCAGCCACTTCATTCCTGTCCTCCAGGGATCCCGTTCAAAACGCTCAAGCGGATCCCAATCCGGGATCCCCCATCCGCCTGGGCGGCAATACCCCGTAACCCATAATCCCCCACTGCATTGGTCCAAAACAGATCCGCCGCATAGAGAGAATTACCCGCGGGAAACAGTTGCCGGATCCCTAGAGAATAGAGAGCAGTTGTCCCTGTAAAACTGGTTCTGGCCGCGCCGGGCACCGGGATCCGTTCCGTGGCACTGAGTTGATTGCGCCCGGACAAGATGGGAGTGAAGCTACCGTAGACCTGGGTGTTTTCCCCTAGATTCCCCCGCGCCCCCAGTGTCAGGCCAATAATGTTGCCGATACCAGAGGCTTCTTGGGGAATGGCGAACTTAGGCGTGAGGCTGTATTGAATGGCGGACCCGGGATCCCGATAGGTGAAGGGCAGATCCGTGTAGAGACCCACTGCGACAGCGCCATCTAGGGCGCCGAAGCCCGTTAGCCCTAGGCTCCAGGATCCCACAATCCCCCGTTGTCCTCGATCTGGCAGCACAGCCAAGCGGGTAAAAATCGTCAGTTCTGTGGGCAAAAGATTGTAATTCCCATCCGTATCTGTCGAGCTGTAGATCACTGCCAGTTCCAGATCATCAAGTAAGCCAAAGCGGGCCACCTGGGCCGAATCTTTGCTGCCAAAGGCCAGTTCATAGACCACACTTCCCAAGGGCAGGGTGGTACTGGGAAACCCACCGGGCTGACGGAGAAACTCCTGTGCCACAGGATAACGAGCGCGGCGGAAGATCTCATACCCCTGACCCCAATCCGGCAAATACATCAGATCCACAGCAATCCCTGTATCTCCTCCCGGTTGCACCAGAACGCTGCCGGGGCCAAAGCTGACTGGACCAAAACGATTGGTGAGGTACAGGTTCAAACCCAAGCGACTATTGGGAATAACCCTAAAACCAATGTTATAGACATTGCGGGTGGTAAACAGGCTGCCCTCCGCCTGCTTCGAGAGGGAGTTCAATCCTGATAACACCAAGGTGGTATCCGCAGAAAATTTGATGTATTCACTCAGGTCATAATCAAACCCAAATCCCAGGGAGGTAACCGTGCCGTAGTAACGCAGCCGGTCAATGGTATAGCCAATGTTGGCGGCCAGTAGTTTATTAATATCGCCAATGACATTGGTCACAGGTAAATCTTCAGGAAAATAGCTGATCTGGGGATTGAGATGTAGGCGGAATTGATCCGAAACACGATAGGTAATGGGAAGAGCAATACTATAAAAAGTAGCGTTATCTTCAGCCACCAAAATTTCACCGGAAATCGTTCCCCGATCCCCCACCCCGACCAGGACTTTTCGGGCGGCTTCTGTGGTAATCAAGCCTTGCACTTGGGCGGTCGGCTTGAAGGTTTCGGCAGCGACTTCTGCTCCCAAAACCAAAGCAGCACTGAAACGATTATCCTCATAAAAGCGCCACTTCGCCTGCAGCGGGATCCCCCCATAGATAAACTGCACAGCGGTATCTTGATTGGGAATCGGGACGCGGATGGGATTGGTAAAGATCGTATCGTCTTTCCCCACAGCCCCGATACTGACTTGCAGGTTATCGATGACGCCGTAGTCAGCACTGAGGCGAATATCATTACCCCGCTGGCTGGTGGCACCGGCTAACTGAATGCGAAAGTCCAGGGGGTTACTAAAAGAAGTGCCGCCAACACTCAAGACCAATTCTTGCGGTTCGAGGGTTGTCGCAGTTTCAAAGCCAAAAAGGCGGTAGGGCGGGCGCTGTAAGGGAGAAAGCTTTAAGCCACTGACACGAAAGGCAGTATTTTCGGGGGTGAGTTCGGGCAGGGTGGGAAAAGGGGCATTGGCTTGCAAAACCAAAGGATCAACCAGTTGATCGGCGGGCAGTTGTCCCAAAAAGGGCTGGGGGGCCACCAATTGCTGAGTCAGATCCAAGTCGGCGGCTCGATGGGAAAATGGCGGCGGCGGTTCCGGCAGGAGAAGGGGCTGACTTTGCTCCAGGGAAGGGTTGAGGATCACCGGTGGCGGCGGCTCTGGTAGGGGTTGGGACGGGGATTGGGCAACAGGGGGCGGGCTAGCCGGTTGAGGCCGAGGCGACGGGATCCCCCTGGGAACATCCATCGGTGTAGGTGGAGAGGGAGGAACAGGCTGGGAGACAGCAGGGGGCAGAGCTTGGAGTGGCATGGGGGTGAGAGGGGCCTGTTCTGGAGCCAAATTCACCTCTAGCTGTCCGCCACCGGCCAAGGGCAGCACCAGGGATCCCGATTCTGAGAGGGCGAGATTGCCAGGGCGGGTGATTTCCACCTGTCCCCCTCCTGCCAGGGGCAGGATCAAGGTCGGGGCAGTGGCGGAAGTCTGAGATGAGGGAGGGGGAGCTGTGAGGGGACGGGTGATGCGAATCTGCCCACCGCCAGCGAGGGGGAGAGTTTCCGTCTGTTGGGTCGGGGTGACTTGGGCAACCGGAGGGATCGTGGTCGGAAACTGGGTAGGGGGATCCTGACTCCAGATTTCAATGGTTTCAGGGCTGGTTTCCGCTTGCAGGCCCTGCCCGGCCACATGAATATGGAAGCCTTTTTCCCCGGGCTGAACCACCACCGAGGTGATGCCCAGATCGGGGAAACTTTGGGGACGGAGCAGCGCAGGATTCGTCGATAACTCTGCCTCTGGAAAGATCAGGGTCAGACCTTGCTCGGAAAAACGGGATTGGTAGCTGGGCAGACCCTCCCCTTCCCAGCGCAACTGCAGCCGCAACCGTCCTTGGTGTGGGATCAGCTCAATGCCTTGCAACCGCTGGGCTGCCCAGACTGCCTGGGTGGAGAGCACCCCCAAAACCGAGGCGCTGAGAAGGGTTTTCCAGGTGATGCCAAGGATTGTGGGGAAGGACATCATGGAGACCGGGCAGAACGGCAAACTCCAGATAGTATTACATGAACCGGGATGCGGCGGGGTGACGCCAGAATAACCCCCCCATAACCCAAGGGCAACGAGGCTAGGGGTATCATCCAGATCATCACTGCTCACACAAATTTTTTCGTCTTTGCCCAGAAAAACTCCTTCGAGGCTCTCCCCAGTCAGGTTCCCAGAAAACGCTCAGACCATCTCGCCACACTCTCCAGAGAATGAATGATGTCTACTCCGATTCAACCTGGTTTTGCCCCCCCTGAAGACTACCTCAACCGGGAGGTAAGCTGGATTCGATTTAACGCACGGGTACTGCAAGAAGCCTTGGATGAGCGCAATCCCCTCTTGGAGCGGCTCAAGTTTTTGGCCATTTTTGAGACCAACTTGGATGAATTTTTCATGGTGCGGGTGGCGGTGATCCGCCGGCAACTGGCCACTGGGGTTTCAGCGTTGACCCCGGATGGTCTCACCCCAACCCAGCAACTCCTCCTGATTCGAGAGCACTTGCAGCCCCTGGTGATCCAGCATCACGATTGTTTTAACCAGGTTCTCCGTCCGCTCCTCCAGGAAAAAGCCGGGGTGATCCTAGCAAGGGATGAGGATCTCACCCCTGCTCAGGGTGAGGAGTTGGCAACCTATTTTCACGATCAGCTTTACCCAGTCTTGACCCCTTTAGCCATTGATCCAGGACATCCTTTTCCCTATATCTCTGGGCTGAGCTTGAGCTTGATGGTGATTGTGGAAGATCCCGAAACCCAGGAACAGCAGTTCGCCCGTGTCAAAGTCCCCACGGGATTATTGCCCCGCTTTGTGCCTTTGGCGGATGGCACAACCTATGTCACTTTGGAGCAGGTGATCGCCCACAATTTGGGGTCTTTGTTTGTGGGGATGACGATTAAGGGGGCTTATGTATTTCGGGTCACCCGCGATGCCGATATTGAAATCCAAGAAGATGAAGCGGATGATTTGTTATCTGCCATTGAACAAGAACTGCGCAAACGCCGTTTTGGTTCGGTGGTGCGCCTAGAAGTGAGTGCCGATACCCCGGATTGGGTGGTGGAGTTTTTGCAGGAACAACTGGAACTAGAACCAGAACAAATTTATGTGATTCCGGGTTTATTGAATCTAGGAGATCTGATGTATTTTCTGCGGTTGGATCGCCCGGATTTGAAAGATCCCCCGTGGATGATTCCTACCCATCCGCGCCTGCGCCCAGCCCAACTCAATGGGGAGTCCCCTGATGTGTTTGCGGTGATCCGCGAAAAAGATATTCTGGTGCATCATCCCTACGATTCTTTTAATACCAGTGTGCTGACGTTTATGCAGCAGGCAGCCCGGGATCCCCATGTTTTGAGTATCAAGCAAACCCTCTATCGCACTTCTGGGGATTCGGAAGTGGTGCAAGCTTTAATTGATGCGGTGGAACGGGGCAAGCAGGTGGCGGTGGTGGTGGAACTCAAGGCCCGCTTTGATGAGGAAAATAATATCTGGTGGGCCAAACGTTTAGAACAAGCCGGAGTGCATGTCACCTACGGGATCCCGGGACTGAAGATCCATAGCAAAATTCTGGCGGTGGTGCGACGGGAAGGACAGCATTTGCGTCGTTATGTGCATATTGGCACGGGAAACTATAATCCCAAAACAGCAAAACTTTACACCGATCTAGGTCTACTGACCTGTGACCCCATCTTGGCGGCGGATGTATCGGATGTGTTTAATTATTTGACTGGGTATTCCCGTCAGAAAGCCTTTCGGGCCTTGCTGGTGTCTCCCATGACGATGCGATCCCAGATGACGGCGCTAATTGAACGAGAAATGCGCTCTTCCGGTCGGATTATTGCCAAGATGAATTCTTTGGTGGATCCCCAAATTATTGCCAAGCTCTATGAAGCCAGCCGGGCAGGGGTGGAGATTGATTTGATTGTGCGGGGGATGTGCTGCCTCAGACCCGGGATCCCGGGGTTGAGTGAAAGGATTCGGGTGATCAGTATTGTGGGCCGATTTTTGGAGCATTCCAGAATTTTTTATTTTGCCAATCAGGGGCAGCCGGAGGTGTATGTGGGCAGTGCGGATTGGATGACCCGCAATTTGGATAAACGGGTGGAGGTGGTGGCTCCGATTCGGGATCCCGATTTGCGCCAGGAACTGAAGCAGCTTTTGGAGCTGATGTTGGCGGATAACCGTCAGGCTTGGGAACTGGATGGGGAGGGGATTTACCACCAGCGGCGACCCAACGGGGAAGAACGCAGCACCCAGGTGATGTTGATGGAACAAGCCCGGCGGCGGTAAGGCTCTATTCCAGACTGGAGCGGCGGCGGCGGCAGCGTTCGGAGCAGTATTTGACGTCGTCCCAGCAGTCGGCCCATTTTTTCCGCCAGGTGAAGGGACGCTCACACACCGGGCAGATTTTGCTGGGGAAGTCAGACTTGGCTCGTTGCCGCACCATGATTGCGGGTTCACCGTCTCAAAAGAAGCGGGAGCGTGATTGTGCCCGTTCCCCTTTTATTTTTAGCATGGGGGGTACTTAATTCTCGGAGCCGAGATGAATAACCGGCGTATCCTGCCTATCCTTGTGGCTGCGTTGGCAGCAGCGGTGATCGGTGGTAGTCTAACCAGTAATTTGACGGGCAATTTGACCAGTTTTGCGGCTTCTGGCACCCCAGCGGATCCCCCCACCATGCCTCCCCAGTCTTCTCAGTCCTTTAGTTTTGCCCTGTGGGAAGCGGTGCAGCGGCAGAGTGATGCCACCAACCGGATTATTTCTCCGGTCAGTGCCCAGGTGGCTCTCTCCATGCTCTATAACGGCGCTCGGGGCACCACCCAAACCGCTATGGCTGAGACTTTGGGGGTGACCGGGATCCCGATGGAGACGGTGAATGCCCAGGCCCAAGGGATGCTTGCTCGCCTCAATAGCGCCGCAGATCCTCAGGTGCAACTGGCTATGGCCAATTCTCTCTGGCTGAATCAGGGGATCCCGATTCAACCGCCGTTTATTCAGTTCAGCCAGCAGTATTATCAAGCGGAGGTGCGGACTTTGCCGTTTACGGCGGCGGCGCTGGAAACCATTAACGGCTGGGCCCGGGACAAAACCCAGGGGCGGATCCCGATGATCTTGGATGAAATCGATCCCCGTGGGGTGGCCTATTTGCTCAATGCGGTCTATTTCAAGGGGGATTGGACGCGGGCTTTTGACCCTAATCTCACCCAACCGGCACCTTTTACCCTGGAGAATGGGGACACCATCCAGCATCCCCTCATGAGCCAGACGGGCACCTTTGCCTATTTGGAGACCGAGACCTTTCAAGGGGTACGCTTACCCTACGGCAGATCAGGCGCTTTGGCGATGACGGTGATCCTGCCCAAGCAGAACCTGGAGACCTTTTATGCCCAGCTCAATCCCACCACTTGGCAGACCTGGACTAACGAATTCACGGAGCGACCGGGATCCCTAAGGCTACCGCGGTTTGAGACCAGTGCCACCTTTGATCTGCAGCCGATCCTAACCCAGATGGGGATGGGGATTGCTTTTACAGGGGCAGCAGACTTTGGCGGACTCACCCCTGAACCCGCCGCCATCAGCAAAGCCATCCAAAAAACTTTTATGGAGGTGAATGAAACCGGCACGGAAGCCGCCGCCGTAACGGCCATTGGCATCACCCGCACGTCTATTCAAGTGCCTCGGGATCAATTCACGATGGTGGTCAACCGCCCCTTTTTCCTGGTGATCAGCAGCGGTGAAGACATGCTCTTTATGGGGGAGATTCGAGATCCGCGGGGCTAGCCCAGAGATGCTGCAGAAACTGCTGCAACAGGGGCTGGTGGGGATCGTGGGGCTGGGCTTGATCCAGCCAGGGTAAGACCGCTTCGGCGTAGGCGGGCTGGCAGGCAGAGGCAGGCCAGAGTAAATCCGGGCTGGGGCTGAGCTCCCAAACCCTACCCTGCCAAACCAAAAGGAGGGGACGGAGCCAGAGCATGGGTACGGCTGTGGCCAAGGTGGAAACTTGGATTTGCTCGGCGACCAAGGTTCCCTGGGATCCCGATAGGCACACCCAGGGACGAATCTCTGGGGGATCTGCGGGCACAAGGGGGTCAGGGTGGGGGTGCGGGGGGGTGGAACTGGGTAGAAAGCCTTTGAGGGGACGAGACAGCATTGCGGATCTCATGGGCCAGGCGATCACCTAAACCTGGATGACAGACATTGTACCGTCTGCCAAAAAAGCGTTGCAGGTCGGTTTCGCTGAGGCGGAGGAGAATCGGGCGACCATGGGGGCAGGTGTGGGGCTGGCGGGTGCGCTGCCAATCCTGCACTAAGGCTTGCATTTCCCCCAGGGATAAAACCCTGCCATTGCGGATAGCGGTGCGACAGGCAAGGGTGACCAGGGCTTGGTCGGGATCCCGGGCCAGGATCAGCAGGATCTGGATTTGATCGGCTTCCGGCAGTCCCAGTAGCAACTGGGGAATACGGCGCACCCGCCACTGCTGGCTGCCAAAGGGTTCGGGATCCGCCCCCAGTTCCCTCAGGGCTGTAATTTCGGGATCCCGGAGGGAACCGACCAAAAGGGGGCTTTCAATCCAGTTGCACTGCTGTTCGAGACGTTCAAACAACACCCGTTCATGGGCCACATGCTGCTCGATCAGGGCCAGGCCTTTGCCATCGGTGATCACAATGTAGGTGCGATCCAGTTGGGTCAACACCTGCACAGGGGAGGGGGCTGAGACCTGGTAGGAACGCCCCTGTTCTCGCAGGCGATGCAAAAATGCGACAGGGAGAGTCTGGGTAGGGCTGGCCAAAAGCTCCCCAATCAAGGCCCTGAGGGTGGCGCAGTGCTGCTCAAGATCCTGCAAATACACTTCTGTTTTGGCGGGATGGCGGTTCCAGTCCACCTGTTGCGGCGGCAAGGATGCCAAAGCCACACAGAGGGGATAGCGGCGGGGGGGTAAACTGCGACGAAAGCTCTCGAGGAGGGCGGTTTGCAATTCGGGAATGGTGACCAGGCGGCCGTTGATCCCCACCCAACAGGCATCCGGGCGGGGACGATGCACATGGCTAGGGATCCCCACCACCACCTGCCAGGATCCCGAACTTCCTTGGCGGCAGTCCTGGGGGTGCACCCGCGGCCAGCGTTGGCAAAGCCTTTCAATCACACTCCCCGCCGTGAGATGCACACACAAGCGCCCCTGGATCTGCAGAATCCAACTCACCTGGGGATGGGTCACCGCCGCCCCATAGACCACCTGCTCCAAAGCTGCCCGACTTACCCCCTGGCTGCGGCGCTGGGGCCAGTCCCGCCAAAGTTGAGCCACTTCCGCCACCGTGCCCCGGTCCATGCCCACAGGACGTAATCCCTGGCTTTCCCCTTGGTGGTCATAAACAGTTTGCCAGCCATGGTCTGCCCCAGGGATGCGGGAAGCAATGCTCAGGGATCCCGCCTGAGCCAGGGCATGGAGCGCTTGCCCACGAAATCCCAAGGTGGTGACCAGAGGCGGCAGGGTTGTGACAGGGAGTTTACTGGTGGTTCCTGAGCGGGCCACCGCCAGCAGATCCTGGGGGGGGATCCCCACACCGTTATCGCTGACCCGTACCCGCCCCTGCTCAGGCCAGACTTCCGCTGTGATGCGAGTGGCCTGGGCATCAAGGGCATTCTCGATCAACTCTCGCAAGGCTGCGGCCAGATTATCAATCACCTCCCCTGCGGCTAACCAGCGCACCATTTCAGGGGGTAGGGTGATGAGAGTCGCATTCACAAGCAAAAATTTTAGGGATCCCTAGAGGCACGACTAAAAACAATTTCCTTGACTTCACCAAAGTTGCCCAGCACCCCTTGGGGTTGGTTATTCCAGGTGACAGCTACCCCACCGGCATTCCCCGCCCGCAGCACAATGGAATCTTTCGCCGACCAACTCATTTCCGTACCGGGCTGGAGGGTATCTTCCAAAACCGTGCGATTATCCGCAATCACCCGGATCCAAGAAGGACGCTCCACCACTCGAATAGAAACCAAGACCTGCTCCGTCGGCACAGGAACAGGTGTTGGGGGATCCCCAGTGGGTGCAGGCATAGGACTCAGTTCGGGAGCCATGCTCTGAGCTTCTGGCTCGGGAAGAGTCTCAGGGGTGGGTTCGGGATCCGATGGGGAAAGGGCTGCCGTTTGCCAAGCTCGCCAGGCCTGCCACCAGCGCACCAGGGGACTTTCAGTTCCCCCCACAAGATAGGCCAAGCCACTCACCGTCAGGATCACGACCCCCACATAGACCCCCCACAAATGCAGGGGACGTAGGGCAATCACGGGATCCCAACCCCTTTTCCTCCGGGGATGCGGCTCAGGGCTGCTGGCTAACTCCATCCAAGCTTGACTCAAAGCCTGTCCATCCAAGCCCAAATAGTCAGCATAGCGACTCAAAAACCCCCGCACATACACCAATTCCGGCAACTGCTGGGGCTGGCCTTGTTCCAACGCATCCAAGTAAGCCACACGGATGTGGGTATCATGGGAGACAATGTGCAGGGTGAGGTGACGGGCCTCCCGCTGTTCACGCAGCAATGCACCAATAGCATGCAGAGAAGAAAACCGGGAGTTAGGCAGACTCATGGCTGGACTCCTGGACAAGCTGGTTAACTTCAGCAGGACTGAGGGGGCGAAACTTCCCTAATCCTAAAGTACCGAGCCGCAGAGAACCAATAGCCAAGCGATGCAAACTCACCACCGGATGCCCAAGCTGAGCCATCATACGGCGGATCTGACGGTTGCGTCCTTCCCTGAGGATAATTTCCACCTCAGTCTGGTGACGAAACTGCCGCATCAGGCGAATCTGAGCTGGCAAGGTCGGCCCATCCTCCAGGTCTATCCCCCGTCTCACCTGCTCCAGGATAGCGGCACTAGGGATCCCCGCCACCACCACCCGGTAAGTTTTGGGCACATGGTACCGGGGATGAGACAAGCGCAGGGTTAACTGCCCGTCATTGGTCAGCAACAGCGCCCCACTGCTATCAGCATCCAACCGCCCAATCGGGTAGAACCGACCCCGCTGCCGCCACTCCCGGGAAAGCAAATCCAAGACCGTCCGCCGCCCTTGGGGATCCCGACAGGTCGAGACCACCCCCACGGGTTTGTGTATCAAGAGGGTCTGGAAAGCAATTTCCGGGGGCTGAATCACCCATCCATCCAGGCTGATTACATCCTGAGCGGGATCCGCCTTGATCCCCAGGGTGTGAATCCGTTGCCCATTGAGGCTGACCCGGCCCGCTTGGATCAGGGCTTCTGCCTGACGGCGAGAGGCAATCCCCCACTGGGCCAAAAGTTTTTGCACCCGTTCCTTGGTCATAGGCTAGGCAGGTGGGTGGGGAGGTGAATCAGGAATCGTCGAGAGCAACTGGGAAATCTTCATCAGTTCACTAGCCGTCAACGATTCTCGTCCCTCACTAAATCCCTTGAGAGAATAGACCAAGCCACAGTCAAATTCCTCCGCTAGCCGGCAGACTTCTTTGAGATCAGCCACCGACCAAATACTCCAACTCCCCCGCAGCTCATCATTGACCCGCACTTCCACACGATTGCCTTCCACATAAATCAATCGCTGGTGATCCTGGTGGGACTGGGACTGATGCCGCAGCGCTTGCACCGGATCCATGTTCAAAACCGCCATCGCTTGCAACAATTGCGGTAAAGCTTGCGTCAAATGGTGTCTGATCAAATCCGGCTGCCCGCGAATACAAGCCAAAAACGCTTCCGTCACCGTTTCATTGAGGGTTTTCAGCGCCTGCATCGGAGAAACCTGATCCCCAGGCTGCTCTCCCAGATGTTGGAGCGTGCTGATCAAATCCATCTCTGAATAGGACACAAAAAAGTTAAGATCCCTTTTAGTCAAGTATAAAACAATTCTTTTGAGGCTGGAGATTTTGTCTGGGCCGGATCCCTAATAATGACGCTCAAACTCAAAGTTTCTAAGTGATTCCCCCACCCAGAGCACTAGGGATTACCCTAAAGTTAAGTCAACTCAATCCCACTGGAACTGTAATGAATAGCAGTGTCGCCATTGTGGTCGGGGTCAATATCCTGATTCTGATGATGGGTCTGTGGTTACTCCCCCTCCTAAGGCGGTTAACAGAGATTTTTCGGGGAACTGCTCGGTCCTTTACGCAGTGGGAACAGGCTGCCGCGGTTGCTTTTGCGCCCCTTCCCGCTGCTCTCCGGCAAACTGCCACCGCCCTCCGTCACTCCCGCCAAACCCTGACCCGCTCCCAAAAGCGCCTTGCCCTACTCCGTACCCTCTGGGGTGCGCTTCGGTTCCTGAGAGGCTCTCCCTAAAGCCACCTCCACAGCTTCCTCTAGCTGGGCCAGGGATCCCGAATTGTCCAGGACTACATCCGCGCGGGCGATCTTTTCAGCCAAGGGCCACTGCTGGGCCAAGCGAGCCTGGATATGCTCCCGGCTCCAGTGGGGATGACGCTGATGGAGGCGTTGATACTGCTGCTCTTCCCCACAGGTCACCACCCAAATTTCGTTCACCAAATCGGTCATCTCGGCTTCAAACAGCAACGGAATATCCAGAATCACCACCGCATCCCGATGCTCCTGGATAAACCCTTCGGCCGCCCGCCGCACCTCAGGATGGATCACCCCTTCCAGCCATCGCCGCCCTTGGGGATCCCGGAAAATGATCTCCGCCAACGCCAGCCGGTCTAGGGATCCCGCAGCCTGTATAACCTCTGGGCCAAAGTGCTCAATCACCTGGGTGACCACAGGGGATCCCGGTTCTAAGAGGGCGCGGGCCTGCTGATCAGCATCAAAAACCGGGATCCCTAACCGCCGGGCGTAGGCAGCCACCGTGGTTTTGCCGGTGCCCAAGTTTCCTGTCAGCCCAATGATCCGTCTCACCGCCCGCACTCCAGCAGCCGATGAATCGCCTCGACACAGCGATGGGTGACCTGTTGCAACTCCTCCCGCGCCGTAGAACTCGGCGGGGGAATGGGATCCCCGATCCGCACCGTAATCGGGGCAAACAAGCGCGGGAACCGTTGTCCCTTCGGTTGGATCCGCTCCGTCCCCCACAGGGCCACCGGCACCAGGGGCGTTTGGGTTTGGGCCGCGATCAAAGCTGCGCCCAAGTGAGGAGTTTCAATCCGTCCATCGCGACTGCGGGTGCCATTCAAAAAGATCCCCACCGCCCACCCCCGTCCCAGGGCCTGCTGGGCCGCCTGCAACGCCTTGCGGTCCACCCCCCCCCGCCGCACCGGATAAGCCCCATAGAGGGTAATCACCTGTTTGAGTACCGGCACCCGAAACAGCTCCTCCTTAGCCATAAAAGCCACCGGTCGCCGCGCCGCATTCGCCAGCAACGGGGGATCCAAATGACTGGCATGATTGCTGACCACAATCAAGGGGCCAGAACGGGGCAAAGCTCCCCAAACCCGCCCCCAAAACACCAGCCGAAACAGAGGATTAACCACCAACCACTTCAGCAGCCAATAGCACACCCAATCCGACCAACGATAGCGCCCCATCCCCCCCCCAGAGCGGTCAACAATGGACACAGGATAATTTGATGATCGGCATCCTCACCTGATCTCACCAATCAGCCATGACTGCGAGGCTGCACCGGTTTGGCCAAAGTCGGCGGCAGAGCAGAAGTCCGACCCAAAACCGTGGTTGTACCTTGCAGGGTCTTCGTCGTGTCCAGGGATCCCCCCGTCACCAGAGCCTCCAGACTTGCCACCAGCACCGCCCGGGGGAGTTCACCCACCGCCTCCGCCACCCGTTGATTATCTGCATCCAGAAACACAAAGTGGGGGATGCCATTGACCTTGTAGGTATCCAGCTCAGGCAACCAGCGCGGGTTATCCACATTCAGCATCACAAAATTCACCCGTTCCCCATAAAGCGCCTTCACCTCCGCCAGCATCGGCGCCATCGCCCGGCAACTGCCACACCAATCCGCATAAAACTCCAACAGCGTCGGTTGACCATTGGTTTGGGCCACCTCCCAGTCCGTAGACTGAGCCGCCAAAGCTCCTAACGACACCTGCTGACGATTTACCTGCACCGCCAAAGCCAAAACCACCGTCAGCACCATCGCCACCCCCGCCACCAAAGCATTGCGAATCGCCGTCGGATTCATCAGGGTCACTCCAAAGTCCACTCTCTTGATGCTAACCCTCCACAACCGTAAAATTCCCGCCCCCCATCAGTACGGGGATCCCTACCTCCCCACCCCCAGCCAGCGCTATTGCCAGCCTTTCCCACAGACTGATAGACTAGCACTCGTGAGGTGAGAGTGCTAAACCCAAGGCATCCAGCCCTAGGGTAAAGCGGCAAGCCTCACAGCCAAGATTTCTGAGTTTGTTATCCACTACATCTTCGTGATGTTTTCCCATACGAAGGGAGGTATTTCATGGCCGCTTTAACGTTGAATGCTTCCACCCTCAAGCCCCTTGGGGATCGGGTGTTCATCAAAGTCTCTGAGCAGGATGAACGCACCGCCGGTGGAATTTTCCTGCCCGACACTGCCAAAGAAAAGCCCCAAGTGGGAGAAGTGGTGGCAGTGGGCCCTGGCAAAAAAACCGACGAGGGCAAAGTCGTTAGCATGGACATCCGCGTAGGTGACCGGGTACTTTACTCCAAATACGCCGGCACCGAAGTCAAATTGGGCAACGATGACTACGTCCTTTTGTCAGAGCGGGACATTTTGGCCATCGTTCCTTAGGAGACCCTTTCTGCTCATCACACACCTTGCAGTGATTCACCCTCATTGACACCATTTAGAGGTTGATTATGGCTAAGTCGATTATTTTTAACGAAGATGCCCGTCGCGCCTTAGAAAAAGGCATGGATATCCTGGCGGAAGCTGTGGCCGTCACCCTTGGGCCCAAGGGTCGCAACGTGGTTTTGGAAAAGAAATTTGGCGCTCCCCAGATCATCAATGACGGGGTCACCATCGCCAAAGAAATCGAACTGGAAGACCACATTGAAAACACCGGTGTTTCTCTGATCCGCCAAGCCGCGGCCAAAACCAACGATGCTGCTGGGGATGGCACCACCACAGCCACCGTTTTGGCCCACGCCATGGTCAAAGAAGGTCTGAAGAACGTTGCTGCCGGTGCTAACCCCATCGCCCTGAAGCGGGGCATTGACAAAGCTACCCGCTTTCTGGTGGACAAAATTGCCGAGCATGCCCGCCCCGTGGAAGACTCCAAGGCCATTGCCCAGGTAGCTGCCATCTCTGCCGGTAATGACGACGAAGTCGGTCAGATGATTGCCGAAGCCATGGACAAAGTTGGTCGGGAAGGGGTGATCTCCCTGGAAGAAGGCAAGTCCATGACCACCGAACTGGAAATCACCGAAGGGATGCGCTTTGACAAAGGCTACATCTCGCCCTATTTTGCCACCGACACCGAGCGGATGGAAGCCAACCTGGAAAACCCCTACGTTCTTCTCACCGACAAAAAGATCACCTTGGTGCAGGACTTGGTGCCGGTATTGGAGCAAGTGGCCCGTTCCGGTCGTCCTTTGTTGATCATCGCTGAAGACATTGAAAAAGAAGCCTTGGCGACGCTGGTGGTCAACAAGCTGCGCGGTGTATTGAATGTGGCTGCTGTTAAGGCGCCTGGGTTTGGCGATCGCCGCAAAGCTATGCTGGAAGACATCGCTATCCTCACAGGCGGCCGTGTGATCACCGAAGATGCGGGTCTGAAACTGGAAAACACCAAGTTAGATGCCCTGGGTTCTGCTCGCCGCGTCACCATCACCAAAGACGCCACCACGATTGTTGCGGATGGTCAAGAAGCCCAAGTCAAAGCCCGGTGTGAGCAAATCCGCCGGCAAATGGAAGAAACGGATTCTTCCTATGACAAGGAAAAGCTGCAAGAGCGCTTGGCCAAGCTTGCTGGCGGGGTCGCGGTGATCAAGGTCGGTGCTGCCACAGAAACCGAAATGAAAGACCGCAAGCTGCGCTTGGAAGATGCCATCAACGCGACCAAGGCTGCTGTTGAAGAAGGGATTGTCCCTGGTGGTGGTACAACTTTGGCTCACCTGTCTCCTGTTGTCACGGAATGGGCCAACAACCACCTGAGCGGAGATGAACTCAGCGGTGCCTTGTTGGTGGCGCGGGCCTTGGGTGCTCCCTTAAAGCGGATTGCTGACAATGCTGGTCAAAATGGGGCTATTGTCCTGGAGCGTGTCAAGGAAAAACCCTTTGATACTGGCTACGATGCCCAAAACGACACCTATGTGGATATGTTCGCGGCGGGTATTGTGGATCCGGCTAAGGTGACCCGTTCTGCCCTGCAAAATGCGGCTTCTATTGCCGGGATGGTGTTGACGACTGAGGCGATTGTCGTGGACAAGCCTGAACCGAAGACACCTGCGCCAGCCGGCGGCGGTATGGGCGGGGGCGACTACGACTACTAAGGCGACCCTGTCCAATTGCCCGAAAAGCTAGCTAGAAGTTAGCTAGATAAATGTGCAAGAGCTTCTCTGCCGAGAGAGGCTCTTTTTTGTGTGATTGGTGTGTCAGTTGCAATCCCTGCCAATACCCCTGGTCTGTTCTGGGAGAGGGGCCATGCATCTAGGGTTATTGCAAACCAATTGCAAACCTACCCAAGTGCTCCGCGCCGCTGACGCGACCACCCCTAGCTCCTCTTCCAGAAACTACCTAACCAATTCCCTGACCGTGGGCAGGGAAGGTTGTGTGGGTCTAGGGCAAACTATCCCTAGCGAAAACCTTTTCCGGGTTTTTTCCCAGATTTTTTGTTCTTGGGCGGAGTATTTTTCTTGGGAGCTTGGGATTGACCGCGCCACTGGGATCCCTGAGCCGCAGCGGGCAACTGGCGTCCCCCTATTCCCGGCATGATTGGGGGCATACCGGGCAATCCACCCTGGGACATCTGCTTCATCATGTCCCGCATCCGCTGAAAATCGCTGACAAGCTTGCTGACATCTTCGAGTTTGTGCCCGGATCCCTGGGCAATGCGCCGTTTGCGACTGGTACTGCGGGCAATGAGTTCTGGGTTACGCCGTTCCTCTCGGGTCATGGAATTGATCATGGATTCGCAGTGTTTGAGTTGATCCTGACCCTTTTGCAATTGCTCGTCGCTGAGTTTATTCATGCCCGGAATCAGTTTCATAATCCCACCTAGGGATCCCAAACGTTTGATCATGCGCATTTGCTTGAGAAAATCATCAAAATCAAACTGGGCTGACATCATTTTTTCTGTCATGGCGGCGGCATCAGCCATATTGATTTCTTCTTGGGCTTTTTCCACCAAGCTGAGAATATCCCCCATGCCCAGAATCCGCGAGGCCATGCGATCGGGATAAAAGGGATCCAAGGCTTCGACTTTTTCTCCCACCCCGATAAACTTAATCGGCTGCCCGGAAATCTGGCGAATGGATAAAGCTGCACCACCGCGGGTATCCCCATCGAGTTTGGTGAGAATCGCCCCTGTAATGCCAACTGCTTCATGGAAGGCTTGGGTGAGGTTGGCGGCCTCTTGCCCAGTCATGGCATCCACCACCAGCAGGATTTCGTGGGGTTGCACCGCAGCTTTGATTTCTTTCAGTTCCGCCATCATGGCTTGGTCAATTTGCAAGCGACCGGCGGTATCAATAATCACTGTGTCATGGGATCCCGACTGGGCTGCGGCAACGCCTTGGCGGGCAATCTCAACGGGGTTGGTTTTGCCCAGATCAAAGACCGGGATCCCGATTTGTTGGCCGAGGGTTTTGAGTTGATCGATGGCGGCGGGACGATAAATATCGGCGGCGACTAGAAGGGGACGGCGATTTTGCTTGCGCAGGTAGAGGGCGAGTTTGGCGGTGGTGGTGGTTTTGCCGCTCCCTTGCAGTCCGGCCATAAGAATGATGGTTGGGTCTTGGGGGGCCCGGTTCAAGGGGACATTGGCTTCCCCCATGATTTGTACCAGTTCGTCGTAGACAATCTTAATAAACTGCTGGTCGGGAGAAACCCCGGCGATGACCTCGGTCCCTAGGGCTTTGGTGCGCACAGATTCAATGAAGGTTTTGACCACATTCAAATTGACATCCGCTTCCAAAAGGGCCCGGCGCACATCCCGCAGCGCTTCGGTGATGTTGGTTTCGCTGATTTTGTCCTGGCCGCGCAATTTTTTCCAGGCGGCTTCCAACTGATCGGCGAGAACATCAAACATAGGGTTGGCAGCGGCAAAGCAGACTAAATTTCTATTCTACTGTAAAGGACTCCTGCCTAGGGCGTGGAAACAGGGGCAGCCTTTCTGCCCAGAGCTAACAGGGAGACCCCAAAGGGAAAATCAAGATAGGGCAGGAACCAGCGCTCAGAAGCAAAGATTTCCCGAAAGAGAGTGTTGAGGAGGGGGGGGACGGTGGGAATGGTCTCGGCCGCATCAGTGATGGTTTTGGTGCCACTCAGGAGTTTTTGCACCAGGGCGGGCAGAAACAGCCAGGTATTGTAAAAGGTGAGTTTCTCAATCTTAAAACCACTTTGGGTTAATACCTGAGCAAGTTGTGGATGAGTGTAGCGGCGGTAGTGATGATTGAGGACGTCGTGCTGGCTCCACAGCCAGGGATAAGCCGGAACCGTGATCAGAACCTGACCGCCAGGGAGAAGGATGTCGTGGACTTGGCGTAATAACTCTAGGTCATCTTCCACATGCTCAATCACATCTAGCAAGACTGCAACTCGGATCCCCTGGAGTGCCACTTCCCGTAGGGGCTGGCAATACACCTCCTGGATCCCCCGTTTGCGGGCATAGTCCACTGCCAAGGGGGACCTATCCACCCCGATGGCCCGCCCCCGCTCCATCAGGGCTTTGAGAATCAAGCCTGTGCCACAGCCCACATCCAAATAGGCTTCGCCAGCACCAACTGGACAAAACCGATCCAAGAGACTCAAAACAACAGCCGCCCGTCCCTGAAACCACCAGTGACTCTCCTCAACCGCGAAATGACGATGATAGAGAGCTTCATCCATGGGGTAGGGAAACCTTAGTGATAGAGGGTGATGTCTGTGCTGCTGGCTGTCTTGGATTGTGTCCCCTCTTGATCATCTTCTGCGTAGGCTGGCAGACGACGAATCCGGTTTTTGCCAAGGGCAAAGCGTACCACCTCAGTTTTGTAGGTTTGGGATCCCTGCCCCTGCTGATAAATCTGGATCCCGGTGGGGGATCCCAGCAGGGGGGTGGGTGTGGGGGTGGCAGCTTCCAGGAGAATAAAAAATTTTAGATCTCGGATCCGATCCAGGAGGGTGGACTTTTCAGGGATCATGGCTCCTAGGGAAACCTGAATTTTTTGCTTGCGGAGCATCTGGCGGAGGGTTGCCCAGGTTTGCCCCCAGGATCCCTCAGACAAGAGCCGGATCCCGCTCAAGGGGTTGAGGCCATAGCTAATTAAAACCTTGGACATGTGAAGAAACTGGGGGAATGGGACTAGGAATCGAGATCTGCCATGGGTAGGCTGCTGGGCTTACTGCTGCCCATCAAGCGGGACAACCGGCGGGAAATTTCATCATCAGCGCTCATCCGATCCAAATCGGCGGCCAGTTTTTCTGTGGGATCTTCAGAAAGCTCGGCCATGGCTTGGGTTCTGAGCTGCCGTTTTTCCACCGCCCCTTTGGCTTGTTCAAACTGGGAGCGGGCAGAATCAATGTTGTAGCTGTTGTTGACCCGGGTCATTTGCTCTAGGGCTTGGTTGACCTCGTTGATGTCCCGCATATTGCTCAGTTCGCTCCTGTAGGTGGCGAGGCGTTCTTTTTCACGGTTGAGTTTTTGCTTGGCAGCGGTAACGTATTGCTCTGCTGCTTCCACGTTGGCTTTTAACTGGGGTAAGACTTTTTCCACCAAAAGCGCTTGGGACATGGCCAAACGGGCCGCTTCTTCGTTGCCCTGCTGCATGGCGACACGAGCTTTTTGTTCTAGGGCTTGGTATTCTTTGACTTTAGCCACATATTTTTGCTCCGCCCGCTGGTATGCCGCTACCTGGGTGGCTACGGCTTCGGTGAGCTTTTGGACAGTTTCCTGCATGGTGCGCAGGGCTTCCTCAGCAACCAAGACAGCCCCTGTCCCGCCTTGTTCCACCGGGATCCCCCAGAGCCAGTTCCACGTTCCAACAATGACGCTGCCAGCCCGTTGCCCAAAAATGCCGTAAATAACATTGCGGGTACCCATTGTTTTACCCCCAGAGGTGATGTCCCTATTATAGAGATAACCTTTGTTTTGATGACTAGAGGGCTGACTGGGGATAATCTAGGGCTAGTGTTACAGTAAAGCCTAAACAGAGACTAAACACTATATTCAGCAATACTCAGTAAGTGAGGGATCCCCTGTGGTGTATCGGTATTGTGTGATTGCAGGGTTAGGGGGGATGACTCTCTTGGGGTCAGGCTGTAGCTTGAGTTCTGGCACTGGCGCTACCAGTCCTAGCAATCCTACCAACCCCACACCGATTCCCAATCTGGTTGAAGTTAGTTTCGATTCCTGTCAAGATGGACAGGGCTTTGCCACGGTGCGGGCTGGGGTCTCCCAAGGACTCAACCGGGATACCTTTACTGCCACGATCAATGGTCTGCCGATTGTGGATCCCAATGCCATTAACAGCAGTACCAATTTTTTTAATGGCACGACCCAGTTTGCGGTCACCTACCGCTTGCTGCCCCCGGGTTTGAATGCCAACGGCTTTAATCTCTTTCAAGTCAGTTTTCAGGACCGCCAAGGACAATCTTTTGGTGGGCAGGCCACCCGCACCTGCTTTTTCACCCCGACCCCGACACCCACACCGGCTCCAACGCCGACCCCGACCCCGACACCCACACCGGCTCCAACGCCGACCCCGACACCTACCTAGTCTCTGGGAAGTTAGCTTGCCCCTTGAGGGTGGCCCAAAGAGCTTCTAGGTTGAGAATCGCCAGAGGGTTCTGGGGATCCGGCAGGATCCCCTGGATCAAGCGGCGTTGGGACAACACTAACTGGGGGACGGGACGGAGGACCCGAGATCCCTGGGCCACAATCCCCTGGAGGTGGCTCACCAAACAGGTGACCCGATGGGAACCGGAGGTAAGCATTAAGGCCGGTTGGGACTGACTGAACTGGCCTTTGACCACGGGCAATCCCAGCAGTACCCCCAAATCAATCACCCAGATCAGGGATCCCCGTTGTTGACGGACGCCGCGAAAGGCCGGCGGCATGTGGGGGATGGGACAGATCAAAGACAGGGACAACCGTTCTACCATCTCGATCTGGGCAAGGGGGATCCCCAAAAATACATTGCCTTCTCCCCAGCGGTTACGGATGGTGATGGCAACACTAAAAAATTCCTGAGTTGCGGTGGCAGCGATTGCGGGTTGGAGAAAACTCGACATCATCACAACCCCTTATGGGCAGATTATCGGCAGAGACGAGAGGTAGAACAAACCATACCAGGGAAGCAGATCCACGCTCAAACACTAGCAGCCAAGATGGTGGCAAAGGAGGGAATAGACTGTCCGTGTTTCGTCTATCCCCTCACGATGCGTTCACCCCTCACTGTGCCTTATCCTAGCCGAGGATTGAGCGTTGGGCATCGGTAGAGACAGATTCTCAGCCGCACAGACCAAAAAGACTAAAATAAGAGGCAGCCACGGTCAGGGATCACTGCAACCATGCTGCCACTCCTCAAAGGGTTTGAAGTGGAGATGTATACGGGGTATCCCCATGGCGAGGTGGTGGGCTTAGCTGACCAGATTACCCGTGACCTGCCTGGCTTTGTGAAGGAGCCAGACCGGCGCAATGTGGAATACATCACTCCCCCCCTCCCGGATTATCATGCCCTGGTCTGTGAACTGTTGCGGCCGCGGCAACGCCTCCGTCACTACTTGGCTGGTTTGGGGAATCTGACGATTCTCCCTGGGAGTACTTTGGCGCTGGGGGGATCCGACCATTTTCAGCGCTCTGACCCCGATAATCCCTACCATAGCTACATTGAGCGCACCTACGGTACACGGGTTGTCACCACCAGCATCCACATCAATATTGGCGTGCCCCTAGAGATCCTGTTTCCGGCTCTACGTTTGGTGCGGGCGGAAGCCTGTCTTTATTTGGCGCTGAGTGCCTCGTCTCCGTTTCTGGATGGGCAGGTGACGGGATCCCATTCCCACCGCTGGCAGGTTTTCCCGGAAACCCCGCCCCATGTGCCGATTTTTACTGACCATGCCCACTACTGCACGTGGGTGGAAGAGCAATTACACACAGGGCAGATGCAGAATGAGCGCCACCTCTGGACCAGCGTCCGTCCCAATGGCCCCCGCCGTCCCTATGACCTCAACCGCCTAGAACTGCGCATTAGTGATTTGGTGGCCAATCCCTTGGTTACCCTGGCTATGACTGCTCTTCTCGAGACTCGTTTGCATCTTGTGGCGGAAAACCCCCAGAGCTGGGATCCGTTGCAAACCTGGTCAGGCAGGGATTTGGCTGAGATGTGCCTGGACAATGAACAGCGGGTGGCCAAAGATTCCCTACAGGCACGGGTGATGAACTGGCAGTCTCGCCAAGAAGTGCTGGTGAGCGAATGGCTGGAACAGCAACTTGCCGAAGCGTGGCGAATTGCGCATCCCTTGGGGTGGAGTGGTTTTTTAACCCCCTTGCAAAGGGTCTTACAAGAGGGCAATGAGGCCATGCAGTGGTTGCAGCAAGTCACCAACGGACAATCCGTGCAGGAGGTTTATGCCAAGGCTGTGCACCAGATGCAAGAGCAGGAATTCGAACTCTGTCGCTGTCTCTGTCGGGATCGGGATTTACAACTGCGGTAACTAGCGATAGCTAAAGGGATAAGCCCAACTTCAGACCCAAAAGGCCGTGGAGAAAGATCAGACACAGAGCCAGGCTGCCTACATAGGCGTGAAGACCCCGTAGCTTGCCCCCCCCAAAGCCCGTCAGAGAAATCAAACCATTCACACCCAGCAAACCCAGTACCGCCGTCCCTGTCCAAAAATGAGGACTTTCTAAGATGGGGTGGTGCTGCATCACCAAAGATAAAAGGCCGCCGCTGTAGCCCATCGCCATAAACAGCGTCATCAAAGGAGCCAATTTGCGGTGATCCAAACGACTTTTCTCGGCAGCTTCCCCATCAACCGTGGCTAAAACCCGTCCCCGCCAGCCGCTCAAGCCCACATAGCTGCCCATCACCAGGGCCACGATCCCCATCATCACCGGATGACCCCAATGGGTAACGGGATCCGGTAAATCAAAGCTGGCAAAATAATCCGCCACAGGCTGTAACTGGGCTGTCAAAGACTCTGCAAAGGTCATAGCGGCTCCCAAAAACAACACTCATCATGAAGAAACATTACAGACGTGTCCGTTATAACCCGTTTGGGGATGGTCTGGCTAGGGTTGGGCAAGGGGCTGATCCGATGGTTGACCGGAAGGATCCTGGGCAGGTAGGGTAACCGGGCGATCCCAGTATTGGTAGACCAAGCGAGACATCTGCCGGATCAGCTCGTTGGCTTGGCGATTGTTGTGATCCCGTTTGACAAGCACAGCCGCTAAGTAGCGCCGTCCATTGGCCATGTCGATCATGCCCACATCCCCCACCATGCTGCCAATATCCCCAGTTTTGTGATAAATCCGGGATCCCTCGCCCAGACCAGGGGTAAGCAGGGTTTGCACGCGGGTGCGAAAGAGAATCGTCCAAAAGTGATCCCGACTGCGGCGACTGAGGATTTTTCCCTGTTCGATGCCATAAAGAAGACGCACCATATCCGTGGCACTGGTGGTGTTGGTGCCGGCTAAATCGGGCAGCAAGGCGTTGAGCTGGGTCTGGCGCAAGCCCCAAGCCTGGAAACGCTCATTCACAGCCGGGATCCCCCCCAAGCGGTCAATAATCAAGTTTGTACCGGTGTTGTCACTGATCACACTCATCAGGGTTCCCGCTTCCAAAACAGAGATTTGGGATCCCAAAGGGCGCCCCTTGAGAATGCCTGCTTCCCCTGCCAACAGAGCTGAGGTCAGGGTTAATCCCTCGGTCCAGGCCACCCGCTGCTGATCCACCGCTTCCAAAAGGGCCACCAAAATGGGGACTTTAATCGTGCTGGCGGCTGGGAATACCGCTTCGGGATCCAGTTGGGCATACTCACCCGTATCGACATCCAGAAAGAGGGCGCTAACGGTCAGGCGGGGAGATGGATTCAACGCGGCGAGTTCTGCTTGCAAGGAGACCTGAGGGTGTTTCAAGTCTAAGGGCGGCAGGAGGGACGGGGGATCCGGACTGGGTACACCCACCCCATCAGGGAGGGTCACTGCCGGCGTGGGGTTAGTTCCTTGCCAAAGGGAGGTCAGCCCCCCCAACAGGACACTGCCCCCTAATCCCAAAATGACCAGTCTGCCCAAAATCCGTTTCCAGCGGGGCACCCGGGCCCGGCGAGGGCGCTTTGGAGGGGAAGTGGATGCTCTCTGAGCCGCCCGACGCCGCAAACGAGAACGTTGCTCAACACCCACCATAGTTAAAGACTTCTTAAGGACTGCCCCCCAGTTTAGCCGTCACTTTCGGTGCTGGGATCCCTTGCCCTGGTAAAATGCTTACGACTCACAAACGTAACGGCAGATACGGCGGGGATAAAAGACTTATGGCAAAGCAAACCTTGGCGACCTTACTGGCAGATCCAGCCACAGATTTGACGGGTAAACGTGTTTTGGTGCGGGCTGATTTTAACGTTCCCCTCAATGACCAGCAAGAAATTACCGATGACACTCGCATTCGCGCCGCTTTGCCAACCCTGAAGGCCCTTTTGCAAGCGGGAGCCAAGGTCATTGTTATGTCTCACTTTGGGCGTCCGATTAAGAAAGACAAGGAAACTGGAGAACTGAAAATCACCCGTGAAGGTAATAGCTTGGCACCGGTGGCGGTTCGTTTGCAAGAGCTTTTGGGTCAGCGGGTTGTTTTTGCCAGGGATTGCATTGGAGAGCCGGCAGAAACGGCTGTGCAAGGATTGGGAAATGGGGAGATTGCCCTCCTGGAAAATGTCAGGTTCTATCCAGAAGAAGAAGCTAATGACCCCGTGTTTGCCCAAAAATTGGCCTCCCTTGGGGATCTCTATGTTAATGATGCCTTCGGAACTGCCCACCGCGCCCATGCCTCTACAGCAGGGGTGACGGCCTATGTGCAACCCGCAGTGGCAGGCTATTTGGTGGAAAAAGAACTGCAATTTTTGCGGGGGGCTATTGATTCACCCAGTCGTCCTTTAGCAGCCATTATTGGGGGATCCAAGGTGTCCAGCAAAATCGGGGTGATTGAAGCCCTGTTAGAAAAAGTGGATAAGCTGCTTTTGGGGGGTGGTATGATCTTTACTTTTTATCAAGCGCAGGGGCTAAAAACCGGTAACTCTTTGGTGGAAACAGACAAAATTGAGTTGGCCCAAAGTTTGATGGATCAGGCGAAGGCAAAGGGGGTTGAGCTGCTGCTACCGGTGGATGTGGTGGTGGCAGATGCTTTTTCGCCGGGGGCGAATGCCCAGACGGTGCCGATTACGGGCATTCCCGATGGCTGGATGGGTCTCGATATTGGTCCAGAGTCGGTAAAGGTCTTTCAGGAGGCGCTGCAAGGATGCCAGACGGTGCTGTGGAATGGCCCAATGGGGGTGTTTGAATTTGATTGCTTTGCGGCGGGAACAGAAGCGATTGCTCGCACCTTGGCGGAACTGACCCAAGGGGGGGCGACGACAATTATTGGTGGGGGAGATTCGGTAGCGGCGGTGGAGAAGGTGGGACTGGCTGCCCAGATGACCCATATTTCCACTGGAGGGGGTGCCAGTCTGGAGTTGCTGGAAGGTCGAGAATTGCCAGGGATTGCTGCTCTCACGGATCTGCCGGCGTGATTGGGGGGATACCCAAATCTTATGGTCTACCCTCACCCCCGGCCCCTCTCCCACAAGGGGAAAGAGGAGCTACAGAGTCAAGCTAATAATACTGGTACTGGCAAAGTCTGTCTGGGAGGCTAGGGATTGAGCCAGTGGTAGGGGGGCAGGGGTGGTGTCCAATGGAGATGCCAATGGGGATGCTGCTGCTGCCATTGTGCCCCTAGGGACTGGGCCACGGCTGCCTGCTCTTCGCTGAGGAGAAAAGTATAGCGACCCCATTCTTGCTCAAGGGGGGAAAGGGATTGCTGCGGCCACTGCGGGGGCCACAGGGCAAGGAGGGCGGCGTGTTCGTCTTGGCGCTGTTGCTGGGCGGATTGATACGTCCGGTAGTGCTGCTGGCGGGATAACAAATAATCGGTGCCGCTCCTGGGGAGCTCATCCGTGCCCACAGGCAGGGGATCGACGTGGATCTTCAGGATATATTCGGCCCGGTGACCAAGAACCCTTAATTTTTCCAGCAGAGAGGGAGATTGTTCTTTGAGGTAGCCCAAAAGCTGATCCAGGCTGGGAAAACAGGTGCCGAAACGCACAGGCAATAGAGGCGTCTGGGCAAATAGGGCTTGGATGACATCATCGTGGCGCAGAGCTGATGTCAGTAAGACATGGTCACTGCGACGCAATTCCTCAAGATCACCAAGAGGTTCTACAGCAGCCGCCAAAGACTCGGTGGCATAGACTCTTAGGGATCCCTGAATGCCTGGGATCTGCTCAAGGCAAGTCTGGAGGGTAGGGGTGGGCGGATGAAAAAACGCAAAGGTGTAAAGCATGGGCGGGTCAGGAGTGTTGGGATCCCACCTGGGCCCGGGCTTGCTTGAGCATATCGATCAGGGTGTGGTGAGCGTCTTCGGAATCCCGCAGAGGGTGCTCAAAAGCAATGCGCACAAGCCGTTCTTCCCCTTCACTGACCACCCGCAGATCCATGCCCCCCGCATCAATGGAGACCATTTCCGCTACTGTCGGGGAACTCACCCCCCCAAAAGCTTGGGCATAGAGAGCCACCGCACTGGCATGGTCTTCATTCATGTGCCGGCAAATCCGGTCGCTGACGGCAGGTGTAAGCGCATCAGCCATGGACACACCTCAAAAAACACTCTTTTCTATTATGGCTGGGATATGGCTGGGAGAGGTCTGGCCGGTATGATGGTCTCACAGATTGTCTGGACTCGCTATGACTGCTGCTGCTTCTCGATTGGTTGATCTGGGTCGGGCTGCCTATGAAGCTGGCACCGAATCTTTTCAAGCATGGGCGGAAGCGAACATCCCTAGTCTCTCTCTCACGGAATGGCAAACGTTATTATTAAATATCATTGGTTGGTCTCAGCCACTCCTGCCTCAACAAAGACAGTTTCTCAATCAAGCATTAACCATCCAAGATTTACATCGCCATATTCTGGTCCTTCTCCTGCAAAAAGATCAGGTTGAGTCTGCAGAAGTTTTTGCTAAGGTTATTTGCCAACCAGATCATGTTTATTTTATTTCTCCTGCTGATGTCAAGGCCATTTTTCTGAATGCTATTGAACGCATCAATAATCCCAAATATCAAGTCAGACTTTGTGAGTTTGTTCTTTCATTTGATTCTCAAAATATTCCGGCGCTAATTCATTTATTGGAAGATGCTATTGACCGACAAGATGAATTTGCGGCTGTAATTTACTGTCAGACTCTTTTGGAATGCGTTGATTCAGGTTTATTTTTCCGAAAAGAAGCCATTAAGGGTCTATTATCTAAACTTTACTCTTTACAATACTTTGATAGTTTTTTTATTATTGGTGTAACTTTTGCGAAATTGCACAGTTCCTCAGAGCAGGCAGAAATTTACGGTGCTTTAGCTCTTATTGCTTTGCATTATGAGCCAGACATTGTCCAGAACTTTACAGGGTTGTGGAACTATGAAGCTTTACTTCGAGACGATAAAGCCACAGATTTAATTATTGACGCACAAGCTTACTTACCTGCACAAGAACAGCTAATACTCCTGGCTGATCAGACTCTAGATGATGATATTCTCCAGCTCCGACTTTATAGCTATGCTGTGAAATTTCAAGGGATAGGTGGATATTTTAACTCCCTGAAGGAGATACTCGAAAAAATTCGCTCTTTGTGGACGCCTGATAGATTAGAAGAAATGGTCAATGATTCACCGGTTACTATTTATAAATCTACAGATCAACTCCTTTTTTTCTACACTTTTCTGATCAACTATACGACTGATCGATTGGCTTCCATTCGTCCCTACCAAAATCAGGTGGCAAAACTTTTTAGTGGTTCCTGTCAAAAAATCTATGGTGAAATGGGGATCCCGAGTCAAATATACGATTCTTCATTCCGTAAAGAAAATTTAGGGAGACCCTTAAAAGTTGGTTATTTATCCCATACTTTTAGACGTCATTCTGTTGGATTTATTTCAGTTGAATCTCTCGGATTTCATGATCAATTATCTGTCCGGTCTTATCTCTATAATTTTGATGAAGATAGACAAGATTTTATTACAGAAGCTTTTGCTCATAATGCCTATGTTTATCGCTATATTGGTCGTGAACCTTTCCAAAAAATGGTTGAAATCATACGTGAAGATCAACTCGATGTTCTGATCTATTTAGATGCTTTGACTTCCCATAAAGGAGTGGATCTTGTATCCCTAAAACTAGCACCAATTCAAGTAGCGTGGCTTGGAGGAGATAGCCCAGGGATCCCGGAAATTGATTATTTTTTGGTGGATCAGCATCTCCTCCCTGAGGAGGCCCAAAGGTTTTACCCTGAGAAGTTAATCCGTTTACCGACTTTTGTGGCGGTCAGTTCTTTTGATGTCCTTTCTGATGAACCCAAACGGTTTCGCACGGTTTTAGGGATCCCGGAAGAGGCGGTCATTTATGTGACAGCGGCGATTGGCTACAAACGAAATACGGAGTGGATTGAGTGTCAGCTTGAAATTATTCGACAGGTTCCCCATGCCTATTTAATTGTGAAAGGGATCGGGGATTTGGGATATATGACCCAGCAGTTTCAAGCCATGGCAGATCAATTTGGCATAGGTGAAAGAATTCGTTTTTTGACCTATGCCAAAAGCGAGGAAAGCCACCGTGGACAAATGTCTTTTATGGATGTGATGCTCGATACTTTTCCTTATACGGGGGCGACTCATACTTTGGAGTGTTTGTGGCTGGGAGTGCCGGTGCTGACGTGTTTTGGGGAGCATTATTACAGCCGCATGAGCTATACAATGCTGCAAACCATTGGGGAGATGGATCCCTGTATTGCTCATTCTGCAGAAGAGTACATTACTAAAGGAATTGCCCTTGGTTTGGACGGGGAACTTCGCCATCGGGTAAAACAACGATTGTGGCAAACCCGCCATAGCAGTATTCTTTGGGATCCCTATCGCCATGCCAAAACCCTAGAAATGGTCTATCGCCAGATGGTGGCGGGGACGATTCAGGAGTGGCCGCAGTGGGATTGGCTCAATGAGATGGGGGTTGAGGAGGAGACAGCGGCCGTTTGGAATCAGCGCGGCATTACCCTCTTTCGTCAGGGACAGTCAGCATCGGATCCCCAGCAGCGCCTTGGGTGTTATCAACGGGCGCGGGAGTGTTGGCGGTTGGGGTTGGTGCGGGATCCCCAGTTTTTGCCCTGTGTGGTGAATCGGGTGCTAATTCTTTGGTATTTGGGCCATGCTCAGCCATCGTGGCAGGCAGCCACACGCCTAGCTGAGGAGCTGTGGGGGTTGGGAGCAGATCTTGACCCTTGGGATCCCGGAAGTCCTTTGGAGAGCGCCCTGATTTGGATCCCCAGTTATAATGAGTGCTGCCCGGATTGGCGATCTCGGTATTTGCATCTGCTCTATCGTTGGCAGATTGATTACTTTAGTGTAATCACGAATTTTGATGTTGAGAGGTTGTGGGCCCAAGCCTTGGCTCTCAACCCCCAGGATCGGGATGCCTGTTTGGTGGTGGGGGTAAATCACCTTTATCACCGCCGTGCCCAGGGGGTCTTTCATCTCTATCAGGTGCAGGATCACCCCCGCGCTCAGCAGGCCCTTGCTCTGGCAACTAAGCCCTCACCGCGGGATCCCCAGCGTCCCCTTGAGGTTCCCCGTCCCTGGATTGACTACAGGGGGATGCGGCTTTTTGTGGAACCCCAGTTGGACAGTGTGGGTACGGCGGCTCTATTGGCGCGAGGAGACTGGTTTGAAGGGGAATTGCAGTGGCTACAGCAGTATCTTCAACCGGGCATGAATGTCATCGATGTGGGGGCGAATGTCGGCGTTTATACCTTTGCTGCGGCAGGATGGGTGGGAGCCACTGGCCAGGTCTGGGCCATTGAACCCACGCCAAGTTGTGTCGCCTGTTTGCAGGAAACGGTGGCAGTCAATGGTCTTACCCAGGTGCAGGTGGTTGCTGCCGCCGCGGGAGACAAGAGCAAAACCGTGACCCTGAGGGCAGACAAAAGCAGTGTCTTTAACCAGGTCATCAGCGAATCCCAGCCTTCTTTTGAATTAACTGGCTTACCCTATCGGGTCAAACCCGATCGAACTCAGGTGCAAGTCCCCCAAATCACCCTGGATAGCCTCTGGCAAGAACAGGGATCCCCACCGATTCATCTCATCAAAATTGATACCGAAGGAGCTGAGCTGAAGGTACTCCAGGGATCCCAAGCCCTAATCCAGACCTGTCAGCCCGCTTTGATTGTGGAACTTGTTGGACAGAATGATGCCGAGGCCGCAGGCCCCTTGTCCCAATGGCTCCAGGAGCAGGGCTATGACCTTTTTGTCTATCTCCAGGGCCTGCAACAGCTCCGCCCGGTGCATCCGCAGAGCTTAGAGCAGATCAACGCTTGGGGTCCTGGTCACTCCGTTTTTAATCTCGTGGCTCTCCCTGGTGACTAGATTAACAGTGCCCCAAAGCCTGCACCACCGCTGAAAGCGCCAAAGCCCCATGACTGAGGTGGGATCCCCCCTGTAGATAAACTGTATAGGGATCCCGCATGGGCCCGTCCGCGGAGAGTTCTAAAGTACTGCCCTCAATAAAAGTACCCCCGGCCATGACCACGGCATCGGCATAGCCCGGCATTGCTTCCGGAACTGGCGTGACATAGGCATCTATGGGGGACCAGGTTTGCACCGCCCGACAAAAAGCCACAAGTTTGTCTGGGGATCCCAATTGAATCGCTTGGATCACATCGGTGCGGGGACAGAAAGGGGCTGGCATAACTCCGTAGCCGAGATGGTCAAAGACCCAGGCGGCGAGATGGGCATTTTTCACTGCTTCCCCCACCATCTGCGGCGCCAGAAATAACCCTTGAAACAAGAGCCGATTTAGGTCAAAGGTAGCTCCTCCTTCCCTGCCGATCCCTGGAGCCGTGAGCCGACAGGCTGCCGCCTCCACCAACTCTTCCCGCCCCGCCACATAGCCCCCTGCGGGTGCTAGGGTGCCCCCCGGATTTTTAATCAGGGATCCCGCCACCAGATCAGCGCCCACTTCACAGGGTTCTTGGGTCTCCACAAACTCCCCGTAGCAATTATCCACAAAGCAAATCACCTCGGGTTTTTGGGCCTTCACCAGGGCAATGATCCGCGCCAAAGTGTGTATATCCAAGCTTGGCCGCCAGCTATAGCCGCAGGAACGCTGAATATGCACCAGACGGGTTTGGGGCTGAATCGCCGTGGCCAGCTTTTCCCAGTCCACCTCCCCTGTGGGCGTGAGGTCAATCTGACGATAACCAATACCAAAATCTCTCAGGGATCCCTGGCCTTCCCCTCGCAGACCAATCACCTCTTCCAGAGTGTCATAGGGGGATCCCGCCACCGCCAGGAGTTCATCCCCAGGGCGCAGCACCCCAAACAAAGCACAGGCAATAGCATGAGTCCCAGAGACCATTTGCAGCCGCACTGCCGCTGCCTCAGCCCCCATCACCTGGGCAAAAACCCGATCGAGGACCTCCCGCCCTTGGTCATGGTGCCCGTATCCTGAGACCCCAGCAAAATGATGGGCCCCCACCCGCTGCTCCCGAAACGCCCTCAGAACTTTTGCCAGATTCACTCGCACCCGCCAGTCGATCTCCGCAAACACAGGGGATAGAGCCTGTTCCGCCGCACTCACCACGGGATGAATCTTGACGTGCATGGACAATCTGGTTTGAGCAAGGGATCCCTAGCTTGACCCAGAAACCCAGCCCCAAGCAAGTCCCCCGCCACCCATTTCTCCAAAGGGATCGGGCAGAGGGATCGGGAGTTGAGAATTGGTGACATCCTCCCAACGCTGACCCTACGGGTACAGCGGGGGCTTCCCAACCTCGCGGTTAGGCATTCCTGCCCCACGCCACTTGTCTAGGTCATAGACCCCCGACAGACCGACTTGACAGGCGGTTTCCCTTCCCCAGAGTCCCTGGGCTACTATGTTACAGTTTTACCAGTAGTGATAGCTATTGGCAAATGCTTGTCTCATCCCCTATGCGCAGAGCGCAGGCTACGCCAATGAGGGGAAGCAACAAGCACGGGGAGTCCATGTATCCCGACGCTGACGCTTTGCATACAGCGCGGGACTTATAGCTCCCCGTACCCCTCATTAGTTAACGGGATCCCGAATAAAACCGCTAGGATTGAAATACTTCTTGGCCAATGCTGATATGACAGACGTGTCCGTTTCGCGCATCCGCAACTTTTGCATCATTGCTCACATTGACCACGGCAAGTCTACCTTGGCAGATCGGTTGCTTCAGGATACGGGCACGGTGTCCAACCGGGACATGAAGCCCCAGTTTCTCGACAACATGGAATTGGAGCGGGAGCGGGGCATCACGATCAAGCTGCAAGCTGCCCGCATGAACTACACCGCCAAGGATGGCAACACCTATGTGCTCAACTTAATTGATACCCCAGGGCACGTGGATTTTACCTACGAAGTTTCTCGTTCCCTGGCCGCCTGTGAAGGGGCCCTGTTGGTGGTGGATGCCTCCCAAGGAGTCGAAGCCCAGACCCTCGCCAATGTCTACCTGGCCCTTGAGCACAACCTAGAAATTATTCCTGTGATCAACAAGATTGACCTCCCTGGTGCGGATCCCGACCGTGTTATCCAAGAAATCGAGCAGGTGATTGGCTTGGACTGTAGTGGCGCCATCCTGGCCTCCGCCAAAATGGGCATTGGCATTCCCGAGATCCTGGAAGCCATTGTGCAGCGCATCCCCCCGCCCCGGGACACCCTTGGGGATCCCCTGCGGGCCTTAATTTTTGACAGCTACTACGACCCTTACCGCGGCGTGATTGTCTATGTGCGGGTCATGGACGGGACTGTGCGTCAAGGGGACAAGATCCTGTTTATGGCAGCAGGGCGAGAATTTGAGATTGACGAAATCGGGGTCCTCAAGCCTACCCAAACCCCCGTAGATGAACTCCATGCTGGGGAAGTCGGTTACATCAGCGCCGCGATCAAAACCGTAGAACACGCCCGCGTTGGCGACACCATTACCCTTGTCAACCACAAAGCCCCCACCCCCTTACCGGGCTATGCCGAAGCCAAACCGATGGTCTTTTGTGGGCTATTTCCCACCGACTCTGATCAATTTGCCGATCTGCGTGAAGCCCTCGAAAAGCTCAAGCTCAACGATGCTGCCCTGCAATTTGAACCCGAAGTCTCCAGCGCCATGGGATTTGGCTTCCGCTGCGGCTTTTTGGGTCTCCTGCACATGGAAGTGGTGCAAGAGCGCCTTGAACGGGAGTACAACCTCGACTTGGTGATTACTGCCCCCTCCGTGGTCTATCAAGTCACCCTCAACGATGGCTCCGTCATCCGTGTGGACAACCCCAGCGATTTGCCCCCCCCCAATGAACGCCTCAAAATTGAAGAACCCATCGTCAAAATTGAAGTGATCCTACCGGAAAACTTTGTTGGTACAGTCATGGAACTGTGTGAAACCAAACGGGGTGTCTTTAAGGATATGCGCTATCTCACCCAAGGGCGGACAACCCTCGTTTATGAATTACCCCTAGCGGAAGTGGTCACCGACTTTTTTGATCAACTCAAATCCCGCACCCGCGGCTACGCCAGCATGGACTACCAACTCCTCGGCTACCGTGAAGACAAACTCGTCCGTCTTGATATTTTGATCAATGGGGATCCCGTAGACGCCTTATCAGCCATTGTCCATGCTGATAAAGCCTTTCAAGTGGGTCGTGCCCTTGTTTCCAAACTGCGGGAATTGATCCCCAGACACCAATTTGAGGTTCCCATTCAAGCAGCCATTGGCTCAAAGATTGTTGCTCGGGAAACCATTCCTGCCCTACGTAAAAACGTTTTAGCCAAATGTTACGGCGGTGACATTACCCGCAAACGCAAACTCCTAGAAAAACAAAAAGAAGGCAAAAAACGCATGAAATCCGTCGGCACAGTGGATGTTCCCCAGGAAGCTTTTATGGCTGTACTGCGCCTGAAGAATGAATAATTCTATCTCTAGCCCCCCTCTCCCCCTGTGGGAGAGGGGTTGGGGGTGAGGGTAGGTATATTGTAGAAGCATCGGATCGTGATCAAGATGTTTCATAACTAACCGAAATAACTATCATGAAATCTTTCATTGCTTTCGGGATCCCCTCGCCCATTCTGGGAGAGGGTAAACATGATGTGTAGGGGGATGAAGCAGCAGGGGCAAATCATCTCCAGGCTGCGCCCCCCAGTCCCCACAGTCGTTCTCGTCTCAGCCAAGGGCGGAGTTGCTCACCTACCCGCAGCACGTGCCCATAACCCACCGGCGTTTCCAGCGCAGAAGAAATGACAGCATCCGGGCGGAGAGCTTGGCAGACTCTAATCAAGGTGTAAGGGGATCCCCAAAGGCTGGGCTTAATCACCAGCACGCCCGGCCAATCTCGCCAGACCGCCAAATCCCGTCCCAAGCTTTCATCCACCCCAATGGCAGTCCCATACTCCCCTGCCAACAGCCACAGCAGCTCGGGATCCCGAACCGGTTGCTCCACAAACTCCACCGGCTGCTCAGCACACCAACCCAGCCACTCTCGACTTGCAGCCAGACTCAGCCCCCCGTTCGCATCCAGGCGGAGGCGGGATCCCTGGGGCCATCGCTGCAAAAGTTGGTCTAGGATCCCCTGTTCCTCAGCGACTGGGGCAACACCAATTTTGATCTTGACTGTCACAGGCTGGTTTGTCGGGGGATCCCAGGTCATCGCTTGCTGGACTGTCCCCAGCAACAGAGCTGATTCTACAGGGCACTCCCTCTTGGGCAAAGGATCGAGCAAACAGGCAAAACCAAACTGCGTCGCTGGCAAGTGATCAGGAATCTGAGACAGCCATTCCCGGTCGAGATAAGGGGGGGCAGCCTGGCAAAACGTGATGGCTTCCTCTAGAGATTCACTACCCAGCCAGGGAATCGGGGCAATTTCTGCTTCTCCCTGGTCATTTTTCACGAGAATCCCTTCCCGCACTGACCAGACCCCGTGGGCTGTCACCAAAGGCTGCCGAAACGGTCGCTGATAGACCTGCCACCCCCAATTAGGTACTGACAAACTGATAAACCGTTTCTAAAAGTTCTTTGGGAGCGTAGGGCTTTGTGATGTAAGCATTTCCGCCTTGACGCAGGGCCCAAAAGCGGTCGAACTGCTCACTTTTGGAGCTACAAAAGACCACAGGAATATCTTTGAACTGCTCTTCAGCGCGAATCATCCGGCACAGTTCCAAGCCACTTTTCCCCGGCATGACAATATCAAGAAGGATGAGATTAGGGGCCCCGTGAGCCTGTAGCCAGGCCCAACCTTCGTCCACATTATTGACAATACTCACCCCAAAACCCGCCTGGGTCAGAAGCGCCGAGATAATCTTTTGTTCTGCGTGACTGTCTTCGACAACGAGTACGGTTCGCATAAAAGTTTGTCCACCGTTAACGTCCTTAGTATAGCGATTCATCACTCCCCATAACCTATCCCTTCCTTATCCTGAGAATCTGAGGCTTATTTGCAATGATTGTTATCCTGATGTCCTGTCTGGTTTCCAGGTTGCCGCCTAGAATAGGGAAAGATCGGAGGTGGCTGCTGATGTTCGACAGCCTAGTGGTGATTATTTTTATGGTGGCAGGGGCTGGTCTAGGGTTTTATGGCCTGGACTTTTTGCCGGCTGCCACTTTGCAAAATGCCAACGTAGAAGGGGCCCGCTTTGTTACAGGCGGATTCGGTCTTCTGGGTGGTTTGGCTTTGGGATCCCTGATGCGCTGGCTCTATCGCCGTTTTGAAGCCAATGTCCGCGCCCTATCTCCCGATGCCTTGGTGACGCGGGCAGTCGGTCTGGTGATTGGGTTAGCGATTGCCAATTTGTGTATGACCCCGGTGTATCTGCTGCCGTTGCCCAAAGAACTGGATTTTATTGAACCCCTGACGGCGGTTTTATTGAGTTTGGTTTTTTCCTATTTGGGCACAACCCTAGGGGATACCCACGGATCCTCCCTGATTCGCTTGTTTAATCCCACCTACGCCTTGCAGGCAGCGATGATCGCCGAAGGCAGCATAAACCCGGCTGTAGTCAAAATTTTAGACACCAGCAGCCTCATTGACGGTCGGGTGCTGACTCTCTTGGAGAAAAACTTTCTAGAAGGGCGTTTAATTGTGCCCAAGTTTGTGCTTGCAGAACTGCAGACCATTGCTGATAAAGCCGACCCCCAAAAGCGAGAACGAGGACGTTTGGGCTTAGACCGGCTCCAGCGTCTGCGGGAACTGTATCCTGATCGGCTGTTGATTCAGGATGTGCAGTACAGCGATCTCACTACCGTCGATGATAAATTGGTGCGCCTCACCCAAACCCTAGGCGGGATGCTGGTGACCACCGACTTTAATCTCAAAAAAGTAGCCACTGTCCAGGGGATCCCAGTGCTGAGTTTGAATGAATTGGCGGAAGCCCTGCGCCCGGTTTATCTCCCTGGGGATAGCCTAGCGATCAAGATCACCCGAGAAGGCAAAGAACCTGGTCAGGGGGTGGGCTATTTAGAAGATGGCACCATGGTGGTGGTGGAAGATGGCAGCGATTTTATCGGCAAAAAACGAGAAATTATTGTCACCAGTGCCCTGCAAACGCCAGCGGGACGGATGATCTTTGCTAAGCTGCAAACCCCGGCTCCCCCTGCTAAAGTAGGTACGCTTTCTTAACTGTGTCGGTTAATCGTCAAACCTAGCGTCCGATGTTTCACCGTTTCATTTTGGCCCAGGTGCGCGTGGGCAGACCCCACACATAAATAAAGCCCTCGGCGGCTTTGTGGTCAAATTCATCATCCTCACCGTAAGTGGCGAGGGCGGCATCATAAAGGGAATAGGGAGACTGCCGGCCCACACACACCGCTTGTCCTTTGTGCAGCCGCATCCGCACAATACCAGTAACGGTTTCCTGGGTCGCTTGCACAAAGCCATCCAAAGCTTGGCGCAAGGGCGAGTACCACAGACCGTTATAGACCAGCTGGCTGTAAGTGGTTTCGATGCCGTATTTGTAGTGGATCACCTCTTTGGGCAGGGTGAGACTTTCCAATTCGCGGTGGGCCACAATCAAGGTCAATAAGCCCGGCACTTCATAGATTTCTCGCGACTTGATCCCCACCAAACGATTCTCGATCATGTCAATCCGCCCGATGCCGTGCAGTCCTGCCAGGTGATTTAACTGCTGCATCAAAGGCACCGGCGCTAAATCTTGGCCATTGAGACCCACCGGGATGCCCTGATCAAAGGCGATTTCCACATAGGCTGGCTCATCCGGGGTATTGGCAATGGCGCGGGTGAGGGCGTAGACCTCCTCTGGGGGTTCTGCCCAGGCATCTTCTAGGACTCCGGCTTCGGCACTCCGTCCCAAGATATTTAGGTCAATGCTGTAGGGACTGGACTTTTTCACGGGGGAGGGGATCCCGAACCGTTCTCCGTAGGCGATGGTTTGTTCCCGGCTCATGCCCCATTCCCGCGCTGGGGCTAACACTTTCAGATTGGGATTAAGGGCGGCGATGGAAACATCAAAACGGACTTGGTCATTGCCTTTGCCGGTACAGCCATGGGCCACAGCGTCGGCGCCCACTTCTTCGGCCACCTGCACCAAAAGCTTGGCAATCAAGGGACGGGCCAGGGAGGTCGAGAGGGGATAGCGCTGTTCATAGAGAGCATTGGCTTGGATGGCGGGAAAGCCGTAGTCCACAATCAGATCTTCCACGGCATCATAAACCAAGGATTGCTCAGCCCCTGAGGCCAAAGCCTTGGCTTGCACGGCTTCCAGTTCTTGTCCTTGTCCCAAGTCCACCGCCAGGGTCACCACGGATTCCACACCCCATTCATGCTTGAGGTAGGGAATACACACGGAGGTATCCACGCCACCGGAATACGCTAAAACCACTTTCTTGGCCCGACCCATTTCCCTACGCCCTGATGACCTGCTTTTTGATTATGCCTGATGGTGGTCTTTCTACTTTGTAGCTATTGATGTATCTGTAGCTGGGGATCCTGAATCTCAACCAGGGATCCCCCCACGGGTTCAGATGCTGAACTGATGCTGAACTAAGGCAAGGGTAACTAAAGCTGACCAATTTTATAGTTCTCCAAAACAGCCATGGGATCCACAGCCCGGGATTCGGCTTTTGCCATCAGGGTGTCCCAGTCGGTGCTGTTGATGTAGTCGATGGCTTGGCGGGCAGCGCTGAGGTGGGGACAGTGCTCCCCAAGGCGACAGCCGTTGACACAGTCCACGGCGCAGTTGATGGTGGTGGGATCCATGCTTTGACTCCTGATGCTCATGAGTTCAGTGTAATCTGACAGGGGACGGCAAAAAACCATCAGGCAAGCATCACCAGGGCTGGAAGCCGTTTGGGTTTGGGGGTATTACCAAGTCAGGACTATCCCCATCGACAGGTTGCCTCCGGGGATTGTGCCCAATATCCTTAACAATAGGCTGGATTTTTGCGCTTGTAGCTCAGCGGATAAGAGCAACCGCCTTCTAAGCGGTCGGTCGTTGGTTCGAGTCCAACCAAGCGCGTTTGGGGTTGCATGGTTTCGATTAGCTCCGGGATGGACTGCCCAAGGGGATTTTCTGAAGATTTATGGTATGTCCATTTCAAAAAGATTGAGACACTTAACCGCCGGCCCAAGCGCTCTGCGCTGCTAGCACGTTCGCTTTTGGCAGCACGGCGCAGCGCCAACACCCCCAACCTTTCCCACAAGGGGAGAGGGGAGCTCGAGATCAACCTAAATCTCTGTGCTCAGGGGTATTTGCTGACCGGGATCCCGGGTATAGCCCAAATGGGCCAGGGCAGCGGGGGTGGCAACCCGGCCCCGGGGGGTGCGTTGCAGATAGCCGATTTGCAGCAAGTAGGGTTCATAGACATCTTCGATGGTTTGGGGATCCTCGCCGGTGGCTGCCGCCAGGGTATCAAGACCGACCGGAGCACCCTGAAATCGCTCAATCATGGTGGTCAGGAGCTTCCGATCCGTCCAGTCCAGGCCTTGGGGATCGACTTGCAGGCGTTCGAGGGCGGTGGCTGCGATTTCGGCGGTGATGGTGGCATGACCGTAAACCAGGGCAAAGTCCCGTACCCGTTTGAGCAGACGGTTGGCAATGCGGGGGGTGCCACGGGAACGCTGGGCAATTTCTTGGGCCCCCGCTGGAGTGATAGGGACAGGCAGCAGTTGGGCGGTCCGTAGGACAATGGCTTGGAGTTCGTCCACCTCATAAAACCGCAGGCGCTGCACCAAGCCAAAGCGATCCCGCAGGGGAGCCGTGAGGGAGGCAATCCGAGTGGTGGCCCCAATCAGAGTAAATCGCGGCAGAGGAACGGAAGTGATCCGGGCGGCCCGCCCTTTGCCGGTGGTGATGTCTAACCGGAAGTCTTCCATGGCAGGATAGAGCAACTCTTCTGTGACCCGGGGCAGGCGATGAATTTCATCAATAAACAGCACATCCCCCCGTTGGAGACGCACGAGATACCCAGCAATATCCCGGGGACTTTCCAGGGCAGGAGCGGTGGCCAGGTAAAAATTCCCCCCCATTTCCGCTGCCAAAATGGCCGCAATCGTGGTTTTCCCCAAGCCCGGTGGACCATAAAACAAAAGGTGATCCAACGGCTCTTGCCGAGCCCGGGCTGCCGCCAGGGTAATTGCTAAAACTTCTTTGAGTTCTTTTTGCCCGATGTAATCTTGGAGTTTTTGCGGACGGAGCGTGTCCTCAGGACGGACGGGATCCCGGTCGGCAGGGGTGAGGCGGGGCTGAAGGAGGGGATCGGGAGAGGGCTGGTGAGAAGAAACAATCGCCATGAGGATCACTGGGAAGCGCCAGAGGACGGAGGAGCAAGGATCTGGAGCCGCTGGCTGGCAATGGTCACGCCGTTACTGTTGACAAACATCACCGAAATCCACTGGGATCCCGGTGTTTCTGGGGCGGTGGCGGTACGGAAGATCCCCCCTGCCTGTAAAGGGGCAAGGCGAAAGGAGGTGGTGCGCCCATAAAGAGAAGGCATGACCTGTTGGGAGACCAGGGATCCCGCCAACAAGCGATCCTGGAGGGGTTCAGCTACAATTGCTTCTATGGTAAAGTTCTCTCCGGCGGGGACTTCTGTGGGCAGGTTCACCGTCACGGTGGGGGGGCGCTGCCCAGAACGCAGGGTGATAGATTCCCTGAGGGTACGTTGACCCAGCAGGTGCCACATGCCTTCAGCATTGAGGAGGTAACGATTTTCCACCACGGTTTCCCCGTTGAGACGCCAAACACCCCGTGGGGAGCGTTCTTGCCCAGTCACGCGCGTAGACAAGGTGACAGTAGCACGGGATCCCGAGTGCTCCCAAGACTGAATTGTGGTGGTGTAGGTAAGTTGCTCGTGGTTAGCCCAGAGTTTTTCCAGGGCTTGGCGCATTTGGGCGCGGGTGAGGCCATCCTCGTGGCGAAAGCCTGGATCAAAAAACCGCATATAGCCGTCCAGATCCCCTTGATTGCTGAGGGCAGTCATCTGGGTGATGGTGGTTTCCAGCTCTGCGGGTAAATCCGCTGCTTGCACGGGCAGACTCAGCAGGAGAACACTCAAGCAGAGGACAGGACGAATCAGGTTCATAGCTTCGCTTTGGCTTGGTTGTAAGCACTTTCAAAGGCACTGAGGGGGACAGCCCCATTGAGGGGGATCCCATTCAAGGAGAAAAAGGGCGTGCCGGTTAATTGCAGTCGGTCAGCGAGGTTCAGATCCCGTTGAATGGCGAGCTTGGCGGTTTCACTGGCTCGATCCCGGTTGAAACGATTCAGATCCAGGCGGAGCTTTTTGGCCGTGGCCTCATAAAATTCATTGCCCAGTTGCTGTTGATTAGCAAACAATTCATCGTGAAACTCCCAGAACTTGCCCTGTTGATGAGCCGCCCAAGCCGCATAGGCCGCCGGCAAAGCTTCTGGGTGAATCTGAGCTAAGGGCAGGTGCTTGTAAACAAAGGTAACATCCTTGTGATTACTGACAAACTCCTTCACCACGTCATGGGCGCGGGCGCAGTAGGGACACTGAAAATCTGAAAATTCGACTAAGACTAGCTTGTTATCCCGGGATCCCTTCACGGGAGAATCCCCCAGCAGGGTGGCCAGATCCCGGTGCATCTCCTGGAGGCGGGGCAGAAGGGCTTCTTCTTGTTGTTGACGCTGTTGGGCCTGCTGCTGCTGTTGATAGGCCTGCACCGATTCAAGAATCACCTGGGGATGATCCCGAATCACCTGGAGAATCTGTTCCTCACTCACCTGCGCTTGACACCCTACCGTCAAGACCGCCAGTACCATCCCTAGCACCACTGCTTTGAGAAGTGACCCTAATTTTCGCCCCCTGCGTTGCCCCACACTGGTTCCCCCTTGCTTGACCGGCCTAGGTGTACCGTAGCACAGGCTTTGGTAACGGCACAGTCCCCCAAGGGTAGGATGATTCCTCAGATTCTCAAGAGATTCTCAAGATGCTTCAATGTCATTCCTGAGCAGAAACGACACCTGAAAGAACCCACCTCAATCACGTCAATCCAGAGAAAAACATTCGGGGCAATAGGGTACAAAGAGGGAAACAGGTCTCTGGGGAATCACAATGGGCTGGGTGATGGGGGGCTGGATGATGGGGGTGCTGCTGCTCCTGGTAGGCTACCTCCTGGGATCTCTACCAACGGGGTACTTGGCAGGGCGATGGCTCAAAGGCATTGACCTCCGCGCTTTGGGTTCGGGATCCACCGGCGCCACCAATGTGCTGCGCCACCTAGGCACAAAAGCAGCCGTAGCTGTATTCCTAATTGATGCCCTCAAGGGATCCCTGGCGGTTTATCTGCCCGTGGCTGCGGGAATGGAGTCTGTGGCATGGTGGCGGGTGGGGATGGGGTTGATGGCGGTGGTGGGGCACAGCCGCTCCTGCTGGTTGGGGTGGAAAGGCGGGAAATCTGTCGCCACCAGTTTGGGAGTCCTGGTAAGCTTATCCTGGGCCACGGCTCTCTCCTGTTTTGGGGTGTGGGCAGTCTTGGTCGGGATCACCCGCTGGGTCTCCCTGGGATCTGTGGCAGCAGCAGTGACAGCCCCCTTCTGGATGCTGCTTTGGCAACAGCCTCTCTCTTCGGTGTTGTTTGCGGTTGTGGCGGGGGTCTATGTCTTTCTCAGCCATTGGCGCAATCTCCAACGACTCCTCGCCGGAACAGAGCCGAAACTTGGGCACAAGCAACCCACCCCAGAATCGACACCCTAGCCCCTTGTGCTTTTGGCGGCTCTAGTTCTCTGTCCAGGGAGTCCCTCCTCCCGCCCATCTTCCGGCTAAAGTTGCTAACTGCCTTGATTGCTCCCAGCCCGCCTGCCCCCGCCTGACATAGACCTCTCAGATCAAAATCTCAAATCAGAAAACGATGGCAGCTTCCCCGCAGGCAGATCAGAGACCCTGGGTCTCGAGTGAGGCAGACTACCGCCATCAATCATTAAGAACTGTAACGATGATTCCCAGAAAGCCAACCCGATCCCTGACAATGTGGGACGGGTATATTAGCGTGCCCTTTAAGAAACTGACTTGAGGATAGACATCAATGAGTGTTGTCACAAAATCCATTGTGAATGCGGACGCGGAAGCGCGTTATTTCAGCCCTGGTGAATTAGATCGCATCAAATCCTTTATGGCATCAGGCGAGCGGCGCTTGCGGATTGCTCAGATTTTGTCTGACTCCCGCGAGCGGATTGTCAAGCAAGCTGCTGACCAACTTTTCCAGAAGCGCCCTGACGTGGTTTCTCCCGGTGGCAACGCCTACGGTGAAGAAATGACTGCCACCTGCCTGCGGGATATGGATTACTATCTGCGCTTGGTGACCTACGGGATCATTGCTGGCGATGTTACGCCCATTGAGGAAATTGGCTTGGTGGGTGTGCGGGAAATGTACAACTCCCTGGGTACGCCGATCCCTGCGGTGGCAGAAAGTGTGCGCCAAATGAAGCAAGTGGCCACTGGGTTGCTCTCTGGCGAAGATGCTGCAGAAGCTGGTTATTACTTTGACTTTGTGATTGGGGCTATGTCCTAGTCATTGGTTCCTGTTTAAGTCCTTTTTTCTGAGTTTTTAGGAATCCTCCCATGCAAGACGCAATTACCTCAGTCATCAATACCTATGATGTGCAGGGCAAATACCTGGACAAAGTCGCCGTCGATAAGCTCAAGTCTTTCTTTGCCACGGGTGAACTGCGGGTACGGGCTGCGGCTACTATTGCTGCCAACGCCTCCACCATTGTCAAGGATGCGGCTGCCAAAGCTTTGTTGTACTCTGACTTGACCCGTCCCGGCGGCAACATGTACACCACCCGTCGCTACGCTGCCTGTATTCGGGATATGGACTACTACCTCCGCTACGCCACCTATGCCATGTTGGCTGGTGACACTTCCATTTTGGATGAGCGGGTGCTGAATGGTTTGAAAGAAACCTATAACTCTCTGGGTGTGCCCATCGGTGCTACGGTGCAAGCGATCCAAGCCATGAAGGAAGTGACCGCCGCTTTGGTGGGTGCTGATGCTGGCAAAGAAATGGGAGTGTATTTCGATTACATCTGCTCCGGCTTGAGCTAACTGGGTGAGAAAGCGGACAGGTAGGGATCCGTTCCTCTGTCCGTTTTGCCCTGTGAGTTCCTAGCATCAGGGCGGCTCTGCTGTTAGATGCGTCATTTACGTTAATAAATTTTTTTACGGACTTTTTAGGAGTACGCTATGCGGATGTTCAAGGTCACCGCCTGTGTTCCCAGTCAGACACGGATCCGCACCCAACGGGAGCTACAAAATACGTTCTTTACCAAGCTGGTTGCCTACGAAAACTGGTTTAAGGAACAGCAACGTATCCAAAAATCCGGGGGCAAAATTGTCAAGGTGGAACTGGTGACGGGCAAACCTGGGATGGATGTAGGCCTGCTCTAGGGATGTCTCCTCGATCAAATAAACTTGGGATCCCGCCAGGGATCCCTTTTTATGACCTCAGATATTCCTGAAAGATTTCGTGGGCGGCCCGATGGATGAGACTATGTCGTGCTGCCAATGCCACCAAATCCCGTCCATAGCCGCCGCCAATCACACAGGCTACAGGGATCCCGCGGCGTACGCAGCTTTGCAGCACCTGCATATCACGGCGGAACAAGCCCGCATCCGTGAGGTTGAGTTTGCCGAGAGGGTCTTCACCATGGGGATCCACACCGGCATCGTAAAGGACGAGATCCGGTTGCACGTGGTCTAGTAAGGGCGGCAGGTACTGACTGAGGGTTTCTAGGTAAGCCTCATCTTCCATACCGACGGGCAAAGGGACATCCAGGTGGCTGATTTGCTTGGTGCCGGGGAAGTTGGCTTGGCAGTGCATCGAAAACGTAAAGACATGGGGATCCCCCTTGAAAATAAAGGCTGTGCCGTCCCCTTGATGCACATCCAGATCCACAATCAGGATGGAGCGAACCAGTCCTTCCGCCAGGAGTAGCCGAGCGGTCACCGCCAAATCATTAAAAATACAAAACCCAGAGCCGTAATCCGGGAAAGCATGGTGGGTTCCCCCCGCTGTATTACAGGCTAAGCCGTGTTGCAGAGCTAAACGAGCCGTGAGGATGGAGCCCCCCAGAGCAATACAGGTGCGATGCACTAATGCTGGACTCCAAGGTAAACCAATGCGCCGCAAGTGTTTCGGGTCTAGGGATCCCTGACAGTAGGCGGAAACATAGTCAGGGGTGTGTACCAATTCAATCCAGTCTTGGGGGGGGAGGGTGGGGTGGTACACCTCACGGGCGAGACCTAAAGACTGCAAATGCTCATAGAGCAAGCGGAACTTAGGCATGGGAAAACGATGGCTGGAAGGCAGATCCACGCCATAGTCAGGATGATAGACAATCGGCAAGGGCATAGCTGCCTTGATTTTAGCAAGGCGACTGGGAAGCAGGGTGATGCAGCCATGAACGCAAAAACGACCGACGGTGGTGGGGGGTGATCCCTAATCGTTCTAGAGCACGGTAGTGGAAAGCTGTCCCATAGCCCGCATTGTGTTCCCAACCGTAACCAGGAAACCGCTGACTGATCTGAGCCATGACCCGATCTCGCTTAACTTTGGCAACAATAGAAGCTGCCGCAATGGAAAGGCAGTGCTGATCTCCTTTGACAATCCCTTGATGGGGGATCCCCAGCTCCGGCAAAAATAGACCATCCACCAAGACCCAGTCCACTGGCTGCACTTGAGCGAGGGCCCGCTGCATCGCTAGAATCGTGGCTTGGCGAATGTTTAGGCGGTCAATTTCTTTGACCGTGGCTCCCCCCAGACCAACCGCGCTAGCGATGGTCATAATCTGAGGGAATAGTTCCTGCCGCTGTATTCGACTGAGTTGTTTAGAGTCCCGCACTGCTCCCAAGTCTTGCAGTAGGGTAGAGGTTGCTGGCAAAATCACTGCTGCTGCCATAACCCCCCCAGCAATACACCCCCGGCCCACTTCATCGATCCCGGCCACGCGATCCGCCCCTGCTTGCCAACGGTCTAATTCAAAAGTCAAAGTCGGGAGAGGTTTCTGCATCAGTTTATGGAATCTGGTACACTAGAAATCTATGTTATTTGCTGCTGTCACAGGGATCTATGGTTAAGCTGCGCCTCAAGCGTTATGGCAAAAAACGGGAAGCCACCTACCGAATTGTGGCGATTCAAAGCCATGCTCGCCGGGAAGGACGACCGTTACAAGAGGTGGGGTTTTACAATCCTCGCACCAAAGCTACCAGCCTGAATACCGCTGATATTCTCAGTTGGTTGCGTAAAGGTGCCCAGCCTACCGATACTGTGCGCTATCTGCTGAACAAAGCCAAGATTTACGATATGTTGGCGGCAGGATTGACCGGAGAAACCGAACCCTTGGTAACGGTCATTGCTGAGCCTAAAGCCAAACAAGCGGTGATGACAGCGAGTGAACAAGAAGCAAGCGAGGCAAGCGAAGAATAAATCAAATCAGGATGGTACACTCCGGCTGCCCTAAGTTTTGAAGAACAAGGCTGTAATTTCCATAATTTCGATTATTTATTCCTGAGCAAGGTGATTCTTGCGTTTTGACTCAGTCTTTTCAGTATTTTCATCGAACTGAGCAATCAATATTTCATATCTCAAGATCTGCATTTTTTGTTCGTGGAATGTGCTCCATGAACGAGCTGCCCTTTTGTTTGTATGCTTCCTCACAAATCGCAGAAAAACCTTAGCACCCCGCCTCCATTTGGGAGAAGGGCAGGGGGTGAGGGTAAGCATGTGTACTCGAAATAGGTAGCAGCAAAAACAATTGACCTGCCCCCAGAGCACGAGCAAGGGGACAGAACAACCTGAGACACTCACAGATGCCTTAACTTAGTCCTCCTCTTCCTCCTCCGAATCATCGAGGTTCCCAACCCCAGCGGCCGTGGTGTCATCAATCATCATTTCATCAACATTAAGCATCCTGGTAGCGGGATCCGAATGCAAATGTTGCTCTTCTTCAATCACTTCCGGTTCATGTGCCAATTCCTCATAGGTGCTAAATCCAGTTCCCGCCGGAATTAAGCGACCAATGATCACATTTTCCTTGAGACCCCGTAGCCAGTCTTGCCGTCCCTCAATCGCGGCCTCTGTCAGGACTCGGGTGGTTTCTTGGAAGCTCGCTGCCGAAATAAAGCTATCTGTACTCAAGCTGGCTTTGGTAATCCCCATCAGAACGGGGGTGTATTGGGCCGGGGCGCCGCCATTTACGGAAATAGACTCGTTGTGACGCTGAATTTCCCGCAAATCAGGGTACTCATTGGGCAGCAAAGTCGTATCCCCACCGTCATCCACGCGCACCTTAGAAGTCATCTGGCGAACAACCACTTCAATGTGTTTATCGGAAATCTCCACCCCCTGAGAGCGGTAGACCCCTTGCACCTCATTGACAAAGAATCGCTGCACATCCCGTAGGGCAGCTTGAGCAGCTTGGTCAGCCCCCATAGAACTGCGGTAGTCCAAATAGAGATACTCCAGAAGGTCATGGGGATTGATCGGACCATCCGTTAAAGGTTCCCCAGCCGCCACCCGTTGCCCATCATTGACAATTGGATTTTGCCCCACCATCAATGGATACTCTTTAGCCACACCCTGGTCATCAATCACCTTGAGCTGATAATAGTCATCATCAGTACGGGATAGCTGCACCGTCCCCGGTCGCACCGCTAAAACACACATTTCTTTGGGCTTACGGGCTTCTAACAACTCCTCAATCCGCGGCAGACCTTGGATAATATCCCCAGTCTTGAGGCGCTCAAACACCAGCAAAGCTAAACTGTCACCCCGCTGCACCAAGTCTCCGTGCGCCACCTGCAAAATAGCATTACTGGAAATCAAATAAGGCCGCGCCAGCCGCAATACCACCTGCCCAGGACTTACCGACAGTACCTGCCCAGAATCCGGTGCCTCCAGGGATCCCGATTCATCAAGGGGATCTTTCTTCCGCACTAAGTCCCCCACCTTCACCCGCCATGGAATAGCCGTAGAACTTCTGGTTGTTTCAGATAGGGCCGCCGCTGAAACCGTGATCAGATCCTCGTCAGTCACCACCAAAATACGCCGGGCCGATTCCGCCCCCACCGGGATCCCGCGCACAATCCCACCTTTGCGCACACGAATCTCCGTGCGGGCAATCACCTCCTCAGGTCCAATCATGTCCCCATCTTTGACCAACAAGCGCGTATGGGTACTTCCCTGGGTAATATCCCCTTCCATATCCCGGCGCACCAAAACCGTCTCCAGCACCACCAGTTGCAAGCGCTGGATACTGGGATCCTCAGGATCACTGACCAATTCGATATCTGCCTTCAAATGGGGAGTTTGTCCATCCACTTCCAACACCAACTGCGTCTTAAGCAGTTCCAGGCCGCCCACGGATTTCACCCGTTCCCCATCTTTGAAAGGAATACGTTGTACCGCTCGCAGCCGGATCCCTCGTCCGGATTCGCTGCTCGACTCTTGTCCTGGGATGGCGGGATGATCTGGAATCTCATACTCTTGCACAGGGCGCAGCAGCACTGCCGGGCCTTCTGGCGTTTCCACTTGCTCCACATACACCAAAGACTTAGGCACAAGACTACTGAGAACGGCTTCCCCAGGTTGAATCAACGTACCCGTGCTGATTTCCATATCGGCAGGATGCTCAATCAAATGCAGATCCCCTGGTTTAATGACAATTTCCCGGAGAATGTCATTTTTTTGAATCACCTCCACCACCCCACTGTTCTGGCAAAAAATGTCTTTGACCACTTCTGTGCCAGCTTCCACATACTGCCCATCTTCTACATTGAGCAGCGAAATATCCTTATTGACCTCATGGGTTTCTTCCGGGATCCACAGGAGCGTGCCCCCCTTCGTGACCTCAAAACCTTGCCGCGCCTTGCCGCGTTTGGCCACCTCAATGCCTGCAAACCTAACTAACCCCCCCGTTTGGGTACGAAACTCACTTTCTAATAATTCCCCCACCACTTCTTCATTGCCAATTTTGGTGCCGGGCGTTGCTTTGAGGACAAACACTTGCCCTCCTGACGTTTCCAGAAGATATTGATCCCGGCCTTGGTGGGACTCCACCCGCACCTTGGCATCATTCAGGACAACACTGGCATTGATAATCTCAACTTCGCGTCCACTCTTGCTTTCCGAGCGCTCAGAAAGACGCACCACCCCGCCATTTTCTGTTACGAGGGTCGTCTCGGCAATGACAGCCCCCTCTTCGACCCGGTCTCCATTCTTGACCACAGGGGTTGCCGTTGGCGGCAGATTATACACTTGCCCTGACAAAACCCAAATCAGACCCTGGCGCAGAGCTGTGGTCGTGATGTTACCTTGGCGATCCGTCTTTTGCTCCACAGGGAGTTCATCAAAAAAGACTTCCCCCGCCAAAACTGTACCCAGTTCCTTCTGGGCTTTTTCTGTGGTCTTGCGAGCGGTTTTCCCCGCCAGCGCCACCTCAGCCAACATCTGATCCGCTTGCACCAGAGCCCCATCAGCCACAAGCAGCGTCGAACCCTGGGTGAGGGGGAAGGTTTCTTGTCGACCATCCGCAGCGATCAGCATCAAATCATGGTTCGTTTCCGCCTGGAAAGCATCCACCCCATGACGCGTGCGGAAGGGTCGCACCCGCAAGCCACTGCTGTAGCGCACCCTCCCCTCAAAAGGCGCTTTGATCTGCCGCGCCACCTCCCCGGTAAACACCCCCCCTGTGTGGAAAGTGCGCATGGTTAACTGAGTCCCCGGCTCGCCAATAGACTGAGCCGCAATAATCCCCACCGCTTCCCCCAGATCCACCAAACGAGAATGGGCTAGACTCCAGCCGTAGCACATCCGGCACACTGAACGATTGGCTTCGCACGTCAAAGGAGAACGCACCACAACCCGTTTAATACCCGCCGCTTTGATCCTTTGAGCCAGCTCTGCCGTAATTTCTGCATTCCGCTCCGCCAGGACTTCCTCTGTTGCTGGATGGAGCACCGCCTCCGCCAAAACCCGTCCCACAAGGCGATCCTCAAGGGGAATGATCTCTTTCTCCCCATCCGTCAGTGCAGTGATTTCAATCCCCCGTTCCGTGCCACAGTCCACTTCCCGCACAATCACATCTTGGCAAACATCCACCAGCCGACGAGTCAGATAACCAGAGTCTGCCGTCCGCAGAGCTGTATCCACCAATCCCTTCCGCGCACCATAGGAAGAAATAATATACTCTGTCACCGTCAACCCTTCCCGGAAGTTGGTTTTGATCGGTAAGTCAATGATTTCCCCTTGGGGGTTAGCCATCAATCCCCGCATCCCCACCAACTGCCGCACCTGGGAAACATTCCCCCGCGCCCCAGAGTTCGCCATCATATAGACCGAATTTAAGGGGTCATTTTTCCTAAAGTTAGCGAGTAACTCTTCCTTGATCTGATCATTGGTTTGGTTCCAGGTATCAATCACCTTTTGATAGCGCTCAACTTCTGTAATTTCACCCCGGTCAAACCGTTCTTGAGCCGCTTCAATTTCAGCTTCTGCTTGTGCCAATAATAATTTCTTTGTGGGAGGAACTTTCAAGTCTTCCACACTAATAGAGACCGCCGCTTGGGTTGCATATCGAAACCCCAAAACCTTAAGCATATCAGCCATTTGTGCTGTGCGGGCAGTGCCGTAATTGCTAAAGGCCCAAGCAATCAATTTGCGAAGCTCTTTTTTATCAATAATATAGTTCCGAAATGGAATAGCAGCTGCATCAGTCATGGGATCCCCCTCTTTGTTGGTATATCCAGTTCAATCAACCCAAGATGACAAAAAATTCAGAGCATCACGAAGCCAATGCTTTGAGGATCACTTCGTGGAAAATAATCCGCCCTGGAGTAGTGTGAATATATTGGCTGATCAGCGAGCCATCACGATTGAGACGTCGCCGACGAAATTCTGACTGCTCCACACGGGTGCCATCCGGTAATTCCGTCACGTGGAAGGTCTCTTTAACCCCTTTACCGAGTTCCATCGCACCATCGTGGCGGACCCACACCCAACTGTGCAGACTCAGCAGTTTCTGCTCGTGAGCAATCAAAACATCTTGGAAGCTGGCAAAGAAGCGATCTTGGGGCGTACGCTGCACTTTGGGGTTGTCCGCAGTCAGGTAATAACACCCCAAAACCATATCTTGGCTGGGGGTAACGATGGGGTTACCCGTGGCGGGAGAGAGGAGATTATTGGAAGCCAGCATTAACATGCGCGCCTCAGCTTGGGCTTCCAAGGATAGGGGAACGTGTACCGCCATTTGATCCCCATCAAAGTCTGCATTAAAAGCTGGGCAGACCAGAGGATGGAGCTGGATTGCTCGTCCTTCCACCAAAATCGGTTCAAAAGCCTGGATCCCTAATCTGTGGAGTGTGGGAGCACGGTTAAGCAGTACTGGGTGACCATCAATCACCTCCCGCAGCACATCCCAAATCTGGGGATCATTTTGCATGATCAGTTTTTTGGCTGCTTTGATATTGTTGACAATATTGCGCTTGATCAGCTTATGAATCACAAAGGGTTGGAAGAGTTCGATGGCCATTTCCTTGGGCAGACCACACTGGTGCATTTTCAGGTTGGGGCCCACCACAATCACCGAACGACCAGAGTAATCCACTCGTTTTCCCAACAGGTTTTGCCGGAACCGTCCTTGTTTCCCCTCAATAATGTCAGACAGGGATTTAAGGGCGCGATTGTTGGCTCCTACCACCATCCGTCCCCGGCGGCCGTTATCAATCAGAGCGTCCACAGCCTCTTGCAGCATCCGTTTCTCATTGCGCACAATGATCTCCGGAGCCATGATCTCCTGTAATCTGGCAAGGCGGTTATTACGGTTGATCACCCGCCGATAGAGATCATTCAAGTCGGAGGTGGCAAAACGCCCCCCGTCTAACTGCACCATGGGACGTAAATCGGGAGGAATCACGGGAATCGCTCGCAACACCATCCACTCCGGGCGAGACTTGGTGGCAAAAAAATTGTCAACAATCCGCAGCCGTTTAATCAGTTTGGCCCGTTTTTGCCCCTTAGCTGTCAAAATCTCTTCCCGCAGTTTGTCCGCCTCTTCTTCCAGGTTGATGTCCATCAGTAAGCGTTCGACCGCCTCCGCCCCAATCATGGCCCAGTTGGGCGGTAATTGCAGGGTTGAACCCTCCTCATACATTTGATCTTCAATTTCGTTATATTGATCCTCACTCAGCAGTTGTTTGTACTGGATATTCTCGGCATTGCCAGGATCAATCACCACATAGGCATTAAAATAAACAATCTGCTCCACATCCCGCAGGGGTAAATCCAGCAGCGTAGCAATGTGACTGGGGATCCCCTTGAGGTACCACACATGGGTGACCGGCGCAGCCAACTTGATATAGCCCATGCGATGCCGGCGTACCCGCGATTCTGTGACTTCAACACCGCACCGTTCACACACAATCCCACGATGACGCACCCGTTTATATTTGCCGCAGTGACATTCCCAGTCCTTGGCCGGCCCGAAAATCCGCTCACAAAAAAGACCATCCATTTCTGGCTTGAGGGTGCGGTAGTTGATGGTTTCCGGCTTGGTTACCTCACCCACCACCGTGCCATTGGGAAGCGTCCGTTGCCCCCATTCCATAATCCGTTCCGGTGAAGCTAACCCTACTTTGACGTAGTCAAACCGCTGTTCCAGTCTGCTCATAGTTGTCGGGATCCCTCGTGTTTATGCCGTGTTTGTCAATCAAGTGGTCGATGGTGAAGTGGCAGTGATCGTCACTCCCAAACCTCAAGGCTGATTAGGGTTTAAAGTCATCCTCGTCCTCTTCTTCCTCTTCATCCTCATCAAACTCGTCCTCAAAGGTAGCTCTGACGGGATTGAGATCCATAGTGGAAACCGCTTCATAGGTAGGACGGCTGGGGGTGTGACGCCCAGACACATCAGCCATTAAATCCACTTCAATAGGCTGCAAGTTTTCTGGATTAACTTTATAGATGGAGACATCCAACCCCAAAGACTGCAACTCCCGCACCAGCACCTTGAATGATTCCGGTGTTCCAGGACGGGGGATGGCCTGACCCTTGACAATTGCGTTCAGCGCCTCGTTGCGTCCCACCATATCATCCGACTTCACCGTCAGCAGTTCCTGCAAGATGTAGGCTGCCCCATAAGCTTCTAAGGCCCAAACCTCCATTTCCCCGAACCGCTGCCCACCCTGCTGCGCTTTGCCCCCCAAGGGCTGCTGCGTCACCAAAGAGTAAGGCCCTGTAGACCGGGCGTGGATTTTGTCATCCACCAGGTGAACCAACTTGAGCATATAGGCTTTACCCACAGTGACAGGTTGATCGAAGAACTCCCCAGTGCGACCATCCCGGAGCAAAATCTTGCCAGCGTAAGGCCCTTGATCATTAAAAACCCAGTCCTGCTTTGTTTTTTCCCGAGCCTCCCGGAGCTTGCTTTCTACCGATAAACGAGAAGCCTCCTGACCATGCATCTCATCAAAAGGCATCATCTTAAATCGGACTCCCAGTTGCTCCGCCGCCCAGCCCAGCAGACATTCAAATACCTGACCCACATTCATGCGCGAAGGCACGCCCAGGGGATTGAGAAGAATATCCACAGGACGGCCATCCGGCAGACAAGGCATATCCTCAATAGGCAGAATCCGAGAAATAATCCCCTTATTGCCATGACGTCCCGCGATTTTATCGCCGACCTGAATCTTGCGCTTGAGAGCCACATAGACTCGCACCACCATGTTGGCTCCAGGCGGCAATTCATCCCCCCGCTCCCGGGTAAAGACCCGCACATCCACCACCCGACCCCGCTCACCATTGGGAACCCGCAGAGAATTGTCCCGGACATCCCGAGCCTTTTCCCCAAAGATGGCTCGCAGGAGTCGTTCCTCTGGCGGCTGATCCGACTCCCCTTTGGGGGTCACCTTGCCCACCAGAATATCCCCTGCCTTGACCCAAGCTCCCACCCTGACAATGCCATTTTCATCCAAGTTCCGTAGGGCTTCTTCACCAACATTGGGAATTTCCCGGGTAATTTCTTCGGGCCCAAGCTTGGTTTGGCGGGCCTCAATTTCATGTTTTTCAATGTGTACAGAAGTAAAAACATCATCGAAAACCAGACGCTCGCTAATTAAAATCGCATCCTCGTAGTTGTAGCCTTCCCAGGGCATGTAGGCAATCAAAACATTCTGCCCCAAAGCCAGTTCTCCCCCTTCGGTGGCAGAGCCGTCCGCTAACACTTGCCCAGCAACAACACGCTCCCCTTTGTAGACGAGAGGACGCTGGTTTAAGCAGGTATCTTGGTTGGAGCGCTGATACTTTTGCAGACGATAACGAATGGGATCCCCGCCATGCTCTGGCTGAACCACGACTTCATCAGCGGCCACATAAATCACCGTACCATTGGTGCGAGAAACCACCACCATACCAGAGTCCCGTGCGGCTTGGGCCTCTAAGCCCGTGCCAACCAAGGGACGCTCGGGCTTGAGGAGAGGCACAGCTTGACGCTGCATATTGGCCCCCATTAAGGCGCGGTTGGCATCGTCATGCTCCACAAAGGGAATCAAAGAAGTGGCAACAGAGATCACCTGCACCGGCGAAACCTGGACATAATTCACTTCTTCCGGCTTGGCAGTGCCAAACTCTTGGCGGTAACGGATAGCAACAGATTCCCCCAAAATGCGACCATGCTCATCCACAGGCACGTCCCCAGGAGCAACCCGCTGGTCATCTTCTTCGTCGGCGGTGAGGTAAATAATCTGATCCCGCTGCACAACACCGTTGATCACCCGGTAGTAAGGACTCTCAATAAAGCCGTACTGGTTGACCCGGGCATGGGTAGCCAGGGATCCAATCAGACCCGCATTGGGGCCTTCTGGGGTTTCGATGGGGCAAATCCGCCCGTAGTGACTGGGGTGAATATCCCGTACGGCAAACCCAGCTCGCTCCCGACTCAAGCCCCCCGGCCCCAAGGCTGATAACCGGCGTTTGTGGGTCAACTCCGCCAGAGGATTGGTCTGATCCATAAACTGGGAAAGCTGGCTGGATCCAAAAAATTCCTTGATGGCAGCCACCAGCGGTTTGGGATTTACCAAGGAGGCAGGGGTGAGATTATCCGATTCTGAAACAGTCATCCGCTCCCGAATAATCCGCTCAAGGCGATTGAGACCAACCCGAACCTGGTTTTGCAAAAGCTCACCCACTGACCGGACGCGACGATTACCAAGGTGATCGATGTCATCAATATGACCAATGTCAAACTCAAGGTTAATAAGATAGTCAATCACCGCTAAAATGTCCCGGTTGGTGAGAACACGGGTATTTTCAGGAATATCAAGGTTTAGCTTTTTATTCAGTTTGTAGCGCCCCACTCGACCTAAGTCGTAGCGCTTGGGATCAAAGAAGCGAGATTCGAGTAATTGCTGCCCGCCGCTGACCGTGGGTGGTTCACCCGGCCGTAGTTTACGATAAAGCTCCATCAGGGCTTCTTCTTCACTGAATTGCCCTTCTTTTTCCATGGTTTTTTGGAAAAATTCTGGATGGCGGAGGCTGTCGTAAATTTCAGAGTCACTCAGCCCAAGGGCTTTGAGAAGAACGGCAACGGAGAGCTTGCGGGTTTTGTCGATGCGTACCCAAAGGAGATTGTTTTTGTCCGTTTCAAATTTGAGCCATGCCCCCCGGTTGGGAATGAGGCTGGCACTGTAGATCCGTCGCCCGGTTTTATCCAATTCGGATTTGTAATAGACTCCGGGACTGCGCACAATTTGGTTGACAATGACTCGCTCTGCCCCGTTGATAATAAAGGTTCCCCGATCAGTCATGAGGGGGAGTTCCCCAATAAAGACATCCATGTCTTTAATCTCGCCAGTTTCTTTGTTGATAAGGCGAGTGGGCACACGAATCTGCGCTTGATAGGAGGCATCCCGGCGCTTGGCTTCATCTGGGTCGTAACGGGGATGATGAATTTTGAATCCTTTGCTGGGTTCTCCTGGGCGGTACTCCGGCAGGAAGTGGAGTTCTAATTTGCCGGTGTAATCAATAATGGGGGAAAAGCTAAGTAGCTCTTCTTCAAATCCTTCACTGAGAAACCAGAGAAAACTTTCACGCTGGATTTCTACCAGGTCGGGTAGCGTCTGGGCGGTTAAATACTGGATTTGGTTAGTCATGCGTCTCTCACGGTCGGCCGGTCGCCTTTGGGGGTCGCACTTGGACAGGACTTTCTATTCTGGTTCTTGAGGAGGCAAATGTCAAGGCTTGATGGCTGTGACCAGACCCCCGCTTCCCCTCGACAGGCTCTCGACGGGCTTGGAAAAGACTGCCAATAGAGAGCAACAACCAAGCCTAATAGAAATCAGACCCTTTCATAAGCGGGTGACGCGATTCGAACGCGCGACATTCACCTTGGCAAGGTGACGCTCTACCACTGAGCTACACCCGCAGATTGGCATTATTGAGAACCCAAGTCACAAGATTAATATGACCAGCGGGTACTGCGGCTTTGCTCTCCTATCCTAGGATGGTGGGTGGGTGGTGTCAATAGGCGAAGTCTGGGGAAGGATGGCTTTGGCTAAGAATTAAGGCGCTTGATCGGAGCGAAACGAGGATCTAAAACTTTCTGCTGTCCAATTAGGGTGAACTTGACGGCTAGGGTGATTTTTGTGCCACTGCCAAAAATGTGGGTGACGGTGCCTTCCCCAAAGTGATCGTGGATCAGGCGTTCGCCTATGGACCAAGTGGAGGCACTGTTTCCCAAGGGCTGGAACTTCTTAGGAGGATGGGGGTGATTTGAGGGTTTGTTCAGGGGTTTGGGGGATGGACTGGAATAAGGATGACTGCGGGATCCGACCTGCTCAAGCAATGCTGGGGGAATTTCTGCTAAAAATCGGGATCCAATCGCTGATTCGCGGCTGCCATAGAGGCGACGTTCGCGGACATGGGTGAGATAGAGATGGTCTTGGGCACGGGTAATGCCGACGTAGCAGAGGCGGCGTTCTTCTTCGAGGGCGGCGGGATCGTCAAGGGAGCGATGCCCAGGGAACAGTCCGTCTTCCATGCCTACCAAAAAAACCACGGGAAATTCCAGACCTTTGGAGGCATGGAGGGTCATGAGGGTTACACGGGCACTGTCGGTGGCAGTTTCGTCTTGGTCGGAAGCAAGGGCAACGTGGGCTAGGTAGGTGCGCAGGTGGCAGTTGTCGGGGTTGTCTTCGTCAAATTGGCGGGCGGCGTTGACAAGCTCTTGGATATTTTGCAGGCGGTCGCGGGCTTCGTCGGTGCCCTGGGCTTGCAGTTCTTCCAGATAGCCGGATTCTTGGGTGATACCTGCCACAAGGGTGGCAGAGGGGTGGGTATCAAGCTGGGCTTGCCAGCGCTGGATCAAATCGACAAAGCTGAAAATGCCTTTGGCGCTGCGCCCAGCAATGCTCTGTACGGAACTGGTGTCTTGCAAGAGTTGCCACAGGGGGATCCCTAGAGTTTGAGCAGCTTCTTGGAGGCGATCGAGGGTGGCTTTGCCAATGCCGCGCCTGGGGACATTGATGATGCGCAGAAGACTGATACTGTCGGTGGGGTTGACCAACAGTCGTAGATATGCCAGCATGTCGCGGATTTCTTTGCGGTCGTAGAACCGTAAGCCACCGTAAATCCGGTAGGGAATGCCAAGACGCATCAAGGATTCTTCTAGGGGACGGGATTGGGCGTTGGTGCGATAGAGAATGGCAAAGTCGTCCCAGCCACGGTGCTGACTCTGACTGAGTTGGCGAATGGTGCGGGTGACAAAGTCGGCTTCGGCTTCTTCGTTGTCAAGACGAGCGCAATGAATGGGATCCCCATTTGTGCGGGTGGGTACCAAGATCTTTTTGATCCGCTCGGTGTTGTGCTCAATGAGGGCATTGGCGGCGGCTAGGATGGTGGCAGTGGAACGATAGTTTTCTTGAAGCTTAATCAGGGTGCGGGAATCATCATCGGGAAGGTTGTCGCCAAATGCCTCCTGAAATTCCATCAAAATGGTGTAGTCGGCACCGCGAAAACGATAGATGCTCTGGTCTGCATCCCCGACAACAAAAATAGAGCGGTCTTCCCATGACAGGTGCTTTTTGCGGGTTTCACCATTGGTGGTGAGTAGCCGAATCAATTCGTATTGGGTACGGTTGGTGTCTTGATATTCATCCACCAAGATATGACGAAATTCTTGGTGCCAGCGGTTGAGGATTGCTTGGTTTTGTTGAAAGAGGTAAACAGGTACGAGAATGAGGTCGTCAAAGTCGAGGGCGTTATTCTGGGCTAACTCTGCTTGGTAGGCATCATAGATTTGCGCGATGGTGCGACCCCGTATGTTGGGTTGTTCTTGCCGGAATTGGGCTGGGGTTAGCCCTTGGTTTTTGGCTGCACTAATGGCGTATCGAATCGAGCGGGGTTCAAAACGTTTTTCGTCAATGTTGAGTTTTTCGGTGATGATGGTTTTGATTAAACTTTGGACGTCGTTTTCATCAAAAATACTGAAGTTGCTTTTCCACTTGCGTCCCTGTTCGTCTCGATAATGTTCGATCTCTAGGCGTAAAATCTGGGCAAATAGGCTGTGGAATGTCCCCATCCACAAGGGTTTGATTTGCTTTTTGTAAACTTGAGAACGAATCCGAGTTTGTTCCTCAGGGCTGAGCTCCCCTAGGGGCTTCCCCAGGGCTCTCTGGGCGGCTTGGTCGGCGAGTAAGGTCTCTAGCCGGTTCTTCATTTCCCGGGCGGCTTTGTTGGTGAAGGTGACCGCAAGGATGTGGGCGGGATCCACGCTGTGGGCCTCTAGGAGGTTGGCGATGCGATAGGTGAGGGTGCGGGTTTTGCCGGATCCCGCGCCGGCCACCACCAACATTGGACCACAGTAGTGCTGGGCAGCCTGGCGCTGACTGGGGTTGAGATGGGTAAGCCATTCAGACATAGGTCAGGGATCCCAAGATGACAAAGGGTTAAGGCAATCTCTCTACAGGAGGGAGCTTAACCCATGATCACACGACCTTGCTACACTGCTAGTTGCGCAGTAAGGATCCCCCGAGGGAAGGACATGATAACCCCAGCACTATTGGCTGACTTTGTTTTCTATCCCTGCTTGAATGATTTGCTCTGTCACGCCTAGGGATGTCTCCAGCGCCTGAACCTGCTGTTGCCGCTGATCGGTACTCATCCATGTGGCCAGCCAATGGTCTAGGGAGAAGATGCCGGCGCCGTTCGCAACCAAACTGAGAAAGACTGCAGCGTAGAGGGAAGATAACTCTAGGTAGGGGATGCTCAGACCAGCTACTTTGATGTGATGAAAAATGGCCACTGCCATGGTGCTAAACAGACCTAGGGCCGCTGGACGGGTGAGCAGACCGATGATCACCAAGGGGGAGGCTAACAGCTCTGTGTAGGCGGCCACGTAGGCAAAAAAGATCGGAAAAGGTAAGCCAATCACTTCGACATAGGCACTGGCAAACCCGGGAATGTCTTCCAGTTTGTCCAAACCGTTGTGAATCATCACGGTTCCTGCTACCAGCCGCAGCACTGCCCAGCTTGCCTGCCGCCATGAGGGGGGAATACTGTCCGTTTTGAGAAGAGAAAGGAAGAGAGAAGGTAAACGCTGCGCCAGAGTTGCCATAAATGCCACCGCAATTGCAAGGGTTTGTAAATCTACACTAACAAATGCAAAGGATTATTACAATATGACTGTCTTTGCTGAGAGGCTGTGGGGCAGGTTTTTTTCTGGCGGGGCCTGACCGGGGATAGACTGACGGTAAAGGGAGGGGAAATTTATGACGGATCCCAGGCAACTACGTAAGTCGCTGCGGCAGTCAGACAGTTATTTCGCCAAAGGCTTTGAAGAGCACAAAACCCAGGTGCAGGGAGAACTAACCCGGGAATATAAAAGTGAACTTGTTGCTCAGATTCGTCGGCAGGACAATGTCTATCGCCGAGGGCGGGTGACGATTCGCTTGGCCCACACTTTTGGGTTTTGCTGGGGGGTGGAGCGGGCGATTGAGTATGCTTATGAGGCGCGGCGGCGGTTTCCAGATCGGCAGTTATGGATTACCAATGAGATTATTCACAACCCCATGGTGAATCAGCAACTGCAGGCGATGGGGATCCGCTTTGTGGAGCAGCGCCAAGGCCAGAAGGATTTTTCCCAGATTCAGCCGGAGGATGTGATTCTCTGGCCAGCTTTTGGGGCGAGTGTTTCAGAAATGCAGTTTTTCCAGGAACGGGGCAATGAAATTGTCGATACCACCTGCCCTTGGGTTTCCCGGGTCTGGAATCAAGTGGATAAACATCGGGCGGCAGCATTTACATCCATTATTCACGGTAAGTATAACCACGAGGAAACAATTGCAACCAGTTCTTTTGCTGATAAGTATCTTGTGGTTTTGAATATGGCGGAGGCGGAGTGGGTCGCCAATTATATTCTGCATGGGGGATCCCCAGAGGCATTTAAGATGCGGTTTGCCCGGGCAACTTCTGCGGGTTTTGATCCGGATCGGGATCTGGAGAAAATTGGCATTGCCAATCAAACAACAATGCTGGAGGGAGAGACTAAGGCGATTGCCAAGTTATTTGAAAATACGATGCTGCGTAAGTATGGCCCCCAAGCACTCAATGATCATTTCATGAGTTTTAACACCATCTGTAATGCGACTCAAGAGCGTCAGGATGCGATGTATAATCTGATTGAAGAACCTTTGGATGTAATGATCGTCATTGGGGGGTTTAATTCATCCAATACGACCCACCTGCAGGAGATTGCTATTGAAAAAGGGCTTAATTCTTTTCATATTGATAGTGTTGATTGCTTGATTTCCCCTCAGGAAATCCGCCATCGCCACCTCCAACAGGGTGTGATCACGACCACAGGCTGGCTGCCTCAGGGATCGATTGTGGTGGGGATCACTTCTGGGGCTTCAACCCCTGATCGGATTGTGGAAGATGTGATTCAGCGAGTTTTAATCCTGGCCAATGGCCAGGATGGTGCCCATGATTGATCCCTGGCGATCTCGGAGTTGATTATTGGCAATACCTGACGCCTCTCCCAGGAAGAGGTGTTTTCCCAATTGCTAAAAAATAAAGAGAGATGCAAAGCTTTACCAGTATTCCAAGAATGAATGAGAATAACGGTTAATCTTGAACCGGGCGAACCATCAAGACTGGACTCTCGATATTCACCCGCACATAGTCGGAGGTGGATTTGCCGAGTAACCGATCTAAATCAGGCAGAGAACGGGCATAATTCGGTCGGCGATCCGGGGATCCCATGACTAATAAATCCACATGCTGATCTGAAGCGAGTTGACAGATCCCTGGGCCGGCATCTCCAACAGCTACCGCTGTTTTATAAGGGATCCCTAGACGGCGCACGTAGCTGATGGCTTTGCTCAGGGGTTTGTCCTCAGCAATGGGGGTTTCTTGACTTTGGACGCGGGCTAACAGGATCGGTCTGTCAGGTAGATCCCTGATCAATTCAATACCTGCTTCTAAGGCGGATCGAGCGGCAGGACTGCCATCAATGGCTACCATCACTCGCTCAATCGGACGAATGGGCACCCCGTCTTTCACAAGCAGCATGGCGCATTTTGCCACCTGAAAAACGTATTGGCTGACTGAATTTTGCAGGATGGCTTCGAGACGACTGCGACTGCGGGATCCCATCACAATCAGGTCGGCGTTCATCTCTTCTGCCTTCTCCAAAACAACAACTTTGGGATCCCCTTCCACGAGTTCTGTGGTGATGGTTACATCGGGCTTGAGGGCTAAAGCTTGTTGAGATTGGGCGAGGATCTCTTTGCCGCGCTCTTGATAAAGATGCATTTGATCTGAGGTAATTTGAGGGGAAACGGCATGAAGAATTGTGATCTCTGGGCGGACAAAACAAGGTAGCTCTAGTAGGTTATGCACTGTTTTTGTGCAGACTCCTGTGCCATCTACTGCTAGGACAATTTTGTTAAACCGAGACATGGTTTACCCTCACGTGCCGCTATGCTGCTCCTCTGTCACTATAGGATCACTCTTCTCAGTCTCAGGACAAAAGTAGGTAAAAATTCACAAGGCGATACATCCCTCAACGTTCTGCTGATTCTCTCTGGGCCCCGATCTAGCCAGATCTAGACAGCTTTGGGGAAAGGGTCTAAGCTCTAAGAAGTGGATTACTGCGGCGTTGGTGGCTGCCCTACTGTTTTTCTGATCTATACCCATTCGACATTAGGGTCAAGTTTGGTTGTGAGAGCAGTATGCTTCCTCGGATCCCGGATCTGGGTTGAAGACACTTTCAAGATCAGCCACGCGGCTCTATTCTGGCTGTTCCAGGTCGAAAACCAAGGTAAAACGGCGCTGCGGGATCCCTCCTTATGGTGTTGCTGAGAATTGTCTTGGCTACTGATGAGAACTGATTAGATTTGATTAGATTGCTGCTTACCCAGTCCCTAGTAGTGAGTGTTTTATTCCGGCGGACAGTTTTGCGGCATGGGGCAGCGGTGGTGGTGGGTGCTGCTCTCGGTATGCCCAGCCAAGCGCAGGCTTTTGGGATCCCGGTGGAGCTTTTCAGTGGCCGTTCTCTGACCCAGTTTTCCTGTGTGGGGCCCTTTCGGGTGGAGGAGCAGGAGTTTGCAGCCGGGGTGTGGCAGATCAGCCGGCAGGGATCCCAGGTGGTGGTAAGTGGAGGGTGGGGATCGGCACACCGATTTTCCCTGCCCTGTCGTCTGTTTGGGGGGAGCCTCCAGGGGGGGCGGGTCTATCGGGGCTGGATTGTGATTCACGCCCAGGGAACGGGGGGATTGCGGCTGATCACCTGGCTGGATTTAGAGGATTATGTCCTCGGTGTGGTGACAGCGGAGATGCCGCCGACCTGGCCGGAAGCTAGTTTGCAGGCTCAAGCGATTCTGTGTCGCACCCGGGCCTATCCCTATCGCCAGTCCATCAGCTTGGCACCGAGTCGCTGGTTGCTTGATTCCACCCAAGATCAACGCTACGGCGGGGTCGGGAGTGAGCATCCCCGAGGGCAAGAGGCGGTGAACCGCAGTCGGGGACAGATTCTCACCCATGCAGGGGATCCGATTGCAGTCCTATACCATAGCACCTGTGCCGGGCATACCAGTGCCAATCAGCTTATTTTTGCCCCGCCCCCCCGCCCCTACCTCCAGGGAGTCCCTTGTCCTTACTGCCAGGCTTCTCCTTTTTATCAGCCCTACACCCTCGACCTCACTTTTCAGCAACTGGAGAACCTCTTCGGCAGTAGCCATCTGACTCTGGTGGAATCCGATCCCTGGGGCCGACCGGTCTCGATTCGCGCCGGATCCCGGATTTGGTCTGGACAAGCCTGGTGGCGACAGGTGGGATCCCAGATGGGGTGGGGTGTTCTGCCGGGGAATCGCTTGAGCTGGCAGCCCACGGATGCAGGGATTCGGATTACCGCCCGGGGAGCAGGTCACGGCGTGGGGCTGTGCCAATGGGGCAGCCGTTTTTTGGGAGAGCAGGGGTGGGATCCCCAGGCTATCCTGAACCACTATTTGCCTGGGACTCGCCTGCAGCGGGTCTGAGTCCCCCCCTTGCGAGATACTGCATCTCAGAGGGTCTTGAGATATTCAATCAAATCCGCCATTTCCTGGGGATCCGGTTGGAATTGGGGCATCGGCGGCGTGTTGCCCCCTGTCACTTGCTGAATCATAAACCGTTCCGAGCGCCGCTCACTGACTCGAATCAAACTCGGCCCGACTCGCCCTGTCCCCCCCGTGCCATGACAGGCTGCACAATTCAACTCAAACAAAGTCTCCCCCCGATGGGCATCACCCGTGGTAGAAAGAACAGCCGCTACATAGGGATCCGAAGGGGGCTTAAGACCCAGCAACGCTATCCCCAAAGCCACCACAATCATCACCAACCCCAGCAAACGTGCCCAGGGTCGCGATAACAGAGGCGTAGCTTCCAAGATAGACAGTTTTTGCACAGAGATTTCTATCAGGATGTTTGCAAAGGTTTACATTCCTACCCACCAACATAGCGTAGTTCTTGACCCATGCGGACATTTCGTAACCCATTTTACAGTTTCTTAAGATTTACCCAGCCAGATATGAAGCAAGGATTCTTGGATGATGGGGGCAGGACTGAGGGTGCGGGCGTAGGGGATGGCATGGGTCTGACTGAGGTGGAGCAGATCCGGGTGATCCTGTTGGTGTCCATAGAGGATGATGCCACAGAGGCGCTGGGGATTTTCCGCCAGCCAATGCCAAAACAAGGGCGGGGGGGTCATCTCCCCAAACCATTGCAGGAGAATCTGGGATCCCCTACAGGTTGTGATGTCATGGGGATCCCGCCAAGGATGACTGATCAGATAGGGGATGTCCTGGGCAATGGGGATGGCCAGGGCAGGGGTGGTGAGGGTGGGCAGGCTGGCCGTCCAGATCCAAGTGAAGTCCGGGCAGAGGGGCTGGGTGAAGTGGCGTGTTTCCAGGGCCCCTAGGGTGAGTTGTGCAGCCAAGGCCAGAGCTTCTGGGGCCCGCCACTGCTGCCAGGGATGGCGGGGGCTACTGACTTTGATCCAGGGTTGGGGCAGGGGAGTATCCCCCAAAAGGGGCTGGAGAGGCGGGATGGGATCCCCAGGCAGATCCGCTAGATCCGCCAACAAAGGCGCCTGGGGAAAGAGCTTTTTCTTCAGGGTCAGCCAGAAGCAAGACAGGGCATGAATCTGTTCGGGGCTGAGCCATCCCTGCTGCACCGCCGCAGTGAGATCAGCCAAAACCTGGGGGGGATCCCCAGTCACAATTGCTTTGACACCCTGACAGAGGTGCTGGGCTAGGTTCTGCGGCGAAATCTCTGAGGGATCCCCAAGGATCAGGACTTCTTCGGCCAGCAAAACCCCCTGGTCAGGACTACTGTGCTGCCACAGGTGGATCATCTCCTGGGCCCGCTCCCGATCCCGACTCCAGGCTGGGGCAGGGGGCAGCATTAAAACCGGGATCCCCATAGTGCGGGCTTCGTGGGTGAGCCAGCGGGCCAGGTCAGCCGTCAGGCTAGGCTGGTAGTCCAAACTCAGCAGGGGGGGAAAATCCGTACCACCCTGGGGCAGGTTGGGCGCTTGAGCGGCAAAAATAAAAGGTAAGGCACTGCTGCCCTGCCAATCGTCAGCCAAAAGGAGGGCATCCGCCGCCCGCCCCCCCTGCCAGAGGATGCCGCCCATCGTGGCAAGATCAGGGGGAATAACCTCCAAAGCGGCAGGAGTCTGCCAAAAAATCACCTGGCTCAACTGTTGGCTCAGAGAGAGCGTGGGCATGGAAAATGCTGTCAGGGACCCTTCCGAATCATAGCGAGAATCGCCCTGGATGGAACCAGTACCCCTTGAGCCAAACCCGGAGGAGAGCAAGCCTTGTTTGGGGCAGTCCTTGGGGGAGTGAGACTAGCGGGATTGGCTTTGGCTGCGGATTTGATGGTTCATGAGGGCATCAAGGAGGGTGTCCAAGGCGTCCATTTCACTGCTGTCAGAGTGGCGCAGGAGATCATTGATGCTGAAGAGATCCTCTTGGGTGAGGACACCTGTGCAAAGGACTTGGGAGACAACTTGGCGTAGGGTTACCATGACAATCACCTTTTAATTCAGTGATTTCACTGTAGCAGTCGAGATGCTTGCTCCCAATCGTGGGAATAGCGTAAGTAATTTCCGTAGGTTTGCTGAATCACTTCCGGGGGAGACCCTGTTTATTCTGGGATCCTGGGGAAAAATTACGCGCTTTGGCGGATGAAGGTGAGGCGGGGGTATCTCGAGGGTTGATTTATCAGGAGTTCTGTTACATAGCTCTACAATGAGAGAGAAATCTCAGCAGATGGAGCAGAATCTGTCATGGCAGCAGTGAAATTGTCGGATGAAGAACTGCAAACCCAGCTTCAGTCTCTGTCGGGATGGGGGCTAGAGCAGGGGAAACTGCACAAAGTGTTTCATTTCAGCTCTTTTGTCACCGCCTTTGGTTGGATGAGTGCTGTGGCCTTGGTGGCAGAATCTCTCAATCACCATCCGGAGTGGTTCAATGTCTATAACCGTGTGGTGGTGGACTTAATGACCCATGATGCCGGCGGGATTACGGCCCTAGATATTACCTTGGCCCAGCGCATGGATGAATTGGCCCATCAATAATTAAGACTGTCTCAGAAAATACTCAATTCTAGCCGAGAGATTCTCTAGGGGATGACCCGGGCCATCCAGGTGAGGAAGCTTTCGGTCATGGCGGTGAGGGAGTATTTTGTCTCCGCCACTTGGCGACAGTGGTGGCGGTCAATGCGGTCTATGGTGCTGAGGGCTACTTGCAGTTGATCGACGTTATCGGGATCGACCACAAAGCCTGTGCGTCCGTCCTCAATAATTTCAGCGGGGCCGCCGCGGCGGTAGGTAATCACCGGCACCCCACAGGCCAGGGCTTCCACAACGACCACCCCGAAGGACTCAACCCATTTCGGGGTCATGAGCAGGGCTTGACACTGGCCGAGGATAGCCTGCATTTGCTGGGTGGGGAAAAACCCCCGGTATTTGAGGGGAGCTTCGGGAAAGGCACGGCGAACGCGATACCAGTAGTCCACATCTTGCATCCGCCCGAGAATCTGAATTGGAAGGCTGAGACGTTGGGCCAGGGCAGCACAGTCTTCCAGCCCTTTTTCGGGGGAGATGCGACCCACCCAGCAGGCCGTGTCTTGGGGAGTCTCCACAAATTCGTACTGAGTCAAATCAATGCCACAGGGCAGAATCACAAAGGGATCCCGGCCTGCCTTGAGGGAGGCTTGGGCAAAGGCAAAGGTGGCTGACTGGGCATGGGAGTGAACTGCCACCGTGCCTGGAAACCGCTCTACCACCTGCTGCAAGGCGGCATCGAGAGCGTTGGTCAAAGATCCCTGGCTGATCACATGCACAACGGGAGTCTGAAAAAAGGGGGTGAGGTAGAGAGGCAGCCAGTCGTAGCTCCAGTTCACCACCACATCAAAATCCCGGTGCATCTGAAAGGCTAGTTCCCAGAGATGATTCAATACTGAGCCAGTGGCAATGTGAATGGGTAAGTCTCGCGGCAGGAGGGGGGGGAGGGATCCCGGTAAGCCAGCGACCGTGGTCAGGGGAATCTGAGGGAGGCGGGAGCCAGCCGGGGCGAGGACATGGAGGCTGTGCCCTTGCTGCTGTAATTGGCGAGCCAGGTTGATCACATTCAGTTCGATGCCGCCCCCGGATCCCGAACCCAAAGCGGCGGCGGGGGTGGAAACAAAGAGGAAACGGGCCATGGGGGTCTCCAGATCCCAGATCAACGGGTTAGCACCCTTGTGAAGCTATTGTCACTGATCATGGCGGCAACGCAAGCCTATGGAAAGGGCGGGATCTCTTAAGGTTCTCCGCCAGATGGCCTAGGGGAGTGGAGAATCTCTTGGAGGGCGGGGAGCAGTTCTGGGTAAGCAAAGGTGAATCCAGCCTGGAGGGCACGGCGGGGCAGGACTCTTTGCCCGGTGAGGATCACTTGGGCGGCTTCCCCAAAGAGGAGTTCGAGGGCCAGACCAGGGACAGGCAGCCAGGAGGGGCGGGCTAACACCTGACCCAGGGTTTGGCAGAAGGTGGTCATCCGGACAGGATGGGGGGCAGTGCCGTTCCAGACCCCCCGTACTTCCGGGTGAGCCAGGGCAAAAAGGATCTGGTTGACAAGGTCTTGACGATGGATCCAGGACAACCACTGCTGCCCACTGCCCACAGGCCCGCCCAGGAAGGCTTGAAAAATGGGTAGGAGTTGCGCCAAGATGCCGCCGTTGGGGCCCAAGACAATTCCCGTCCGCACAATCACAAGGCGGATCCCCAAATCCTGGAGGGGTTGGGCCGCCGCTTCCCAGGCTTGACAGACTTGGGCCAGAAAATCCTTGCCGGCGGGGCTGGTTTCGTCTAGTTCTTCATCCCCGTGGGGGCCATAAAACCCCACCGCTGAACTGTTGATCACCACCTCTGGCTTCACCGCTAGGCTCTGGATTGCCGCCACCAGGGCTTCAGTTCCGGTAATGCGGCTGCGTTGAATCGCGGCTTTGCGCTCCGGTGTCCAGCGGGTTCCTGCCAGGGGTTCACCCACCAGGTTAATAATTCCTTGGGATCCCGCCAAGGTTTGTGCCCACAGGGAAGGCTCTAGGGGTTGATAACCCGTGACTGTGACGGCAGGGGGTAACCGTTGCTGAGCGGATTGGGGATCCCGGGTCAGCACCTGCACCTCATGGCCTTGGGCGAGCAGACTGGGGATCAGCCCTTGCCCCACAAAGCCCGAACCCCCCAAGACGGTGACGCGCATCCTCAACCCCAACGCTGTGACCTGAGTATCCAGTATAAAACCTGATAAAACCCGCGGTCGTCTTTACCCTCAGGATCCCGTTTCATCCCCCACCACTGCCAAATACCGCTGCTCCAGCAAAAACACCCCCGTCGGCAGGCGCACCACCCAGTAACCCTTAGCCCGTTGCGCCAGAATCTGCCCCCGACAACCCACCGGCGCTAGGGATCCCGAACGCAGCATGGGCATGGGATCTGCGGTTTTCACATAGGGCGGGGCCGCGATCACCTCCACCCAAGCTCCCACCTGCATGGACAATTCCTCCTCTGCTGTCCAGAGTTTATCCTTACTTCGGTTAATTATGAAGTCTGATACTTCTAGTGGCCACGGACACAACTAAAAGTATCAAGACTTGAGCTTCCATGACGATAAATCCTTAAATCGGGATCCCCAATACCTCCTCGATTGTGGGCATTTCTTCCAGGGGAATAACACGTCCCATCTCTTCAAATCCAGGGATTTGATCAAAGTTGAGATAGCGATAGAGTTCTGCTGCGAGGGGGTTGATTTTCTTCACCACAATGTCTTGATATTCCTCTAGGGTAGGGATCCGTCCCAGCAGGGCGCAGACAGCGGCCAGCTCCGCCGAACCGAGATAAACTTTGGCATCTTTGCCCATGCGGTTGTTGAAATTACGCGTGGACGTAGACATTACCGTTGCCCCATCTTCCACCCGGGCTTGGTTGCCCATACACAGACTACAACCGGGGATTTCTGTCCTGGCCCCCGCCGCGGCAAAGGTGGCATAAACCCCTTCTTGTTTGAGTTGATATTCATCCATGCGCGTAGGGGGACAAATCCAAAATTGCTTCACCTTGGCGCGTCCCTCTCCCTCCACAATTTTGGCAGCGGCGCGGTAGTGGCCGATATTGGTCATACAGGAGCCAATAAAGACCTCATCAATTTGGAGGGGAGTATCCGGGTTGCCGGCAGCGTGCTGGGCAAAGACTTCGCTCAGGGTCATGGCTTTATCCGGGTCATTAGGGGCACAGACAATCGGTTCCGTAATCTCATCGAGGTTAATCTCCAGAACCGCTGCATATTCTGCATCGGCATCAGCGCTGAGCAACTCCGGTTTGGCCAGCCATTGCTCCATTTTGACAATCCGCCGCAGGAGGGTGCGGGCATCTTGGTAGCCCCTGGCAATCATATTTTTCAGCAGCACCACATTGGAGCGCAAATACTCGGCCACCGTGGCTTCACTCAGCTTGATAGTGCAACCGGCACAGGAGCGCTCGGCACTGGCATCGGTGAATTCAAAGGCTTGCTCCAGTTTTAGATCCGGCAGCCCTTCAATCTCCATGATCCGACCGGCAAAAATGTTTTTCTTGCCTTTCTTATCCAGGGTCAACAATCCCCGCTGCCTAGCCACATAGGGAATGGCATGGACAACATCTCGCAAAGTAATCCCTGGCTGCAGGGTGCCCGTAAACTTGACCAAAACCGATTCCGGCATATCCAGAGGCATCACCCCCAAAGCGGCGGCAAAAGCCACCAATCCCGACCCTGCTGGAAAGGAAATCCCCAGGGGAAAACGGGTGTGGGAATCTCCCCCTGTGCCGACGGTGTCCGGCAGGAGCATACGGTTGAGCCAGGAGTGAATGATCCCATCCCCAGGGCGTAGGGATACCCCACCCCGGGAGGCGATAAAGTCGGGCAGTTCCCGGTGGGTTTGAATGTCAATGGGTTTGGGATAGGCGGCAGTGTGACAGAAACTTTGCAGCACCAAATCGGCACTAAACCCCAAGCAGGCCAGTTCCTTGAGTTCATCCCGAGTCATAGGGCCGGTGGTGTCTTGGGATCCCACCGTGGTAATCAAGGGTTCACAACTGGTGCCAGGGCGCACACCGGGTAAACCACAGGCTTTGCCCACGATTTTTTGGGCCAGGGTGTAGCCTTTCCCGGAATCCTGGGGCGGGCTGGGGCGGGTAAACAGGGGACTAGGGGCTAATCCCAGGGCAGCGCGAGTTTTATCCGTGAGAGAACGACCAATGAGGAGGGGGATACGGCCACCGGCTCGGACTTCATCAGCGAGGGTCTCAGGCTTGAGGCAAAAGGTGCTGACCACAGTCCCGTCTGGGGTGGTGATCTCCCCCCGCAGGGTATGGATAGTCACAACCATGCCGGTGTGCAGGGCGGTGACATCACACTGAAGGGGCAGTGCCCCCGAATCTTCAGCGGTATTAAAAAAAATCGGGGCAATCGTTCCACCGAGGATCACCCCGCCGGTGCGCTTGTTGGGTACACAGGGAATGTCTGTGCCAATGTGCCACAAGAGGGAGTTAATCGCCGATTTGCGCGAGGATCCCGTCCCCACCACATCCCCTACAAAGGCGACGGCATGGCCCTGCTGCTTGAGTTCGGCGATAACGTTTAGGGATCCCGGGGCGCGGCTTTCCAGCATGGCCAGGGCATGAAGAGGAATATCAGGGCGGGTGCTGGCATGGCGGGCTGGGGAGAGGTCATCAGTGTTGATTTCCCCTTCCACTTTGAAAACGGTGACGGTAATGGTTTCGGGTAGGGGGGGCTTAGCGGTAAACCAAGTGGCATTGGCCCAGTTGTCCACCACGGTTTGGGCGGCGGGTTGGGTTTTGGCGAGCTCTAGGACATCGTGATAGGCATCAAAGATCAAGAGGGTGTGGCTCAGCCCTTGAATTGCCGCAGTTTGAATCTCAGGGCGGGGATCCCCTAACAGTTCGATTAAAACCTGGACATTGTAACCCCCCAGCATGGTCCCCAACAGTTCCGTAGCCAGCAGCGGGGAGATCAGGGGGGAGTCAGCTTCCTGTTTGGCAATCGCTGCTAGGAAACTGGCTTTGACATAGGCGGCTTCATCCACGCCGGGGGGGATGCGATCCCGGAGGAGGTGGAGTAAGTAAGCTTCTTCCCCAGGGGGTGGGTTTTTGAGGAGTTCACACAGCGCTGAGGCTTGGGTCGCATTCAACGGCAACGGCGGGATCCCCAGTTGGGCACGGTCGGCGGTGTGAGCACGATAGTCAGCCAGCAGCATAATCAGGACACGAAGGACAGTGAGTTTTCATCTTATCTGAGAGTGGGTGAATCGGAAGTTGACCGTGAACTTCTCTGGTCTTGTTTCGTCTTGTTTGATCTTGCCCTTCTATCCATCCGGTCGGATAGGTATTGAGGATGATACCTAGTGCCAGCATCCTGGGCGAACACAAACGTAAGACAATCCCTTCTGATCCTTGTTGGCTCTCTCAGTCTTGTTTTCACCCCTTCTACATCCGGGTTAGAGCCTTGATTTTAGAAAGTTTATCCGCTGATAACCCCTGCAGATCCTCCAGGCGGAGCCACCCTTCCTTAACCAGACCAGCAAAGGTAAACAGCAGCGCTGTGAGGTCATCGTCGTATTTGCCATCCATCTGGTGCCGCCGCGCACTGAGAAAGTCGTGGAGAATCCAAATCTCCTCAATCTGAGAAACCTGCTCCACCCGCTGCCGTACCTCTGCAACCAACGCCGCTATCTCCCGCTCATAGGCAGCTTGGAATGCCTGCTTCGCAATCACCAGCTCTGAGGACGACCATGCCTCGGTCTCAACGGCAACCATAGTTCGTTTATTAAATTAGTTCATGTAGCTTAACATGTTTCTCAGAATGGGTAAATTGCCTGTGCAGAAAATGGCACGCACGACCAGGGTTGATCTGGCGGGCTTGCTCTTGCTGACAGGTGAAGGACTATGTTCGACCGCCAGACCGCCAGGAATAGGTAGGGATTCTTGGCCTGGGAGGGGGTATGCCCCTCCGACCCCGCTCTCGAACCGGCCCAATCCCCTCAGCCCTAGGCAAGGGAAGTAGGCTTTTCCAGAAAACCCCCATCCCAGCCCCAGAAAGATAGCATCGGACATGATCCGAGAGTGAATATCGATCGAATCGGCCAGGGGAAGATACACAGCAGGGAGGAGCCTGCCATGCCTCAATCAGGTTTGTAGTCACCAATAACAACGGTAATATTATCTCTGCCACCATTGGATTTGGCGGCATTGATCAGTTTCTCTGGCAGTTCTGCAAGGGATCCCTGACTGATGTAGTACTCAATATCTTGATCCTCAAGCTCTTCCGTCAGCCCATCACTGCACATGAGAATCCGGTCCCCCGATTGAAGAGCAATGTGCTGTATCGCCGGGGATCCCGTGTCGACGCGTCCTAAGCAGCGCTCCAAAATATGCCGCCAAGGATGGGTACGGGATTGCTCCACCGTCATTTCACCCATGCGCACCGAGCGGGCCACCAGGGTGTGATCCTGAGTCAACTGAATCAACTTATTCTGGCGATAGACATACAACCGCGAATCCCCAATGTGGGCGCTCCAGCACTCCCCTTCCCGATCAACCAGCAGGATCACCACCGTAGTCCCCATGTCGGCCCGGTCAGCATGACGGCGCTGATCCACCAGAATCGCTTGGTTGGCAGCCTCTACTGCATCATCGAGGAGCTTAGCCGCCGGGGTTTGGCTCCATCCCCCCAATAACTTGTTTTTGATTGCCTCCACCGCCACCTGACTTGCCATCGCCCCCGCTGCATGGCCCCCCATGCCATCCGCCACAATGGCAAAGCGGCCTCGCTCGTCACAGTAAAAATTATCTTGGTTGTTACTACGGACTTTACCGGGATCCGTCATCCCCACAAATTTGATCACATTAACCGTTCCGAGTCATTGAGGCGAAGGATAACTCTTAATAAAGCGATAGCAGCAATGGCTGTCAATACCATGGTTGCCCCTGCCCATCCAGTATACCCAGCAATCCCCAACTGGGTGGCTGTGATTAACAAACACCCCGACAGAATGGCATAGATCACACCTGTCCCTAAAATTGTGATTTTTCTTAATAACCGTTCACTATCTGGGGCTCTCACCCGCAGGCGCAAGTCCCCATTCTCCAGTTTGGTCAGGGTGGATTCAATTCGCTTGGGCAGATTCAGGCTGGTAGCGGTCAGACTCAAGGCTTGCTGGCTGATTTGATTGACAAAGTTCTGTCCGTTATTGGGTGCTTCTTTCATCAACTCATCTAAAAATGGGGTCGCCACCCCTAAAAAATTAAAATCTGGGTCTAAGCCTTTGCCCAAGCCTTCTAAGGTTGTCAGGGCCCGCATCACAAAGGTAAAAGTGGCGGGAAAGCGAAAGGGTTGGTCATAAGCCATTTGGTAGAGATCCTCGGTGATGGCATTGATTGACACCAGGTCCCCATCGAAGGGTTTTTCCATAAAGTGATCGAGCATGTATTGTACGGAGCGACGCACTGGGGTCATGTCCGCCGTTGGCACCAAGGCTCCCAAATCTACCAAGGACTGGACAACTTTATCGGCATCTTTACTGGCAATGCCACTCAGGGTGACCAGGAGCCGCTCTTTGATGTCGGGTTTGATCCGGCCCATCATGCCAAAGTCATAGAAAATCAGGGTGCCATCGGTTTTGACAGCAATGTTGCCAGGGTGGGGATCGGCGTGGAAGAAGCCATCTTTGAGCAGTTGCCGTAGGTAGGCGTGGGCGCCCAATTGGGCAATGGCTTTGCGATCCAGACCTGCCACAGCTAGGGCCTCGTAATCACTGACTTTGATCCCCGGCAGATATTCCAGGGTCAGCATTCGCCCAGAGGTGTAGCGCCAATACACCCGCGGTACGGCAATCTTGGGCAGATCCCGGAAATTGCGGCGGAAGGTGTCGGCATTGCGCCCTTCGTTGAGGTAGTCCACCTCTTCCCAGAGGGTGCGGCGGCATTCTTCATAAATGCCAATCCAATCTCGCCCCCCTTTGCCCCACTTGGTTCGGTATTGAAAAAACTCGGCGATCCCGCGCAGGATCTCCAGATCAATGGTGAATAAACGCACCAGACCAGGGCGCTGCACCTTGACGACCACTTCATCCCCGTTTTTGAGGCGGGCCCGGTGCACCTGCCCTAAACTGGCAGCGGCAAGGGGAGTCGCTTCAATGTAGTCAAAGATCGCTGAAACAGGTTTGCCCTGTTCAGACTCAATGATGCTGACAACCTGCTCATAACCAAAGGCGGGAACTCGGTCTTGGAGTTTACTGAGTTCTTCTACATATTCGCTGGGGAAAAGATCAGCCCGGGTGGAGAAAAACTGCCCCACTTTAATAAAGGTCGGTCCTAAGTTGAGCAGGGTTTCCCGAATCCAAATGGCCCGCTGCCGGCGCCGTTGGGCCCGTTGGGACTCCGTAGGACGACCACCATAACTCCAGTTTTTTTGATCTAGCCAACTGTAAAACAAAAGTGTCAAAACAAAGCGCCAAATATCAACCAGACGTTCGGTTTGGGTGTAGTTATCTCTGGCCCACCGATAGGCGCTGTAGGATGTGGCTGGTTGGCTGGAACGAATAGCCAGGGCGGTCACAGAGACTGACTCCGGTATTTCTGCAGTTCGGAGCGGAGTTGAGCCACTTCTGCCCGCAGGTCGTCGAGGACGGCTTGCAAATCTTGACTGGGTTCTGGGGTGGCCACCACATCTAGGGTCTGAATCACTTGGGCCCGACGGCTGACTTCCTGCTCAAAGCTGTGCCACTGCTCTTGGTACTGAGCTACGGCTTTACCAGCTTGACTAAGGAGGTCGGTAATGAAAAACTCCAGTCGTTCCCTGAGGATCTCGGCGGTAGCCCGCCCTACTAAGAATGTTTGGGCAAGGGAAGATTTCATCGCGGTTCTCAAGGACTGCCAGTGTCGATTATAGCAACCCAGGTTTCTCTTCACAAAGCGATAAAAACCTTCATGGAACGCAAAGATCTTGGGGACAGCAGGGAGCAAACAGGTATGGTACAGTGTTTTTTTAGCTTTCACCCTGTTGCTATGGCAATTTTTCCCTGGGGATCCCGCACGCCGGCGCTTTTGGTGTTGGCGGATGGCAGTGTGTTTCCTGGCTGGTCGGTGGGGGCGGCGGGCACGACGGTGGGGGAGGTGGTGTTCAATACGGGCATGACTGGGTATCAGGAGGTGCTGACAGATCCCAGTTATTGCGGGCAAATCGTCACGTTTACCTGTCCGGAGCTGGGGAATACGGGGGTGAATGCTCTTGATGAGGAGTCCCCTCGCCCGCAGGCTCAAGGGTTGGTCGTGAAGAATTTTGCTGATTACCCCAGTTCGTGGCGGGCTGAGGCGAGTTTACAGGATTATTTGGTGCAGCATGGCATTGTTGGCATTGCCGGTGTGGACACCCGCGCCCTGACCCGGTGTTTGCGCACCCAAGGGGCCATGAATGGGGTGATCTCCACGGAAACGGGGGATCCCGAAGCCCTCCGCCAACAGGTGTGGGCGGCTCCCGCTATGGAAGGGCAACGCTTGTCAGGACAGGTGACCACGGTAGTTCCTTATACCTGGCGGGAAGCCACTCCCCCCGATTGGGATTATGGGGATCCCTGGGTGGTGCCGGATCCCCCGCTCAAGGTGGTGGCAATTGATTTTGGCATTAAGCGCAATATCCTCCGCCGCTTGGTGCGCTACGGCTGCGAGGTGGTGGTGGTGCCGGCGACGGCGACGCCTGAGGAGGTGCTGGCTCACGATCCGGAAGGGATCTTTCTTTCCAATGGACCTGGGGATCCCGCTGCTGAGGTGCAAGGGATTGCCACGGCCCAGGCTTTGATCCAAGCGGGTAAGCCTCTTTTTGGGATTTGTTTGGGACATCAGATTCTCAGTTTGGCCTTGGGCAGTCGCACCTACAAGCTCAAGTTTGGACACCATGGTCTCAATCATCCCTGTGGACTGAGCCAAACCGTTGAAATTACCAGCCAGAATCATGGCTTCGCGGTGGATCTGGGATCCCTTCGGGATCCCCAGGTGACCGTCACCCACCTGAACCTCAATGACCACACTGTCGCCGGGATCCGCCATCAACACCTCCCTTTGTTCTCAGTGCAGTATCACCCAGAGGCTAGTCCAGGGCCCCATGATGCTGATTATTTATTTCGAGAGTTTGTGGAGATGATTCTTGCCGCTCGCAGATCAGGTAGACCGTAAACCCTCATTTTGGGCAGGACTTTTTAGCAGGGACTGGGGCAGCAACTTGGCAGAAATGCACAGAAATGATTTGAGATCAACTCGGGCATTTGTCAAGATCTGTCATAATCAGAGGCAAGCACTCCCCCACCGATTCCCACGGACTTATGAACGCTGCCCTGCTGATTGTGGATGGCTATAACGTCATTGGCGCGTGGGCAGAACTGCAGCACCTGCAGCGAGAAGCCAGTATTGAATTAGCCCGGGATCGCCTGGTGGAACGCCTCAGCAGTTATGTGGCAGTACACCACTACGAGACCATTGTTGTTTTTGACGCCTATGCCCAGACCCAGCCCGCCCATCACCAGTCCACCTCTGCCGGGATCCAGGTCTGCTTCACAGGGTGGGGAGAAACCGCCGACACCTGGATTGAGCGCTGTTGTGCCCAATATCGGGGATCCCGAAAACGAGTCCGGGTAGCCACCTCCGACCGGGTCCAGCAGTTGGTGGTGTCGGGGTATGGGGCAGAGTGGCTATCAGCCCAGCAACTCCTGCGAGAAGTCAACCAGACTGACGCCGAGATTCGCAGCCAACAGCAGCGCCAGCGTGGGCAAGGACAAAGTCTAGCCCGCTTTCTTGACCCCGATACCCGTGAACGCTTGAACCAATGGCGCATCCACGGTGTTGACCCTGGCTAAGGGATCCGAACGAGGCAGTACGGTTATCCCGCCCTAACCCTGCCCTGCAAGCGCCTTTGCCCAACGTTATGATCGCTTTAAGAAGGTTCATCTCACGGGAATCCATCCATGTCTAATCCCATGCAATTTTTGCCAGGTTTTGAAGGGATTGCCACGCCAGCACCCGACAATGCCCTCTGGAATTATCTGCAAAAACAGTCCCCAGAGGTATTTCAGGAGGTCACCCAATCTTCTTCCCCTGAGGTGCTAGAAGTTTTAGCCTACAACATTCGCAGTCTTTTGGGATCCCTGCCGGGGGATCAGTTCGGGGTACAAATTGTCACCAACCGCGAAAACTTAGCCCGACTCATTTCTGGGGCGATGATGGGGGGCTACTTTTTACGAGTGATGGAGCAACGTCACCAACTCGAGCGTACCTTGACCGATACCGATACCCAAACCCAGTCCCAAAATACGGCACAATAGGGTGCTGATGAATTCGGGATCCCCCTATGGCTGCGTTATTGATGGATCAAGTAGTGGTGGTTACAGGGGCCAGTCGCGGCATTGGGGCAGCCATTGCCACTACCCTTGCGGCGGAGGGAGCCATCGTTGGGTTGAACTACAGCAGTAGCGCTCATGCAGCCGCTGCCGTCCAAGGGGAAATTGAGTCTCAGGGGGGGAGAGCCTTTCTCCTCTGCGGCGATGTTGGGGATCCCGAAACCGTGGAAGGGATGTTTGAGCAGGTGCAGCAGCAGTATGGGCGCTTAGATGTGCTGGTGAATAATGCTGGCATCACCCGTGATGGTCTATTGCTACGCATGAAACTGGAAGACTGGCAAGCGGTGCTCCAGACCAATTTAACAGGGACCTTTTTGTGTCTCAAGGCCGCCGCCAAGCTCATGGTCAAACAACGCCGCGGCCGGATTATCAATATCGCCTCGGTAGTAGGACTAATGGGCAATGCAGGCCAAGCTAACTACAGTGCTGCCAAGGCTGGGGTAATTGGCCTGACGAAAGCTGCCGCCCGGGAACTCGCCCCCCGCTCGATTACCGTCAATGCCGTTGCCCCTGGCTTTATTCAAACCCAAATGACCGAGAACCTAGATACATCGGCATTGCTCAACCAGATCCCCCTCAAAACCCTGGGTACGGTTGAGCAGGTGGCAGGGCTAGTGCGCTTTTTAGCCGGGGATCCCGCTGCCGCCTACATGACTGGACAAGTGCTGACAATCGATGGGGGCATGGTGATGGCCTAGCCCTATGAAGCTAGCTACAGCGTCGGGATACATGGACTCCCCGTGCTTGTTGCTTCCCCTCATTGGCGTAGCCTGCGCTCTGCGCATAGGGGGTGAGGCAAGCATTTACCAGTAGCTATTTTGTGATAAGCTGTAGCACAGTAGCCCAGGGACTCTGGGGAAGGGAAACCGCCTGTCAAGTCGGTCTGTCGGGGGTCTATGACCTAGACAAGTGGCGTGGGGCAGGAATGCCTAACTGCGAGGTTAGGAAACCTGCGCTGTACCCGTAGGGTCAGCGTCGGGAGTATGTCACATGACACCCAGCCAGGCTAAAACACCTTGCCCCGTAGCAGCTTCAATCACCAAAGCCAACAGAAAGCCAATCATCGCTGCCCGACCGTTGAGCTGCTCAGCATAGCTGTTGAAGCCGAATTTGGGTTCTGTGACGTTGGGGTTAGACATGATTTAATCTCCTGTTGATTATCTCTAGTATAGTTACAAATCTTCATGATGACAATCACAGGAGGGTTTGGGTTGTCAGAATTCCAACAATCATCAAGACCAGGAGTACTAGGAGGCTCAAGGGGGATTCCATAGGGTCTGCTCTTGGAGCAGAGACCGTAATCCAATCCAGGACGGGGGCTTTTACGCTCTAGGGAGCAAAAAGACGCGGTCTTCCTGATCCACCTCCTGGAGATGGACTTTGACCACCTCGGATTGGGCCGTGGGCAATAGCTTCCCCACATAGTCGGGGTGGATGGGCAAGTGCCGATGTCCCCGGTCAATGAGCACGGCGAGGCGCACCCGCTGAGGACGACCGTAATCACTCAGGGCACTGAGAGCTGCCCGAATCGTCCGCCCCCGAAAGATAACATCATCCACCAAAATCACCTGTTTATCAGTCAGATCCCAGGGCATGACAGTGGTAGCAGGGGTGCGCAGGGATCCCTGATCCAAATCATCCCGATAAAAAGTAATATCCAAAGCGCCTACGGGTAAGGGGTCGAGGTGTTCGAGTCGGGCCATTTCTCGGGCCAGCCGCTCCGCCAAAGGCACACCCCGGGTGCGGATCCCCACTAGAATCACTGACCGCCAATCGAGATGGTCCTCAACGATTTCTGAGGCCAGCCGAGTCAAGGTGCGGCGGAGTCGATCGGGATCCAGAATCTCGACAGCTTCTCTAACCACGGTTCCTCGCAGATCATCGGGTGAGCGGGGTTGATATTGTTAAGCTAGGGATTCTAGCGCAAGCGATGGCGTTCGTACCAGCGCAGGATCATTGCGGCCAACTGCTGCGGATCGTGGCGAATCAGCCCTTTTTCCGGATCTTCTTTCATGACGTTGGCTAAGACAACCCGACAGTTGAGGTGGGCGAGTTTTTCCTGATCCAAACGCACCGGGGCGGCGCCACTGTGCTGATACCGGGCAAGGGTGGCAGGGCTAGGGGGACTTTTTTGCACCAATACCCCATGAAACAAGCGTTGCCCTGCAGTAGCATCCAAAGCCATGACATGATCTGCCACCGAATAGCCGCTGGTTTCTCCGGGTTCTGTCATGATGTTGCACACATACAGGCGTGGGCAGGGGTTGGTAGCAATGGCTTGGACAATCTCCGGCACGAGTAAGTTGGGAATGATACTGGTGTAGAGACTCCCTGGGCCCAAGACAATCAATTCCGCTTCCGCAATGGCTCGGATCACCTCTGGGACAGCTTCCGGGTTGGGGGGCTGACAGCCAATACGACGGATTTTCCCCTGGGCTTTGCCGATATTGGACTCACCCACAATCCACCGCCCATCCTCAAGTTCCGCCCAGAGACTGACATTGGCCAGGGTCGCCGGGAGGACTTGCCCCTGAATGGCCAGCACTTGGGAGGTGGCCGCAATCGCTTTGAGGAGATTACCGCCACTCACTGCCGTTAGGGCTGTCAAAAAGAGATTGCCAAAGCTATGTCCACTCAGCCCATCCCCGGATTCAAAGCGGTACTGAAATAATTCCGTCAGCAGTTGTTCTTCGCTGGCCAAAGCAGTGAGGCAGTTGCGAATATCCCCCGGCGGCAGAACCCCCATTTCCCGGCGCAACCGCCCCGAAGAACCCCCATCATCAGCAACTGTTACCACGGCGGTAATGTTGCTGCTGTAGTGCTTCAGGCCGCGCAGCAAGGTTGAAAGACCCGTCCCCCCGCCAATAGCAACAATTTTGGGACCCTGATTGAGTTTACGGCGGCGCAAAAGCTTGTCCACCAGCCGTTCATCCCCCGCCGGGATCAAAACATCCGTAATAGAACTGAGGGTGGAGCGGATCCCGATCACCACCAAAACAACGCCGATGAAAAAGATAATTGGGCCGCTGATATGGCTAGGGATCACCTGGGTAATGGCCCGCAGGATTGCTTCGATGGCTTGTTTAAGGCGAAAGATGGGGGTGAGTTCGCTCCAAATGGCGATGCCTAAGGCCATGAGAAGGATCCCCACCAAGGCGGTGGAGAGCCAGCGCTTAATGAACAGTCCAGGGGAGAGCCATTTCCAACCGGCAAAATTTACGGGCCACTTAAACATGACGGTTCCCTAACTGCTGGATTTCCTGTTGCGACTGCCGCAGATGCCGATGGTCAATGGTAATGGCATAACCCGATTGCTGTAGATCCTGCCCTAGGCGCTCAATCAAAGTGACAGAGCGGTGCTGCCCGCCGGTACAGCCAATCGCAATTGTGACATGAGGGCGCCGTTCCTCTTGGTAGTGAGGTAACCAGTCCTTGATTAGATCCCGCAGGTGGTGGTAAGTCTGTTGGCTGACCGGAAAAGTCCAGAGGTAATCTTGCAGGAGGGGATCTCGACCTGTAAGGGAGCGCAGTTCCGGCACATAGTAGGGATTGGGCAGAAAGCGAACATCAAAAACCAAATGGGCATCCGCCGGGATCCCGTACTTGTAGCCGAAGCTCACCAGGGAAATATGCAAAGGGCTGGGGCGGTGCTGCTGCCAGTGTTGCCAGTGCCTGACGAGATCCTGGGGCAAAAAATCTGAGGTATCCCAGACCTGGGTGGCATAGGGCAGTAAGCTTTGTACCTGTTCCCACTCCGTGCGGATGGCGGCATTCAGGGATCCCTGAAGGGTCAAATGGGGATGGCTGCGGCGACTCCCTTGCAAGCGGCGCAGCAACACCTCTGGACGGGCGGTTAACACCAGCAATGGCAAAGCAGACTGGGTGCGGTACCAGCTGATCAAGGTTTCGGGATCCCCGTACTGCCTGAGATTCACCCCGATGACCGTAGGCTGGCTGATGTTGGCCAGGACTGGCAGGAGAGTGGGCAGCACCCCTGGAGTGAGGCCATCCACCCCATACCAACCCAGCGGCTCAAGCTGTTGGATCAAGAGGGATTTACCTGCCGCTGTTGCCCCAGTGACCAGGATCATACCGACTCCTGCACAATCGGGTAACCCGCTGCCCGCCAGGCTGCGATTCCACCTGTGAGGGAATAAACCTGGGTATAGCCAAGGGCACGCAGAGATTGCCCCGCCAACAAAGAACGCTGCCCAATGCCGCAGTAAAGAATCACCCGTTGCTGAGGATCTGGAACCACATCCGGGATCAACCACTCAATCACCCCCCGGCTGAGATGAATCGCATTTGGCAGATGCCCCTCGTGCCACTCCCGATCCTCACGGACATCGATCACAATCGCCTCAGCGTCGGTCTGCATGCCCTGCCATACCTGCTCAACAGAGCACTCTAGCACCACCTCTCGTGCTGCTGTAATCAATGCTACAATCCCTTGGGTCTTTGCTATACTCCCCATGTCCTCGCCCGCCACACCATCAACATGGTTACCAACTCTGAACACTTTAGGGCGAATCTTCCTTAGAAGCCAGAGGGATCCCGGCAGTTTGCTGGGCATTTCCAGTCAGGAGTGGGAGTCAGTATGATGAGAGCAGTCTCTTCATCAACCCCCATGGATCTGGGCAGCACAAGCAAAGGGAATGTCTTGCTGGTTGATGACACTCTAGACAACTTACGCTTACTGTCTTCGATTCTTTCTGACCAAGGCTACAAAGTCCGCAGTGTGATTCGGGGTAGTATGGCATTGACAGCGGTTCAGGCATCTCCGCCAGAATTGATCTTGCTGGACATCACCATGCCGGAAATGAGCGGCTACGAAGTCTGCCAACGCCTCAAACAAGATCCCAAAACAGCGGAAATCCCGGTCATTTTCATCAGTGCCCTGGATGATATTGTGGATAAGGTCAAAGCCTTTGGGGTAGGGGGTATAGACTACATCAGCAAGCCTTTTCACCTCGAAGAAGTCCTTGCCCGTGTCAATACTCACATTACCCTTGGCCGCCAGCGTCAAGCCCTACAACAGCAAAAACAAGAGATTGCCAATTTGAGTCAGCTTAAAGATCGCTTATTAAGTACCGTTTCCCATGATTTGAAAAGTCCACTCACTGTCATCTTAGGACTGTCTAAGCTCATGCAAGCCACCTTAGAATTAGGGGATTTAACTCAGCAGCGGGAGATGCTAGCTCGCATTCAAGCCAGTGGCGAAAAAATGCTCAACTTAGTCACCGATTTGCTGGATTTATCCCGGATTGAAGAGGGCATGCAGCTCCAATTAGAACCTATAGATCTCGTCACCCTCCTCCAACACCAAGTCCTGGCAATAGAATTCTCCGCCAGACAAAAGCAGATTTCTATCCGAGTTCTTTTGCCAGATCAGCCCTTGCGTGTGCAAGCGGATACTCGCCGGATCGAGCAGGTGCTTGGCAATCTCCTTTCCAACGCCATCAAGTACACTCCCAGCCAAGGTCAGATTACTATCTCCACAGAAGTAACCCCCCCTTGGGTGAAAGTCCATGTCCAAGATACCGGTTTCGGGATCCCGGCCAACGCCCTTGAGCGAATTTTTGATCGCTTTTACCGGGTGGATTTGCCTCAACATCAACAGGAAACAGGTACAGGGCTAGGTCTGGCGATTGCCAAGGAGATTATGACGCAACACAAAGGGGATCTGACAGTGAGTAGTAAGCTAGGACAAGGGAGTACCTTTACCTTGGCTTTGCCTTGTGAAAATAACCTCTAAATAATCTAAATAATCTCTGCATGCTCTCTGAAAATGTAATGGTATCAAGCTCTTCTCAGTCTCCTCGAGTGCTTATGCTACAAACTGAATTTATTCGTCTCGATCAATTTCTAAAATGGGTGGGGGTTGTGGGTACAGGCGGGCAGGCCAAGTTCCTCATTCTCAGTGGTGAAGTGGCTGTGAATGGAGAACCCGAAACCCGCCGGGGGCGAAAACTGGTCGCTGGAGATGAGGTGACTTGGGGGGGACAAACTTGGCTGGTGGGCTGAAGGATATTCTTAGGGTTTTAACGCAATCGATCCTATCCCAATCCAGTTGCCCAATAACATTTTGACAGATACTTTTGGGCAGGCTGTCGATTCAGCGACATCTTAGATCAACTTAAGCTTGGTTCAAATCAGTGGGAAAATCCGAATCAAATAATTGCCCTGATGTATAGGGGCAGGTCTTCGGCAAATCCTCGTAATCTAGGGAAGTCTCTAACCGCACTAAATCAACTCCAGCTTGATATCCTTTAGGGATCGCTTCGGATAAATAGGACTTCAAGCTAGGGTTGTCCTCTAGTAGGTTTTCTATTTCACGACGCTGGATTTGAATGGTCACGCGCCAGCTTTTACTGCGCTTGTCAGGCTGATAATCCCATTTTAGTAAGTGTCCGATTAAAATACTGAGTCGGTTTCTCAGCTCCTGACGCTGCTGCTTCCCCAAGGACTCAATTTCCTCTGCTAGGTTTGGAATGTCTAGATGCTTAAAATCCCCTTCCCGCAGCAGCTTTGACTGCTCCAGTGTCCAACCATAAAAATCGGTCTCATAAAGGTTGGATGGCATGGGAGTTTTCCTCAGAGGGGTTTCGGGAAAAGTCAGATATTCCTTCCCTACATTTTTGAACGGGATATGTCAAGTCTTATCAAAACTGAGTTCCTGCCCGCTGCTGCGGCTCGGTACTATATGCAATAAAACTTTTAGATCTCTTCGCTGAGTCTGAGGCTCCCAAACCTGCCAAGCTTTGTAGTCGTTGGGTCAGTTGACATACAACCGTAAAAATCCGAGGAAGGGATGCTGGTGGAGTGCTGAGGTTGCGGGAATAAAACTGTCCTTTTTTGTCCTTTTTGTGTCGTTCTTGATGGGAGAACGCTCTGTTACAGCCAGGGGGATGTAGTTGCGTGATTGTAGCTGTTTCGGTTTACAAAGCAGGGCCAGGACGGTAGGTGGTATCGACTCGTACTTGGGTGGGTTGGGCGTACCAGTGAGCAGGGGTGAGGTACCACACGGTGAGAATCACGCCAGCAGTCCAGAGGATGGGCTGAAGGGGAAATCCTTTGCGGGCTGCTTTGGTGTTTGCTTTTTTGGCGGTGGCTTGCATGGCTGTTCCTTGCTACTTACACCTCCTACTATTCCTTGATTTTGGGCGGATCTAGTCAGACATTGATCGTAATCACGGTACGCATAATGTCGTAATACTTTGTCACGATCCCTTGGCTGGGGGGTGGGAGAACGACTCCCGAAACCCATGCCTCAAGGCAGCTTAAGATGAGATGCAGCAGGGCTTCAGGCTTTACAGGTTTGGTTACAGGTAGGGACGGACATCCTCGTGGCATTCATCAGCTAAGAAACTCAGAGCCCGAAACCGTAGTCCTACCACTTGGTCGTACAGGGGATTGAGTTTGCACATGGGGGGAATGTGAAAAATCTTGCGGTTAAATAAAACCACATCCCGCTCAAAGGGACACTGGGCAGGGATCATTTTGCACAAAAATTTGGCGACTTTGGGATTTTTTATTTCTACGCTGTCTAGCCAGTGGCGCAGGGGAGCAAGGAGGTCGTGCTTTTCCCCATCCCCGCTGGGGGTAGCTGAGGAGGAACTCTCGGGGGGGGGCGGGAGGGTGCTTTGCAAGGCAGCAAAACCAGGAATCTCAACCCTAAGGGCTTGGGCAAAGGCTTGCACAAGTTCGGCTTCACTGTGGGAGTAAACTCCATCGGCGACAGCGACCATGATCAGGATACGAATGAAATCTTCTGCTTCTTTGGGGTCGATCTGGGCGGCAACTTCCCCAGGACTAATGGGCTCAAGATTAGACAGGGATCCCAGGTTGAGTTCGGGATCCAGGAGGGATTCTATCAGGGCTTTTTCTTCGGGATCGTAGTGTCCATCTGCCCAAGCTATGGTCAATAATGCCCGCAGCCAGACGTGAGCTTGGGCGGGGGAATGTCCACTCAGGGTTGGCATGAAGGTAACTCCCAGAGGACTCTCGCTCTACTGTAACGAATTTTAGGTGGGGGGGCGGGGCTTTTTGCGAATGGGGCGGGGGGTCTCTAGGGAGGGAGAATTCGACCGGCGGGGGGGGGCTTTTTTCGGGCGGGGTTTGCGCAAGACTGAACCAACCCGGA
>Ga0272446_1000178_pt1 | contig 95756 bp, 79 predicted proteins | sample YNPCB0061_FD_194587 | JGI IMG/M metagenome (GOLD analysis project Ga0272446, IMG submission 194587) | Hot spring microbial mat communities from Yellowstone National Park, WY, United States - YNP-CB-006-1 | ecosystem: Environmental > Aquatic > Thermal springs > Hot (42-90C) > Sediment | place...
CCCTGTTTACGATCGCTGCTGTCCCCAATGGCTTTCAACTCAACGGTCGTGGCTTTGGTCATGGCATCGGCATGAGCCAATGGGGAACGCTCAACTTGGCTTATCAGGGGGCCAACTACCAGCAAATTCTAGCCCACTACTACCAAAACACGGCCCTTGCAGTGGTGCAGCCGCAGCCCTAGATGATCCCATTTGCGGATAACTTACCCCATCGTCGTATCCCTGTAGTTACCCTGGGCTTAATTGGGGTAGCTACAGTGGTTTTTGGGGTAGAAATCCAGCTAAGCGATCGACTAGAAACATTCCTAGGAATTTTTGGGTTAGTACCAGCTAGGTTTGGGCAAATTAGCCAGGATGTTTGGTTGAGCCGCAATCCCGCAGCCCTAGTGGCTTGGCTACTCAATTTAGCGACTCTCATTACAAGTATGTTTTTCCACCAGAGTTTCGCGCAACTGGTGGGCAATGGGGTATTCCTATGGGTGTTTGGCCGCGCCCTAGAGGAGACAATGCCTCAGTTGAGATTTTTATTTTTTTATCTGATGGCTGGGGCTAGCGTGGGTTTTGTGCAGATGGCGGTGGCCCCCAGCCACCCCCAGCCCTTGGTAGGGGCAAATGGAGCAATTGCCTCGGTGATTGGAGCGTATTTGGTGAGATTTCCGCGATCGCAAATTTCCGCAATTCTGCCCATGGGCCTGGTCTTCATGCCCACTCAGCAACCGGCATACTTCTACGGTTTTTGGTGGCTAGCCCAGCAGGTGTTTTACCCAATTGGCACAATTAGTAATACAGCTAACACAGCCGCCGTTGCCTATTGGAGTCATGCGATCGGACTACTGATTGGAGCCATCTGGGCCCTGCTTTCCCCAAAGGCTGGTAATGCTGGTAATCTAGATGGATAAATTTAGGCCGCTGGCCCCACTTTTATAATTCCTACGCCCATGTTCAACTGGTTCAATCGCCCCAAGCCCGAAACTCCCGGCCCCGCCGGTGAGCCGACCAATGAGCCAGCCCAACCATCTACCCCATCACCGGAAGACTACTTGGCTTGGGCAAAGGCCGCCTACAAAAATATCCAAACCCAGCAATCAAAAACCTTAGACCCACCAACTCAGACCCCTGAAGCAAACGCTGAACCAGATTCGATCGAATCCACGGAAGCCAACATATCAACAACAGAGCCGCCCGCCCTTGAATCGATTAGCCCAGCCACTGAGACACTCGAATCTGTGGCAGAACTGACAGCTGACCAGGAGGGTGCTCCTAAACCTGATTTAGAGGTACCTAACCTTGGGAATGTGGAAAATGTAGTTAATGCCACGGCAGCAGATGTAGCTCCACTACCAGCTTGGGCCAGGGAAACTGATGAAGAGATCCGGGCGCGTTTGGCCATGGTGGCAGCGGTTGAGACTGAAGAAAATCTTGACCCTAGCCCGGTCGAAGCTGTAGAGAATGTGGCTTTTGATGAAAACTTCCTGTGGTCAGCCCAGGTGCTAGCAGCCCAAGGGCGTAGGGCCGAGGATATTAGCTTAGAAGAAATTAGCTGGCTAAAGCGATTGCGCCAGGGCTTGGCTAGAACTCGGCTGAACTTGATTAACCAGCTGAAATCAATTGTTGGCCAAGGGCCGCTCAATAAAGACGCTGTTTTTCAAATCGAGGCTCTGCTCTTGCAGGCGGATGTGGGCATTGAGGCTACGGAACATATCATCAATACCCTGCAAAACAAGCTCAAGGAAGAGGTGCTTCCCCCGGAACAGGCGATCGCCTACCTCAAATCCATCCTCCGGGATTTGTTAGATGCCCCCCTAAAAAGCTACACAACCCCCTTTGCTCCGGAAAAAGACCAGCTCAATATTTGGCTAATAACCGGTGTAAACGGCGCAGGCAAAACCACAACCATAGGTAAACTCGCTCACTTGGCTAAAAAATCTGGTTATCGTTGCCTGATTGGAGCCGCGGATACATTTCGGGCAGCGGCTGTGGAACAAGTCAAAATTTGGGGTGAACGGAGTGGCACTGAAGTAATTGCTAACCCCGGCAAAAACACCGATCCAGCCGCCGTGGTCTTTGATGCGATCGCCGCCGCCCAAGCCAGAAACACAGAACTTTTGTTGGTAGACACCGCGGGTCGATTGCAGAATAAGAAAAATTTAATGGATGAGCTAAGCAAAATTCGTCGCATCGTTGACAAAAAAGCCGCCAATGCCAAAGTGGAATCCCTGCTGGTTTTAGATGCCACCCTAGGGCAAAACGGCCTACAACAGGCCAAGGTATTTGCAGAAGTAGCCAAGCTCAGCGGTGTGGTTTTAACTAAGCTAGATGGCACAGCCAAGGGGGGGATCGCCCTGGCTGTGGTTCAGCAGCTAGGGATTCCAATCCGGTTTATTGGAGCTGGGGAGGGCATCGAAGACCTGCGCCCATTTTCTAGTTATGAATTTGTGGAGGCTCTACTAAGCGGTTAAGTTAGTCTCCATAGAAGTGATCCCCAAATTCCAGCACTTGCATAGCGTTTAAATCGCCAAAAACCTTGACATTCCTTAGTAATTCTTTAGTAATTCTTATGGGCCAGCCTAGGGTAGCGATCGTATCATTGCCCCAGTGAGCAATCCCCAATTGGCAACTGAGTAAATGACTGAGTAAAAGTCAGTTGTGGGAGCAGGAGTAATCTAGTCCAACCACTGACATTATTACAGTAGATAGCTCCGGATGTTGCTCACCAGCCAATCATCACTGACTACACCCTAAAGGAAAGATTGATATGACCACTGCCACCATTCAACTGGAAACCAGTACCAGCCTACCGACCATCTGTGGCTGGGAGGCAGACATAAGTGCGATCGTCAACCACAATGACCCGGTATTCCGCCACATCACCAACCTCAAGCTAGATAAGATTACCTCTGGCTTTGCCTGCGCCCTCCACATGCACCAACCCACCATCCCCGCCGGAGCCAATGGGGAACTAATCTGCAACCTCCAACACATGTTTGAACACCAGGGGGAAGGCGACAACCACAATGCCAGTGTCTTTGCCTGGTGCTATTCCCGCATGGGAGATTTTATCCCTGAGCTAGTCGCCAAGGGGGAAAATCCCCGCATCATGCTCGACTACTCCGGAAATCTGCTCTGGGGACTCCACCAAATGGGGCGCCATGATATCCTCAACAATCTAAAGAAAATCACCTGCGACCCCACCTACCAACTGCATGTGGAGTGGCTGGGAACAATGTGGAGCCACGCAGTTGCCCCCTCCACCCCGATTCCCGACCTCAAGTTACAAATACAGGCTTGGCAGCACTATTTTGCCGCCCTGTTTGGCTATGATGCCCTGCGCCGGGTCAAGGGATTTTCTCCCCCAGAGATGCACCTGCCGAACCATCCTGACACCGCCTACGAATACATCAAAGCCCTGCGGGAATGCGGCTATCGTTGGCTATTGGTGCAGGAGCACACGGTGGAGCGCCCCGACGGCAGTAGTCTGTGGCATGATCACAAGTATGTGCCCAACCGCCTAGTGGCTCGTAACTCCCGTGGCGAAACCATCAGCATTACTGCTTTAATCAAAACCCAAGGTTCTGATACTAAGCTAGTTGCCCAAATGCAGCCTTACCATGAAGCCAAGGGCCGGGGGCGGCAAAATGTCGGCAGTGTTTCTATTCCGTCGCTGGTATCCCAGATCGCTGATGGGGAGAATGGCGGGGTGATGATGAATGAGTTTCCCCGTGGGTTTATGCCAGTTTGGGCTGAACTGAGGGACAATGGTCGTTCAACCGCTGGGGTTGTGGGGATCAATGGCACGGAATACCTAGAGCTAATCGAAGCAGCCGGAGCCAACCCCGATGATTACCCAGTCTGCCAGCCAGTGCAGCAGCACAAAATTTGGCAGCAGGTCAGCCAGCCCAGCCCAGAGGCTATTGAGCAGGCGATCGCTAAACTCAAGCAAGAAGACCACCGCTTCCACATGGATGGTGCGTCTTGGACAAACAACCTCAGTTGGGTTTCCGGTTATGAAAATGTTCTAGAGCCGATGAACCAACTCAGCGCCGATTTCCACCGCCGTTATGATCCCCTAGTCCAAGCCAATCCGGCCACTACCCAAACCCCAGACTACCAGGAAGCTCTGCTGTATAACCTGTTGGTGCAAACTAGCTGCTTCCGTTATTGGGGCCAAGGTACCTGGACTGATTACGCCAGAGAGCTTTACCGCCGTGGACAAGCGGCCTTGAGTCGCTAGTCAGCAAAGAATGCCTGATAGTTAGGTAATGGTAAGTAATTTTGAGTTATGGCCGTTCCAACTGAGCTTCAGGCATTTACCCCTGGACGAAAGTAGCCTCAGAAAATAACTCATTTTTACCTACAGCAGTTGTAAAGTTTGCCTTAAAACTTAAAATTCACCTCAACATTCGGCTGGGGGTGAATTTATTTTTTCTTTTTTTGAGTTGATGTTAAAAGTCGATGTCCCCAAATAAGAGTCAATTTGTAAATTAAATTTCAAGGATACCTAATTCATAGCTATGAATGCGTTTCAGCGAAAAACACTCTGATAAGCCATAACCCTGAAATTTTTATAGGACATGAGCAATGTCTGGGTTTACAAATCAAATTTTGGGACAGCGTTTCTTAACGAATTTGTTTAAGGTTGTCAGTTTTGTTGACAAAGAGATCCGTAAAGATACTGATGACGGGGCGTTGCCGGATTTTGATGTTGACGCTCACAGACATGCCGGATTGCAGGTTGATTAGACGATCGTTCACTTGCAACTGCTGCTGGTCTAGGCGAATTTTAGCTGGAAATGCGTAAAAAGGTCGATCTGGGGTGGGAGGCAGGGCATCGGAGCCGACCCAAATTACTTGCCCTTTAATATCACCAAACTCACTAAAGGGGAATGAATCAATCCGCACATCTACGGGCATCCCCTCCCGGACAAAGCCAATATCGCGGTTAGTAATTATTACTTGAGCTACTAGGGCATCATCAGGCACAATTTTCAGCACCGGGGTAGTTGTGTTGGTGACAAAGCCAATGGCAGTAGGTTGTAGATTAAAAACTGTTCCGGAAACTGGGGCACTGATGTCTTGGTAGCGGAGGGTAACTTGATTTTGGCTGAGCTGCCCATCAATTTCAGTAATCCGCTTTTGGTTATCGAGGATAGCCCGGCTGATTTGGCTATCAATTTCGGCGATCGCCCTCTCATTGGCAGCAATCCGGTTTAGGGTTTCCTGTTGAGTTAGGGCAATGGTGTTATCCACCCTAGCACTGGATTGAGCAATACTAGCTTCGATCCGGCGTTGTTCTTGGCGCAGGCGATCGACCTCAGCTTGGCGGTTTTGGACTTCTTGTTGCTGGCGCAGGTACTGGAGTTGGGCAAAGCCCCCCTCTTCAACTAGGATCGACAGCTGGTTAAGGATACGCTGTTCTACGGCTTGGGAACTAAGGGCATTTTTGACCTGGGTATCAAGCAGGCTAATCTGGCGGCGCAGTTGCTCAGTCTCTAGCTCCGCTGCGGCAATCCGGGATTGGGTTTCCGCTTGCCCAGCCGCCAAGCGTAACTGCTGTTCACCGCTAAATCCACCGCTCGATCCCGCCAGTTGAGCACGGAATAGTTCGGTCTCTGAGGCCAACTGGGCCCGGTTGCGGGCTAGACTGGCCATGGCGGGGCTGAGGCTAGCGGGGCTGGGAAGGCTTTGGCCATTGAGCTGGGCCTGATAGAATAGAATTTCCTCTTCCAGTTGGGCTTTGAGGTCTCGCAGGGATTTTTGTTGGGCTTGGGTGGCTGTGGAGTCGAGGCGAATTAAGCGATCGCCCTGCTTGACCCGCTGGCCTTCTTTAACGGCGATCTCTCGAACCACTCCCACCAAGGGGGCTTGCACCTCCGCAACTTTGCCCTCCGGCTCTAGTTTGCCTTGGGCAGAGACCGCCTCTTCGATACGGGCAACACTCGCCCAGAGTACAACTGCCCCAGTTACACCAACAATTCCCAAGGCGATCGCCCGCGACCATACGGGAGACTGCTTCAGAAGTACCGATTGTTCAATGGGTTTATCCAACACCTGGGTATCCTCCAAATTGTCCAGTTGTCCTGCTATGGTCTAGAAAAACTAAAACGTTACACTGACTGGACTGACGCTTTGAAAAATTGAAATTAAAACTTGGAGCACCAAAAAAGCCAAAATTGGAGAGAGGTCTAGCCCACCGACCGGGGGAATAAAGGAACGGAATACGTTCAAGTAAGGATCCGTAACGGGGCTGAGGGTCTCCACAATCCGGTTCATCCAGCCCACTGTGGGAAACCACGTCAACAGGATGCGGACAAACAAAAGGATTAGGTAAAGTTGTAAAAATGTAGCCAAGCTAGTGGTAAGAAGGGCAATTGGAGAACTCATAGGTTTAGTCACTCAAAGATTCATATACTGCTGGGCAGTCCAGTTCCAGTTTAGCCAAGTTTTGGGGAATTATAAGAATACTTAAATTATTTATCCTCGGCTAGGTAATAGATTAGCTAGTTTGATTCGGGGTCGATCGCACTGCCATTGACTTCGCCCAATTGTTGCCGGACATCATCGATCGCACTGTTCAGTTGAGCGATTTTTTCCTCTAGGCTGTGGCGGGCAGATTCAATAGTAGCTTCAGTTTGCAGGGGTTTGCGCTGCCGGCCATTGGTGCCATTGGTAAGAGCCTTATCGGTCGGGGAGATGTGATCGCTAGCAATAATTGCCCCGACCACTGCGCCGATCGCGCTGCCGAAGACCACTCCCCAGAAAAAACCACTACCAAAACCATCACGCTGACTCATAAGCCTTAACCATCCTATAAAGCAATGCTTGCTGCTGTGGTCAAAAAATCCCAGCTACTTAATTTTAATAATTCTAATGCCTCAAGCCACCACTGCATTTTCATTGATCACCAATCGTTGGGCATTAGCATCTAAAGTTGCCATTACCCCCAAGGGTAAGATGGCATTTTCCGTCACATGGCCAAAGCTGAGATTGTAGACCGTCGGCTTCCCCAAAGGAGCAAAATGTTTTCTGAGTACCTCCTCGACGGTGAAAGATTTGTAGGGATCGGCCTTGATGCAGGGAGCTGGGTTAGCCGGGGTTGGATTAGGGTTGGGGGTACAGGTTTCTGGAAAACAGCTAATGAAAGGGCCCAGGGCAAACCCGGCAGCCGCTTGCAATTTACCCGCCAAGGACAACTGGGTCAACATCCGATCGACCCGCCAAGGAATCTCACCAATATCTTCTAAAAATAGGATTTTGCCCGCCGTGTCGATTTCGTAGGGGGTGCCGATTAGGTTAACTACTAGGGATAAATTGCCGCCGACTAGCTCCCCTGTTGCTGTGCCCCCTACAAAAGTCGTCAGGGGATGACCGCGCCTGGCCAGTTCTTCGGTGGGTTTGGCCACTTCCCCGATTGGTTGGGTTGCCATGATTGCCCGCTGAAAGTGGTTGATCGCATAGTCGCCAATCCCCGTTAGCCCAGAGGAACCATGGAAAGTTACTAGCCCAGTTTGGCTGTGGATGCCCAAGAGCAGAGCGGTGATATCGCTGTGGCCGATGATTACCTTGGGGCGATCGCGAATCAACTGATAATCCAGCAACGGTAACACTCGGCTACAGCCAAATCCACCCATGAACGTGGCAATGCCCTGAATTTCTGGGTTGGCAAACATAGCATTGAGATCCGCAGCCCGTTGCTCATCAGTTCCCCCCAGATAACCATACTGCTGGTGGAGATAATGCCCCGGCACTACTCGAAAGCCATATTTTTCCATGTTTTTAATGGCAATCTCGACCTCACCCGGCTCCGCGTAGGCCGCCGGGGCCACCAGACCGATCGCATCCCCAGGCTTGAGGGCTGGAGGTTTAATAACTTCTGGACGGCTGATCTGGCCAAGGGCGATCGTGCCTGCCAAACTGCCCAAAAATTGCCGACGCGAACTAGAACTAAACATTGAAAACTAAAATAGATTTTAGAAGTACTTACAAAATAAAAAGCAAGTGGCAAAAATTAAAGGAATCATCAAGAAATCATACAAGTACTTAACATAGATCTAAGGTGGGGTTAAAGCGGTTTCGAGTCAAATCTTACGGTTATCCTATGCAGCCTAGCAAGGAAAATGTATCCTAATTATTAATAATGCTTAACTTTTTACTCATAAATTGACAAGGCTAACTGGACTAACTAGCATCTTGCTTTCATCAACCTAGCTAGGCCAGTCAGTTCATGAAAAAATCAAAGCTCTAATAATCTAGATTACTAAAATAAAATAAATATGGCTGGGGGGAAGAGTGCAAGAAGACTTTCGATTGATCATTGATTTTGTCTCTGTGTTGGCGGCGGCGGCGTTGGGCGGGCTACTGGCAAGTTTTTGCCGTCAACCAGCACTTTTGGGCTACATCATCGGGGGCATGATTGTCGGCCCGGCTGGTCTGGGTTTGATCAAAGAAATTGTCCCGATCGAAACCATGGCTCAGCTAGGAGTTGCCTTCCTGCTGTTTGCCTTGGGGGTAGAGTTTTCCTTGGCTCATCTCAAGAAGGTTCAGGCGATCGCCCTCGGCGGCGGCAGCTTGCAGATGCTACTGACCATTTTGGTCACTACCCTACTTTCTTTACTGGTGGGCTGGGTTTCTACCCCGACCCAAGGGGTATTTTTGGGGGCAATTTTATCCCTGTCTTCCACGGCGGTGGTCATGAAATCCCTCATGGAACGCAACGAAGCTGAGACTCAGCATGCTCAGATTATGCTGGGCATTCTGGTGGTTCAAGATCTAGCCTTGGGTTTGATGCTGGCTGTTTTGCCTGCTCTTGACCAACCCGCCGAGGAAATCGGGATGGCGGTGCTCCTGGCCCTAGCGAAGATTGCCCTGTTGGCCGTAGGAGCGATCGCCGTGGGCAAATGGGTGATGCCCAAGGTATTGCAACTACTGGCTCGCACCGAAAGCCGGGAACTATTTTTGTTGGGAGTAGTGGGTCTGTGCCTAGGCATTGCTCTACTTACAGATAAATTGGGACTTTCCATTGAGATGGGAGCCTTCGTGGCCGGGTTGATGATTGCCGAGGCCGAATATGCCGATCAGACCCTGACCTATGTGGAACCCCTACGAGATGTGTTTGGAGCGCTGTTTTTTGCTGCGATCGGCATGCTCATTGATCCGGTGTTCCTGTGGCACAATCTGGAACTGATTTTAGGTTTGGTACTGGTGGTGCTGGTGGGAAAATTCTTGATTACTACCCCTCTAGTAAAGTCCTTTGGCTATTCTTGGGCTACAGCAGTCTTAACCGGTGTGGGGCTGGCTCAAATTGGGGAGTTTTCCTTCGTGCTGGCCAGTGAAGGGCAAGTTTTGGGGATTGTTTCGCGGGAAGTTTATCTGCTGATTTTGGGTACCACTGCCCTGACTTTGATTGTCACTCCTTTTATGTTAGGGGTAACTCCCAAGGTGCTCAGCCTCTGGCCACAGCTCAACCTCAACACAGATATTGATGGTGAACCCGTGAGCAATCAAATGCTCCAGCAGCCCTGTGTTGTGGTTTGTGGCTATGGACAGACTGGGCAAAACCTAGTCAGAATGCTCCAAGAGCAAAACTGTCCTACGGTAGTTGTAGATTATTCTGAGCAGAGTATCCAGAAACTCCGGGATAAGGACATTGGTTATGTGTATGGTAATGCTGCTAGCTTGCATGTGCTGGAGCGGGCTGGGGTTGCCCATGCCAAATCCCTGGTGATTTTATTGCCAGATGCCATGAGTACGAGACTGTGCTTGCAGCGATCGCTCCAGATTAACCCAGAATTGGATGTAGTAGTCCGCGCCCAGGACGATCGCGACATTGAAACTTTTTACCAACTGGGGGCAACTGAAGTAGTTCAACCCCAATTTGAAGCCAGTCTAGAGGTGGCCGCCCATGTCCTGACCATGGCGGGCGTGCCTAGGGAATCAATCTTTGAGCACGTGACCCAAATTCGTAGCTCCCATTATTTGGCGCTGCGGCCCCTCCCAGTCCAAGCGGAGCTAGAGCAAGACCTGCGACGGGTGCGCGACCAGCTCCCCAGTGCTTGGTACAATCTCCCCAGTGACTCCCCCCTAGTGGGCATGACCTGGGAAGAAGCCAATATCCGCCAGCTGACTGGGGTGAGCTTGATGGCCATCCAGAGGGCCAGCGGAGAAACCATCAGCTATCCCGATGGGGAAACTTTTTTGCAGGGGGATGACCGTCTGTTGATCGTCGGAGCCATGGCTGAAATCGAAGCCCTAAAGACCCTGGCCCAGGGAGAGGCTGTGATTCCAAGCTCCGGAACCGCTTGCCAGTGGCTGCTACTTCCGGCCGATAGCCCGGTGGCTGGGGCTACTCTCCAGGAATTGCAAATGCGCCGTAGTCACCATATCCAAGTGCAAGCAATCCGCCGGGATGGTAAGTTTATTGGGATGCCCGATGGAGATACTCAACTCCTGGCAGGCGATCGCCTACTCCTGTGCGGCGATGCCAAATCCCTAGCCGAGGTAGAACAGTTATTGGTTTCTAGCTTGCTACTCCGGCTACCAATGCCCCCCCTAACTGACTTCACTGACAAGTACGAAGAACAAGAACATTCGGTACTTTAATTGGAAACTCAGTTGAACTTAGGTCTTGATGCTAAATTCCCTGTAAATTCGGGACAGCCAAGAACCTTATTATCCCGTTTGCCAACTTAGTCACTTTGGCAACGATATTGAAGGATACTCTTGATTTCAGTCGCATTTCTAATTGACGTTAAATTCCAGTTTTCCTGCCGCTGCTGATTATCTTGATTGACTATTGCAGATTAGGAATTTAGCCTTGCAGTTTTGGCTAACTCGCTGGCATCCCCTAGACCAGTAACTCCACAAGTTTCTGCATATCCGCAGGGGTGGTCAACTCTGTGGTGCAAATTAACAGCTCATGGCTGCGCTCCGGAAACCAGCGATCGAGCGGTACACCAGGAAAGACGTTTTGGGCTAACCCAGCGGTAATAATTTCAGCGGTAGGGCGGGGGCAAGTAACCACAAATTCATGGCAAAAGGGGCCATGGTAAGTCAACTGATAACCAGGAATTTGACTGATCCGGGCGGCTAGTTCATGGCTATTTTTAATGCCATGTAGGGCAATCTGGCGCAATCCTTCTGGGCCAAGGAGAGCCATATAAACCGCAGCGGCTGCGGCCATCAGGGATTGGTTGGTACAGACGTTGCTGGTGGCTTTCTCGCGGCGGATGTGCTGCTCCCTGGTTTGGAGGGTCAGGGTGTAGGCGGTTTGCCCCCGGCTGTCTTCGGTGAGGCTGACTAGACGGCCTGGAATTTGGCGCAGGTATTGCGATCGCGCCCCCAGTAGCCCTAAATGGGGCCCCCCAAAGCTGGAGGGTGTACCAAGGCTATGCCCTTCCCCAGCAACAATATCTGCACCCATGGTACCGGGGGAGCGCAAAACTGCCAGGGTAGTCGGGTCAGTCACCACCACAATCAGCAGGGCCCCAGCTACGTGGACAGCTTCGGCGATCGCTCCAGTTTCTTCGACAATACCGTAGAAATTAGGTGATTGGATCACCACGGCAGCCACATCATCGCCGAGCTGGTGGGTTAGCTGCTCAAGGTCACAGCCACCGCTGGAGCTAGTGGGCAGGGCGGTGGTTGTGACGGCTAGCCCAGCCAAGTAGGTAGTCAACAGTTCCTGGTATTCCGGGTGTAGGCTGTCGGCCACCAAAATCCGAGAGCGGTTTTTCTGGAGGCGCAGGGCCATGAGAACGGCTTCTGCGGTGGCTGAAGCTCCATCATATAAAGAGGCGTTGGCGATCGGCAGACCCATAAGCCGGGCAATCCCAGTTTGAAATTCAAAAATTGTCTGGAGAGTACCCTGGGCTGCCTCCGGTTGGTAGGGGGTGTAGCTGGTCAGAAATTCGCCCCGACTGACGATCGCCCAAACTGCGGCCGGAATGTAGTGACGATAGCAGCCTGCCCCTAAAAAACTGGCGGCTTGGTGGCTGTTTTGATTGGCTAAGCCCTCCAGAATCTGCCGGACTTCTAATTCAGATTTACCGGGGGGAATATTAAGCTGTTTGACTTGGAGCTGGGGGGGAATTACCTTGAGTAAATCGGCGATCGACTCAGCTCCGATCGCGGCTAAAAGTTCTTGGCGGCTTAGGTCTGTGTGGGGGCTGTAACGGGCCACGGGCTTACCTCAATAATCTAACCTTCATATTTTGCAATATTTCTCCAATTCTGGCTATCCACTGGATTTTTTAGGAACTTTAGATAGCTGATTGGTTTAACCTGAAATCCAGATAATCTGCCCAGGCAATCGGTATTGGCTGGAGAGGCTGTCGAGACATACCCAATTCTAGGGAAATTCGATCAATGTATTATGGTTAATTCAGTGGCTGGGTATGTGCCAAGCCACCTAAATTAGTTTGAAAATTCAGATCTAGCTTTCTGTGAAACGTGTAGTTGTTGTTGGCGGTGGGGCGGCTGGTTTTTTTGGGGCGATCGCCAGTGCGCCAGCCCAAGTTACCCTCCTAGAAGCGGGGCCAAAGGTTCTTACCAAGGTGCTAATCTCCGGGGGCGGCCGCTGCAATGTCACCCATGCCTGCTTTGAACCAGCTATTTTAGCCCAGCACTATCCCAGGGGAGCCAAAGCTCTGCGGGGAGCATTCAGTCGTTTTCAAGCCTCAGATACGGTGGCTTGGTTCCAAGAGCGGGGGGTCGCCCTTAAAACCGAAGCAGACGGGCGGATATTTCCCACTACTGACCAGTCGGTGACGATCGCCAATTGCCTCCGGGCATCTGCTGAGCAAGCAGGAGTGAAAGTTTTAACCAATAGTCCAGTGATAGCCGTACAGCGGCAGGCTGACCGGTTCAAGATCATTACTAGGTCTGGGCTGGTTTTCTGGGCTGATTGCTTGCTCCTGGCCACTGGCAGCAGTGCTAAAGGCCATCAAATTGCTGCTAGCTTGGGCCATACGATCGTTCCGCCAGTTCCCTCCCTGTTTACTTTTAATATCGTCGACCCCCGCCTAGCGGATTTAGCTGGGATCAGCATAGACCGAGTTAACCTCCGGCTTAGGGTCGCTGGTCAATCCCTAGAACAAATGGGGCCATTGTTAATTACCCACTGGGGGCTGAGTGGGCCAGCAGTTTTGAAGCTTTCAGCCTGGGGAGCACGGCTGCTACATGGCGATCGCTACCAAGCCCAACTCACCATCAACTGGCTGCCAGAATACCCAAATCCAGAGATGTGCCGCCAGTTCCTATGGGATATCAAATCTAGCTATGCTCCCAAACTAGTTACCAGCACCAGCCTGCTACCCAAACGACTTTGGCAAAAATTAGTCACTGAGAGTGGCATTACTCCCCAACAACGCTGGGGCGACCTCAGCAAACAAACCCTGGGCAGGTTAGTCCAACAGATCAGCCAAGGGCAATACCAAATTACTGGCAAGGGTGTTTTCAAAGAAGAATTTGTCACCTGCGGCGGCGTGGATCTTGCCGGGGTAGATTTCCAGACCATGGAGTCGAGGCTAGTACCAGGCCTGTACTTTGCTGGAGAGATCCTCGACATCGATGGGATCACCGGTGGGTTCAATTTTCAGAGCGCTTGGACAACGGGTTGGCTGGCTGGGCAATCCATAGCTAACTTTTCTTAAAGATGGTACAAATATCCTAGGTTGGCTACAGCCCCGACATCAACACTGGCATTATACTTACAGTTTTGAGATGAAACTTTGACTAGTTCAGGTCTTTGATTAAATCAGTTATGAATTTTCTAGCCTTTGCGTTTTTGCCAGTTTTGAATAGCTGTCTGGGCTGCTGGGTGGGCTGGGGTATCTTGGGGGACTAAGTTAGCCGCAGCGATCGCTCCATCTAAATCCCCCGCCGTGGCTCTAATTTGGGCCATTTGGAGAATTTCCTGGCTCCAGGAGTTGATTAATTCCTTGGCTAAATCTGCGGCCGGTTGGTCTGCGGGTACCTGCCTAGCCAAATCAATGGCCTGACGGTAGGTCTGGGGCTGGTTGGGTCTAAGGGCGCGCCGGGCCGATTGAATTTTTTGGAGATTGGCTTCTCTTTGCTTAACTAGCTCTTGCCAGCGGCTAATCCAAAATTGGGAATCTTGGTAAGCGGAATGGCTGCTGGGGGGAATCTGCTGGGCAGCGGCAATCGCTCCACTCCAGTCTCCCTGCTTGGCCCGGCCATGGGCCATATCCATAATCACCACACTCCAGCGGGCAATGTCAGCCTGGGCTTGGGGGTACAGAGGATCATTGGGAGGCACTTGGCTAGCAATTTTTATGGCTTCACTAAACTGAGTGGCGCGATCGCTTTGCAACAAACCCCTAGCATTTTCTAAAATCACCTGACCTTGGGGATTTATCTGGCTATTTCCTGGGCTAACCGCCACAGGAGTAGAGTTGAGATTCGCAGGTGGAGCGGCAGGACTAGCCGGTGGATTGGAGCCAAGGTTAGCTGGTGAACCAATTGGGCTAGCGGGGGCCACCGGAGAAGGGTTAGCGGGCGGAGCGGTTGGGCTGGAATTAACCGGTCGATTAGTCGTGCTATTATCCTGTGGGCTGGGGGGATTGACGGGGGGGCTAGCAATAGGTTGTCCACCCCCTCCGGTAAATGCATCCATATTCCTTAACCATACTCCAGCAATCATTGCAAGCAACAACAAAACAGCTCCGCCTAGCCAAGGAAGTAGGGCAGGCTTAGATTCAGGGCGACGTGGTGGCTCAGCCATAGGTGGTTGTTTTTTCAAGGGGCTAGGTGAGTCTGGTTGAATCGCAGTTTTTAGTTGAATTTTAGTGGTTTCTGCTTGAATCTTGGTGGTGTTCCCTTGGCCAGAACGGTAGCGCAGGGGGGGCAAGACTTGAATTTCTGGGGCGGGCGGGCGACCAGGGATAATCGACTCTTGGGGGTCTATGCCATCAGCAAAATAGATATTGGGGGTCTGCCGGGGAGTGTAGTAATGGTTGCTCAGCTCAGGTAAGCGATCGCCCAAGTAGCGCTGCAAATTAGCCAAGCTGAGATCATCACGGTGATAGGACATTGCTTCCTCTAGGGCAGTGGCAAACAAGCCATGATTTAATTCAGCCCGTTCGTAGGAATACTCATCACCACTCACAGATTGACAGAGGTTTACTCCCATCTGGCGGGCTAAATCACTAAACCGCCTCCCCACGGGCCCACCCAAACCCAAACCCGGTGAACGGTTAATATCCAGCAACACCAGTGCCCGCCGCCGCTGCATGGAAGTCATCAAGCTCCGGGCACTAATTGCGGTGTTGGGAATATCCCGGAGGTCGCTGTCTACCGTGAGCAGGTAGTCTTCGCCAGCCCAGTGCACCCCCTGACCACTCCAAAACAGCCACAGCCACCCTTGATCGTTGGAGGGTCGTGCGAAGGACTCCAACACGGTCATAATCCCCTCATAGGTGGGATATCCTTGGGGCTTACCGATGGCTGTACCAGTCAGTAACATACAAGTATCCTGCGGTACATGCATCACCTCCACTAGGAATTGAATTAGTCCTTGGGCATCGGCTTCGGCATAGTGGAGGGGTTCAATACCACGGTGAATGTAGTGATTAATACCAACTGATAGGCAGCCATAATTTGTCATGGGCTAAAAACTACAAGAAATTAAGTTTAACTAGTAAATAAAAGTTTGGAATATCGTCTACTTTTTAAACATCATAGCAACGATAGTAACTCATTGTCCTAACCTGATTTGTGGCGGTTGTCAACTACTTCTTAAGAGATTGATATCTACAGATTTCACAATAAAAGTGCAGGGCAAAATTTAGCTGGGAGATTTGGGGTGATACCCCTTGAGCGATCCCAGAATTTATATCAATCTGAAGATGTAGTGCTTTGGTGGAGGCAGGAACTCTAGCGATCGTTAAAATTGTGGATATTTTTTTGGGGAGGATTCCCCGGTTATTAACCAGCAATTTTTGGGCTAGGTTTTAGCGATCGAGCTAAGATAGGCCCGCCATTTACTAGTGATAGTTTTAATAGGGGGAAAAATGGATTGGCGCTTATTTGGGAAAAAAATTCTAATTGCTAACCTAGGCTGGGGAGTACTGTGGCTAACTCCAGTGGTGACTGTGGCCATCCACAGGGGTTTAGTTGCCCAAGCCAACACCAGCCGATCAACCGTCACCGTCACCCATCAGGGTAACGAAACTTTCTTGGCCCTTTTGCGGCGTGCAGAGTCAGCAGCCCGCACCGCGGCCCAACGAACCTTTGATCAAGATGTTTTAATTACAAGTGTGGTAGTTACGGTAATTGGGCAGAGGGGAGGAACTGTTACGCCTCTACTGGCCTTGGAAGTAAGCCGACAAGATTGGCGGGCCAGACCTGATCCTCAACGCTGGTCTACGTACTACCGGGATGCTCAAGCTCTTCTGGGGTTAGATACTGGCCGGCCCACTGCTACTCCTTCCCCTGGAGTTTCTCCATCCCCAAGACTCGGTACGGGCGCCCCACCATCCCCCACTCCCCAAGATGATGATCTGGGAATTTAGGGGATATCTGTAAAAATTACTTTGGGCTGTTTCTTGGGACAATGGAGCATCTCTTAACTTTTAGGGTTTCTGGGGCTTAAAAAATCCCTGCTCTGCAACACTACAGTCACTTGCTGATGATCGCCCAATCAGCACCACGATTGGTTTGGTGGTTCTAAGATAGTTAGACTCGGCTTTGAACCTATCTAGATACACAGCAGAGTTATTGATTCTCAGAATATTAAATTGATCGCATAAAGTATTCTTTTAATTTTGCCTTAGGTATGACTGATAAATTCAACCGAATTCGTGCCATTCTCCGCCAAGGGGAACCTGATACTGATGCGTGTATTCAAGGCTGGGTCAGGACTAAACGGGAACTGAAAGGATTTAGTTTTTTAGAAATCAATGATGGCTCTTGCTTGGCTAATCTCCAGGTAGTACTCCACGCAGACCTCGTCGCTGGCTACGAACAGATTGTTAAATCAATTAACACTGGAGCAGCGGTCGAAATTACCGGGCGATTAGTGGCTTCCCAAGGCAAGGGACAACGGATTGAGATGCAGGCTCACCAGATTGTGGTTTTTGGAGATGCAGACCCAGAAACCTATCCCCTCCAGAAAAAACGCCATAGTTTTGAGTTTTTACGCAGTATTGCCCATTTACGATCGCGCACCAATACCCTAGGCGCAGTGTTCCGAGTCCGCAACGCCTGCGCTACGGCAGTCCATCAATTTTTTCAAGAACGGGGCTTTTTGTGGATTCATACCCCCATCATTACCGCCAATGACTGCGAAGGGGCCGGCGAGTTATTCACAGTCACCAACTTAAATTTAGAAAATCCGCCCCGCACCCCTACCCAGCAGGTGGATTTTAGCCAGGATTTTTTTGGGCGGCGGGCTTACCTGACTGTCAGCGGCCAGCTAGAGGCCGAGGTGATGGCCATGGCATTTCGGGATGTGTATACTTTTGGGCCGACCTTCCGGGCCGAAAATTCCAATACTTCCCGACACTTGGCAGAATTTTGGATGATCGAGCCGGAGATGGCTTTCTGTGACCTCCAGGGCAACATGGATTTGGCTGAAGCTTTTTTAAAGTATATTTTTAGCTATGTAATGCAGCACTGCCAAGAAGATCTGGAGTTTTTCCAGGAGCGGATTGATGACTCAGTGATGGCGATCGCCGAAAACATCATCCATAACGAATTTGCCCGCCTCACCTACACCGAAGCGATCGACATCCTCCAAAAATCTAACCACAGCTTTGAATTTCCAGTTAACTGGGGTCTAGACCTGCAATCGGAGCACGAGCGCTACCTAGCGGAAACGGTTTTCCAGCGACCTGTAATCCTCACCAACTACCCCACTGAAATCAAAGCCTTCTACATGCGCCTAGACGATGGCGGTAAAACCGTCTCAGCTATGGATGTCCTAGCTCCCAAGGTCGGGGAAATCATCGGTGGCTCTCAGCGGGAAGAGCGGTTAGATATTCTCAGTCAAAGGATTCAAGCCCAAGGAATGCAGCCCGATGACCTGTGGTGGTACCTGGATTTACGCCGCTACGGCAGCGTCCCCCATGCTGGATTTGGCTTAGGATTTGAGCGGCTGGTGCAGTTCATCACAGGGATGGGTAATATCCGGGATGTGATTCCCTTCCCGCGTGCCCCCCTGAGTGTTGATTTTTAAGGCTTATGGCCGATTAGCAACATTAGTCTAATCTGTAATCTAATCTGTCAATTTTTGGAGATAGGAGTCGATCGCCAAAGGGCGAAATTGCCAACTGTAGCTGAGTCGGGATGGGTGGCGGGGATGCCCATGGCTACTCAAGGGCCCAAAATGTAGCCATTGGGGTTGAAATTCAGCCAGTTGCTTAGCAATCACCAAAGCCGAATCTAAAAAAAACTGCCGTTGGGTAATTGCTTTGCCCCAGGCGGCCCAGACCGCTGGTTCAATACTCGTCGCGATCGTCCCAGCAATAGCTCGCCAATTTTCCGCCAAGGCAGCGGGATCGGGCTGCTCAGGCAAGCTCCGCCAGTCGGTAGCCCGTACTGGGTAGAGATTCAACAGCACAAAACCTTGGAAACCATGCAAAGCAGACACACGCGCCACCTTAGTAACAGTAGGGTCAGACTTTGTTTGACTGGCCGTACTGGGGTTGAGGGCAACTACTATCAATTGCGGCTGGCCGCCATAGCCGAGGCTAAATCGCCAGCGATCGCCCCCAGCACTGGCATAGATATCTGGAGCGTAAATTCCTCTGCTATGATTTGGCATAACTCTAAATTTAGCCCGCCAGTGGATAAATTCCAGTTTTTAGTCAACTTTTTTAATAGGCGAAAACCCAGCCGCGCTGAAGTAGATCAGTTGCGGCGAGAACTACTTGAAGATTCTCGACTAGATACAGCATACATAGTAGCCAGTCTGGGAGCCTGCATCATTGCCACCCTGGGGCTACTGACCAATAGCGCAGCAGTGATCATCGGGGCTATGGTGGTTGCTCCCCTAATGCTGCCAATTCGCGGCCTGGCGTTTGCGGCCCTAGAGGGGGATGTGCTGTTATTTCGTCAGAGTCTTTTCTCCCTGGGAGTCGGAACCCTTCTATCTGTATTCCTCTCGGCGGGGATGGGAGCCACATCGGGCATCTCCAGCTATGGAGAAGAGATTTTTGCCCGTTCTAAGCCGACCTTACTGGACTTGGGTATTGCGATCGCCGCTGGCGGAGTTGGTGGCTATGCCAAGATCCAGCCAAAGGTTTCTGGAAGTTTTGCAGGAGTTGCGATCGCCGTAGCCCTCATGCCACCAATTTGCGTGATCGGTCTGGGCTTAGCCCAAGCCAACCAACAACTAAGCCTGGGTGCCCTACTACTCTACTTGACCAATCTTCTAGGAATTGCCCTAGCCTGCATGTTAACTTTCTTCCTTAAAGGCTACACGCCATTTGCCCAAGCTAGTCGGGCCTTGACGATCGCAGTAGTCCTCACCAGCTTACTAATAACTCCTCTAGGAATAAGTTTCATTAACCTAGTCAATCAAAGCCGCCTCGAAACTAACCTCAAGCAAGCTCTACTCAGCCGGACATTTACCCTACAACGCCTAGAACTAATTAAGCTCAATATCAACTGGTTTAAGGAGCCACCTCAAGTTCGCCTTAACGTACGAGGCAAAGAGACGGTCACCCCCCGACAGGTTCAGCTTTTAGAAGAATTCCTAGAACGTTCCATGGGTCAGCCCTTTACCCTGATTTTTGAAGTTAGTCGCGTTGAAGAGGTTCGGCGCGATGGGACTTCATCTCCCAGTCAAAATCCATAGCCAATACCTTCCCAACCAGAACCTCTAGCACGAGTAGTTTCTGGTATCGCCGGGCGGTCACAGGCATCATAACGGCTCAAGTCAAGTACTCCCCTAATCAAAACCTAATTAGCTTTAAAGATATAAAATACCCCTTGATGCTGAGGTCTCTCTTTCCCGCAACAGGCAAGGGAGATTGCAGCTCATTGTTACCCCTTTCCAGATGCTATTAGCTAGCAAAGTAACTAACACTCATTTCTTTGACCCGTTGGGTAGCGGTGCGGACATCCAAGGGTTCAGAAAACAGGAAACCTTGGCCTAGTTCACAGCCTAACTTGCGTAAAATATCGCGCTGCTCCGTAGATTCAATTCCCTCGGCAACCACAGACATTCCTAGGCTTTGGGCCAGGGTAACAATGGTTTGGACAATCGGTTGGCTGTTGTTTTCATTCCCCAAGCGGTTGACAAAGGAGCGATCGATCTTGAGAGTATCCACTGGCAACTCATGTAGACGACTCAGGGAAGAATAGCCCACACCAAAATCATCGATCGACAGCTTAATCCCCAAATCTCGTAACCGTTGTAGAGTAGCTAACCGTGATTCCGTCGTCTCCAAAAGGCAACCTTCGGTGATTTCTAACTTCAAATGATCCCAGGAAATACTGGTTTTTTCCAGGAGAGTCGCTAGCCGATCTGGGAGATTGGGCTGATCGAGTTGTACTGGGGAAATATTCACTGACATTAACAGGGTCTGATTGCGGGGAATGTAATTTTGCCAGATTTGGAGTTGTTGGATTGATGACTGTAAAGCCCACCAACCTAATTGATGAATCAAACCTGTCTCCTCGCTGACATGGATAAATTCAGTGGGTTTGACGACCCCCCGGTTGGGATGACTCCAGCGCAGGAGAGCCTCGAAACCAGCTAACTGGTAAGTGTCTAGGGATATGATCGGCTGGTAGTGCAGATAAAACTCCTGAAATTCAATGCCTTGGCGCAGGTCTACTTCCAACTGCCAACGGGCTATGGCTTGGGCTTGAATTTCTCTAGTTAGAACTTGGTAGCAGCCCCGGCCCTTGGCCTTGGCGTAGTACATGGCAATATCTGCATCCCGCAAAACTTCTTCCGGTTGGCGGTAGCCGTATTGGCTAGTGGTAATACCAATGCTGGCTCCTGTCTGTACTTGGTATTGATTGAGCCGGAAGCCACGATCCAACTGGGCTTGCAGTACCTCCGCTAGGCTGATAGCCGCCTCTAGATCATCGGTGTCTTCCATAAGGATGATAAATTCATCACCACCGAGCCGGATCGCGGTATTTTTATCGCCCAAGCTATTTTGAATTCGGCGGCCCACACTTTTTAGTAATTGATCTCCGACTAGGTGGCCGAGGCTGTCGTTGATCACCTTGAAGCGATCGAGATCAATAAACAGAACTGCGTAGCTAGCACAGCCTTGGCGGGCTAACTTAACCAATTCACCTAGACGGCGCATTAACCATACTCGGTTAGGTAAGCCCGTCAGAGCATCATGACAGACATCATGCTCCAGTTGTTTTTCCCTTTCTAGGAGTTGGGAGTAGGTCTTTTCCAACTCGGCCATGGTGCGCTTTAGGGCATCGGTTTTTTCCGCAACCCGCTCCTCCAGTTCTAGGTTGAGTTTTTGGAGGGCCTGTTCAGCCGAACGGCGATCGTGCACTTCTTGGCGGAGACGCTTATTGAGACGGTGTAACTGCCAGTGGAGATTAACCCTAGCAATAACTTCATCGTGATTAAAAGGTTTAGTGATGTAATCTACAGCCCCTAACTTGAGTCCCCGGAGCTTGTCTAGGCTTTCATCCAAAGCACTCATGAAAATGATTGGAATCTCGGCTGTGGCGGGGTCAGCCTTGAGGCGAGCACAGGTAGAAAAGCCGTCTAAATCCGGCATAACCACATCCAACAAAATTAGATCGGGAATTTCGTAGCTGACCTTGGCTAGGGCACTAGCTCCCCCTTGGGCAACCCGGACTTGAAAACCAGCTTGGTCGAGGAGCCGAAACAGAACATCAATATTGACGGGATTATCATCAACCACCAGAATAGTCCCAGCAGAGGTATCCGTGGTGATCACGATTATCTAGCCTCCCCTTTGGTTATCAAATCAAGTGCCATACTCTAGTGTCAGGTTTTAAGACTGGGTTTGAGTTTTGCTTACCCAGTGAATGCAACCCAGGGTAAGTTGCTTTTGTTTGCAGTCTTCCACGTGAAGTTTCCGGGCAGGGTTCACATCCACAGGTAGATAGATTGGGTTAAAGTGAGGGTTTTGTCTAGCTAACAAACATAACTGACAATCTAAAAATTAAGTATAGTTAGTTTTATGTTGATCTGGCTATCCATTCAATCTATGTTGATGTTGATCACCTAGTTTGAGGAAACTTAATCAATGGGCAGCTAAACTCTGGGCCAAGCTGGTAACTATGTTATTTCCATGTTTCAATTATCAGAATTAATGACTATCATTTAGCCATACGCTCCGCAAGAAAGAACCGACTACCCTGCTATGCTGATTTGTCCCCAGTGTGATTTTGAAAACCCCAACCATCACCAGTTTTGTCAAAACTGTGGTACTTCCTTGGTCTTGAAAGCCTGTCAAGAGTGTGGAGCCGAGGTGGAGGTTAGTGCAGCGAATTGTAGTAATTGTGGTGCATTTACTGGCACAGTCTGGTGGTCAGTGGTAGCTGACCTAGAATCCCTCGAGGGATTAACTTATTTGGATGCGGCTAGTCGCTATCAGATTAGGGAGTCTTCCACTTGGCAGCGATCGGAAGACAACTATTGGGAGGGGCTAGTTCTAGACCACTCCCCCTACGAAAAGGAACAAAATACATTAGGAAGCTTAGCTGCTCCCTACCTCCAATTGCAAGTTGAATTAGCCCAGAGCTTGCCCAAAGTCCACATGACTTCGCACCAGGATGGCTGGTCAGCAATTCTTTTAGAGGATCGCTCCCAATGGTCTTTACTGAGTGACTTTTGGGGCAATCAACATGTACCACTGATGCAGGTACTCTACTGGCTACAGCAGCTAGGATTTCTCTGGTCGGTTCTAGCGCCTAGGGGTTTAGGGCGTAGTCTTTTGCAGTTGACTAATCTCCGCCTAGATGAAGACCAGTCCTTGAGCCTACAGCGGCTATACCAGGACGACCCGGAGCAACCAGCTTCCCTACAGCAGTTGGGGGATGTGCTGGCTAATATTTCTCCCCCTTCTCCTCTGCCGGAGATTGTGGATATTTTGCAGCAGTTGACTAACGGGGCGATCGCCACCATTGAATCCCTCCAAAATCATCTGAAAAAACTCCAGCAAACCACTGACACTGGAGTCGAAGAATTTCCCGAAGATGATTTTGACGATGCCACCTCTCCAGATTTGCTGGAGCCAAACACTATCATCCAAGCGGGTCGAGTCAGTAGTGCCCATCCCGGCAGCCGGGCTGGGGATGATGCCCCCACGGTAGTCTTGCCCATGCAACTATTGGGTTTAGATGATGTCGGCTACACTGATATCGGCCAACAGCGGGATCACAACGAAGACAACTACGGCATCTACGTCAAACTAGAAAAACAAGAGCATCCCCTGGGAAAAACCATCAAAGCCAAGGCCATGTATATACTCTGTGATGGCATGGGCGGGCACGCCGCCGGAGAAGTGGCCAGCTCAACGGGGGTAGAGGCCCTGAAGCGATTTTTCTTGGAGAACTGGCAAGCTGAACTGCCGACAGCAGCGGTAATTGAAGAAGGGATACTTTTTGCTAATCAAGTTATCTATGATATTAATCAACAAAAAAGCAGCTCTGGCAGTGGTCGCATGGGCACGACTCTGGCTATGATGCTCTTGCAAGACACTAATGTAGCGATCGCCCATGTGGGAGACAGCCGCATCTATCGGATTACCCGCAAGGGCGGCCTAGAGCAGCTAACGATCGACCACGAGGTCGGCCAGCGGGAAATCCGCCGGGGTGTAGAGCCAGAAATCGCCTACGCCCGCCCCGATGCCTACCAGCTCACCCAAGCCCTCGGCCCCAGAGAAGCTAGCTTCATCAAGCCTGATATCCAATTTTTTGAAGTCAATGAAGACACAATGTTCATCCTGTGCTCCGACGGATTATCAGACAACGATCTGCTTGAAAAGAACTGGGAGAGCTATCTCTCGCCCCTACTCAGCTCCCGGGCCAACCTCAGCCAAGGGGCCAGTCGTTTAATCGAATTTGCTAACGACTTCAATGGCCACGACAACATCACGGTGATTTTTGTCCGGGTCAAAGTCCAGCCAATTCAGCCCCACCCCTACTAACGGACTCAAGTTGGCTGCCTAAAACCTAACCCCCTGCAACCAATGACCGTCGATTCCCCCCTAGTCATCCTCACCCTAATTGACTTCCCCTCCACCATTCCCCTCCAGGTATGGCAATTTCGGGATAACCAACCAATCCGGGTCGGCCGTGCCCACGACAATGATGTGGTACTCGACCATGCTCTGGTATCGCGCTACCACATGGAGATCCAACCCCAATCGACCGATGCCCTCCCCTCCTGGCAGGTAATTAATCAAGGGGCCAATGGTACATTTCTCAATGGTGCCCTAGTCACCCGCATTCTCTTGCCGGAAACCGGGATGCTCCAATTGGCCAAGGACGGGCCAGTTCTCCAATTCCAGATATTGGCCTCACCCCAGGTCTCCGTACCCGCAGCCAGCCACTGCCAGCATGAAGGCAATGCACCAGACAATATCTTTTGCATCCATTGCCGGGAATTATTGGTGCCAGTCCAGCGGGTGATCGGTGGTTATCGGGTGATCAAGACGATTGGGCAAGGGGGTATGGGTACAACTTTCTTGGCCCTGGATCCCATGGGTTCTAGACCTTCACCACTACTGGTTCTGAAGGAAATGCACGATGAAATGGCCGATATTGCCAAGGCTCAGGAGCTTTTTACGAGGGAGGCACGAGTCCTCCAAACCTTAGACCACCCTGGGATTCCTCGTTATTATGCCTCTTTTGTGGAGGATGGCAAGCGATTTTTAGCCATGGAGTTGATCCATGGGTTGAATTTAGCAGAATGGGTCAATGTGCATGGCAGGGTATCAGTGGATCTGGCGATCGACTGGATGTATCAGGTGTGCCAAATTTTAGATTATCTCCACTCGCGTCAGCCTCCTTTGGTACATCGGGATATTAAGCCAGCAAATTTAATCCTCAGGCGGTATGACCGCCAGATCGTGTTACTCGACTTTGGGGCAGTCAAGGAAATTGGCACCAATCAAGGTACCCGGATTGGTTCTAACGCTGGCTACACGGCTCCAGAGCAGCATCAAGGGAGGCCTTGCCCCCAGTCAGACCTCTACGCGGTGGGAGCTACCCTATTATTTTTGGTGACGGGCAAGCAGCCGGATACTTTTTACAGGCGTTCTGAGAATGGGAGCCATGGCATTGATATCAGTGAAGTTTCAGACATTCCGGGTGTGCTGCGATCGATCATTACCCAACTCACCAAGCTTGACCCCAGGGAGAGAATTCCGACGGCCGCTGCCCTAGGGGAAATGCTCGCCCAGTGCCGCATCAGGCACTAGGGGACTGGTATAGCTGCGATCGCCCCCCCGCAGCAGTGCCCAAAGCCGGAGAAATTACATACAGAGTTGTCCGAGTCAGTCCCAAGGTTTTGGTAGTCGTGGCTAAATCCTGTAGTTGGGTGATCTGAATTTGTTCATCTGGCCAACCCAATCGGAAGCAAATAGCCACAGGCGTATCCCCAGGATAGTGAACCAATAGGTCCGCTTGAGCTGTAGCTATGTGCTTGGCGCTCAGGTAGAGGCACAGGCTAGCTCGGTGGGCCGCTAGGCTGGCCAATGTCTCCGGTACAGGGGAGGCCCGACCACTAGCCCGGGTTAAAATCACACTCTGGACTAATCCCGGTACGGTCAACTCCAAGCCGAGGCGGGCGGCGGCCAACTGGAAGGTGCTGATGCCGGGAATCACCTGAAAAGGTATACCAGCAGCAACTAGAGCTTGGCTCTGCTCGTGGAGGGTACTGTACAAGCTGGGATCTCCAGAGTGCAATCGGGCTACGACCAGGTGTGATCTAGCCCGGTGAACCATGACCGGGACGATCGCTTCTAGGGTCAGACCGCTGGTGGGGATAATCTCCGCCCCCGGCTTAGCCCCCGATAGAATTTCCGATGGTAGCAGCGAATCTGCATACAGCAAGACATCGGCTGCGGCAATCACCTTTTCAGCCTTTCGGGTCAGTAGCTCCGGGTCCCCTGGGCCAGCCCCAATAAAATAAACCCCGGGGGTGATGGTCAACTGCGGCATCGTGGATGGATACCCCCTTGGCTACAGATATAAACTAACTGGGACTGGTTCAAATTTCTCACCCTTGAAAAATCTACCCCTTTAACTAAGGCCGCCCGGCTGGGTGGCTGGTTGAGGCGAATAAACTGATCTGTGCTCGTCGTCGGGGCTGGGAATAGAGCTACCCTTTGGAAATCAGCTCCATCTAGAGTTGCACCCCGCAGATCTGCAAAGCTGAGGTCAGCATCACTGAGATTTGCCTGGCTTAGTTGGGCATTCCGGAGGTCAGCTCCGACTAGTTTGGCCGATCGCAGATCAGCCCTGCGGAGATTAGCGGCCTGGAAATTGGCCTGAAAGGCATCAGCCTCTAGCCAATAGCTTTGATACAGATCGGTTTGGCTAAAATTGCTGCCTACGGCTCTAGCTTGGCTAAAATTAGCTTGGCGCAGATCTGCCGCGTTAAACTCAGAATCAGAAACATTGGCCCCTGTAAAGCTGGCTTGGAATAGGTTGGCTTGGGAGAAGCGGCTATTGATAGCTTGGCTACTGCTCAGGTTGGCTTGGGTCAGGTCAGCTTGACTAAAATCAATCCGATTTAGGGCTGCCCAACTGAGGTCGCTGTTGCGGAAATTGGTTTGTCTGGCGATCGCACCAGTCAAGTTTACCTGATGCAGGTTAGCTTGGCTGAGGTCGCTGTGCAGGTCATCGTAGGTACCCAAAACTCGGTCATGGCCAGGGGCGGCTAGCCTCACCCCTTGGAGGCTACTCCGGCTGAGGTTAGCTTGCTGGAGGTTGACCCCCGCTAAATTCGTATCCGCTAAGTCTAGGTCGATCAGGTAGGCTCGCTGTAGATTTAACGGGCCAGACGATCCAAATTTAAGAAGTTTGACGATCATCTGGTTCACCTGCTTAAGTTTGTTGGGCTGACCGCCCAGCCGTAGGTTTAGACGATGCAGAGTTGGCAGAGCAGCACTGCCCTGACTGAGCCAAGCTTGGTTGATGGCCTCTAGGATTGAGTCGGTTGTTTCGACCAAAAATATCTCCCCCAAGAGGGGGCTGACCCGCTGGTCTGGCAATTGCCCCAGGGTGTTAACAGCGGCCAGGCGATCATCTAGCTTTGAAGAGTTAACTTGCTCAGCAAGGCGGAAAAACAACTCACTGCGCTGCTCCTCCTGGAGTTGCCTCTGCATGTGGGCGATCGTTGTGATAAAAACACTCAACACTAAAACTAATCCCCCTAGGATCATCACCAGTAGGGCTGCCCCCGGATAGCGTTGGATTAGAACCCAAAGGCCGACTGGTCTGATCGACCGGCTGGAGGGTAGGGCCGTGGGCACCGCCGACTCTACTACCACATTGCCAGTGGCGTAGGTAACTTGCCATTCGCTGTATTCTTCCCAGTCTGTCAAGGTCTGCTCATCAACTACCCTAGTGCCCACTAGGTAGTCTACTAGGGAGCGATTTTCGCTATTCCAAATGGCCGTGGCACTCATGCCGATCGCCAGAGTAATCGCTGCCCCCAAAAAAGTCGGCAATTGCGGATAAGTGCCACTAACATACCAAAGCATGTAGGCTACGGCTATGGGTAAAACCCCTTTGGCAACAGTTTCCCGCAGGAGCGATCGCAACCAGCTAATCCGGTAGTAGCCCTGGGTCACCACCACCAGACCAAACCAGCGTTTAGGCGTGGTCTGGCCCGTCTTGATCAATAGCAGCAGATGCCAGCCACTCACCGCCACTGGCAGTGCAATCATTCCCAGCCACAGCCAGTTAGCCTGGGCAGCGGCCAACGGCTCGGTCTCCGGCTTGGGCAACCCTAGTAGCCGAGCTGAAAGACGCTGGATTTGCACTAAAACCGGATGTAGAGGTACTTTTTCTGGGGTACGTCGGTTTACCCAATCGCCGATCACGTAGGGCACCGCACCACTCAAAACCACCAGCAACACCTCGGCACAAGCCGCCCCGCCCCGCCGGACAAAAATAGAAATTCTCTGGTTAACATCGCCGGGGTAAATAGCCATAGGCACTATTGGGACGGTTCTGAAGCCGCAATCACAAACCGATAAACCCCATAGATCACCGCACCCAAAGCTACCAGGCTAAACAAAGCGCTAATTAGCTGCAAAATACTTTTTAGTAAAATCAATGCCAAGAGTGCTGCCCCACTGGCTGCTAAGATTTTACCGCCCTTGGGTAAGCGATCAAACCAATCCTTGGTTTTATGCCAGTAGAGCTGATAGAGCGCTAAGTCAAATGGCTGATCCAAAACCTCCGGCTCCACCGGTTCAGGACAATCAAACTTTGACCTAGGGGTTTGATTTGGGGTCATAGTCGATCAACGTCGATCAATTCATTAATTGGCATAGAATCTAGCACAAATATCCAAGATGACCAAATCCTGCTGCCCAACTAGCTAGTTAACAAACAGTTACATCTTGAAAAACAGCCATCACCAGCAGAAATCAAACAACTATCAGATCCCTCTAGTTCTTTTATCCCAGCTAAATTTGTCGAGCTTTTTAAGCTGGGCGTTCATGGAATTGGCCAGATTGCAGATTATGGAAGTCGAGGATGTAGTTAGGAAATAATATGGATGTATCTCTACTCACTAATCACCCGTACCGTCCCCATTCTTTTTGAGAACCCGTGGGATGCGGCCGATAATGCCTTCAGAAACTGTCTTAACCTTTCCCTCGAGTGCTGTGTACACAAAAAAACCGAGGGCAATTGCAGCCAGAGCAGCAATCATCACAAGTAGGACATACTTCCCCAGTGGTGTGAATATGGCAGCTTCTAACCAGGCCAACTACAGCCGCAGATCTAAAAATACCTCAGACCTGTAATCTTTTGGACTGTTGGAGGCTGCCAGCCCTTGACCCCAACTAAGATTATCCAGCCTTGGCAGCGCGCATCGCCTCGACAAACTTGGCAAATAAGTAATCTGCATCGTGGGGGCCGGGGCTGGCCTCCGGGTGATATTGCACCGAGAAAAATGGGAGGCTTTTGTGCTTTAGACCGGCAACGGTGCGATCGTTCAGGTTCAGGTGGGTAATTTCCACTTCAGTGGCTAGGGAAGCTTCAGCGATCGCAAAGCCATGATTTTGGCTGGTGATCTCGACCCGATGGTGCAGACCCGCCGGTTGATTTAGGCCCCGGTGCCCAAACTTGAGTTTAAAGGTCTCTGCTCCTAGGGCCAAACCCAAAATTTGATGCCCCATACAGATTCCAAAAATTGGCTGATGCCGCTGAATTAGAGCCTTGGCTAGGGCAATTCCCTCACTGACCGCTGCCGGGTCACCGGGGCCATTGGAGAAGAAAATACCGTCTGGTTGGTATTGGAATATCTGTTCAGGGGTTGTGTCAGCGGGGACTACAATCACCCGGCAGCCATGGCTACTCAATCGACGGAGAATATTGCGCTTGATCCCAAAATCAACAGCCACAACCGTAAAAGTCGGTTCGATCGGCTCGTGGAGTTCCCAGTCCGGGTCGGTGGGTTCATGCCATTCGTAAATTTCCTTGGTGGTTACTTCCTTGACTAGGTTTAAGCCGGTCATGCTGGGGGCATCTTGCACCATTTCCAGTAACTCACTGGGGTCAGTAATTTCTGTGGAAATGCCGCCGTTGATTGCGCCGATCGCACGGATGTGGCGGGTCAGGGCCCTGGTATCAATGTTGTAAATACCAATAATTTTATGCTGGAGCAGGTAATCGGGCAGGGATTGGGTGGAGCGCCAGCTACTGGGGGTAGAGGTAACATTCCGGGCGATCACCCCGCGCACCTGGGGCCGACACGATTCCTCATCCATGGGGTTAACACCCGTATTGCCCAACTCCGGGTAAGTAAAGGTGACAATCTGGCCGCAGTAGCTGGGGTCAGTAAGTACCTCCTGGTAACCAGTCATGCCGGTATTAAATACTACCTCGCCGATCGTAGTGCCGGGGGCCCCAAAGGAAAGCCCGCGATACACTGTGCCATCAGCTAAAACCAAGAGTGCTGCTTTTTTATCAATTGCCATAGGTGCGGGTGCCTGCGCTAAATCTGGTAGATTATACCATTTAAGGGCCGGGCTGCACTGTTTGCGACCGGACGATTGGCCCGAAGTGATCAAGGGGGAAAAAACGCCACACAGCTCGACCAATTATATTTTCCTGGGGTAAGAAGCCCCAGACATGGGAATCATTACTGTGGTTGCGGTTATCTCCAAGCACAAAAACCTGCCCCGGTGGAACCTGCACTGGCGGAATCGTGTAGTCGATCGCCTCGGCCAGATAATCCTCCCGGAGGGGCTGGCCATCTAGATAAACCTGCCCATTCTCAATGGCCACCACCTGCCCGGGCAGGGCAATTACCCGCTTGATGAAGGCGCTACCGGCCCTGTGCAATTCTGGAGGCGGGGTAAAAACAACGATATCTCCTCGATGGGGCGGGTGCAGGTGGTAAGAAACTTTTTCCACTACTAGGCGATCGCCCGTGGCCAGGGTCGGCAGCATCGAATCAGAAGGAATGTAGCGCGGCTCAGCAATGAAAGTCCGCAACAGCACAGCTAAAACCAAGGCGATCGCAATTAACCGGAGGTTTTCTCGCCAAGACCACCATTTGGCCTGGGGCTTGGGGTTAATCTGTGTTTGAGTCATGAACATTAAGGGAGTTGATGCTGCCATAGTACCTTGACTAGCGGCGATAGGTCAGCCAAACCATCAACGCCGGTAAGATGGCCAGCAAAATTGACACCAAGGCAAAGAAAAGAATCTGCAATCCACCGGATGAGCGCAGTGCCAACGGCAGCCAGACAATTAATAAAACTAGCACCACCCCCATGACAATTGGCAGGTAACTCTCCCCCAGACCACTACTGGCCGGCTGCCAACGATTTCCCAGCCAGCGCCAGATTTTCTTGTAAGGGTAGGTGGTAGAAAGCTGTTCTAGGGCATAACCATTGTCTTCCACCACAAAAATCTGCTGGCAACGGTTACAGCCGAGGGCCTCAGTGAGTGCGATCGGCACTAGGGTTCCTTTTCTGCGGCAGGGACAGGGATATTCTTGGGTATAGTCGATCTTCTGCGCTTTAGGGGAAGGCACGGGTTAGGGCTGGGTTTTTTGTGGGTTTACCTTATGTTGCCACAGGGAACTGTCTGGGGCAACGTGCGTCTGAGTTCCGTCTGACTAAGAGATAATCTTTGTCATGAATCCTAAATAAATCCTAAATAAAATTAGATGAAGCCCAGGACAACCAGAGGATGCGATCAAATTAACCCAAGTATCACCTATATCGAGAAACTGCGATTCAGCTACTAGCCCTTGACACCCCAAAAGACTCACTAAGTTAGTTAGCAAGCAAAAAAAATATGGCTGTTGATTAACATCGCCACAGGCCCTGTGTTTTGGCTAGATGGGGGCTGGGGTAATTTCTAGGTAACTTTACACTAGCTTTGACATTGAGATTTTGAAGTGGAATCCCTAAGCAGGGACGACCTATACCAAATGGAATGGATCTCAGTTAATCTACAGATTGGCTTAACAAATTTCTAATTCTGGGCTAGCCGCCCAAATACCCTAAGATTAAATTGCCCGAGAATTATTAATTTACATTTTTAGCTGTCCGCCCAGCATGGATTTATTTGAGTTCGATAACCCAGTCACCAGTATCAATCAACCCACCCCAGAACCCCACAGCGACCCGCCCCCTCCAGAACCGGAACGGGGATTTTGGCCGGTGTTAGCTAATCGCGATTTCTTGACTCTCTGGGGCGGCCAGGTATTTTCCCAGTTGGCTGATAAGGTGTATTTGGTGCTGATTATTGGCTTAATTGCTGATCGCTACGGGAAAGCTGGGCAGACAATCAGCGGCTGGGTTTCTGCAATTATGATTGCCTTTACAATTCCAGCGGTTTTGTTTGGTTCGATCGCCGGGGTATTTGTTGATCGCTGGTCAAAAAAAACCGTCCTTGTTGCTACTAACCTCCTGCGGGGAGCCTTAGTGCTCCTGCTACCTGTGGGACTAAGTGTTACCCAGAATCAAACTACCCTCCTCAACTTACCCACTGGCTTTTTTATTCTGTTGCTGGCGACTTTTGTTGTGTCTACCCTGACTCAATTTTTTGCCCCGGCTGAGCAGGCTGTAATTCCCCTCCTAGTTACAAAAGAACACCTCCTCTCAGCTAATTCCCTATACACTACCACCATGATGGGGTCTCTAATTGTGGGGTTTGCCGTTGGTGAACCAGTACTGGGCTGGGCTGAATCCCTAATCAAATACCTGGGCTTAAATTGGTGGTTTGGGAAGGAACTGCTGGTCGGCGGGGCCTACGCGATCGCGGGGCTACTCCTGCTACTGATGCAAACCAAAGAAACCAGCACCCCTAAAGAAGCCCCCCACCCCTGGCAAGACCTCCAAGAAAGCATCGCCTACCTCAAAACCCAAAACCACATCCGCCACGCCCTATACCAACAAATCATCCTTTTTTCAATCTTTGCCGCCCTAGCAGTCTTGGCAGTCCGCATGGCTCAGCTCATTCCAGGATTAGATGCCTCCCAATTTGGCTTCCTGCTGGCAGCGGCCGGCCTTGGTATGGGCATCGGTGCGCTGCTACTCGGCCATTTGGGGCACAATTATCCACCTTTTCAACTCAGCCGCTGGGGAATGTTTGGCTTGTGTTTAGGGTTAGTAGGCTTAGCGATCTTTAGGATGCACTTGTTTATAATTATTGCCCTAATAACCCTAGTCGGAGCTTTTGGAGCCATGGTCGGTATTCCCATGCAGACAACCATCCAAGCGGAAACCCCAGAAGCAATGCGAGGCAAGGTTTTTGGTCTCCAAAATAATGCTGTAAATATTGCCCTCAGCTTGCCCCTGCTCTTGGCGGGGGTAGCAGAGACTTTTTACGGAATTCGTTCAGTTTTTCTAGCCTTGGCGGGAATTGCTCTATTGGGGGGAGTATTGACCGACTATCTTTCCGGTAACATGTCAGGTAAATTTAACTAAATTACTCGGCTCCTCCACACTTTACTCAGACTGAAACATAAATATCTTTCATGCATATTGCTTGGATTGGCAAAAAGTCCCCTTTCTGTGGCAATGTCACCTACAGCCGGGAAGTAACCAATGCCCTGCTCGATCGCGGCTATCAGGTAAGTTTTTTCCACTTTGCCCACGAGGAATCCGATGAACCAGAAGGAACTACCTCTGGCACCCAGGAGGTAGCCCTGCCCTGTCTGTACAAATCACAGATCTACACAGTACCTACCCTAACAGCTAGTAAAGTTTTGCAGCAAAGCCTGCGGCAGCTACGTCCTGATGTGGTTCACGCCTCCCTCACCCTCTCCCCCCTAGACTTTCTACTGCCAGAAATTTGCCAAGAGGTGGGGATACCCCTAGTGGCGACATTCCACCCCCCCTTTGACGGCAATCGGCGCAATCTCCAGTCAGGAACGCAGCTTTTAGCCTATCAGCTTTATGCACCCTTCCTGGCCAATTATGATCAAGTAATTATTTTTTCAGAGCTACAGAAGAATTTTCTAATCAAGTTAGGGATGCCGGCCGATCGTCTAGCTGTTATCCCCAACGGGGTTGATGTTCAAAAATATGCTCCCGGCCCCTCAAACTTTAAAGCTGAAGTCGAGGCTGAAAAACTCTTTGTGTACCAAGGGCGGATTGCCACGGAAAAAAATGTTGAGTCTCTACTCAAGGCTTGGAAGCTAGCCAAAATGGGCAGCGACTGCAAACTGGTGATTGTGGGCAGCGGTGCTTTAGTTACCTCCCTAAAGTCTGCCTACGGCCAGAAGGACGGGATCATCTGGCTGGGGTTTGTGGGTTCGGAGGAGCGCCGTTGTGAAATTCTCCGGGCTGCTGATGTATTTATCCTGCCCTCATTTTTAGAGGGGCTGTCGTTGTCGCTTTTAGAGGCTATGGCTAGCGGTGTGGCCTGTGTGGCTACTGATGCTGGTGCTGATGGCGAAGTCCTCGATGGGGGGGCTGGAATTGTGATTAGCACCCGGCGGGTTAGCTCGCAACTGCAAATTATTTTGCCGCTGTTGCGCGACCAGCCGGAGTTTAGGGTGATTCTGGGCCGCAAGGCCCGTAACCGGGTGTTGGAGCGCTATACTCTCACCAAGAATATCAACGCTCTGGAAAAGCTCTACGACAAGGTGGTTAGCACAGCTAGGCTGCAATTAAGCTATTAGAGAGGCTTTGTGATGCTTTTCACCTGATAGATTACATGGTAGATAGCAAATTAAAAGCCATCCCCCAGAACAGGAGGATGGTTTTTAGCAGTGGGCTGCTAGGCTGGCATCTCAATGATCGTATCTCCGCCTAGGCCAAAAGCTTGATGAATGACTTGGAGGGCTTTGACAGCCTGGTCTTGGGCAACTACACAACTGACTTTGATTTCGGAGGTGGTGATCATCTTGATATTGATCTGGGCTTGGGCTAGGGCTGAAAACATGGCGGCGGCTGTGCCGGGATGGTTGATCATGGCTGCGCCTACGATGCTGACTTTGGCGATCGCTTGATCCACAACAACTTCACCCCGGTCAGTAATTGCTTGCTCTAGAATCTGTTTGGCTAGCCCTGATTCACTGCGGTGCAGGGTAAAGGCAATATCCCTGGTCGGGCTGCCGTCGACAAGGCGACAGCGCTGGGATTGAATGATCATGTCTACACTGATGTTTTGGGCAGCAAGGGCCCCAAAGATCTGGGCGGCCATGCCGGGGCGGTCGGCTACATTGCGAATTGCTAACTGGGCTTGGTCTTGATCTAGGGCGACTCCCCGGACTGGTCTAGCCTCCTTAGGGCTGGGTATGGTCGCCAGGCTAGAGCTGGCTACACCAAAGGTTGCACATAAGGTTTGAATGGCGCGATCGCAATCAATTCCCTCAATTACGCAGCTGACTTTCACCTCCGAGGTGGAAATCATCTGGATATTAATCCCGGCTCCGGCCAGGGCTTGAAACATCCGAGCCGCAATACCAGGGCGGCCAATCATCCCGGCTCCGACGATGGAAACCTTGGCAATCTCCGGGTCTACTAGTACCTCGGCCGCATCTTGGCCGCGATCGCCCCGCAACTTGGGAGCCACTGCCATAGCCACCGCCTCAGTGCGGTTCTTAACATTACGCCCCACTGTGAAGGCAATATCGTTAGTGTTGCCCTCGTGGATTGATTGAATGATCAAATCCACATCAATGCTTTGATCGGCGACGCTGGTAAATAATTGAGCCGCAATCCCAGGGCGGTCGGGTACCCGCAGGAGAGCAATCTTGGCTTGGTCGAGATCAAATTCCACCGCATCCACTGGTTGGGTAAGCTCCAGGCCCGCTGGGGCGATCGCCTGTCTGGGGGGCGAGACTACCTTGGTACCCGGCTGTTCACCCCAGCTCGATCGCACCACCAGCTCTACCCCGTAATTACGGGCCGTTTCAACGGCTCTGGGGTGGAGTACCTTAGCCCCCAAACTGGCCAGTTCCAGCATTTCATCGGCTGTGATTTCAGCCATGAGTTGGGCATTGGGTACCAAGCGGGGGTCGGCGGTGAGAATGCCGGGGACATCGGTGTAAATTTCGCAACAGTCAGCCTTGAGGGCTGCGGCCAGGGCAACAGCCGAGGTGTCGGAGCCGCCCCGTCCCAGGGTGGTAATTTCTAGATCATCACTACTGCTGATTCCCTGGAACCCAGCGACAACAACTACCTGCCCAGCATCTAGATGCCGGTGGATGCGATCGCAGGGGATTTCAATAATCCGGGCTTTTGTATGCTCGGCTTCGGTAATAATCCCCACCTGGGCACCGGTCAGGGAAATTGCTGGCTGGCCAATTTCCTGGAGGGCAATACTCAAAAGAGCGATCGATACCTGCTCCCCAGTAGACATCAACATATCCATTTCACGCTTATTGGGATTGGGGGTAATTGCCTTGGCCAAGTCCACCAGACTATCGGTAGTCTTGCCCATGGCCGATACAACCACGACTACGGAATGGCCAGCTTGGGCCGTCCTAGCTACCCTGGCAGCTACCGCTTGGATGCGCTCCACCGAACCGACCGAAGTCCCCCCATATTTTTGGACAATCAACCCCATAGCTAAATAACTTCTGTCTGTAAGTTTTAAAAATTTAGACCCCCATCCTACCAGAGCCGCCTGTGTTGTGGCTGCGATTAGTTTTAGTAATTTGCCATGGGATTTAACCAAATTCTGGAAAATTACGCCCCATGGCCGGTGTGAGTAAATCAAGATTTATTCAATGAATGAAGGTTTTGCTACCTATTGCTTGGTATTAGCACCTGGTGTGCGATCAGACAAACAAAGCTTTGATCTACCGCCGGTCCACCCAATTCCCAGGGAATTCAAATCCATGGATATTGTCCTAAATAGCCTCCAAGGGATATCTGGAACCCAGCCGGGCAATGCCCAAACACATTGCCAAATTGCTTAAACCAGAGATAATATAGAAGAGAAATTAGCCACAACAGTATCGAATTAAACTTTCGACAGTGCGGAGTGGGTCAGCCCCGCTTTTTTTATGGGAATTTGAGCTATGCAGCATCCCTTGATTCCAAAGGTCATAGAATTAGCTGCCCCGATTGCTGAACAGCTAGGGCTAGAGGTAGTGGGGGCTGTATTTCAAACTAATAAAAAACCGCCAGTGTTGCGCCTTGATATCCGCAATCGTGAAACTGATACCAGCTTAGATGATTGCGAAAGGATGAGCCGCGCCGTGGAGCCAGTGTTTGATCAAAGCGATGCCATGCCCGCAGACTACATTTTGGAGGTGTCTAGTCCAGGGATAGGGCGATCGCTCACCCATGATCGCGATTTTGCCTCCTTTAAGGGATTTGTGGTCACAGTTACCACCACTGGCCCCTACCAGGGTCACAGCCAATGGCAGGGTAAACTCCACCACCGCGATGACCGAGCAGTGTACATCAACCAGCGGGGGCGGATTGTGCCAATTCCCTTGTCCGTAGTTGCCCAAGTGCAGTTGAGTAGTCCCAATTAAGGCGATCAAAAAAATATTTACCAGTTTTACCTATGTCAGTCGTCAGTTTACCCGGATTAAAAAAAATGATTGAGGAGATCAGCGCCAGCCACAATCTCCCAAAAACCTCTGTCCACCAAGCCCTACGCAAGGCTCTCCTAAAAGGCTACGAACGCTACCGTCGTGCCCAGCACCTAGACCACTTTGAAGACGAACATTTTCAAAACTTCGAAGTAGACCTCGATACCGATGAAGAATGCTTCCGGGTACTGGCGACCAAAACGATCGTCGAGGAAGTCAGCGACGAAGATCATCAAATCTCCCTAGCCGCAGTCCAGGAAGTGGCCGCCGAAGCCCAACTCGGAGAAGAGGTGGTCATCGATGTCACCCCAGACCAACACGAATTTGGCCGGATGGCAGCCATGCAAACCAAACAGGTTCTAGCCCAGGAACTGCGCGATCAACAACGCCAACTCATCCAAGAGGAATTTCAAGAACTAGAGGAAGAAATCCTCCAAGCCAGAGTCCTACGCTTTGAACGTCAATCGGTAATTATGGCTGTGCGCAGTAGCTTTGACCAACCAGAGGTGGAAGCCGAGCTACCCAAAAAAGAACAACTACCCAACGATAACTACCGAGTCGGTAGCAGCTACAAGGTTTTCCTCAAAAAAGTCTGCGACGGCCCACACCGGGGGCCACAGCTCATTGTTTCCCGCGCCGCCTCTGGGTTGGTGGTTTATCTGTTTGAAACTGAAGTCCCAGAGATTCAAGAAGATATTGTCCGGATTATTGCTGTAGCCAGGGAAGCCAACCCGCCCTCACGTCATGTGGGAGCTAGGACCAAAATTGCTGTGGACACCCTAGAGCGGGACGTGGATCCGGTAGGAGCCTGTATTGGAGCTAGGGGTTCCCGGATTCAGGTGGTGGTTAATGAGTTGCGGGGTGAAAAAATTGATGTGATCCGCTGGTCTCCTGATCCGGCTACTTACATTGCCAATTCCCTCAGCCCGGCTCGGGTTGATGAGGTAATTTTAATTAACCCCGAAGAACGTCAAGCCCATGTACTAGTTTCCGATGACCAGTTGAGTTTGGCGATCGGTAAAGAAGGACAAAATGTCCGCCTTGCAGCCCGTCTGACTAGTTGGAAAATCGATATCAAGGACACCAATAAGTACGATCGTGCTGCTGAACAGGAGCATATCCTGTCTCAGCGGGAAGAATCAACCGAACTAGCCGAGTAGCCCATGATTAACTACCGTCGCTGCCTGAGCTGCCGTCGCCTTGCTCCCAAATCAGAGTTTCTTAGGGTGGTACGATCCCATCCGGATCAACGGATCGAAATCAATCAAGGTATGGGGCGATCGGCATACCTGTGCCCCACCCCAGAATGCTTAGGGGTAGCCCAAAGGAAAAACCGCTTGGCTAAAGCTATTAAAGCTCCAGTTCCCCAGCAGGTTTACCAGCAGCTTTGGCAGCACTTGCCACAGTATTCTGAGGCAAAATTAAGTTAAATTGACCAAGAAAACCTCACGCACCCAATTCAGCGTAGTATGAGAGACTCCACTTCTGGAGGAAATAGGAGTTTAAAATCAAACTATATTAGTTCTATGTTGTAGCTAAATCCTAAAAGCTACCAAAGCCAGAGTCACCTAATTAAATAAATTCAGCTAGAACAATGATAGAACTTGTTATTAAATCCAAAAAGGTATAGACAGAATGCATGGGGGATAATGGATGAGCAACAACAAAGTTAGAATTTACGATTTATCACGGGAATTAAATTTGGACAATAGAGATATTCTTGGAATTTGTGAACAACTGCACATTGCAGTTAAAAGCCATAGTAGTACAATCTCAGAGGTAGATGCGGAAAGGATCCGGGAGGTAGCCCTCAAAAATGCCTCTCGCTTCAAGCATCGACCCCGCCTAGAGAAACCCGACCCTAAAGCCAAATCCACCCCCGCCCCAATACCAGTGACTGAAAGAAAACCACAAATTGTGGAAGTGCGTCTCCAAAAAAACCGACCGGTAATCAATGCTCCTGTCAAGCCAGTTGCACCGGTTGAAGAACCATTGCCTACACCGACAGAAGAGCCAAAAGACATGGCTGCGGTGGTCGAGCCAGTTGTTGAGGCAGTTGAGCCAGTTTTGGAGATGCCAGAACCTCCTGACCTCAAGCCCGCTAAACCCAGTGCGCCAACTCTTGTGGAAAAGCCCGTCCTTAAGAAAAAATCTACTGCTGTCGAGGAATCCCGCTCCGAATCTAGATTAGATTCCCGGCCTAAACTGGCTAAAACTAGGACTGAAGCCCCGGTCAAGGTACTTCCAGAGTTAGTCAAGCCCCAGCGTCCGACCAGGGATGATGGAGCTAACCCGGCTGCTGCGACGGCAGATGTCTTAACTCCTAAGCCAAAGCGCCCTGCTCTACCTACTAAGCCCACTGGTAAGAAGAAGAGTTGGGATGAGGAAGAGGAAGAAAGGGAAAGCAAGAAGGTCGTTAGACAGAAAAGGCGGGCTATTGATGTTTTTGATGAAGATGAAGACGACCTAGAGGATTGGGATGATGAAAATGAGACTCCGGCTGTCATGGCTATGTCGATCGCCCGTCCACCCAAACCGAAGAATTTGCCTGGTCAGCCACCGTCGCTACAATCAGCTGTAGCTAAGGTGAAAAAACCAGTCTCTAAACTAGAGCGATCAAAGCCAGAGCAGCGTGATCGCCGCCCAGAGAAGAAAAACGACCAGCCCGCTGAGATGATTACCATCACTAGCAATATGACCATGCGGGAGCTAGCCAGCTTAATGAATGTTCCAGAAACGGAAATCATCAAAAAGCTTTTCTTTAAGGGGATTGCCGTCAACATTACCCAAACCTTAGAAGTGGAAACAGCCAAAATGGTGGCTGAGGAATTTGGCATCTTGGTAGAAACTACCAGCAAGACCACCAGTGCTACTAAGGCCGAAATGCTTGATGTCGCAGATTTAGACTACCTAGAGCGTCGCCCGCCTGTGGTTACAATCATGGGTCACGTGGATCACGGTAAAACCACCCTGTTGGACGCAATTCGCTCTACTAAGGTCGCCCAAGGGGAAGCAGGCGGAATTACCCAGCACATTGGAGCTTACCATGTCGATGTGGAGCACGAAGGACAAATCCGCCAAGTGGTATTTCTGGACACTCCTGGCCACGAAGCGTTTACAGCGATGCGGGCTAGGGGAGCCAAGGTTACAGATATTGCTGTACTAGTGGTGGCTGCCGATGATGGAGTCAGACCCCAGACCCTAGAGGCAATCCGCCATGCCCAGGCCGCAGGGGTGCCGATCGTAGTTGCCATCAATAAAATCGACAAACCCGAAGCCCAGATTGATCGTGTCAAACAGGAGCTGACTGAATACGGACTCCAGCCAGAGGAATGGGGCGGCAATACGATCATGGTGCCCGTTAGCGCAATCCGGGGTGAAAATCTAGACACTCTGCTAGAGATGATCCTCCTGGTCACCGATGTGGAGGAATTGGTAGCCAATCCCAACCGCCCAGCCAAGGGGACAGTAATTGAAGCTAACCTCGACAAAAACCGGGGGGCTGTGGCCACCCTGCTAGTCCAAAATGGTACCCTCCGAGTCGGGGACAGCCTAGTGGCTGGCTCTGTTTATGGCAAGGTGCGGGCCCTTACGGATGACCGGGGCAACCCCGTCAAGATGGCGACCCCCTCCTTTGCTGTAGAGGTTCTGGGTCTGGGCGGAGTTCCAGCCGCTGGGGAGGAATTTGAAGTCTTTCCCGATGAAAAACTAGCCCGGGCGATCGCTGACCAGCGCAGTGCCGAGCAGCGGGAGTCACGCTTGCTCCAGCAGATGTCTTCACGGCGGGTAACCCTGAATAGCCTCTCAGCTAAGGCCGCAGAAGGAGAACTAAAGGAACTCAACTTGATTCTCAAGGCTGATGTCCAAGGTTCGGTGGAAGCAATTCTTAGCTCAATCCAGCAATTACCCCAAAACGAGGTGCAGATTCGAGTGCTGCTGGCAGCCGCCGGAGAAATTACCCAGGCTGACATTGATCTGGCAGCAGCTAGTGGCGCCGTCGTGATTGGGTTTAATACTTCCCCTACTCCAACTTCACGAATTGCCATCGACAACCTCGGCGTTGATGTACGCGAATACAATATCATCTACAACCTCCTAGATGAACTACAGGCCGTCATGGAAGGACTCCTAGAGCCAGAGCAGGTAGAGGAACCCCTCGGCCAAGCCGAAGTACGGGCTACCTTCCCGGTCGGTAAGGGGGTCGTTGCTGGCTGCTATATCCTCTCTGGCAAAGCTATCCGCAACTGCCAAGTCCGGGTCAAACGGGGCGGGCAGGTCGTCTATGAAGGCCACCTCGACTCCCTCAAACGGATGCGCGAGGATGCCAAGGAGGTAAATACTGGCTACGAATGTGGTATCGGGATTGACCGTTTCAACGACTGGCAGGTAGGTGATATCATCGAAACCTTCCGGATGGTAGCTAAGCGGCGCAGCCTCTCTCCCAATTAGGGCTAGAAATTGGCTATGATAGCTGATGCGACTAAACAACTAGGTCAACGAGTAATTAAATTAAGCTAACTAAGTTAACTGCTATGGCAAAAAAGAGCATGATTGAGCGTGAGAAAAAACGCGCCAAACTCGTAGAAAAATACGCTGCTAAACGGCAAGAACTCAAGGAGCAATTTGCAGCGGCCACCTCCCAGCGGGAACGTCTAGAAATTCACCGCAAAATCCAACAACTGCCCCGCAACAGCGCTGCTAACCGGATGCATAATCGTTGCTGGGTCAGCGGCCGCCCCCGTGGCTACTATCGTGATTTTGGTCTATCTAGAAATGTGCTCCGGGAATGGGCTCACCAGGGTTTGTTGCCGGGGGTTGTGAAATCTAGCTGGTAGTTGATGAGCTGTTGGGTTAAACTAGGTTAGCCCTTGGAGAGGTGGCAGAGTGGTCGATCGCGCCCGACTTGAAATCGGGTAAACCGAAAGGTTTCGTGGGTTCAAATCCCACCCTCTCCGTTGTAAAGTGTAGGGGAAATGAGCAAAACTATTCCCCATGGCAAAGCCAAATATCAAGTTATTGGTTCTCGACATTGACGGCACGATCGCTGGCCAAAACAATGACGTGAACCCCGCAGTTCGAGCCGCCGTTGCCCAAGCCCGATCTCAGGGAGTCCACATCGCCATCGCCACCGGCCGGATGTACTGCTCAGCTCTACGATTCCACCAGTTGGTCGGAGCCAATTTACCTGTGGTTGCCTACCAGGGAGCCTGGATTCAGGATCCAGAAACTGGTATTCAGCACCGCCATTGTCCTGTGTCCCGCGATATTGCTGCCGATTTGTTCGATTTCCTCCAGCAGCCAGATCTAATCGAGCAAGTGACAGTCCACTGTTACATCGATGACCAGCTTTACGTCAACCGCCTTAAGGAGGAAACAGCCGACTATGCCTCCCGCTCCAGTGTCCAACCTAACTTGGTTAAAGATTTAAAGAGTCTGCTCGATCGTGACCCTACTAAAGTCTTAGCCATGAGCGCTGACCACCAGCTAGTGGATGAACTCCTGGGAAAAATGCGGCAAATCTACAGCCCCGGCGAACTCTACCTGACCAAATCCACCAGTGACTTCTTTGAAATGGCTCACCCTGATGTGAATAAGGGCAATGCCGTTGCTTACCTGGCCAATCAAATCCTCCAGATTGGCCCAGAAAATATTATGGCCATCGGCGATAACTTCAATGACTTGGAAATGCTGGCCTATGCTGGTATCGGTATAGCCATGGGTGATGCACCAGCCCCGGTACAGGAGGCAGCAAACTGCGTAGCTCCCAGCGTTGAGGAGGATGGGGTAGTTTGGGCGATCGAGAAATTCATACTAGCCTAAATATCCCGCAATTCAATAAAATCAGTAGCCTGCGGCCATTTCTTGGAAACCTGGGCACATCCCCTCGTCTATGGAGCTACGGCATACTCAAAAATAATTATTACATTTACATCCATTACATCAGTGGATTTTAGAACTACTTATCTCTATAAATAAGTAACTAAAGTGATATGCATCACATATTTGATAGTAATACTTCACCATAGTTGGTTAGTAGAGGTCACCCAATAGATGCTGAACCATCACAACGAGTCTGTAACCCTATCACAATCAAGCCTAGCTAAAAACCAGATACTAGTTAGTTATAAATGAGTATCAAATACAGATCAGCTTAACCAATGGATCCAAGAAATTTCTAACTACCTATGGGAGTGATGAGAATACCTAGAACAGGAAAACAATACCCCAATAATAATTAAATGAACTTACTTGAAAGAATGTGATCTGGTTTTCTGTAGTTATAGAGTTGTGTAGAATCAGATTATTTTGCCATTCATTTAGCTGAGATATCTATTGACAACCTTGCGAAAAGTTAAAGTAACCCTACTCAATTGGCTGAAATTATTACAGATGGCTATATTAGTATGGTCATTCCTGCTAGCCAGCGGTAGCTCCAGCAGGATTTCGCTCCTGTTAGTCCTGTCAGTATTGAGGATTTTTTCTATGACTCTTAGGCATCGATTCACCCTTTGGCTGTGTTTAGTTGTGCTTGGAATTAGCCTAACTGCTCTACCAGTCTTAGCGAGACCCCATACTACCTCTATGGATGAAAACGGGGTAGATGCAATTCGGCTGCATAATCTGCCCTATGATCTGCGGGGCCGCAAAATTGCGATCGGACAAGTGGAAATTGGCCGTCCCGGTGTCTTTGGCTTTGATAAAACCATGTCCTGGAATCCGCCCTTTGAGCCAGCCCAAGTCTTTGTTAGGGATCAGCCTGCAACTCCTAACCGGGAAGTCGATGCCCACGCCACTATGGTAGCCAGTGTGATGATCAGCCGTGATAAGGGCTTGCCTGGTGTTGCCCCGGATGCGCTGTTATTTGCTTCAGCGGCTGGCGCTCCTAGGGGTAATGGTCAGCCCCAAGAGTGCTTGGCTTCTCAGTTTGTTGCTCTCCAAAATGGCGGCGATGTGAGGGCAATTAACTTTAGCTTTGGGGAGCCGATTTCTCGCGATCCCCGCCCCGATGCCCGTTTGGATGGAAATGCCCTGCTGACTCGCTGTGTAGATTGGTCGGCAAGAGTGCACAACACCCTGTACACTATCGCCGGTAATCAAGGCCAGGGAGGTATTCAGATTCCCACTGATAACTTCAATGGCATCAATGTTGCTTCGACCCGGCGGCGGGATGGAATTTTTTCTAAGCTAGATTTTTCTAATCTCAGTGCTGCTCCAACTGGGGTGGGGCGCACTTTGATTCGCCAGGAGATTAATTTTGGGCCGAGGCGGTCGATCGCAATTGTTGCCCCCGGACAAGATATCAGTGTTTTTGATCTCCGGGGCCGCCTAGAGCGGGTAACTGGCACCAGCTTTGCCACTCCCCATGTCAATGCTACAGTTGCTTTGTTGCAGGAATTTGGCGATCGCCAAATCAGACAGCGTCAATGGGCCGGCACTGCCTCCCGCCAGGCGGAGGTCATGAAAGCAGTGATCCTCAACTCCGCTGATAAGGTACAGGATCAAGGAGATGGCAAACGTCTGGGCATGAGCCGCAACATCTACACCATGGATGAAAAAACTTGGCTAGAATCTGATGCCTATCGGGATCCTCAAATTCCCTTTGATTTTCAGATGGGTACTGGTCAATTAAATGTGTGGAGGGCTTATCAACAGTTCAGCCCCGGTCAAGCCCCAGCCAATCGCCCCGCCCCGGCGATCGCCTGGGATTATGGCAAGATCCAAGCCAATGAGTTCCAAGAATATCCCTTGCAACAGCCCCTGGAGCAGGATAGTTTTGCCTCAATTACCCTTGCATGGCATCGCCGGGTAGAGCTGGTGGATAACAATGGCAATCAGCAGTTTGACATTGGTGAGGGCTTTCGCGATCAGGGCCTAAACAACCTAGACCTGTACCTAATGCCAGCAAATGCCACAGACCCCAGCCAGAGTATCTGTGCTTCCATTAGCGGAGTCGACAGTACCGAGCACATTTTCTGCCCGATTCCCCGCTCTGGGCAATACAAAATTCGGGTAGTATTCAAAGAGCAAGTCAATGAAGCCGTGCAAAACTACGGCCTAGCCTGGTGGACTAAGCCAGCAAGCTAGTCTGACCGGTCGGTGATCATTTCTTCCGATTCCCCGCCCTCTCCTGGGGGCAATTTTCCACACAATTACTTGAACTCTATGCAAATTCGGGTTGGAAATGGGTATGACATTCATCAGTTGGTGGCTGGGCGCAGACTGATTTTGGGCGGGGTAGAAATTAGTCACGACCGGGGCCTGTTGGGTCACAGTGATGCTGATGCTCTGACCCATGCGATTATGGATGCGATGCTGGGGGCCTTGAGCTTGGGTGATATTGGCCACTACTTTCCCCCTAGTGATCCCCAGTGGCAGGATGCCGATAGCCAAGTACTGCTGGCCCGGGTGTATCAGTTGGTGCAGCAACAGCAGTGGCAGATTGCTAACTTAGACACGGTGGTGGTTGCAGAAAAGCCGAAGCTCAAACCCTACATTCTGCAAATGCGCGATCGCCTAGCAGCTACCCTCGGCATTAGCCCGGAGCAGATTGGCATTAAGGCTACTACTAATGAAAAACTGGATGCGATCGGGCGGGAGGAAGCGATCGCTGCCTACGCGGTGGCCCTATTGGTCAAACCCAGCTAGGGATTACCATGATGACTAATCCCTGGCGGCCCCTGTGGGCTTTAGACCCGGCGGTGATTTTTCTCAACCATGGCTCCCACGGAGCCTGCCCGAATCTAGTGCTAGACAAGCAGCAGCAACTCCGGGCCAGGCTAGAAAGCAACCCCGTGAGTTTTTTCCGAGACGAATACGAGGCTCTACTCGATCAAGCCCGCGATCGCCTGGGGCAATTTCTAGGGGCGGCGGCCCAGGATCTGGTATTTGTTCCCAATGCCACCACCGGAGTTAACACCGTATTAAAATCCTTGCCGATTCAAGCCGACTGGGACCTACTCACCACCAACCAAACCTACAATGCTTGCCGCAATGCCTTGGATGTGATCGCCCAGACCACTGGAGCTAGGGTAGTTGTGGCTAATTTACCCTGGCCTGTCCAAGATGCAGCAGAAATTATCCAAGCTATCATCGGGGCAATTACCCCCCAAACCAAGCTGGCTCTGCTGGATCATGTGGTCAGCCAAACGGCGCTGATTTTGCCCCTCCAGCAACTGGTGCCACAACTGAGCGATCGCGGCATTGAGACCCTGATCGACGGGGCCCACGCACCGGGGATGATTGAACTAAATTTGTCCCGTCTGGGAGCCACCTACTACACAGGCAACTGCCACAAATGGTTATCAGCTCCGAAGGGAGCCGCCTTTTTGTATGTGCAGCGCGATCGCCAGCCCCAAATTCGCCCCCTCGTGATTAGCCATGGAGCCAACTCGCCACGCAGCGATCGCTGCCGCTTTTTGTTGGAATTTGACTGGACTGGCACCGCCGACCCCACCCCCTACCTGAGCGTACCACTGGCGATCGACTGGATCAGCGAGCAGTTGGGCTGGCCAGAACTCATGGCCAGCAACCATCAAAAAGTTATTCAAGCTAGAAACCACCTCTGCCAGACCCTAGGAATTACCCCGCCCAGCCCCGACCAGATGCTCGGCTCCATGGCCGCCCTCCCAATAAATGCCAACACTAGTCTCCAAACCTGGCTAATGAGCGATCGCCAAATTGAAGTACCGGTCTTCCCTTGGCAAAACCACTACATCTTGAGGGTCAGTGCCCAAATCTACAATCAGCCCCAGGAGTATGAAATTCTAGCCCAAGCTTGTTTAGAGTACCTAAAATCACAGATTTAGTCTGACCCATAAATGCTGAACGCCAGCTTAGGGTCAGCAAACTGCGGTATTTTCTATGTGTTTTTAGTTAATCTGCCCTATTTTCAATCAAATCCCCTATTACATCTATTGTCAATTATTAATACTCCGGGATTGTCTTAATAAGTTGTAAAGCTTCCCCAGCAAGATTCAACACTGCTGGGTCTAGCTAAATTGTCACAGAGCTTAATTTAAAGTCATTTAAACTAAAAATTAATTGGATACAAAATTCATGCAAAGATTTCAAGTGCAGAGTAGGTTAGCTTAGAATGATGCATCTCACAGCACTTTTTGATGAGAAGGCGACCGCCACTTCATCAAGGATCATTACCTAGCAAGGATTTCAAAAATGTCCTTCGTTGGCACGAAAAGTACTGTAGCTGCTACTACCTGTGTTAATGCATAAGCCCTATTGCACAGATGATTCCCTTAGCCCATATCCTTGGCAGGCTATGAATTCGAGGCTGAATCAACTAGAAGGTATCAACCAGTTGGTAGACTGGGGCTTATTTGCAGTTGAGTAAGAAAATCAAGAAAATATTTTGGTGCTAGAACAGACTATGAAGCTAAGGGAACTACTAGGGACGATCGGCATAGACCATCCTGCCCTAGAAAATGAAGTCACAGGCATTTCTACCAACTCCCAAACCTGCCAACCGGGGGATCTATTTATAGGAATGCCTGGTAGTCGGGTAGATGGCGGTGAGTTTTGGCCCGGTGCGCTCCAGCAGGGGGCAGTGGCTGCCCTAGTTTCCGTTTCGGCGATCGACAAAGTAGTTCCCCACGGGGAGCCAGTATTTAGTACCCCGGATACGGTGCAGGCCTGTGCTCAAATTGCCGCCCAGTTTTATGGGCAGCCGGCCAGTAAGCTGCGCTTGGTCGGGGTCACGGGCACAAATGGCAAAACCACCACTACTCATTTGATTGAGTTTTTATTACAACACTCCCACAAACCCACCGCGTTGATGGGTACCCTCTATGTGCGTTGGCAAAATCATCTGGAAGTGGCTCTAAATACTACCCTCTTTGCTGACCAACTGCACAGCCGCCTAGCTGAGGCGGTTGCTGCCGGTAATCAGTATGCGGTCATAGAGGTTAGTTCCCATGCCCTGTCTCAGGGGAGAGTTTTGGGATGTCCTTTTGAGGCGGCGGTGTTTACCAATTTGACCCAAGATCATTTGGACTTCCATCGGACGATGGAGGATTATTTCCAGGCTAAGGCTTTGTTATTTGGGGAGAATTACCTTAAGGGCAGGGCGATCGTGAATCTGGATGATGAGTACGGCCAGCGCTTGGCTCAAACAATCCCGCCACCGCAGCTCTGGACTTACAGTCTGGATAATCCCCTGGCTGATCTCCATTTGAGTAATGTTGATTACACCGCCAGCGGCGTTAGTGGCCAGTTGCACACTCCCCAGGGGACAATTGCTTTTACTTCGCCTTTAGTGGGGCAATTTAATCTGCAAAATCTTATGGCAGCCGTGGGAGCTTGCTTGCATTTGGGGGTAGAGCTGGCTTTGATCGCTGAGGTTTTACCCCAATTTGCTGGGGTGCCGGGGCGAGTCGAGCGGGTTCAGGTGAGTCCCCAGCAGGATATTAGTGTAGTGGTGGATTATGCCCACACTCCCGATGGTTTAGAGAATTTGCTGAGGGCTACTCGCCCCTTTGTTCCGGGGCGGCTAATTTGTGTGTTTGGTTGTGGGGGCGATCGCGATCGCACCAAACGCCCCCTGATGGGAGAAATTGCTGCCCGCCTAGCAGATATTGTTGTAGTCACCTCCGACAACCCCAGAACCGAAGACCCGGAAAGGATACTAGAGGATATCTTGACTGGGATTTCCCCTGGGGTGAGTGCGGTCGTCGAGGTTGACCGGGCCAAGGCAATTCAGATAGCGATCGCCCAGGCCCAGAGAGGCGATGGGGTAATTATTGCCGGTAAAGGCCACGAGGACTACCAGATCCTGGGTACCGAAAGAGTCCCCTTTGACGATCGCCTCCAAGCTAGACTCGCCCTAGAGCAGCGCTACCCCAGCCCATCAGGCTGATGGCCCAGCTTTTATTGGGGAGAAATACGCAGAATCCGGTCTTCACCGGGGTTACCGGCACCGTAGCCATCGCCATTGGAGGTGGAAACGTAGAGGTTGCCATCGGGGCCAGTGGCCACAGCCCGGAGCCGTCCGTAGTCGCCATTTAGCAGAGTTTCCACCCGGCTGATGGTGCGCCCATTAATCACAAACCGCTGTAAAGATTGCCCCCGCAGGTTAGCCACAAACAGATTGCCCCGCCATTGAGGTAAGCGATCGCCTGTGTAAAAAGCGGCACCGCCTGGGGCCGTCGCTGGTGTAAATTGAACCAGGGGTGACTCCATACCAGGGGCAGTCAAGTCGTGGTGGATTACAGGCCAGCCATAGTTTTTACCCGGATCAATAATATTGATTTCATCGCCACCGCCCCGGCGGTCGTTCCCAGAGGGCCCATGCTCAGCTACCCAGATCAAATTGCTACCCGGTTGGAAGGCCATCCCCTGGATATTGCGATTGCCGTAGCTGAAAATCTCCCGACGGGCATTGGTGCGATTACTAAAGGGGTTATCGGGGGGAATAGTCCCATCGTCATTGAGGCGGAGGACTTTCCCATTCACATTACCCAGATCCTGAGCTAAATCCCAATTCCCCCTTTCCCCTAGGGTGATGTAGAGCTTGCGATCGCCCCCGAACCCAATCCGGCCCCCGAAATGTTTCGTAGAATCCATCGGATCAGCATCGAAAATTACCCGGTCTAGCACCAAACCAGTACCCGCATCCCGATAGCGAGCCACCCTAGTGTGCATCCGCCCTTGGGTAGCAGCAGTGTAGGAAATATAAACCCAGCGATTTTGCTGGTAATTGGGATGGGGAGCCGCATCCATTAACCCGCCCTGGCCCTGCACCGCCAGATCCGGCAAATCTACCGGATAAGGGGCAAGCTGCTGGTTACGGATCACCTGGATCCGCCCACTCCGCTCTAGGATAAGCATCTTGCCGTCTGGAATTGACTCAATATCCCAAGGGGTATTCAAACCTGTAGCCACCACCTCCACCTTAAACCTGACTGGCCCAGTAGTGGTCTGCTTATCCAAATCAGCTTGAGTTTCCGGTGGGGGACTAGTCTCTAAAGGAGAGCTGGGGGCAGTAATTGGTTTAGGACTAGTCAAAGATGAGCTTTGATAAGTGGTTTGGCAGGCACCGATCGCAACGGCCACAACCAAAGCAAGGGCTAAAAATCTCAGCATAGGTTTAGATGGTCTAACTTTTTCAACCATCCTAACAACCACTACCCCAATTTAGCTCCTTAACCAATCTCCCGGTAATCCAGCACAAAAACCTAAGAGGATGTTTGAAAAGGTGAAGACGGTTAAAACCGTGACTACAAACTCAAGCTCCTAGTGATGACTTTAGTCATCAAAATGACTTGATACCAGACTTTTAAGACATCCTCTAACCAGAAGGACTACCAAGGGCTACCCACCAGGGTGAAGGCACTCCAGAAAAAAGGATGGCTAAAGACCCGATTACCCAGCTTGGCAACTTCTGGGGTAACCTCAAAGGAGCGATCGCCAATCACCAACCGACCACCACGTAAAGCCACCTGACGACGCAGCATCGCCAACTGCGCCTGGCGGACAGCCTCAGCCTTGATTGGAGTACGACGCAACTGATCATAAAACTCAACCATCATCGCCAAAGTCGCCTCATCACTGACCTCCCAGAGACTTGCAAAGGTAGTAGCCACCCCAGCCTGGATTGCCAAGCCCGCAAACCCCAACTCGGCATCGCGATCGCCCAAAGCAGTCTGACAAGCACTCAAAACCAACAAATCAACCTTAGGATCACTAAACCCCAATTGGCCAAGTTGATTGAGGCGGAGGCGACTATTCCAAAACTGAATGTAAGACTCATCAGCCCCTGCAAAAAAACCGTGGGTAGCCAAATGGATAATCCGAGTTCCCTGCTGCTGATGCTGCTGGCGCAATTTGTCTAAAGTAAAATCTTGGTTCAAGAAAAATTGCCCCCCCCAAAGCTGGCTAATCTGGCGCAATTCAACCCCCACACCAGGCAGAGGCAAATTATCAGCAAAGCTATCAGCTCCCATTGCCAGAAGTTGAGCATTTCTGATATCGCGATAGCGCAAATCAGTCAAAGAAAGAGAAGGAATCAAGCCAATACTGTACTTTTCAATAATGAAAGATTGACCATCGTGGAGAGCCGCAAGAGGCAAAGAACGCAGACCCTCATCCAAAATAAAAGACAAATTGTTAATTTGATCAGTCTCAAGCTGGGGAGAAATCGGAGTAATCAGCCATCTATGAAGCTGCTGAGCAGGAACCAAAAACTCCCTGGGGCTACTGCGGTAGTTGAGAACCCCACCCCGAAACTGCTGAGCCACCTCCATAAACTGTCGGCGAGTGACATTAGTGCGCTGCCTAATTGGTCTGCCGCGTTCAGTCAAAACAGCAATCTCTAGGACATCATCAGGGCGAGGAAACAAGCTAGAACGCTCAACAGCAGACCTAGCTTGGGAATTTTGAGTAATCTCTTGAATTTCACCCCTACTAAAAAAAACGTATGCTATGGCAGTTCTAGTTCCAGTGCTGAGTCGAACCTCTTCTAGCACTTCCCTGACCTCCTCTAGGGAAATGAGGTTAGAGCCAGAGAGATTGAAAAATTCTGCAAAATCACCAGACATAGAAGCTTCTAAAGATTGGAAAAAGCCATTCTCCCGAATCGCATCAACCCGCTGCACAGGAGGAGCAATCAACTCACGACTAGCCGTTTGTTCCTGCTGAGCAGTGAGCTGGCGGGGTGGCTCAATAACCAAGGGTGGCGGTGGGGACGGTGAAGGAACTGGAACTGGTGGAGGCACTGGTGAAGGTAAAGGAACCGGAGATGGGGCAGGCTCTGGAGCCGGGGGTTCACCGACTACGATCGGCTCAGGAGCAGTAGGAGGATTAGGGTTAGCCAGGAGTAGCAAAATACCCAGGTTATTGGATATCGTGGGCGGAGGTGGTGCTTGGGTTCTGATGGTGACGAAATCACCAAAGCTATTTACCTCTGGAGGCACAGAAACAGTCACGTTGTTAGTTGTAATGGCACCAGTCCTAATGCCCCCACTAGTGCCGTTAGAGGGATTTGGTACAGATGGTACACCGATGGTGAATAAGTCAGTCACACCGCCGCCATGATTGATATTGACTGCACCACTACTGGTAACCGGATTACCATTAGTACAAATGCTGATACTAAAGCATATGGGTGTAACACCAATAACCCTTACAGAACCACCAGCAGACAAGGTGACTGGGCCGCCAGCACCACCACTAGAAAGAGTTTGAATGTGTTGAGTTTGGATCGAACCCCGGGGGGCTGAAACATTTACCCCGCCGCTGTTTGCATTATTTGATGTGGTGTTGATAGTTTGGGTCTGAATTGAGCCTTGACTGCTGTTGAGGAATATGCTGCCACCGGAGTTGGTGCTAGTATGTCCAGAGTCAAGTGCACCCACTGCTAAACCAGAAGTGGCATCAATGGTGATTGATCCTCCGGGGTTTGGGGCGACATTAGTCGATGTGTTGATGCTAAATCCTGATGGCTGGTTGACCCCGCCCCCTGCTACTGCTCGAAAGGCACCGCCTTGGGTTATCATGTTACCGGTTATATTGATGTTGCCATTGGGGGCTAAAAGCTCTACCCCAAGCGGGTTACCGCTGCTAGTGGCGATCGCTGCACTGATATTGATATCTCTAGCTGCTTCTAGGCGTAACGAGGTTGCAGAACCGAAGGTAAGATTTATCGGTGCAATCACGTTGATGTCACCAGTGCCCCCCGCTGGCCCCGGTTCAGTTCTGATCGTTACGGCTGTACCGCCGGTGAGCAGGGCCTCGATTACGGTATTGGGAATAGTAGCTACAGAGGAAACTCCATCAGGGGTGAAGATACCCCCAAAGAAGGAGCCTCCAGCAGTAACTCCAGGAGGCACAATATCAACTTGGGTTGGGTCAAGGAGCCATATCCCTGGATTGCCAAGGGGGGCTTGGGCGCTGATCCTGATGCCAGTGACATCCAGATTGAATTTGCCAGAGGTTTCGATAAATCCGCCGTTGCCACCAAGGTTGCCGCCCCTAGCAGCAATTTGCCCAAAAAACCTAGTGGTGTTGTCAGCCCAAACAATTACCCGGCCGCCATCGGCACTACCTAAACCATTGGCTCTGATTCGGGTTGTGCTATCTGCGAAGGTAAATTGGGCGTTGGGATAGGGGCCTCTGCCTAGGTACTCTCCGCCGACTAGTACTGTACCTCCTCCTAGGGGGCTGCTGGTGTTGATGTTGGCTCCCAGTAGAGCTAGGCGATCGCCTAAAATCTGGACTCTCCCACCGGGACTATTGATATTGCCACTTACTACCGCAGTGCCGGAACTGAAGGGTATAGGAATATTGTTGAGTGTAACGGTGCCATCCGGGTTGGGGTTGATGCCTTGCCCAGTCAGTAATGCTGGCAGAGACAAGGGAGTGATGAGGTTATCTTGGGGCGGCACCACTTCTAGGCTGAGGATGTGGCCGGGCTGGCTGATTCTGACTAGGTTAGTGCCCGGCACCGCCATGACAGTTATGGTACTGCCGGAGATGGAGCCTGTGCTGAGGGCTTGGGAGCCAATCAAGCTGAGATTACCGGGGGTAGTCAAATTCCCCAGATTGACGACACTGCCGCCGTTGTTGGCATTAAACAGGAAAACAGTGGGGTTACCAGTGAGGCTGCTGTAGTTGTTGTTGCCCAGGGCGGTGAACCAGGAGTTGTTGGCAAAGCCGATCGCATTGGCTGTAGTGGCTGTAAAGCTAGCTGGGACGTTGAGGCTTGCGCCGGAGCCAAAGACAATCCCAGCGGGGTTGAGCAGATAGAGATTGGCATTGCTACCTGAGACTTGCAATAGGCCGTTGACTATGGAAGGGCTGCCACCATTGACCCTAGCGAGAATATTGTGGATGCTGACATTGGTGATAAAATTGGTTGACTGTCCTGCTCCCAGTCCAAAGCTTTGGAAGCTGTGGAATTGGTTAGTTCCAGCGATGGTGCCGCCCGTAATGACAAAACTATTGCCTTGGGGGGTAACTGATGTACCTGTGCCATCCGAGGCCGGGATGATAGGCCGGGCCGAGGCTACGGCAGTAAGGGCTGCTGACAGCCCTAGGCCGCATAGCACAGACATTTTGTTTAGCTTATTCAGCATCTTTATGGGGGTTTGGGGTCGAGGTTGATATTGGAATTGTGATGCTACCCCAGCAAATTTTTACTGCTCGGCTTTTTGTTGTTTCTTAAACCACTGGTAAATATCCGGTAGTTTGGATTGGAGAGCAGCTACTTTCAAGTATAGGCGGTGGGGTAAGGCGGGGCTACCAGAGACGACTTCGCCAGCTTTGATGTCGTTAGCAATTCCAGTTTGAGCGGAAGCGATGACCCCATCACCGATTTTTGCTTGGTTGGCTACCCCGGATTGGCCTGCTAGAATCACTCTATTACCCAACTCTACTCCCCCGGCGAGGCCTGCTTGGCCAGCTAGGGCACAGGCTTGGCCGATTTGGCAGCCGTGGCCTACCTGTACTAGGTTGTCAATTTTGGTATTGCGACCAATGCGAGTTTCTCCGACGGCAGGCCGGTCGATCGCACTGTGGCAGCCCACCTCTACTCCGTCTTCGAGTATGGTGTAGCCGGATTGCTCCATTTTGTACCAACCAGTGGGCACAGGTACAAAACCAAATCCCTCAGAGCCGATCGCTGCACCGCTGTGAATCACGCAATTCTCCCCCAGGCAGCTGCGCTCGTGGATTGTACAGTGGGAGTGGAGAACCGTGCCAGAGCCAATTCGAGCTTCGGGGTAGACTACCACATGGGGATGGATGCATACTTGATCGCCAATGATAGCCCCGGCCCCAATTACACTGTAGGCTCCGATGTAGATATCTTTTCCCAGTTTGACTGAGGGGTCAATTACCGCTGTGGGGTGGATGCCGGGGGCTGGTCGGTAAGGACGGTAAAAAAGGGCAATCGCCCTAGCAAAAGCTAAACGGGGTTCTTTGGTACTCAGCCAAGCGATTTGGCGATCGTCAGCTTGGGTTTGGAGTCTGGCATCATCAGGTAAAATCAGGGCGCTGGCTTGGGTAGTACGCAGGTGGGCTAGGAATTTACCCCCCTCAATGTAACTGAGCTGGCCGGGCCGGGCCGCTTCCACCGCAGCTACGCCAGTAATTTCAACTGGGTTGTCGGTGCAGGTAATTACCAAATCGCTCAACTGGGCCACTAGCTCTGAAAATTGCATAGGTGAGATACAAATAGAAATGGGATCGAATTTTCCTCGCTGTCAGATGTCAGTCGGGGAATTTCCATCAAGTTTAGCCAAGAGCGATCGCATTTGTACTATATGCTGGTCTAGCCCCACCTGGGCCGGAGGTACTCCCAGGGCTAAACAAATAAGCTGGGAAAGGTGGAGAATCGGCAGACCCAAACTCCGGCCAATTGATTTAGCAATTTCCGGTTGCCTAGAATCTAACTGTAAGTGGCACAGAGGGCAGGGAGTAACAATGCAATCAGCGCCAGCGGCGATCGCCCCCTGAATATGATTACCCGCCATTTGGAAAGACTGCTCGGTCGCATAGCTAGAAATCGGCCAACCACAGCACTGGGTGCGCCCCGGATAATAGACTGGTTCAGCTCCCACCACCCGAAACACGTTTTCTAAAGACTGGGGATTTACTGGATCGTCATAGGGTAGCTGCTTTTGACCCCGGAGCAGGTAGCAGCCATAGAAGGATGCACATTTCAAGCCCCGCAGAGGCCGGACTACTTTAGTTGCCAGTTGGTCTAGGCTATAATCCTGCACCAGTGCCCAGAGCAAATGCTTGACTTGGGAAGTTCCCCGGTAGGGTGAGCAGCCCTGGCCAGTCAAAAAGCCATTGACCTGATCCCGGTATTCGGGGGAGGCCGATTTTAAGCGATCGTCCACCTGACCAATTACCCCCTGGCAAGTGCTGCAATGGGTCAACAACGGGAGATTCAACTCCTCAGCGAGGGCAATATTACGGGCATTAACCACATCTTCTAAAAGGGGTGAATCCTCCTTAAAGGTACCAGAGCCACAACAAGATGCTTTCTTAAGTTCAACTAGGTCAATGCTTAAAAGCCGCGCCAAGGTAGTTGTCGCAGTGTGCAACTCCCGGCAGGCTCCCTGGGCCACACAGCCGGGAAAGTAAGCGTAACGGAGATGGTTCATAACTAATACTCAATTACTCAATGCCTACCGAATGCCTTAGATAGGGGCGGCTAGCTGGGGTTGAAATATGAATAGGTTGTAGACTACATTGCGTCGAATCTGAATCATCATGTCCAAAAACAATTCGTAACCTTCCTGCTTATATTCAATCAGGGGATCCTTTTGCCCATACCCACGTAGACCGATGGATTCCCTTAGAGCTTCCAAGGCTTGCAGGTGTTCTCGCCATAGGGTATCAATTTGTTGGAGGATAAAGAACCGCTCGGCTTGGCGCATCAGCCCCGCTTGGATGCTGTCTACTTCTGACTCCTTGAGGTCATAGGCTTTGCGGACTTCCTCCTGTAGGAAGGTCTTAATTTCCGCTGCCCCCATGTCTTCTAGGTGGCTGGGTTGTAAATCTGCCAAAAGATAGACAAACTCCTTGACCTTGGCCACCATTTTGTCTAGTTCCCACTCCTCCGGGGGCAGGTCAGGGATAATGTAGTTATCTACGATGTCGTCCATGGTTTTTTCAGCGTACTGGATGACCTGTTCCTTGAGGTCTAACCCTTCGAGGACCCGCCTCCTTTCAGCATAAATGGCGCGACGTTGGTTGTTTAGGACTTCGTCGTATTCAAAGATTTGTTTACGGCTGTCGTAGTAGAAGCTTTCGACCTTTTTCTGGGCGTTTTCTAGGGTGCGGGTGAGTAGTCGCGATTCGATCGGCATATCGTCGTCGACCCGCAGGGCATTCATCAGACCAGCTACGCGATCGCCCCCAAAGATTCTCAGCAGATTATCTTCTAGGCTCAAGAAAGACTTGGTGGAGCCGGGGTCGCCTTGGCGGGCTGAGCGGCCCCGCAGTTGGTTATCAATCCGGCGAGATTCGTGGCGCTCGGTGGCGATTACGTGCAGCCCGCCCCGGTCTACGACCTCTTTGTGTTCGCGATCGGTAAAAACCTGGTACTCCCTCTTGATGGCGTTGTAGGCATCCCGCAATTTTTGGATCACCGGGTCGTTAGTCGGGGCCTTTTCAGCGGCCGTGGCCAATTTATCTTCGGCATCCAGCTCAGGGATTGCCTGAAAACCATAGGCTTTTTCTGCCATGTCCACTGCCTGCTTGAGGATGTCGGCGGTTTCTGGGGAAATTTCGGTGGGAAATAAATTTGAGGAGACCTTCCAGGATTTAGTTTTACTGGGGTTGGCAAAACCTTCTGCCCTGGAGGGGCGACGGGTGGCCAAAGCCATGGGGTCGTCATCTGCGGGCATGACGATCTTGGGCATAAGGGCTTCCCGTAGCTTGAGGCGGGCCATGTAATCGGGGTTGCCACCCAGGATGATATCGGTACCGCGCCCGGCCATGTTGGTGGCGATCGTAATGGTTTTGCTGCGTCCGGCCTGGGCGACAATCTCCGCTTCCCGCTCCACATTTTCCGGTTTGGCATTGAGCAGGTTGTGGGGCACCTGCCGCTCCGATAACAGCCGTGAAAGTAGCTCTGATTTTTCTACGCTGGTGGTACCAACTAGGACAGGACGGCCAGCTTCGTACATTTCCTTGCACTCATCAGCTACTGCCTGCCATTTGCCGGCTTCGGTTTTGTAGACCACATCAGGAAAATCGTAGCGTCTGGAGGGTTTGTTGGTGGGCACGACTGTCACTTGCAAGTTGTAGATCTGCTGGAATTCGGCCTCTTCGGTTTTAGCAGTACCAGTCATGCCAGAGAGCTTGGGATAAAGCAGGAAAAAGTTTTGATAGGTAATTGTTGCTAGGGTCTGGGTCTCGTTTTGAATCTCGATTTCTGGTTCCTGCTTTTTCTGGATGCGTTTGGCTCTAATCAGGGACTCCTTGGCTTCGATCGCTTGGTGCAGGCCATCGCTCCAGCGCCGACCCGGCAAAACCCGCCCAGTAAACTCATCGACAATCAGTACTTCTCCGTTGCGGACAATGTAGTGTACTTCGTCTTTAAATAGTTCCTTGGCCTTGACCGCATTGAAGATATAGTGGGCCCAAGGATCCTCCGGGTCGTAAAGATCCTTTACTCCCAAAAGCGACTCCGCGCGCTCAAAGCCTTGGTCGGTCATCAACACATTCCGGGCTTTTTCGTCAACTTCATAATCACCGTCTTCCTCAGCATCTTCTTTACCGTCGTTTTTCGATCGCACTAGCTGAAAAGCAATTTCCGCAGCCTTGAGGTATTTTTCGGTGGGCCGCTCCACCTGCCCAGAAATAATCAAAGGGGTACGAGCCTCATCAATTAAAACCGAATCCACCTCGTCAATGATGCAAAAGTTAAAAGGTCTTTGCACCACCTCTTCCATGGAAGTGGCCATGTTGTCACGTAGGTAATCAAAGCCCAACTCACTGTTGGTAGCGTAGGTGATATCGCAGGCGTAGTTGCGCTGACGCTCTGCTGGGGTCATGCTCTGCTGGATCAGCCCGACCCGCAGGCCCAAGAACCGGTGAATTTGCCCCATCATCTCAGCATCACGGCGGGCCAGGTAGTCGTTGACCGTAACTATATGTACCGATCGCCCGCCCAAGGCATTGAGGTAAGCCGGTAGAGTTGCTACTAGGGTTTTTCCTTCCCCAGTCTTCATTTCAGCAATTTCTCCCTTGTGCAAAACCACCCCGCCCAGGATCTGCACATCGAAGTGGCGCATACCCAAAACTCGCACCGAAGCTTCCCGGACTACCGCATAGGCTTCTGGGAGAATTTCATCAAGAATTTCTTCGTATTCCTTATCGTTTTTGGCTTTGGCGACTATTTCTTGGAAGGCTCTGGTTTTTTCGCTCAGCTCTAGATCACTGAGTTTCTGGATTTCTTCTTCGAGGAGATTGCACTCAGTAAGATAAATTTGATAGCGCTTCAATTTGCGAGCATTAGAGTCACCAAATAGGGCTTTTAACATAGGTATACTATCAGTTAAATACGGTAGTTTCGGCTACACAAACACTGTAACACAATCCCTTGGGGGCAAGACTTAAGTATATAGTAGGGCCTGACTGCTGGTTAGGGAGAAAAAATCCAGCCATAATCTACACAGATAGTGAACTTTCTAAGGTAAATTGATGTAGTGCTTTTCACGGAGTCGAGCTGGATATTGCCATGTTTGTTTCGCACCCAATAGACTTCTTGCGTAATTAGCTGGAGCCTAACAGTCTCCTAACAGATGCTGCTTTGAGGGATTTGTGTAAGAGGTCTAATATCTAGTCGGGGTTTATGGCATCGGTGGTATGAAAGCCAATTTACGGAGTAAGTGTTAAGGGTATCTAAATCTATTGCCATGATTGCGTTTCATCGGGAGAATCCTTTGCTGGGCTATGGCCCTGAAATTCTTACAAGATGTGCAAACTAGCTCTTAGACTGCTATGTTGTGTCCTAACTACATCATCGACTGCTGTAGATTTAGCCAATCCTCAACATCTAAGAAATTGGTTTACTAAATATACTGTCCTCCATAATCCTGAAAAATGCTGTATCTACTCATCAACCATCAAAATTAGTCTGGTTGGTTCTAGTTGCAGATACCAAGGTAATGGCTGGTCTTTGATCGTGTGCCACTTCTCTTTGAAAACCTCTGCTTGGATTTGGTAATCTTGGGGGCTGTGGGCTGGGGTATGGAACTTTAGGAATATTGTCATCCGGTGGGGAGTTTCACTTGTGGCGGCTAGCCAGCAGGGGAAAGTATTGTCGAGGTTTTCACTGGGTGGTGTGGGGGTTAGCTTGACTTGGTGGGCGCGGATGCCAATGTGGGTGAGGCGACTGGGAATTGCGGCAAGAACCTGTAAGGAGATGCCCCAATCAGTGGCTTTGATGGTGGTGGTGCTTTGATCTATCTCTTGGGCGATCGCAGTCGAGAAATTTTTACAGCCAGTGAGCTTGGCAACTTGGAGAGTCTGGGGCTGCTCGAAGATGCGATGTTTTGAGTTGTGGGCGATCGCCCGACCCCCAGAAACCACCAACAATTTTTCACACACCTGGTAAGCCTCTTCTAGGTTGTGGGTTACAAACAAAGTGATCCCGCGATATTCAGCCAGGGTGGCGATTAATTGCTGTTCCATTTGGCTGCGTAGGTGGGTATCCAAAGCTGAAAAGGGTTCATCTAACAACAATACTTCCGGCTCAGTCACTAGGGCCCGGGCCAGGGCTACTCGCTGTTGCTGCCCGCCAGAAAGTTGATGGGGGTAGCGATCGCTCAGATCCTCTAATTGCATTAGGGTCAACTGCTCAGCTACCCGTCGGTTGCGTAGGTGCCTGGGTAAGTGTCCTAAACCAAAACCGACATTCTCAGCTACGCTCAGGTGGGGAAACAGAGCATAATTCTGAAACACTAGACCCACACTGCGCCGATGACTGGGAAGATTGACCCCTTGATCTGTATCAAACCAGGGTCGCCCATTCACAATGATTTTGCCCCCAGTGGGGGTTTCTACCCCGGCAATACACATCAAGGTCATGCTTTTGCCGGAGCCAGAACTACCGAGAATTCCCAGTTTGCCCGGCTCGGCGGTAAAGGCGATCGCTAGCTGAAAATTAGAGGCTTGCTTAAAAATATCTACCACTAGGCCCCTTGGGGCTGCCAACTTGGGCAAGGTTCCCTGGGGTTGCGGCTCTAGTCGCTCCAAGGGAGGCATTAACCGATAACCCTGCGGCCAAAACTGGACAACGATCAAACCCGATAAAGAAATCCCGACAATGGTGATTGCCCAGAACCAAGCGAGCTGAAAATCTCCGGCTTCCACGGCGAAATAGATGGCCATGGGCATAGTCTGGGTGTGGCCAGGGATATTACCGGCTAGCATCAGGGTTGCCCCAAACTCACCTAGGGCGCGGGCAAAGCCCAAGGTCAGCCCAGCCAGCAGCCCGGGTATTGCCAAGGGGAGGAGCACCCGCCCAAATACCCTAGCTTCCGATGCTCCCAGGGTTTTAGCCACCTGTAAAAGTCGGCGATCAACCTGTTCAAAGGCTCCCAGGGCAGTTTTATACACCAAGGGAAATGCGACGACCATGGCCGTGATCACCGCCCCATACCAGGTAAAGATGATGGAGAAATTAAACCATTGGAGCACTTGGCCAAGGGGGCTGTTTTTCCCAAACAGGAGCAGCAGTAGAAAACCCACCACCGTAGGCGGCAAAATCAAGGGGGCAATCAGGAGGGCTTCAATAATTGGTTTCCAGCGGCCGCGATAGTCCAGCATCCAGTAGGCAGCACCTGTACCCAGGAAAAAAGTAGCGATCGTCGCTAGGCTAGCGATCCTTAAAGAGATCCACAGGGGTGATAAATCCGTGGGCATAGGCCTAATTCATGGTGCCGAATCCATACTTTTTGAAGATATCTTGGGCTGGTCTGCTGCTCAAAAAATCCACATAAATCTTGGCAGCTTGGGGGATACGGCTAATTTTAGTCACTGCGATCGGATAGACAATAGGGGAATGCCAATCAGCCGCTGCCGTTGCCACCTGCCTAACTTGGTTAGAGGTTTTCGCGTCGCTGAGGTAAACAATCCCCGCATCGGTATTGCCACTTGCCACTGCACTCAAAACATTACGCACGGAGTTGCCATAAACTAGCTTCGATCGTACATCTGCCAAAATTCCTAACTTGGTAAATACCTCTTCGGAATACCTACCTACGGGCACACTACGCGGCTCACCAACTGCAATTTTTTTAACCTTAGAATCAGTTAACTGCTCAAAACTACTCAGCCCCAGAGTAGAATTACTGGGCACAATTAGCACCAAAGTATTAGTTACAAGTTGTTTGCGCGTATCTACTAAAATTAAGTTGTTCTTTTGTAGATTATCCATCTGTTGATTAGCCGACGAGATGAAAATATCCACGGGGGCACCCTGCTCAATTTGCTGTTGTAGCGGCCCAGAGGCAGCAAAATTAAAAGTGACTCCCAGACTGGGTTCTTCTTCGTTAAACAGGCGAGTAATCTCCTCTAGGGCATCTTTTAAGCTCGTGGCCGCTGCGGTTAAAAGTCTTGCTGATTCGTGTGGATTGATTGAAGATTGAACACTAGGGCTATTGGCTGTAGCAGTGGAAACTTGATTATTTAACAAATTTTGCGGGCTACAGGCTGATACTGTTAACAGTACAACTATGGCTAAACCAGTTATAAATTGCCCAATAGGTTTATGCATGGTTTTGTACATAATTGACCATTTTATTTTACTGATATGGACTTGATTCAATGCTGATTGTTTCATGGTAACCAGAGACTGTTGGCTATTCCTAGAGTTGCGATAAATTACCTTAATTTTAAGTTTACCTTGAGTGTATAGATCAACTGGATTGATCAGATTATCAAAAATGTGCAGTCATACCAATTACTACTCCAATTACTCTAGTTAAAGAGGTTTATTTTAGGTTTATTTTACGATCGTATTGTGGTAAATCTAAGTAGTAACTACACATGAGTTAATGTCGATTCAAAGTAATGGGATAGTGTAATTCTTCCATCTCTTCTGCTAATTAAGATACAAAACAACCAGAAACTATCCCATGGAAATTAGTACCTGAAATGCGTTGAAAGGAGCTATCAAATCCCTAGAAATTAGTGCTGTTAATGCAGAAGCAACTTACTCCGGCTTAGAAATTACTGCGATTATCACCAAAGCCTCAAAAAGCTGGGTTTGAGTGTGGGTAAGTCAGCCTATGGGGTGGTCAAAGCCAGTGATGTGATGGTTGTGATCGACTAGCATCAACCCATAGAAACTCCCCTCCCGCTTGAGAGGGGCAATTTCAGCCAAGTCTAGCCAAATGATTCTCAGGTAGCTAGCACTAGCTCCCCATGGGTGTGGCACTGTTTGGGGCATACCCTAGTACAGGCTTCACAGCCGATGCAGTTATCGGCATTGATGATTGTCATCACCTTGCGCTCTACTTCGTCATCTTCTTCGTTGTCGACAAACTCCCATTCATCGTTCATGGCTTTGAGGGCCATCACCCCCCGGCCACAGGTTTTTAGGCATCGACCACAGCCCAGACACCGCTTAAAGTCGATCGCTTGGATAAATTTTGGTGTCCAAGCTTTGCCGCCCAGGGTAACTCCTGTCAAGATTGTCATAGATTTTTCCTCGTCTTGGTTTATTTCCTAACTACTAACTAAACTAGGTAAGCTTCTTGATGAGTTTTGATTGTGCAATCGGAGCGGGGATGGGCTACGCATAAAAGCACAAACCCCTTGGCAATCTGCTCTTCATCAAGGAAAACCTGCTCTGATTGGTCTACCTCCCCTTCGACCATCTTGCCAACGCAGCTAGAACAGGAGCCAGAGTGGCAGGAGAAAGGTAAATCCAACCCGTTGGCTTCAGAAGCTTCTAGGATTGTGTCTGTATCTTCGACGGGAAAGGTCAGATCGATCGCCCGTTTCTTGTTAATTAAATGAACTTGGTAGGTAGCCATAGTCGTGTTCTCCTAAGTTGAGTTGGTTGTGTAAATTAAAAATTGTTCGGCTAATAAATTAGCTACAAGCAGTACCAGTCGGGGTGCAATCCCCGGCCCGAAAGGACTTGCCGCAGCCGCAGGTGTCTGTTGCATTGGGATTACTAAACTTAAAGCCACTCTCCATCAACCCCTCTAGGAAATCGATGACTACACCTTCCAAAAGAGGGGCACTGTTGGGGTCAATGTAGAGGCGGACACGTCCCTGCTGTTCGATGACATCATCAGGGCGGGGGGCATTGGCAATATCGATCGTATAGGTATAGCCATTACAGCCACCATCGTTGACCCCGACCCGGATACCTTTTTGGGAGCTGGGATCAGCACTGCCCTGTAAAAATGCCCGGAGGCGAAACTCGGCTTTTTCAGTCAAAGTGATAGTCATGGTTTTTGGGGGTTAGATAATTGAATAAAAATCTGATGAATTCTAATGAATCCAGCTAGGGCAGCCAGAAATTTGAGTTTCCAGTTAACCTAGGACAGGGGCTTGGTTCTGTTGGCAAGCAGGGTTGCTGGGGAAGGTGATTCCCTGCCAGTTTTGATTTACCCGGCCACATACTGGACAATCGGGATCATGGTAGGGGCGGCGTTTGGCAAATTCTGCCCGACCCAGATTCATGGTCAACAATTGTGATGTTAAGGGGGTTCCCAAGCCAGTAATTAGCTTGATCGCCTCCAGGGCAGTTAGGCAGGCCAGGGTGCCAGATACGGCCCCCAGCACCCCAAAGCCGCGGCAGTCCCAGTCGGGTTTTTCAGGGAAGATGCAGGATAAGCAGGGGGTCGAGCCTGGGATGATCGTGGTTAGGTAGGCTTCCATATCATTCATGGCTGCTTCGACCATGGGCTTGCCCCAGCGTACGCAGGCCGCATTGAGTAGGTTGCGTTCTGTGAAATTGTGGGCGCAATCAAGGGCGAGGTCGGTCGATCGCACCAGATAGTCCACATTTTCGGGGTTTACATACTCGCAGATTGCTTCGATTTCCACATCCGGGTTGATGGCTTTCAGGGTTTCCTGGGCTTTAAATACCCGTGGCTTACCTACCCAGTCATGGGTCATTAAGATCTGCCGATTCATGTCATCTAGGCGTAATTCCCCACCGCGGACTAGGACTAGTCGCCCGACCCCAGCCACCGCTAGGTACAAGGCTGCGGTTGCCCCCAAACCACCCACACCAGTCACCAGGACTGCGGAGTCTTTCAGGCGTTGCTGGGCGGCTTCCCCAAATCCGGGTAGCATGATTTGACGGCGATAGCGTTCTAGCTCTGTGGGTGTGAGTTCTGACATGGGTTCTAGCAATGGCTTGGCCAGTAGGCTGGTGGAGTATCTTAGATGAGTCTGTAGTAACTGCAAAGCTAGATGGGTATTATTCAGCTTTGATGTCAGAAAGCATGACTACTCCCTCAGGTTTGCGGTGGAAAACTTTAAATAACTTTTCCTGCTGGGGGGAAGAGTTGGTAAAGGTTTCGTAGGCGGCTTGGAGGGCGATTCGATAGTGTTCTAGGCGGGCTGGTTCACTGAGGTTCGGAGAAATTGTATCAACTTCTTGAATTAGGGCTGAGAATTTACGGAGAATATGCAGGCGGTTGATATTGATGAACTGGGGGTCGTAGGGTAAGTCAAAGAATTGGAAATATTCCTCTGCATCGACTATTTGTTGGAATTGGTCTAGGGATCGATTCATGGGTTTTAATTCTCAATTTTGTTTTGGGCTAGTTGTTTTTTGAGTTGGTCAATCTGTTGGTAAATTAAGTGGGTGGCTGTGGCTAGATCAATTAGGCGATCATAATCGGCTGGTAAGCCTTCAGCTAGATCGTGTAGATCCATTTTCATCTGTCCAGCTTTACTGTTTAGACGTTTGAGCTGAGTTTTAATTTCTTCTGGGTTTTCCATGGTTTAATTTCACTCATCAAAACTATGAAATTAGTGTGATTGATTTGGTTATAAAACCTTGGGTTCTAGATACAACCAACCTCAGGAAATCGACTAGCCAAACTGATGCCAGAGCTGACTAATTTTTTGCCTTCTGATTCTAGTTTATCTAGGGAATCAAACCCGAAGCGTTGAGCATCCCGGAGGGTCTTACTAACTAGGATTAAACGCCCAGCGAAGATTAATGCCCAGCCGAATCCTTCGTGGCTTAGGTCTACTACAACTTGGCAGAGTAGGCCGGTTTCGGTTTCGATTTGGTGGGCGATCGCTCGGTAAAAAGCCAGGATTCGCCCCTTAGTAGCTGCCTCTACATCTCCTTGGACAGAGATTTCCCGTTTTTCAGCTTTGCTGATTACGTAGGGTTTTAGGAGCAATGTATCAGACCAATTACGATAGGTACCGTAGGGGTCGTTGGCTCGAATTTGTTGGACGATCGCCTGTAGAAATGGGCTAATTTGAGTTTCAGTGTTAGGCATATTAATTTAGTTCCATTTGTTTTTGAGTGATTAAACAGGGATTTAGTTGGTTTCTAAATCATCAAAGTCATGATTTCTCTGTTTGAGGGCTTTGCGTAGCCAAGGGGGCGGGTTGCCCTTGAGAGTTTGGACTAGGCGAGTTAGGATATCACTGATTTCTTGATCTTCTGATTGGGCTTTAATGGGGGTAATTTTTTGATTGATTAACCGGGCGGCGGCACTACTGCCAATGGCTGAAACATAGACGATCGCACAATCGTGGAGAGCTTCAATTTTAGGCTGTAGTTTATCTTCGTTACCATCCTCACTAAGATTGCCACTAAATCTGAGATTTTCTATGAAGCTGTATTGGTTTTGGTCGACTTCATAGACGGCAATTTGGCTGGCTGTACCAAAGTGGTCATTGATGTGGATATTGTCATTAGTGGTAAAGGCAATTTTCATAATAATCCTCCTAAGATTTAGGAATTGAATTAACAACTGATGGAGTGATGGAGCTAATGATTGGCAAGGAGCAATTCCTGTTCAAGGAACAAATTCCCCACCTCAAATAGCAGTTGCATCATGCCCCGATAGCCGACGATGCAGCGCTGGCCATTACCGAGGCGATCGAACACCGGGAAGCCCAGCCGGTAGAGGGGAGTTTGCCAACGGCTAGCGATCGCCCCCAGGTGAGAATTACCCACCAACAGATCAGCCCCCCTGGCCTGCTGCTCAAAATCCTCAAGGTCTCCAATAGTTACCCTATCAACTGGCAGTTGCTCCAGAAGAGGCGACTTGGTTGTGGTCACCGCCGTCTGCACCTGTGATCCCATGCTTTGGAAAAACTGGACGATCGCCCACAGCAAATCCGGCTCTAGGGCCAGGGCCACCTGCTTACGCCCAAAGAAAAAGTGAGTATCAAGCATGGCATCTTGGAGTTGGGTGCGCTGGTAGCGGTATTTATGGGGGACTGGTTGACCGCTTAATTCAGCCAAGGTCATAAAGAATTGATCGATCGCCCCCAAACTACTCAGACCAGGAAACACCGTCACCGGAGTACCAAAGCGGTTCTGTAAAGCCATGGCCGCCGGGCGCATACTTTCGCCCAGGGCTAGGGTATGGCTAGAGCAGCCGATCGCCCGCAGTTGCTCCACACTGGTGCCACCACTGCTCACAGTTTGATAAGATTGGGCAAGATGTCCATCCAAGGAGGTGGATAGATCGGGGGTAACGATCGCCCGCAGGCCAAAATCAGCAATAATTTCCTTAATTTCCTGGATGTCACCCGGCCCGGAGGCCGAGCCGACCAAAACCGTCACTTGCTGAGGGCGGACTTCCCCCGATTCGGGTAGCTGTTTGACCACCGCCGTGACAGCAGCCGCAAATCCATCCTGCAAAGCTCCTTTGAAATCTGGGGTCGATACAGATACGATCGGCAACTCGGCCAACTCTGGGTGGCGATTGCGGATCCTCTGCAAAATCCCAGCCATATCATCTCCACGGGTTTCAGTTAGGCCAGTGGTCAGCAAGCCAATCAACTCCGGCTGGTTCTTGGCAATGATCGCGGCGATCGCCTGCTCAATATTTTCTTCCCCACCCAAGATAGTACTCACCTCACTCATGGCCGTCGTCGCCAGGGGAATCGCCTCCCGGAAATGGCGCACCAAGAAGACCTTGGCAAAGGCAGTACAACCCTGGGAGCCATGAAACAAAGGCATAGTCCCCCGCAGACCCAAAAAAGCCAAGGCAGCACCGAGGGGTTGACTTTGCTTGAGGGGGTTCACCGCCACCGACTTACCAGACATAGTTACAATTGCCATTAATCCACCTCCCAAGGTGCTGGTTGCCGGACTTGTTGCCAAACCGGACTATGCAGGGCTTCATCCAACTCCTTGGCCAGCTCCAGCAATCCAGTGTAGCCTGCATAAGGATGGTGCCGCTCCTGATTAATATCTAAAAAAGGAATCTTTGCCTTGAGGGCGGTGTACTGGTTCCTCCCCCCAGCAATCAGCATGTCAGCCTGGGTTTGGTCAATTACTCGCAGCAACTCCTGGGCGTTGCCCTTTTCCAGCATGATCCCCTCTTGACCCAGTAGCTCTCTGATACGGGCCTTGTCCTCCTCGGTGCTTTTTTTAGTACTGGTGGCACACACCGTAATCCCTAAATCCTGAGCCGCAGAGATAATCGACCAACTTTTCACCCCGCCCGTGTAGAGGACGACCCGCTTCCCCTTGAGCCTAGCCCGGTAGGGCAATAGATCTTGGGTTAATTTAGCAGTCTCACTGGCGATCAGGTTCTCGACCCGGAGTTGCAACTCTGCATCCCCTAATTTGGCGGCGATGTGGCGCAGGCAGCGGTTCAAATCAGCCGCCCCATAGAAGGATTCTTCAATGTAAGGAATGCCGTAGCGCTCTTCCATGGTGCGGGCCATGTTGATTAAGGCCTTGGAGCAAATCATCACATTTAGCTTGGCCCGGTGGGCGCAGGCAATGTCGTGGTAGCGGCCATCGCCTGTAATTTTGGCTAAAACCCGGATGCCGAGTTTTTGGAGCAGCGGTAGCACAGCCCACAGTTCTCCGGCGATGTTGTATTCACCAATTAGGTTAATGTCGTAGGGGGTGGTGAAGTCTGGTTCACGGGTGCCGATTACGTGGGCAAGGAGACTTTCGCCGCCGACCCGGTTGCCCAGGTTTTTGCTGCCAATAAATCCCGGAGAGTTGACGGGGATTATTGGGATGCCAGTTTTTGCGGCGGCTTTTTGGCAAACTGCATCTAGGTCGTCGCCGATTAGGGCGGTGATGCAGGTGGCATAGACAAAGATTGCCGCTGGGCTATGGCGGTCTTTGATCTCAAGAATTGCTCGGTAGAGCTTTTTTTCGCCGCCAAAGATGATGTCGTTTTCCCCTAGATCGGTGGTGAACCCGGTTTTATAGACCATGGGCCCGGAGGAGAGGCTGCCCCGGCTGCCCCAGGAGTTGCCTGCACAGCCGATCGCACCATGTACCAAATGAGCCGCATCGGTAATTGGCACAAGGGCGATCGATGCCCCATCAAAGGCACATCCTCCCTGAGCTGTACCCGGCTGGGCTGTTTGGGTACAGGTTTTATTTTTAGATTTGCCGTGTTTGTGGTGGTTGTGCTTGCAGGCTGACTCGCTCAGAAGCGTATTGATTTGACCTTGAGTGAGTTTCATGGAGTTCAATTAGAATTCAGTGAATTTGGTAGGGCATGCCCTTACGTCACCTTACGTCAATGGATGTAGGCGTTGATATCTGTGTCTTGGGTATCAGCCAAGTAGCTGAGGGCCCGGCAGCGCAGGGCGACAAATTCTTGATAGAAAGGGTTGAGTTCGCAGAGGGCCGGGGTGTGGATGTGCCGCCCGAATAAAACAAAATCGTGCTCAAAGGGGCAGCTAGCTGGAATTAGGCGGCAGATTAAATGGGCTAGGGCCGGGTTTTCAACTGGGATGCTGTTGAGCCAGCGGCGGGCGGGGCCCAACAGGCGAGGAAATTTGCTAGTCATGGATTTCGGTGGGTTGGACTGGAGATGCCCAGGGACACCTCCAGTTGGTTAGTAAACTTAACGAATTAGGTCGAAGGAGATATCAGTCTTGGCGGGGATATTGGTTTGGTGATCCAAATCCTCGAGGATGGTGTTGACAATCCAGTTGAGCAGGTTGATAGCTCCGGTGTAGCCCAGGGTGGGGTAGCGGTGTAGGTGGTGGCGATCGAAGATTGGGTAACCAATCCGGACTAGGGGAGTTTTGGTATCCCGCCACAGGTACTTACCGTAGGAGTTGCCGATCAGCAGGTCCACAGGCTCCGTAAACATGAGCGATCGCAAATGCCACAGATCGCGACCAGACCAAAGCTTGGCATTTTTGCCGTACTGGCTACTATCCAGTAAGGCCTGCAACTCCGCCTCGAAGATCTCATTGCTATTGGTGACCACAATGTGAGTCGGCTCAGCCCCCAACTCCAAAAGGAAACTGACCAAGCCATACACCAAATCAGGATCACCATACAAGGCAACACTCTTACCGTGTACCCAAGCTTGCGAATCAGTCATCGCATCAATGGCCCGGCCCCTTTCGATTTCAAGCTGCCGGGGAATCGGGCGGCCCGTGCGCTCCGCCAAAGCCATGAGCAACTCATCGGTACCCCGAATCCCAAAGGGACGATAGACCGAGGTCTTTTGCTGCCAGTCCTTTTCGATATACTCACGGGTTTTGACGGTGGAGTAAGCTTGGAGGGCGATCGTCTCCGTGGCATTAATCGCATCAGCCGCCTCCGCCAGAGTTGTATTGCCCTGATACATCACAAACTCACCCTGATTAGGAGAATCAAAAGTATCCGAGTTATCGGCCAAAACCGTATGCTCTACCCCCATCAGCTCCAAAATCCGACGCAGTTCTCGGTTATTACCTGTATAGGTATCAAAGCCAGGAATAAAGTTAATCTTGCCATTGCCAGTAGGTTGCTTCTGGCCCTCGCTGAGATTAACCAAAATCCCCTTCAGCATATTGTCGTAGCCCGTGATATGGGAGCCAACAAAACTGGGAGTGTGAGCGTAGGGCACGGGGAAATCATTGGGGATAGAACCTTTATCCTTAGAAGTTTTGATAAAGGCTTGCAGGTCATCGCCAATTACCTCAGCCATGCAGGTGGTGCACATGGCAATCATCTTGGGCTTATACAAGGCATAGGCATTAGCCAAGCCATCGATCATATTCTGCAAACCCCCAAAGACCGCCGCATCCTCAGTCATGGAGGAAGACACCGCCGAGAAGGGTTCTTTAAAGTGGCGAGTCAGGTGGGTGCGAAAGTAAGCCACACACCCCTGGGAACCATGCACAAAGGGTAGGGTACCCTCAAACCCGGAGGCGGCAAAAATTGCTCCTAGGGGTTGGCAAGCCTTGGCGGGGTTGACGGTCAGGGCTTCCCTGGCGAAGTTCTTCTCGCGGTAGTCCCAGCTTTTTGTCCATTCGTTAATCTTCTCGACATCTTGATGACAGGCAGCATCTTCAAATTCCCTTTTGCCTTGGAAGAGTTCTTGATACTCCGGCTGATGGAAAAGTTCAAAGTGATCCTTAATTTGGTCTACATTCTGAGCCATGGTGTTTCTCCAGCTATTTGGCTATTGGTTTGATTCTGATGGAGCTTGCCAAGGGGTCTTGATCAATCCCCAGGTGGGGCTATTCAGGGCAAGATCCATATCGCGGGCAAAAATGGCGAACCCGTCGTAACCGTGGTAGGGCCCGGAGTAGTCCCAGGAGTGCATTTGCCTAAAGGGCAGGGCCATTTTCTGGAAGACGTATTTTTCCTTGATGCCGGCAGCGATTAGGTCTGGCTTGAGCTTTCTAGCAAACTCCTCGAACTCGAAGCCGGAAACGTCGTCGTAAATTAGAGTGCCGTCTTCGATGTATTCGGTGGTGCGCTTGTAGTCGTCGTTGTGACCAAATTCGTAGCCGGTGCCAATTACTTTCATGCCCAGGTCGTTGAAGGCGGGGATGACGTGGCGGGGGCGCAGGCCGCCGACCATGAGCATGACGGTTTTGCCTTCGAGGCGGGGGCGGTATTTGGTGATGACGGCTTCGCTTTGGGCTTGGTATTTGGCAATTACTCGCTCGGCTCCGGCTCGGATTGTGTCATCGAAGCGATCGGCGATCGCCCTCAGGGATTGGGCAATGTGGGTCGGCCCAAAGAAATTGAACTCTAACCAGGGGATTCCGTAGGTCTCCTCCATGTGCCGACAGATGTAATTCATCGATCGATAGCAGTGGATTAAATTGAGCTTCACTTGGGTAGAAAGCAGTACCTCATTCCAGGTGCCATCCCCAGAGAACTGGGTCACTACCCGTAGGCCCATTTCCTCCAGAAGGATCCGCGATGACCAGGCATCTCCCCCAATGTTGTAATCCCCAATCACAGCCACATCGTAGGGGCTGGGGGTAAAGTTGAGGGTGCCTTCTTTGGCCCGCTTGTCTGCGACCGGCAAGGCCCAATCCCGGACAGTGTCATTGGCGATGTGGTGGCCCAAAGACTGGGATACCCCCCGGAAACCTTCGCAGCGCACCGGAATAACTGGCTTACCAATTTCCTTAGCAGACTTTTTGGCAACCGCCTCAATGTCATCACCGATCAACCCAATTGGGCACTCCGATTCAATAGTTACCCCCTTAGCCAGGGGGAAGAGTTCATTCAATTCCGTCAGTAACTTGGCGAGCTTCTTGTCACCGCCAAAGACAATATCACGCTCCTGGAAGTCAGAGGTGAACTGCATGGTACCAAAGGTATCGACCCCAGTGGTGCCAATGTAGTAATTGCGCCGCCCAGACCAGGAATAGTAACCACAACCCACAGGCCCATGGCTGAGGTGGATCATATCCTTGACTGGCCCCCAGACTACCCCCTTAGCTCCGGCGTAGGCACAGCCACGGGTAGTCATAACACCGGGGACAGATTTGATGTTGGATTTTACGCCGCAGTCAGATTTGCCTTCCTGGTAGACGTTGAGGTGCTTCTCCCGTTTTTTAGCAGCTTTTTCTGGGTAAGCGCTCAGCACCTCTTGGATCACGTTGCTTGGGTTTTGATGATCGTTCGTTGCAGATGTTGTCATATCAACCTCGTTGGGTAAGGGTGTGCGGGGGATGATCAGGCTGAAACCCGATCATCCCGGTGAATGGTTAGGCTACGCCAGCGGGGGCTTTGGTACCCTGCTGAATTGCCCTTTGGTACTCCTCTTCGCCACCAAGGATGCCGAACTCGACTAGGAGGTCTTCCAGTTCATCCATGGAAATGGGGGTCGGGATACAAAGATTTTTGTTGTCGATGATCTTGTTGGCGAGGATGCGGTATTCTTCGGCCTGCTGGCTGTCTGGGGCATACTCAATCACAGTCATCCGGCGCAGCTCAGCGTGTTGCACAATATTATCGCGGGGGACAAAGTGCAGGAGCTGGGTATTCAGGCGCTTGGCGAGGGTTTCAATGAGTTCGAGTTCGCGATCGACCTTGCGGCTATTGCAAATCAAACCGCCCAAGCGGACTCCACCGGAGTGGGCATATTTCAAAACCCCCCTAGCAATGTTGTTGGCGGCATACATGGCCATCATTTCCCCGGAGGTGACGATATAAATTTCCTGGGCTTTACCTTCCCGGATGGGCATAGCAAATCCACCGCAGACCACATCCCCCAGTACGTCGTAGGAAACAAAGTCTATATCTTCGTAGGCGCCATTTTCTTCTAAGAAGTTGATGGCGGTGATGATGCCACGGCCGGCACAGCCGACTCCGGGTTCAGGGCCGCCGGATTCCACGCAACGCACACCCCGGTAGCCGGTCAAAAGAACTTCCTCTAATTCCAGGTCTTCGACTGCCCCCCGTTCGGCGGCTAGGTGCAGGATTGTGGTCTGGGCTTTGCTGTGGAGCATCAAACGGGTGGAATCGGCCTTGGGGTCACAGCCGACAATCATTACCCGTTGACCTAGTTCGGCCATTCCGGCGATCGTATTTTGGGAGGTAGTGGATTTACCAATGCCACCTTTACCGTAGAAAGCTATCTGTCTAATGTTTTCGTCAGTCATGGTTTTGTCTCCTTTATTTAGGTGTTGTTAATGTGCATTTGGTGCGGGGCTGAAGTTCCCGGTGGCGCTCGTCCCACCGTCAAGAGGTTCCACAGATTTTTGGGTAGATGTGTAGGCTGGTTCATAGCAGGGCCTCCACCACAAGGCTGGGTAAGACCTTTGCCCGCAGTCGGGATTCGATCGTCTGTTTCAAGGTGTCAGTGCTGCTCGCACAGGAGCCACAGGCCCCCTTGAGATTCACCTTGACCACATCCCCCTCTAGGTCGTAGAGTTCCACATCACCGCCATCGGCCTGGAGAACCGGGCGCACCTCCTGCAAAACTGCCTGAATCAAGCCAATCTTTTGGACGGTGGTCAGGGGGCGGGTCGAGGCGGCGGCAACCTCGACTGCAACTCGGCTAGTTTGCACTGAGTTGATGATGTCTTCGATCTGAGCAGCACAGGAGCTACAGCCGCCGCCGGCCTTGACGTAGCTGGTCACTTGCTCAACAGTGGTCAATTGGTTTTCAACTACTACCCGGCGCAGCTTAGCTTCGCTGACCCCAAAACAGGTGCAAATCAAGGGGCCGTCATCTTCGGAGTGGACTGGGGAATTGATGCCCCGGTATTTGTAAATGGCGGCTTCGAGGGCCTCTTGCCCCATTACAGAGCAGTGCATTTTGGCTTCCGGTAGCCCCCCCAGGTACTCAGCAATGTCGTGGTTATTAATCTGCAATGCTTGGTCTAGGGTCAGCCCTTTGACCATTTCCGTGAGGGCCGAGGAGGAAGCGATCGCACTGGTGCAACCAAAGGTCTGGAACCGGGCATCAAGAATTAAATCCTCAGCCACGGCGATCTTGAGGTGCAGGCGCAGGGCATCTCCACAGGCAATGCTGCCGACTTCCCCAAAAACCACAGCCACGCCGGGTGCTTCATCGGGGGGGATCACCCCTTGGTTTTTGGGATTATGAAACAACTCAAGGACTTTTTCGGTATATTCCCACATGGCAGTAAATAGAGTGATTGGTGAGTAAGAGGCTGCTTTTCGCGGCTGATCTGGCTATTAGCTGATGATTTTTAATTATTGTTAATAGTTGCTAGCTGGCGGCTGTCCTGGGCTTGGAGCCAATCAGCTTGGTCATTGCTAAAGGGAGACAAGGCCCGCAGGCGATCGACAATTTCTGGCATCACCGCCAAGAGGCGGTCAACCTCCCCTGGGGTGGTGTAGCGTGAGAGGCTAAACCGGATCGAACCGTGCAAAATGCTGTAGGGTAAACCCATAGCCCTGAGCACATGGGAAGGCTCTAGGGATCCCGAGGTACAGGCAGAGCCGGAGGAAGCACAGATGCCGTAGTGGTCTAGGGATAATAAAATCGCTTCCCCTTCAATGTATTTGAAGCCAATGTTGCTGGTGTTGGGTAGGCGGTTTTGGGGGTCACCATTGACGACCGTATCGGGAATGGCCAGCAATCCCCGCTCTAGGCGATCGCGCAGTTCTCGCTCCTCAGCCACGTCCGCAAGGTAAACCTGGGCTAACTCTGCCGCCTTGCCAAAGCCAATGATGCTAGCAACATTTTCTGTTCCAGCCCGGCGGCCCCGCTCCTGGTGTCCACCCAACAGCAGGGGCCTAAACCGAAAGCCCCGGCGCACGTACAGGGCCCCTACCCCCTTGGGAGCATGGAGTTTGTGCCCAGAAACAGTCAGCAGATCCACTGGGGAGTTTTGCATATCCAAGGGCAGCTTGCCAGCTACCTGAACCGCATCCACATGGAAAATTGCGCCAAAGGCTTGGGCGATCGCCCCCACTTGCTCCACCGGAAAGATCGTCCCAGTTTCATTGTTGGCATACATGGTAGAAACCAAAGCCGTATCTCCGGTCATGGCCGCCTCTAGCTCCATCAGGTCTAACTGGCCTCGGCGATCAACTGAAAGATAAGTTACCCGGTAACCCTGTTTCTCTAGCTGCTTAAAAAGATTCAGCACACAGGCATGCTCCACTTGGGTCGTGATCAGGTGGCGGCGCTCTGGTTGGGCAGCGATCGCCGCTCGAATTGCCGTATTGTTGCCTTCAGTGCCACAACTAGTAAAGACAATCTCCGATTCCTCAGCTCCCAAAAGGCTGGCAACTTGACCTCTAGCCTGTTTGATTGCCCTAGCTACCCGGCCACCAAAGCTATGCATCGAAGAAGGATTGCCGTAATAACAAGTCAGATAGGGGAGCATCGCCTCCACCACCTCTGGAGCAACCATGGTAGTGGCATTGTTATCAAGGTAAATCACAGGATTCATAGGGCTACCTCCTGGGCAAAATGCTGGTCATAAAATTGGCGGGCTACTTTTTCAATCACATCGTAGGCTTCAACCACGTGCAGCCCAGCTTCCCGCAGTTCCGCCTTGGGGCATTCCCCGACTTTAGAAACTAAAATTGCTGTGCAATCTGCGATCGCCTTAATCACATGCTCCAGGGTGGCATCTTCGCCATAACCGCTTTGGCAGTACTGATCCACCTTGCGATGGCCCACAAACTTAGCCCCATTGGCATCCACCTCAAAGACCTGAAATTCCTTGGCATGGCCAAAGTGCTGGTTAACCAGACCGCCCCCCTTGGTTGCCACAGCCACTAAAATCTTGGGACTATCTTTGACCTGTCGGCTGGGGCTGACTTGGGCTTTGGCGAGGTTGATTTCCTCCTTGGCTTTCTCAATACCCGCATGAACCTCTTGGCGCAGCTGCGGATCATACTGGGGAGTCATGGCCATGAACTTATCTTTGGTAAATTCCTGGCTGCGGTCTTCACCGAGCAGGCCCACCGCATCAGCTCGGCACTGGCGGCAGTGGCGCATCATTTTCATGTTGCTGTCGGCGCACTGATCCTGGAGCTGCTTTAGTTCCTTGGGCGTGGGTCCCCGTTGGCCAGTCAGCCCAAAGTAAGTGCCGTGTTCTGGAGCTGAGATCAGGGGCATGATATTGTGCAGAAAAGCCCCCCGTTTGCGGATTTCTTGATCCACTTCGACCAAGTGGCGGTCGTTAATGCCGGGAATCATTACCGAATTAACTTTGCAGAGAATATCAGCTTCCTGAAGAGCTTGGAGTCCCTCCATTTGCCGCTCATGGAGGATGCGGGCGGCCTCTAGCCCCCTGTAGCGTTTGCGGCGGTAGTGCACCCAGGGGTAAATCTTGGTGCCAATTTCGGGGTCTACCATATTAATGGTGATTGTGACATGGTCTACCTTGAGGGCTTTGATGCGATCGACATAATCTGGCAGCATCAACCCATTGGTAGAAAGGCAGAGTTTGATATCCGGTGCCTTTTCGGCAATTAGCTCAAAGGTGCGGAAGGTTTTTTCAGGATTTGCCAGGGGATCCCCAGGGCCAGCAATGCCGAGGACAGTCAATTGAGGAATTTTACCGGCAATAACCAATACCTTGTGGGCCGCCTCTTCGGGAGTTAACAATTCACTGACTACTCCGGGGCGACTTTCGTTGGCACAGTCGTATTTACGGTTGCAGTAGTTGCATTGGATATTGCAAGCCGGGGCCACGGCCACGTGCATCCGGGCGTAGTGGTGGTGGGCTTCTTCGCTGTAGCAGGGGTGCTTGGCGATGCGATCAAGGATTTTTTGATTGGTAGGAGCGGCCGCACTGGGATTACTGCTACAACCGCACTGGGAAGTTTTTGAACTAGACTGGGGGCTTAAAGCTAACTCTGGGGGTGGTGTCATGGTCTTGGGGATAAGGACTGAAAAAATGCCAAGGGCGGTGACCAAAAGTCGGTAGTTCAGCCAACCCATCGATATAGGCTAGTGGTTCCCGTAGGAAGAATCAGGCTGTAACTGCTGTAGTTGGAAACCGCCCCCACCGCTTAGTTGAAAACTCAGATGGCTATTTATTTCAAATTGGGCTAGTGGCTGGCGTATGTGAGAGTTATACAGCCATGCCTAAATCACCAATCCCGGTCGGGTCGGCTCAGAGTTATTAAATACATTAGAAAGTACTTAAAGTAGATAACCCAGACTAGGCCTGGAATGAAAAAAAGTTTTGGATCTGGGTGTGAGTATTTTACCGAAATGGTGCAGGTATTTTTAGAGACGGGAAGGGGGATTATTTGTACTCAAGGCAAACACTTATAGAGTCTATATTTAAGGTTACTTTCGGTGTTTTTACGGAAAATAATTTGTACTCAAAGGAAGATGCGATCACCCCACCAGAAAATCAACTGTAAAGTTGGTCTAACTCCAAAGCCTTTATAGTTTTGTATTCTAGATATGCATAGATAATTTATGTATCTAAATTAGCATTTTACTTGGGGTAAGTGTGATAGGCGAAATTATTTTTTAATTCTTTAGTTTGTTCATAATGGACAAAATCTAGTATAGCGTAATAAACAGATAAATTCGATACAAAATTCCGATTTGAGTACATCATCAATATTCAGTTGGTGGGGCTAATCAGCTCTCTGAGAAGCACATTTTCAACGGATTATCTGGTGAGTGCTCAAATACTTGTTCCTGCTGAATTTAATACTAGTTGCTACCCGCTAAAATACCTGCTCCCCTACCCATTAATAAACTCAAGCCCTGACCTGGCAAGCGCTAGGAATGTTGAGTACAACACTAATTAAGTCAGTAGCTTTGATGGGGGCGGTCTAGCACTGACTGATTTTTCTATCTGCTATAAGCAGGGACATGCTAACTGAGTAATCGAGCAATCAATTCATGCAAATCTTTCACAGTAACTTACGAGGTAATTGCCATGTCCAGTGCCACTGATAGTCACCTCGAATACTCCCAGCTGGTGGCGGTATCCCGGCTCGATCGCTGGCGAATATGCCACCGCCTTCAGGAGTTAATGATTCCCTGCTGGTGCCCGCCTGATGGCTCACTACGAGTCGACATTAGAGATAGTATCAATGCTTTACTACTGCGTAGTGTCGTCCAGCAATTTACAGCCTCACGTCCAGAGATGTTAGATTGGCTAGAAAGGTGCTGGCTAATTGACTAAAGCATCTAGAAATTACCTGTGATTTTGATTATTTGAGTTCTAGACCATCTGAGTGCTAGCTACAAATATTTAGCCTTGATTTTGTAGGTTTACTTTTTGAGTCAGCCTCAACCATATCTAGGTAAGTGGTTTTGCTACTTTGATTAAATCTGTTGACGTGTAAGATTCAGCCCGTAGTTCTACTATGTTCCCTATTATGTTCCCTATGTACCTAAGGAGAGTTTTATGTTGATTGAAATAATTGCCGTTGTGGCTATATTTACTGCCATTGTGGCTGCTAATAGTTACATGTTAGATTTGCTACAAAAAGATGCTGTAGCGACTCCTAAACCCAAAAAATAAATAGTCAGTTAATACAAAATTCCTCCTATGGATAAATATTCTTTGCAAATTAATGACACTACTCTACGGGATGGAGAGCAGGCGGCGGGTATTGCTTTTAATCTGGAGGAGAAAATTGCGATCGCTTCTTTTTTAGATGCGATCGGCATCCAAGAGCTAGAGGTCGGGACTCCCGCCATGGGAGCTGGTGAGGCTAATGCAATCCAGGCCTTAGTAGATTTAGGTTTACGGGCTAAGCTTTTGGGCTGGAACCGAGCCAGCATTAGCGATGTGCAAGCTTCCATCAAGTGTGGGCTACAGCGAGTGCATATCTCTATACCGGTCTCAGAAATTCAGATTGCCGCCAAATTCCATGGGCAATGGCGAGTCATGCTCGATCGCCTATATGAAGTGGTGAGTTTTGCCTGCGATCGTGGCCTGGTGGTCGCCGTCGGCGGCGAAGATGCTTCCCGTGCCGACCCCAGCTTTTTACTAGATGTGGCAGCCCAAGCCCAGGAATGGGGAGCCTTTCGATTCCGCTTCTGCGATACGGTAGGCATCCTTGACCCCCTGACCACATTCCAAAAAGTCAGCCAACTGGTGTACAACCTGACAATTCCAGTGGAAATGCACACCCACAACGATCTGGGTTTAGCTACAGCCAATGCCCTTGCCGGAATCCAAGCGGGAGCCATATCTGTGAATACCACTGTAAATGGCTTGGGAGAGCGGGCGGGCAATGCGGCCCTGGAGGAAGTGGTGATGGCCCTCAAGCGCATCTATGGTCTGGATGTGGGGGTAAATACCAAGCAATTGTTGAATCTCTCCCGGTTAGTAGCTAAGGCGGCCAATACCCCAGTCCCCCCCTGGAAAGCGATCGTAGGAGAAAATGTCTTTGCCCACGAATCAGGAATTCACACCCACGGCATTCTCCAGAACCCAATCACCTACGAACCCTTTGCCCCGGAAGATGTGGGCTGGGAAAGGCGGCTCGTGATTGGCAAGCATTCCGGGCGGCATTCCCTGCGACATGTTTTGCAACAGGAGGGAGTGACCCTGACTGCGGAGGAAGCCCAAGCTCTTTTGGAGGTAATCCGCCAGCGGGCCACGGAGGCTAAGCGTAGTCTCTCGGTGGCCGAATTATTAAACCTATTGCCCCGTGTGAGGTCCTGTAGCCATGTCAATTAGAGAGTCATCAGAAATTGAAATCGACAGCCCCCCAGTTCTGGAAATTGGCCAAAAGGTGCGATCGCGCAAACTGATCCGCAACGACGGCACCTTTCCCGGCAAGGACATCGGTGCCACCCTCGTCAAAAAAGGGGATGTAGGTTATGTGATCAACATTGGTACGTTTTTGCAGAGCTACTACATCTATGCTGTGCATTTCATGCAAACAGGCTACATCGTTGGTTGCCGCCATAAAGAACTAGAATCCTTAGAGGAAAATCCATGAAAGTCATGCTCCGCAACAACCAGGCTGGCCATTTGATGGTTTATGTAGCCAAAAAAGATTTAGAAGAAGAGGTGGTAAAAACCACGGAACTTGGCGAAGAAAGCATCCTCACCCTAGCCAATGGCTGGGAGTTAGCGATCGCCAGCTCCACCGACCTCTCAGCCCTACCCAAAACCGTAGAAGCCAGACGGATCAACTCCTGAAGCCTGTGAATCTCAAGGTTTAAGGGATGTTTGAAAAGGTAAAGACGGTTAAAACCGTCACTAAAAACTCAGACCTTTAGGGGTGTACACGAGAACTCCAGCTCGTAGTGATGACTTTGGTCATCAAAATGACTTGACACTGGACTTCAAAGCACCGTAGCCCCAGCCATTAACCCGGCCACCGCAAATAGCCCAATAGGGTCATGGTATTTAGTCGAGCAGCCAAGTATTTGAGCACAGGTCTAGCCAAGAAACTGGGCAATAGTAAAATCAGGGACTTGATCAAGACCTTGGGCACCACCCGTGCCCTGATTAAAACGGGATCATAGCGCAGGCACTGCCCCAACAACCCTAAAGCAATCCAACCCCGCCTTGGGTGCTGGCTCTCTAGGCAACGGCAGAGGGAACCCTTGTACAAATTACCCAAGCTAGCAAATTTGAGGTGCCTTAATGGGGCTGGTGCTCGCTGAAAGGATTGCTCGATCACCCTGCGACCGCCGTAGTGCTGTTTGAGAAAATCCGCTGACCAGGAATTGGCCCGGAGTCGATAGAATATCTGCGGCTGTGATACGGGTACAAATTCAGTTTGGGCGGCTAGGCGAATCCACAAATCCCAGTCCTCGGCAGCCCCCAGGTCGGGGTCAAAGCCGCCTACTTGCTCTAGAAGCGATCGCCTAACCAAAGGGTTAGAGCCACTTTCAATGAAATCTACTAAAAGCAGGGCTGCGTAGACATTTCCCTGGACAGACGTGTGGCTACCCCGGCGGACAAAATTGCCTTGGGAATCGATGCAGTTAGTCCAACTGTAGGCTACTCCAGCTTGGGGATGGGACTGGAGGGCTTGGTATTGGGCGGCTAATTTATCAGGACTCCAGAGGTCATCAGCATCTAAAAAGCTGAGGTATTCTCCTGTGGATTTCGCGATGCCCCGGTTGCGGCTAGTTGCTTGGCGGGCGTTGGGGTAGCTAAAAACCTGGATACGATCGTCTTGGAATTGGCCTACCACCTCTAGGGTATTGTCTAGGGAACCATCATTGACAATAATTAACTCCCAGTCTTGAAAGCTCTGGGCCAAAACCGAGGCGATCGTCTCGGCAATGGTGGCAGCCGCGTTGTAGGCGGGAATAATTATAGAAATAGTGGCGGGCATAGGTTGAATTTGTATGGTTGATGTTGCGATCCACAGCCAAGTTACCCATTACTTGCATATTATCGAAACCGAACCGGGGAATCTGGAAGCCTGCACCCAATTAGCTTTGCTCTACGAAGCCCAGGGGTTTGAGCACTGGGCCAAATTGTACCGAGGCGAGGAGGCATGGCGGCGGGGAGATTACCAAGCTGCCGCGGACTGCTGGCAAGAATTTTTGGCTGGTTATTGGGGGGATGTGGGCTGTTATGACAAGCTGATCCGGTGCTATTTGAACTTGGGGCAGTGGCCCTTGGCGATCGCCACCTACTATCGGGCGATCGCTACCCACCCAGAAGCCAGTAACTTTTACTTTGACCTAGCTTGGGAATTACGCCACCACGGTTTTACCTCAGAGGCCAGGCTCGTGGCCGCCCTGGGGGCAGCCCGCCTCCCCAAAGCCGGTGATCTACAGGCTTTGCAGCATTTACTTTTGCCAGTGGTTTACGGCTCAACCCCAGAACTAGACTGGTATCGCCAGCAACTGAGTGGGGGGTTGCAGCAGCTAATCCAAAGCATTGATCTAAGTACAGAAACCGGGCGGGCGGTAGGGCTGAGTTGTTTGGGCTGGAGTACCAATTTTTTTTTGCACTACCAAGGACGGGATGATCTGGCAATTCAAAAGCTCTACGGTGCCTTTGTGGCAGCGGTGATGGCGGCCAACTTTGCTGATTTGCCCCCGCCCCAGCAATCTACGGCCCTAGCCAAGATTCGAGTCGGCTATGTAGTCGGCTCTGAGTTGGGTAGGTTACTCCAAGGCTGGCTAAAGTGTGCCGATCGCACTCAATTTGTTATTTATTTGTACTACCTAGAACCGGCAGCGGCAGCCTGTCGCCAATATTTGATTGGTCACAGCGACCAGGCTACCTACTTGGATGGCAACGTTGGCCATAATGCCCGGCAGATACTTGCCGATCAGCTAGATATTTTGGTATTCGCAGAGCTGGGCTTAAATGTCAAAATGACCCAACTAGCTGGCCTGCGTTTGGCTCCAATTCAATGCACTACTTGGTTGCATCCAATTACCTCAGGGCTGCCGACGATCGATTATTTTTTGTCAAATCAAGCCATGGAAGTGAGCGATCGCCACTACTCAGAAACCCTAGTCTGCCTACCGGGGTTGGGAATAATTTTGCCTCCGGTCAATCCCTTGGCATTAACTACGAGGCGGGCTGATTTCGGGCTGCCGTCAGACCGGTTGATTTACCTGGGATGTCAAGCTTGCCAGAAATACTTGCCCCAAGAGGATGAACTGGCGGTGCAAATTTGTCAGAATCTGCCTGAAGCCTTGCTTGTGTTTATTGGCTCCCACTGGAGTAGCAATATCCATCGCCAATGGCGCGATCGCCTCGGCCGCCAGTTTAGACGGGCTGGTTTGGATATTGACCAGCATTGCCGATTTTTGCCCCGGCAAAGCTTGAGCGATTATTGGCAGCTATTGCAATTATCTGATGTTTTTTTAGATACTTCGGCTTGGTCTGGGGGTCTGACCAGCATGGATGCGGTGGCCTGTGCCCTGCCGATCGTGACTTGTCCTGGGGAGTTTTTCCGGGGTCGTCAATCCGCTGGCATCCTCACCAGCTTGGGGATAACGGAGACAATTGCCAGTAGCCCCCAAGAATATGTGGCGATCGCCTGTCGTCTTGGACGAGATGCGGCTTGGCGGGGGGAGGTCAAAACCAAAATGCAACAGGCTTATGGTCTAAGTGATGGTTCGAGTGCTTGCATGGCGGCCCTGGAGGATTTTTATCGAACCGCGATCGCCCACAGTGCCTGCAAACGGTATTCAACTTAGCTGGAGCGATCGCCAAACCTGTGACACTATAGGAAGTCACAAAATTAAATCAAAGTATTAGATTCCAGTAGATTAAGTCAAAACGATCTCTAGGATTTGGGGTGTTATGGAGTCAGCAATTTTTCATCTGGCAATTCCAGTTAAAAATCTAGAGCAAGCAAGGGCTTTTTATGTGGATGGCCTGGGTTGTCAGGTCGGGCGATCGAGCCAGCAGGCGATGATTTTATCTTTCTTCGGACATCAGTTAGTCACCCACCTCACTCAAGAAATTGAAACCCAAAAAGGTATTTATCCCCGGCATTTTGGCTTAATTTTACCAACGATCGCAACTTGGCAAGGGTTATTGCAAACCTGCCAAGATAAACAACTAAATTTCTACCAAAAAGAAAAGCAGCGATTCAGGGGTCTGCCCACCGAACATTGGACTTTTTTTTTACAGGATCCTAGCCAAAATCTCCTGGAATTCAAGTATTACATCTATCCAGAAGCAATCTTTGGCATCCAAGAGTTAGCTGTTGTCGGCGACCCCATGGGTTGATTTTGGTGAAACGCCCCGTCCTCTATCAATTTATGGTGTCGACTTATGATGATTTGTAGTTGCAATTAGTTAAATCAATTAACCTGATTATGCTCGAGTAATTCCCTATTTCTTCTTTTTTTGATGTCCAGAAAATCATAGAATTTAGTGGAGTCAGACAGACTTTAAATATTTATTATCTAAAGGAAAAAAACATCCCTGATAATATACGTAAATTTGGATTATGAGTCTGGAGCTTGAATGGCAGCACGGGGAATAGTTTACCTAGTCGGCGCTGGGCCCGGTGGGGCTGAGTATCTTACACAGCAGGCATGGCAAGCTCTCAGCAGGGCTACAGTAGTGATCTACGATGCCCTAATTGATTCTGGGGTTTTGGCGATTCTGCCGCCCCACGCCAAGACGATCGCCGTCGGGAAGCGGGGTGGTCAACCCAGTACAGAACAAACCCAAATTAACCAGTTATTAATTGATCACTGCCGCCGCGGGGAAACCGTTATTCGGCTGAAAAGCGGTGACCCCTTTATTTTTGGGCGAGCCATGGCCGAAATTGATGCCCTGCGCCAGGCCGACTGCCCATATCAAGTGATTCCTGGGTTGTCTGCGGCCCTAGCTGCACCCCTGTTGGCGGGCATTCCCCTCACCGATGCCTTAGTCGGCCGCAGCTTTACAGTGGTTACAGTCCATGAACCGGAGTCCCTGGATTGGGCCCTGTTGGCCCAGATGGAAACCCTTGTCTTACTGATGGGCGGCCAGCATTTGGCCGAGATTGTCCAACGATTATTGGATCAAGGCAGGGCAAAAACTGAGGCGATCGCAATTATCCGGGCTGCTGGTACCCCCAGGCAACAGGTCTGGTGTGCCACCCTAGCCGATATCTGCGATCGAGTAGCAGGCCAATCCCTCTCCCCAGCGGTGATGGTGATCGGCCGAGTAGTTAACCTACGCCAGACCAACGGAAAACAGCCCTTAGCTGGCAAATGCATCCTAGTTACTAGGGCCGCCGACCAAGCTAGTGAATTTAGCCAGATGCTACACAGCTATGGGGCAACCGTCCTAGAGATGCCCACCCTAGAGATTGTCCCCCCCACAAGCTGGGTTGCCCTAGATGAAGCGATCGGCCGCCTAGACCAATTCCACTGGCTGATCCTCACCTCTGCTAATGCCGTGGAATACTTTTGGCAGCGTCTGCGCCACCACAACCTCGATGCCCGGGCCCTGGCAAACTGCCAGATTGCCGTAGTTGGTAATAAAACTGCCCAAGCCCTAGCCAAGTACGGTTTGACCCCCGACTTTATCCCCCGTGAGTTTGTGGCCGATGCCCTAGTGGCTGAATTTCCCCAGACCGTCGCAGGACTCAATTTACTTTTTCCCAGGGTAGAAAGCGGCGGGCGCGAGGTAGTTACCAAACAATTTCTTGCCCAGGGAGCTAGGGTCGTAGAAGTAGCGGCCTACCAATCCCGCTGCCCAGAACACATGCCCCCCCAAGTTTGGCAAGCTTGGCAGAGCCAGAACATTGACCTAGTCACCTTCACTAGCTCTAAGACCGTGCAGTACTTTCACCAAATCTTGTCACAACAGATGCAGAAGTCTATGATGAATGATCATAGCTGTAAGCAAGAATTAGATTCCGCTCGGCGGGTGCTATTTGCCGCGATCGGCCCCCAGACTGCCCAATCTTGTCATCTGCTCCTAGGCCGCTGCGAAATTCAAGCCCAAGAATACACTTTGGCTGGGCTGAGTGATGCAATTGTCCATTACTACTGCTCATCCCTTGCTAGTCACCCATAAGCAGCATATGTCTAAACCCTTAAAGGATCTATCACATGCTATTAATCGCCTGCTACTGCTTTATGTTGTGGTGTGTTGTTTGGGTATCGCTGTCTCCGATGTTTTTTGGGCTTGGTTGATGGGTAATAGCCCTTGGAGTTTAGGGCAAATTGCTAAAGATGGCCTGTTAGTTTCCGTGACGACTATTTTGCTGGGGCAGCTACTGCATAGACATCTAGAGTATTTCTATCGGCATTATCGACTTTTCCATGCGATCGTCGAAGCCAGTGATGATGCCATTTTTGTCAAAGACAGCCACGGGCGATACCTAATGGCCAACCAAACCATGGCCCGTAACCTCAACGCCAGCACCACAGAACTCATCGGCAAGGATGACCTAGAGCTATTGCCTCCAGAGGTGGCCTGCCCAATCATCCAACACGATCAAACTGTAATTAACACAGGTAAATCCCTGACTGTCGAGGAAACCCTCAGCCACATCAAGCCCCAGGTTTATCTAACTAACAAAACTCCCTACATCAATGAGTCAGGTCAAATAATTGGAGTAGTTGGAATTGCCCGTAATATCAGTGAGTACCACGGCTTACTAGAAGAGTTGCGATCCCAAAAAGAAGATTTAGATGCCCTAAAGCTGGTTACTGAAACTAGTATCAGCACCCTCAATACTGAGCGGCTAATTAACGTTCTGCTGCAAAGAATTGTCGATGTAATGCGGGTGGATTCGGCGGTGATTCTGCTCAGTGATGAAAGCAAACGCTTGCTGGTGGTTGGGGCCTGCATTGGCATGGAAATGGAGGTGGCCTCTGAGTATCCTATCCCAATTGGAGTGGGGTTTGCGGGGACGATCGCCCGCTCCATGCAACCCCTCTACGTAGAAGACACCAAAACTAATCCCCTCTTGGCTAACACCCTAATTCAGCAGCGGGGAACACGCACCCTCTTGGGAGTACCAATGAAACTGCATGGTTCCCTAGTCGGGGTACTGCATGTGGGCTGGCGAGAACCCCACCCCAAGAGCGAGCGGGAGTTACGGCTTTTGGAAATTACAGCCGAACGATCGTGCATGGCCATCATCAACGCCCGTCTGTACGAAGAAGCCAAGCGCCTCAGTCGCCGCCTCCAGTTGCAGATCGACCGGATGCCAATCGGGCTAATTATCTGGAATAAAGACCTAAAATTTACCGACTGGAACCCGGCGGCTGAAGACATCTTTGGCTACAGCAAAAGTGAGATCATCCGGCAAGATTATCGGCTGATAGGTGACCAGTCTAATCAACTAGAAGACTTGATCCGTCGCGCCCTCCACGGGGATATGACCGCCCACCGGGAGGTGCAAAACCGGCGCAAGGATGGCACTTGGATTACCTGTGAATGGCAGAATACTCCCATCAGTAATCCCGATGGGGAAGTGATTGCAATTATGTCCATGGTTCAGGATATTAGCGATCGTAAAAAAGCAGAATTGCAGATCCACAAACTAGCTTTCTACGATGAACTAACCCAACTGCCCAACCGGACACTGTTCATGGAAACCCTCCAGCAACTGGGCCGTGGTCAAATGCAAAACTTTGCCATCCTGCTACTCGACATTGGTAATTATCAAGTAGTCAAATACAGCCTTGGCCACCGGATTGCCGATCTACTACTCCTCGCCATCAGCGAACGGCTCTGCAACTGTGTAAATCGCAACCACATCCTGGCCAGGGTCAGTTCCCACGAATTTGCCATCCTATTTAAAGACCTAAAGGATCCCCGCCAAGCCACTCGCCTCGCCGAAACCATCCAATCCAACCTCAGCCAGCCCCTCCAGCTGGAAAATAAATACGAAATTTCCCCAGCCACTAGTATCGGCATCTGCCTGAGTAATCGCCCGGCTCAAAATCCCGTAGAAGGGATGATTGACCCCGGCTCCAGCCAGCCAGAAGATTGGTTCCGGGCCGCTGACACTGCCATGCATGCCGCCAAGCTCCGGGGGCGCAGCCAATTCACCGTCTTCGACTTAGATATGCAGGAGCAGGCCTTCAAGCGTCTGCAAATGGAAGCTGACCTGCGCCGTGCCCTCGAACAAGAACAATTGCACGTCTATTACCAACCAATCATCGACCTGGCTACCGAACAACTAGTCGGCTTTGAAGCCCTTGTCCGCTGGCTCCACCCCCGACGTGGGGTGATTCCGCCCAATGAGTTTATCCCGATCGCAGAGGAAGCAGGGTGGATTGGCCTAGTGGATTTAACTGTAATTCGCCAAGCTTGCCAGCAGCTAGCCCAGTGGCGCAAACAAATTCCCCAGGCTGAAAACCTCAAGGTGAGCGTGAACTTGTCAATCCAAGAGCTAGCCCAAGATAACCTCTTGGTGTTACTTGAGGAATCCCTGCGCCAAAGCCAATTGCCCCCGGAGCACCTAAAGATTGAGATTACCGAAACCTGCTTGATGAATAATGCCGATTCCGACAAACGCATCCTTGAGCAGATGAAGGAGTTGGGTGTAGAGCTATTAATTGATGATTTTGGCACAGGGCAGTCTTCCCTGGCTCGCCTGCACCAGTTGCCGATCGATACCCTCAAAATTGACCAATACTTTGTTAAACAAATGCAGGTTCATCCAGAAAGCCTAGAAATTGTCAAAACAATCATTAACCTGGCCCACGGTTTAAATATGGATGTGATTGCCGAAGGAATTGAGCATGTCTCACAATTTCATTATCTCAGGGAACTGGGCTGCGACTATGGCCAGGGCTTTTTAATTGCCCGCCCCCTCAGTGTCAGCCAAGCTGAGGAGCTACTATTTAATTTGGGCAAGGCTGAGAGCAACAACATCAAACCTGATTTGTTTACCCTGTTTCCCCAGTGATGCGAGTTATTGGTTTGACTGGGGGCATTGCTACGGGTAAATCTACGGCTGCTGATTACTTGGCCAGGCATTACCACCTGCCGATTTTAGATGCAGATGTCTATGCTAGGCAAGCGGTAGAACCCCCTTCGCAGGTTCTCCAGGCTATCCAGGAGCGCTATGGCCAAGAGGTTTTGACTGCGATCGGACAATTGCGCCGCGATCGCCTAGCTGAAATTATCTTTGCAGATACCCAGGAGCGGCAGTGGCTAGAGCAGCAAATCCACCCGATTGTCCGGCAGCGGTTGATAGCCGAGATTCAGCAAGCCAAAATTTTTCCGGTAATCTGCGTAGTCCCGCTGCTCCTTGAGGCTGGTATGGAAGATATAGTCAGCGAGATTTGGGTAGTCACCTGCAACCTAGATCAACAATTAGCCAGATTGCAGCAGCGTAATGACCTCAGCCTTGCCCAGGCCCAGGCCCGCATTACCAGCCAAATGCCCCTGGCTGAGAAAATTGCCCAAGCTGATGTGGTGCTAGATAATAGCCGAGGCCAGGAAGAGCTATACGCTCAGATCGATCGTGCCATCACTAAATTTGGCGTTGCTGATTTATAGGATGGGTCAAACTTTAGAGGTCTTGCTATTATGGCTTCCTACATAAATTCATCCCGCATTTCAACAACGCCCTTTCTAGGTAACTTTTAGAAAAATGGGAAAAATGCATAGTTAACCGTTGGCGGTACATTAGCATTAATCGCATTTACCACACCGTTATTCCAGATAAACTGATCTCCAGGCGGTAAATTTAACCACCAATTACGACCAACCACATTATTAGTCGGCGTATTACCCACCAAATCCTCATTTAAGAGCCGATTTACCATCCGTTGGGCTTGAATGATTCCGAGGGTACCGAACTTATAACGATTTAGCCAACGTTGATACCAGCTTTCAGAAAGCAAGCCGCCTCGGATATCTGCCATATCTGTATCACTCAGTTCTACTAACCAGCAGGGCTGAAACTCTTTCATACTAATCACCAATTGATTAATTGTTTTACCTGTGTATAGATAATGCCAGGCCACCGTGAGTTCCTGGGTTAATTCTCAGTTTCAAGATTCTTAAAGAATCACAAAATCAACTAAAGCTGAGTCCGCTCCCATCTGCATTTATGCAGTTAATATCTCAAAATTTCATCAAGCTCCCTTGACTAGCACCAGTTAAATAGCAAAGAATAAAAGTTAAACTACCCAGATATAAATAACAATAGAAAATGATCAAGAAACACCCAATATCAGATAAATTTGATACTAAAGAGCACATTGTGATCACAGCAAGTGATACCCTAGCAGCATTAAACATATTGCCAGACTTACAATTTAAGCTTGCAGTATCTTCACCCCCCTACAATATTGGCAAAGTTTACGAAAGGCAGATTGAATTGCAACATTATATTGATTGGCAGGCAGAAATAATTAAACAATTAGCCAGAATTGTTTCAGAGGATGGGAGTATTGTTTGGCAGGTAGGTAACTTTGTTGATGAGGGCGAGATCTTTCCACTGGACATCTACTTTTATCCAATTTTCAAAGCTTTAGGCCTGCAACTAAGAAATAGAATTATTTGGCATTTCGATCATGGTCTGCATACAAAAAAAAGATTTTCAGGAAGATATGAAGTTCTGCTATGGTTTACTAAATCTAAGAATTATATATTCAATCTTGATCCGGTCAGAGTACCATCTAAATACCCTGGAAAGCTACATTATAAAGGAGACAAAAAGGGTCAGCCTAGTGGTAACCCTCTGGGGAAAAACCCTTCTGACTATTGGAAGATTATTCACCAGGAATGGGAAGATGGCATTATCGAGATACCAAATGTTAAATCAAATCATCCAGAGAAAACTTTACATCCATGTCAGTTTCCTATTGAACTTATTGAGCGCTGTGTTTTGGCATTAACTAATGAAGATGATTGGGTTATTGATCCTTTTGGGGGTGTAGGTTCTAGCCTAATTGCGGCGATTAAACATAACCGCCGGGGTATGATGATCGATCGCGATGATCAATACATCAGGGTTGCTAAGGAGAGAATTAGTGCTTTTCAGAATGGGTTACTGAAAGCTCGATCGCTAGGAAAACCAGTGTATCAACCGACCGGTAGAGAAAAAGTTGCACAAGTACCATCAGAGTGGGTTAACTATCAGCAAGAAAAATTATTCTGAAACTTTCACACAAGTCTCTTGATCAACTTAAAAGCCCACTTACTTTAGCTGGTGGTTAGTCCATAGCCATTCCTTAAAATGATCAGATTGCATTTCCATTTCATGGAGTTTTATCCAACATCAAAGCCATACAGCACTTTCCGCAATGATATTGGGACAATTCTTGCAGAAATAAAATCGAGGATGTGCTACGACAGCCTACTCTACAGACCTGAGAGAATGAGTGGTTCGCGCCTATGAAATAAGGAGATGGCTCGATTCGCCAACTGGCTCGTTGTTATGAATTCAACAAAAACACTGTATAAGCATGGCTTGACCGCAGGACTGGGAGTATTACGCCGTTGCCCGCAGCAGGTGTCAGCCAATTGGTCGGGGTTACTGTTAGCAGATTGTTGGGCTCCAGCTAATTCTAATTACGTAAGAGGTCTATTGTTTTCCTCTGAGACGTTGATAAACTACTTTGCTCACTGCTGGTGCCAGTTAGTTATGCAAACCGCTGTATCTATCCCTTTCCTTGGAAATACACCCTCTATCACCAGCCAATTTAGTTCATCGAACTCAGGTATCTTCTGGAAAGGGGGCGAGTAGCTGGAAGCCTTAACCTAAGCATAAGTTTGGTCATTAAGGATTAGGATCACCCATGCTAGGTGGTAAATTGCGTTAAGTCTGGGAGCATACTATGTTATTACAGGAACTAAAATCACGAATCTTCAATTAACTGCCCAGCGATCGCCCTGCACTGAATCTCAGCTATTGTTGAATCCTTGCGAGACACAACGGTTGCTCAGGCTGAGTCGAATCATCCCGATAAATCAATTTTGAAACCTCTGATCCCAAAACAAATCTTTAATTTCAGCCAATTTGACAGTATGTCGCTTGCATCAGCCAAAATATTCTTGTTAAAAAGTTTGAGTGTTTGTAATCTTAAGTAATCATAGCAACCATAGTCTCCAACTGTCCAACTGAATGATATGCAAGAATTTCTTTCAAATACAGTAGCGTTATCGCGGATACAGTTTGCACTGACGGCGATTTTTCATATGCTGTGGCCCGTCTTGACCACGGGCATGGCGATTTATCTTGTCGTGATCGAAGGACTGTGGCTGAGGACTCGGCACCTAGAATACTACCATCATGCCCGCTTCTGGTCGAAACTGTATGTCCTAAACTTTGGCATTGGCGTTGCTTCTGGTTTACCAATGGCATTTCAGTTTGGTTTAAACTGGGCACCTTTTTCCGAGGCGGTTGGAGATTTTTTTGGAACCGTCCTGGGATTTGAAGGCACAATGGCATTTATGCTAGAAGCCAGCTTCCTTGGGATTATGCTGTTTGGCTGGGACAGAGTTCCCCCTGTGATTCACTGGATCTCTACAATTCTGGTTGCATTTGGAGCCAATCTTTCCACCTTCTGGATTTTGTCAGCCAATTCTTGGTTACAAACCCCTGCGGGTGGAGCATTTGTGAATGGGAAGTTTGTAGTTCAAGACTACTTTCAAGCGATCGCCAATCCATTTATGGTGAATAGCTTCCTCCATATGTTTTTTGCGACGTTAGAAACGTCCTTGTTTGTCATTGGTGGGATTAGTGCTTGGTACATTATCAATCAACGTCAGGCTGAATTCTTTTCGCGATCGCTCAAAGTTGTGTTAGCAATTGCGATCGCCGTTGCTCCGTTGCAAATCTTTATTGGGCATTTGAGCGCAGAGCAAGTCTACCACTATCAACCCGCCAAACTAGCAGCAATGGAAGCTCAGTGGGAAACAGTTCCTGCTGGACAACCCGCAGCTTGGAGCCTTGTGGCATTACCCAACGATAGGGCAGAGCGGAATCAATGGGAAATTAAAATTCCTGGAGCCTTAAGCTATCTACTAGAACTTAAGCCAAAACTGGATCAACCGGTTCGAGGCTTGAAGGATTGGGAACCCCAAAATCGTCCGCATATGGTTGGTTTGATCTACTACTCCTTCCGAATCATGGTGGCAATTGGTCTATTTTTAGCTGGATTGGTGGTTATTAGTGTGGTGCAATGGCTGCGTGGAAAACTGTCAACAGCTACGATTTCTCAACAGAAATGGCTGATGAGAGCTTGGGTTTTTGCGGCTCCACTGGGTTACATTGCGGTTGAAACAGGCTGGATTGTCCGTTGTGTGGGGCGACAGCCCTGGATTGTCTACGGAGAGCTACGAACCGTTGACTCTGCATCCCATCTACCCGCTGGGGAAGTCTTATTCTCCTTGTTGGGCATATCAAGTTTGTATACAGTGCTTTTCTTTGCTACGCTCTTTTTTGGTAGTCGGATTGTCCGCAAAGGCCCTAACCTTGAACTACCCGCACCTCGAATGATCGCTCAACCTGCAATCAATATTGAACCCGCTCAACATGAGCGCGATCGTCGTCCTGCAGAAGCACAGCAATAGTGGAGTAAGAAAGTATGGAACCTTTACAGCCGTTACAGCAGTTCTTGCCTCAAGTTTGGTTTTTCATCCTAGGGCTATTCCTGTTTCTTTATGTTCTACTAGATGGATTTGATTTAGGAGTCGGGATTTTATCTTTGACCGCTTCTAGTGAAGAACGGCGCAGCATTTTGATGACCAGTCTAGGTAATGTTTGGGATGCCAACGAAACCTGGTTAATCTTGATGGGAGGGTCTTTATTTGGAGCATTTCCCCTAGCGTACGCGACAATTTTAAATGCCCTCTATCTGCCTGCGGTGATTATGGTGGTTGGTTTGATTCTTCGAGCTGTTTCCTTCGAGTTTCGAGAAAACGCAGACAACAAATTAGTGTGGAACATTACGTTTGGGATAGGTAGTTTTCTGGCTGCCCTAGGGCAGGGATTTGCCTTGGGGACTGTCTTTGAAGGCATTAAAGTAGATGAATTGGGGCATTTTGCAGGTGGAGTCTTTGACTGGCTAACCTGGCGATCAGTGATTGTTGCGCTCACCCTAATACAGGGATATGTCCTGATTGGCTCTACTTATCTGATTTTAAAGACCACAGGAGACTTGCAGACGACTCACTACAAAACTGCTACGATCGCAACCTGGACAACTTTAGCAGGAGCATTGTTTATCACTATCAGCACTCCTCTGATTTCCGAACAAGCTCGAACTCAACTATTCACAGCGCCTTTCATTTATATCTTTAGCTTGATCCCAATTTTAGGTCTTCTATTTGTGGGGCTGCTGCTGCGAAGTTTAAAGCGGCGTGAGGAGAATACACCGTTAATTTATACATTTCTGATTTTTTCTCTTTCTTTCATTGGACTAGGATTCGTAATTTTCCCGAATATCATCCCTCCTAGTGTGACAATTTATCAGGCAGCAGCAGCACCGAGTTCCCTTGTGTTTATGTTGACATTTATTGCTTTTCTGATTCCCATAGTTTTGTCCTACAACATCTATAACTATGTAGTGTTCCGTGGCAAAATCATTGATGAGACTTATAGTGCATCCTAAAATCACCGCGGCCTTCCCTAGCACGGAGCTATAATAATTTAGCTGCACTGGAACAAAGTCAAGTTACGGTGAGATACAGAGGTTATCTACGTCTGGCGAGCTACAACATTAGATGATCGCTGACGAGGCTGCTTTCAGAAGTGTTGAATCTAAAACTTTACAATTCAGGCACTGAAGCAGTCCCAGATAGCCAATAATTGACAGTAGCTGCAATAAGGTGCTTAATCTTTTGTTAAAAAAAGAACATATGAACTAAAAACCGCAGTAATCTTCTGGCGTTAAGCTAGCGTTCAACACTTCTCGGTTATGGTGACTTGTTAACTGTACCTAGTAACGCGAATTTAGCCAATTTGGGGGTTGATGATTACCTGGCCCTGGGGGCTGAATATCTTGGCATAGAAGGGGTTGGCTCGGAAGCTGGGGTTTTTATAGTACGACCAATAGGAAAAGTTGACTGGTTCAGCATTTTGGCGCAGGAGTTGCCCGTGGATGTGGTAATCGGGATTGAGTTTGTTGCTACTAAGTTTGACTTCACAGACGGCGGTGATACGATCGCCCACATCCACAGCTAACCCTGGATAAAATACCGGAAAGAAAGTCGGCAGCCAGTTGGTATTTTCAGTCAGGGCATCAATGCATTGTTCTGGGTCAGTATAGAGGATTAACCACAGCAAGAAACCATCTAGTCGCCCCGCTTTAGTAATTGTAAATGTCACTTCAGTTTGAGTTTCTTCTGGTACCGGATGGTTAAAGTCTAAATCTTCATAAACTTCAGTACTAGAGATGATATTTTCTGGAGGGAAATTATAAATTCCTACCCGGATATCAAAGGGATAGCCAATGTAGCGGAAGACCTTATTGATGAAGTATTGATCGACTTGATTAAAGGTCATCAAACCATCAGGAATGGTAATTGCAGCAATCTTAGTTAAACTCCGGGAAGGCAACATCAAACCATTTGGCTTGAGGAAACGGCGGGAACTATTAATAATTGGAGAAACCCCCTCAGATGAAGCGATCGAACCCAACAGTTCAGACACACAAACATCCGCCAATTCAGGAATCTCTACCGCTTGACCATCTCCATAAATGATTTGAATTTTGTCACTCAAACCCAGATCGGCGATGCATTTTTTCGCCTGCTCATAAACCCGCTGATTAATTTCGATCGTATAGACCTTTCGGGCACCAGCTTGACAGCAGAATCGGGATAAAATTGCATCCTTGCCAGTGCCGATTTCCACAACAATCTTGTCTTTAACTAAGGCGTTGATAGAGTTGATATA
>Ga0272446_1000179_pt1 | contig 95746 bp, 89 predicted proteins | sample YNPCB0061_FD_194587 | JGI IMG/M metagenome (GOLD analysis project Ga0272446, IMG submission 194587) | Hot spring microbial mat communities from Yellowstone National Park, WY, United States - YNP-CB-006-1 | ecosystem: Environmental > Aquatic > Thermal springs > Hot (42-90C) > Sediment | place...
CTTTGTTCGGCAGCAAGGGTTCGATCTTTTGGAATTGCTCATCGCTGAGCCAGAACAGATCGCTCATGGGTGTCCTCCATAAAAACACCCCCCCCTCTTGAATCACAATTCTATCCGTTTGTGAATCATGTTCCTTTTATGGGTCTAAACCCTAGCAAGCCAGAAATACAAAAAACCCCGGCAAGCAACAATGCCTCGCCGGGGGGTTTATGAAACAAAAAAATTCAAGCCGCTTTTACCAGCGATAGCTTTGTAATTGCGGCGTTCATGTGCTGGGCCACTGGCTCGGACGCTTGTTTCGCTATACGCGAGGAAAGCAAGGACATATTGTTCATCTCAGACAAAATGCTGTCGAAAGCGTTCCTGATAAAACCGCTCTGTAAATCGACCAGCTCGTTGATATCCCTTGCATTCATTGTAGAGCGCACCATTTGTGCGCCGTTCTCAATAGTCTTTCTGACCAAGGCGTTGGCGCTGTCGCAAAGTTCTTCGCATCCCTTGGTTATAGCGGTCATGGACTGAAGGGCTGCGTTCATCGCATCACGAGTCATGTAATTGAAATCCGAATATGCCTTGACAAGGCTCTCGGTCATTTTTTCGATCTGTTCGTACGAGGTTTTCATGAAGTTCTCCTGATGTGTGGCTGGACGCAAGAAAAATCTGAGTTATTACAGTCTATTAACCGGTTGTTTTAACGAAAAACCGGCTTATGCTGCAGCGCAACATGTTAATATTAATTTTTTATCTAGCAGTCAAGCAAAAAAAATGAAAACAAAAATATTTATTAACGATATTGCGTTTAAAAATTTTTAGGACAAGATTCAGCTTCTCCATAACTGTCACTGAGAAAAAGAGGCCGAAGCTTATGATGGCTAACCATAACAAAAAAAAAGCGTTTTTCTTTATAGCATTAATCATATCAAGTTTTATTTTCTCAAGCGCTACCGATGCACAGGCAAGAAATCTTAAAGCAAACAGAACTGCTAAAACCACCAAAAAACAACGGGTTATATCATCCCGAACCACTTCTGTTCCTTATTCGGATCTGGTCATAGACGCTCAGAGCGGCAGAATCTTGTGGGCCACAAACGCTGAAAAAGCGAGACACCCAGCATCACTGACGAAGATGATGACGCTTTACTTAGTTTTTCAAGCGCTGGAAGCAGGGAAACTGCGGCTTGAACAGAGGTTGCCTGTATCACATTTCGCGGCATCCAGATCTCCTTCTAAGCTGGGGCTGAAACCGGGGCAAAGCATCCGAGTTCATGACGCGATAATGGGCGTTGTCACAAAGTCGGCCAATGATGCTGCGGTTGTTCTTGCCGAGGCCCTCGGCGGAAGCGAAGAGAATTTTGCTAGGATGATGACCCGTCAAGCACGTGCCTTGGGCATGAAAGATACGGTTTTTTACAACGCATCCGGCCTGCCGGATCCAGGGCAAGTGACTACGGCTCGCGATATGGCCATTTTGGGCTATGCGCTTGTTTATCACTATCCCCGCTTTTATGGATATTTTGGCAAGAGCAGTTTTACGTATGCTGGACAAAGACACAACAACCATAACCATTTGATGGAACGATATGATGGCATGGATGGCATAAAAACCGGATACGTCAGAGCTTCAGGATTCAATCTGGTGGCATCTGCGACAAGGCGCGGCAATAGAGTTATAGGCGTTATTTTTGGCGGCAAGTCAGCGACAAGCAGAGACAACCGTATGGCACAGCTGCTGGATAAATCTTTCGATGCCTTGGAGAATGGGGCGTTTCAAGCCAATCTTTCAGTAGCCGATTGCGATCAGGGCGATGCTGGAGATTCAGTTGACGGAAGATATCTGGCACTACCGGCAAAAAAGGCTGTCATATTTCCCACTGACAGGCAAACCTCAATGGCGGGAGGCAACATAGAATCGACTTATGTGGAATATGGCGGAAAGGCATCGACAAGCTGGGGTATTCAGATCGGCTCTTATAACGACGCCGGTGTGGGCAGGCGGGCTCTGGAAGAACTGAAGGGCGCCTTTCCGGCCCTTCTCGGTAGAACCGAATCAGAGCTGCGGCAGGAAACCGTCGCTGAAGGGGCACATGTATACAAAGCGCGCTTCGTGGGCATGGAGCAAGCGGCGGCCAGATCGATTTGCGCATATATGGTAAAACACGGCAAGGGGTGTTTTGTGGTGCCGCCTGCTCAGTAAAGGATAGAGCTGTTGTCAGTTTTCATAGCGCACCAAACTGGTAACCGGAACGTCAAGACGGCTTCTTCCGTTCAGAAAAGACAACTCAATTATAAAAGCTGCCCTTGTGACCACCGCCCCTATTTTTCTGGCAAGCTTTACAGCCGCAGCCGAAGTTCCCCCCGTGGCAAGCAGATCGTCAACTACGGCAGCGCGCTGTTTGGGTTTCAGCACCCCTTCCTGTATTTCAATGGTATCCGAGCCGTATTCAAGGTCGTAACTGTATGAAACCGTTTTGCCCGGCAGCTTGCCCTTTTTCCGTACCATTACAATTCCTATCCCTAAATTTGCAGCTATGGGGGCGGCAACCAGAAATCCGCGCGATTCTATGGCTAGCAGAACATCTGGTTTTTCTCGGGAAACGGCATCTTCAAGCCCGGCTACCGCCTTCTGCCAGGCAGGCCCATGAGTCAAGAGCGTACCTATATCGTAAAACAATATACCGGCTTTCGGAAAGTCCGGAATCTCACGTATGTGGCTCTTTAAGTCTATTTCTTGCATACCGATCTCCGGGGCACGAACAGGATAAGGAGACATTTATCCGGTCAGCATAAAAAATTCCAATGCTTTAAAATTTTTGTATGCAGTTCAGGCGGCGGTTGGTTAATATCACCACCGGAAGAGGTATCTTCAGTAGTTTATTGCCCGCGAACTGGTGGAACACCCGCTTCATTATCATCGAAAGCATGCACAATCCATGACTCCTCGCCTTTCCCAAGAAGATGTCAATCGCTTGTTGAAAGAGCCGTCGCCACATGTCCGCGCGGAAATAGCGAGCAAACTGGCGCATGAAATAGACAGCCCCAAGCTTACCGAGAACGAATATAACCTCGCCAAGGAAATCATGCGCCTCATGGCTAAGGACATAGAGATTTCCGTTCGTCAGGCGCTTTCCCAAAGCATTAAACACGCCGTCAGGCTGCCTCATGACGTCGCGCTTCAACTCGCCAGGGATGTGGAGCAAGTAGCTCTGCCGATTCTGGAAAGCTCCACGGCTTTGACCGATGAGGACCTGATAGCGATAATAAACGAAGGATCGGATCTTAAACACGAAGCTATAGCCGGACGCACAAACGTTTCGGCTGAAGTTTCCGACGCCCTGATAAGCAACGCGGGAGAGAAAGCCGTCACTGTGTTGATGAAAAATATAACGGCGCAGATTACCGAACAAAGCCTCGGCAAAGCGGTTGATAAATTCAACGCTAGCGACAGCGTCAAGGAAGCAATGGTGAAGCGGGCGACACTGCCTGTCACGGTGGCCGAGCGGTTGTCGGCCATGGTGTCGGAAAGCCTGAAAGACTATCTGGTCGCTCACCACAACCTTTCGGCTTCTGTGGCGTCAGATCTTATTCTGCAAAGCCGTGAGCGCAGCGTCGTAGGCATGACCTCAGGAAGGTCCGAGCGCGAAATAGAAAAACTGGTCGCCCAGATGTACAACAACAAGCGCCTTACCCCTTCCATTGTGCTGCGCGCTCTTTGCATGGGGGAAGTGACGTTTTTCGAGGCTTCGATAGCAATTATGGCGAACGTTCCGCTTATGAACGCGCGCATACTTATACATGATGCAGGGCAGCTTGGGTTGAAGACCATTTATGAGAAAGCAGGCATGCCAGCAGGATTGTTCCCTATAGTTCGCGCCGCTCTCGACGTTGTCCATGAAACGGAGCTTGACGAAGGGGCTCAGGCGATTACGCGCTATCGCGCAAGGGTTATAGAAAGGGTATTGACCAGATTTGAGGATATAAGCTCTGAAGACGTGGATTATCTTCTTGCAAAACTCGGCGACATGATGTCGGCTGTGGAACCCCGGAACGCATAGTGTTTTGTCTCAAGGCCAACCTGTAGCCTGGAAGCAAATGCTCCGCGTTCAACGTATTGATGATTCAAGATTATTTGTAGCAAAGAAGGCATCGCATGACCAAGAAGAAAAAGCCTATGAGCCGAATCTGTTTTTGCCGGACTATTAATTTACAGTGAACAGTTTTGAGAAAGCATCTTCCGAAAAACCAAAAAGGCGCAAAACGCAAAAACAATCGCTGTATCGTCAGCGAGATCATTCATGTGCCGCCCGGCGTCATCGACGCCAATTCTTGCGGACAGGAGAATGTGCGTTTATACTTAAGGCATGAGTCTTTCCACATTTCTTATTCTAGCCTTATCCGCTATACTCTTTTTAGCCGTTGTTCTGTTCAACCGGATGGTAGCGCTTAGACAGGCAACAAAAAACGCTTTTGCTGACATTGATGTGCAGCTCAAACAGCGATCCGATCTGGTTCCTAATCTGGTGGAGGCGGTAAAAGGCTATGCCGGTCACGAAAACGAAGTATTTGAAAAGGTAACCGAAGCACGCGCCGCCGCTATGCGCGCCGCGACACTGTCAGAGCGGGGACAGGCTGAGGCAGCGTTGTCCGGAGCCCTTGTGCGGCTGATGGCTGTGGCCGAGAATTATCCGCAGCTCAGAGCCAGCGATAATTTCAGGCATTTGCAGGAAGAACTGGCGGATCTGGAAAACAAAATCTCCGCCGCGCGGCGTTTTTTCAACAACGCAGTTGCCGAATACAACACCGCGATTCAACAATTCCCCGGCGTTCTTTTGGCTGGTCCCCTGGGTTTCAGGGAAGCAGAAATGTTTACGCTGGGCGACGAGCGCACAACCGTTTCGGCGCCGCCCAAAGTTTCGTTTTAGGCTACTCCGCCGCCAGCGCGGCTACTGGGTCGAAGTGCGCGGCTCTGCGCGCCGGGAGATAGCCAAACAAAACCCCTGTTGATGCTGCACATAAAAACGCCATAAAAACAGGCGGCGCGCTGAGAATGGCACGGACACCAAAAAAGTCCAAGACCAACGAAACCCCGATGCCAACGCCAGCGCCAATAACACCTCCTGCAAGACAGACAATAACGGCCTCTGTTATGAATTGAAGCATGATATCACGCATGCGGGCTCCAACCGCCATTCGCACGCCGATCTCACGCGTTCTTTCAGTAACACTTACCAGCATTATATTCATGACGCCGATTCCTCCCACCAGAAGGGAAATCGCCGCCACGGCGCCGAGCAGAATTTTCAGAGTGTTTTGTGTCTCGGAGGCCATATCGATGAAAGAGGACATGTTGCGAACATTGTAATCCTCGATTTTGTGCCGTTCCCGCAACAGGCGTTCTATCGCGGTTTGGGTTGCTTCGGCCTTGGCCAGATCGGCGATGCGTACGATAATGGTGTTCACAAAGCTCTTTCCGAAAAGACGCACCATGCCTGTAGTCAATGGGACAAAGACGACGGAATCTTGATCAGCCCCGAACATCGACGACCCTTTCGGGGCTACAAGGCCGATGACTTCGAAAGGAATGTTTTTCACGAGAATGATTTTGCCAATCGGGTCTTCTCCATGAGGAAAAAGCGTTTTCGCCACCGTCTGACCGAGCAGCGCCACAGGAGCCATACCGTGGTAATCGCGTTCGCTCATGGGGCTGCCGCGCACGACAGGCCAGTCGTTGACAGCTGGTTTGTCGGGCGTGGTCCCGACGACCGAAGCGGTGTAATCGATGCCGCCATAGCGGATAGTGAAAGAGCCGTTTCGCTCCGGCACGACAACGGCAACATTGGGCAAAGCGGCGATCGCCTCGGCGTCGTCAGCAGTTAACGTAGAGATATCACCTGAGGGACATATGCCTGGCGCACCTGGCCGCACTATAAGAAGATTGGTACCCATGGCAGTAATCTGATCGAGCACTTTTTGTTTACTACCGTTACCGACGGCCAGCATGACGATTACGGAGGCCACGCCGATGATAATTCCAAGCAGCGTAAGAAAAGTGCGAAACGCATTCACGTGAAGCGCTCGCGCGGCTGTCTTAACGGCCTCCCAAATTTCGGCCGAGCCGGAGCCTGATGAACCGCACGCAGAAATTTTATGTAAAACCGGAACAGCAGAAGGACCCGTATCCGAGACAATTTTGCCGTCGCTAAGCCTTATTTGCCGATGGGCATTGTTGGCAATTTTTTCTTCGTGCGTGATGATGATTATCGTTCGGCCTTCTGCGTTCAGCTGTTGCAAAAGACCTATTACCTCCTGTCCGTTTCTGCTGTCGAGAGCGCCAGTTGGCTCGTCAGCCAGAATGATTGCCGGGTCGTTCACAAGAGCACGCGCAATGGCGGCGCGTTGCTGCTGTCCTCCGGACAAGGCGTTTGGGCGGCAAGATCCGCGACCACCGAGGCCAAGCTTTTCCAATAAGCTTGCCGCGCGCTGCCGCCGCTCGGTTTTAGAAACGCCGGCATAAAGAGCCGGCATTTCCACGTTTTCCTCGATGGAAGCGCTTTCAAGCAGATTATAGCGTTGAAAAACAAAGCCGAATGTTTGTCCGCGAAGCCGCGCCTGATCGTCGCGGTCCAGAGCGGCGACTTCTTGTCCATTCAGGACATAGCTACCGTTTGTTGGCCGGTCGAGACAGCCTAAAATATTCATGAGTGTAGTTTTGCCGGAACCGGACGGCCCCATGATCGCCACGAATTCGCCGGCGCTGATTTCAAGCGACACCCCATTCAAAGCTCGTAAAACACCATCACCGGCCGGATAATGCCGTTCTATATTGTGAAGCTGGATAAGGGGCATATCGGCGTTGTTCACAGCCTCGCTCCGACGGGAGGCGGCGGGGCATCGTTCTTTTTGTTACCGCTGTCCTGAACACTACCCCTGTCCATGCCGATTACCACTTTTTCTCCTTCCGCCAACCCTTTGTGAACCTCAGCTTCGGTTCGCGTCATCAGGCCTATATGAACTGTTCTGACCTCTGCGCCGCCCGCTGAAAGCACTTTGACAGCATAGGCTTTACCGTTTTCATCATCGCGCTCGGGAACGCGATGGCCCAGAGCGCGCACTGGAAGTGTCAAAACATTTTCCGCCCGCGCTGTCTCGAAGAATACTTGTGCACTCATGCCATTCATGAGCTGACGATCCTTGTTTTCAACATCGATCAGCGCATCATACAGCACAACATCGTTGACCACCTCGGGCGTCGGCAAAATTTGGCGGACGACGCCTTTCCACTTGCGCTCCAATGCGCCGAGCGGCGTGAACGAAACTTCCATCCCCGGTTTAATGTGCATGACATCAGCTTCAGCCACTTGAGCGCGCACCGTCATAATGTCAAGATCCGCCAGCTGCACGATTTTGGGCGTAGCCTGGTTAGCGTTAAGCGTCTGGCCTTCGCGCGCAATCTGGTCCGCTACAATACCGTCCATGGGAGCGTAGATTTTTGTATAACCGAGATTGATTTTGTCGCTTTCCAGATTCGCCGCAGCCTCAGCCGCCTGGGCTTCGAGCGATTCGATAGTGGCCAAGGTGACCTTTAGCGCCGTGGCTTTCGTTTCAAAATCATCTTTGCTGATGGCGTTTACTCTGATAAGCGTTTCTGCCCTTTTCAGCTGTGAGCGGTCCAGTTCTTCCTCGGCCTTTTTTTGCGCAACCTGCGCTTTCAACGAATTCAATCTGGCTTCGTTTGCGGCCACTTTAGACTCATATGGCAAGGAATCCAGCTCAGCAAGCAACTCGCCCTTTTTCACCATATCGCCGATATTGACGTAAAGTCTTTTCAATTGCCCGGAAACCTGCACGCCGACATCGACATAGGCCTTGGGCTCAAGCTTTCCTTGCGCAGTCACTATTTCCCGCAGAGTGTTCCGCGAAACGACGACAGTTTCCAATGCCGCCTCTCCATCTTTGCCGCCGCTGGCGAAATATACCAAGGCCCCACCGCCTGTTAGCGCGAGAAAAAAGGCGATCCAGATTATCTTTTTGATAGAGGAAGGAAACACCATTAATTTTCCTGTGCGCAGTTTTACGCATGCTAAGCCGCCTATGGGGCAAAAAAAAGGCCGCGGATTTCTCCGCGGCCTTTCTCTCTTCTGATCTCCGAGCTCAGAATGTTGTTCAGTAATCCATGTCCCCCATGCCGCCCATGCCATGGCCGCTGGCCGGGGCTTTCTTCTCCGGCTTGTCGGCTATCATGGCCTCGGTGGTGATGAGAAGCCCGGCCACCGAAGCGGCGCTCTCGAGCGCTATGCGGACCACCTTGGTCGGATCCACAATACCGGCCTTCAGCATATCGACATATTCTCCTTTCTGGGCGTCGAATCCGAAATTGACATCTTTCTGCTCAAGCATCTTGCCGATGATGATCGAGCCGTCCACGCCCGCGTTTTCAGCGATCTGGCGGGCCGGAGCTTCGAGGGCCTTGCGCACTATGTCCACGCCGCGCCGCTGATCGTCGTTGGCGACCCGCATTTTTTCTATTACGCGCACGGCATAAAGCAGAGCGGCACCTCCGCCGGCGACTATGCCCTCTTCCACCGCGGCGCGAGTGGCGTGCATTGCGTCATCAACCCGGTCCTTGCGCTCTTTCACCTCGACTTCGGTTGCGCCGCCGACGCGAATTACCGCAACCCCGCCTGACAGCTTGGCCAAGCGCTCTTGAAGTTTTTCACGGTCATAGTCGGAAGTGGTTTCCTCGATCTGCTGTCTGATCTGGTTGCAGCGGGCTTCGATATCTTTCTTCTTACCCGCACCGTCTATGATCGTGGTGTTGTCCTTGTCGATGCGGACCTTCTTCGCTGTACCGAGCATATCGAGCGTGACATTTTCAAGCTTGATGCCGAGGTCTTCGGAAATGACCTGTCCGCCGGTCAATATCGCAATGTCTTCAAGCATGGCCTTGCGGCGGTCGCCGAAACCGGGCGCTTTCACGGCCGCCACCTTCAGGCCGCCGCGAAGCTTGTTGACCACAAGCGTAGCCAGGGCTTCGCCCTCTACTTCCTCAGCGATGATGAGCAAAGGCTTGCCTGATTGCACCACGGCTTCCAAAACCGGCAACAGGGGCTGCAGCCCGGACAGCTTTTTCTCATGCAGAAGGATATAGGGGCTTTCGAGCTCGCAGATCATTTTCTCCGCATTCGTAATGAAATACGGCGACAGATAGCCGCGATCGAACTGCATGCCTTCGACTATATCCAGCTCGGTTTCGAGGCTCTTGTTCTCCTCAATGGTTATCGGCGATTCGTGCCCGACTTTTTCCATGGCCTTGGCGATCATGTCGCCGATCTCCTTGTCGCCGTTGGCGGAAATAGTGCCGACTTGCGCGATTTCCGCATTGCTGGCAACTTTTTTAGAGCGTTCCTTCAGGTCTTCGACGACTTTCTCCACCGCAGCGTCTATGCCGCGCTTGAGGTCCATCGGGTTCATGCCCGCGGCTACCGCCTTGATGCCTTCTACGGCTATGGCGCGCGCCAGAACCGTCGCGGTGGTGGTGCCGTCGCCGGCCCTATCCACCGTCTTGCTGGCCACTTCGCGCACCATTTGCGCTCCCATATTTTCGAAATTGTCGGGCAGTTCAATTTCCTTTGCTACCGTAACCCCGTCTTTGGTAACGCGGGGGGCGCCGAAGCTTTTCTGCATAACCACGTTCCGCCCTTTGGGGCCCAGTGTGACCGACACGGCATCGGCCAAAAGGTTGACGCCGCGCAACAGGCAGTCACGGGCTTCAACACCGAAGCGAATCATCTTTGCAGCCATTGTTCAGTTCCTTTCTTTCAAACAATAATTCCGTGTTTCCGTTTGGTTTCAGGATTCCCGGCCGGCAAGAGGCCGGAGAGGACGACCTGCATTGCTTATTTCTTTTTTCCTGCGTCCTCTATGACTCCCATGATGTCCGACTCTTTCATTATGAGAAGCTCTTTGCCGTCGATTTTAACTTCCGTGCCGGACCATTTGCCGAACAAAACCCGGTCTCCTTTTTTCACGTCCAGGGGCACTATTTTTCCGGTTTCATCGCGGGCGCCAGGACCGACGGCTATAACTTCTCCCTCTTGAGGTTTTTCCTTGGCGGTGTCAGGAATAATTATGCCGCCGGCGGTGCGTTCTTCGCTCTCAAGGCGGCGCACGACCACGCGGTCGTGAAGCGGACGGAATTTCATGGACTTAAACTCCTCAAAAGTTGTTAGTGGAACTTAGTCTCGAAAAGTTGACGAAATCATTGGTTAAAGCTTCATTCCGGAAGCGGACCAATTTTTCGTCCCTTGGAGCCGGGCATTAGCACTCCCGGCCCAAGAGTGCTAAACAAATAGGATCATTAAGGCAAGATTTCAAGAGGCCGCTAATAAATAGGCTCATTAATTGGAGGGGATATAATGATTGTACTGGAGTTCCGGGTGCATACTTTCTTCGCGTGCATATTACATTGTACGGGCGAAAGAACGTTGTCATGTCACGGAGCAGCTTTCACCTATAATTTGAAAGAAAGAATTGAATTTCTCAACAGCGGCAACGCAGTAATTATGCTTGTCGATCGTTGGGATAGCGTTTGCAGAGAATGTTTGGGTAAAGAAGGTTTATGCAATGAAGCACAAATGCGGAAGCTGGACCTTTTAGCTTTGGATATGGTTAATGAAAAAATAGGTTCAAAAAAAGGCAACAGGTTGAAGATAAATGAAATTTACATCCCTTCCTTCAGGGACATACTCAACTTGAGGCAACAATTCAGGGAAAACGGCCTAAGGGGAATTTGTTCTGACGGCATGCGTAAATGCAAGTATTATAACGGATGTGTGGAAACCGCTGAGAAAAAATACCTGAAGGCTATATTTATGCCCGAAGCTGTACCGGTTTAACCCCAGTATTGCTTTCCTGCCAACGTTAAGTTATTGAACTGGCCAAAACAGCGCGCCGGTGCCTTGGGACATGCCCGGCCGCGGCGGTTCTTTGTGACCGCGCTAACGAACAAAACAGAAGGAAGCGAAAAATGTCTAAACTCAAGACCCACAGCGGGTCGAAAAAGCGTTTTCGCCTTACCGCCAGCGGAAAGGTGAAAGCCGGAGCGGCCGGCAAGCGCCATGGCATGCGCAAACGTCCTCAGGACATGAAAAGGGAAGCCCGGCGGGGGATCATCCTTTTCAAGACCGATGGCGAGACTATCCGCAAGCATTTTCTGCATAGATAGAGGTGCGTCATGGCAAGAGTCAAAAGAGGCACGAAGGTCCGCGCCCGGCACAAGAAAATTATCAAGTTGGCAAAAGGATATCGCGGCCGCGCGAAAAGCTGTTTCCGCGTTGCGATAGGAAAAGTGGAAAAAGGGCTGCGCTACGCATATCGCGATCGCAAAGCGAGAAAGCGTGACATGCGTTCTCTGTGGATAGTTCGCATCAATGCAGGAGCGCGCGAACATGGCCTCACCTACGCCCGATTTATGAACGGGCTCAAGCGCGCGGGCGTGGAGCTGGACCGTAAACAGCTTTCCGACCTGGCGGCAGCTGAGCCCGCCGCATTCAAGGCGCTGGTCGAGCAAGCCAAAGCGGCCTTAGAAAAAGCCGCTTGATCCTTCGGCCGGCGGATCCCCGGTTTGACGGGAGCAACGCCCAAGTAAGGACAAAGCTATGACATCGGAAATAATGGACATTAGGAAAGACCTGCTCGCGGCCATCGCAGCGGCGGCGGACGAGACTGCGCTTGAGGCGGTGCGGGTCAACGCTCTGGGGAAAAGGGGAATAATAACCGAACGTCTTAAACTGCTCTCTGCTTTGCCGCCGGAAGAGCGCAAAAAACACGGCACAACGCTCAATTTACTCAAAGATGAAGTGGCGGAGAACATTTCCATCCGGAAAAAAGAGCTGGCCGGTTTGGCGTTACAGCAAAAACTTGCCGGTGAAAGCGCCGACGTGACATTGCCACCACGCTCCCGGAGCGAGGGAAAGGTTCATCCGGTATCGCAAACTATAGACGAGGTGGTGACTATATTCGCTAGCATGGGGTTCAGCGTAGCTACTGGCCCAGACATCGAGAACGACTGGATGAATTTCACGGCGCTGAACGTGCCCCCGGATCATCCCGCACGCCAGATGCAGGACACCTTTTACCTGCCCTCGCAAGGCGACATGCCCATGGTTTTGCGCACACACACCTCGCCGGTGCAGATACGCGCAATGATGGGGCAAAAACCGCCGATTCGCATAATAGCACCCGGTCGCACCTATCGTCGCGACTACGACATGACCCATACGCCGATGTTTCATCAATTTGAAGGCCTGGTGATAGACAAATCGACGCATATGGGTCACCTAAAGGGGTGCTTGATGGATTTTTTACGCGCCTTCTTCGGCATAGACGATCTACCGGTAAGATTCCGGCCCTCGCACTTCCCTTTCACCGAGCCCAGCGCAGAAGTTGACATAGGTTGTTCGCGCGAAGGCGGAGAATTGAAACTGGGCAACTACGGCGATTGGCTGGAGATAGCTGGATGCGGAATGGTGCACCCGAATGTACTGAGAAACGGCGGCGTGGATCCGGAAAAATTCCAAGGCTTCGCGTTCGGCACAGGAATAGAACGTCTCGCAATGCTTAAATACGGAATTCCCGATTTGCGCACGTTCTTCGAAGCGGATGTGCGTTGGCTTAAACACTATGGCTTCGCGGCGCTTGATATTCCAAACCCCGCTTTCGCAGGAGGCGCGGCATGAAATTCACCCTTTCTTGGCTGAAGGAGCACCTGGACACCAAGATGCCGCTTGAAGCAATATGCTCCAAGCTTACTTCTATAGGCCTTGAGGTGGAAGGCGTGGAAGATCGCTCCACTGCCCTCGCCCCTTTCATTGTTGCGGAGATAGTGACGGCAGATAAACATCCCAACGCCGACAAGCTGAAGCTTTGCATGGTAAATACCGGCAAGGAAAAACTACAGGTTGTTTGCGGAGCGCCGAATGCCCGGGCAGGTATGAAAGGGGTTTTGGCGCGTCCAGGCGACGTTGTCCCGGCAACCGGAGAAAAGCTCAAGCCGAGTAAAATTCGTGGTGTGGAATCGCAAGGCATGATGTGCTCGGCCAAAGAACTTGGCTTGGGAGAAAACGCCGAGGGCATTATAGAACTTCCCGAAGATGCCCCGGTGGGGGAAAAGTACCTTGCCTATGCGGGCCTTGATGATCCCGTGATAGAAATCAACCTTACGCCGAACCGCGCCGATTGCGCGGGCGTACGCGGGGTCGCTCGCGATCTGGCCGCGGCCGGCATAGGCGTTTTGAAACCTCTGGAGATAAAAAAGATAAAAGGAAACAGCCCCTGTCCAATAAAGGTCAAGCTTGAATTCGCTAAAGGACAAGAAAAAGCCTGCCCGCTTTTTGCCGGGCGTTTGATAAGGAATATCGAGAACAGACCAAGCCCCGAGTGGCTGCGACAAAGACTGCGCGCGATCGGCTTGAGGCCGATATCGGCGCTGGTGGACATAACGAACTTCCTGACTTTCGATATAGCCCGGCCTCTGCACGTTTTCGACGCCGGTAAGATAAAAGGCGGCCTTTGGGTTCGTCCCGCCGAAGGCGGGGAAGTTCTCGAGGCGTTGAACGGCAAAACCTATGCTCTCGAGCCCGGAATGACCGTGATCGGCGACGACACCGGTCCCCTAAGTTTGGCTGGCATAGTTGGCGGTGTTTCCACCGGTTGCGGCGAAGACACAACTTCGGTGTTCCTGGAATCAGCTTATTTTGATCCGGTTCGCACAGCCAAAACCGGGCGAGCTTTGCAAATAATTTCCGATGCGCGTTACCGTTTTGAGCGCGGGGTGGATCCAGAGTTTGTCATCCCAGGTGCGGAAATAGCCACTCGCATGATAATAGAATTGTGTGGCACGGCGGATACCGAAGTGAGCGAAATGTTCATTGCCGGCGAGATACCGGATTTCTCGCGCACAATAGAATATGACCCCGATGAATGCTTCCGTATTGCAGGCGTAAAAGTGCCGGAAAGGGAACAAAAGGAAATACTTTCGGCTCTCGGGTTCGCAATTAACGACGGAAAGGAAAGAAAATTTTCGGTCAAGGTTCCATCTTGGCGCGGCGACGTGCACGGAAAGGAAGACCTGGTCGAAGAAATCACGCGCATAAAGGGATTCGAAAACATCCCTTCGGTTTCCTTACCACACGCGCACGCCGTCACCAAACCCGCTCTGGGAAGGCCGGAACTGCTCACACACAAGGCGCGGCGGGCATTGGCGGCCGAGGGGCTTCTGGAAGCAGTAACCTGGTCGTTCATGCCGGACAGGATAGCGTTCGCTTTCGGCCGAACAAATCCTGCCTTGCGGCTCAGCAACCCCATAAGCGCGGATCTTGACGTGATGCGCCCGTCCATTATCGGCAATCTGGTTTTAGCGGCCAAGCGCAATGCCGATCGCGGTTTTCCAGACGTGGGTCTTTTCGAAGTTGGCCCGGCGTGGCGCGATGCTTCCCCGGAAGGCCAAGATTCGATAGCGGCCGCTTTGCGCGCCGGAGCGACACCACGGCACTGGGCGTCGCCTTCGCGCGCGGTAGACGTTTTCGATGCCAAGTCCGACGCCATATCCGTGCTTACAGCTTGTAATGCACCTGTCTCATCATTGCAGATCAAGACAGGCGCGGCGCCATGGTATCATCCCGGACGTTCCGGTAGCTTGATGCTTGGCTCTAAACTTTTGGGATATTTCGGTGAATTGCATCCTGAGCTTTTGGCTTTGTGCGAAGCTGAGGGTCCTATGACAGGATGCGAGGTTTTTCTTGACCGCATTCCTTTCCAACGCGCCGCTGATTCAGCGAGGCCCTTGCTAAAGCTCGAAACTCTCCAGCCGGTAAGGCGCGATTTTGCGTTTCTTGTTGACAACAATATTTCTGCAGCCGAACTGATAAAGGCGGCGAAAGGAGCGGATAAAAGTCTGATACGCGAAATTTCGGTTTTCGACGTTTACGAGGGAAAAGGCATAACTACCGGCAAAAAATCCGTGGCGCTTAACGTCACTCTGCAACCAGTTGAACGCCCGTTGACCGATGCCGAAATAGAGACGATTTCCGGCCGTCTAACAGAAGCCGTAGCTAAAGCTACGGGGGCTGTTTTGCGCAGGTGAAGCCGAGGGAATTCAAAAATCTTCTTTGTTGTCATCAACAACAGCATAACGCACGGCATCGGACCAGCAACGTTCCAGCTTGCGCAGGATTTTGAAAGTGGAATCTATGGCGGATTCTTCCCCGGCCCTTATAAGAGGCTCGGCCCACTGAACTTCGAGCGCGTTGAGTTTGGCGAGAACGCCTTTTCCCTTGTTGGTAATCTTGAGCCGCGCGGAGCGCCGGTCATGCGCTGCAGCTTGCCTTTCCACATATCCTCCCTCCACGAGCTGTTTGAGGTTATAGGAAGCGTTTGATCCAAGGTAATATCCGCGTTCTATCAAATCGCGCACGGATATTTCCTCGTCACCTATGTTGCCCAGCATCATTACCTGCACAGGGCTCAGGTCTTTCACGCCGGCCTTGCCTAGCTCGAGCCGGACTACGTCCAGAAACCTTCTGTGCATGCGCTCTATCTGGCGCGGAAGCTCTTGCAAGGTGCGCAGAGCGGCACTTTTTTTATCGGTATTGGAAGGAGATTCCGGCATGGAGAAAAGACCTCGAGACTAGACATTTTCAGGTTGCGCCCCCCGGCGCTGATGGCAATATAAGCCTTCCCCCCCGGTTAATAAACCCCAGGAATACATCATGACCTACCTCCTCTTTTGCGGACGAAAAAACGCTTTTTCTTCGTCCTTTTTGGCTTTTTTCAGTTGTGGAAGGCGTTTTTTGGTTATGGCCATGACACTTTCTTTTCTTTTGGGCTGCGCCGTTCCGGCGGAGAATACAGCGGACGCCGGTTCTCCCGCCGCAGGCATGACTCGCATAGCCGGGCAGCTTCTAGCCAGAGGCGATCTTGCGGGCGCTGCGGATTTTTACCAGCGCGCGCTTCAGCACGACCCGGATAATATTGCGGCGCGGAAGGGAATGGCTGAAATATTCGAGAAAACGGATAATTATGAGAAAGCGGCCGACGAGTACCGTCATCTGGCCAAATTAAAGCCCGGCGATATCGAGATAAGGAAAAATCTCGGGCGCGTTACGTTGTCTTTAGATCGTCCAATAGAAGCGCGTGAGGCATACAAGGCGGCGCTAGATCTGGACGGCAGCGATGTGAAAGCCATGAATGGCATGGCCATAGCGCTGGATAACCTGGGCGAACACGAGAAGGCGCAAAAGTACTATGAATCAGCTCTGGAAAAAGAACCGGGAAATCTGAATATCTTGAACAATCTGGCCTACTCGAAAATACTGACCGGCAATTATAGCGAAGCCATAGAGTTATTGGAGCCTCATATAAAGCATCCGAAAGCCACAGTGGCTTTGCGTCAAAATTTGGCCCTGGCTTATGGCCTTTCCGGAATGATGCTTGACGCCGAACGTGTGGCGAAAATGGACTTACCGCCCCATAAAGTAAAAGAAAGTCTGGAGTATTATAAGCTCAAGCGTGCCGAAACTGAGGTGGAAACCGCGCCGTACGCTGAGCTGGGAACCTATGCCACTGAAGCCATGGCGGAAGCTGAAATTCATAAAATACAGTCGCATATGGACGAGCTGGGAGTAGATCTATCGCCCGTAATAATGCCTAAAGTATCAGCGCCCGGCGGAACCCCACGTTTTGCAGTGCGTCTCATGGGCTGCACAAGGCCCGATGATGTGAAGGCTTTCTGCGATATGATGAAGAAACGCGGGCTTCCTTGTGTTCCGCGCAAAACTGAATAGTTTTCAACTTTCTTTGCCAATCGGCGCAAAATGACGTAAAAACCCCGCCAATCATAACTTTTTGCGCAAAAGAGGTAGATATGAAAATACGCGTGGCGATAAACGGGTTCGGCCGCATCGGGCGGCTTGTTCTGCGCGCTCTACTCGAATCGGGCCGCGAGGATATAGAAATTGTGGCCATCAACGATTTGGCGGACGCGGCAACAAACGCCCATTTGCTCAAATATGACTCCGTGCACGGACGCTTTGACGGAACGGTTGAAGTCGATGAAAACGATATAGTTATAAACGGTAAAAGGATTAAAGGATTTCAAAATCCAGACCCTTCCATGCTTGGATGGAAAGAACTTGAAATAGACGTGGCGATGGAATGTTCCGGACGCTTCACGAAACGCGCTGATGCCGCCAAACATCTCGATGCCGGAGCCAAGAAAGTTCTTATCTCGGCGCCGTCAACCGACGAAGACATAATGGTTGTTTATGGTGTCAACCATAACGAGCTGAAAGCTTCCCACAACATAGTGTCCAACGCTTCCTGTACCACCAACTGCCTGGCACCGATGGCTTTCGTGCTAAACAACGCTGTAGGCATAGAGCGCGGGTTTATGACGACCATTCACGCTTATACAGGGGACCAGAGAGTTGTGGACACGGCGCACAAGGATCTGCACCGCGCCCGCGCGGCGGCGGCAAATATGATTCCCACGTCTACCGGCGCAGCCCGTGCGGTAGGCAAGGTTTTGCCCTCGCTCAGGGGAAAGCTGGACGGCACCGCTATACGCGTGCCTATGCCGAATGTGTCGGTGGTGGACTTTAAATTCGTCGCAAAGCGCCCGACATCCATGGACGAAATAAACAGGGCGGTCAGCGATGCCGCCAACGGCTCCATGAAGGGAATTCTCGGCGTTTACGACGATCCCTTGGTTTCAACAGATTTCAACCACGATTCTCGTTCGTCCATATTCGCTCTTAACGAAACCAAGGTGATCGACGGCACTTTTGTGCGCGTGATGGCATGGTATGACAACGAGTGGGGTTTTTCCAACCGTATGCTGGACACAGCCGCAGCCATGATGTCGGCGAAATAGGGTTGTTCATAAAAACCCGCCATTTTCGCTATGGCTAAGCGACGAAAGGGGGCTTGGCAGTGAAAGCGGCTGACTTTTCGAGCGCCGAAGCCGTTTTGAACAAGGACATTTCGTCGAAAGAGCGGCCTATAAGTTGAAGCCCTACCGGCAAACCGTTAGACGCCAAACCAACCGGCACGGCAATGCCCGGCAAGCCGACCAGGTTCAGCGTCACGGTGAATACGTCTTCAAGATACATTTGAATAGGGTCGTTCTGTTTTTCGCCGAAACCGAAAGCCGTTCCAGGCGCAACCGGGGTCAAAATGACATCGCATTTTTTGAAAGCGGCCTCGAAATCTTCACGCAGCCGCCTGCGTACTTTTTGAGCGCGCAGATAATATGCGTCATAATATCCGGCCGAAAGCACATAGGTGCCTATCAATATTCGTCTGCACACCTCTTTGCCGAACCCGGCCCCGCGGGTGTTTTCATACATCTCTGTAAGGGAGTTGCCGTGTTCCCTGAGGCCGAAACGCACGCCGTCATAACGCGCAAGGTTGGATGAAGCTTCTGCGGGAGCTATTATATAGTAAACCGGCAGGGCGTATTTTGTATGGGGCAGGCTTATTTCCACCAACTCTGCCCCCGCTTCTTTAAGCATGTCCGCGCCCTTTTCCCATAATGCTTCCACGTCGCCGTTCATTCCTTCCATGCGGTATTCGCGCGGCACGCCTATTTTCATTCCTTTTACGGATTGCCCGATGGCTGTCGTGAAATCAGGGACCGGCGCGTCGACAGAGGTGGAATCCTTCGGATCGAAGCCGGACATTGTCCGCAACATAAGGGCAGCGTCCGCCACCGAGCGGGCTATGGGCCCCGCCTGGTCGAGCGAAGACGCAAAAGCTATTATGCCCCAGCGCGAACAACGGCCGTAGGTTGGCTTTATACCGACAATGCCGCACAGGGAAGCGGGTTGACGAATCGAACCGCCTGTATCCGTTCCCGTGGCCGCCATGGCGAATCGTCCCGCCACCGCCGCCGCGGACCCCCCCGAAGACCCCCCTGGTACGAGTTTGCGCTCAGCGTTCGCCGGGTCTGGACCGGACCATGGATTTATTACATTGCCGAAAGCGCTGGTGGTATTCGACGACCCCATCGCGAATTCGTCCAGCGACACTTTTCCCAGCATCACGGCGCCGGCGTCGAAAAGCTTTTGTGTTACCGTGGATTCATAGGTGGGCACAAAATTTTCCAGAATTCTGCTCGCCGCCGTGGTGCGTACGCCTTTCGTGCAGTATAGATCCTTTATAGCTATCGGTATCCCGTCCATCGCTCCCGCTTCCCCCTTGGCGCGGCGGGAGTCGGACGCCTTGGCCTGTTCTATAGCAAGATCAAAAGTCTCGGTTATGAACGCGTTGAGCGGACGGGCTCTTTCCGCCGCCTCTACATGCTGCCGGGTCAGCTCGAGCGCGGAGAAATCCTTTTTCGCCAAACCGGTCAGGGCTTCGGTTACTGAGAGATCGGTGAGTTTGCTCATTCGACTACCTTCGGTACCACGAAAAAGTCGGCGGTCTTGGCGGGAGCGTTGGAGAGAATATCCTCAACCCTTCCCCCATCGTTTACTATATCTTCTCGCCAGCGCAGGGGCAGATCGTTGACGTTGGCGAGGGGCTCCACGCCGTCCACGTCAACCTCGTTTAACTGTTCAACCCATTGTAAAATACTGGATAATTCCCCAGCTACCAGTTGCAGCTGCTCTTCGGAAACCTTAAGCCGCGCGAGAGAGGCTATTTTGGCTACGGTGGATATATCCAATGTCATGGCTCAACTTCGTTTTTTGGTTTTTGATAAACCCCGGCGGCGAAGCTATCATTCGCCATGCCTGTCTGCAACCTTTCCGACCTTGCCCGACTATGCCCGAAAGGAAAATGTTTGCTTGGAATAGATCCAGGCAGAAAGTTCATCGGCATAGCCATTTCCGATCCGGACTGGCGAGTGGCGTCCCCATTAACCGTAATCGCGAGAGATAAATTCGCCGCCGTTGCGGAAAACATAGGCAAAATAATACGCGAACGTAACATAGGTGCTATCATAACCGGCTTGCCGAAAAATCTGGACGGCACGGAGGGACCTGCGGCGCAGTCGGCACGAAGCTTCATAGCGAACCTTTTGCGCCAGGGGCGTTTGCCGGACCCGGATATTCCGGTTGTATTCTGGGATGAAAGAATGTCGACCGCCGCAGTCACCAGATTCATGTTGGAAGACGACATGAGCCGACACCGCCGCGCCAGAGTGGTGGACAAAGCCGCCGCTGCGTACATTCTTCAGGGGGCGCTGGACGCTTTTTTCGTATCGGCCGGACCGGGGTGATAATTTATGGGCAGGGTTTCTGGCAAGATAATAGGTGCCGTTTTGGGGCTGGTTTTCGGCGGACCAATGGGAGGAGTCGTGGGGCTGATAATGGGACATATCCACGATTCAAAACCGCCAGCGAATTTTAGGAATTATAACCGCGGGAAAAACAGCCAGGGGGTATTCACAAACAGCATCGAACAATCGGTGTTCATGACCGGAATCATTGTCCTCGGAGCTAAAATGGCCAAGGCAGACGGCAGGGTTTCGCGTGAAGAGATAGCCACGTTCCGTAGGGTGTTCCATATATCAGATTCCGACGCCGTGGAAGTGGGAAGGATATTCGATCAAGCCAGGCAAACTGCGTCAGGATATGAGCCCTATGCTTCACGGCTTGCGCATGTGTTCCGCCGCAATCCGGCGGTTCTCGAGGAAATTCTCACCGGCCTGTTTCTGGTAGCGATCGCTGACGGGAGCGGTCTTTCTCTGCCGAAGACACTTTTCCTTCGTCGCGTGTCGTCGCTGTTCGGTTTTACGGAAGACGATTTTGCCCGTATCGCCGCGCGCTCCGGGGTTCGCCTTCCCGGACAAGCGGGGAGTGCCGCGAAGGACGATCCATTCGTCATTCTTGGTTTGCCGGAAACAGCATCCATTTCCGATATAAAAAAGACTTACAGGGCGCTTATACGTAAACATCATCCCGACAAACTGGTGTCCCAGGGGCTGCCAGCCGAGCTGATTGCACAGGCCACGGAAAAAATGAAACGCATAAACGCCGCCTATTCTGCAGCATGCAAACGAAAGGGCGCAAAGTGACTTTGAAAATCCGGCTTGTTCCGTCTCCAAATCATGATGACAGAAAGCAGGATGCGCCGTTGCGTTATGTGGTTCTGCATTATACCGGCATGCCCGCCGGGGCATGGCTGAAAGCCGCGCTTGATCCCACGGTGAAGCTTAGCGCCCATTATATGATTGATGAGGATGGCGGAACGGTACGTCTTGTAGACGAATCAAGGCGCGCATGGCATGCGGGCGCAAGTTTTTGGCGTGGGATCACGGACATGAACAGCGCCTCGATCGGCATAGAGCTCGTAAATCCCGGACACGAAAATGGTTACCGGCCTTTTCCCGACAAGCAAATCGCCGCCCTGACGAAACTTTTGCAAGATATAACAAGCAGACTGAACATAGACCCGCGCTTCGGCATTTTGGGTCATTCCGATATAGCTCCGGGCCGCAAAAAAGACCCAGGAGAATTGTTCCCATGGCGAACGCTGGCGCGCAACGGATTCGGTTTGTGGCCTGATGTTCAAGACGAAACCTCAGGTTCTGAAGCCTCCGAATTCTGTGAAGAAGAAGAGGTTGCGGAAATACTGGAATCGATAGGATACTTTTATCCGCGTGTGGAAACATTGGTAACTACAGCGAAGGATGTTCTGTTGGCTTTTCAGCGCAGGTATTTTCCGGAAAACCTGAACGGCCTGCCCGATGCGGGGACTATCGCGCGGCTGAAGGCTCTTTCGTCCCTTCAGAGCAAATGAGGGAATCACCTCTTCTTATGGCCTCGGCGATGGGCGAAAAAGCCCTCACGACCCGTTCGTAAACCGGGCGCTTGAAATCAACTATCATGTCCGGGGTTGTTTCCAGAGGAGCCCATTTCCACGCGATAAATTCGGGCCTCTCCGGTTCGAATTCACCAGCGAGATTTATTTCGCTGTCTTTACCGCGGAAAAGCAAGGCAATCCAGGTTTGTTCCTGTCCGCGATATTTTCCGCGAAAAATTCCATGCCTGTATTGCAGATAATCGGGAAATTCGTAACGCAGTTTTTCTTCGAGAACGCGTATGATAACAGCATTGTCGGTTCCGATTTCTTCCTTGAGCTCGCGTAAAGCCGCCATGCGCAGGTCTTCACCTTTGTTTATGCCCCCTTGCGGCATTTGCCATGCTCCTGGGTAGTCGCGCCGCTCGGCGCAAAAGACCAGGCCTTCGCGATTGAAAACGCACAAACCTACGCCGCTCCGATAAGGAAGATCATTGTATTCCTTTTTCATTCCACCACCGCTGAAACAGGGGCCAAAACCAAGTCTTTCTCGGGCATCTTTTTTATCCACCGTTCCAGCCGGTCTATGGTTACCGGCAAAGGATACGCCACACCCACAGCTCGCCCGGAAATACGGGCGGACCGTTCAAGCTGCGCCAGAGCAGAATCTATGGCTTTTGGAGACAGGTCCCGGTCTATTTGCAGCGTTGCCGAGCTTGCAGGCACAGAAAAATTTTTTGCCAGATCCTTTGCCACGCTATGCGGCGCGACGCGGGAGTCGAACAGCAAAAGACCCCTGCGTCCGATTTCCTCAAGAACGGGCGTCATCTTGACTGGATCCGAAGTGAAGCGCGATCCGCTTGAGGTTGTGATCCCCACGTATCCTGTTCCCACCCGCAAGAAAGAACGCAGTCTTTTTATGTTATCGCTGTTTGGTAAATTGGTAAGCAACGAGCCCGGCCCTGGATCGCTGTTGGGAAAGTCGAACGGCTCCATCGGTAAGGACAAAAGAGTCTCGTGTCCATCCTGGCGCGCCCGCGCCAGCCAAGCTCCGGCAGCCAGGCTTTGTCCATCGAAGGCAAGGGTTACCCCTGCCGGCAGTTTGATTATTGCTTCGTCTGTTGCGGTCCGCGACAAACCGAGGTCTAAAATCACTACGGCGATGCGCGGCCTGTTGTCTCTAGAGTCAAACGGCCTGGCATAAACCTGCCATGGTTTGCGCCCGTCGTCGCCTATGCGCGGCAATTCCCCGACGGAAGTTATTTCCGTCAAGTTTTTCTCCGGCGCCGGAACCATGCGCTCGTTGCGATCTTCGGCATCATTGATTCTGGCGGCCTCCAGGGCTTGTTGTGTTTTCTCTATTTGTGGTTTGGGGGCGGATCGTTCCTCATAGTCTGCACGTTTCACAGACGAATCGTGAGAGGACACACCTTGAATTGCCGGCGTACTTACGGATTGGCCAGCTCTATAGTGATCAACAAGAACATAAAACACCAAAGGCAGACACAGAACACCACCCGCAACCACCAGCTTGAGTTTGCGCGGATAACGCGCGAGAAAAGTTTCTTTCCGCACATAATCCCGCGGCCCGGACGCCGGAGAAGCACTTTCCCCGCTCACTTGCCCTTGCCCTCCGGCTTCGATGTTCTCGATTCGAAAAGATGCACGCCGCGTATAAGATCAAGCGCGCGGGCAAGTTGGTAGTCAAACGGCTCTTTTTTCTTTCCGGTTTTGCCGGAATCCTTGCCGTCGGAAGAGGATTGCGTTCCGTCTTCCGCATCCGATCTGTCTTTGCTGTCACCGTCTTCCTTTTTGGCTCTCTCTTCCTTCTCTCCGCCCTTTCCGGGACTGGTGTCGTTGGGAAGAGCTCCGCGCAGGTCGGCTTCGCGGATTCCATAACCCTGCGCCACCTCTTCAAGTTTGGCAGGCTGCACCACTATGTCCGGCTCTATGCCGAGCTGTTGTATGGACCTGCCTGCGGGAGTGTAATACCTGGCGGTAGTAAGCCGCATCGCCCCGCCGCCGGCTATAGGTATTATGGTCTGCACCGATCCCTTGCCGAAACTTTTGGTTCCCACGACTATGGCGCGTCTGTGATCCTGAAGGGCTCCGGCGACGATTTCGGAGGCGGAAGCGGATCCGCCGTTTATCAACACTACTATCGGCTTTCCTCCGGTTTTGTCGCCCCCCTTGGCAACGTATGTTTGACTGTCCTCCTTGTGCCTTCCCCTGGTTGACACGATTTCCTTGCCTTCTTCTAGAAACAAGCCGGCCACAGAGACCGCTTGATCCAAAAGACCTCCCGGATCGTTGCGCAGGTCAAGAACGTATCCCACCAGCTTTCCACCCATCTTTTTGTTTATTTCGCCTAAGGCCTTGTCCAGCTCGGATTGAGTGAGTTCATTGAAGGTGGTTATACGAACATAAGCTACATCGTTTTTGGGTTCCCAGCGGACCGGCACTATACGAATAACGGCGCGAGTTATGGTCACGTCGAAAGGTTTCCCGCTGATACCGCCGCGCCGGACGGTGAGGGTTATTTTGGTCCCCGGGGTGCCGCGCATTTTGTCCACGGCTTCGCTGAGTGTCATTTCCGTCACCGGCTTCGTGTCGAGATGCGTTATGAGATCCCCCGGTTGCAACCCGGCCTTGTACGCCGGTGTGTCGTCAATGGGAGATATGACCTTGACCAGGTTGTTCTCCATCGTGACTTCTATGCCAAGCCCGCCGAATTCGCCTCGTGTCTGTGTTTGCATATCCTCGAAATTCTTTTTGTTAAGATAACCGGAGTGAGGATCCAGCGAGCTCAACATGCCGTTGATGGCGTACTCCACCAGCTTTTCATCGGACACCGGATCCACATAATCGGCGCGCGTGCGCTCAAGAACGTCGGAGAAAAGGGTAAGCTGTTTGAAGGTGTCGTTTATATTCTGGCTTTCAGTGCTTTCCGGCGAATCCCCTTTACCGGCACGTGCCAATAGAGGCTGATAGGAAGAGCAGGCGAACGCCAGCAGACAAACGAAAAAAAGAAACGCAGGCTTTCTGAACATAGGGCGTCTCTGGATGGTATTTGTTTAACAATGCGACAGATCGCCGCAGTCTAATGTGCCGGACCGTCACAAGTAAAGAGCAGCGTTGTTTCCCGATTTTTTGAACTGCCCAAACCTTGCGGCAAATTCGGTGCTGATAAGGCCGGTTTTATTTTGTGATAAGGCTTTTTCCGTCCATTTCAACCGGCTGGGGCAAACCCATAAGATCGAGAACGGTAGGAGCCACGTCGGCCAGTTTGCCCGGACGCATTTTCATCACCGGAACCGGACTGTTTACGATCATGGCGGGGACCGGTGATATGGTATGCGATGTGTGCGGCCCGTTTGTTGAATAATCTTGCATGGATTCACAGTTGCCATGGTCGGAGGTAAGAAAAACGAACCCTCCGGCAACTTTAACCGCCGAAAACAGACGGTCCAGACATTCGTCCACGATCCTCACCGCCCGGACAGCGGCAGGCATTATGCCAGTGTGTCCCACCATATCGGGATTGGCGTAATTTATAACTATAAAATCAAAGGCTTCGCTGGCTATGGCTTCCACAACCTTATCGGTCACTTCCCGGGCCGACATTTCCGGTTTGAGGTCATAAGTGGCCACCTTGGGAGAAGGAATCATTATGCGGCTTTCATTTTCATAAGGCTCTTCTCTTCCTCCGTTGAAGAAGAAGGTTACATGAGGATATTTTTCCGTTTCGGCTATGCGTAATTGGCGAAGACCGGCTTGCGCTATGATCTCGCCCAGGCCGTTTTTTATTTGCTGCGGCGGAAACAGGGTTGTCATGAAAAGATCGAGCCGTTCCGAATATTCGACCATTCCTGCCGCTGCGGCGAAAGATACCGTTTTTTTACGGGGAAAAGCAGCAAAAGCCGGGTCAAGCAAGGCAAACAATATTTCCCGCGCCCGGTCAGCGCGGAAATTGGCGAACAAAATTCCGTCGCCGCCGTTCATTCCGCGATAGTCTTTCAACACAATCGGCGGCACGAATTCATCGGTTACGCCCGATTTATAGCAATCCTCCACCGCCTCCACAGGATCTGCAGCGCATACGCCTTTCCCCATGGTCAAGAGATCGTAGGCTTTTTCAATCCGTTCCCAGCGGTTGTCGCGGTCCATGGCATAATAGCGTCCGCAAAGACTGGCCAACATAACGCCGCCGATTTTCGATAGAGTTTCCGCGATACCGTTTATTTGCTCCGCCGCGCTTTGCGGCGGAACGTCCCGCCCGTCGAGGAAAGCGTGAACTGCGACCGGAACGCCTTTCGCGGCGACTTTTTCTGCAAGGGCTATTATATGTCTTTGATGCGAATGCACACCTCCGGGCGAGGCAAGTCCCATTAAGTGACAAACACCGCCGCCTTTTTTCAGCTTGTCGATGAGGTCATTCAGGGCTGGATTGTTCTCCAGTTCTTTCTTTTCTATGGCCCTGTCGATTCGCGGCAAATCCTGAAGAACAACCCTGCCGGCGCCAAGATTCATATGCCCCACTTCGGAATTTCCCATCTGTCCCGCTGGAAGGCCCACGGCTTCGCCGGAGGCGTCGAGCAAGGCGTGGGGGCAGGAATCCCAGTATTTCCAGAAAACCGGGGCATTAGCGCGCACCGTAGCATTACCATCGGCATTTTCGCTGTATCCCCAGCCGTCGAGCACGCATAAAACGGCTGGGCGAAGAAAGGACGGGCGTTTGTTCATTTTTCACTTCCGATGATAGGGATGTCCGCTGTTGATTTGTTGCGCCCTGTAAAGTTGTTCCAAAAGCATAATGCGGGCGAGATGATGCGGCCAGGTTTTACGGCCGAGACCGAGCAGAAAATCTGCCCTGTTTTTCACATCTTCAGATAAACCATCGGCTCCGCCTATGATAAAAACAAGAGCTTTTGCCCTGCTTTCTTGCCATGTTTGCAATTTAACCGCCAACTCATGGCTAGATAGGTCTACACCTTTTTCGTCAAGAGCCACCACGAACGCATCTTTGGGAACCGCCCCGAGCATCTCTTTGCCCTCTTCTTTGACCGAAGCGGATGGAATTTCGTCTATAGTAACGCGGCAGGTCATGCGCTTGATGTATTCCGAGCACATATCGGCATAAGCTCCGCGCAAACGGCCTGCGGCTATGATTCTCAGATTCATTTTAGCCCGTCTTTTTGCGGCGGAGCAGAAGATTGTTCCGGAGACATGTCCGGGTTGGCCGGTTTCCCGCTTTTCTCCGGCTTTTCCGGCATGGATGCTTTGTCTTCTTTGATTGCAGGAGCCAGTTTTTGTTTTTTCATTGCCAGGGGATCGATCGCGTCGAGAATCTCCTCTATAGCCGGTTTTTCTCCTGGCTGCGTTACAACTGTGACGTCGGCGCGGGCTGTGGCGGTCGCTGAGGCAAAAGCGGTTTCCCCGGCGGCCTTGGCGGCTGCTGCCGCTCCGCTTAAGGCTCCCCCGATTTTCGTTTCTTTTGATATGGCTGTATCTTTGCCGGTAATGGAAACCGGTTCCCCGGCAGGTTCTTTGTATGTCGGGATAAGGGCTTCTCTCAATCCACGAGGACTACGCGCCGCCGGTGAGGGTGTTGAGCCCATTGTTTCCGCAGCTGAGCCGTATTCCATGCCGCTTCTTGACGCCGCTGTCCGCGATTCGACGAAATTCATTTCGGCAGGTCCGGCGCTCATGCTTACGATTTGAGCCGTTCCCTGAATAGGATCCTGTTGCGCCTGTAGATCAAGGGAGCCGATACTTTTCAGCCAGTCAAGAATTCTTTCAGGAAGAAAATTTATGCTTTTGAACGCGGCATTAGTTACAGCCACGGCCAAAACAGCATAGACAATCGCCAAACCAGCCCAGACCGGAACCAAAGCTTCGCCTGGGGCAACAGTCATGGGATTTAATATCGGCCCGAACAGCGCATTCAAAAGCACAAGGGACAAAGCCAGCAAGGCAAGACCGGCTATGAACCCCAAAAGAGTCAGAGAAGGACGCATGAATACGCTGAGCCAAAGCCAATATGAACGCCGGGCCAATGGACCGCTGAGCCCTTCGCCAACGGGCGTTAAGTGGGCTATTGCTACAAGAGGCAGCGCTGCGACGGCCTCGAACACCGCGAGAAACCAGGCTATGATCGCCAAAATAAAACGCAACAGCGGCAGAAAAGGTAAAAGGAACAGCATAGCCGTTCCCGCAACAATGAACGCAAGCCCCAGCAAAACGAAACTTACGGCGTTTCCAAGTGTGGTTGATGCGGAAAGGCCTGGCCCGGCCATGGATAACAAATAGCGCCCTAAAGCCGAATATCTCCGCCCAAGCTCAATCATTCCCGCCAACGGATTTTCAGTGAAAGCCCGCGTAAGGGAAAGACCGGTGCCACCATTGATAATGGTAGAACTTTCCCCGTTCCAAACTCCATAAGCGACAGCCGCCGCTTTAAGCAAGCGGGCAGACATGAAAGCGTTCGTGTCCGAGTCATTCGCTCCGGATATAAAATCTACGGCGTCAAGCGAATCGGCCAGCAGATAAGGTGTTTCGGCAAGAATTCCGCCATAGAGCCAGGATCGGCCGCGGCGCATGGCCGCGTTTATTTGATCATAAAAAGAGGCCAGCTTTTCTATTTGCCCCGCAGGAGCCTGCCTGAGAAGAGGATCGGCATCCACGGCGGCGAGCAGATTTCTTCTGTCCATGGCCTTATGCCCGAAAACCGGAGCATGTGCGGAGGGAAGGGATTGCGAAGCCAGGGAACCCAGGATTGATTGACGTTGTGCAATACCAGCGGTGAACAAACCGGCAGAAAACCACCCTGCGGCGGCAGCTTCTTCAATTTTTCTGTTTATTGCGGAAACTTTGGCGGCAGCGATGGTTTGCATCGTGGATTCCAGAATTTTCTTCTGTTCCTGGATTATCCCGGCAAGCGCTCCGCTGATGTCATAGGAAGGGGAAGATAAAGATTGATCGAAAAAAGAAAAAGCTACTTTCTCCGCCAAAGGGCGTGTTTTAAGAGCAAGCCTTTCGGCGTTCGAGCGGGCGAAAGAAGAGAGATCGTCCGAAAGAGAAACAAATGAATCGGAATTTTTTTCACGGTTTGCGAAAGACGATAAAAAACGATATTCGCCGCAAAGCGGAGTTTCGGCATGAAGAGAGTTGGAATAACGCCATGTTTCAGGGGCAAGCCGGCCTGGCGGAATTTTTTTGAGCTCCAGGATGGTGCCGACGCGCGCGAAATATGGATCTCCCTGAAATCTCGAAAACAACTGGCGATAGAGCTCACGGCATAATTCCATTTCGAAAGATATTGCCACAAGGCGCGTAGTGTCCGGTCTGTGAGGAATTGCGGAACCATCAAGGCTCCCTGTTGTTTTTGATGCAATATCCCTCCAGGCGTTGCTTGCCAGCGAAGAACCGGCGGCGGCCAGTTTAATTATAAGATATTGTCCCGAATTCAGACCGCTTCCGACCGGCACCAGCAAACCGATAGCCAAAACCAGCCGTAAAGGCGCCCACAGGCGATTCGCCCGTTTTCCCATGACCACGCCGGTATGAGCAGTTTCCGCAACGATGGAAATCATATGATAAAGCAACAAAAAACCGGCCAACACCAACATGCCCATGCTGTAAACGCCCAAGACCTCGCGCAACGCGGTGGTCAAGGAAGCAAAGCGCTCACCGCCGTAAGCAGAGCCTTGTATTGCTGATCCGCCTTGAAAAACCGCGTTAAGCCAGTTCAAAGCCCAATCGCTATCAGCGGGAACGTCGAAAAGCCCATCCTTTGCCTCTGCAGGAAAGGCAGCGAAAAGAAGCGATGCCCATAAAGCGAATCTTTTTGTGAAGAGCAGCAATCGCGGCACATCAATCTCCAGGGCTGTAGTTCCATATCGTCTCAAGGCTGTAATAACGGCGCACTTCTGGACGGAAAAGGTGCACCAGCACATCGCCAGCGTCCACAATGACCCAATCACCTTGCGGCAGACCTTCTATCCTGACTTTGCTTGCGCCAAGATCGCTCATCTCTCTGTTGAGATAGTCGGCGATAGCGGTAATCTGTTTCGCCGAGCGGCCGGAAGCGATGATGATATAATCCGTTAAAATACTGCGCCCGCGCACATCTATTACTACAATCTGCTCGGCTTTGCGGTCATCGAGAATCTTCAATGCCGCTTTTTTCAGTCTTTCGGGCAAATTTCCGGCGCGGGTTTTTTCTTTTTCCGGCACCCCGGTTTTTTTACGCGCCGGTTTTAGCGGGGCCGGTTTCCGCCGCGGCGTTTTGGCTTTCTTGCGTTCCGAACGCGTTTTTGTTCCGGCCTTTTTTTTCCCACGCTGGGGATCCGCGGTCTTTTTGTTTTTCCGGGAAGTCTGGTTTTTAGAGGGCACGTAGACAAAATCCTTTCTTCAGAGCGTGTTTCAAATTCTTTGCGCCGAATTTCCGTTCCCGACAGGTAGACGAGTCCATTATTCATGACAAGCCAAGCCGGGGTACGCGCCGAAACCAAAGTTCCGGCGACTGCGGTCTTTTTTTTCGCCGCGGCGAAGATGCGCCCGGCCCGGCAAGATGCGGCGTTTAAAGCATAGCCGGGGCGCCGGAAAACGGCAATCGGCACAAGCCGGAACAATCTCTTCCATCGGCGCCATTTATCCAACTGTCCCCAGGCGTCAGCGCCCAACAGAAGCACGAAATGCGCTGTGGGCGCGAGTTTTTTCAGTGCGGAAACCGTATCCACCGTATAACGCAAGCCAAGCCTTTTTTCCAAATCCAGCACCTTTATGCACGGCAAGTTGCTGACTATGGCCTTGGTCCCGGCGAGGCGTTTGCTGTAAGGCGCCATCCCGGTTTTGGGTTTTAACGGATTCTGTGGACTGACCAGCCACCAGACTTCATCGAGCCCAAGATTTTTTATCGCATAAAGACTTATGTACAGATGCCCCTCATGGGCTGGATTGAAAGAGCCGCCCAGAATTCCAATTTTTTTGCCGGAAAAGGCCGGGAGAGAAAGGTGCGTCATTTGAAGGCTTATGCTATATTTTTTTCTATGAAGCGGGAAGCCACGTTTATGACTGGTTCCGGAAATGGAAAAGACGATGACGCCGAGATTATCGGCGCTCTTCCGGCTATGGCCGTCAAAACCAGGCCGAAAACAAAAAAACCTTCGCAATACAAGGTTTACCTGCTTAACGACGATTATACCCCTATGGAATTCGTGGTTCACATACTGGAAAAATATTTCAACAAAAATCACGAAGACGCGGTTCGCATTATGCTGCACGTACACAGGCACGGAGCTGGACTGTGCGGTGTTTACACACGGGAAGTGGCGGAAACCAAGGTTTCTCAGGTGCTTGCCGCGGCAAGGCGGGCGCAGCACCCTCTTCAGTGCACGATGGAGAAGGAATAGATTCCAGATTTCCTCGGCTTGTGATAACCTTGGGTGAGAGCTGGATGTTCGGGGGCTGAATAGGCGAGATCGGTCATAATTTGTCCGTTTTTTCCACATAGAAAAATGGCCGTAATGTATGTCGCCGCCGTCCACTTTCACGGCGGGATTGAATGGGTTGAGGAGGCCTAGCCATGCTTTCACGCCATCTTGAGCGCAGTTTGCACCGGGCCTTGCTGCTGGCGAGCGAGCGCAAGCATGAATTCGCTACGCTTGAACATCTTTTGCTTGCGCTTACCGAGGATCCTGATGCCGTGGCGGTTATGCGCGCCTGCGGAGTCGATATGGACAGGCTCCGCTCCGATCTGTGCGGCTATCTGGACAACGAGATGACCGGTCTCGTGGTTGACTCCGAAGACGCGCCCCAGCCCACCGCCGGATTTCAACGGGCGCTTCAGCGCGCAGTGATACAAGTTCAATCTGCCGGACGGGAGGAAGTAACGGGGGCTAACGTTCTGGTTGCTATTTTTTCCGAGCGTGAAAGCCATGCCGTTTATTTTCTGCAAAACCAGAATATGACGCGTTTTGACGCGGTTAACTACATATCGCACGGCATCACCAAAGCCGGGGGGCCGGGGATCGAAAGCGCGGAAGGCAGCGCTGAAGAAGACGCCGCGGAAGAACGTTCCGCGAAAAAAGGCAAGGCGGCGCTGGACGCCTATTGCGTAAATCTGAACCAAAAGGCGATGGACGGGAAAATAGATCCTCTTATCGGCCGGGCGGCGGAAGTTGAGCGCACAATACAGATTCTTTGCCGTCGCCAGAAGAACAACCCGCTTTATGTGGGAGATCCCGGTGTGGGGAAAACCGCCATAGCGGAGGGATTGGCGCGGCGCATAGTAAGGGGCGAAGTGCCAGAAGCCCTGAAAGGCGCGGTTATCTTTGCTCTGGACATGGGCTCTCTTCTGGCCGGAACCCGTTATCGCGGAGATTTCGAGGAGCGGTTTAAAAATGTCCTCGCGGAACTCAAGGCCGCAAGGGACTCCATCCTTTTCATAGACGAAATCCATTCCGTCATAGGAGCAGGGGCGACATCGGGAGGTTCAATGGACGCGTCGAATCTGCTCAAGCCGGTTCTCGCCGATGGAGGTCTGCGTTGCATCGGTTCGACTACCTACAAGGAATATCGCAATTATTTCGAAAAAGATCGCGCTCTTGCGCGCAGGTTCCAGAAAATAGACGTTCATGAACCGTCGAAAGACGAGACAGTTAAGATTCTGCAGGGATTGAAAGCTTACTATGAAGATCATCACGGGGTACGTTACAGCGCCGAAGCCCTGAGCGCCGCGGTGGAACTTTCCTCCCGCTACATCAACGATCGTAAGCTTCCTGACAAGGCCATAGATGTTATAGATGAGGCGGGGGCGGCGCAGAGGCTTTTGCCGGAAGACCGGCGCAGCGATACGATAGGCGTGGACGAAATAGAAAAGATAATCGCCAAAATGGCGCGCATTCCCGAAAAATCGGTGAGTCATGACGATCGCGTTCTGCTGGGACGTCTTGGCGACGACCTTAAGACAATGGTCTATGGCCAGGATCAGGCCATAGATGCGCTTGTCGCCGCCATCAGACTGGCGCGCGCGGGCTTGCGTGAACCGGATAAACCGATAGGCTCTTACCTGTTTTCCGGCCCCACTGGCGTCGGCAAGACGGAAGTGGCGCGCCAGCTGGCGAGAAGCATGGGCATAGAGCTGAAACGCTTCGACATGTCGGAATACATGGAAAAGCACAGTGTTTCCCGCCTGATAGGCGCACCCCCGGGATACGTCGGCTTCGATCAGGGAGGGCTTTTGACCGACGCGGTGGACCAGACGCCGCATTGTGTTTTGCTGTTGGACGAAATAGAGAAGGCACATCCTGATATTTTCAACATACTTTTGCAGGTTATGGATCACGGCAAATTGACCGACCATAACGGCAAGAGCGTCGATTTCCGCAGCGCCATAATAATCATGACGACCAACGCCGGTGCGGCGGAGATAGCCAAACCAGCTGTAGGCTTCGGGCGCGAAGGCCGCGAAGGGGAAGACATGGAGGAAATCAACCGTCTGTTCAGCCCGGAATTCCGCAACCGGCTTGACGCCATTATAACTTTCAAAGCCTTGTCTCCAGAGATTGTTGGGAAAATAGTCGATAAATTCGTGTTACAGCTGGAAAGCCAACTGGCGGATCGCAACGTCACTATAGAGCTTTCAGAACAAGCCCGCGCTTGGCTGTGCGAAAAAGGCCATGATCCAGTTTACGGCGCGCGACCCCTTGCCCGGGCGATACAGGAACATCTTAAGAAGCCTCTGGCCGAGGAATTACTGTTCGGCAAATTGCGGAACGGTGGCGCGGTTATGGTTGGCCTGGAAAAAAGCGGCGATCGTCTTTCTTTCAGTTATGAGGAAAACGCCGGAGAAACGCCAACCCCGGGAAAAGAGAGAAAAGAAAAAGAGTTAGTAGGCCGGTAAATTTTGGAAAACGCCTTTTGGAAGGCAGGGCGTTAAAATCCCTTTTTGCAAGTAGGCAAAAAGCCGTATTACGAGTTATGATTTTCGTGGTGATTCGCTGTTCTCACAGAATCATTTCCCGGGGAAGTAATGTCTTCTTTGCAGCCTGTCACAGCTAATTTTTCCGGCATGTTAAGCGTCACGGAAGGCGCTGTAGTGATGCACATGCTGGTGGCGCTTTTACTCGGCCTGATATTTGGTTACGAGCGTTTTTATCATGGCCGCGCCGCCGGAATGCGCACATACGGGCTCGTTTGCATGGTTTCTGCTGGACTGGTGGGGATATCATGCGCCCCCGGGCTTTGGTTCGGAGGAGCAGCCGCCGCCCTAGGACCTATCGATCCGACACGCACAGTTCAAGGGATAGTGACTGGAGTCGGTTTTCTGGGCGCGGGAATAATAATGCAGGACGGCCTCAGAATAAGCGGCCTTACCACCGCCGCTTCCGTTTGGGCTGCCGCGGCCATAGGCATTCTGGCCGGGCTTGGCATATATTTTTCGGCCGTTGTCCTGACGGTTCTGTCTATGGGATTTATGATGTGGGGGGCGTGGGCGGCTTCTTTTTTGCCTACGCGGCAGCCGGTTGCCATGACCATCAAATTCAGGAGGGGCTTCTCTCCCAGCCAGGAAACGGTCCGGCAATTTGCCCTTGATCACGGATATGAAATAGCCTCAGGCACCCTTTCCATAAGCCATAACAACGGGCAAGCGGAATGGAATTTCGTCGCCATATCACAGGGAAAGAACAAGGCGGTGCCGCTCGCCGAGCTTGGGCAGAAGCTTCCTTTGCTGCAGGGAATTGAAAGCTTCCATCTTTCACGCGCGCGAAACTAAAAACGATGACTGAGGCTATCGGGCTTTATTCTTATCGCTGGAACAACAACATAAAATCGGCACTTTTACTGACCGCCTTTCCTTTGCTTCTGCTGCTTTTGCTCGGCGGATTTTTCACCATTGCAGGATATATATATGCTCAGCCGGACGGACTTGTTTCCCCTTCCGTCGCCGCAAGACTCGGCCTTGTTCCGCAAGCCATGACCCCGTGGCAGCTGGCGAAGGAAGGGGTAACATTTTACTGGCCAGCGGCTTTCGGCATAGCAGTCGTATGGACGATGGTTGGGTATTTTTTCAACGGAGCGATGATACGCGCCGCTACCGGCGCTAAACCTATCGAACGCCGCGATGCGCCGAAATTGTACAATATGCTTGAAAACCTTTGCATCTCACGCGGGCTTAATATGCCCAGGCTTTACATTATCGACTGCCCCGGGCTTAATGCCTACGCTACAGGTTTGGACAAAAACAGCTTCAGCATAACGGTCACAAGAGGCCTGCTGGAAAAACTGAACGACACCGAATTGGAGGCGGTGCTGGCGCATGAACTGACCCATATCATAAACCGCGATGTTCGTTTGCTGGTGATATCAATAGTATTTACCGGAATGCTTTCATTTTTAGCGCAAATGCTATGGCGCTGGTTGCGGTTTGTTTCATATGGCCACGGCGCAGGACAGCGCCGTGCAAACAGGGGCACCTTTGCTCTGATGCTTTTGGCCTCGATAATGCTGGCTGTGGGCTATGTTTTAGCTCTGGCACTGCGGTTTGCCCTTTCACGCCGCAGGGAATATCTGGCGGACGCCGGAGCGGTCGAGCTTACCAAACAGCCAGAAGCGATGATTTCGGCATTGGAGAAAATCTCTTCAAACCCGGAGATCCCGCACGTTCCTCCGGAGGTGCAGCAAATGTTCATAGAAAACCCGCCGTCAGTTTTCGGATTATTCGACACTCACCCGCCCATACGGGACAGGATACGCGCTCTGCGTACCATCGGCAGACTTCCGCCGCAAGGAGAAAGCATAATTCCGGACACAGAAAGGCGTTAATTCCGGCCTGCTATGAATCCCGGATGCTGCAACTGAGCAGTAATTATACTGAAACGCTTCAAGCCCGGCCGATCTGGCTGGCTATGATTTCCACGCGCTGGCGCAAATGATCGACCGCGGCCACCATTATATCTTCCTCGGCACGAAGGGCGCGTCTGGCAGAACGGCGGCTTTCTATCAATTCATCTGCCAGCAACAGACATGCCAGCATGAACAGGCGGTTTTCGGAGGCGTTAGTAGTTTTTGCGGCTGCTTCGTTTAATGTGTTTTCCACCAATCGCACAATTTCCTGCAATCTCGGTTCTTCGCCTATATCGCAGGAAACAAAGTATTCACGCCCGCGCAAGGTAATGGCGACCTTGGTGGCGGATGGAGAATGGGTCGTTTTCGCCATGGTCAGCCTCCTAGAATGTTTTGCACGCGTTCTATCGTCTGGTCCAGTCTCGCCGCCACTTTCTGTGAAACCGCCATCAGCTGTGCTTCGCGTGCACGGCTCTGTTTCGCCTGTTCGTCCAGCTTTTTTATCAGGTCGCGGTTGGATCTGAAGCTAAGACCGATTCGGTCTTCAAGGGTGGTTATCATTTCGTCCAGTTGTTCAAGGGATGCTTTCAAGCGCTGCATTTACTTTCTCCTGAAGCCGGAACGTTCCCTATAACCCTAGGCACAAAGATAAAGGCCGTCAACAGGATTGCTGTTAGAAATGGTTGTGGAAAACACCGGCTTTAATCATTGCTAAGGGCTGTTCTTTTGGGCAAGGTGCGACAACCCTTGTTCGTTGCAAAGGAGAGATTGTCAAATGCCCCCGTACAATTCCGACATTCTGCATGTGAGTATGGCAAACGCGATACGTTTTCTCGCCATGGACGCAGTGGAAAAAGCCGGGTCGGGACACCCCGGCATGCCGATGGGCATGGCTGACGTTGCTACAGTTCTGTGGGGGAGGTTCTTGCGTTTCGATCCGTCGTGCCCGCACTGGCCCGATCGCGACCGGTTTGTTTTGTCCGCAGGACATGGTTCGATGCTTGTATACGCTCTGGCGTATTTGACCGGCTATCCCGGCATGACAATAGAAGAAATAAAGAATTTCCGGCAGCTCGGCAGCCGGACTCCGGGACACCCTGAACTCGATGTTGAAACGGGAATCGAAACCACCACCGGTCCTTTGGGACAGGGCATAGCCAACAGTGTTGGATTTGCTTTGGCGGAAAGGATCTTGAACGCACGTTTTGGAGATGAGCTTGTAAACCATCGAACTTTCGTCATCGCCTCTGATGGCGATTTGATGGAAGGCATAAGCCACGAAGCCGCCTCGCTTGCCGGACATTTGAAACTGGGCCGTTTGGTGGTTTTCTACGACGACAACAAAATTTCGATAGACGGCCCTACCTCGCTTTCGTTCACGGAAGACGTGCAGGAAAGATTTCGCGCCTACGGATGGCACGTGCAGGAAATAGATGGACATGACCCGTCGGCAATAGCCAAGGCCACCGAGGCCGCACTTGCGGTGACCGGCAAACCGTCGCTTGTAGCCTGTCGCACCGTCATAGGATTCGGAGCTCCCAACAAACAGAATTCTTCCGGCTGCCACGGGTCCCCCCTCGGAGCCGAAGAAATAGCCGCGGCGCGCAGGCAGCTTGATTGGGAACATCCTCCATTCGTGATTCCGGAAAACATTCTCAATGCCTGGCATGAAGCAGGAAAGCGCAATTCAGAGCTTCGCAAAGATTGGGAGAATCGTTTGGCCACTTCGCGCCACAAGAACGAATTTATGCGCGTAATGTCGGGCGCGTTGCCGGAAACCATCGACGAAACCGTGCGCCGCCTGAAAGAAAAAATAGCGGCGGAGAAACCAAAGGCCGCGACGCGCCAATCTTCAGGGACCGTTTTGGAAACAATTTTACCGGCGATGCCGGAATTGATAGGAGGATCGGCCGATCTCACACCATCGAACAATACTCAGGTTAAAGGATTTGGAGCCATAACCGCGCCGGCATATGAAGGCCGTTATATTCATTTCGGCGTACGCGAACATGGCATGGCGGCCGCCATGAACGGTATGGCGCTGCACGGGGGTATAATACCCTATGGTGGCACTTTTTTGCAGTTTTCCGATTACGCGCGGCCGTCTATACGGCTTGCCGCTCTTATGAAACAGCGCGTCATCTTCATCATGACGCACGACAGCATAGGCCTTGGAGAAGACGGGCCTACGCATCAGCCGGTGGAACATCTCGCCGCGCTTCGCGCTATACCCGGTTTGCTGGTTTTCCGGCCTGCCGATGGCGTGGAAACAGCTGAATGCTGGCAGCTTGCCCTGCACAGCAGTAACAGGCCGAGCCTGCTGGCTCTTTCACGGCAAGGCTTGCCAACTGTACGCACGGACGGCTGCGGCAATCTGTCCGCCCGCGGCGCTTATGTCATCGCCGAGGCTGACGGAAAGCGCCAAGTGACCCTTTTGGCGGCAGGGTCGGAGGTTTCCCTTGCGCTTGATGCGCGGGAGCGGTTGAAGGAAAAGGGCGTCTCCGCTGCTGTTGTGTCAATGCCTTGCTGGAGGCTTTTCGATGAACAGGACGAAGCGTACCGGCGCGAAGTTCTGGGTTTTGCGCCGCGCATAGCCATTGAAGCCGGGATTCGCCAGGGATGGGACGGCTATCTGGGCGAAAACGGTGTTTTCATAGGAATGTCCGGGTTCGGCGCTTCCGCTCCGGCAAAGGAGCTTTACAGGCATTTCGGCATCACAGTGGAAACAGTAATTAAAACGGCTGAAGCTGTAATAGCCGGGTCACTTAAAAACTGAACCTCTGGCCGAAAAAAACACAGCTTTTTACCGGCTTTTTCCGTTCTTGTCGTAAATAGCCTTTAGCAAGGTGTATGCCTGATTGATGGCTTTCAGCTTTTCTTCGGCAGCCGGGCTGCCTCCGTTGGCGTCCGGGTGGTGGCGTTTAACCAGCGTGCGATAACGCGCCTTGATGGCTGCGAATTTGACCGGCGGCACGATGCCGAGAACCGAAAGAGCTTCAATCTCACCCAAAGGATACTGCGGCGGGGTTTCTTCTGTTGAACCGTCCTCTTCCCAGGGGTCATTGAAAAAGGTCCTCGCCACCTTTTCGCGTATATGTTTTTCGTAATTGCGCAAAAGGCCGATAGGCCAACTCGGCCGTTCCCACACAGTATCGTTGCGGATGAGCCGTTCGATTTCCTCCGGCGAGAGCCCAGCGAGATAATCCCATTTTTTGTTGTATTCACGCACATGATCCAGGCAAAACCAATGATATTGGTTCAGCGCTTCCCTGCTCTTGGGCGCCCGGTAGAGACCGGCTTGCCCGCAACCGGGAAAATCGCAGAGCCGTTGTTTTACCGGACGGCTAAGCGTCGCCAGAAAGGGATCGTGATAACGGGAACAGCGCGGTTTCATGATTATGCGCCGGCACATATAGCACTACACGAAACAGTTTCGAGGACCAAATTTTTGAACCGTCAATTAGGCGTTTCTATTTTCAAAGCGCCCATAGGGCGGGCGGTCTCTTTGATTCGGGACTTCACCATAACTTGTTTTGATTTAACATATTGTAATCACACAACAAAAGTAAGGTTAAAGTTTTTTGTTGAAATGCACGCGCATGTATATCATCATTAAACCTATGGTTGTATAAATCTCAACTTATACACGCATAAGGTGTTTTGATGAAAGACCATCATCCAGACCAGGTTATTTCTTCAGCCAACGAAAAATGGGAGAACAAAAGCAAAACATCAGCCCGCGGCGGTTTGATCAGCCGCAACGTAACTGTCAACAACCACAGGACCAGCATAAGACTTGAATCGGAAATGTGGAGCGGTTTTCGCGAAATTTGCCGCCGGGAGCGTGCAAGTATGCACGAGCTTTGTACAATGGTGGCAGAACATAAACCGCCGGGCACATCGCTTACAGCGGCAATAAGGGTTTTCATAATGGCATATTTCCGGGCCGCCTCCACAGAGGACGGGCATATGAAAGCCGGACACGGCCCGGGGGGCTTTTTCATGGCCTCTCAAAAAATCCAGGTTATCCCGGCGAATACTTGTAGAACACTGGGCACAGGCGAAGGAGAAAACATGATTTTTCGATAAAAGCCTGGCTAAGACTTAAACAACCATATGAACGAAAATATTTTAACCAACTTGTGCGCTTTCGTTTATATGTGTTTATGTGTTAATCTAAGCAAGATTTCGGTGGTTTTTTGATATATAAGGCGCTTTGCAATGATTTTTTGTTTTGCAATATCCATTTTGCTCTTTCCCGGCCTTGTTTTTCCGGCGCTTTTTGCTTACGCGGCTGTGCGGGACGGTAGGCCCGCGCCGCGACCGTGTTCTCTCTGAAAACTGAACTTGTCTCTTCCCCGGGCGCAGCGTTTGTGCGCTGTTGCGCGGCGGAAAAAGGAGAATCTCCGGACAAAAGGAACAAAGGACATGGTTTCTCATCAAAAACCGGCTCAAAAGACGGAAACGGTAGTAATAAAAATAGGCACGGCGGCACTTCAAAAACGTGACGGGATTCTGGATGAAGATCTTCTCGGCAATCTAGTGTCCGAAATGTCTGATCTTAAACGCAACGGACATCGCGTGATACTTGTGACATCCGGAGCGATTGGCATGGGAAAAACCGCCGAAATAGACCTCGGCCTGCTTGAAGGAAAAGTCTCTGATCCGGAAACGGTGGGAAAACAGATACAAGCGAGCATAGGACAGCCTTCGCTCATGAACGTATATTCCGGCCTCTTTCTCCGCCACGGCATTTACGCTGCGCAGGTCCTGACAGAAAAAGCCCATTTTACAGACAACGGAAACGGAGGAGAGAATCATGGAACCGGCCCAACAGGCGCCGCTTTGCTGCGCATGGATAAACTGAACCCGAACATAGTCAATTACTTCAAGGGTGTTTTATTGCTGCCGAATGTCGTTCCTATCGTCAATGAAAACGATACTGCCGCCATCGCCGAGCTTGGCCCCATGGACAATGATCAAATTGCGGGATTGGTAGCTGTTATGGTGGAAGCGGACAGATGTATTTTTCTCTCCAGCGGGGCTGGGGTTTGCAGAACAGGGGAAGATTTAAGCGAGAAGCAGGTTATCCGTGTCGTTGATTTTGATGATCCATCAACTCTGCCCGAGAAAACGGACGGACAATCGGCCAGTGGAAGAGGCGGCATGGACAGGAAACTTCAAATAGCTGAGGAGTTGACTAAAACCATAAACGAAATAACCGGCGAACCCATAAAAGTGTACATAGCGCCCTCCAGGGAACCAGGCGTTATCGGTAAGATAATGAGGGGAGAACCTGTGGGAACCGAACTTTTATCGGGCAAAAAAGCCTCAAGACCAACGGAACCGAAGGCTAAAAAGAATTTCCCCGCGCTTGTCGCATAGAATTTGTGCGTTTCAACATTTGCCGGTAGTTTTGCGGTATGCGCGTACTCGGCATAGAAACCAGTTGTGACGAAACCGCGGCGGGAATTGTCGAAGAGAACCCCGATCCCGCAAGGCGAATTCTTGCCCATATAGTGGCATCACAGCTTGCTGAACACAGGCCTTACGGCGGAGTGGTGCCGGAAATAGCTGCACGCGCCCATCTGGACCGGATAGACGACATAATCCGCGAGGCCTTGAAACAAGGCGGTTCTTCGCTGAACGATCTGGATGGTGTAGCGGCCACATGCGGTCCCGGCCTTATAGGAGGCGTGATGGTGGGCGCGATGACCGGAAAAGCAATAGCCGCCGCCAAAAAACTGCCGTTCATAGCGGTAAATCACCTCGAAGCGCACGCTCTTACCGTGCGGCTCACACATAATTTGGAGTTTCCCTATTTGCTCCTTCTTGTGTCCGGTGGACACTGCCAATTACTGCTTGTCAGTGGAGTGGGCGTTTACCGCCGACTCGGCACGACGATAGATGACGCGGCGGGCGAATGTCTTGACAAAAGCGCTAAACTGCTTGGGCTGGGCTACCCCGGCGGTCCGATGATAGAGCTTGCGGCGCGAGAAGGGAACCCCCGTGCTTTCACTCTTCCGCGCCCGATGTTGAATCGTCAGAGCTGCGATTTTTCTTTCGCAGGATTGAAAACGGCAGTGCGAGAGATTGTGCTCAATGAAATCGGAACACACACAAAACATGCATCAGAACCGGAGGAAAGAAGTCTTTCTCCCCCGTTCGTATCTGATATGGCTGCAAGCCTGCAGGCTGCCATTTCCGATGTCATTTCCGATCGAGTGCAGAATGCATTTTCCATTCTGGAAGAAGAAAAGATTTCGATAAATGCTCTTGTCACCGCAGGCGGCGTAGCGGCCAATCAGTTGTTTCGCGAGCGGTTATCCTTGATTGCGGCGGAAAAAGGGTTGACTTTTATAGCTCCGCCGGCGGGTCTTTGTACGGATAACGGAGCCATGGTAGCGTGGGCTGGTATTGAACGCCTCCGCCTCGGCATGACGAACGGTTTAGATTTCGCTGCACGCCCTAGGTGGCCTTTGGAGTCATAATCAGAAAGCAACCGCACGCAGTTTATGCTCTTTCTATTCCCGAATAATGGCGAACACGCCCTGCAAGGTTTATTTTTAGGAAAAATTAAGACAAAACGGCCTAGGATATAACAAAATCCGTCTCTATTATGCGGTTTGTCTCCCTAAGTCCACGGAAGGAGATCGGGGAGTGTTCCGGTTTGCGGTATATGATAAATGACTGACGAAAGCCCTAATTCATCCCGGCCTTCATCTTTGGCCGATATAGTATCGGCATCCGGACATGTGGGCTATTTTTGGGACCTGCTTACAGGAAGGCTGGATTGGTTCGGTCCGTGGCGAATTCTCTTCGGCGATTCCTGCGATAATCCGCCCCAAAGCGTAGAGGAGTTGGCGGCTTTCGTTCTTCCCGACGATCATCATATAATTTTCAGCGATGGAACCAGCGTGTTCGATCGCGAATACCGTTTGCGCCTGCCGGACGGGCGTATAGTTTGGGTGGCGGAGCATGGTACAACCGATCACGAAGACGGCAGGCCGGTGCGGCAACGCGGTTTGTTGCGGGTCATTGACGCCCCTAAACAGCGTTTTTCCATATCTTCGCCCCTTTATCAGGATCGGGATCCCCTTACAGGCAGGCTCAACCGGGCCAGTATGTTGGCGCACATAAGCCGCATCCTTGAAGGACCTCGGGAGACAAGACTGACAAGCTCTTATATCGTGGTCGGCATAGATAACATGTCGTTCGTCAACGAAGCCGTGGGCACAAGAGCCGCCGACGTCATACTCTCCAGCGTGGCCGGCCGCTTGTGCCAGATGAGCCCGATCAAATCCATAATAGGCAGGGTAAGCGGAGACATGTTCGGCATACTCTTGCCGGGGCTGGCTTCTGAAACCAGGGAACTGGCGGAGCGTATACTGCAAAGCTTTCGCGATCGGCCCGTAGTTACAGCAACCGCATCAATCCACATAACGATTTCCATCGGCAGCATCCGTCTTGCCGGGCAGCCCAGAGACGCACACGAAATAATGATACGGGCTGAGCAGGCTCTCAGTGAAGCGCACAAACGCGGGCGCAACCAGCATGTGGAATATCAGGAATCCGCCGCGCGTTCAAAGGAGAGCCGCGCTGTTTTCGAAATCGCCGAGCGCGTGAAAAACGCATTGCGTCATGATAAACTAAAACTGGCCTATCAACCGGTTGTGGAAGCGGAAACAGGACAGGTACTTTTTTATGAGGCTCTGGCGCGTTTGTTCCACGAGGACGGCCGTTTGATGACAGCGGCCGAATTCATGCCGGTAGTAGAACAGCAGGGATTGGCCCTTGATCTCGACCGGCATGTGCTGAATTTAGCCGCACGTGAACTGGAAACGTATAAAGACCTGCGGCTAGCCGTCAACATTTCCGGACTTACGGCGGCTCAGGCTGATTGGCCTGAATATGTGCAAAAATTCATGGCTTCGCGCCCCGGAATAGCTGATCGCCTTATAATAGAGATAACGGAAACAGCAGCTATAATGGACGTCAAGGAAACCCAAAGGCTGGTGCAATCACTGAACAGCTTGGGGACACAGGTGGCGATGGACGATTTCGGCGCCGGAGCCACCTCCATCAGACATTTACGCACGCTTTCGCTTTCCATCATGAAAATAGACCGTGAGCTTCTGTTGAATTTGATAGGCAACAGCGAACAACAGCACCTTGTGCGCATGTTGATTCAATTGGCGCGCGGCTTGGGATTGAAAACCGTGGCCGAAGGCGTGGAGAACGAGGATATGGCGCAATGGCTCAGGCAGGAAAAAATAGATATGATGCAAGGATATTATTTTGGCCGACCGTCACTTGAAAAACCATGGCTTGAAACAGGGGTTCAAGACAGCAGCAGGAAAAAGGCGAAGACATCAACCGGTGCTGCGGAAGAAGAAAATAAACCGGCTCCAACGCAAATACATGTGGCTTCCGTCGTTCCTGTTCGAGCGTAACGTTATTGTTGCAGCGGGCGGTTGGTATAAGACTAAGCTGTTACAGCGAAACAGCAGTTATGCCTTATTCTGAAAAACCGGTTTTATTGGAGAAAAAAGGTGGCGCCGAATTTGACCTGTTTGCCTGAGTGGAGCGCCCTGTTGGCGCATTGCGAAAAGACGCACGGAATTAGCCTCAACGAAATATTCTCCGCCGATCCTGAGCGCGGCACCAGATATCTGCTGAAAACCTCGGGAATCACCGCCGATTTTTCCCGCAACCACATTACCGGAGAAACCATAGATCTGCTCGTAAAACTGGCCGAGGCAAGAGATCTTGCGGGTTGGCGGACGCGTTTATTCGGCGGTGACAAGATAAACAACACCGAAAACCGTGCGGTGCTGCATACCGCCCTGCGCGCCTCTGGCGAAACGCCGGTAATGGTCGACGGACACGACGTGATGCCTGAAATAAAGCATTTGCAACAACGCATGGAAATTTTCTGCAATGACGTAAAAAACGGAATCTGGACGGGCGCGACCGGCAAACCCATCATTGACATCGTGAATATCGGCATAGGTGGATCCGACCTCGGCCCGCGTTTAACCGCTAAAGCCCTGGCCAATTATGTCACCGGGCCGCGGGCGCATTTTGTGGCAAACGCCGACGCTGCCGATCTTTTTGGGGTTTTGCGCAAAATAAATCCTGAAACTGCGCTTTTCGTCGTGGTATCCAAAACCTTCACTACGCAGGAAACCCTTCTTAACGCCAATTCAGCGCGGAAATGGCTTTCGGAGAAATTGGGGGAGAAGGCAGTTGCACGGCACTTTGTGGCTGTTTCCGCCAACACTGGCGCAGCCAGTGATTTCGGCATATCAGCCGGGAATATTTTTCCCATGTGGGATTGGACAGGAGGGCGTTTCAGTCTTTGGTCTTCCGTCGGCCTTGCCGTGGCTATCTCTATCGGTTGGGATAGTTTCAGGAAATTGCTCGACGGCGCCGCGGCCATGGACGAGCATTTTCTGACGGCGCCGTTTGAACACAATATGCCGGTAATGCTGGCCTTGACGGGCATATGGTATCGCAATTTCCGGGGATCACAGTGTCATGCCGTTTTGCCCTATAGCGAGAAATTGCGGGAACTGCCCCGCTATCTTCAGCAGCTGGAGATGGAAAGCAACGGCAAATACGTGACGCGGGAAGGCGAAAAGATAGACTATGCGACAGCACCGGCTGTAATCGGAGAATGTGGAACGATCGGCCAGCACAGTTTTCACCAGTGGCTGCATCAGGGGACCGGCGTTGTTACTTGCGATTTTATCGGCATCCGGGAAGACGACAGCGGAAAACATGAACATCATAAAGTTCTGTTGGCAAATCTTGTAGCTCAGGCCGAAGCTCTCAAAAAAGGAAGGCCGTCGGGTAATCCTCACCGCTCCAATCCCGGCGACAGACCAAGCACTATACTATGGCTGGACAGGCTGGATCCGTTTTGTCTCGGCCAGCTCTTGGCCCTTTATGAGCACAAAGTGTTCGTGCAAGGAATCGTTTGGGGGATCAATTCTTTCGACCAATGGGGTGTAGAGCTGGGAAAGGAACTTGCGCGCCTGGAAATGGAAAGCAAGCCATAAAAGCGTACTTTTGTGGTTCAAATATGCCGTCCGTCTTGCAAGAGCATATGCAAAATCAAGCCAGGGTATTCAGCAGATCCTGATCCTTGTCCCTCTCAGCACGTATAACCGCCGCGTTGGCTTTGTACGCTATCTCCGCCATCTTCGCTTCTACAAGCTCCTTTGCCAAATCCACGTTAGGTGCCGCGATCATACCTGCGGAATCTGTGAGGGAAGAGGCCGGCGCTGGCTCTGTGTTGTAAAACGGTTCACGCGGCTTGGTGGAAATTTTCACGCCAAGATTATTATTGCCGGCGGAACAGGAAATAGCCACCACATCTCGCGGCTGGTGGCAGGATGCCTTTTCCTCTGGCCGTTGTGGCAAACGGCCCGTTGACAAAACATTAACTACGTTTGACGCAACATTTACGACGCGAACAATCGCTGCGTTCAAACCTGAAACAGCTATTCTAAGAGTTTCGGCCATAAGGAATTTGTTCCCGATACAGTGAAAAGCATGAAGGCTACCCTATCAGATCATGATTAATAGTTTCTCAACAAAACCTAGGAAAAACTGAAAATTCGAGCGAAAAAAAACGCAGGAAGTCGACAAAAAAACGCTTGCATTAACTCCAAATTCAGCAATCGCGGGTATGGTTGAATTATCGGGAAAAAGAGTTCCCGTGGACTTGAACAAAATTTTGCGTGCACAACCAAAGAGAGCAATCATGGCCCAGGAACGCGAATTTCAGTTTCTCCAGGCTTCGCCGGACGAAACCCTCGAGCGGCTGGTGACGATGACGAACCAGACCAATCTCGTCGCGCTTGACAAGACCTTGGCGGCTATACGCCGCGCTCCCGTCAGTTATGCGGCGGCGGCGGCCCGTATCGGCAGCATAGCCGAGCGTATAGTGCGCGCAGTCCATGAGGTGGGAATGACCCTGCCGCCGCATCAGCGCGCGGTTTAAAGCAGATATTTTCCGCCGCGACATAGGCGAAAAAGCCCGCATAAGCGGGCTTTTTGTTTTGTCAGGATTTTCGCGTTTTCTGTCACCAAGCCATGCTTGTTGAAGCCCTTTTTTCCGGTTCGAAAACCTTATGTAACAAACGCACGACTTCCTGAAGCTGAGGCCAGGGAAGCTTGCGCTCGTTAAAGCGCGAAGTCATTACGTCCCAGCAGTAGACGGCGTGGTTTATTTTGCCCAGGCTGTTGCCGATGTCCCAGTAAATCCTGTTGCTGTTTTTCAAAAACGTCAGGAATTCAGTAGAGCTGGTTTTGTATCTGAACATTTTATCATAGCTGTTTTCATAATCCCGCACTATCTCATCAACATTTTTCCAGTCGTTTTTTATCCTGCTTCTGGTAATGGATATCATTTCCAGAACTTCCTTTGTTTCCGAGGCGGGAATGCCGGCAACCGGAACCTCGTTTTTGTTTATCCACTTGAGCATTTCCGTGAATTTAAGCTGATCGCGTTGATACTGGAAGGAATAGAAAACAATGCCTTTCCACGAAGCGAAAATGTCCAGCGCTTCGTTATAGGGAAGGCGGAAAGCGTCTATTAGGGGCTTCAGCGCCTCTAGATCGCGCGCTTCCCACATTTTGTCGATGAGGAGCCTGGCTTTTTCGTCGGAAGATTCGATTTCCGGAAAAGCTGCTCTTACAAGAGGCTCGAACCTTTGCAGCATGAAAAGCTCTATTTCGTTCCAAGCTTCTTCACTGACCTCAAAATAGTCCTCGTTTACGTCTATCTTGTATCTCAGGAAAACGTCTTTAAGAAGAAAGGGATCGAGCGAAGGAAGTTTGTCGAGAATGTTGAGAATACGCAAATCCTCGGTGAAGGACTCTTGCGACATGGAATTTTCGCCGAAATGATTGAAAACGGCTTTTTGCAAATATTTGTTGTGTAAAAAAATGGTCCGGCCGCCTTCGTAAATGTTGTTCTCATTGAAAGGGAAATAAAGCTTGGTGCCGACGGAAGGCGTGTTTTTGCCACGCTCGTCTTCAGGCACGGCGTCCTTTATAAGAACGATGGTGTTAAGGGGCTTGCTGCGGAAGAAAAGTCTGGCTTCGGGGTCTTTCGCCAGAATTCTGTGTGTCATTTCGTTGCAGTTGAAAACGCGCGGAGAACCGGCGTCCAGCATCGGTTTAAGGTATTTGTTTTCCATAGGAGCTTTTCCGTCACTTTGAGCCAGACAAGCGCTTTACCGTTTTTAATCCCATAGAGAACGTTAACACTTCGCCAACGGAACCTAAGCCCTTTTTCTTGCTTGTTTTCTGGTTTTCCAAACAGAAAACCCGATTCCCGAACCGAGAATAACGGAAGTGATCCCAAGCGACAATCCTGTCGGAAATTTTTCCCATCCCGCGAAATGAGCTATGAACGTTTTGCTCCCGATGAAGACAAGCACCAGAGAAAGGGCGTAGGGAAGATATTTGAAACGTTTTACGATGGAAGACAGAACAAAATAAAGAGCGCGCAACCCAAGAATTGCGAAAATGTTGCTGGTGTACACTATGAACGGATCGGTTGTTATGACGAAAATCGCTGGTACGCTGTCGACGGCGAAAAGCACGTCAGCGGCTTCTATCATCACCAGGCACAGGAAAAGAGGAGTGATCCATATGACCTTGCACCCGTGTTTTTGTGACGGCTGGCGCACAAAGAAATCATGTCCGTGGAATTCCCTCGTCACACGAAAATGCCGGTTCATAAACAGAAACAGTCTGTTGTGCTCCAAATCCGCGGGCTTTTCGCCGGTAAAAAGCAGTTTTATGCCTGTGTAAATAAGGAAAACGGCGAAGACGTAAAGAATCCACTCGAATTCAGAAACCAGCGCCGCACCAAGACCTATCATAATGCCGCGCAGAACAACCGCTCCCAGGATTCCCCAGAACAAAACCCTGTGCTGATAAATCCTGGGCACGCGGAAAAAGGAAAACAGCATTGCGATGACAAAAACGTTGTCGATTGAAAGGGTTTTTTCCACTATGAAGCCGGTGAAATATTCAAAAGCTTTGCCCGTTCCCATTTCGCGCCAAACCCAAACGCCGAAAAGCAGGCCGATCCCTATGTAAAAGGCGGAGAAAAACAAACTCTCCTTCGTTCCTATTTCATGCTCCTTACGGTGCATTATGCCTAGGTCGAAGATCAAAAGCGCGGCGACAACCGCGGCGAACACAAACCACATCCAAAGCGGCTTGCCCATGAAGGCTATGTAAAAGAAAGCAAAATCGGTCATGTGTAAAGCTTTGCGCGAAGATAGTTTGAACAATGCAGACGGCTGAGTTTAGTCGTAAAAACTCTAAATGCAACAAACAACTCCCACCCTTGGCGAATTTTCCCCGGCTTCAATCCTGGGCCGTCCGGCGAATTACCAAGGTGTATATTCACTTGCATGCATATGCTTTTTGATACATATAATGACCATGAAGCGAATTATAATGATTCTTTCCGTTTTGGCGGAGCCAACACGTTTCAAGGCCATGAGCTTGCTGTGGGACGGGCGAGAACATTGCGTGTGTGAACTTGTGGACATTTTGGGAAAAAGCCAATCCACCGTGTCTCGTCATATGTCGGCCCTTAAAAAGGCGGGCCTTGTAGTTGACAGGAGGGACGCTCAATGGGTGCGCTACCGCCGTAATTCTGCTTTGCATGCTCCAATAGCCGCTTTGGTTGACGCCGTTTTCAAAGCCGCCAAGGGAGTGAAAAAAGCGAAATTTGGAAATTCTTGCCGTAAAGCGCGTCTTGAAACTGCTTTGCGTCAGTCCTAGGGAGGTGAAATGTCGTGGAAAGATGAATGGAAGAAACTTGTGGCTATAGTTGTGGTGTTTTTGTGTTGTTATTATTTGCCCATAGGAAGCGAGCGGTTTGACAACGCAATTCTGGAATCCTTTCATCTTGTAAAATGGTATGCGCAAGAGCATGTCCTGCTTTGCCTGATTCCGGCTTTCTTTATCGCCGGCGCCATAGGAGTGTTCATTAGCCAAGATTCGGTCATGAGATATCTTGGCCCCAAAGCCAATAAGGTGTTGTCCTATGGTGTCGCATCCGTTTCCGGCACAATTCTTGCCGTTTGTTCCTGCACTGTGCTGCCGTTATTCGCGGGCATTTACCGCATGGGCGCGGGGCTCGGCCCGGCCATCGCTTTTCTTTATTCTGGCCCGGCCATAAATGTTTTGGCCATAGTTATGACGGCGCGGATTTTGGGCATGGAGCTGGGTATTGCTCGCGCCGTCGGCGCTGTTTTGTTCAGCATCGTCATCGGACTTGCAATGCACCTTATTTACAACAAAGAAGAAGCCACCAAAGCCGCAGCCGAAAACACCATACAAGAAAAACCAGAAAATCAGACACTACGCCCCTTGTGGCAAAACGCGCTTTTTTTCGCTGCTATAATCGGAATCCTTGTTTTTGCCAATTGGGGGAAGCCGGACAGGCAAGAAAGTCTGTGGGCCTGTATTTATTCCGCAAAATGGGCGTTGACGGGTGGTCTGGCCGTTATCCTCGGAATTATGCTGAATTTTTGGTTCAGAATTAAATCATGGAAGATTATTGCAACGGCTTTTCCTGTAATAGTTCTCGCCTACCTGTTTCCTGAACAACCGCTGCTTGCTTTTTCTGCGGGAGTTATTGGTCTTTCCGCTTTCACGAGCACTGATAAAGGCGAGGCTGGAGAATGGTTCGCCGCTTCATGGGGGTTCGCCAAGCAAATACTGCCGCTTTTGCTTTTCGGTGTGCTGATCGCCGGTGTTTTGCTAGGCCGAGTCGGTCACGAGGGCTTGGTACCGTCTGCATGGATAGAAAGCGCTGTCGGCGGCAATTCACTTACAGCCAATTTTTTCGCGGCTTTTGCTGGCGCGTTCATGTATTTTGCCACCCTTACGGAAGTGCCGATAATCCAGGGCTTGATAGGAAGCGGAATGGGTAAAGGCCCGGCTTTGGCGCTGCTGCTTGCAGGTCCGGCCCTAAGTTTGCCGAACATGCTCGTAATCCGCAGCATTATGGGTACCCGAAAGACCATGATTTTCGTTGGCCTGGTGATTGTTATGGCCACGCTATGCGGAATGGTTTTCGGTGTTTGTTGCGGTTAGTCACAATATACAGCAAGAGGAGGACTGAGATGAAGATTCAAATTCTTGGCACAGGATGCCCAAAATGCAAGGCATTGTTTGAAGCAGCGGAAGCGGCCGCAAAAAACTTGGGCATTCCTTATGAAATAGAAAAAATCACCGACATTAACCAGATAATGTCTTTCGGCGTTATGATGACGCCGTCTCTCGCTATAGACGGAAAAGTAAAGAGCGTCGGGAAGATTCCTTCGCAGGAAGAGATGAAGAAGCTTCTGAGAGAAGGGAATGGCTAATGAGCAACGAAGGAGAAAAAGCGGAATGAAGATGCTTTGCAGATTGTCCCCGGTGCTGATTTTTCCCGTTCCAGAGCGGCAGATGTTCGGCGAGATAGCGGATCTCGCAGCGCGCAGGTTGTAAATGGAAGTAACGGAAAAGAGTTTTGCCTTGCCGGAACAGAAAACGTCATAGTTCTAACCTGCAAAGTTATTACAATTTTCGCGCCGCTAGTAGATAGTTGATTTTTAAAAGTCCTTTTTTCAACTCGAACTCGCCGGAAAACGGATTGAAAAACATGCCTGTAATATCCACGGGAATAAATCCTTTCGCTTCCAGCATGGCCACGAGTTCCGAGGGGCGGATAAATTTATTCCAGTCATGAGTCCCGCGCGGCACCCATCCAAGAATATATTCCGCCGCCAGAACGCCGCATAGAAAACTGAGGGGGGTCCGGTTGATGGTTGACACTATCAGCAATCCTCTCGGCTTGAGAAGATTGAAAAGTGTTCCCAAAAATTTTTCCACATTTTCGGCGTGTTCCAAAACTTCGAAGGCGGTGATTATGTCGAATTTGGGCACACTCCCTGCCATATCCTCTGCTTTTCCCAAGCGATAGTTTATGGACAGCTTTGCGTCGGCGGCATGTTTCCTTGCCGCCGATATCGCTTCTTCCGATATATCTATCCCCGTGACCTCTGCGCCGAGGCTGGCCATGGCCTCAGGCGCCAGGCCACCGCCGCAGCCTGCATCCAGAATATGCAAACCTTTCAATGGGCTGGATAAATCGCGACTGCCGCCGCCGGAAATAGAAGCGAGCAGAGAAGAGATATACGAGATTCTAACGGTGTTTATCTTGTGTAAAAGACGGAACTTGCCTTTTTCGTTCCACCATTCGTGGGAAGGATAGAAAAGACCGCGGCGTTCTTTTCTTTTTAGTCGTTTTCTTGTTTTAGTCATGAAAATGTCCACGAATTTGGTGGTTGGCGGGAGCCGACAACAGTAATAGCATTAGCAGTTGCGGAAAATGAAGCGTTTGCGCTTTTGGGCAGATTTCTTCCTTTTTACGGACAGGCTTTTTGCGGTGCAGTATGTCTCTTTTAGTCATTAAATTCGGAGGCACATCGGTCGGCGATGTCGAGCGCATAAAGAACGCCGCAGGCAAGGTCGCTGCCGAAGTAAGACTGGGCCACAAAGTCGTAGTGGTGGTGTCTGCCATGGCCGGAGTGACGGACCAGCTCATACAGTGTTGCCGCAGCATAACGCCACGGCCAGACGCGCGCGAACAGGACGCGATCGTAGCTTCCGGCGAACAGGTGTCGGCCGGTCTTATGGCGCTGGCTCTCGAACAACGTGGATTTAATGCGCGGTCATGGCAGGGCTGGCAATTGCCGCTGAACACTGATTCCACACACAGCAAAGCGCGCATCACCAGCGTAAACACAGAAACTTTGCGCCGCCGCCTCGATGAAGGGGAGATTGCGGTTATCACAGGATTTCAAGGTATTGCTTCGGACGGCAGCATAACAACTTTGGGACGCGGGGGGTCGGACACTTCGGCGGTTGCTATAGCTGCGGCGCTTAAGGCAGATCGCTGCGATATATACACCGACGTCGAGGGTGTTTACACGTCGGACCCTCGAATCGTACCGAAAGCGCAGAAACTTTCACGAGTTTCATATGAAGAAATGCTGGAGCTATCTTCCTTGGGGGCAAAGGTTCTCCAGGTGCGCTCGGTCGAAATGGCGCTACGTTTTCATGTTCCGGTGCAGGTCCTTTCCACCTTCGGTAACGCAATAGGAAGCGAATTGCCGGGAACTCTTGTAACTGACGAGGATGAAACCATGGAACGCAAAGTAGTAACCGGCGTAGCGATGTCGCCGAACCAGGCCAAAGTTACCTTAAGCAAGGTGTTGGATCGCCCTGGGGTCGCAGCCACGATATTCGGTGCGCTTGGACGCGCTGGTGTCAACGTGGACATGATAGTTCAAACCTCTTCCGATGATGAGCAAACGACCGACGTCACTTTTACGGTTAACCGCAGCGACTTGGAAAGAGCCAGGCAAGTGATAGAAGCCGAGCGCGAAAAAATCGGCTATGCATCAGTGCTTACCGACAGTAACGTGGTAAAAATATCGCTTGTCGGGGCGGGCATGCGCAGCCATTCAGGAGTGGCCGCGCTTATGTTCGAAACGCTGGCTGACAAGAAGATAAATATACAGACCATAGAAACTTCGGAAATAAGCATAAGCGTCCTTATAGCGGAGGAATACGCCGAACTCGCTCTCCGCTCATTGCACACTACCTTCGGGTTGGATGCGGTTTGAAGCGTAAAGGGTGCTGAGATTCAGCCTAATTTCAAACGCTTTTTCGTTGCAAGTGATTGTTTTAACAGTGTTGAGGCCGATTTTTTGGAAATGCGCCGCCGGTTACTGTTGCCAGCCTGATATTGAAACAATATAAGCGCTTTGCCTTCATGCATAATGAAAGCGGAGCACATGGTGGACATTTCTCCTCGTTTGAAGCGGCTCATGCAACGCGGCACGGAATTTCTGGGTTCCGAGCTGGCGATCGTATGCGGGGCCATGTCCTGGATTTGCGAGCACACTCTTGTGGCCGCGGTATCGAACGGCGGAGGGTTCGGGACCTTGGCTTGCGGCCCGATGGATCCTCATTCCCTGCGCAAGGAGATAAAGGCAACGAAAGCGCTTACCCCGCGGCCTTTCGGCGTGAATATCATAGTGATTCACCCTCATCTCGACGAGCTTATAGAAGTATGCTTGGAAGAGGACGTCAGGCATATAATTTTGGCCGGGGGGGCGCCGCCGGCGAATTCGGTGAGGAAGATAAAGAACGGGGGAGCAAAAGCCATCAGTTTCGCCCCAGCGCTTGTGCTGGCGAAGAGGCTTGTGCGCATGGGTATAGATGCGATTATTATTGAAGGCGCGGAATCCGGCGGACACATAGGCCAGGTTAGCACGTCGGTTTTAGCACAAGAGATTCTACCCGTAGTCAAAGACGTGCCGGTAATAGTCGCCGGGGGGATAGGCCGCGGCGAGATGATGTTGCTCTATCTTGAAATGGGGGCGGCCTGTGTCCAGCTGGGGACCCTCTTTGCCTGCTCCAGTGAGTGCATTGCTCATTACGCTTTTAAGGAAGCATATATAAAAGCGGCGGCGCGCGACGCCTTGCCATCACCGCAACTCGATCCGCGGTTTCCGGTGATTCCAGTGCGCGCGCTCGTTAACGACGGCACGCGAGAGTTTGTGGAAAAACAGCGCGAGGTGATAGCCCGTTGCGACAGAGGAGAATTGTCCAGGGAAGAAGCACAACTGGAAATAGAAAATTTTTGGGCGGGAGCTTTGCGCCGCGCCGTTATAGATGGAGATATAGAGCATGGCTCGGTGATGGCGGGGCAGATCGTGGGCATAGTGAATTCCGTGAAGCCTGTGAGCGTTATAATGGAAGAACTGCTCGAACAAGCCGACGCCGAATTGAGAAAGCGCGAAAACATGTAAATCCCGGTCCAGGATTTGTCTGGTTATTGTCTTGAAAATACAGAAATTACCGGTTTTCACGGTTTCCGGGGGGAATTTTGTGCCGGAACGTTGTTTAATCTAGGTTATTATTGGCGTTTGACTCTTCCTTTTTAAGCTTTTATAAGTCCTCGCCTCGCAGAAACAGGAGCCGTTAAAGTGAAACGTACCTACCAACCCAGCAAACTAGTGCGCAAACGCCGCCACGGATTTCGCTCGCGCATGGCGACAAAGGGCGGACGGAGGGTCCTGTCACGCCGCCGCGCCAAGGGACGCAAGCGGATTTCAGCCTGATCCGCCAAGGAGGGCTTGAGACAATGGCCCGCGGGATCCTTCTGGAAACGCTTAAAAAACGGGCAGATTTCCTTTCCGCCGCTGATAGTGGGAAAAAATGGGTGACCCCAGGGTTCGTTTTGCAAATTGGAAAAACCGGCACAACTCTGGAAGGACAAGCGCTCTGCCGTTACGGTTTGACGGTCAGCAAAAAAATAGGCAATGCTGTTGCGCGCAACCGTGCGCACCGCAGGCTGAGGGCGATAGCGAGAGAGGTTTTGCCCATAAACTGCGAGCCTGGGTATGATTATGTCATCATTGCTAGGCAGGAGGCTTTGACGAGGGATTATGCGGATTTGCGGCGGGATCTGGAAAAGGCTGCAAAAAAACTTGGAGCTTGGCGCCTCAAATGAAGAAGCAAACCAAAACCGCCGGGAGAGAGCCGGAATGCTGGGTTCTATCATTTATTATCCGATCTCTTATATTCGGGTATAGGCACAGCCTGTCGTATTTTCTCGGCTCAAGGTGCCGGTTTTTTCCTACGTGTTCGGTTTATGCCGATGAAGCGATCAAGATTCACGGGCCATGGAAAGGACTGATAATGACGTTTCGCCGCCTGGGCCGCTGTCATCCTTGGGGAGGATGCGGGTATGATCCTGTCCCGGGAAAGGAAAAAGCCGGGATCGATAGTGGGGGAAGCTTTTCATGAAGCTTTTATACCAAACCGATATCTGATAGTGCGTCATATATAAAAACCGGGAAAACACGCATTCTGGCCATGAACGACGAAAATTTCATTCTGGCGGTTATTCTGTCGATCGCCATTCTTGTGGGGTTTCATTACCTTTATGAAAAACCGCAAATGGAGAAAATACAAAGACAGCAAACCATACAAAAAAACGAGGAAGAAGCCAAACCACCCGCTTCAACTATCAACGAAAACCAATTGCGCCAAAGAAGCGAAATTATAGCAGAAGGGCGGCGTGTACGCATAGAAACTCCAGAGTTGCTTGGATCGATAAACCTGAAAGGGGCTAGAATCGACGATCTGGAGCTGGCAAACTACCGCGAGACCACGGATCCAAAATCGCCCCGCATCGTTCTACTGTCTCCCGCCGGCTCAGCAGAGCCGCATACAGCGTATTATGCCGAATTCGGATGGCTGAGTTCTAACGCGTCTGTTCCAGGAACAGAAAGCGTGTGGGAAACGGATAGTGATAAATTGACCCCCGCAAAACCGGTCAAACTAACCTGGCGCAATGAACATGGGGTCGTGTTTGAACGGACAATTTCTGTGGATGAACATTTCATGTTCACAGTTACGGATTCCGTAAAGAATGGGAGCGAATCCACGATAACCCTCTATCCATTCAGCCTTGCCGCGAGACACGGAAAACCCAAGACAGCTGATACCTATGTGTTGCACGAAGGCCTTATAGGAGTTCTCGATGGCACTCTCAAGGAATACAAGTACAAAGATATCATGGAAAGCGGCAAGGAAAAACAGGAAAGCATGGGGGGGTGGCTCGGCATAACCGACAAGTATTGGCTTGTGGCGCTTGTGCCCCCGCAAGATGAAAAAATAGTCGCTTCATTTATCTATGAACAAGGAAACGCTTCCCTGCCGGATAAAGGAGTGTTCCAGAGCGATTACCGCGGTTCGGCGAAGAGCCTTGCGCCTGGAGCTTCCATCGAACGCACAACCCGTTTGTTTGCGGGAGCCAAGCGGGTAAAGCTGCTGGACGGATATGAAGACAGGTATAAAATACCGTTGTTCGACCGCGCCATAGACTTCGGCTGGTATTATTATCTCACTAAACCGTTTCTTTATCTTTTGGACTTTTTGGGACGTGTATTCGGCAATTTCGGGATGGCGATAGTCGTTTTCACGATACTCCTAAGACTTGTAACACTTCCCCTTTCGTTGAAGTCCTACCGTTCGATGGCGCGCATGAAAGCGTTGCAACCGGAGCTCAAGGCCATTCAGGAGAGATACAAGAACGACAAGCAGCGTCAAAGCATCGAGATGATGGAGCTTTATAAACGCGAAAAGACCAATCCTCTTTCAGGATGTTTGCCTACGCTTGTGCAGATTCCGATATTTTTTGCTCTGTACAAAGTGCTTTATGTAGGAATAGAGATGCGCCATGCCCCGCTGTTCGGATGGGTAAAAGACTTATCGGCGCCAGATCCGACCTCTGTCCTGACCTTGTTCGGTTTTCTCGACTGGCCTTTTATACCGCATGTCGGCATCTGGCCTATATTGATGGGCATAAGCATGTTTCTGCAGCAACGGCTTTCTCCGCAACTGCCGGACAAAACCCAGGCCCAGATTTTTGCGCTTTTGCCGGTGATATTCACTTTTATGCTGGCTAAAGTGGCGGTGGGCCTTATCTTCTACTGGACTTTCAGCAATATACTGGGGCTGGCGCAGCAATGGTACATAACACGCAAGGTCGGCGGTTCCACCAAGGCGGCGTGAAAACCACGGCTGTGTTGTTCATTCGGGTTTTCTCTTCTGAGTTTTTGCCGGAGCTTTGGCTGCCTTTTGAGAATCCCGCTTTTTCTTTGGTGATTCCGGCACGGGCAAGCCGCATGCTTTGCTTATGGCGGAATATGCCGCGAATGAACCCTTAAGGCTTATAGTGTCGGACAGAGAAATATTTTGTGCCGAGACACCGGTCACAAGCATTGTTTCGGCGTTGCGAATCGTTGCCGCCAGTTCGCGATCGGCCGCAGAGTCACGCGCCCACGCGGTGTCGCCCTGTGTGAACAAATTGAAGGTTTTCGATCCTATTGTAACAATAGCCTCGCTGGCGGGCTTGAATTTCAATCCCGCAGAGTAACTTACAACGTCAGTGCTGTTATCGGCGGGGCGGTGCGTTATCATGAGGACTATATTGCCCCGTTTGCTCTTGGCTTTTTTTACCGGAGGAGGAGACACGGTGAGAGACATGTAACAAACAGGATGGCCGCCTTCCATGATGCGCGACGCTATCCATCCGCCGAATTTACCTATGATTTCAGAATCTCCGGCACTTACAGCATTTGTCCGGCCGCAAACGACAAGTAAACAAAATGAAACAGCAAGAATTTTTTTCAACTTCACCATGCGCACAAGTTAATAAACTTTTTCATTCGTGTCATCAATGTTGTTTTGTTCTTCTTCTTCTTTCCTGCCATTCTGTGAATCTATAATTTCATCCGCGGTATCAGCGCCTCCTTCGTTTGGCTCAGCTTCCTCCGGCTCTGTTTTGCTTGCGCCGGGAATTGGTAGTTTGTCTGGTTGTTTGTATGAAGGCGAAATTTCTCTGGCCGCCGAGGCAATTCCCGATGCTATCAAAGGCTGCAAAACGGGGGCCAATGATTTGAGCATTTGCGCGGAAAGAGCGCTGGTGAATTTATAATCGGCCGCAGCTTCTCCTGAAACATGTGCAGTTACAGTGCCGAAAAATCTGTCGCCTATGAAAAACACTATAGTACCGGTGCGATTTTTGACGCGTGATGATATAAGCCGCCCACCCGCCGCGAATTCGTCATATCGATGGTCACCCGTTCCCGTTTTTCCTCCTATTACGAGAGGATCTCCTTTGGAATCCAAGTATGCGCCGCGCAGACGCTTGGCGGTGCCGTTTTCCACAACATCCGCCAGACTGGCCCACAAGATGTGCGCAATTGCCGGATCTAGGACCTGAACTCCATTGTTTCCGTCAGGCGCCAAAACGGTTTCAAAAGGGGTGTCTTTCGCAAAATGAATTTTGTCGAACCTCAAAATGGGCTTTTTTATCCCATCGTTCATTATTATACCCATAAGCTCAGCCAACGCTCCGGGGCGGTCTGCGGAACTACCGATCGCGGTCGCATAGCTGGGAACCAGCCGCTCGAACGGATATCCAAGACGCGACCAGCGTTTATGTATACGCGAGAAGGCGTCCTGCTCCAGCAAGATGCGGATACGCGTATTTTGTGCTCCGGTTTTCCGCGGGCTGAAAAGCCACGAATAGCTTTCTATGCGCACAGGAAGACTGGCAGCCATGATTTTGTTGCGCGAGGCTCCGGGGTTGGCTTCTTTGAAGCCGAGCAGCCAAAGCTCAAGAGGGTTTATCCCTGTTATGTAACCGCGATCTGCCAGATTGTAACGTTCCGCCGGATAATCTCGATAAAGCTTGGCCAATCTGGATTCATCCGCTGACGCCTTTGAGTTTTTCTTCATGAACTCGGAATATGCCGCGAACCCAGCTTTAGGCCGCACAGAGCGGAACAGAACCGTTTGCGCTGTAACGCCGCCGCGCGCGCGCCTGGACGCTTTTTCGAGAGCTTCATCGGGCGAAAGACCGGCATATTCGTTCATATAGCGATTGAGAAAAACGGCGCCTTCTTTTTCCGCATAACGCTCAAGATAAGCCTTGCGCGCCGGATGGCCTGGATCTCCCAACAGCTCTTCCCTGGTTTGTGAGCCCTGGCCGATGGTGTAATTCACTATGTCACGCATAATCCGGATGAAAACCAGATTGACCGAATTACGCAAGGCTTCACGTACAGACATTACCTTGCCGTTATCGCTTTTTTCGAAGTTGACGAAATTATGAATCCCGCCGCCGGTGAAAAAGGTCTCGTGGGGACTGGCGGAATATTTTCTTTCCATGGCCGCGTTCAGCATTTCTTCCGGCGAGGCGTCCGGATTTCTGATAAGCCATGCCGTAGCCCATGCTGTCAGAGCATCCGGAGCTTCGTCGGCTATGGCTCGTAGATCTTCTTCTGCAAGCCCTGCGTAACGCCGGTGAAGCTCGCTCACAATTTCCAGATAGGTAGCAAGGGTTCTGAGTTTCGCTGTCGAGCCGAGATCGAGCTTCACTCCTTCGTTCATGTCGAATGGGCCATCGATGTTATCGGCCTGGATACGCAGGCGGTTTCCATCTGCGCCGCGTTCGAACAGCACTACGCTCCATTTTATTTTCGCCACATCATTTTCCGGGCTCAGCAGGCGGAAACCGAACATGCCGATGGATTTAACGAATTCCGGATCGTTCATACGCTTCAGAAAATCCATGACTTTCCGCTGTGTTTCCTGATCAAGCGTACTTACCGCCGTAAGGTCTATTCGATCCAGCTCATACAGATTCTTCAGTCCTAATACGCCCAAAAGATGGGTCCTTAAAGCATTTGCCGCTTTTTGATCGAGAAAAGCGGTTTGAGGCGGCGGCGGGGGGGCGGGCATAAAGCGCAATCGCGCCGAATGCACGGCTGCCCTCAGGGCCGGAGATATTATGCTTGCATTGGCAAGACGATCCGTCTCGGCATCGGTTAAATCGTCCAAAGCGGCGTGATTGGCTGCCAAATAATAAGTGGGACGGCGCTGGGCCATGATCAAGCTTAAAACTTCACGAAAAGCTAGAGCCTTTATTTGCAAGGAAGTACTGTCCTGTTCTTCAAGATTGAGCGCGCGGCTGACATCTTCGAGTTCACGCCCAAACCAGGCCCAAAGACCATCTCCTATGCTGTTGATTTCGCCAAAGCCCGGCCGGGCGCTGAGCGGCGTGCTGTTAAGATAATCAAGAATTATTTTTTTCCTATTTTCGCGCGTGTCTGATCCGTCAAGATAAACGCGCAGGCTCGCGGATAATATCTGTCTTAACTTTTCTCTGGCGTCAGTTGTTTGTCCGCCAGGAGAATAACGGAATTTCTCCGTTTGTATTGCCAAAGTACTGCCGCCGCCAGCATTGAAGCCCGTCACGGCTTTTTGCATCAACTGGCCGAAAACGGCGAAAAGCAGTCTTTTCCACTCTATTACGGGGTTGCGCGTAACCGGGCCAGGGTCAAGCAGCTCACGGTTTTCTATATGCAACAAGGTTTTCACCAACAGCGGCGGTATGGCCTCGAAGGATGGAAAAATACGTGAAGGATAGCTTGCCTTATAAAGAAGCTGCCCGTAGCGATCGAGTATTTCAATACCGGCCACGGTTTTTGGCTTGTAAATCGGATAAGCGCCGAGCCGTAAAAGCGAGTTGTAACGCTGAGATGTGCGCGCTTGACGTTCAATGACGTAACCGTGGGCTTCCAGCATTTTGGTGAACGCCGGCAAGTAACTGTAACCCAGGCGATGGTTGTAAGGACCTTCGGCCGGAACGCTGAAGGAAGGATTTGGCCCCGGTCCAAGCCTGAAATTTATTTCTTTTCCCAAAGAGGAAAAATATGACGCCTGAAGCTTGGAGGTTTTAATTTCTTCGGCGGCGAAAAAAGCCGCCACTGCACCCAGTCCCAGAAACAGAAAAACGGGAACCAGCCATAATCCGTGCGGCGTGCGCATTTTGTATGGCTTGTACACGGCTGGGCGATTTTTTCGCTTTTCTCCGCGTCGTATGTAGCGGCTTTTGGGCTGGCGCGGCGGTGAACGCGAGGATCTGACCAAAACCTGCCCCCTCCTGTTGTTTAAAAAGTCAAGAGGTCGCGCAACCTGCTCGCCAGGGCTGCGCTGGGAATTTCCAGCTGCTCCTTGCTGTCAAGAAGCTTGATCAACACCGTACCGCGCTTTTTCTCCTCCGTTCCCGCTATGAGGGCGAGAGGTATACCCGCCTTGCCGGCGTATTTAAGTTGTTTGTCCAGCCTTGCCGGCTCAAGATAGTTTTCTACCCGGAACCCCGCCTTGCGCAAATCCGCAGCCATGCTTAGATATTCCGGGCGCATTTCTGGTTCAAGCTGCGTGATCAGAATCTGTACCGTGTGCGGAACCTGCGGCAAAAGCCCGAGACCGCGCAGCTGATCAAAAAGCCGGGTTATGCCGATGGAAATCCCTACTCCCGGCAGTTTAGAGCGCGTATAAAGCCCGGCCAGATTATCATAACGTCCGCCGGAACAAACGCTGCCGAATTCTGGATGCGCGTCTATCATGGTTTCGTAAACAGTTCCGGTGTAGTAATCGAGCCCGCGCGCTATGGCAAGATTAAGCCGCGTGCGTTTTTCCGGCACGTCGAGGGCTCTCAGGGAAGACACCACTTTCTCCAGTTCCGCCAGCCCTTCCTGGAAGAGCGGGTGTTCTATCTTTTTGTTTTTCAACTCATTCACTATTTCTTCATTGCCACCTTGCAAAGAGACCATTTGTAACAGGCCATCTATGAGAGCGGGGCGCAAGCCTGTTTCCATAAGATTTTGCCGCACCTTTTTCACGCCGATTTTGTCCAGCTTGTCTATTTCGCGCAGTACAAGTTTCTGCCTTTCGGTGTCGTTTTCTCCCTCGTTTGACAAAAACCCAAACAGCATTTTGCGGTTGCTGAAGTTTATCGTGAAGTCAGGCAAGCCGAGTTCCGAGAAAATGTGCACTATTATGGCGGGTAATTCGGCATCATAGGCAGGATCCAGTTTATCTTTGCCGATCACGTCTATGTCGCATTGATAGAATTCGCGTTCTCTGCCGCGTTGCGGCCGTTCGCCGCGATAAACACGTTGGATCTGGTAGCGGCGGAAAGGAAAAGCAAGCTCGCGCTCATGCTGGGCGACATAACGCGCCAGTGGCACGGTAAGGTCGAAACGCAAGGCGAGCTCTGGTTCGTGCCCTTGTTGAAGCGCGCCCGTTGATTGCACGAAATATACCTGTTTTTCCGTTTCTCCGCCTGATTTGGTAAGCAAAACTTCTTTCAATTCAAAAACTGGGGTTTCTATGGGAACAAATCCGAATTTTTCGTAACCTTTGCGTATGACATCCAGCATGTGCTGGAAAATCATTTGTTCTTTGGGCAGAAGTTCAAGAGTTCCGGAGGGAATGCGAGGGGATATCATGATAGCGGAGAATCCTAACTGGTTGAAAAGACAAACTTAGCCTTTGCGCAAGAAAGAGAAAAGCCCAATGATGGTGTCGGAACATCGGGGGCAGCCCGTAAAATGAATGATTTGGTAAGGTAATTAGGGCGAAACGTAACCAAAGAATGCCTTCAAGAAGAGCTTGAAGGCGTTGTCGTTTCGATGATTGTACCTGAACTCGACTTCCTTAAGATACATCGGGAAGTGGAATTTGGAAACCCCTCTGTAATTGTACAGAATGTGCTTGGCGAAAGACCAAAAACCCTCGATTCCGTTGATGCGGTTCTTCGTATTTTTGCCGACGAAAGATTTGTTGTGATTGACGGTGTAATGTTTGCCGTAGCGTCGCAACGATTGATAGCCGCGAAAAGCATCCGTGTAATAGATAGAACCCTTGCGCGTGCGCTCGTGAATGTGCGCCATCGGGGTCTCGGCGGTTACATCCTCAACGACCTTGGTGTAAACGCGCCCATCACGCTCTAACAAGCCAAATACAACGCTTTTTCCTGCTGCACCTCGTCCACGCTTGTCCTTGCGCCTGCCGCCGAAATAGGACTCGTCCAGTTCGATCTCTCCGGACAATTTGCTCTCAGCGGCTTCCAGTTCGGCAATGTAAAAAAGAACCCCGCGCAAACGTTGATAAACTCGCGACACAACCTTGGCATCAACTCCAAGGTCGTACGCAAGGCGATAAGCCGGAACCTGCTGATAGAACCCTTGGATTATGGCGATCTCGCGCCGGAGCTTTTTGACGCTCTTTTGCTTGCCGCAGTTCGCGCACTTGACGTACCCGCGCCCTGTCCGGCTGACCTTGAACGAGCCGCAAAAAATTGGCCGCGCACCCAAAAACCCTGTTTTGTCCCGTAACCATAAGGCCTCCAGCCTATCACACGATTACGAAACGCCCTAATTACCTTTGGTAATTACGACTTTTTATTCGCCTGAATGAAAAAGCTGCTGCCAGCTTCCGATTTCTTTAACCATTTTTCTGGCTTTCACGGCCTACCGGATTTTCCGCGATTAATCCCATAACCACTTCAAGCCGGAGGCTATAGCCCAAACCGCAAGCGGCACCATGGCAACGGCAGTGGTCCTGTTGATCCATATTACGCGATTTTCCGTGAAATGCCGGCGCAATAAGGAAGCGGCTCCGCTCAAAAGAAGCCACCAGAAGGACGAACCGGTAAAAATTCCAGCCACTATTATCAACGCCTCAACCCGATTGCCTGGGCGCCCGAAAGTCGCGACAAGAGCTATCGCTCCGAATAATGTGGCTGGATTGGTCAGGGTTATTATAAAACTGGCCGCCATGGCCTTGGCCATTCCTTTGAGATGCAGGCCGAGTTTGACGATTTTAGCCTCGGCTTCCTCGGGTTTCGGCTGGCGCGGCTTGTCGTGCCACGAGTGCCATGCGACATAAAGCAGAAATAGCCCGCCAAGAATGTAAATCGGCTGGTTGTGGTTCTGTACAAGCTCCATCACCACTGCAACGCCGAAAGCCGCTACGGCACAAAACATGGCGTCGGCGAAAGCGGCGCCGAAACCGGTTGTGAACCCGGCCAGAAATCCTTTTTGTATGGTACGGCGGATGCACAGCAATCCTACAGGACCGACGGGGGCCGCCATCATAATGCCCAGCAAAAAACCGCGGGACAAAACCCCCATTTCCTGCAATAAACCCGAGCTCATGAATCCATATCCTTCTTTTTCCGGGTGCTTATGGCAGATTTACAAGACAACCCGCAAGGCGTGATTGGCCGAAAAGATGTTATGCGAAAATTTGCTCGTCGCGTTTCGAATTTGAGAATTACCGCTACTTGTTGTCAAATCAAGCCTATCGCCTTGAAACTGGTGACAAAATTCCACCCTATTATTATGTGGTCATGGACCTCTATACCAAGAGGAAGGCAAGCCTCTATTACAGAACGGGTCATTTCTATGTCTGCTTTGCTTGGATCCGCGTTGCCGCTGGGGTGGTTGTGAACGAGAACCAAAGCTCCGGCCCCTAGTTCGAGTGCCCGCTGCACAACTTCGCGCGGATATACCGGTGTGTGATCTATGGTGCCGCGCTGGTGAACTTCTTCGTGTAAAAGATGATTTTTGCGATCAAGGAAAAGCAGCCGGAATTGTTCCTTGGGTTCATGCCCCATTGCCGCGCGGCAATAATCGACTATTAGTTGCCAGTTTCCCAATAAAGGCCTTTTCAAGAGAATTTTCTTTTGTGCGCGCAACGCTATTGCTCCGGCAGCTATCAATGTGGACGCTGCGGTTTCGCCGAGGCCGAAAGCAAGCAAACGATCGGATGTGGCGTTGAGCAAACTCCACAAATCCTTGAATTCGGCAAGAAGCTCTTTCGCAAGAGGTTTGACGTCACGGCGCGGAATAGCGGAGAAAAGCAACAATTCCAGAAGTTCGTAGTCATGCAAGGCATCTGCGCCAGCCCTCAGCAATTTTTCCCGCAGCCGACGGCGATGCCCGGAATAGTGAGGTGTTTGGCTTTTTTGGCTATTCATATGGGGGCTTGGTATAACCTTTAGGCGAAATAGTGAATATCTCGGCTCCCGTCTCGGTAACCCCTATGGTATGCTCGAACTGCGCGGAAAGCGACCTGTCACGTGTAACCGCGGTCCATCCGTCCTGGAGCACCTTTATTTCATGCCTTCCGGCGTTGATCATGGGCTCTATGGTGAAGAACATGCCGGGGCGGATGATTTCCCCCATTCCCGGCTTGCCATAGTGCAACACTGATGGAGCGGTATGAAAAACCCTGCCCAAACCGTGTCCGCAAAAATCCCTGACAACCGAAAAACCGGCCGCCTCGGCATGGCTTTGAATGGCATAACCAACATCACCAAGCGTCGCTCCCGGCTTTACCGCGGCTATGCCTTTCATAAGGGCTTCGTATGTGACTTCCACAAGGCGCCGCGCTTTCAGGCTTATGTTGTCGCCGACAAAAAACATTCTGCTTGAATCGCCGAACCATCCGTCCAGAACTACGGTTATGTCTATATTGACTATGTCTCCATTCTCCAACTTTTTTTCCCCGGGGATGCCGTGGCATACCACGTGATTGGGGGAAATGCATGTGGCCTTGGGATAGCCACGATACCCCAGCGGCGCGGAAAGCGCTCCGTGCGCGCTGGTGAATTCGCTGCAAAGCCGGTCCAGTTCTCCTGTCGTGACGCCTGGAACCACATATGGTGTTATAAAATCCAGAACCTCGGCAGCCAGCCGCCCGGCCTTACGCATGGCGGCGAAATCCTCTTCCCCGTGCAATATTATGGAGGTATCGGCAACCGGTTTCATCGAACTTTGCATTAATTATAACACCGGGGTTTCGAAAGACAGGAGTAAATCCCTAAAACAACTCTTCGGAACAATATATTCCGGCGTTTGCTTTTTATGAACAAAAAAGTTCTGCCACAGGTTACGTCACAAACCCGGATGTGAGCGGTTTTGAAAAATGAGAAAAGAGAGCAGCTTGATTGCCGGGGATTGTGTATATAGTTTTGTTTGATAACCCGGAACGCGGCATAAAAAGAAAGGTGATATAATGGCGCGCAAAAGATATCAGGCGCACAAACGGGGCTGCGTCCAAGCGGATGGGGAAGCGGCGCGGGCGGTAGCGGATGTTTTTGAAAAGGCCGTACGGTGTTATAACTCGGGAGAATTCGAAGAATCCCGTAAGCTTTGCCGCGGAATAATCGCGCACAACCATTATCACACCGACAGCCTGCACCTGTTGGGTATAGTAGAAGCACAGATGGGAAACCTGGAGGAAGCGCTTTCCTTGATAAGTAAGGCCGTCAGGATAAAAAACAACGTTCCTTTTTATCACAACAGCCTCGGCAACGTGTTTAAGGCGCTGGGGAGGTATAACGAGGCGATACCATGTTACCGCCGTGCGATATTTCTTGCGCCCAATCACGCGGAACCTTACAACAATCTTGGCTGCGTTTTTTCCGAGCAGGGGAAGGAAAATAAAGCCATCGAGTGCTACAGGAAAGCCCTTGCTCTGAGGCCGGATTATGTCGAAGCGTTGCTCAATCTCGGCCGCGTTTTCAACGAAAAGAAAAACTGTGATGAAGCCATCAAATGTTTTCGCCGTGCGCTTGAATTGAGGCCGGATTACGCCGCCGTTCACTTTAACATGGGTATAGCCCTGAAAATGTCCGGGGATCCCGGAGCGGCCCTCTCGTCTTTCCGGGCAGCGGTTTCTCTGGACCCGGGCAATGCGGAACACTGGGCTCATATGGCGAGAACCCTTGAGTCCATAAAGTTCAATGCGGTGGATGATTCTCTTATCGACGATCTGGACGTCATGTTGCAGCAAAAACATGTGCATTCCGGCGTAGTGTGTCGTCCTATCCTGAGCGCCCTTAAATGCCATCCCGTTTTTGTGCGAAAGCTTCGGCAATTCACGGGCGATGCTCGAGAGACAACTGCGGAACATCAAGAGTATGCGCGCGCAGCGGAGGATTTATCCGCGATTCCTCTTTTCGTCAGGTTAATCAGTCTTACCGCGGTCGTGGAACCTGATGTGGAAGAAATGTTGACGAGGCTAAGGCGGTTGTTGCTTCAAGCGGTGTGTAAAGGAGGGACAGAGAACAAAGGGCTGAATTTTTCCGCGGCTTTGGCACAACAATGTTTCATAAACGAGTATGTGTTTGAGGAAACTCCGGAAGAAACAGCAGCCGTCGACTTTTTGGTGCAAAAACTTAAAAACTTTGTGGATAACGGCCAAGAAATACCTTCGGAATGGCTGATCGCGCTTGCCGCCTATCGGCCCTTACATTCTTTTCCGTGGCTGGACGATCTGCATGATGCGGCTTTGTCCGAAGAGACAAAGGCTGTTGTGGTTCAACAAGTGATAGAACCACGCGAGGAGAAGAGTTTACGCATTACCATACCCAGACTGACAGAAATCCAGGACGAAACTTCCAAAATCGTCCGTGCCCAGTATGAGGAAAATCCATATCCGCGCTGGATACGGCCCCGCACCGAGCCGGTGAGTTTGCCAGTTAAAAGGGTTATGCAGTCCATTTTTCCGCACAAGGATTTCAGCAAAATCGTCTTTCCGGAAAGGCCGGAGATATTGATCGCCGGGTCTGGTACCGGAGAACATGCGTTGACGGTTTTTTCCCGCTTTTCCGGCGCGCGCGTTCTTGCCATCGATTTAAGTCTTGGCAGTATTGCCTATGCGATACGCAAAGCCCGCGAGCTTGGCATACGCGGGATCGATTTTGCTCAAGCGGACATACTCGAAATGGGCGGCATAGGCCGGAGATTCGACATAATAGACAGCTCGGGCGTTTTGCATCACTTGCGAGACCCCATGAAAGGCTGGCGCATTCTTGTAGAGCTTCTACAACCATGGGGCTTTATGAAAATAGCCCTTTACAGCGAACTGGCCAGGCAGCCGGTCGTGAAAGCCCGCGCATTTATAGAGAAAAAAGGCTATCTTCCCACAGCGAAAGATATAAGACGTTGCCGCCAGGAGATACTTTCCGAAAAGGCCGATCCAGTTGTGAAGGAGATAACCGGGTTCAGGGATTTCTACAGCCTGAGCGAATGCCGCGATTTGCTTTTTCATGTGCAGGAACATAGGTTTTCTCTGCTTCAAATAGAAGCTGCTATGGATGAGCTCGGTTTGGAGTTTATAGGGTTCGAGCTGGACAACCAGATGGCGATGAACAAATTCATCGAACTTTACTGTGACACCGGTGCATTGTCGTCGCTGCGCGCGTGGCATGCCTTTGAACAACAGAATCCGGCGACCTTTCGCGGCATGTATCAGTTTTGGTGCCGCAAAAAACAACAAGACTGAGAGAGACGGGGCAAAACCGGAAACATGTTCGGAACTTCGATAAAAACCTTGTTGGTATTTATATGGTTTTTACTGCCCATTTCCGCGGAAGCCACGGAAGAAAGTGTTTTTCGGGTGGTTTCGGCGAACCTGAATGCAGAGGCAGAAAAGGCTGAACTTTGCCTTAAACTCAGCCATCCAATCGATGTATCCGAAAGGGGAGCGCTGGCGTCAGAATTACGACTGGAGAAAAACGGAAAAAAAATCGCCGTTTCACCGCGCGATTTAAGCCTGACACCGCATGATATATGTGTACAACAACTGGAACACAGGCAGAAATATCGCCTTTCCCTGAAAAAGCAGCGAAACATTGAAGGCAAGCAGCTTGCAGGCGGCTTCAGTTTATCCTTTGAAATTCCGGACAGAAAAAAAACGCTGTCCACTGAGATTTCCCGCCTCGAGAGGGGATTGCCGCGGTACATAAACGCAAGCGATAAAAACACCGGCAAAACTGAAGCTGTTTCCGCATCCCGGAAAAATGCCGGTAATCCTTTGGTGATAAGGGCTATCAACATAGGGAAAGCCAAGCTTACGCTTTATCGTTTTCCGGAACGCAGGCTGTTTGCTGAAGCATGGGGGCAAGCGGAAAAGCTACGCCTCGCTCCTTCGGAAAGCCTTTATTTCGCTTCCCAGAAGGGAGAAATCGTTTGGCAGAGTGAACTGGTTTTCAGTGACAAACCTAACGTCGAACAAAAGCTGGACGCGCCTCTTCCTCCAAGCGATGAACTACGACCCGGCCTTTATTTTCTCGCCGCCGTTCCGGATTCCGCCGACTCTTCCAGCCCGGCGCTTATGTCAGGGCAATGGTTTCTCATTTCGAATCTGAGAGTTTACGCCATCATGGCTCCGGAAGGGTTATATGCATTTGTTTCCAATGCTTTGGGAGAAAGAAATTTTTCGGAAGCCTCTATTCAGGTTATATCTCGGGACGGGCGCATTTTGTCCGAAGGAAAAGCGTCGGTGGACGGCAAGGTATTTCTTGCGCTGTCAGGCGAACAAAAGAACCAGGCGGCGCTTGTGACTGCATGGTTGGACACAGGTGAAGCCGATATCGTGGAGCTGTCCCGGAATAATGAAAACGAATTTATTCCGGTTAAAGAAAAGGCGGAAATAATACTAGACCGCGGATACTATTCGTCAGGAATGACGGCATCCGCCATTTTGATCCTGGCGGATGAAAAAGGGAAACCGCAGAAAATCCCCGCAAGTTCCCTTAAATTGATCGGACCGCAAAAAAGGGAGTTTGTCGAAAAACAAATTCCCGTGGATCAAACCGGGACCGTTCTGACTCAAATTTCGTTGCCGGTAACCAAAAACAACGGCGAATGGGAGCTGTTGTGGCAACGCAATGACGCAGAGATACTTGCGCGCACTCCTGTTTACTTTGGATCGAAGGAAGAAAGACCAGCGCTTGAGCTTGCGACTGTTGAAAAAGCAATCAGCCCTGGAGAAGAGCTTGTATTGAACGTAAAAACCTTCAGCGGTAAAGGATTGGCTTTGCCGTGGCGTTCCGGAATTATGGAAATAATTCCTGCTTTCCCTGAATTTCCGACATGGAAAAGCTTTTTGTTCGGAATAGAGGACAGGACCGGAAAAGAAACCGTCAAAACCGGTTTTGTGACCGGCGAGAAGGGAACAGCCATAGTTCGCGTAAAACTCCCGCGCAGTGAAAATAATTCGCCGATTCAGGCTGTGAAGATAACAGCGAATCTGGATTTTGCGGTCGCCGGGCAAAGCAAGGTGATCAATGTAAAAAGCCATGATGGCTGGATAGGGATAAAACCGCGGGAAGAAGGATCTTTCGCGGAAAACAGTGTAGCCGAATTTGAAGTCATATCAGTGGACGAAGAGGGAAAACGCCGAAATGCGGGAGAGCTATATTACCAGATATACGAAGAAGGCCGTAGTTTCGAGTGGTTTCAACGTGAAGGGAAATGGGAATACACTCCTCTACCACAGCGCCGCCGCATAGGTGGCGGCCGAGTAGTGGTTCCGGCTTCCGGCGCCGCCAGAATAACGTGGCCTGTTACTGCCGGACACTATTCTCTGGAAATCACTGATTATGACGGAACAGTGCTTTTGAGGCGTTCTTTCACCGTCGGGGGGAAGCGGCAAAAGGGAACCCAGCGGGCAGAAGGACTGTCTATCGTCACGGACTCTGGTGTTTTGCAAAAAAACTCCCCGAAAAACGAGGGCATTATAATAAAACTCAACAAACCGGCCTTGGTAACCGCACTTATAGGTGACAAAAAGATAAGGCAAACAATTCATAATTATATGCAAGCGGGAAGCAATACCATCACATTACCATCCATGGAAGAATGGGGGGATGAGATAAAAGTACAAGCCCATGCCCGCTTTGATGACGGCGGTGAAGCCGATGCGGTACAAACATTAACGCGTAAGCACGAAAATATTGAAGAACAAATCAGCGTTTCGATTCCACGAATGGCGGTTGGGGGAGACAAACTCGCACTTCCCGTTTACATCAAAAAGCCTCATAGCGACAGCAAGGCCATGATTGCAGCGGTATTTGTTCCTCTTAAGCAGGAAGAGAACAGCGGCTTTTCAAGCATTTTATTGCCGGCAACGCCGGTGACGAAAGATGGCAAGGCCGTTATAAACCTTAATTTGCCGGATTTTTCCGGCGACATGAGGCTTATCGTGGTTTTTCGGGACGAGCGGCGGATCGTCACGAAAAATATCTCGTTTCCGGTAAGGCAACCCATTGAATTGACAGTCGCTCCAGTACGAAAGGTTTTTGCCGGAGAAGAAGTTCCTTTTTCCATAACCGTCAGCAACTATTCAGCCCCTGAGGGAAAGTACAGTTATGATTTCAGGGTTCCGGATTTGCTGCATGTGAAAGGAAAAAAGAACGGAACCTTGTTTCTCAAGCGCGGGCAAAACCAAGTGGTCAGCGTTTTTATGGAAGCGAAAGACGGTTTTGCTGATGATCTCAAATTCGAACTTAAAGGACCGCATGGCTTCGTTTTGGCTAAGGTTATCCCGGTGATAGCCCGAGCCGGAAATTCCATTTTGTTCAACGGACAGCAAAAGGAAATAGAACCACGGCAAAAATTATGGCTTCACGATGATGAAAATGCTGTTGCCGATGACCATTTTGTTCTTGTAGCTCCCTTCCCACTGATAAATTTGCCGCGGCAATTGCAGATGTTGCTCGAAGCGTATCCCGTTACCACGGAAGAAATAGCGTATTGGCTGGAAGCTTCGCGCAACTGGAGCCGCGAGATTTCGTCTATGGGCCTAGTAGGCCAGGCCGCGTTTCAGCAGTTGCGCGCACAACGAATATGGCGGCTTGAGCTGCTGCAGAACCCCGATGGAGGATTCCCTGCATGGCCCTCCGGCGGAGACAGCGACCTTGCCGCCACCTCGGCCGCCCTGATATCACTGCGCCGCGAAGCCTCGCCCGCGGCAGAGCGTGCAGCGGCATGGCTTCAAAGATCCTTGGAAAACACCTGGTTTGAAGAATCAGAAAGACCGGAGCGCGCAATCGCGCTTTTTGCCTTGTCTTCTGCGGGACGGGTTGATATTTCGGCGCTTCGCTATTTTGCAGACAGCAGCCGCGAAAAAGAGCTTTCACCGTCGGTTATGGCGACAATAGCGTTGGCCCTATCGATGAATCGTGAAGAAAAAGCGGCCGAATTCTGGGAACAAAGAGCTTTGGCGGCATTGCCTGGCATGGCGGATTCAAAATCCGCCGAAGTATGGCCGTTGCTTCAGGTTCTTGCAGCCAATCGTTCCGTTAAGACGCAGGAAATAATCAATGCAATGGAAAAAGCGGTGCAATTCGCAGACGAAATCACACCAGAGAATTCCTCAATCTTTTTGAATGCAATAGCTGAGATATCGAAGCGCTTTGGACAATGGCGCCTTTCCTTCAACGGCTCGGAGTTGAAAACTGAAGGTATGTTTTTGCGCGAAATAAAGGCGAAAAAACCGGAAAAGACGGAACTGTACAATCCTTACGAAAGCAAGCTGTATATATTGCCGGTCCGGAAACAAACAGAAAAAACTATCGCAAACGAGGAAGAAGACAAAGAATCCCCGGTTTTTTCTGTGCAAAAACAGCTTTACCGTCTGGACGGCACGCCAGTTTCCGGCGGGGAAAAACTCAAGCGCGGCGACGTATATTTATTGTTGATCAAGGGAACAGGAGAACTCGACGGCACCAAAGCAAATTTGCCGCTGGTGGTCACAACACCCATAGGATCCGGCCTCAGAATCGTTGAAACCGCGGCGATCGATCCCGGATCTTCAGCTAACTCTGCCTGGACTTGGCTTAAAGACGGCTTGTCTTCCCTGGCAGGAATATCGTTATCGCCCGATGAAGCCAGCTTCGTTCTGCACCCATCCCGTGAATGGCAAACCGCTTGCCTGATAAGGGCGGATAGAATCGGCAAGTATTCACTGCCGCCCGTCGTTGTGCGCTCTTTATCTGGCGGCAGAATCAGCGTTGCACAGGACGATTTGTTTATGACTGTGCAGCAGTAGATCCGCCGTTTTGCATTACTTCGATGGATAAAGCCTCGCGACCTTTTGCGGCGGTATGCACTGTCATTTTAAGGCGTTGTCCGGTTTCAAGCTGATTCATGCCTATGCGCAAAACCGCACTTTTGTGCACGAAGACGTCTTTGCCTCCATCGTCAGGAGCGACAAATCCGAATCCCTTGTCGGCTTTGAACCACTTTACGGTGCCGGTCATTTCCTCGGTCGGCCCGGCGGGAACCAGATGCCGGTTCTGGGATAGAGGAATCTCGGCCATTCCCAGGGTTTGTATTATCTGGGTGACCTGGCGCCCCTTGGGTCCGCTTCCTATTTGCACCAGCAGCTTCGTGCCCTCAGCAATTTGCTGCAAGCCGGCACGATTCAGCACCGATACATGCATGAAGGCGTCAGGCGTGTTATCAACCGGCGCGACGAACCCGAATCCTTTCGTAAGGTTAAACCATTTGACGACGGCTTCGACTTGAACTCCTTCCCCCGGAGCAAGGGTCTCATTTGCTGACAAAGCTCATACCCCATAGCAACGAAAACAAACCAAGAAGCAAGATATCTAACCAAATTTTAATGGATAAACAACGCATAAATACAACGGGAGAGTTTGGTTAGAAACGAAGACCTCGCATGAATTAAACACAGCCGGTTTTTAACATTTGTTAGTCCAAAAAGGTTAAAATCAAACCATGCTCGGCTATAGAGGACTTAACTTTATGAATTTACTGGCGCATAAAAAAACCGGGGGGCGGTTTCGGCCGGCATTTAACAGGGGGAAAGCCGGATTTACCGCCGCCGCTGTTTTTCTCGCGTTCACCATATTCAGTGCTAACGCCGAAGAGGAAGCGCCGGGGCCTGATGACAAACTGTGGATGTCCATAGAACGCTTCACCGATAAAGCATCCAGATTCCCGGAACTGATAGGGGAAAGACAAGAAAAGCAGGAGAGCCCGTCCGGCAGCGAAACCGCTGCGGCGAAAGAATCGCCGGAGTCCGCTCAAGAAAACGGAGGAACGAAAACAGCAGAGGAAAAGAAAGAACAGCCCGAAGAAATTTCCCTGAAAGCCATGACTCTTCCTCTTTTGCCGGGAATCAACAGGGGTTTTGATCTGCACATAAGCTCTACAAACGATGAAGAAACGGCAGAAGCGGAAACAGCAGACCCCAAGATGTTCATCGCGCCCACCCGAAAAATACAACCTCCCATAATGCCGATGGTCAATCAAAGCACATCCGGGGAGAGCGATGGCCAAGAAACCAAAGCGGCAGCGGATGGTGAAGAACAGGAACAGCGCTCTCCATTAAATATAAGATTCGCCAAATTGCCCAACAGCAAATTCGCCGTTCTTTCCTTGCCTCCAGTCATAAAGCCGAAAGAAAATGATCAGAGCGCGGCAAGACCGGCGGAAAAACAAAAACAGGAAACCGTTAGTAAGCAAGCACAGGCTTGCGAAGCCCCGCTAGTGCGCCGCAAACGTCAGCTCGAGGCCATCGAAAGCGATCGTCAAACCCTGAAAGCGCTTCAATCAGCTATAGCCGAGCTGGGGTTGGACAAGGAGCTGAATTTTTCGCGTGGCGCGGGTGGCGAAGTGTTGCAGTTCTCCGGTCAGAATTCGGCGGAGAAAAACAAGCCAGCTGCCCAGACGGCTCCAGCGGATATGGATCGGTCGGCTTCTACAGGTCCCCGGAAAACCGGGCAAAACCAGCCCCTTATCTTCCGGCAGGCTAAATAGACGAAGCCTGCCGTCACATTCATTTTTAGCGGATTTTCAATCGTCTCTGTGTTATAAAGAAACCGCTGCGAGTTCAGCTATGGCGATAAACGCCTTGTGGAATAAGCGCTGCGGACCCGGGGGCGGTACCCGGCGCCTCCACCACCAGAAGGCAGGGGATGAAACGGGAAAAAGCTCCTGCCGGTTGCCTTCTGCTGTGGGGGCGAAACAGGATCGACGCGCGTGGTAAAGACAGGGTTTTCGCCCGGCATGATACCGCCGTTATCGGGTCAAATCGATAAATGCCAACGACAACGTTGACATGGGTGCAGTTGCGGTTGCTGCCTAAAGTCCGCTTGGCGGATAAAGGGTAGACACCCAAGCATCGCGGTCCGGGGGCGCCGGGCAACAGAAAGCCCCCACTTCCGGAACATGGGAAACAGGCGTAGAAGGCATACTGTTGAGTTTGCCTTCGCTGTGGGCTATCTGTTGTTTGTCTTTCTCTCCCCTGTCCCTGTTATCCAAAATGGCTGAAGATTACATACGCTACGACATATTGATAGAAAACGCCTTGCGCGACGTGGTTTATCAGGCCATGGCGAAAGCGGCCCACGACGGTTTATTGGGAGACCATCATTTCTACATAACCTTCCAGACAGATTACCCCGGCGTGGATATTCCGGCCTATTTGCGCGCGCAATACCCGGAGGAAATGACCATAGTCCTTCAATACCAGTTTTATGACCTGAAAGTGGACAAAGAAGGATTCAGCGTAATGCTGAGCTTCAACAACGTGCGCGAGCGGCTTAGCATACCATTCAAGGCGATCACCGTCTTTGCTGATCCCTCGGTAAATTTCGCGCTTCAGTTCCGTTCCGAACGGGAATCCGAAGACGCTTTTCCGCCGCTTGCCGCAAAAAAGGCGGGAATCCCAGTGAAAGAAAAAAAAGAAAAGGGAATAGGGCTTTCTCCGGCCGGAGAAGAAAAGCGGGGAGAGGTGATAAGTCTGGACAGCTTCAGGAAGAAATAAGTCCCTAAACAAATCCGTAAAAATGTTCCTGCACGCGACGGGAAAAGCTTGAACCGTCAATACTCCACTTTCCAGAAACAAAGGCCCTGCGGCGGAGCAGTTGGGCCGCCCCTTGTCCTGTCGGCGGCGGCGAATGCGGCGGCGAAATCGTCAACACTCCACCGCCCGGTGCCTACCATGACCAAGGAGCCTACCATGTTGCGTACCTGGTGATAGAGGAAAGAACGCGCCCCGGTTGTGAAGACTATATTGTCACCGCATCTTTCCACTTCCATGAAATCAAGGGTTTTTACGGGAGATTGCGCCTGGCAATTATGGGCGCGGAAAGTTGAAAAATCATGCTTGCCGGCAAGCAGGCTTGCGGCTTTACACACAGGCTCCAAATCAAAGGGGAGCGAAACGTGCCAGGCGAAATTCGCATCAATAGCTAGCGGCGCCCGGCGGTTAACAATTGTGTATTTATAAATGCGCGCCAGCGCGCTGAAACGGGCGTGGAAATCTCCGGGCACGGCTTCCGCTTTCAAAACCGCTACGCGATGGGGTTTGACATGGAAATTAAGCGCGCCCAAGATTTCTTCCGGGCAGGTTGGCCTTTCCAGATCGAAATGGGCCACCTGCCCGCGCGCATGAACACCGGCGTCTGTGCGTCCGGCTACCTGAAGTGAAGGTTTCTCGCCTGAAAATTTCCGCACAGCTTCTTCTAAAACCTGTTGTACGGAAAGCCCGTGCGGCTGTTTCTGCCAGCCACAGAAGCCGGTGCCGTCATATTCTATTGTCAGTTTCCATCGGGGCATGGAAAAACGTGTCCTATCGGCAACCGCAGACCCCGCAACAGCGATGCCCCGTCGGTTTCATTTTTGCCGGGGCGTTTCGCCTTTACAATGCGCAGAGCCTGTTCGCCGCAAGCTATGGTGAAAAGCTGGTCCAGAAGTTCTCCTGGTTTTCCGGACGAACCGGGTATTACTTGCGCTTGCGTTACCTTGATTCTTTCGCCGCCGAACGTAAAGAAAGTTCCCGGCCACGGTTCAAGCGCGCGCACTTGCCTTTCTATAGCCGCGGCCGGTTTCCGCCAGTCAATAAGTCCGTCATCCCGGGAAAGACGCGGAGCGAAAGTTATCCCGTCGGACGGCTGCGGAAGCGGGGAAAGAGTCCCATCGTCGCGGCCTTTGAGTGCATCGTTCACAAGACGGGCGCCGATGCCTGCGAGTTCGTGAAGGAGCGTTCCGGCTGTGGCTTTCGATGTAATAGGCACTCGTTCACACAGCAGAATGTCCCCGGTGTCCAGGCCTTCATCCATTTGCATGACGCATACGCCTGTCTCCTTGTCGCCGGCCAGCAAAGCATGCTGCACGGGGGCGGCCCCGCGCCAGCGCGGGAGCAGCGAGAAATGGACGTTGAAACAGCCCAAGCGCGGAATGGCCAGAATTTCACGCGGCAGGATAAGACCGTAAGCGACAACCACTATGGCATCCGGATGGGTGCCTTCAATAAAAACGCGTTCCTCGTGACTTCTCAAAGTCATTGGCATACGTACCGGTATGCCAGTTTTTTCCGCCTCGATATGGACAGGAGATTTCTTTATGGCTTTTTTTCTTCCCGATGGTTTCGGCGGCTGACAATAAACAGCCTTTATTTCGTGCCCGGCGGCACGGAGCGCGCACAATGACGGCACGGCTGTCTCAGGCGTTCCCATGAAGACAAGACGCAAAGGGGGCATTTCTCACAGCACCGTGCTGAATTCCCTTTCACACCGCGCTTTTTCCAGTCTTTTCAAAAGCATTTTGCGCTTCAGCGGGGAAAGGCGATCTATAAAAAGTTTTCCGTCCAGGTGGTCTATTTCGTGTTGCAAACAGTAGCTTAGAAGTCCTTCCGCCTCTATCTCTTGTGCCCGGTTTTCCCTGTCCAGGTATCCGACCCGAACCCGCGCGTGGCGTTTTATCTCCGCATACTGATCCGGGACGGAAAGGCAGCCCTCGCGGGAAGAAACGGTTTCTTCCGATTTCCACACTATTTCGGGGTTGGCGAGAAACAAAGCTTTACTTCCATCACGTTCCGGTGAAACGTCTATGATAACTATACGTTCAAGCAGGCCGACCTGATTCGCCGCAAGGCCTATGCCGTGGTTGGCGTACATGACTTGGAGCATTTCATCCATTAGCTTGACGATGCGCGCGTCCACCTCGTTTACCGGAGCGGCTTTTTGGCTTAAAATGGGATCGGGTATCGTGCGAATCGTGAGCTGTGCCATAGGCTGTTGTTCACCTTTAATTTTTGGCAAGCTTACTACTTTTTACCAGTACGGGCAGCATCAAATTTCCGATGTTTTTATCCGCCCGGTTTTTGCGGCGCTTTGCAAGAAACGGGTTTGGCTTATGTTAAGTCTTGGTTATCAGGCACCACGAACCGGGGACCGAGCTTGGTCCACTGATTCCTAAACCAGGTCAACTGGCGCTTGGCGTAATTACGCGTTGCCTGTTGGGCCTTGCTTATCGCCGTTTCGCGGGAAATTTCCCCGCGCAAAAACGCCGCTATTTCACGCACGCCGATAATTTTCATCGCCGGCAAGGATGGATCGAGTTTACGCTCCAGCAAAGAGCGCACCTCGTCAACTGCACCGTTTTCCATCATCCATAAAAACCGCCGGTCGCAAGCGGCGTAAAGCTCGCTGCGCGGCAGCAGCAACAGCCTGGGAACTATGGTGAAGCTTGCTAAAGAACCGGCCCGCAAATCTGCATTGCCGAGGGAAGCAGCGCTCTTTTGCCAGAAGCCCATAGGTTTACCGGTATGCCAGGCCACTTCATATGCGCGTATAAGGCGCTGTTTATCGTTTGGCTTTATACGGGCGGCGCTTTCCGGGTCCTTTTCCGCCAGTTTGGCGCGGAATGCCTCAGGCCCCAACTCGGCGTAAAGCCTCCGTGCTTTTTCGCGTACATTTTCAGGAATTTCCGGAACATCCGCCAATCCTTCAAGCAAAGCTTTAAAATAAAGCCCTGTGCCGCCGACAAGTATGGGTGTACGCCCTGTATCGAGCGCGCGTTGGATGGAATCAAGAGCCAAAGTCCGCCATTTTCCCGCGGACGAACGTTCGGATGGATCGAAAATTTCATATAATTCATGCGGAATCGAAAATCTGGCTTCCTTCGAAGGTTGGGCAGTCAAAATGGGCAATCCGGAATAAACCTGCATGGAGTCGGCGTTTATAACCGTTCCGTTCTCCTGCCCGGCTATTTCCAGCGCTAGAACCGATTTGCCCGAGGCCGTAGGCCCGGCGATCAGATACATAAGGGGATTAGACATGCGCCGTATTTCTAACAATTTGTTGTGACAAGGGAAAAGCCCGTTTGTCTGTCCCCGGCGTATTTGTTAATCTGTCTGAAACACAGGGACCAAGGAGAACCGCCATGGGTTTGAGCATTTGGCATATTCTGGTTTTGCTGCTTGTCGTTCTTATAGTTTTCGGCGCGGGACGTCTTCCGCATGTTATGGGAGATCTGGGCAGGGGCATTCGCAGCTTCAAGGAAGGGCTAAGCGGTGGCACCCCTCCATCCGCAAAAGAATCCGGGGAAGAGCGGCCGAGGATAATCTCTTCGGACAAAAACGACGGTAATCAATCCTGACCTATGTTCGATATAGGCTGGCCTGAACTCATAGTAGTCGGCGCTGTGGCTCTTGTTGCCGTAGGCCCGGAAGATTTGCCCCGCGTAATGAATTCTCTGGGCCGTTTAGCCAGGCGCGCCCGCGCCGCCATGCATGATTTCAGCGTTATGCTTGATCAGGTCGGCCAGGAGACCGAGCCGTCCACAGAGGATGAGAAAAAAGCGGATGAGGCCGTTATGCAAGGCGAAGCGGACAGTGAAAAAAAATCCTGAACAACCTGTGCACGAACGACTGGAGCTTAAAACCTTGCCGGAGCATTTGATTGATTTCCGGCGGCGGGTGCTTTTTTCGCTGTTAGCGGTTTTGGCCGGTTTCATAGTCGCCTATATTTTCGCCCCTGATATTTACGGATTCCTTGTCCGTCCCCTCGCTGAAGCTTCAAACGGCGAAGCGCGGCGGCTTATATACACCGGCCTTGCTGAGGCCTTCATCACCTATATCAAGCTTGCTTTTTGGGCCGGAAGCATTCTTGCTTTGCCTGTAATAGCGACGCAAATCTGGATGTTTGTGGCTCCCGGACTTTACCGGCATGAACGGCGGGTTTTTTTGCCATTTCTTATAGCTTCGCCCCTCCTGTTTTTAGCAGGTGCGGCAATGGCTTATTACCTCGTGTTTCCGCTGGCCTGGAAATTTTTTCTGGGCTTCGAGCTTCCAGCCTCTTCCAGCGGGTTGCCGATACAGCTTGAAGCCAGGGTAAGCGAATACCTGTCGCTTTCCATGGGAATAATTTTTGCGTTCGGTCTGGCCTTCCAGCTACCTATCGCGCTAGTGCTTTTGACCTATGCCGGACTGTTGTCCGCAGCCAGGTTATCAGGATTCCGCCGTTACGCCATTGTGCTTATTTTTGCCGTGGCGGCGGTGATTACTCCCCCTGACGTCATAAGCCAGATAAGCTTGGCGATTCCCATGGTGGTTCTTTACGAAGTCTCCATCTTTGCGGCTAAATTGATAGAAAGGAACAAAAGAGAAGGGATTCACGATGCCGGAAAACAGAACTATTGATCGCCATTAGTGTCACCATTTGCGATCAGCTCCCTCTAGCTCTTGCCCCCAAACCCGGCTATAGTCTTGTTGTTCAATAACTTTCGGAAATCGTACCATGCATGACATAAAGCTTATACGTGAAAATCCGGACGCTTTTGACGAAGCTCTGAAACGCCGTGGGTTGCCCCCTGCCTCGGCCGAGATTTTGCGCCTGGATGAAGAATTTCGCGCTACGCAAACGGCGATGCAGGAAGCACAAGCTCGCCGCAATGAATTGTCGCGCAAGGTGGGGGAGATAAAGCGCGCGGGGGGCAAAGCCGAGGACTTGATGCGCGAAGTGGTGGATCTTAAGGAAAAATTGGCCGAACTTGAAAATCGTGCGCGTCTTGAAGAAGAGGAACTTAAGGAGATTCTTTCCAGTTTACCCAACCGTCCTGGACCAGACGTGCCTGACGGCAAGGATGAAAGAGACAACAAGGAAATACGCCGTTTCGGCATAACGCCGGAGATCAGGAATCCGAAACAGCATTTCGAGCTCGGCGAAGCGCTTGGGCTTATGGATTTTTCCACCGCAGCCAAAATAGCAGGCGCGCGATTCACCATGTTGCGAGGCGCGCTGGCGCGGATGGAGCGGGCGCTCGGAGCTTTCATGCTGGATTTGCACACAAAGGAGTTCGGCTATACCGAAATTTCACCGCCTCTTTTGGTTCGCGACGAAACCGCCTACGGCACCAACAATCTGCCCAAGTTCGCCGAAGACCTTTTCCGCACAACGACCGGGCTTTGGTTAATCCCCACCGCAGAAGTGCCGCTTACCAACATAGTCCAGGGCGACATAGTCAACCGCGAAGAATTGCCGTACCGTTTCACCGCTATGACTCCATGCTTCCGTTCTGAGGCCGGAGCCGCGGGCAAGGACACGCGCGGCATGTTGCGCCAGCATCAGTTTTATAAGGTAGAGCTTGTCAGCATAACCGCTCCGGACCAGTCCGAGGCCGAGCATGAACGCATGACTTCTTGCGCCGAGGAAGTGCTTAAAAGACTTGGGCTGCCGTTCCGCACTGTGGTGCTGTGCACCGCCGATATGGGATTTGGCGCACGTAAGACATACGACATAGAAGTTTGGCTTCCCGGACAAAACACTTACCGCGAAATCTCCAGCTGTTCCAATTGCTGGGATTTCCAGGCGCGGCGGATGAACGCCCGCTGCAAGGCTCCGGGAGCGAAAAACACCGAATTCGTACACACCCTGAACGGCTCTGGAGTCGCCATAGGTCGCACCATTATCGCCATAATGGAAAACTATCAACAGCCTGATGGCTCCATTGTCATTCCAGAAGCTCTCAGGCCTTACATGGGTGGGCTGGAGATAATCAGATGACAGACCGCCGTTTGAAAGGTCATTTTCTGTTGGCGGCTTGCTGTTTTTTTCTTTCCTGTTGTACCTTTTTCCGTCCGCCTTCGCACGGATTGCCGGAACGGTCCGGCATAGTTCCCGGGGAAACGGTAACGGTTAAACGAAATCAGAATGTTTACAGCATAGCCCGGGAACACGGCGTTTCCATGCGCGAGATAATAGTGCTTAACGATTTGAAACCACCGTTTGTAATTCGCCCCGGACAGCGACTTGTTTTACCGGCGAAAGACAGAGAAGCCATACCTGCGCCGACGGCTGCTCCGCTTGAAGCGATAGAGCAGAAGCCGCTGGATTCATATACCCCGCCCATTCAGCATTCTTCCAAAACCATAACTGCTGAACCACTGGAAGCACCCCGCACCATGCCGTTTGGGCCGCCATCGGAACAGATTCGGCCTAAAGAAGAAAAAACACCAACCTCCTTGACGACTACAGTAACCGAAGATGATTTGAAGCCAACCCAACCGGCGAAAACAGCGGAAACCCGCGTACAGGCTTTACCAAAACAGGAAACCTCCGCGCTCAAACCTTCGGTGAATTTTTCCTGGCCTGTTCAGGGTCCTGTGATCTCTGCTTTCGGTCCCAAAATCCAGGGGGGGAATAACGATGGCATCAATATCGCGGCTCCCAAAGGCTCGCCGGTCCTTGCGGCGGCAGGCGGCATAGTGGTTTACGCCGGCAACGAGATGAAGGGATTCGGGAACCTGGTTCTGATACGCCACGAGGGCGGCTGGGTTACTGCATATGCGCATCTCGATCGTATGATGGTCTCGCGTGACACTGTTGTGGCCCCAGGCGATATGATTGGCACCGTGGGAAGCACCGGTGGGGTTTCTTCGCCGCAACTGCATTTCGAAATTCGTCATGAGGGCAAGCCGGTAGATCCGCAAAAGGTTATCGGAAAAACCTGATCGCCCGCCGCAATCGCAACCGTATTTTCTCGCATGAGCAAGGTCGTTCTTATAAACCCGCCGTATCTGAGCGACTATACGCGCAATTCGCGCTGTGATCTTGTTTCTCCGGTTTCTTCTTCGTGGTATCCGATATGGCTCGGCCAGGCCGGATGCTGGCTTGAAGGCAAAGGCCATAAAACCCTTCTTCTCGACGCGCAGACAAGCGGCCTTTCAAGGAGGCAAGCGCTTGACGCCATCGCCGAATTCGACGCTGATGTAATTGCTGTCTACACAGGACGCTTGAGCGAAAATAGCGATATCGCGTTTGGAGATGAACTGGCGGCCGGCGGGCGTACAGTGGTGTTCGTGGGACCTTATGTATCCGCCGATTGCGGAGAGGTTCTCAGGAAGGCAAAGAAAGTGAGCTTGGCCATACAGAAGGAATTCGATTTGCCGCTTGAAGAGCTGGTCTCAGGCTCCAATCCGGAAAGCACGGCCAATGTATGGGTAAAACGCGGAAACGAAGGGGAAATCACATATACACCGCCGCGCCCCTTTTATAAGAGAGAAACGCTGGACCGTTTCCCGATAACCAGTAAATATTTCCACGAGCAACTGAATGTGCGTGACTACAGAATACCTTCCGAACGTTATCCGTTTCTGGACGTGATGTCCGGCCGTGGCTGTTCGTGGGGCAGATGTGCTTTCTGTTTATGGACGCATACTTTCATTACCGGAAGCGTATATAACACGCGCTCCATAGAACACTTCATGCAGGAGTTTGATTATATCCGCGAACACATGCCGTTCGTGAAGAGCGTGATGATACAGGATGATATGCTGCCTAACAAACGCGCCGCCGAGATTGCGGAAGCTCTCCTTAAAAGAGGCAACAGGATAAGATGGTCGTGTTACGCCAAGCCGAATTCCAAACTTACCCCGGAAACTCTAAGGCTGATGAAACGCTCAGGTTGTCTTAATGTTCATGTCGGCTTCGAATCCGGCAATGATGCGATACTCAGGGGAATAGACAAAGGCAGTACCGTGGAGCAGGCGAAGGATTTCGGCAGGCAGATACGCGCCGCCGGATTGCGTATTTGCGGAGAATTCACCTTCGGGCATTTCGGGGAAACCGAGGAAACCATGCGGGACACGCTGGAACTTGCGCGGGCCGTCAATCCTCATCTGGCACATTTTCTTGTCATGATCCCTCTGCGTGGAACGCCTTTTTGGGCCCGTCTCGAAGCCGCCGGCGCCATAGATGACAAAGGCAGGCCTTCCTATGAATCCTGCAACGGCCCTTGCGCGAGCGAGATCGAAGCCTATGCGAAAACCGCGTATAGAAGCTTTTATTTTTCCGGGCGGTATTTACGCAACATTCTGGAAAATCCCGTGGACCTATTTTTCAAACGCGCCGGGCTTTACGCCCGCGCGGTGAAAATGATGGGCTTCAGGTAGGCAAACAATTTCCTGCATAGGGAGAAAACGTAAAACAGCCGCTGGGAATAAAATCCCGGCGGCTGTCCTCGGAGAATTTTTGGTTACTCTTTCTCTTCTTTTTCTTCCTTTTCCGTTTCCTCTTTTCCGGCTTTTTTGCTTTTCTTTTCCGTCTTGTCTTCTCTTTTCTGTGCGCGTTTTATTGCGGCGCCCAGTATATCGCCGAGCGACGCTCCGGAATCCGATGAGCCATATTCGGCCAAAGCCTGTTTTTCCTCGTCTATCTCCCGCGCCTTTATGGACAGAGTGACTTTCTTCGCTGCCTTGTCGATGTTCGTTATTTTTGCATCGACTTTTTCACCTACGGCGAAACGGTCCGGCCGTTGCTCTGATCTATCGCGCGCAAGGTCGTTGCGCTTGATAAAACCGGTAAATCCGCCGCCCTGTTCACCCAGATTGACTTCGATGCCTCCTTCGGCGATGGCGGAAACCGTGCAGGTGACCACATCGCCTTTCTTGAAGTTTACAACGACATTTTCGAAAGGATCCTTGGTGAGCTGCTTTATGCCGAGGCTGATGCGCTCTTTCTCGGGATCGATTTCGAGAATTTTTACTTCCACCGTCTGGCCTTTTTGATAAGCCTTGATGGCTTCCTCGCCCGGCTTATCCCACGCGAGGTCGGAAGTGTGCACCATGCCGTCTATGTCGCCCGGTAAACCGACGAAAAGGCCGAATTCCGTAATGTTGCGGATTTCTCCGGAGAGAATGTCTCCTGCCTTATAATTGTCGCGGAATTTCTCCCATGGGTTTTCGATGCACTGTTTTAGGCCCAGACTGATGCGGCGTTTGGCCATGTCCACTTCAAGAACCATAACCTCCACTTCCTGTGAACTCGAAACAATTTTTCCCGGGGGTACGTTCTTTTTGGTCCAGGACATTTCGGAAACATGCACCAAACCTTCTATGCCCGGCTCAAGCTCCACGAAAGCGCCGTAGTCCGTTATGTTGGTTACTCTCCCCTTGAGCTTGACCCCCACAGGATAGCGCGCATCGGCTCCTTCCCATGGATCAGCCTCAAGCTGCTTCATGCCCAGGCTTATGCGCTGGGTCTCGGCGTTGAAGCGGATGACCTGAACGGTAACCTGTTGGCCTATTTGCAATACTTCAGACGGATGGCTGACCCTCTTCCAAGAGATATCTGTCACATGTAAGAGACCGTCAACACCTCCAAGATCGACGAATGCGCCGTAATCAGTGATGTTTTTGACCACGCCTTGCAATACCTGGCCTTCCTTGAGATTTGCCACCAGCTCGGAACGGGCCTCGGCGCGGCTTTCTTCCAGAACCGCGCGCCGGGAAACCACTATATTGCCGCGCGCGCGGTCCATCTTGAGTATCTGGAACGGCTGCGGCGTACCCATTAAAGGCGCTATGTCGCGCACTGGACGGATATCTACCTGGCTTCCGGGCAAAAACGCGACGGCTCCGCCGAGATCGACGGTGAATCCTCCCTTGACACGGCCGAAGATTATACCGGTTACGCGTTCGTTTCCGGCAAAAGATTTTTCCAGAACAGTCCAGCTTTCTTCACGCTTCGCTTTTTCCCGCGAAAGAAGGGCTTCGCCGTTGCGGTCCTCCATTCTTTCAAGAAACACCTCAACCGTATCGCCCTCTTTTACTTCGGGCGTTTGACCGGGCGCCGCGAATTCTTTGAGCGGCACACGCCCTTCGGATTTAAGACCCACATCTATCACGGCAAAGTCGCCTTCTATAGCCACAACCTTGCCTTTTATTACACTGCCCTCCATTCCTGACTTGTTGCCGAACGAGGACTCGAGCATCTCGGCAAAGCTTTCGCCGGATGAGGAGGAGTTTCCGGCAACGGGAATATCCGCGCGCAACACGCGTTTTTTCAAAATGTTTTTAGCCATTTTCGATTTTTCTCTTTCAGGCGGTTTTCCGCCGAAGACCTGCGCCATGTGGCGCCTCCGGTCTTTAACACAGGAAGATCCTGCCGCTTTCATTTGCACCCTTAAGGGCATTGGTTAATGTTACGGGCAAAACCAGGGCGGAGCGGCAGAAAGCGGGGCCGGAACCGCAAGGTTTTATCCGTTGCCGGCACCGCGCCGGCGCATTCATGCGTTCCCAAGTCTTGTCTCGACTATTGCCAATGCAGCAGTAAAGGCCGCTTCGGCGTCCATGTCGGTGGTGTCTAGAATGACAGCATCGGGCGCCGGTTTTGTGGGGGCGACATCCCTTGTGCTGTCGCGTTCGTCACGCAAGAGCATGTCCGCAAGAACGGCGGCTTCACTAACATTTTCTCCAGCGGCCTGCAACTCCTTAAACCTGCGGTTGGCCCGCTTTTCTATCGAAGCCGTGACAAAAATTTTAACCGTAGCGTCTGGTGCTATCACCGTGCCTATATCCCTGCCATCCAGCACCACACCTTTCTTGCCGTCCGGAGGGGTACGGGCAAAATTTTGCTGGAATTTCAACAAGGCGGCGCGCAGGAGGGGGTTGGCCCCGGCCTTCGACGCACACTGCGCCGCTTCGTCCGAGCGCAGATTTGGGCTTCCTGTTTTTTCCATCAGCGTCTTAATGTCCAGATGTTCGGCGAAAGCGGCCAGCGCTTTTTGATCGTCGAGATCCACCCCGGCTTCTTTAGCCATCAAGCCCGCGGCACGGTAGAGCATGCCAGTGTCCAGATAGGCAAAATCCAGACGGTCCGCCAACCGTTTGGCCAGCGTGCCTTTTCCACTTGCAGACAAACCATCAATGGCGATTACCGGTTTATTGGAACCCATGTGTTTAAAGCCAAGGCGGATATTGGTCAAAGAACGCGAAGGGAAATCAGATTGATCCCGGGGGCTTGAGATTTAAAGGCATTCCTATCTTTTGTTCCCATTTTTGGGTGTTGGTGGCTATGTATTGTTGTGCCGCCGCGGACTGAAGCACCTGGCCGTATTCCGTAGGAGCTCTGTTTGACGATGAGCGTTCGGCGGCCAGCAGATTGTAAAGTATACCGGGCAAGCCACCATCCTCCACCTTGCCGCTGCGTATGCCTTCGTCTTGACGGGTCCGCGGTCCCCAGAACAATTCAATGATTCGCTGATCCCCTACCCTTTTTTTCTTCTTTTTAAGCTGAAGGCCGGTTTCTTCGTCGAATTCATCTTCGTTTTCTCCGGGCTCTTCCCACTTGCACTCGCGCCAGTCTATGAACAGAAAATCCTGTATAGCGCTTGATATGAAGGGAAGGTTTGTCAGCAATTCACGAAACATGGTTGCAGCGTTGAAAATCGCTTCTTCTTCAAGCTGCCTTACCTTCTCTTTTTCTTCTTCGGTTTTCATGCCTTTGCGCGCGGCCATTACGGGAACCATACAGTTCTCCTTGAGCTTTCTGGCCCACTCGACGGCCTGTTCACTTCGCTCTATTTCCCCGTTTTCCTTGTAGATTTCGGCGATGGTGCGAAAGCGCTTTACCAAGCATTCCGACCAATACCACCAATCGTTGAAAGGTGCGCGTTGGCTGTATGTAGTTGTCATTTCTCGATCCTGCAAATATCCGAGGGCAAATCTTACCTTATTATCCCGGCAAGTGTCTGCGTGAAAACAATGCTAAAAATGCAGTAAAAACCGCCTTGCGAAAAGTAACCTTTTTTATGATAGGAATCAATGGATTGGAATCAATCAACCCGTCCCGCGGTGCGCAGTAACGAGCTGTTGCGTCTTGCCCAAAGGCGAGCTATGTCCTCGCGCCGCAACGTTCTGTGACTAGCCGGCGGGCGTTCTTCGGAAGGCGCGCGGACAGAACCAATCTGTTCGCGCTCCAGAAGCTCGCTGATAACCTGGGGCAGCCTGCCATGTTCGGCTAGGCCGCTGCCTATGCCTTCCCCCTCACGGTCTTCGGGGCCGAGGAAAAGCTCTGTAGCCAGCCTGCCGTTACATTTGTCGAACCATGGCGATTTGAGCAGCATTTGCATATCCGCCGACCAAGCGGGCAGACGGCGAAGAACGTCCCTGAACAGCGGTTGCAAATCCAATATTATTCGCCCTTCATGTTGAGCCGGTGAAGTTTCGTGCGGCAGCGGAACGTCGTTTTCGTCCGTGAGAGAATGCAACCGCCGCAATATGTCCACGGTTTGGGAAACCTTGAACTGCCGTTCGTTTCCCGGCATGAAAACATCAGGATAAGGGGGTTTGTTGTACACCTGAACAATTGTCGTCAGCCTGTCGATGATGACCTGCGACCAATACATCCATTCGTCGAAAGAAGGCTTTTGAAAGTCCCGCTGCGGCATACTCAACCCCCTGCCGAATCAAATTTAAACCATCAAGGCAAATTCGGCAAGAATCAGGCTTTAATATGTATTGGACAGCACAGGATATATCCAGTTTTTGCCAGAGGAGCAGTAGTGTTGCAAAAGCAGCGTATTGAAGCTTGTAGAAGTTATAGGAGGAAAGAGTTAACACATGAGGGAGCGGCTGTGGTTATGGATATGACGGAACCGTGTTTCTGGGGACTGCTGCTATAGCTGAGAGCTGTTAGAGTATTTCCCGAGTAGGTTGTCCGTATCCTGGATTTATGAGATAGTTTGAGTATTCGCTGCATTCGTCGGTCGAAAAGGTATAGATGGAGTCTGCCTATGGCTTACAACAGGGCAGCGATGGTTCTGGCAACAGTTAGAGTGAAACAGGGCTTTGAGCTTCGAGATAACATGTTTGAAGGGGTTGAAGTCAGGGCTATAAGGCGGCGGGGAAAGAACTTTAGCTCGGCGGCTTCGATGGTTTTTGCTCACTCCCGCTACCTTGTGCGATGAGAGAGTGTTTATGATGACGATGCTGCCCCAGCGCAAGAGTGGAAAGATGCCTTGTCCGGCCCAAGCCAAAAAGCTTTGCCCGTTGATGGGGCTGTCAAAGACGGCTGGCGCGGTCAGGCCGTCGTGGCGCAAAGCCGCGAGGAAAGTAGTTGTTTTCCAGTGCCCATGTGGCGCATAAGCAATAAGCTGCTCGCTTTTCGGCTAAGGTTCTTGCGCTTCTGCCCGGCAGTGGCCAGCGTTTTTTATACTTATATTTCAGTGTCTTGAAAACGCCGATCGTATCGGTGGCTAACCGACAGCAAATCATTTGGCCAAAACAGATTTTGGCTCACGGATTTTTCTTCTTGGCCATGCGCCGCCTCTTTTGCTGCACATAACTTTGAGTCAGTAACATGTTAAACGTAAATTAATTGGGTCCGAGCCATAAGGCCAATGCCAGCGGCAATTTGGCAATTTATGTTTTTTCTGCCATAATTGTAGCATGTGCAAAATTCCTTTCTGCAACTGCTGCCGCAGGCTGTTTCAGATGCCTTTGGCGGCATGGCTTGTACTCGCGGCCAGTGCTGGAGCATTGGCGTTCGCGTTCTGCGCCGAATATGCCTTTGACGTGAAAGCGTGCGAGCTTTGTTATTGGCAGCGCGTGCCTTTCGGGGTTACACTGCTAACCGCCTCCGCTGCGCTGCTGGCTTGGCCACAGGAACGCAAGTCGCGTACTCTCATCGCCTTTTCCTCGCTGGTTTTTCTCGTCAGCGCCGGATTGGCATTTTTCCATACAGGGGTGGAAATGCACTGGTGGGAAGACGCTGTTTCATGCGCGCTTCCTTCCATCAAGGCGTCGAATATCAGCGAAATGAGCGTAGAAGAAATACGCGATCAGCTTCTGGCCACTGCGAATCCGGTGCCTTGCGACGAAGTGACATGGTCTTTTCTCGGTCTTTCGCTGGCTAACTGGAACGTCCTCGCTTCTCTGGCGCTGGCGGTGTTTTCCGGCCTTGCCGCAAGCGGGCGCATATCCCCTGACGGTGGGGCCACATGCCGCTTTTGCTGTTTTTGCGGCAAGGACGGCAGCGGGAAGGAAGGTTAATTTAGCCGATTGCGCTTGTTTTATTCGGGCGCGGCGCCTTATCGCCGTAGGCCGTACGGCCGGAACGCCGTGAAATTGCCGGGCCGGCGGCGTAACGAAGCGTCATTATAGTTTAATTTGTCTTTTTCGCCGCTTTGGAGAAAGTCGCGGCGGATATTATCTTATATTGTCGAGGATTACATGTGCGGCATCATAGGCATTCTGGGCGAACGGCCGGTGGCCGGGTTGTTGATAGACGGGCTGCGGAGGCTTGAATACCGCGGCTATGACAGCGCTGGAATAGCGACGCTGGTCGGCGGCAGGATAGAATCCCGCCGCGCCGTGGGCAAACTGGAGAATCTCGCCGGAAAACTGGAGCGCGAACCGATCGCGGGCACCGTCGGCATTGGTCATACGCGCTGGGCCACGCACGGTCGCCCCAGCGAGAACAATACCCATCCGCATTCGAGCGGCAAGGTAGCCGTCGTGCACAATGGCATCATAGAGAACTACCGCGAGCTGCGTGAAGAGCTGGAGAAGAAGGGGCATGTTTTCAAATCGGAAACCGACACGGAGTCCATCGCGCATCTGGTCACCGATTATCTTCTGCAGGGCATGTCTCCACGGCAGGCGACCGCCGCCGCCCTGAAAAGGCTTGAAGGGGCTTTCGCTCTCGCTCTAATCTTCGAAGGCCACGATAATCTTCTGATTGGAGCGCGGCGCGGTAGTCCGCTGGCGATAGGCTACGGCGACGGCGAAATGTATATAGGTTCCGATGCCCTGGCGCTCGCTCCGCTCACCAATCGCATAAGCTATCTCGAGGAAGGCGACTGGGTCGAGCTTTCGCCCGGCAAAGCGGCGATATACGACGAATCCGGCCGCATTGTGGAGCGCAAGATACATGTCACCGCGCTTTCGGGAGCGATGATCGGCAAGGGGCAATACCGCCATTTCATGCTCAAGGAAATTTTCGAACAGCCAGCGGTGATCGGCGACACCATATCTTCTTTTACCGGTGATGAAGACGGGCCCGTCATTGATTCTCTTCCCTTCGACTGGAACGAGGTTCCGCGGCTGACCATAATCGCCTGCGGCACTGCGTATTACGCCGGGATGGTTGCCAAATACTGGTTCGAGCAGATAGCACGCCTGCCGGTCGAGACGGATATCGCTTCCGAATTCCGTTACCGCGAAGCTCCCTTGCCGGATGGCGGCGTAACCATCGCCGTTTCCCAGTCGGGCGAGACGGCTGACACCATCGCCGCGCTGAAATATGCGAAAGAGCAGGGGCAGAAGATAATAGCCGTGGTCAACGTGCAGCAAAGCACGATAGCGCGCATGGCCGACGCTGTGGTGCCTACTCTGGCCGGGCCAGAGATAGGGGTAGCGTCGACCAAGGCCTATACCACCCAGCTCGCGGTTTTGTTGTGCCTGGCCGTTGCGGCGGCGCAGGCGCGCGGGAAAATCGCTCCGGAACGCGCTGGCGGGATCATGCGCGCCCTGCGCGAAATTCCGGCGCTGATGAACACTGTCTTGCGCGACGAGCACAAGATACAGGAGCTGGCGCAGCAATTGTCGGACGCGCGGGACGTCCTGTATCTGGGGCGCGGGCCGCTTTATCCCCTGGCCATGGAGGGCGCACTCAAGCTCAAGGAAATCTCCTATATTCACGCCGAAGGCTATCCCGCGGGCGAGATGAAACACGGCCCCATAGCCCTTATCGACGAAACCATGCCGGTGGTCGTTCTGGCCCCGAGCGACGCGCTGTTCGAGAAAACATCTTCCAACATTCAGGAAGTTATGGCGCGCGGCGGCAAGGTGATATTATTCACGGACGGCAATGGTGCAAAAAGAATGGGGGCAAAACCGTTCTGGGGCATGACCCTGCCGGAGTGCGATCCGGCGGTGGCGCCGCTGCTTTATTCGGTTCCGGTGCAACTGCTGGCTTATTACACTGCTCTGGCCAAAGGCACGGACGTTGACCAGCCGCGCAATCTGGCCAAAAGCGTGACGGTGGAATAGGAAGGAATCCGCTTTCTTCCATTGCGCGCCGCCGCAAAGCGCTTCCGGCAACATTCGCGCCGCGCTTTCGTTTCAATTGAGCCTGTTTACCATCTGTTTCAGGTAGGCTACGCTTTCCGGCCTGGTCCAATCTATATTACTGGCGATTCTGCCTATTTCCCGTCCTTCAGGATTTATGAGCAGCGAGGTCGGAATTCCGCGCGCATGGAGCCGCCGTAAGGGAACGCTCGAAGCCGCCCAAAACACCTTGAGGTTTTTAAGTCCGTTGCGGCGGTAGAACGCCGGCGCTGTAACGTTGCCTTCCCGGTCAAGATTGAGCGCCAGCACGGTGAATTTGTACGGCTTCATTATTTCCTGTAGCCTGTCGAGGGAAGGCATTTCCCCAACGCACGGAACGCACCACGTCGCCCAAAGGTTGAGCAGCACGTAATGCCCTTTAAGCTCAGTTTCCAGATAGTCGCGCAGCATAATATCGCGGCCGCCGGCGTCCCTGAAAAATATGTCCGGCACCTCCTGCGGCGGCGCGGTCTCGCGGAAGCCGGGACCGAAGGCTAGAAAGCCGGAATCACCCGCGTGGCACAGGCATGGAGGAATACAAGCTAAAAGGATTGTTGCGAAAAAGAGCCTTAACATTTTAAATTGTCCGCTTCCTCGTCATTTGCAGGAAAAAGCAACCATGTCCCGCCATCACGATCCTGCCACTCTTTGCTTAACGAAGCGTTACGAACAGAAAGCCGAAAAGGGGTTTTTGCTCGCGGTTGTTTTGCTGGTCCTGTTGGCCGCCGTATCCGGTTGCGGAAAGAGGCCGGGGAGCGTCGATGCTCCGTCAGGGGCATCCGGGGCTTTCCCCCAGGTTTATCCGGACCCGTCAACCGACCCAAAGCCTTGAGGCCAGAAATGAAAGCGTTTGACTACAGGGGCCATTCCCTTTGCGCCGAATCCGTGCCGCTGGAAAAGATAGCCGCGGAGACAGGGACCCCGTTTTATTGCTATTCGGCGCAGCAGCTGCGTCATAATTACGAGGAGTTCAAAAAGGCTTTCGATGGCCTGAATATCCTTGTTTGCTACGCGATAAAAGCCAACGCCAACAAGGCGGTGGTGCGTACGCTCGTTGATTGCGGGGCCGGTGTCGATATAACTTCCGCGGGCGAGCTTGAGCGCGCGTTGAACGCGGGCGCCGCGCCTGAGAAGATAGTTTTCTCGGGAGTAGGCAAGTCACGGGACGAAATAAGCGCAGCCGTTTTGTCCGGCATCCATCAGATAAACATAGAGTCCGTGCCCGAGCTTCATCTTGTGAGCGAAGTGGCGGTGGAGCATGGCAGAACCGCGGCGATCGCTTTTCGCATCAATCCTGATGTGGACGCCAAAACCCACAAAAAGCTTTCCACCGGCCATAAGGCAACGAAATTCGGATTGGAACTGGAACATCTGGCGGAAGCCGTTCAACTTGCCGCGTCCTTGCCCAGCCTTGATTTCAAGGGGTTTTCGGTACACATCGGATCGCATATGTACGATTACGAGCCGTTCCGCCATGCGTTCAGTAGACTGGCCGAGACCGTGCGTATCTGCCGCGAACAGGGAATCAACGTCGAGCGCATCGATCTCGGAGGCGGCGTTGGCATACCTTACGACGGGCAAAGGATAGCCCCTTTTTCCGAATACGCCTCGATAGTGCGCGAGATAATAGCTCCGCTGGGCTGTGAAGTAATTTTCGAGCCCGGCAGGCGGCTTGTTGGCGATGCGGGCGTGCTGGTCAGCCGCATTATCCGCGTCAAGCGCGGCACGGCGAAAAAATTCGTCATCATAGATGCGGCGATGAACGATTTGGTCAGGCCGGCCATGTACGGCGCTCGCCACAGCCTGATACCGGTAAGGGAAAAAGACGAAACCAGCATCGAGCCGGTCACGGTGGTGGGCGCGGTGTGCGAAACCAGCGACCTGTTCGGAGAGGATTATTTCCTGCCGCCGCTGGAAGTCGGCGACTTTGTGGCCATATTTCAGGCTGGAGCTTACGGCAGCACCATGGCCTCGACCTACAACGGCAGGGCGCTGGTTCCAGAGGTAATGGTCTCCGGCGATTGCTACGCCGTCGTACGCCGCCGCATTTCCGTGGCCGAGCAAATCAGCTGGGAAGCTTTGCCCGGCTGGTTGTAGAAAAGCATTATAGCTGCCTCGGAAGCCATGGTTTTATGGGCACATTGATAGGGCTAAACCCTAGTTACAAGGATAAATACCCGAAGTATAACCGGATCCGGACCCAGTTTCATTCCTAGCTCCGCCGCTATATCCCAAATAGACGCCAGACTTGTCAATCGTGGCTGACCTAGTTTCATTCCCAGCTCCGCCGCTATATCCCAAATAGATGCCAGACTCGTCTATCGTGACTGACCCAGTTCCATTCCAAGCTCCGCCGCTATATCCCAAACTGACCCACCCTGAGCCGCAGTTTTTAAAGCCTTCTATATCGTGTCCTCCTGCTTGAGGAGTCGCCAAATGCTTGTGGTAACATAAGCAGTTGAAACAAGTTCCTAACACGCAAAAACCGCTAGAGCTCATAGCCTTCCATCTGAAGGTACCGGTTCCGTCATCAAGACAAGCTATAATATTTTGCCTGTTTCCATCCATGGTTGTAACTCCAGGCGGTTGACAGGTATTATCCGTCGGGTTGTTTAGGCAAACAACGCCGGGACTTGGGTTACAAAAAGCGTTTGCATGGTTGGTAGTCATGACCCACGAGAGTGCTGCGATAGCGGTGATGAGAACAATATAGCGCATAGGCGAATCTCCAGAACAGGAGTGAATTGTTTCGTTATAAATAAAGCTGTAAATGGTTGGTTGTCAAACTATAAAAAATTTGCTTTACCTCACATTTAGTTGCCCGGTGAAATTGAATCTTTCGGCAAGATAGCGCGGGTGGTTAGAAGCGGCAAGAAGCTGCCGGCGCCGGACTCAGGATGACCTGCCCACCATGTACCAGCTGGAGGTTGAGTCTGGCCGCAGGATAGCGCCTGAGGGTTTGGGCAGCAAGAGGCTGGGGGCGTGACCGCCAAGGGTCCGGAGCCGACAACCAGCCTCTTGCCGCTTCCTGAACTGCATGGATTTTTCATAATTCAGGCTGCTGTGCGGACGCACATGGTTATAATCATGGAGCCACTCTGCTGCTAGACGCTGCACCTCGGCCAGCGTCGTGAACCAATGCTCGTTAAGGAACTCGTCGCAGATCTTGCCGTTCATGCTTTCGGTGAATCAGTTTTGTCGCGGTTTGCTCGGCGTGATATGGCGCCTTTAGAGCCGCGCGTCCATTGCAGAACCGCGCAAACGATGAATTCAGGCCCGTTGTCCGATGTGCCTTTAACAACCCGATATTCTGCTCTTCTGTAAATCGTTTCCTAGGGTCTGGACTCAATTGAGCCACCAGTAAACTGTTGAAACCAGGCATATGGCGTTAAGGAAGACGACGGCGTCTTTGTCATAGCGTGTGGCGATACGCCGGGCATCTTTCAGGCGGCAAAACATCCGCTCTATTTTGTTTCGCTGCCTGTAGCGGCGTTTTTCGAAAGGGTATGTTTTTTTGCGGTTGGATTTGTTGGGAATGATGGGCGTCGAACCGCGCTTTTTCAACCAGTCGCGGAACTCGTCGCTGTCATAAGCTTTGTCGGCCAAAACTTGCCTGGCGGCTTTGAAGCCGGACAAC
>Ga0272446_1000180_pt1 | contig 95508 bp, 78 predicted proteins | sample YNPCB0061_FD_194587 | JGI IMG/M metagenome (GOLD analysis project Ga0272446, IMG submission 194587) | Hot spring microbial mat communities from Yellowstone National Park, WY, United States - YNP-CB-006-1 | ecosystem: Environmental > Aquatic > Thermal springs > Hot (42-90C) > Sediment | place...
TCTTCAGCGGCACCTCCATGGCCAGCCCGCACTCGGCGGGAACTGCCGCATTGATCTGGTCGGCCGCGGCAGCGTACAAGGGAAATGTCGGTGGCACCGAGCAGTTGCTGAAGGACACCGCCATCCGGCTCTATAGCTGGCAGCAGACTTGCGGCGGCGTACCCGGCGCCTTATCGCCGAACAACACTTACGGCTCCGGCAGGATCGACGCCTACGCGGCGTTCGTGAAAGCCACCGGAGGTGGCGGCGCGAACCACGCTCCTACGGTGACCATTACCAGCCCCAACAACGGCGACGCATTCGCCTGCACTGTGGCGGTCACCTTCACGGCGACGGCGACAGACCAGGATCCGGGTGATACGGTCGGCCCAATCAGTTGGTCCGATAACGGCAATTCAATTGGAACGGGCGGCAGCATCAGCAAGACCTATACCTGCGCTGAAACGGGCAATCACACGATTGTCGCCAGCGCTCAGGACAATCAAGGCGCGACTGGCTCCGACACCATCACGATCAGTATCGTGAACAACTCGAAGCCCGATGCTCCGAGCGACCTGACCGCTTCGGTCAGCGGTTCTCAGGTGATCCTGACGTGGACCGATAACTCCAGCAACGAAACCGGTTTCAAGGTGGAGCGCAAGAAGGGAGTGGGGGCCTGGACGCTGATTGGCACAACCGGCGCGAATGTGACCACTTACACCGACGCTCCAGGCCGCGGCGTCTGGAGCTATCGCGTCAGGGCCACCAACGCTGCCGGCGATTCCGACCCGTCCAACGTAGTATCGGTTCGCGTGTTTTAGAAATCCGGCGCGTTCCGGTACACAAGGTCTTTGATCCTGAACTCTACCTGCCGCAACGGCTGAGGGACGCCGGGCAGGTAGAGTTCAAAAAGAAGGCTCCGGTCCTCCAGGGTGATGTCGCGCGGGAAGACCAGCCGTAGATAGGGATCGGTGGCTGAGGGAGGGAAATATCCGATCATCCGGAGTTTTCGCTTCCCGGCGCGAAGGATGCACTCTGCCTCGAGGCGGCGCGTCTCGCGCGGGTTTGCGGCCGGGTCCCACCCCGGCAGATGAACGGCGAGAATGATCCGCTTGCCGCGATTCTGGCTGAGCGAATCCAGATAATCTTCGGCAAACGCCTCCTCGGGCGCCAACCTGCCCGCGCGGCGGATCCGCTCGTTTTCAGCCTCCTGAATGGGGCGGGCCGAGGCGAGAAAGGTCTGTACGCTTGGGGCGCCGCTACCGGCGCGCGCCACCTGGGCCCACGGGGAATCGGTGAGTAACAATTCGAGTTCCTGGTCCGACCACCTGGCAGGCGGCTTGCTTTCCCAAAACGGAGCGCCGCTCAGCATGAGAAGCGTGGCAACCAGTAGAGATACCGGGCCCATCGCCGCCTTCAATATTCGACGACGTCCAGCGTCACCGGCCCCAGCAATCCCGACGGGAGGAGCGGTGAATCGGGCTTGAACACCGGGATCGACGTCCAGGTCAGACGCTGGTTCCGGGGCAGCCTGCTATCGCCGATAAGCCGGTTCGCCCACGGGTTCACCACTTCGATTTCGAGGGCGTTGCCCGCGGGCTTCGCCTTTCCGGTAAGATCCACCCGCCAGGGCGCGGCCCATACCAGTCCGAGGTCCTGGCCGTTGAGACGCACGCGGGCCATGCTGTGGACCTCGCCAAGGTTCAGGAACAGCCGTCCGCCGGGGAGGCCTCCCGGCAGGTCGAAGGTTTTCTGGTAGACGGCCGTGCCGCTGTAGTACCGGATGCCCTCCTCGGGCCGGCGGGTCCAGTCCTCAAGGCGGGAGAACACAACAGAATTCGGGCCGCCCCATTTCGGGTCGAAGTGGACGGTCCAGTCGCCGCCCAAACGGCCGACGGTGGTGGCCGGGGGAAAGTTCTTCCGTCCGGCGGCAGCCTTTCCCGCCGGTCTCCGGAACACGACGAAGAGCGATTGCCGCGGCGCGAATTCGAGCGGCACGAAGGTATGGCGGTTCTCCACCCGGTATTCCGGCAGGTCCCGGCGCTCGCCGGTGGCGGCATCCCACAACTCGGGCTGGCGGCCGGTAACCCGGAAGCCGGGTTCGGCCCGGGCTGCCTGATCGTCCTGGTTCGAGATGAAGTAGATTTCGCCCTCCGGAGCCGAGCGGTGGGTCCACGGGAACCGTTTCGAATCGAGGCCTGCGATGTCGGGCGGGACGCCCATCTGGGCGAAAGCGCTATCGATGCTCACGCCCCGGAACACCCTGCCTTTGCCAAAGACTGCGCTGGTCACTCTCTTGCCGTCGCAGTTCCCCCAGATCTCCGTGGCGAGGCGCCGCACCTGCCGGTCGCTCTCGGGGTAGCCCTGCATGCTGGGAGAGCGTGCCGGAGGCGGGCCCAGAATGGCGCCGCCGCCCGCCACCAGCGACCGCAGTTTCGCAAGCAGCGCGGGGCGCATCGTGTCCTGCGGGGGCAAGACGAGCAACCGGTAAGACATGCCTCCGGGCAGGACGAACCGGCCGTCTTCGACCTCCATGCGCTTCTCGATCACTTCGGCATTCACATAATCGAAGGAGTAGCCCGGCGGCAACGCCGGATCACGGATGCCGGTCATCTTGGGCGTGTCCTCTCCGATGAAGTAGGCGACATCGGCGGCGTACCGGCCCTGCTGCAACAGGGAGTGCATGCGGCGCAGACAGGCGATCCAGTCGCCCGCCTGGGCGAACCAGGTATTGTTGCGATTGAACTCGGTTCCGAACCACGCATTGATGCCCGGCAGGCGATCGCGGAACGGCTGGTGAATATAGACGTGAAGGACGAAATGGTTGATGGCTTCGGTGGTCGCCCAATCGCCACGCCTTCTTAGCGCCCAGGGATCCAGGGTGAAGTGCGGCCCGCCCGAAGTGAAGGCTTCGGCCGATACCACCGGCTTGCCGTACAGGTGGCTTGCCGAGGAGGCGGCGCGCAGTTCGATGCTGCCCAGATCACCGCTCGACCAGAATTCGCCGCCCAATTCGTGGGATTGCCCGCCGTATTGCAGAAACTCGGCCGGGAACCCCCAGTGCCCGTAGTTTTCCAGCCACAGCTTCAGGCCGTGCTCCTCACTGCGTTCGCGCAAGCCCCCTACATAGTCGCTGGCGATCCGGTCGGCCACCAGCCGGCGCAGGTCCCAAAGGAAGCGGTCAGACTGGTCCGCGCTACCGACCAGGCGCCCGGTCAGCACCGGCAGCCAGATCAGCGGGTCATATCCGTAGCGCTGTTTGAAGTCAAGGTCAAAGCCGTCCGTCCAGTTCTGCGAACCCATCTCGTAGCTGTCAGCGATGACGTATTTGAGCCCGGCCCGGTCCGGAGCGGGCATCCGTTCCAGGAGTTTGCCGACGTACGAGTCGAAGTGGCGGGCCACCCACTTCCGGTTCATCTTGTCGACTTCGAGGCCCGTGGCTTCCGGCGCGGCGGGACTGTTCTTGACGCCGGTCGGCGTCATACCGACCCGGAGCACAATCCAATCGCCCCGGGGGGCCTCCCAGTCCAATGAGCCGTCCGCGCCCAGCCGGGTGCTCAAGTTCTGCACCTGCTCGGGCTGGATTGCAAGCTGCCTTTCCTCGTAATCCGGCTGTGGCCGCCAGCGATAGGCATCCCATAAAGGCAATGGGGTCTGGAACATCTTCCCCAACTGTTTCTCCACGAACCGCTCGAGGCGCGCCGCGCCGGTAAGTTCGATTTCGGCAAGCGCCCCCTGCTTTTCGATGCCCGTGAAGATCAGCCGGTAGCGCCGCGAGGCAACCGGGGGAAACGAAACGGCCACCGGCCCCCACGGCATGAAACCGACCGCCAGGTTGGGGTTTGACCGGTCGAAACGGAATTTCCGCACCGGTTGATAGCGACCGGACGCATCCTCGATCTGTAACTCGCACTCCATGGCAAACGGGGAAGCCGCGGGGTAAAGCAGAAGGCTGCGCGCGGTGAAGGGCTGCGGGAACTCGGCATCGACAATCAGAGGCCCTTTGCCGGACGGGAACGTGAAGACGGTATCGAGCCGTCCGTCCATCGCTTTGGCGGCGCCGGCGCCCGCCGGCCGGGAGATCACTTTGGGGCGCGCCGCGGCCGCTGTCTCCCCCTCATGAGGAGGCGCGGGAAACGCCAGCACCGCAACGTCCTGGAAAGGCTGTTTCGGCACGGGAAGGCGGCCCTGAAATCGCCGGGGACCGCTGATCCGCGTCTCCGACACGGCGAGGTAGCGCATCGCCTGTTCCGGCTTTACCCAGGGTCCGCCCGACTGGCTCCAGCCGGGACAGTTGAACATCCCAATCTTGACGCCAAGCCGGCCGCCCTCGCGAACGGCGTGCTCGACCATACTCCACCACTCCGGCGTCAGAACCTTGACCGTGCCCGGCGGCTCACCCTCCGGCGCTACATTGCCGATGTAAGCGGCGCCGATTCCCACGCGAGCCATGGACTCCAGGTCGCGGGTGATCCCTTCCCTGGAGATGTTGTCGCTGATCCAGTACCAATAGACGGCGGGTTTGGTGGAATCCCGCGGCGCGCGAAAGGCCGTCTCCAGGTCCTGGGCCGGGATCAGCCCCGCCGTCATCAGCAAAACCGGAATCCACCACTTTGCGCATTTTTGGTTCATGAGGGCCTCAGGATTGAATGGCCGCAATCACCGTGATCTCAATGTGCGCTCCGGCCGGCAGGGCGGGGACCTGCACGGTGGTGCGTCCCGGCGGCATGGTGCGGAAATACTCGGCGTAGACCTCGTTCATTTGCTGGAATTCATTCAAATCGGTCATGTGTACGGTGCTGGATACCGCGTCGTCGAGGGTAGCCCCCGCCTCGGCGAGGATCGCCTTAATATTCTCGAGCGTCTGGCGCGTCTCCGCCGCGATGCCCCCTGGGACAATCTTGCCGGTATTCGGATCAATCCCCTTTTCGCCAGCGACAAAGATGAGGTTGCCGACCTGGATTCCCTGCGAATAGGGTCCAATCGGCAGCGCCGCCTTCCGGCTGGTGAGGACCTTTTTCTTGCTCTCGGTTTGCACTGTTCTCTCCTCTTCTCGATTCAGGATAATATGCAGTATGCCAGAATCCAGATTTCACAACCGCCGCGCAGTATCCATCGAGAACCGCGATCTCCGGGTGACCGTGCTGGTGGAAGGCGGACACGTGGCCGAGATTTGCGACCGGGCAAGCGGGGTCAACCCCCTGTGGATTCCGCCCTGGCCTTCCATTGAGCCATCCACTTACGATGTTGCCCGGCACCCGGAATACGGAGCCGATTCGGAGAGTAAACTGCTGGCCGGCATCATGGGCCATAACCTGTGTCTGGATATATTCGGCGGGCCGTCGGAAGCCGAAGCCCGAGCCGGGCTCACCGTGCATGGCGAGGCATCCGTCGTACCCTACCAGATTGCCGATTCCGGCGGTGAACTCACCGCGCGCGCAGACCTCCCGCTGGCCGGACTGAGGGTCGAGCGCACGATCCGGCTGGACGGCCGCAGGGTCCTGTTCGCCGAATCGGTGGAGAATCTTTCGGCCTACGACCGGCCTATCGCCTGGACCCAGCACGTCACGCTGGGCCCCCCGTTCCTCGAGCGCGGCTCCACCCAGTTCCGCGCCTCCGCCACCCGATCCAAAGTCTCCGACATCGATTTCAGCGATGGCAAGGGTTACATGAAGATCGGCGCCGAGTTCGACTGGCCCTTCGTGCCCACCGTGAGCGGCGGCACCGCCGACATGCGGGTGTTCACTGATTCAGCGGTGTCCGCGGGCTTCACCTCGCACCTGATGGACCCGGCCCGCGACGCGTTCTTCCTGGCCTTCTCCCCGCGCACGAAGATCCTGTTCGGCTACGTCTGGAAACCGGCCGATTTCCCCTGGCTGGGCATCTGGGAGGAGAACCACTGCCGCCAGAACCCGCCGTGGGGGGGTATCAGCCTGACCCGCGGGATGGAGTTCGGCGTCTCCCCAATTCCCGAAACGCGGCGCGCCATGATCGAGCGCGGCTCTCTGTTCGGCGTGCCCGCCTATCGCTGGATCGAAGCCAAGCAGAAACTCAGCGTCGAGTATTACGCTCTGCTCGCACCCGCCGATTCGATTCCCGAGCAGCCGTAGCGAGGCGCTGATGAACCGCAAACAGTTTTTGCAATTCGCAGGCGCGGCGGGCGCGCTGGCCGCCTCCGCGCCCGCCACACAAGCCCCCGACAGGAAGCCCGCCGGCGTGGGACTTATCGGTTGCGGCACGCGGGGCACATACTTGGGCCAGACCGTTCAGAATCTGGGCAAGCTCGGGGAAGGCGCGCGGATCGTCGCCGTCAGCGACATCTACCAGCCGCGCCTGGAGCGCGCCGCCACGCGCTTCTCGGCGAAATACTACAAGAACTACGCCGAATTGATTCGAGACCCCGACGTGACCGCGGTTGTTGTCGCCACACCCGACCGTGTGCACGTTTTCAACGCGCTGGAGGCGGTTCGCGCCGGAAAGGACGTCTACTGCGAAAAGCCCATCACTCACTGGCAGCAGTTCGACAAGCTCAAGGAGTTGGTGCGCGAGGTGCGCTCCCGCAACGTCGTTTTCCAGATGGGCGCCCAGCGCCTGGCCGACCCGGTCTGGCGTCAGGCGGCCTCCCTGGTCGCGCGGGGCGAAATCGGCAAACCCGTGCACGCTCAAATGGGATACTTCCGCCTGGGCGACTCCGGCGAGCGCGGCATGCCCATCGACGATCCCAACGCCCAGCCTGGTCCCGGTCTGGACTGGGAGGCGTTCCAGGCCGATGCGCCCCGCCATCCCTTCTCCGTCGCGCGGTTCTTCCAGTGGCGGCTTTTCATGGATTACTCCGGCGGGCCGTGCACCGACAACAACGTGCACTTCATCGCCTTGATGGTAAAAGCCCTGGGCGCCGGTTTCCCGAAGGCCGTAGCAGCGCTGGGCGGCAAGTACCAGTTCAACGGCGAACGCGAAGTGCCCGATACCTTCGACACCATCTTCACCTACCCGGAGGGAATGAACTTTACCTTCCTTGGCAGCTACTCCAACGATACGGGCCTCCCGACCGTCATTCGCGGCACCGAAGGCACGATCACGTGCGAGGAGGCGGGACTGGTGAGCCAGCCCCTCAAAGGGGTGAAGAAGCCGCGGCGCGAGATGGTTCGCGCGGACATGACCCTCGAGCACATGCGCGACTTTGTGCGCGCGGTGCACACGCGGGAAAAGCCGCAAGGCGATATTGAGCTTGCCTACCGTGTGCAGACCGCGCTGATTATGGCCATGCGGTCGTACGTCGAGGGGAAAGTCGCGCGCTTCAACCCCGAGACCGAGGAAATCTTTACGTAGAGGCGGCGGGCCGGACTTTCAATCCGGCCCTTCGAATTGCGGCCCCGCGCCTACGAGACGGTGACGCCATCGGCCGCGAGTCTTACCCGGCGGTCGCGCTTGAAGGCCACGTTGGCCAGGTGCGGCGCCGCCACCGCGCTGGCGCCGACTTCCACCGGGGCGTTGGGCTGCTGGCGCGATTTCACACAATCGAGGAAGTTCTGCACGTGCGTCTCGATGGGCACCGGCGCCTCCATCGACTGCACGGGCGTCTGGTTGTCTTTCCAGGGTTCGGTCCAGACCCTCAGTCCTTCCTCGTCCAGCATCATCGTGCCTTTGTCGCCCTGGAACAGGATCGACCAGCCGTTGTAGTACGAGTTGCAGTAATTCAGCGTCCAGGTGGCCATGAACTTCTCGTACTCGAACACGGCGCAGAACACGTCGGGGACCTCGGAGCCGGCCGTCTTGGCGATCTGCCCGTAGCAAATGGCCGAGCGCGGCGTCCCCGAATTCATGTACCACTGCACGACGTCCATCAAGTGAGTGCCCTGGTCGGTCATGTTGCCGCCGGAGTAGTCCCAGAATAACCGCCAGCTACGGAACCGCATGGGCTGAAGCTCGTGCTTCCTGGCCGGGCCGAGAAAGCGCTCCCAGTCCAGCTTGCCGGGCAGCGGCGAATCGTTCAGCGGGCGGGCCACGTTCCAATTCCACATCGGCTTCACCAGGGTCACTTTGCCCAGGATGCCGCTGTCGATCAGTTCCTTGCCCTTGATCACGGAAGGCGCGCTGCGACGCTGCATGCCGATCTGCACAATGCGGTCGGTAGCGCGCACCGCTTTGATCATCCTGGCGCTCTCTTCAAGCGAGTGCGACATCGGCTTCTCGAGATACACGTCCTTCCTGGCGCCGAGCGCGGCGACCAGGTTGGGGTAGTGCTGGTGGTCCGGCGTGGCGACGACCACGAAGTCGATGCCTGGCTGGGTCAGCAGTTCCCTGTACTCGATGTAGCTCTTCGCACCGGGGGCCTCTTTGAGGGCCGCTTCCATGTTGGGCTCGTACACTTCGCTGACGGCGACGCACTGGGCGCCCAGTTTTTGAAACACGCGGCTCAAGTAGCGCCCGCGCCCCCCCGCTCCGATCAGCCCGTACGCCATTTTGTCGTTCGCCCCCCATGCCCTGCGAGGAATGAACAGCGGCGCCGAGGCAACGGCAGCGGTGGTCTTCAAAGAATCCGCAAGAAACTTTCTCCGGTCCTGTTGCATGGCAGTCGATCCTTTCCGTAGAAGTAACCCACTTTATCCGATTCTTTGAAGCCGGGCAAACCGGGAGTTTTTAAGGTCCGGCCTCGAGGGCCAGCTTTTGGTAGACTCGGCGCGCCTGATCGTACTGAGCGTGGACGTGGCGCTTCTCGGCTTCCGAGCGCCACCACGGCCACTGGTCCGTCATCGTGCGGAGCTTGTCGATCCAGCGGATGAAATACTCGGCCGATTCGCGGCTGCGGATCTTCCTGCCGCCCACGTAGACCCGCACGGCATTGGTCGCGGCCAGCAGGTAGTCGGCGTCGAAGGGCTCATAAAAGGGGCCTTCAGCCGCCAGGACGAGCCAGTCGCTGTCGCCGGCGGATATGTCGAAACGGAATGCACCGGCACGCGCGGGAAGTTGCTTCAGCACCCCGCCCTTGTGATACACGGTCACTTTGGAGAGCGGTCCTGCGGACCAGACCCTGCCTTCGACGGTGACGGGGCCGCCCCCGGCCGGCAGGCGCACGCTTCCGCCGGCCTGCTCGCCATTCACCCGGAAATCGAGCAACGGTCCGGTGCTGAAGAAAGTGCGGCCTTTGCGAAGGGCGTCATACCAGGCTTCGACGCTGAAATCCTTGCCCAGGTATGCGTAAGTCCGGATGCTGCCGATCAGCTTGCGGTTGTGGAGGTCCACGATGGAGTCTTCTCCGCCGGTCGGCGCAATGCGGAAGTCGTTATCCAGCATGCGGAACCAGACCATCAACTGGCCGCGCAGCGCCGCCGCCCAGTCCAGCGTGTCCACCAACCCCAGGGCCGCGTCAACCGGGAAGGCCTTCGCGCCCAGACCGCTTTCCAGCGGGTCGGACTCGCCGAAGGGATGCACGTAGCCGGTGACCGCGCCCTGCGCTTTGGCCTTGGCCATCATGTCGGCGTTGGTCGGGTAGATGGCGTCGAGAGCGATCCCTTCGTAGGCGGTTCCATAGGGCAGAATCAGGTGATCCTTGAGCCCGGCCAGATAGGTGTGCCCGTAAAACTGGGAGCGGTACTCTTCCCCGAAGGTGATCTTCACGCCGGGCACGGGATGGCGGAGCGGATGCTCGCGCCCCCGCCCGAAGTACTGATAGTCGAAGAAACGAACGTCGGTATTGGCCACCAGGGAATTGACGATATGCAGATCTTCGGCCGCGGCCATGAGCGCCAATGCTTCGGGCGTGTTGTGCCGGTTACCGCCGTAATTCATGTGCACATGGGTTGAGCTGGAGTACCAGCCGCGGGCGGGCAGGTCCACGCGGCGCGTGAGCTGGAGGGTCAGTTTGGCGGTTTGACCGGGCCGGATGACGGCACGGCCATGGGCGGGCGTGTACTCGTAGCCTTTCACCGCGGTGAGCGCCGTTTCGCCGGGTGGCAGGTCCACCGTGAAGTCGCCGCTGGTGAAGAAACAGTGGCGGCTGGTTCCGGTGATCCGCGCGTAGGCTACGGGCGGCGTGTAGAACTTCCCGTCAGCGGCAAGCAAATGAATGCGCGCGGGAGTAGCGCGGGCGGCATCGTCGATCACGCTCACGCGCAGCTTCCCCATGGGACGCTTCCAGTGGCGCCTGGTGAAAGCGATTCTCTTAGAGGCTCCGCCGTAGGTTTCGAGCACATACAACCACGGGTCGCCCTCCTGGTTGGAAATGTAAGCGATGCGCTCGCCGTCGGGGGACCAGCGCGGATGGAAGTGGTCGAAGGCGCCGAAGGTCAGCTTCACCGGCACGCCGCCTTCGATGGGAAGCCAATAAATGTTGTTGAACTGGTCGGCCCCGCCGGCTTGCGAGGCGTACATGATGCGTTTGCCGTCCGGCGAGACGTGCGGACGCGTGCGGTAGTAGGTTTGCTCGCGGGAAAGGCGCACCGCGCGGCGCATGCCGTCCGGTTCCACGGGCATCCGGTAGAGGTCGCCCGAACCGAGACCCACGTCGCGGTTGGAGACAAACACCAGTTCCTTGCCGTCCGGGGTCCAGGCGGGCTGGGTGTGCATGTCCCAGCCGCCCACGTAGGGGCGCTCGCGCGGGTGGCGGTGGTCTTCGGTCAACTGGATGGCCTGGCCGGCCCACTGCCCGTCACGGATCGGGCGCACGTAGATCTTGAAGTATCCGGTGGCTCCCGTGGCCACGTAGGCCAGCCGCCCGCCGTCGGGTGAGAAGACGGGGTCGGCATAGATCTGGGTGTCGCTGGTGAGCGCGCGCTCGGTCCCCGTTTCCAGGTCGACGATGGCAAGCTGAATGCCCCGCGTGTCGTCGTCTTCCGTGTAGACGATCCATCTGCCGTCCGGAGACCAGGCGGGCGAAGAGTGATATTTCCTTCCGGCCGTCAGCTCGAATGCCTCACCCGTTTCGGGGTTCACCTTCCAGATGGAGCCCTGCATCGAGAAAGCGATCCACTTGCCGTCCGGCGACCAGCACGGCATCCACGGCGTGGCCGAGGGCGCCGGAGGCAAGTAGTAGTTGTGCATGTAAGGGCCGCCGTGTTTCGCGGCCAGGTAATGCGGCGGCTCTGCATGGGCAGCCGCAGCCGCGGCGACCAGCAACGGAATCAGGATCCTCATACCGGCTCTCTCCGGGACGACATTCGATTGTACTGAGGCCTGATATAAATTGCGCGCTCAGTTGAGTTTGCAGCCCGTCTGAGATACTCTGGGTAGTTTCGTCCCGGTTGTTGTTTTTCGAATTCAGGAGGATTTGCTCGAATGCAATTCTGTACACATGCGCTCGCCCTCTTGCTACAGGCGGGGGGAGCAGCCGCCGACGGGGCGCCCTATCTAGGGGCCGTGCTCGGCATCAGCGTCGTATCGCTCATCGTAGCTTTTCTGTTGGCCAGGTGGGTTCTGAGCCAGGACCAGGGCACCGCCGACATGCAGAAGATTTCCAACGCCATCCGGCAAGGGGCGGAGGCCTTCCTGCGCCGCCAGTACAGGACCATTATCGTGCTTGCCGTGGCTCTGGCGCTGATCATCTTTCTGGGATATGCGGCTAGCAGCCACGGCATGGCGTACGCCGTACCCATGACGATCTCCTTCGTAGCCGGCGCGCTGTGCTCTCTGCTGGCGGGCTTCAGCGGGATGTGGGTTTCGATCCGCGCCAACATCCGCACCGCGGCAGCGGCCCGGAGCAGTCTGAACCGGGCGCTTCAGATCGCGCTGCGTGGCGGAGCCGTTACCGGCCTCAGCGTGGTGGCTCTCTCGCTGCTCGGCGTGGGCGTTCTGTTCTTCGCCTTCGGCGGATTGCACGACCCCAAGACGGTGCCCACCCAGATCGTGGCTTTCGGTTTCGGCGCGAGTTTCGTGGCATTGTTTGCGCAGCTCGGGGGCGGCATTTACACGAAGGCCGCTGACGTCGGCGCCGACCTGGTGGGCAAGGTCGAAGCCGGGATCCCCGAGGACGATCCGCGCAACCCCGCAGTCATTGCGGATCTGGTGGGCGACAACGTCGGCGACTGCGCCGGCCGCGGCGCCGACCTGTTCGAGTCCACGGCTGCGGAGAACGTGGGCGCCATGATCCTGGGTGTGGCCCTGTATGCCCATTTCGGCATCTACGGTATTCTGTTCCCGCTGGTGGCCCGCGCCTTTGGACTGATCGCGTCTATCGTCGGCGTTATGGTGGTCAGCACGCCGGAGGACAAGGACCCGATGCAGGCCCTCAACCGCGGCTATTACGTCACCACGGTGCTGGCGCTGGCCGGCTTCTATATCGCAGTGCAGTTGCTGCTGGACGGCAACCTGATGCTCTTCATGGCCGGGGTCCTCGGGATCCTGACCAGCTTTGCCTACGTTTACATTACCCAGTACTACACCGAGTACAAGTACCGGCCGGTGCTGTCGATCGCCGAGAGCTGCAAGACCGGTCCGGCCACCACGATCATCACCGGCTTTTCGGTGGGTCTGGAGTGCGTGGCTGCTCCGGTCCTGGTGATCTCGGCCGCGATCATGGGCGCCTACTACCTGGGCGCAAACGCCGGGTTGGGTGTTTCCGAGCAGGCCGGCGGCCTGTACGGCACGGCGATCGCCACCATGGGCATGCTCTCCACGGCCGCTTACATTCTGGCCATGGACACTTTCGGCCCAATCACCGACAACGCCGGGGGCATCATCGAGATGTCGCAGCAGCCCAAGGAAATCCGCGACCGCACGGACCGGCTGGATTCGGTGGGCAACACCACCAAGGCTCTGACAAAAGGCTATGCCGTGGGCAGCGCCGCCCTGGCCGCCTTTCTGTTGTTCTCGGCCTATATCGACGAGGTAAAGATCGTGCTGGAGAAGACCGGGAAAGCGGTGGCCAACTTCACCATCGACATCGGCCACGTGCCCGTGTTCGTCGGCGCCCTGGTCGGCGCCATGATCGTATTCCTGTTTTCGGCCTTCGCGATCCGCGCGGTCGGCCGTGCGGCGCAGACGGTGATCGAGGAGGTGCGGCGGCAATTCCGCACCAATCCGGGGATCATGGCCGGCACTTCGGATCCCGACTACGGCACCTGCGTGGACATCGTGACCAAGGGCGCGCTGAAAGCCATGGTGCTGCCCGGCATTCTGCCGGTGGTCACACCGGTTGCGCTGGGCCTGATCTTCCGCCACTTCACCAACTCGCCGGATGGCACGCCGGTGGGCGCGGCTTCGGTGGCCGCGTTTCTGATGGTAGGCACGATTGCGGGTATCCTCATGGCCCTGCTGATGAACAACGGCGGCGGCGCATGGGACAACGCCAAGAAGTACATCGAGACCGGCGCCTTGGGCGGCAAGGGTTCCGACGCGCACAAGGCCGCGGTGGTCGGCGACACGGTGGGCGATCCTTTCAAGGATACGGCCGGCCCGTCGCTGCACGTCCTGATCAAGCTGCTGAGCACCATCACCCTGGTTGCGGCTCCGCTGTTCATCTGATCACCGTTTCTGTCCGCCTCAAGCCCCGGCTGGATCCCCAGCCGGGGCTGCTATTCTGAAGGTGTGACGTTCCCACCTCTGGGCCGGGCGGCATGGCTGTGTCTGGCCGCCGGCATCGCGGCCCACCCCGCCGAACTGAAACCCCGGACCGCAGCAGCATTCGAACAGTACATCCGGACGGCTGAGACGGGCATGGACGAGCAGTTGCGCGCAGGCCGCGAGTTTCTGTGGATTGATGCACCGGCGGAGCGAAAGAGGGCCGTTCAGCGGGGCGACGTGGCCACCGTGCCCACCGGCTCGAGCCCGGAGATCTCTGTGCCCGGGGGCCTGATTCACGATTGGATTGGAACGGTGTTCATACCCGGAACCACCCTGGGCCGGACGCTGGCGCTGGTTCAGGACTACGACAACCACAAGAACATCTACCGGCCTGAAGTGGTGGACTCGAAACTGCGTGCCCGCGCCGGCAACGACTTCAAGATTTATCTCCGCCTGCTCAAGAAGAAGGTGCTGACTGTGGTGCTGAACACCGAGCACGACGTGCACTACTTCCCGGTCGACGCCCAGCGTTGCTACAGCCGCTCCTATTCGACCCGGATTGCGGAGGTGGACGGCGCGGGCAGCCCCGGCGAATCGGAACGGCCGCCGGGAGAGGGCCACGGTTTTTTATGGCGTCTGAATTCCTACTGGAAGTTTCAGGAGCGGGATGGGGGCGTCTACGTGGAGTGCCGGGCGATCTCCCTGACGAGAGACGTGCCTACGGGCTTGGGCTGGCTGATTGAGCCAATCATCCGCACGCTGCCTCGGGATTCGCTGGCCAACACGCTGAGGGCGACCCGGGCCGCGCTGGCCCGGTAGGGCCGGCGGCGGGCGTTCAGCGGCTCGCGCCCTCCCGCCACAGCAATGCGTTGGCGCCGAGATTCAGATCCGCGCCATCAATGCGCACCCTAACCGGCCGGGAGTGGAAGTTGTAGAGGCATTGTGCGGTGCCGAACAGATACAGGGCTACTCCGGGAGGTGCGCTGAAGCGGACGCCGAGAGCGGCGAGCAGGGCCTCGCGGGGCGGCCGCATGGCGGAGAGGTCCAGTTCCCTGGGCGCCAGCAGATATTCGCCGGCATCCCGGAAATCCTGTTCAGAGAAGGTGCGCACGTTCCATACCAGGACACGGCCGCGGCCGGCGGCAACCAGCCGCGCGCCTTCGTCGCCCAACCGTTGCAGCAGGCCGGAAGTGAGCACCAGGGTCGCGCCCGAGTCCACGTGGCGGCGCATGTGTTCGAGCAAGGCGGTGTCCGCCGCGGCCTGAACCCCCAGGATGGCCGCCTTGGCGCCGGCGGGATACTGGGCAACCGGGACGACGGGGATGCCGAGCATGGCAATGTAGTCCATCAGGTAGAGGTTGTCGCCCGCGTCACTGCCGGCGGGCTTGTAATACGCCACACCGCGCAGCGGGGCGCGACGGACCTTGAGTGCGAGTTCCCGCAACTCGGGCATGGCGGCGCGCAGCAAGGCGTGGCCCGGATGGCCCTCCATGACGTCAAACAGGCTGAACAGGGTCAGTTCGCGAGCCCCGGCAAGCACGCTCTGGTAGGCCTGGTCGAGGAAGTTGCGCGCCGTGCACTCGATGTGGTCGAACCACGCGCCTTCGACCTTCGCTCCCGCCACCGCCGCGAGCCAGCGGAAGTTTATGTAACCTTCGGTGGGTTGCACGAATCCCATGCGGGCCGTGGCGGGGTTGCGGACCTCGGTCCCCACCCAGACGCGGTCGAAGGCGGCCGGCATGCGCGCGGGATCGTATCCAAACAGATGGAAGCGGTCGTACCACTGGGGGAACTTGATGATCAGGCTGATGCCGGGCCGGACGGCCCGGGCGGGCGCCGCGATCATCGGTTCGATCAAGGAGACCAGCAGATCGCGGCGGTACTCACCCCAGGGACGCTGGCCGCGCGCGCGCTCGGATGCGGGCGAGACATCCATGGTGCAATAGAAGTCGTCGACGATGATCTCGTCGAACACAGCGGCATTCTCGCGGAAGAAAGCGGCGATGTCGCGCCGCGTTTTCCCGGCCTCGTAGTCGAGCCAGGCCAGCGGTCCGGTCTGCCGGACGCCAAAGGTCTTGCCGGGCACGGTTGCGATGCCTCCGGCCACCTCCAGTCCGGCCTGGCGAAAGTCGTCGCGCGCGGCGCGCAGTAATTCCGGAGGAACGTATTCGTCGCCGCGCCGGCCTTCCAGAAACACTTTGGAGACGCTGAGCCGTTTCAGCGCCGCGATGGCCTGCCGGCGCCCGGGCTCGGTCGCCAGATAGCGGTTGACGCCGCCGGCTGTCGCATACACGCTGACCCGCAGGGACGCGTCCGAGACTCCTTCCATCACATGGGTCGCTTCAAAGACGGTAGTTTTCGCGCGCCGCCGGGCGATGATGAGAGGCACCCGGCTGGCCGGGTCCCGTCCCGGGGCGAGGCCTGTATAGACCACGGTTCCGGGCGCTGCCTGAAACCGTAGGGTGAGCCGGGCGCCGCCGTTCTCCCAGCGAGCCCACCATTCGCCGGCCGCGTGCGCTTCGGCGACGTCCTGAATATGTTGATATCCGTTGGATTCGCCGAGCGGCCCCGGCCGGGGGGTCATCTTGAGCGACGTTGTCAGGCGCCCGGGCGCGTGGAAAGCCCAGTCGTAGGTGTGCCCGGTCTCCGATGCGCACTCGAACCGGTCCTCAATCCGTCCCTCCTGAAGAGTCAGCGTACGGCGCAGGGTGACGCCGGGATACGCCGCGCCCGCGTTGGCGGCGAGGGTAGTGGCTGTGGCGTCCGCCTGCCACTTCTCGAGATTGCCGTCCACGCCGGCCTGGGGCTGCCCATCGACCGAGACCGTGTTGTGTGCAATCGTGCTGCGGTACCACTCCCGGTGAAGTGGCACGCCGTAGTTGATGGAACCGGGGTCGAGGCCGAACAGCCGGCCGGCGCCGAAGGTAACCACTCCGAGTTTATCCGGATGGCCGTGCCCGCCGCCATGAGCGCCGAAGCGCACGGCCGCGGCGGTCGAACCTGCCCGCAGGACGGCGAAACCGGAGGACGCCAGCAAAGTGCTGGACTCCGGCGCCAGCGGGCCTTCGGGTGGGTTCTGTGCGCCCCACAGCAAAGCTTGCAGCGAGTCCCGGCGGGAGTGAGCAAGGACCCGCCCGTATTCCGCTTTGCCCCAGCGCGCGAAAGCCAGCTCATAGAGCGGGGCGTAGGAGGCGATGTTGCCGCCCGCGCTGTCGTTGAACCCCGGAGCATCGCCGTTGGGCAGGGCCAGCGAGAGGGGCGCGTCGAAGAGTTTCCGGTACTGGTCCGAGTACAGGTCCAGGCCGGCGCGCCGCGCCGCTTCGGCGAGCGGCCAGAGGGCCTCCATCGTGTAGACATGGTAGCCGAGCGACCCCTCCCACCACAGTCCCTCCGCCGTGACGCCCCGGGCGACCTGGGCGCGGAAGCCGCGCTCGGGGTCGTCGATGGCCTCCCGCACCAGTTCGCTGTCGCCGGACGCAAATCCGGCCAGCCCCACCGCGGTATTCTTCCAGCACTGGATGTTGTGGATGCCCAGGCGGTGCTCGCGGATCGCGCGGGCCGCCGCAGTGAGCAGGTCCCGCTCGATGTGCCGCCGGGTTGGGCCGTCAAGCGTATCGCGCACCAGGGCGTAGCCCCAGGTCACCGGGATCAGCCAGGTGCTCTCGTCCAGGGTCTGGGCCATGATGCGCCCGCCGCGCACGTTGTCTTCACCGTTGATATCATGTCTGGGGTACCTGGCGTAACGATCCGCGTAGGCGGTGAGAATCTCTGCGGCCCGGCGGGCGAACTCTTCGCGCCCGCTAAACCGATACGCCAGGCCAAGCGCGCGCACGGCGCTGCTCAGACGGTTATGCGTCCGGCCGGCCACAACGGCATCGTACGGGTCTCCGCGATATACTGTGCCGCAGACCGGGCACCGGTGCACGGTGGGCGACTCGGTCCGAAGGGCGGCTCCGTCCTTCTGGCAGCTATACCAGTGGGGCCACTGTCCCACCCCGGCGGGAACGGGGACAGGAACGCGCACTGCCTCTTCGGCTTCGGCCATCACCCGGTCCAGCGCCACGCGGGCCCAGGCGCAGCGGCCGGCTTTTTCGAGCGCGGCCCGGATCTCGGCATCGTTCACCAGCAGGTAATCCCCGGCGGGCGCCGGGGAAGCCAGCCACGCGGAACACAGCGCCAATACCAGAGCGGTTTTCACACTCGCATCCTATCACCAACCGCCCCACGATCCGGCTGAATGCCGGCGGGGCAGGGGCATCAGTTTGGGAACGTGTAACCAGACGAATATTTAACTTGATTTAATATATACCGGGTTATAGAATATTGGTCTTGGTTCCGGCCTCAGCGGATTCAGAGCAGGCGGTGCTTATGGCGAGCGCGAAAACGCCCGAACTGGTCAACGAATTCCTCGGAAGCATGCATGTGCTGGCCTCGGCAGTCGGAGGCGTCATGGAGGACGCTTTGCTCCAGGAAGTCGCCGGCTCACAGCTCACCGTATCTCAACTCAGGCTCCTGAAACTGGTGGCGCGCGCCGAGGCGCAAACCATCGGCGATATTGCGGCGTCTCTGGGAGTCTCCAACGCCGCCGCGAGCAAAGCCGCCGACCGCCTGGTGCGGCGCAAGCTACTGCGGCGGACCGAAGGCGAATCCGACCGCCGGGCCATTCTGCTTTCGCTCACCGAGGCGGGAAAGCGCCTGATGCGGCTGTACGAAGCGGCCCGGGACAAGAAACTCGAAAAGGTATTCAAGCAGTTCCCGCTGGAAGACCTGCGCAAGACCGCCGCCATGATGGAGCGGCTGGCGGTTTCGATTGTCAGTCACAACGCCAACCCGGAGGAGGTCTGTTTACAGTGCAAGATTTACTTCCGCGAGAAGTGTCTCATGCGCGAGATCGCCCGGCACGACTGCTTTTACGATCGCCGCAAGAGCCTAGCGCACGAGCGGGCGGCCAGGGCCAGGTCACGCACGGCGAACGGCAACGGTTTGAAATAGCGGGTTCCGGCGCGGGTTGCCGGGGCAAAGGGACAGGGGAATGAGTTGATGGAGGCTCAGGAGAATGGGCAGCGCTGTTGCGGCATTTGAAGACAATGTATGCGGGATTACTCTGGACAACTACATGGAGTTTCCCGAGGGGCGCAGGCTTCTGTCTTGCATCCAATGCGGGGTGTGCGCGGGCACCTGCCCCTATGGGGAGTTCATGGAGTACCCGCCGCGGAAGATGATCGCGATGCTGCGGGCCGGGCTGGCGGAAAAGGTCTTCACCAGCGAGAGCCTGTTGAACTGCGTGGCTTGTTATGCATGCATGGCCAAGTGCCCCCGGGATATCAAGTTGACCGACGTGCTGCTCCCGCTCATGAAGGAGCAGACGCTAACCCACCTGCCGGAGATGCCGGCCGAGTTGCAAAGAGCGCTCCAGAACACGCTGCGATACGGGAATCCGATGGGCGAGTCGTCCCGCAAGCGCGCGGCGTGGGTAAAGACCGCCGGCACGCCGGTCCGGATTCTGACCGAAGATCCCTCGCCGTGCGACGTGCTGTGGTTCGTCGAGTGCTACACGTCCTATTATCCGCGCGGCCAGGCGGCCGCCCGCGCCACCGCCAGGATCCTCAACGCACTGGGCATCGACTTCGCCATCCTGGGCAACGAGGAAAAGTGCGCGGGGGAATGCGGGCGCCTGACCTGGGAGCCCGGTCTGTTTGAGACTCTCGTCGACTACAACATGGCCGTGTTCCACAAGTACCGCTTCAATCGCGTGGTCACCTCCTGCCCCCATGGCTATAATGCGTTGAACCGGCGGTACGTCCCGCTTGGCTTCCATTGGGAACTCGACCACATTGTGCCCTTCCTGGCCAGGCACATCGAATCCCTCAAACCGCTCATGAGGCGGAAGCTTGACCGCCTGGTCACGTATCACGACTCCTGCTGCCTGGGCCGCCAGTATGACTTTTACGAGGAGCCCCGGAAGTTGTTGCAGGCGATTCCCGGCGTGCGGCTGGCAGAGATGACCCACAACCGGCTCAACAGCCTGTGTTGCGGCGGGGGCGGAGGCGGCATGTGGCTGGACACTTATTACAAGGCGAAGGGGTATGAACGGCTGTCGGAGCGGCGGGTGAAGGAGGCGGTGGCTACCGGAGCCGAGGTGCTGGCGGTGGCCTGCCCGTACGAGGTTTCCCGTTTCGAGGACGCCCTGAAAGTGCTGGGGCACGACAAGAAGATGGTTGTTAGAGACGTCACCGAACTGTTGGCGGACGCAATGGAGGCTTGATCCGTGAACATCATCGTACTGATGCGCATGGTGCCCGACGTTGTGGAGGAACTGGAGGTTGCTCCCGACGGAAAGGCGCTGGACATGGAGTTCCTCCGCATGGTGCTGAGCGAGACCGACGACCATGCGCTGGAAGAGGCTGTGCTTCTCAAAGAGCACTTCGGCGGCACGATCACGGCCCTTGCCATCGACGCGCCGGAGATCGACGACGCGCTGTACGCAGCGCTGGCTAAGGGCGCGGACAGGGCCGTCAAAATCGTGGATGCGGAGCCGGGCTTGAGCGCCCGGGCCGCGGCGGCGCTGTTCGCAGACGCCATTAAGGAGTTGGGGCCCGCGGACCTGATTCTGACCGGGGCACAAGCGATCGACGACCTGGACGGCCTGGTGGCGCCCCTGGTTTCCCACACCCTGGGCATGCCCTATCTGGGCACGGTGACTCAGGTTATCCCCGATCTTGCGAAGCGCACGGCTACCATCATCCGGGAGTATCCGGGCGGCGTGCGGGGTGAGTTCGACGTTCCCCTGCCGGCCGTGCTGGGCATTCAGGCGGCCGAGAAGCCGCCCCGCTACGTGCCCGTCGCCAAAGTGCGCGCGGCCATGAAGACCCAGAAACTGGAGACGCTCTCCGTACAGACGGCTGCCGACGCGGGGCCGGGCCTGGTGGAGGTCATTGAGATGGCGAAGCCCGCCGCTACAGGCAGGGCGCAGATGCTGGAAGGCGAGCCCGAGGACATCGCCGGCAAGCTCTGCGAGGTTCTCGCGGCGCGCGGCTTATTGTAGCGAAGGGAGGGGACAACCATGGATGGAAACATTTGGGTCGTAGGGGAGCAATGGCGGGGCCGGGTCTCCGAAATCACTTACGAATTACTGGCTCTCGGACGCGAGGTGGCCGACAGTCTTGGCGTCAGACTCGAGGCGGTTCTTCTGGGCCACAACGCCAGGAACCTGGCGGAGACCCTGGGGAAGGCCGACGCCGTGATCTACGGCGATCACCCGACGCTGGCCGAGCCAATCCCGGAAACCTGTGCAAAGGCCATCACCCAGTTGATAGCTGCCAGAAGACCGCAAGCTGTGCTGACCCCCCTGACCAACGTCAGTATGGGCATGAGCACGCTGGTCGCGGCGGCCCTGGACGCGCCGGCAGTCAACTTCTGCAAGGAGATTTATGCAGAAGACGGCGTGATTCGCGCGCGCTGCGTCCTCTACGGCGGCAAGATGGAGGCCCGTGTGGGGGTCAGCCGCCAGCCGGCGATCTTCGGCATTCTGCCTGGATCCAGACCCGCGGAGAAGGGTGAGGTCTCAGCCGCTCCGCCGGTTGAGGAGGTGGCGCTATCGCTGCCCGAAACGTCCTGTACGCGCCTGAACAGGTACATCGACCCGGAGATCGGAGCGGTGGACATCACCCAGCAGGAGATTCTGGTTGCTGTCGGCCGGGGCATTCAGAGCAAGGACAACATCGAGATTGCCCAGGAGCTGGCCGAGGCGCTGGGTGGGGCGGTGTGCGGATCGCGCCCGGTCGTCGATCAGGGCTGGTTGCCGCTTTCCGTGCAGGTCGGCAAGTCCGGTATGCAGGTAAAGCCGAGGCTCTATCTGGCTCTCGGCATCAGCGGCGCCCCCGAGCACCTGGAAGGCATGCGGGGCTCCGATCTGATTGTCGCCGTGAACACCGATCCTACCGCGCCCATCTTTAACGTCGCTCAGTACGGAGTCGCGGCCGATGCGCTGGAGGTGCTTCCGGCGCTGATTGAACGCGCCAAGGCGCAAAAGACAAAGGCGGCGCAGGGATAAGCCATGCCCGAACCCGGAGTCATTGCCCGGCCCGTCTTCTACGAACTGCCGGTGTGGCTGGTGATCGTGTTCTACCTGCTGGCCGCGGCGGCGCTGGCCACCTTTTTTTACGGCGCCTCCAAGAAGGTTCGGAAATACATGCGAGGCCGCGCCGAGCCCGCCGGGCAGTTCACCGGGAGGGCTTTCGTGCGCGGCCTCGCCGCCATCCTTCCCAACCGCACCATCCTGAGGGGCGACACCTACGCGGGCGTGGCCCACCTGTGCGTCTTTTGGGGATTTGCGGGTCTTTTTATCGCCACTTTGCTGGTGCTGGTTGACAACGATTTTTTACACTTTGTGGCGCCCCAGTGGCAGTTTCTGAAGGGCTCGTTTTACCTGGTGTTCTCCTGGCTGGCCGATCTGGCCGGGTTGCTGCTGCTGGCCGGGTTGCTGCTGCTGGCCGCGCGGCGTCTGTTTTTCGGTCTGCCATTTCTGCGCTACGAGCCCAAACCGGACGCGAAGTATCTGCGCGCTCCTGTCGCCCTGGCCCGGGAAGACTGGCTGTTTCTTGGCCTCCTGCTGATTCTCGGGATCGGAGGTTTCGCGGTTGAGGCCTTGCGCATTCGAGCCACCGAACCCGGATTCGAGCGCGCCTCCTTCCTCGGATGGCAGATCCACCGCGCGCTGGCCGCCTCGGGTCTGAGCGCGGCGGGCGCCCGGGTTGCGTTCCCTTATCTCTGGTGCTTCCATGCCGTTGGGGCGCTGGCGCTTGTGGCCTGGATCCCTTACAGCAAAGCCTGGCACATGCTGGCTACCTGGTACACGGCTGCTTTTAAGGACGATGCAGCCGCCCGAAGGCTTCCTGCGGCGCCGGAGGTCGAAGGCGGGGGATACGGCCGTATCGAAGACCTGACCCGCACCGAACTGGTGATGCTGGACGCCTGCACCCGGTGCGGGCGATGCCACGCTCAATGCCCGGCCGCCACGGCCGGATTTCCACTGTCGCCCCGCGACCTGATCCAGACGTTGCGCGACTTCGCCAGCCATCCGGCGACGAATGGCGCGCTCGCCGGAGGCGTGGTCCCCGAGAGCTGGTTGTGGTCGTGCACCTCATGTCTGGCCTGTGTCGAACACTGCCCGGTGGGGATCTGGCATGTGCCCATGATCGTGCAGATGCGCCGCTTCCTGGTCGCTCAGGGCCAGGTTGACTCGCGGGTCCAGGACTCGCTCCAGAGTCTCACCCGGTATGGCAACTCCTTTTCCGCATCGCCCCGCAACCGGGCCAAGTGGACTCAGGGGCTGGACTTCAAGATCAAAGACGCACGCAAGGAGCCGGTTGAGTACCTGTGGATCGTTGGGGATTATGCTTCTTACGATCCGCGGGCCCAGGGGGTCACGCGCGCTGCAGCCCGGGTCTTTCAGCAAGCCGGTCTCGACTTCGGCATTCTGTACGAAGGCGAGCAGAACTCCGGCAACGATGTCCGGCGCGTCGGCGAGGAGGGACTTTTTGAAACCCTGCGCGACAAGAACTTGAAGGCGATGGAGCGCGCGCACTTTACCAAGATCGTCACCACCGATCCCCACACCTATCAGGCTCTCAAGAACGAATACCCGAACGGTCACGAAGTGCTCCACTCAACGGAACTGCTTGACAGTCTGATCCAGGCCGGAAAGCTGGTCCCCGAGAGGGCCCTCGATGGAGCAGTCACCTATCACGATCCCTGCTACCTGGGGCGCTACAACGGCGGCTATGATGCGCCGCGCCGCGTGTTAGCGGCACTGGGAGTGGAGCTGGTGGAGATGCCCAGAAACCGGGACCGGGCTTACTGCTGCGGCGCCGGTGGCGGGCGGATCTGGATGGAGGACGCGCCCGGCATCAAGGAGCGCCCGGCCGAGAGCCGAGTGCGGGAGGCGGCGGGCCTGCCGGGAGTCGGCACTCTCGCGATCGCCTGCCCAAAGGATTTGGTGATGTTTCAGGATGCCGTGAAGACCGCGGGACTCGAAGACAAGCTCGCGGTCAGGGACATTGTAGAACTGGTGGAAGAGGCAATCCGGAGGTAGAGCCATGGCACGCATCGGAGTGTATATCTGTCACTGTGGCACCAACATCGCCGGCACGATCGACGTCCGCGCCGTGGCGGAGTATGCCGCCACGCTGCCGGGCGTTGTGGTGGCGCGCGATTACAAGTATATGTGTTCCGACCCGGGGCAGGACTTGATCAAGTCCGACATCGACGGCTACAAGCTGGACCGGGTTGTGGTGACCGCCTGTTCGCCGACTTTGCACGAGCACACGTTCCGCACAGCCACCGCCGCAGGCGGGCTGAATCCGTACTTCTTCCAGATGGTGAACGTGCGCGAGCAGGCCTCCTGGGTGCACAGCGACAAGGCCGCGGCCACGCGAAAGGCGAAAGATCTGATCCGTGGCGCCGTATACCGCGTGCGCCTGCACCAGCCGCTCGAGAAGCGCGAGGTGCCGATCAATCCCAACGTGCTCATCGTAGGAGGCGGCATCGCGGGTATTCACGCAGCGCTTTCGCTCGCCAACGCCGGCAAGCATGTCTACCTGGTGGAGCGGGCTCCGACCATTGGCGGGCACATGGCGCAGTTCGACAAGACGTTTCCCACTCTGGACTGCGCCGCTTGCATCCTCACGCCCAAGATGACGGCCGTGCGCGCGCATCCCAACATCACACTGTGGACGCTTTCTGAAGTGGCCCAGGTGGACGGTTTCGTGGGCAACTACAAGGTCACGGTGCGCCGCAAGCCGCGCTACATCATCGAAGATCTTTGCGTGGGGTGCCTGGAGTGCGTGGAGGCTTGCGTCTACAAGGCCCCCAAATTCGCCGACGAGTTCAACGTTGGGCTGGGCAAGCGCAAACCCGTCTATATCCCCTTCCCGCAAGCTGTGCCGCAACTGGTGCTGATTGACCCGGAGACTTGCATCGAGTTCAAGAGCGGGAAGTGCAAGAAGACCTGCGTGGAGGCCTGCGCCGAGCGCAACGCCATCGACTTCAAGCAGCAGGAGCGCCTGGAGACGATCGACGTGGGCGCCATCATTATCGCCACCGGCTTCGAGGTGTTCGATGCGCGGCGCGCCCCTTATTACGGCTACGGGCAATACCCGAACGTCTATACCTCGCTCGAAGTCGAGCGTCTGGTGAACGCCTCGGGGCCGACCGGCGGCGAAGTGATCACCCGGGACGGCCGCCACCCGCGCTCAATCGGCATTATCCACTGCGTAGGCAGCCGCGACGCGCACACCAACCGTTACTGCTCGCGGGTATGCTGCATGTATTCGCTCAAGCTGGCGCACCTGCTGAAGGAACACACCGGCGCCGAGGTGTACAACTTCTACATTGACATGCGCACCCCGGGCAAGGCGTTCGAGGAGTTCTACAACCGCGTGGCGGAGGAGGGCGTCTACCTCATCCGCGGCAAGGTCGCGGATGTCTATCCCTCCGATGGGGATGGCCGGCTCACCTTACAGGTGGAGGACACGTTGCTCGGGTTGGTGCGAAAATTCCCCGTCGACATGGTAGTGCTCTCGGTGGGCCTGGAACCCCAGCCGGACGCCCAGGAGATCCGCCGGCGCTTCAACATGACCTGCTCGAGCGAGGGTTTCTTCCTGGAGCGGCATCCGAAACTGGCGCCGGTCTCCACCTTCACGGAGGGTATTTTCCTGGCCGGCTGCTGCCAGGGACCGAAAGACATCCCGGACACAGTCGCGCAAGCCGGCGCGGCGGCCATGGAAGCGGTGGCGCTGATCGACGCGGGTAAGGTCGAACTGGAGCCCAATACGGCGTACGTCGAGGAGGAAGCCTGCTCCGGCTGCAAGACCTGCATGCCTCTCTGCCCGTACCAGGCGATTTCGTTTGTCGAAGCCAAGAAGAAAGCCGAGATCAACGAGGTTTTGTGCAAAGGCTGCGGCACCTGCGTGGCCGCATGTCCTTCGGGATCCATCAAACAACACCTCTTCGAGGACGAGGAGATCTTCCAGGAGATCGAAGGAGTGCTGGCGGGTGTCTGATATGGCACGAAAGGAGGAGAACTAGCGCCGAATTCACGTTCTGATCATCAACCGACGGTCTCTGAACGGCCTTAGACACGAATAGGTATCGAATCAAATGGATTTCGGACGAAGAATGAAATTTCAACGGGAAGCCGAGCCGGAGTGGCCGCATCAGTTCACCAAGCTGCCTGGCTGCGAGCGATTGTTTTCGTGCATCCAGTGCGGCACCTGCTCAGGCACCTGCCCGTTATCGATCTACATGGATTACACACCCCGCCGCATCATCAACCTGGTGCGGGAGGGTTTTCGAGCCGATGCGCTCGCTTCCCAGACTATCTGGCTGTGCGCCTCCTGTTACTCCTGCGCAGTGCATTGCCCGCAGGACATTCATATTACCGACATCATGTATAGCCTGAAGCGCGAGGCGATCCAGCACCAGATGTATCCCAAGCGGTTCCCGATTCCGGTGCTGGCGCGCGAGTTTTATAGCCTGGTGAGAAGCCGGGGGCGCAATTCGGAAGTGTGGCTGGTCCTGCGCCTGGCCCTCAAGTCGAATCCCTTCATTCTGTTTACCATGATGCGCAGCGCCTGGGGACTGCTCCGAACCGGACGGATCTCGTTCAAGTTTGAGAAGATTCGCCGGATGAACGAGTTGGGCCGCGAGTTGTCCACTCCTCAGGAGGTGCGCTGATGGCAGCGTTCTCGTATTTTCCCGGATGCTCGCTGAAGGCTACGGGGGTGGCCTATGAGGAGAGCCTGCTGACGCTGTTCAAGATACTGGACATTCCCCTGGAGGAACTCGAGGACTGGAACTGCTGCGGGGCGACGTCCTATATGGCCATTGACGAAGAAGACGCCTTCCTGCTCTCGGCGCGGGATCTGTCGCTGGCCCGGCAGGCCGGGAACCGCGCCGTGCTCGCTCCCTGCGCCGCCTGCTACCTGGTGCTGAAAAAGACCCAGGACTACGTGAGGAAGTACCCGAAGATCCGCGAGCACGTCGCGCAATCGCTGGCTGCCGCCGGCCTGCCCATGATGGACGGGGTGATGGTGCGCCACCCGCTCGAGGTTCTTTATAACGACGTCGGGGTGGACGTTTTCAAAGAGAAAAAGGTGCGCCACTGGCGCGGCGGACCGGTGGCCTGTTACTACGGCTGCCAGGCCGTCCGGCCCTACGACGAGGTGGACCGCCCCCACAACCCGACCCGCATGGATGAGTTGCTTCGCGCGGTGGGGGTACCCACCGTCGATTTTTCGCTCAAGACCAAGTGCTGCGGCGGTTCCCTCACCGGGACCATTCACGACGTCGGCATTCGTCTGAACTACATTCTGCTCAAGGAGGCTGCTCGCAAGGGGGCCCAGGCCGTGGTCACGCTGTGCCCGCTTTGCCAGTTCAACCTCGACGCTTACCAGGCTGAGATCCGCAAGCAGACGGGGGAAGGTTTGAATCTGCCCGTCCTGTATTTTACCCAGGTGCTCGGCTGGGCACTCGGCGGCGATTACAAGGCGCTCGGGATGCGACGCTGCATCTCGGGTGCGGATCTGGTGAAGCACTGGTTTGCGCGTGAGGAGGTGGAAACCTATGTTTGAGCAGAACGGCTCGGTCCGCATAGGCGTCTACATCTGCCACTGCGGGACGAACATTGCCGCCACGGTGGACTGCAAAGCCGTGGCCGAGAACGCCGCGACACTCCCGGGGGTAGCCGTGGCGCGCGATTACAAATACATGTGCTCCGACCCGGGTCAGACCTTGATCCAGCAGGACATCAAGGACCACAACTTGAACCGCATCGTGGTGGCATCCTGCTCGCCGCACCTGCATGAAGAGACCTTTCGCAACGCTGTCGCCAAGGGCGGCCTGAACGCTTTCTACATGCACATGGTGAATATCCGCGAGCAGGATTCCTGGGTGCACACGGACAAGAAAGCCGCCACCGCGAAGGCCAAAGACCTGGTCCGCGCCGCCGTGCGACGCGTCTGGTTCCACAGGCCGCTCGAGCGGGGACGCGTCAATATCCACCCCGACGTCCTGGTGGTAGGAGGCGGTATCGCGGGCATCCACACCGCCCTTACCCTGGCCAACGCGGGCAAGAAGGTGTACCTCGTCGAGCGGGAAGCCACCATCGGCGGCCACATGGCCAAGTTCGACAAGACTTTCCCCACCCTGGATTGCGCGGCCTGCATCCTGACCCCCAAGATGACCTCCGTCAAGGCCCACCCGAACATCACTCTGTGGACCTATTCCGACGTCACCCGTGTCGACGGTTATGTCGGCAACTACAAGGTCCAGGTGACGCGCCGGCCGCGGTACGTGATCGAGGATCTGTGCGCCGGTTGCATGCAGTGCATCGAAGCCTGTGTATTCAAGCAGCCCAAGTTCGAAGATGAGTTCAACCTGGGCCTGGGACGCCGCAAGCCCATTTATATCCCTTTCCCGCAGGCCGTGCCGCAGGTGGCCCTGCTCGATCCCGAACAGTGCATCCAATTCAAGAGCGGCAAGTGCAAGAAGAGCTGCGTGGAAGCCTGTGGCGAGCGCCATGCGATCAACTTCGAACAGAAGGAGGAGATCAAGGAGATCGAGGTCGGCACGATCGTGCTGGCCACCGGCTTCAAGACGTTCGACCCGGCACGCATTCCCTATTACGGATACGGGCACTACCCGAACGTATACACGTCCATGGAGGTTGAGCGCCTGGTGAACGCCTCCGGGCCGACCGGCGGCGAGGTGGTGCTGCGCGACGGCCGCCACCCGAAAAGCGTCGGCATCATTCACTGCGTCGGCTCACGCGACGTGAGCACCAACCGCTGGTGCTCGCGGGTATGCTGTATGTATTCGCTCAAGCTGGCGCATTTACTGAAAGAACACACCGGCGCCGAGGTGTTCAACTTCTACATCGACATGCGGACGCCCGGCAAGATGTTCGAGGAGTTCTACCAGAGACTTCTCAACGAGGGCGTGCACTTCATCCGCGGCAAGGTGGCGGAGGTGACTGACTGGGCTCTCGATCCGACCGAAGAAGGTAAGCTGGTGATCCGCGTCGAGGATACCCTGAGCGCCTTCGTGCGCCGCATCCCGGTCGACATGGTGGTGCTGGCCACCGGCCTGGAGCCACAAGACGACGCGCAGGAAGTGCGCCGGCTGTTCAATATCGGCTGTTCCACGGAAGGCTTCTTCCTGGAGCGCCATCCGAAACTGGCGCCCGTTTCCACTTTTACCGACGGCATCTTCCTGGCCGGCTGCTGCCAGGGTCCGAAGGACATTCCGGATACGGTGGCGCAAGCCGGCGCCGCGGCGGCGGAAGCCCTGGCCCTGATCGACGCCGGATTCGTGGAGACCGAGCCTAACTCAGCCTATGTGAACGAGGAAGCCTGCGCCGGGTGCAAGACCTGCATCCCGTTGTGCCCATACCAAGCCATCTCGTTCCTCGAAGATCGGAAGGTGGCGCTGGTGAACCCGGTGCTCTGCAAGGGTTGCGGCACCTGCGTGGCGGCGTGCCCCTCGGCCGCGATGCAGCAGAACCTGTTCGAGGACGAGGAGATTTTCGAAGAGATCAAGGGAGTGCTTTCCTATGCCTGATACTACGTTCGAGCCCACAATCGTGGCCTTTTTCTGCAACTGGTGTACCTACCTGGCTGCGGATTCAGCCGGCATCTCGCGGTTCAAGTACGCCCCTAACATCCGCGTGATCCGGGTCATGTGCTCCGGCCGCATCGATCCCCAGTTTGTCCTGGACGCTTTCGCCAAGGGCGCCGACGGCGTGCTGATCGGCGGCTGCCATCCCAACGACTGCCACTACCAGGAGGGCAACTACAAGTGCCTGCGGCGATTCAACCTGCTCAAGCGCGTCGCCAGGGAGATGGGCATCGAAGACGCCCGGCTGCGCCTGGAGTGGATCTCTGCGGCCGAAGCGGACCGGTTGCGAACGGTGGTCAATGACATGGTGGCGAAGGTCCGCGAGCTCGGACCGCTCAACTGGTCGGTGCCGAACGAGGAGTTCTCCGCAGAGAAGGTGGAGATGGAGGTTGCGTCATGAGCAAACCGAAGGTGGCGTTCTACTGGTGCGCCTCGTGTGGCGGCTGCGAAGAGGCCGTCGTAGATCTCAATGAAAAGATTCTCGACGTAGCGGCCGCGGTCGACATTGTCCTGTGGCCGGTGGCCCTTGATTTCAAGCGCAAGGACGTCGAGGCCATGCCGGACGGCTCGATTGCCGCCGCCTTCATCAACGGAGCCATCCGAAACACCGAGCAGGAAGAGATGGCCCATCTGTTGCGGCGCAAAGCACAGCTCGTCATCGCCTTCGGCGCCTGTTCCCAATTGGGCGGCATCCCCGGCCTGGCCAACCTGTCCGACCGTGCAGGTATCTTCCGCACGGTCTACCAGGAGACGGCTAGCACGGTCAATCCTGACGGTGTCATCCCTCTGACGGCCTGCCAGGACAACGGCCGCACGGTGACCCTGCCGGGTTTCTACAACACCGTGCGCACGCTCGAACAGGTGATCGCCGTCGACTACTCCGTGCCGGGCTGCCCGCCCACGCCGGAGTTGCTGGCCGACGCCGTGCAGGCCCTGCTGAGCGGCAATCTGCCACCCAAGGGGACGGTGCTTGCACCGGACCACGCGCTGTGCGAGGACTGCCGGCGCAAGGACAGCCGGCCCGAGAAGCTAACCGTGAAAGAGTGGAAGCGGCCTCACCAGGTGCTGGCCGATCCCGAGAAGTGCTTCCTGGCCCAGGGCCTGCTCTGCATGGGGCCGGCGACCCGCTCGGGTTGCGGCAGCCGGTGCGAGCATGGCAATATGCCGTGCACGGGATGCTTCGGGCCGACTTCGCGCGTGCGCGATTTCGGCGGCAAGGCGCTCTCGGGGTTTGCCTCTATTGTGGACAGCAATGAGGAGGACGAGATCGCGCGCATCCTGGAATTCATTCCCGACCCGGTCGGCACCCTGTATCGCTATAGCCTGCCGGCGTCGCCGCTGCGCCGTAAGAAGATGGAGGTGACCACCCATGCCTGAAGTGACAGAACGACGCCGGATCACGATAGACCCCATCACCCGCCTGGAGGGGCACGGAAAGATCGACATCTTTCTGAATGACGCCGGACAGGTCGAACGGGCCTACTTCCAGGTTCCGGAACTCAGGGGCTTCGAGAAGTTCGCCGAGGGCCGTCCCGTCGAGGACATGCCCCAGATCACCTCCCGCATCTGCGGGGTCTGCCCGATGGCCCACCACATGGCCGCGACCAAGGCCGCCGATGCGGTCTACCACGTGACTCCCACCTCCGCGGGCCGCAAGGTGCGCGAACTGGTCTACAACGCCTTCATGGCAGAGGACCACGCGCTCCACTTCTATTTTCTCGGCGGACCGGATTTCGTGGTGGGACCCAACGCGCCCGCCGCGGAGCGCAACGTGCTGGGAGTGATCGCCAAGGTGGGCGTCGAAGTCGGGCAGAAAGTGATTTCAATGCGCCGCCGCCTGCGGGAGATCATGTCCACGCTTGGAGGCAAGGCGATCCATCCTGTGCTCGGACTTCCCGGGGGCGTTTCACGCCGGGTTACAGCGGAAGAGCAGAAGACCTTCCAGCAGGTGGCCTCCGACGCTGTGGAGTTCGCCAGGTTCACGCTCGATTTGTTCGAGAAGGTGGTTCTGAAGAACTCGGATTACGTCAACCTGATCCTCTCCGACGCCTTCACCCACAAGACCTACTACATGGGCCTGGTGGACGCGAACAACCACGTCAACTTCTATGACGGCCAGTTGCGCGTGGTCTCGCCCGACGGACAGCAGTACGCCAAGTTCAAGCCCGAACAGTACCTGGACTACCTCGCCGAACACGTTGAGCCGTGGAGCTACATCAAGTTCGCGTACTTGAAACCCATCGGCTGGAAGGGCTTCACCGATGGGCCTGACAGCGGCGTTTACTGCGTCGCCCCTTTGGCGCGGCTGAATGCCGCCGCAGGAATGGCCACCCCGCTGGCCAACGCGGCTTACCAGCAAATGTATTCCACGCTGGGCGTCAAGCCGGTTCATCACACCCTGGCCAATCACTGGGCGCGGGTGATCGAGATCCTGTACGCGGCCGAGCGCCTCAAGCAGTTGGCCGACGACCCGGAACTCACCGACCCGAACGTGCGCACCCTTCCCACCGCCGTGCCAAGTGAAGGCGTGGGCGTTGTGGAAGCTCCCCGAGGCACTCTGATTCACCACTTCTGGACCGACGAACGGGGTCTGGTGCGCAAAGCCAATCTCATCGTCGCCACCCAGAACAACGCTGCCCGCATCGCTATGAGTGTCGAGAAAGCCGCCAAGGGCCTTATCTCCGGCTCGAATATCGATGAAGGCGTGCTGAACATGGTGGAGATGGCCTTCCGCGCCTACGATCCGTGCCACGGCTGCGCCACGCATTCCCTGCCCGGAAGCATGCCGCTGATCGTGACCGTGCGCCGGCAGGACGGCGCCGCGCTCAGGATGCTGCGGCGCGATTCGGACGGAAGCTTGCACCGGTAAACAAAGCCAGGAGCGGGGCGGATACGCGCCCTCCGCCCCGCCTCGGAAACAGGCAATGAGAACTCCCTTCTACCTGCGCGTTCTGTGTCTGGGTAACGACATTCTCGCCGACGACCGCTTTGGTTTGAAAGTGGCTGAACAACTCCGCCAACTGGCGCTTCACGGCGTGGAGATCGTCGAAGCGGCCACCTCGGGCTTCGACCTGCTCGACTATACGCTCGACACGCCCTGCCTGATTGTGGTGGATACCGTACAGACCGGCAAGGCTGATCCCGGGACCATCTACGAACTTCGCGAAGGCGACTTGCTGGTTCCCAAAGGCAACTCTCCCCACTATATCGGCCTGTTCGAGGCCCTCGCCGCGGGCCGCAAGCTGAACCTGCCGGTTGCGCCCGAAATGGTGATTCTCGCGGTGGAGGCCTTTGATTGCCTCACGATTGGCGGCCAAATGCACCACGCCGTTGAAGGCGCGATTCCTGTTGTGGTGAACCGCATTCAGGAACTGCTGCGCCAGGCTATGTCGCCTTCCCCGCGCGGCCCGCACGCTTGACACAGGACCTGCTACTTTCGAAGAAGTGCTCCCGCCGGACATTGTTTTCTATGACGGAACCTGCGCCCTGTGCCACCAGGCTTTGCGTCTGATTTTGAGAAACGATCCCGGCGGTTTGTTCCGGTTCGCCCCATTGGGAGGGGAGACGGCGGCGGCCCGGCTGCCGGATCCCGCCACCCTGCCTGATAGCATCGTCCTGTTGACCTCGTCCGGCGATCTGCTCACCGGTTCGGACGCCGTAATCCGCATCTTGCGACGCCTCGGCGGCGGCTGGCGCATTCTTGCTGCCGTCATCGGCGTGGCTCCACGCCCGCTGCGCGACGGCGTGTACAATGTCGTGGCGCGAACCCGCTATCGTGTTTTCGGCCGCGAGGAGACAGCGTGTCCGGCGGTGACGCCGGAATTGCAAACCCGCTTTCTCCGATGAATTCCCTTACAGGGCGGCGAAACCGCGGGCGTCCGGATCCCACGGCTCGGTGCTGCGAATCGCCGGAAGGACATGCTCCGGCCGCGCGACCACGGTCCACATCCTTAAGTGACGCCGGTCCATGAAGCGCTCCTCGACGCAGCGCTCGAGCAGCCGGACGCAGTCGTCGAAGAAGCCGCGGGTGTTCACCAGAACAATGGGCTTGAAAAACAGTCCGAGCCGCTTCAGCGTGATGGCTTCAAACAATTCCTCGAGCGTTCCGCACCCTCCTGGTAACGCAACCACGGCATCCACGCCTTCAATCATGCGGCGCTTGCGCTGGTGCATGTCGTCCACCAATTCGAGTTCGGTCAGGTTCCGGTGCGCCCACTCCAGGTCGTTCATGAAATGCGGCATGATCCCGATGACACGTCCGCCTGCGCCGAGAGCTCCTTCCGCCAGCGCTCCCATCGAGCCGGACGAGCCGCCTCCGTAAACGACCGTTACTTTTGCACGCCCCAGGATCTCGCCGAGCAGCCGGGCTGCCTTCCGGTAACCGGCGTCCGCCGAACGGCTGGAAGCGGCGTACACGCAGACTCTCTGAATCGGTTCCATCGTCATGTCAGGCAAACTCTTAGTATCGGCTGCCGCGGCCGCGTTATGCTGGGACAGTGCATCCATCGACGCGATCGACCATCCGGCAGCATGCCGACCGTTCCGCACCCCAGGCCGCGGCTGAGATTCTGGTGCAGGGCATGGTGGCGCACGTGGGATTCGCAGTCGGAAGCCAGCCGTATGTCATCCCGTTTTCCTATTACTTCGATCCGGCCACACCGGCCAGGCTGTACCTGCACGGAGGAACGGGCAGCCGCGCCTTGCGCCACCTGGCTTCGGGCGCGGAAGTTTGCATCACTGTGACCTTGCTGGATGGCCTGGTTTACTCGCGAACGGCGCTCAATCACTCGATGAATTACCGAAGCGTAGTGGCCTTCGGCAGGGCGTCTTCGGTTGCCAGCCGCGCGGAGAAGGAACGCATCTTCGAACAGATGATCCGGCGCTATTTTCCAGGCCGCACCGTGGGACGGGACTACCAGGCCGCCTCACCGGAACAACTCGACGCCACCGAACTGCTCACGGTTGATCTCCAGGAACTCAGCGCCAAGGTGCGCAGCGGCGGGCCTACCGGTCCCCTGGACGGGGCGCTCGAAGCCCCAGGCAACTGCGGCGTGGTGGAACCACCACCGCTCGGTCTAAATGTGGAATAGGCCCTAAACGCCGGCCAGCGCCTGCTCCAGGTCGGCGATCAGGTCCTCAACGTCCTCAATCCCGACCGACACGCGAATTAGTTCCGGGGTGATGCCCATGGCTTCCCGCACGTCGGCCGGCACCGAGACGTGCGTCATCGTCCAGGGGTGCTCGATGAGCGATTCCACACCTCCCAATGATTCGGCCAGCGTGAACAGACGCACCCCGCCGAGCAGGCGGAACACTTCCTCCTGCCCGCCGTGAAGGCGGAACGAGAACGTCCCGCCGTAACCCCTCATTTGTTTCCGCGCCAAGTTGTGTTGCGGATGGGACTCAAGACCGGGATGGTGGACACGCGCTACTTTGGGATGCGCCTCGAGCCAGCGGGCAATGGCCAGCGCGTTCCGGTTGTGTTCCTCCATGCGCACGGCCAGCGTCTTGATGCCGCGCAGCACCAGGAAGCAGTCGAAGGGCGCTTCACAGGTTCCCAGTGCATTTTGCAGGTAGCCGATGCGCTCAGCCAGCGGCGCCGAGTTCACCACCAGGGCGCCACCCACCACGTCGGAGTGACCGTTAATATACTTGGTGGTCGAGTGCAACACAATATCCACTCCCAATGCCAGCGGGTTCTGGAAATACGGTGACAGGAAGGTATTGTCGCAGATCGTGAGCACACCCAGCCGCTTGGCGAGCCCGGCCACCGCCGCCATGTCCACCAGGTTCATGCAGGGGTTGGTCGGTGACTCGATCCAGATCGCCTTGGTACCTGGCCTCACCGCCTGTTCCACAGCCTCCAGGTCACGCAGGTCCACATAGCTGGCTTCGATCTGCTTGTCGGCCAGAATTCCGGTGAGCAACCGGTAGGTGCCGCCGTACAGATCGTTGTGCACTACCAGGTGGTCGCCCGGTGAGAACATCATCAGCAGAGTGGTTTCCGCCGCCATCCCTGTGCCAAAAGCAAAGCCGAACCTGCCGCCTTCAAGCGCTGCCAGGCAGTCCTCCAGCGCCTTGCGGGTCGGATTCCCGCTGCGCGAGTAGTCGAATGGTCCGGGCTGGTTTACTCCCTTAAAGGCGAAGGTGGAAGTCTGGTAAATCGGCGTCATGACGGCGCCGAAACCGGGATCGGGCCCCTGTCCGGCATGGATGGCCAGGGTCTTGAAACGCGGTAGTGGATGTTTTTGCAATCGTCGCTCCAATCTCAGCAGGATAGCTGGAAAGAAGGCCGGAAGGCCACTGCCTTCGGCCATAGGTAGTCACTGGGTCGCTGGACCGCCGCCCGCGATCGGGTCCGGCATGGCAATATTGACGATCAGGTCCTCGCCTGCCCTGGCACGACAGCCGACGTGGAGGTTTCGGAGAGCGTCGTCGTACCGCCACAGCCCAGCGCTCACCGCCTTGGGGCGTTCAACGTGGTGCACAATCCATTCGTATTCGCGAGTCTTCTTTGACTCGATTTCCAGCCTGAGGTAGGATCCGGCCGGAGCCGCGTGAACCTGCGAGTAATCCTCCAGGTCGCTCTCATAGATGAAAAATTCGCCGCCCAGACGCGGAAAGTAGTGCAGCACCATCGGCCCGGAGCCCGGCTCCGGAGCTAGCGGCACAATCGAGCCGTTTCGTGCGAACAGCGGCGGTGCGCCGCCATCCGGCTTGCTGATTCGGATCGTCCGCCGGCCGGTGCGGACCTCATTCGTGGCGAAGTCCGTCCAGATTCCTTGGGGCAGGTAAACCGTGCGCGTTCCGTCCGGAGTGTAGATTGGCGCCGCAAGCAATTCGTCACCAAGCATGAATTGGTCGGCGCGGGTGGAGGCCTCGGCGTCCCGCGGAAACTGGAAAGGCAGGCTGCGAATGATCGGGTATCCGCGTTCGCGGGCCTCTTCGGCGTAAGTGAGCAAGTAAGGCGTCAACCGCCTCCGGAGGCTGCTGGCCGCTGCGCCCCGGAGTACCGGCACAAGAGTCGCCAGTTGCAGGGCCCTGTCATACAGCTCCGCCCGGCTGCCCAGGAATGGAGCGAGATCGAATTCTCCCAGCAAGGTCCCCGAAAGGCTTCCGTGGACGAGTTTCAGCAGCGAGTCCCGCAGGTCTGACCACGTCCCTCCTCCGGTGCGTTCATTCGCGACGCCGGGCCGCCGCAGCATGCCGGGAGTCAGCCATGCCAGCAGCCCCAGATCCTCCACGGTGATCCGCTTCGGAGGACCTTCCACTTCCAGACGCCGTTCGAACATCTCCTTGATGGAGGGTCCGAAGTAGAAACAGTACTCGATGTGGTCAGCGCCTTCAACTTCAATTCCGTATCGGTCCGTTCGAGAATGCGCCAAGTCAAAGGTATATGATCCGCTGGCCAAATGCTGCTCCGCATAACCGCGGCTTGCCACTAGAAACGGCTCCTCGGCCCGCAATCGCCGACCCCGCGCGTCCAGCGTCGCATCCGCGCGCCTGCCCAAGCCAAAGTACCGAGTGCCGGCCTGCGCTTCGCGCTCCCACTGAAACCCCCCTTTGCGAGGCAGGATCTCGCTGGCATCCGCCATTAACGGAACGCCATCGGCGCCGTCGACACGAAGCAAAACGCCCATCTTGCGAACGGTTACGGCAAGTTGTTCCGTCCGGAAGACCACCTCCTCGCGGCGATCCTCGGCCTCAAAAGCGACGCTTGGGCGCTGCTTCGGCTGGGGAGCCTCCAGCCGGTTGCCCCACCATCGGCTGAAGCGAAAGGTGCCCGGAGTGACCCATTCCAGTTCCGCACTGCCGCGTGACAAGTGGAACTCCACGCGGTTCCCGAGCCGAGCATACGAGATCAGAGTGACGTCGCCACCACAAGATTGCGTGGCTGCTGCGACCCACAAAAGGGAAATTAGAAGCCGGCCAGTCAAATGTTCACTAGCTCCGATTGCATCTCGCCGGTAACTCTGGCTTCCCCGTCGCCGACGAAAACATTCACCTCCGACCGCACTCCAAATGCCCGAAGATATATGCCCGGTTCGATCGAAAAACAAGTCCAGGGGATTACCAGCCGCTCATCGTGCGTTTCCAGGTTGTCCATGTTGGCGCCGTTGCCGTGGACCTCCTCCCCGATGGAGTGGCCGGTCCGGTGAGTGAAATACTCGGCGTACCCGGCGTCCCGGATGACGCCACGGGCGGCGTCGTCCACTTCGAAGCCCCGCAGCGGATTGCCCGCAGCCACGGCTTGCTGAACTCGGCGTATTGCGGCATCCCGCGCCGCCCGCACCACCCCGAAGACATTGCGCATCTCCTGCGGGGGCGACTGGCCGCAGAAACCCGTCCAGGTAATGTCGTAGTAGACTGAGCCGGGCCGCCGCAGTTTCGCCCACATGTCGATCAGCACGAAGTCGCCGGCCCCGATCTCCAGCGAGTGCTGATCGTCGGGCTCGTAGTGGGGATTCGACGAGTTCGCGTTCACCGCGACGATGGGTCCGTGGTCCGTGGTTAGTTCCTCGCGCTCAAAGTTGTCCAGGATGAATGCCTTGACTTCAAACTCCCGGATGGTCCGCCCGTTCCGCGTCCGTCCGCCAATCAACTCGAAGGCGCGCCTCCGGATGCCATCGGTGCGCCGGCCTGCCTCCAGGTGGGACTCAAGCGCCTCCGCGCTCCAGCGGGCCTCGAACCGCTGAATCAGATCCGCCGAACTCACCACTTCAGCGCCGGTGTTTCGGACCAGTTCCACCGTTCCGGCATCTACCAGTGAGACATACGGAATGGCACACAGCGGCGAATATTGCATGGCGATGCGCCGCCCACCCGAGATGATGTGTTCCAGTCCCTCAATCTGCTCGGTCCAGCTCGAATACTGCCGCTTGTCGCCGGGCAGGCAATCGAGCATCGTTCGCTCGACACGATGAACCAATCCTCGCGGCTCCCCGTCGGCGGGGATGAAGTAATACCACCGCCGCGTCGGCTGCCGCCCCGGAGAAAAGCCCAGGACCCGGTAGGCGAGTGGATCTCGCTGGTGATGGTCGAAGAACAGCCAGCCATCGAACCCCTGATGGCGCAATTCCTCCTGAATCTCAGCTAACCTCATGGCGCTCTCCAGTTGCTTCTGCGAAAAATGGCATCCATTTCCGTGCATCGGGTGGCTTGGACATCAGGCTGACTACCACCAACCCGGCAATCGAGACAGCAAGGGCCGGATAGACCGCGTCCACAGTGCCGACCCCCGCTAGATTCCAGGCAATGGTGACCGCTGTTCCAAGAATAATCGATGCGATTGCTCCCCCGGTCGTCGCCCTTTTCCAGAAGAACACCGCCATCACCGCGGGCGTGACTGCTGCGCCGTAGACGGTGTATGCATATAGGGCGGCGCGTAAAATCGATTCGAAATACGCGCCCTGGACGAGGGCGAAGACACCCAGCGCGATCACCAGGAGGCGCGAAACTACCAGGGCCCGGCGGTTGCTTGCGCTAGGGTGTATGAACCGCTTGTACACGTCGTGGATCAGGTTGCTGGCTGGAGAGAACAGGTAGTTGTTCGCCGTCGAGATGACTTTCGCAAAGATGCCGCCCAGTAGTAACGCGCCGGGAAGCGCCGGTAGCCCCATCCGGGCCGTCATGGGGATGATCTCGCGGGGGTTCTCCGGGTGGAACCGGGCACTGCCCACTACCGCGATGGCGATGATCAAGGTCTCCAGCACCAGCGTGCCGGCAATCCAGCCCGCAACGGCCAGTCTCGCATCACGCTCGGACCGCGCCGCGAAAAACTTCTGGTACATCCCCTGATTGCCAATCAGTAGCAGCAGAGTCGGGAGTGTGAATCCCAGGCACTGGGAGAACTCGAGCGGCCCCAGCACCGTAAAGTGGTCTGGCGGCAATGCGCGCCGCACCTCACTCCAGCCGCCCGCGTGATTCAGCAGCAGGGGAAATGCGATCAGCGCAATCACAGTCACCAGAAGCCCGATGATCAAGTCCAGATAGGCCACCGAGGCCATTCCTGCCAGGGCGGTGAAGGTGATCACAAAAGCGGCGATGATATACATGCCCGTGCGCTGGTCGATCTCTGGAAAAATCAGGTGCAGGATGTCTCCGCCTCCCTTGAACTGGTAGCTCGTGATCATCGTGTAGGAGATGACGATGGCGATGGTGGCAAAGACGCGCGCCACTGCGTTGTACCGGGTTTCCAGCAGATCGGGAATCGTGAACTGTGCGAGACGTCGCGCCCGCCCCGCAATCATCGCGATCAGAATCAGGCCGAGCCACCCTCCAGCCGGTTGCCAGAGCGCTGCAAAACCATTCCGGTAGGCATTCTCCCCGCCCGCAAACAGACTGCCAGCACCAATCCAGGAGGAAAGCAGCGTGAACACCAGCACAGGCCAGGCCAGCTTTCGGCCGGCTACCAGAAAGTCAGCCTCGCTGGTCACGGCCCGGGATCTTTGCCACGCGGTCCCCAGTAGCACCAGAACAATCACGGAAAGGACTGCAATGTAGATCATGAATCGAGCCTGCTCTTTACAGCTTCCTCTTCAATTCCGGTGATCTCGACGACTTTCATTCGGCTGGTCGCTCCCGAGATAATCCGTACCGCGGACTTAGGCACGCCCAACGCTTTCGCTAGAAACGCCACGCAAGCATCGTTCGCCCGCCCCTCCACCGGCGGACATGCAACATCCAGTTTATAGACTTCACCCCATCTGCCGGTCAGGGCTGTCCGCTTGGCCCTCGGATGCACCTTGATCCGGAGTCGGACGCTCATGCAGGTAGCCTCTTCTTGTGCCACTCGATCTCAGCTCTGAGGTCTGTGACACCCGCCCGTGCCTGTCCGCCTACCACCTGAAACGCCAGCGCATCGTCAAGCCAGTCCAGGCTCGTGCCGTCTTGGTTCTGCGTCGCTGCGGTCAGCGTGTATTCCTGGGGTGTCAGCCAGCAGGCAAAGCGAAACTCCACGGTCAACTCATCGCCCGCCTCGACGCTGCCAACTTCGACTCCTTCAAGGCGCGTATTGGTTCCGTACACCTCCACCCCAATCCGGTTCCGTATCAGGATCCCTACCATCGGATTCACCGTGGCCCGGTGGAACACGCTGCGAATGCGGATGGTTGCCCGCTCGCCGCTCCGAATGGCGCGGATCGGCTCGCCCTGCTGGTTTGCCAGCAGGATGTCCAGAATCTCGCTGCTGCCCTCCCCATGTCGGAAACTGGAGGACAGCTTGGAGCCGGTGCGCTCGGGGAATTCTTCCCTGTGCTGCCGGTCCAGCACCAGTCCGATGTAGCGGTTAATCACGCTGCTCGCTTCGCCGTCCGAAACGATCTGTCCGTTCACCAGCAGAATCGCCCTTCGTGACAACTGCTTGACGAGCCCGAGATCGTGGGAGACGAAGAGCACCGTGACTCGTCTCTTCCGTAGTTCCTCAAATTTCCTCACGCATCGATTGGCAAAGACGGCGTCGCCGACCGCCAGCGCCTCATCGACGATCAGAATGTCAGGTTCTACGTGGATAGCTGTCGCAAAAGCCAGGCGGACGTACATGCCGCTCGAGTATTCCTTCACTGGTCTGTCGATGAAATCACCGATCTCTGCGAAGGCTTCTATCGAAGGCATGGCGCGAGCGATTTCGCTCCTGCTCAGACCAAGGATCTCTCCGTTCAGGAACACATTCTCGCGTCCCGTGAAATCAGGATTGAACCCCGCGCCCAGCTCGAGCAGTGCCGCGATCCGGCCCTGGGTCACGACCCGCCCGGATGTGGGCTGAAGGATGCCGCTGACGATTTGCAGCAGCGTGCTCTTGCCGCCCCCGTTCGGTCCTATCAAGCCTAAAAACTCACCTCGCTCGAGCCCGAAACTGATTCCTCTGAGGGCCCAGAAATCGACACTGAGCGGAGTTCGATGAAATGGCAGAAGTTCGCGAATGCGATCGGAAGGATGCTTATATAGTCGGTAAAGTTTGGAGACGTTCTGAACTCGCACCACGGGTCGACTTCAAACAATAGCATAAGCGAAGTCCCGTGACCCTTCCACCCGCCGCAGGCCCGCTGCAGGCTTTACAGCCTGACGATCACAGTCAGATCGCCGCCGGGATTCGACTGTCCGACGGATGTGATGTCAAGGCTGAGCCTGGCTCCCTCTCTGAGGGGCGGCAAATTGAATCCGTCCACCGAACTGGATATCGTCGCTCCTTCCGGAATGGAGAGCGTGCAATAGGGTGAACCGTCCTGCTTGAGTTCCAGCACGATAGGAGCGCCGGTGGAAGGCTGTCTCACAACGGCATACACATCCCGCACCGAGTGCGAGGCCTCGATTACCAGATCCGGCGTTGCACCGGAGTGAATTGCCAGCAGACCCTCGACTTGCATTGACAGTTGGCCTCCCGACAGGGTCCGCAAACCCTCATCTGCCGTCTGCGTAAAGGCTAACGCTGAAGTCTCGCTGTTGCCCTGCGTGTTGGTTACCCAGAACTCTGCGCTGGCGACCCGCGCATCCGGCAGTTGGACCGAGTAAGCCCAATTGCCGCTCCACGGGCTGCCAAAGAAACCTCGAACAAATGGGGCGATCGCGACTTTCCGCAGCAAATGGTATACACGGGCCCCGGCAGCATGGGAGCTTGCTGTGCTACCGTGCATCCCCCGGCTCACAACATACTGTGTCCCATCTTCTGTGACAGCGTCGATCCGCATCACCTCGGATTCAACCTGGATGAACTCGCCTGGATGGCCGGTTCCCGCTGTTGTCAGACTGAGCGACTCGTCCGACACCCCCAGGTCAGCGCTGAGCATCGCCCGGCAATCCCCTCCCAGTTCGTCCCAGTAGTGCAGCGTTAAGGTCCCCGCCGTGATGTTTCGGGTATTGGTGAATTCCTGAAATCCCACCCCGGCGAGTTCGATTGTCCCGTTCCCCGGGGCGTCGATGCCAAATACTGGTGCGGGTGGAACCCCGGCATCCGCCGAGCCCCCTCCAACCTGCCACCGGGTCAGCGGGGATAGCTCGAAGGAAGCTTCCAGGTTGTTTACATTTGCGGCGCGTCCGGAAACGTGCACTACCGCTCCGGTTCGGTTGGGTATCTGGAACTGGACGGGGCTGGAACTGCTCATCGCGCCGAACTGCCAGGCGGCGTCGGCCACGACGAACTGGCTCGTCGCGTCCGGCTCCACATCCCAGCGTGGCGCCACCGTCAGTGTGGTGCCGGTGTTTGCGATGACTGTGCGCTCTTGTCCCCTGCCTTTGCCCCGCGTGATCCGTACAATGCGATCGCGGTAGCTGTTCAATGGCATCGTCAGAGCGCTGTTTCCGACACTGTTCGGAGAGTGTAATGTGGCGCTGTACTCGGGCTGTAACTCCAGCCGCCAGTAAAAGTTCGCGTGGTCGTAGTTTGGATCCGGCGGAGCAATCAGCTCCTGCGCTCGCCCGGCGTCCGTGAACTCGCCGCTGGGCGGTTGATCTGAGGCAATGCGGAACAACTGGGACGGGTTGGGACCGCGGTACACGTGGAACCCTGTAGCAGCCGGTGGCAGACTGATTCCTTGCAGTGTGACCGAGTTCGTTGCCGCCCCGGGAGGAATCGTGGCCCGCACCACGAATGACAAAGCGCTTTCCTCGCCCTCAGCCCCGGCCGCACTCACCGCGTAGTAGAACGTCGTATCGCCGGGCAGGGTGCCGCCCGTCGAATGCACGGAGGGAGAAAGGCTTACGAGCGGAATTCCTGGACCGCCGCCGCTGGACTTTGTAGGAGTGACGAAACCGACACTCAGCTCGATAGACACCCCCCCATCAGTGTCCTCGTGGAGCGTCTCCTGAATCTCAAAGTCCGCGTCCCCGTATTCATTCAGTACCTTCCCGACAAGCGGTCGCGGTAATCCGATGCCGCAATCCGGCTGGCGCCGTCCCTGCGAATTACCAGGCACCTGCCCGTTCGTGTCGCTGTACCACTTATCTTTGTGGATTTGCGCGGTGATTAAAGCGGTCCGGTAGTTCGTGCTCGGTGCAATCTTCAATACTCGGAATGCTTGCCGGTTGAATCCTTCTTTGAGATACGTCAAGCTGATCAAGTCTCCGGGCCGCAGCCCAATGGCTCGCACGCTCGTCTCCAGTTCTACGTAGCAATTCCCTTCGATTGATCGGTCCAAGTTGAACTTGACAATCCTGGCGCCCTGGTCGTAATTGGGAATCCCGAGCGCGCTCAGCGAGGCTGTTATCTCTTGTCCCGTTCTGGCCACGTCGTCGACATCCACTAGCGAGAGACTATCTTGCTGATATTCGTTGAACGCATCCTGAAACTCCACCGCAAACCGGTTGGGCGTGTCAGCGGTGCTTCGAGCCCAGACTCTCAGACTCGGTTCGCCATTGTCCTTCCGTCGAATGCCGGAGAATTCGGATGTCCCGTCGCCGAACTCATAGCTGGGCCACCCTCCGTCCAAAGGCTCCGTGCTGTTGCTCCACACCGGTTTGACGGGCTGTTGCAGCGCGAGCGTGTTTTCTACTCGGAGTTGCAGGAGCCCACCGGCGCCGTACGTCAGGAACAGGCGCGAACCGTTTCGGATTCCGCGGATCAGGTCCCCAGCGCTCCGCCGGCTGCTTAATGCCAGATTGCACTGGAACCGGGGAGTCAAAATAGTGTTCCCATAGATGTCTTGTGTTTCGATGAGTTCGTCGCAGTATGCCGCCGCCTCGGCAAAGCTCGGCAGGTCAATCTCCTCGAGTTTCCAGCCGCCCCGGCGGAGAATGTCCAGCAACACCCATGCCGGATTGTTGGTGAAATACTCTCCTTGAAAGGAGCCCTCCGTGTCGTAGCGCGGCACTTTCAGCCCCTGGATCAGGGTCTTCACCGTCGGTAAAGCTCGGCCATCGTTGATCCGGTTTGGAACCACTACCGAGAGATAGGCCATGCTTCCGTACGGGTCGCCCTGCGGACGGCCTTGTGGGTCAGTGAAATCCAGATTGAATTCCCCGTTTCGGTGACCCACGCTTGCGATGTTATACCAGCCCGTGCCGGTCATGTTGGCTCCGGAGCGGCCGAGAGGAATCTCAATGTCGTTCACCAGCACCTTGAGGACGCCTTCAATCTCGCCCATTCCCAGCAGCACTTCCATGTGCGTCAGGTTCCCGTCGTTGCGGGCGAAGACCACCAGTGGGCTGGTCCAGGCCGTGCCATAAATCAAAGGTACAAAATCGTTGTAGCGCGCGGCATTATCCGAAACCGCGGAGTAGTGTGTGCCCTTCTCCCCGTAGCTGCGTACCAGAATTGAAGAAGGAACATACTCGATTCCTCCGAACCTGCGTGTCGGCCGGCCGGCGCTGTCCTCCCTGAACATTCCCCGGGCTTCGCATTCCACCCTCGTGTATCCGCAACTGCTGTACGGAACTCCCCCGATTAGATTCCCGACCCCACCCTCGACGTCGGCCGAATAGCCGCAACGATAGAACCGGGAGTACTTCCCTTTAGCGCCGCCGTCGACTGCCTCCTCCCGTTGCGCACCCGTCGATGGAAACTCCCACGGGCACCGTCTCTGAATTCGAACCTCGGGCAACAGCACTCGCTGCATGCTCATGCGGTTCGTAGCGCTTAGACGGAACACTGACTCCGTGATCTCATCCGGTGGGTTCGCGATGCCCTGGAACAGCACCCTGCAATCGGAGGCCGGTGCCTTTGCCCGCAGATCGTAAAACAAGAACTGGGCAGTGATCTTTGCGCCCTTGAAACCGACGGAGCGTTCCACCTCTGAGAAGTGCGAGTCCGCGTTAGCTAGCGCAAGGCTGACCTTCGGTATCGCGTCTACTCCCTGGTCAGAGGCTGTTTGAATCTCGAACAGGTTGTGTCGCAACACCCGGGCCTCGTAGGTCTGCCCGTCCACTAGCGCCCTGTGAGTGCTCCACCGTTCAACCCTACCACCCGGCAGTTCACAAACGAAGAGGAGCAGTGGGGTGTCCGTAACTGCCTGTTCTTTGATTTGGTAAATGGTCTGCATTGCCGCTGTCGTCTTTACCTTACCTTCGCCTGCTCTCTTGCGCTCTGGCGTTAGGCAGCTTGCCCGGACACTCGCCGCTAGGCCCTGGTTTCGATTCTGATCCGTCCCGAGTGTTCGCCCGGCCCCGTAGCCGTCATCTCCAGCCAGTCCTCCTGGAACCGCGCGGCTGTGTGGACCCCGCTACGGGATAGCGTCCGCTTGTAGCCGGAAGCGGCCGGCTGCGCCTCAACCTGGAGTCCGAAGAGCTCGACGCGTCCTCCCGGCGCAACCTCTACGCCAAACCGGACCGTGTCCTCGGTGCTGTCGAACTTTCCAGTCAGCACAAGTCGTCTCCAGTTCTCACTGAGTTGGTAGGTTTTGGAATCTCTCTGCTCGCCGGAAGCTCGAAACAGAGTAAGTCCCTGCCCTGTCTCGCTCCGTCCGTACACGCTGAACGCGTAGACATACCCTCCTGGCGCGCTCAGAGTCTGTTGCATCCTCGCCGTGGCCCCGCTCTCGTTATGCAAGGTGGTCCCCCGTGTTGTGCCCAGTGGATCCCCAGTCCCCGGGGTTAGTCCCAGCAATGGGTCCTTCTCCCAAACCGGTTGATCCAGCGCCTCGCTCCATATCAACAAGTTGTCGGTTGGGTCCAGGAAGGTGAAACTCCCTAATCGGCCTTCCATCTCCAGAAAGAACTGCTCGAGGCGGTCACGCTCTTCGTCGCTCAGGCCCTCGAACCCGAGCTCCCACTCCATTGATGACCCGCCGGCATCCTCCCACTTGATCTGACGGCTGTCGGATGTTTCGTTTACCACCGTCCGTGAGCGGAGCCACTTGCGGATTGGAAACTGCGCCGTCGCCCCGGTCGTCAGTTGTGGAAAGCACTTCATCACTGACCCCTGTTCTCCCGCACGATCAACGCCACCTGCCCGCGCATCTCGCCTTCCTGGTTCAGCTCGAACTCATCCGTTTCCAGGCTGCAATCCGGGTACTCCCGGTCATCCATCGGGTCGGTGAATGTGAAACTCCCCTGCCGTCCCTGTTGCGATTGGAAAAACTCCTCTAAGGACTTCAGTTCTGATGCGTCCAGCAAGTCAAGACGGATGATCCACCTGCGAAGTGGGCTCTCTGAATCCCGGTAGCGCTGTTCGTCTCCCTTGACAAAGCGGATCACCTGGTTGCTGAACGACAGCCTCCTGCCGGTTGGATACTGCACCACGGCGCCGGTCTTGAGTCTTGGAAAGTCTGTCATTCCGGTTCCCTAGAGATCGTTGATGACGTCGTTCAACGAGTGCATGTTCAACATTGCTTCCCGTACCGCCCGCGCTATGTCGCCGCTGTGATCCAGGAAAGACCGGCTGTCCATTGCCTGAACCTGAATCGTAATCTGGGGAGCCGCCGGCGCTGCTTCCTGCTTGATCGGCTCCGCGCTTGCTTCAGTCCCGCTTGCCCTCGCTCCGGTCGCCGCCCAAGTCGAACCGGTAATCGCACCTCTGGGGTTCGTGGCTTCGATAATCAGCGGCGGCGGTGCGGCGTACTGCACCAGCGGTGGCGGCTCCTCCGCCTTGCCTCCCCCAAACAACTTCGTAATCGCGGAAATCGCCGGCGCCAGTCCCAGCCCGGTTCCCAGAATGCCGGTTGCGAACTTCCCGATTGCGCTCGCCGCGCTCTTGACCCCGCCGCTGGTCTGGGCAACTGTGTTCTGCAAAACGGCCTGCGTGTTTGAACCCACCGCGCTCGCTTGTACCTGGCTGACGGCCGTCAGTCCTTCCAGGTTCTTGGCTACGATCCCGAGCGACTCCCTGAGTTCCTCGCCGGAACGGGGCAATAAGTCGCTGGCGAGCTGCGATGCTTCGGCAGGCGTCACCCCGCCGCTCGCCTCCCCCAAAGCCCTGTATAGAACCTCCCTGGCATCCATGCTTGCTTATCCTCCCCCCGGTCCCACACCCGGCTCGCCTTGGGCGGCCGGCAATTCGTTCTCCAGTAGCAGAAACGCCTCGGCCTTCTTCGCCTCAAGCCCGTCTAACGATCGGCTGCTCAGGCGTCGCCAGACATAAAATTCCTCGATCCAGGCCCAGCTCTGTGCGGTGATGTAGGACCGCGGACACTCCGTCGTCGAGGTCCGGTCTCTTGCCCAAACCACCCGCTCTGGCGTCGCCAGCGCTGAGGGCATCCACCCACAGCGCCGCCTCATTTCCAGGCCCTTCCGCCGGCACTCGTCGCACTTCCACCCGGCCTGGTTGGAGAATTGAAAGTGAAAGGCGACTATCAGTTTTTTCTTTCTGCTTCCGACAGGTGGCACTCTGCGCGAACTGCTGCAACCGCTTCGCGGAACAGGTCTTCCGGGCCAATCGCGACCAGGCTCTCGGGAGTAGCCGGTTCTCCGTCAAGCGTAAGACCCCTGACCTCCGCAACCCCCCACAGTACATAAATCCGCTCGATCTCGGCGGCCAGCACGGCCGCGTCAATCTTCTCTTTAGCGTCCGTCCCAGCTGCCAGAAACTCCGCCCGTTGCGCCAGTTCGCGGATCCTCCGGGTAAGATCGATGCGTCGCCCGAATGACATTCGTGCCAGGACATAAGTAACTCCGGGAGCGATCCTGGACTCCACGCTTACATGGCTCTCGTAGTTCATCGCTTACCCGAATGCAACGCTGATTTCGTCGTCCATCGTGCCTTGAGCGCGTGAGTTCCGGAATCGCCATTGCAACCTTGCGTCGCTGTCGTCGAAACTGGGAACTTCCGGCACAACGCTGTTCAGACATACGCCGAACAACTGTCCCTCTTGCTGGCCGAGTTGGAACATCACTCCCACCGGCGATTGTTGCCGCGCCGCCTGATATAGCATCCGGGTGGCGTCGTCGTCTTGCTCGAACAGATCGAAATCCACGCTGACCGACCGCCGGCCTGGGGCAACACACCTTGGCAGTGATGACCCAAACTCTTTCGCTCGCACGTCCAGATCGTTATCCAGCAGAAATGACGCGCTGGTGATCGTGTAGAAGCGGTCCGGTCCGTTGCCCAGCCATGCCTGGCCAAGATGTCCCGGAATCACCGAGTAGTCGAAGTCCCCCAACGCAGGCTCGGCTGGAAAGCTGTCCAGTTGCCCCATCGAACTCTGGAAGCTGCAACTGTCGATCAGGTCCTGCGCCATCCCGCTGAAAGTGAATTGGTGAAAATCGCCGTTCACGTCCACCCGCATCTGGTCCACCGCCGCACCGCACAGAATCCGTTGCACCGCCGTGTTCGGGCTCCAGTAGTCGAAAATGCTTGCGCTCTCAAGTTCGGTCGCAGGGAAGTAACTGATGGTCGGCCCCAGCGGTGCCCCCTCCGCCGGTGTTACCGAAAGGGGAGCGTTCAACTGAACCGTTTTCGCGTCCACGACGGCGCTTACAAATCGGAGTTCACCCGCGTATGTCACTGCTTGTCCCGGTCTCAACCCGTGGGGACCGCTGAACACGATTCTCGATGCGCTTGATCCGCTGCCCGTGGTCCCGCCCGGAAACCGTGCCGGAGCGCCTCCCAAAGCCGCTCGAAACAGGGGACCATAGCCTGGCTCCTCCGTTGGGTCGCCCCATCCCATCAGGTAGGTGGTCAGTTCGAAACTGGTCTGCCTGCGGCTGCCTTGCGGTGTCCCCGGAAACGTCCGGCTCCCCGACTTGTCCTTGCGTTCTGCCCGCACCAGTTCCTGTTTTGTGGTCAGTTTCACGGCTGGGAATCGGTTCTTCGCGCTAATGGCCGCCACCTGCCCGTACGCGCTCTCCGCCGCCGCATAAAATCGATTGGCGTTCGATGAGATATAAGACATGTCTACTCGCTAACCTCAACCTCAAAGCTGATCTTCGCGGCTTGCAGGAAGTTCCGTCCTCCGTGCTTCACCGCCCCGAAGGCTGCCTCGTATCCCCCGGCGTAGTACATCCCGTTGCCCCAATCGCCCCGGCTCCCGTCAAGGACCTGCATCAGCCCGTCGGCGTACAACTGTACTTTCCTCTCCAGCCCTTCCAGCCGGTCCTGCGAAACTCGCACCTCAACTGCCATGTGCGCCTTGCCCGAAAATCTTCGGAACTTCTCTTTCAGGGAGTTCGAGAGTTTCTCGCAGTAAACCTGTACCAGCGGGTATCTGGTCCCTGTGTTCCGTTCCACGATTTCCGCGCTCACGTTCTGCCTCACAATGTGAGCCGGCGGTATCTCCGCAAGCGCTGTCTGTTCGGCCTCCGCGATTGCAGCCAGTGTGGCGCTCAAGCCCGTGGGCGCCGCTAGGATTTCAAGCACCTTCCCTTCCGCTCTGCTGCCCGTGCTCGCCATTGCTCATCCCCTCTGTAGAATCCTCGGCAGACCTCGAACGCAATTGGGCTCCTGTCCCGTCCCCGGGGGCTTTCCCACTGTCAGCCCGGTGCTCGGCTCAACCCAGGTCTGGTCCATGCCAAGCGGCGTCCGATTCTGAAGGGTCAACCCGTCGATGGCGGTCCCGGCGTACACGTTCCATCCCGTCGCGTTCGCGGGCGGAAGCACTGGCTTCGCTGTCAGTAAGCTCCCGCTCGGCGTGTCCAGGGTCGCCAGTTTCCCGGGAGCGCCCTCTTCGCCGGACCCGTTCACCCAACTGATTCGTGCGTAATATGTAGCTGCCCCTTGCGGGCCCGCCGTGTAGCCAAGCTCCGGTGCGCTCGCTGCGGGCAGCGGGTTGAACACGATGCCAACCCCTACTTGAAACAGCGTCTCCGATGCCCACTTCGAGAGGTCCTTGTAGTGGTTCCATTTCCTCAAATAGCGCTCGTTCATCTGGCTCCCGTACGCGTCCCGGTACGCCAGTTCCAGCGTGTGGAACACGTGCCAGAGTTTGAGCGGCGCTGTGACTGCCACGTTCCCGAGTGAGAGCCCACTCGTCCCATAGGGCGCCAGCCGTAATGAAGATCCGGTGAGCTCGATCCCAATCTCGTCCTGGGCCAGGCCGAGTTTCGCGGTCAGATCGATTCCCTCGCCGCTGGCCATGTCCAGAATCGCGCTCTCGTGCGCCGCTAGGTCCTCGAGTGACGCAATTGTGCCGTCCGTGAATAGCGCCATAACGCCCTACTGCTTCGAGCTCCTCGACCCGCCCTTCAGGCTGCCCAGTTCACTCTCCGGCAGAACCGCAAAGTGGATTCGGCTGGCGGCCTCACGCCTGTCTGCTTCCTTCTTTGCCGCCGCCACCTGAGCCCGGAATTCGCGGCTCTCCTCGTCACTCGCCAGCCGCGCCCGGCCATCGACGATGTGTCGGGCTGCCAGTTCCCTCGGAACCTCCGTGCACACACCCGCCTTGCCCCCGTCCGGCGTCTCCAGACTCACCAGCACCACACAGGGCTCCTGGATGCTTTCTTCGACCTGCCGCATTCGCTGATAGTAGACTTTCAAATCCATGTGGTTTCCCCCCTGCGAACTGCTCGCTCGCAAGCGCGTCCTTCCTTTGCCACTGATCGGATGCGCCGAAACAGCCCTCTCGGCTTGGCCCGTCTCGGCGCCCCATGAATGAGCTCCTTGCTCTAACTGTTCACCTGAACGCCGCAGTTGTTCCGCAGCACTGCGCAGCCGTACAGCACGTCCACCGTGAACTGCTGCGACAGCGTGTTCGGCTGGTAGCTCATCATCACCCGCATCCCGAAGTTGCCCAGCTCCGCGTACTCGGCGGCGGCGCCGGTCCCGGGCAGCGGTCGCGGCAGGCGCCGCATCACCAGACCGATCGCGTTCTTGGCAAACGCCAGATTGTGAGTCGTCGTCGGCGCGCTGCCTGTCTTCGACACGAACTGCGAACGGAACACGTAGAAGTCCTTGATCTTCCCCACCGTCCCGTCCACCAGCGACCGCAAGCCGGCGTCGCCCGCCGTCTGAAATTCGCTGAACCGGGGGATCTGCCGCAGTTGCGAGTAAGTCGCGGCGTCCACCACCAGGTACTTCGGATCCGTGCTCGGAACCTTCGCCTGGAACAGAGCTGTCTCGGCAGCGTCCACCACTGCCTCGGTAATCGGCGTGCCCGGCGTTCCCACCGGAGCATTCGCGGTGAACCCCGCGTAAAGGCCCAGCAGGTCGGACTCGATCCGCTCGGCAATCGCCACGACGGCCGGGTGCATGTAGATCTGAAGCAGATCGGGTACCGCGAGCACCTTCGTGACATCTGGAATCTGGAACGTCGCTTCCACGTGCGTGTTCAGCGTGATCTGGGCATTGCCCACGTTCGGGTTTTGTGTCTGCACCACGCCGCCCTCGGCGATGTTATTCGCCACCAGGCTCGGCATGATCGGCACGTTGACCGCGTCTCCGGCTTGCGCCAGAGTCGGTTCGTAGTCGCGATTCACCAGGTTCCCCATCACCAGGTTGCCCACCAGGGCCGGCAGAGCGTCCGCCGCCACCAGTTTCACAATCGCGTTAGCTACGTTGGTTGACGTAATTGCTGGCATTCATTTCTCCTTCGTTCTTCCAACTTCTCTTTCAAATTCCCGCAACCGGTCCGTCCAGCCGCCCAACCCGAAGCACTTCTTTGGTTTGCTTCGGATCCGCCCGGTCTGCACGCACCTTCGCGGCGTTACACGCCCTTCAGCGCCTGCGATGTCACGCGTACGATCTCCTGCCGTACCCGTTCCATCTCCTCCTTGCTCATCCCCGGCCGGATCTTGTCCAGATCCACGCCCCCGCCAGACACCGGATTCTTGTGACCGGGCATTACCCCAGATCCCCCGGAAATCCGGGCCGGCAGAAACTCCGGATTCTCTGCAACGAAGCTCGTCAAGTAATCTCGCAGGGCCATCTCTCCCTGCTCCCCTTTGGCCACTAGCCGGCCATCCTCGGTGCGCACGATGTCGTCGCGCACTGCTTTGAACGCCAGGTCCACCTTCGCCACGCCGAGCCGCTGGAGTTCCGTCCGGATTATCGACGTCCGCTCCAGTTCCTCGGCCGCCTTCCGGCTGCGTTTGTTCTCCTCCACCAGTTCGTTCACCCGGCGCTCCAACTGCTCCCGCCGTCTCCGCTCGTCGGCCAGTTCCGCCTTGTAGGCCGGCTCGCTTTTCGCCTGTTCCCGGCTCACGAATTCTTCGATCGCCTGCCGCACGATGCTTTGCACGTCCATCTGCTTGCTGTCGTCCATAGACCTCCTTTGCCTTGTTCCTCCCCAGAGCCCCTTGTCAATCCCCCGGCTGCCGTGTCGCGAACGATGCCTCGATCTCGGCGTTGATCCGGCTCTTTACCTCCGGCCTCGCGTCGCACAGGTACTTTTGAGCCAGTCTCTTGAACATCTCCCGCTTCAGCGTTTCCGACCCAATGCCTAGCTCCAGCAGCTTCTTCGCGTCTTCAAGTTCGTTGCTAAAATCGCCGATGTCGAACTCGTCTAAACCCGAAACATGCACCATTACCCCGTCCTGCCGGGCGCTCGCGATGGCGCTCAACACCTGCCCCATCGTTTCCTTCACTGCATCGCCGTATGCCCGTAGAACCTGCTGCGTGATGCTGAAATCTCGCTGCTTGCTCAACCCGGTCTGCGAGGCGTTCGTCGCTCGTGGACCGCTCGCTTGCGCCATCAGGTAGCAAACCCGGTAGATCTCGTCCTTGAGCCGGTCCAGATTTTCAATCGCGATCTGATATACGTGCCCTTCCGGTTCCGTCCACCCGAACCGGTCGTCCGGTCCAAGCTGGATGTAGTACGACTCCCCCACCGCCTGCTTGAATTCCTTCTCGGAGTACACCACCGGCATCGCGAACAACCCCATGGTCAATGCCCACGCCAGGGCGTTCGATTTGTTGAAGTGTTCCAGTTGCAGCGTGGCTGACTTGTTCATCAGCCACAACCCTTCGCTGACTTTCAGCTCGAACACAGGCACACGGTTCTGCGAAGCCAGCCCGTGCGTACCGGCGTCGACCAGGCGCACCTCGCCTCGCCCATCTTCCCCGGCTCTTTCGTAGATCTCGAATTTCTCGCGGTCGTAGTAAACCCACCGCGTCACCGTCATGGGACCCGGATCGCTCAGTCTCGCCTGCCTCGTGTCCGCCGTCCGGATCACCACCCAGTCGAGCGTGCCGTCCTCGGCCCGGCTCCAATTGATGACCTGGTCTGCATCCCAGGCCACCAGGTACGCTCGCGACCGTCCCAACGCGTCCTCTTCGGCTCGGCTCAGCGGCGCCCGGGGCACTTTCGGAAACTCCACCGTCAGATAGCTCCGCCCTAGTACCAGCGTCGATACCAGTCGGTCCCGGAAGAATTCCGAAAAATTCGTGCCTCTCCGGTCGCAGTCGAGCATGAATTCATCAAAAAACCTCCGGCTTGCCTCGTTGTTCCCTTCGGTCGTCACCACCGGCTCTCTTCGTCCCAGCGTTGCGGCGTACCAGTCGATGATCGACCCGATATAGTTCTCATAGAACACCCGCTTCAGGCGTTCCGCATAAACCTCCAGCGGCTCCCGGTTCCTGCTGATTAGGTATTCCCCGGCCGCCTCTCGGAATTGCTCTCCACCGGCGTACAAGTCTCGGTATTTCTTCCACATCGCAACATTTGCGATGTAATCGCGGTGCTCCCGCTCGATTTTGTGCATGGATCCCACCAAACTCGCGTGTCTGCCTCTCTGTCAGCCGGCGCCATCAATAGAATCGGCGCTCGCTTCTCTCCCCGACCTCGCCCCTCGGCCGGCACTCCTGCCAGATCAGGTACCCCAACGCATCCGACAGATGCGTCCGCATCCGGTCTCTCTCTTTGTCAATCAGCGTGGTGTCTGCCTTGTAGGAGACCTGCTCGAAATCCTTGATCAGTTCCTTGCACTTCGGATCGACCATCAGCCGGATCTCGCCCGAGGCCGTCCGCAGCATCGCGTTCATCAGGCTGATTCGGTCCCGCACCTGCGGATTGCGTTTCGGCACCCTGTATTCGACTGGTGCCCGGTACCTCTCTTGGAAATACGCCCGGATTATTTCGTAATCCGTGCTCCCTGTCGTCTGCATCGCGTTGCCGGACGCGTCGCCGTAAATCACCACTCCTGCCGTATGACTCGGAAACCTCGCCACGAAGGCTTCACACGCCTGGTCCGTCGTGGCCCGCCGCAGGACAATCTCATCCAGTACTCGCACCCGGTCCCCCGAAATCTGGGCCACTACCGAACTCATCGGGTCCACGTTGAAGTCCAGCGCCCAGTACAGCCGCGTACCCGGATCCGCCCGCAACTCGGTCACGTGCTCGTCCCGCCGGAACGCACTGTACACCAGCCCGCCGGCCATATTCACGTACTGCCCCAGAACCTCTTGCTCGTAAAACTGGGCGTCGTAACTGTTCTTCAGACGCTCGTAGAAATCCGGTATCTGCTTTAGCAGATACCGGTTCTCAAACGGCTCCGCGATGATCGTCTCGTATCCAGCGACCCGGTCGGAAAGAAACCGCCGGTAGACCCAATCGAATCCTTTCGGCGTCCACACTGCGAAACCGCACAGTCGCGCCGCCTTCGGATCTCTGAGCCGGCCCTCCATCCGAAGCCAGGCCGCCTCCTGCGTGTAACTCAGTTCGTCGAGTCCGAACCATGCCAGATTCGTGCCCCTCAGTCGCTCGTACTCGTCCATCGATCGGAATAGGATCCTCGATCGGCTGTCCAGCATCGTCAGGACGTTGTCCGCTTTGTTGAACTCGTACGGTATCCGGTTGCTGTCCAGAATCTCGAATAACGTGGCCTGTGTCGCATCCCGCAACATTGGATACGTGGGGGCGCCGATCAGCCCCATCCGTCCGGCGTTCACGTAACTCAGCTTGATGGCTTCCTGGCATAGCGCCTGGCTCTTTCCCGATCCGATCGGCCCGGAGAACCCTTTGAACCGTGCTAGGCTTTCATGGAATCGCTTCTGGGATGGCAGCGGACTATAGTCTATTTTTCGATAGTAGATTCCTTTGCCGCCTCGGCCGGTTCGACCCATGTCACCTTGATCTCCTTCGTCTCTTCCGCCTCCAGTTCCTTCTGAAGCTGCAACAGCTTGATGAAGTCGCCCACCGTAACTTTGGGATTCGACTTCAACTGCTCCCCGATCTTCTGGATCGCGGTATTCACCGCATCCTTGGTGCTGCGTCCTCTGAGCCTGCTGACCCCCTTCACCCTCCGCGTCTCTCTGCCCATAGTTTTCCCCAAGGAACGTTGCTTCATCCCTACCCCGGTCGTGCAAAAAAGTGGGGGCCCCGCAACCGGGCGGCCCCCGAGAAGTCGGTGCGCAACCGACAGCCTTACTCTGCCCCAAAAGTAGCACTGCCAGTTCGCTCTAGGCGTTGGCAGCAGAGCCTAACTGATTGAAACGAAAGCCTCCAAAATTTGTTTCGCCTGCGTGACTCTTGTTTGCGGCGCCACACCCGGTCGGCCCAGCCCCACTTCCTGCCCGCACTCGTTCACCGCCACCTCCGTGTGAAAGGCATCGGACGGATTTTTCCTGAGAGTTACGGGGGGGGACAGGCACCTACAAAGTGGGGGGTGAGATCCCAAGTACCATTAGTTGAAAGGATTGCTGCCATGCAAACTGGACTCGGTGCCCACGCTGATGAGGAAACCCTGGAGAAGTACTCCCTGAAAACTCTTCCCGAGGCGGAAACGGCTCGCCTCGAAGAACATCTGCTGGTCTGCCCGAAGTGTCAGGGGCGTTTAGAGGAGATTGACCACTTCGTGGCCGCCATCCGTCAGGTGGCGCCCCGGCTGCGCGCGGAGGCCCGACTGGCCCGTCGTGCGTGGTGGAGACTGCCTGCCTTACCAGCCATGCCCAAGCTTGCCTTGGCCGGGACTCTGGCCGTGCTCGTGCTCGCGTTCCTGGTCGGGCGGACATGGATTAGTGCGCCGGGCGCGAGTTCGGCTCCGGCCATCGTGATCCTCCAGCTCCACCGCGGCCCTGAGGCTGGCAGCGGTAGCTGGGGTCCCGCCGGCAAGCCGCTCACGCTGGAGACTGATGTCAGCCAACTGGCGCCGTTCCCCACCTACAATATCGAGATCGTCAATTCCTCTGGCGAGCCCGTGTTCGCCTCGAAGGGGCAGGCTAAGGAGGGTGCCCTGCGCGTCCAGGTCTCGCGTGCTTTCTCCGCAGGCACTTACTTCGTCAGGCTTTATTCGCCCACCGGCGAGCTGCTGCGCGAGTTCGGCCTGCATATACGGTAAACGGCCAAGGCGGCCGCACGATTCAGAAGACCCGCCGTTTTAGCCGGCCCACGGCAAACTTCGCCGTGTCGGCCACAGCCATGACGGTCATCACTCCGGCCTGAACCGGGTCTGATACCACCAGATCGGCCGCCTCCGGTACGCTTCCGGCCATGTTCAGGCTCACCACCAGCAGTCCGGTCGACCGCACCTCACGCACGGCCTGCTCAATCTCCCCACCCATCAACGACCCCGCCAGCACTAGCGCGCGCACCCGGGGCAGGCGCGCGACCGCCCGCACTGCATCCGCAAGGGCCTGCTCACCCACCAGTGGAATGGTATCCACCGAGATGTGCTCCCCGCGGATATTGTGCCGGTCGGCTTCCGAAATCGCGCCAATGGCCACCTGCCCCACCTGCGCCCCGCCTCCCATGATGATGATGCGCTTGCCGTAAATCTTGTCCAGGCTCTTGACGATCTCGACGCGCTGGACTATGGGTAGTGCCCGCAGATCCGCAGCGAGTTGCTCCATGGGAGTGATGCCCGAGCCAGCCGGCTCCGGCAAGGCGATCTCAAAATATATCCGAGCCTGGGGAGGGTGGCTCTCGATAATGGCCACGGACGTAATGTCGCCCTGATGCTGGGCTATCACCCCTGTCAGCCGGTGCAATACCCCTGGTGCCGCGTCGGCGTGCACCACCATTCCGAATCCCTCGTCAGCCATCGTTTGTTACCATTCGATTGCAGTCTGCATCCATTAACTGTTAGAATTTTTGATTCTGACCCTTTCGGCCTGACTCGTGAGGCCGACCGCAAGGGGGGTACGTCGTTTGAAAGGAACGCCTCTCGGTATTGTAGCTTTCTTTATCGCCGTTGCGCCTGCGATGCGCGGCGAACCTGCCATCTCCCGGACTGATCCGGTTGTGGAGCAATACGTTTTCGCCACCCAGGACCAGCGAGCCCGAGTAAACGGCGCATCCATGGAAGTGGATATCCGGGCCGAGCTGCCCAAGCTAAAGAAAAACGGTCACTTGCACGCGCTCCGGCATATTTCCAGGTTCGGCCGCATTACCTACGACGCTTTGCGTTTCGATGGAGACCGCAGTGTCAAGACCGACGTCATTGCCCGCTACCTGAAAGCGGACGTCCAGGCCAGCGAGGCTAGGGACCCGGCCTTGGCTATCACTCCGCAAAACTACAAGTTCCGGTACAAGGCCAGGTTGCGGAGCAGCGTTCAGAACGTCTACATCTACCAGCTAACCCCCCGCAAGAAGCGGGTCGGGCTATTCAAGGGCGAATTGTGGATCGACGCGAACACGTATCTTCCCGTTCGAGAATCCGGCCGCTTCGTGAAGAGCCCCTCGGTTTTCGTGAAGAACATGGAATTCGTCCGCGAATACGAGATTCTTCGTGGCGTCTCGGTGCCCAGACGTATCGAGAGCCGGGCTGACACTCGCTTGGTGGGACGGGCCAGGCTGATCATCGACTTCAACAACTACTCCTGGGGCGGCGGCGCTGAACCCATCGCCTCACTGGAGGGGAACGGCCCGTAGAACCCCGCACCCTCCCGTTGAAGCGCCCAATCCGCCCGCCCGCGCGTTACGGCTTGTGTTTCTCCCCAAATAGCCGTAGGCTCAAGAGATAGCGTGCATGCGAACCCTGTTTCTGAATCCTCCGTCGTTCGAGTCATTTGACGGTGGGGCCAGCTCCCGTTGGCCCGCCTCCCGGGAGATTGAGTCCTACTGGTATCCGGTGTGGCTATGCTACCCGGCGGGCATGCTGCCCGACAGCAAGGTCGTGGATGCGCCTCCCCACAAAATCTCCATCGAGCAAACCGTCCGGCTGGCCCGCGACTTTGAACTGCTCGTGCTGTTCACTTCCACGCCCGGCTTCCATGTTGACGTGAAAATGGCGGGGATGATGAAGGATGCCAACCCGAAGTTGAAGGTGGCCTTCGTCGGTCCTCCGGTCACTATCGAACCCGAGAAGACCCTGCGGGCTTCGACAGCCATCGATTTTGTCGTACGCCGGGAATTCGACCGCCAGATCGTGGATTTCGCCAACGGGAGACCGCTAGCCGAACTGCCCGGTGTGAGCTACCGCCACAACGGCACGGTAATCAGCAATCCCGAGGGACCGCCCATCGAAAACCTGGACGCTCTCCCCTGGGTCACCAAGGTGTACCAGCGCGACCTGGACATCACCCGCTACAACGTCCCGTTCCTGCTGCACCCGTTTGTGGCTTTCTATACTTCTCGCGGCTGTCCGGCAATGTGCACGTTCTGCCTCTGGCCGCAGACGCACTCGGGACATCGTTGGCGCCTGCGCTCCTCAGACGACGTTGCCGCTGAAGTCCGTTTCGTCAAGGAGAATTTTCCGCAAGTCAAGGAAGTCTTCTTCGACGACGATACGTTCAACTATCAAAAGGCGCGGACCATCGAACTGTGCAGGAAACTGAAACCCGTGGGCGTAACCTGGTCCTGCACCTCGCGGGTGACCACCGATTACGAGACGCTGAAGGCGATGAAGGAGGCCGGCTGCCGGCTTCTCATTGTAGGTTACGAAACGGGTGACCCGCAGATCTTGAAGAACATCAAGAAAGGCGCTACCGTCGAGATGGCCCAACGGTTTACGGCCAATTGCAAGAAACTCGGGCTGTTGGTTCACGGCGATTTCATTGTCGGCCTCCCTGGCGAGACCCGGGACAGCATCCGCCGCACCATCGACTTCGCCAAACGCCTCGACACGGAAACCATTCAAGTCTCGATCGCCCACCCGTATCCGGGGACCGAATTTTACCACTACGCGCAGTCCAACGGACTGATCACCATCGATTCGATGACCGACGAGGTGGGCCACCAACTTCCCAACGTCGTCTATCCTGGCCTGGACCGGGCCGAGTTGGTGGAATGGGTCGAGCGCTTCTACGGCGAGTACTACTTCCGCCCCAGGGTCATCTGGCGCGTCGTTCGCAAAGCGCTCTTCGATTCCGCCGAGCGCAGGCGGTTGACCAAAGAGGCCCGCGAGTACTTGGCGCTGCGGTCCAAGCGCAAAAGGTTCGTGGCCGAGCAGAAGCGTGGCGTGCCCGCCCCGGTGACAGGAGATTGAGCGCGCCGTGGAAGCCGCCAGTGCTCGCCTGGTCCTGAAGACAAGGCTATTTGCCCTTATCGTGGTCGTCAGTAACGTCCTCGGAAACCTTTCTCTTTCTTGGGGCATGCGCCGCGTCGGGCGGCTCTTGACACTCTCCCCTTTGGCTTACATCGAGGCCCTGTTCAACCCCTGGGTCGCCCTGGGAGTGGGACTGCTCATCCTCTGGCTGCTCTCCCAGATGACGCTGTTGAGTTGGGCCGACCTGAGCTATGTGCTGCCGGTTACCGCGGTCGGTTACGTGCTTGCGGCCCTGGCCGGACGCTATTTTCTGAACGAACAGATTTCAACCGGGCGGTGGGCCGGCATCTGCCTGATCATGCTGGGTGTCGTTTTGGTCGGCCCCACCCACCCCTCATCGGGTGAGTCCAAGTCATGAAGTGGTTGCTGGTGGGTATTATCGTCGCCGCCACCACTGCCGGACAGGTCCTCCAGGCAGCCGGAATGCGGCGCCACGGCGAGGTCCACATCACCCGCCCCGGCGCCATCCGCCGGCTGCTGGCGTGGCTCGCCCGCAATGAGTTCATCATTGCCTCAATCGCCTGTATGGCAGTCTCTTTCTTCGCTTTCATGTCCCTGCTTTCCGTTGCGGATCTGAGTTTTGCCGTCCCTGCCACTGCGGCCAGCTTCGTCCTGCAAACCATTCTGGCCAAATATGTCCTGAAAGAACGCGTCAGTTGGAAGCGTTGGGCCGGTGCCTGGCTGGTGGCTTTCGGGGTAGCCCTGCTGTCGTTGTGATCTACCTGAGCGCCCTTCCCGCCTTGGCCGCTTCGGCATACTGGCTGCTGGCTCTGGTGGCCGTTATCCGCCGCTGGTTCGAACCTGAACCCCGGGCGGCGGTGCTGCCTCCCATCTCGGTTCTTAAGCCCATTCACGGCCGCGACCCCGACCTCTACCGCGCCATCCGCTCGCACGTCGTTCAGGATTATCCGGAATACGAAGTCCTTTTCGGATTCAACGACCCCAACGATGCCGGCATTCAGGATGTCCTCCGCCTGATCTCCGAATTCCCCGACCGGTCGCTCCGGCTAATCGAGGCGCCCAATCAGGCGCCCAACGGTAAAGTGGGTGTTCTCGCGCGCCTGGCCACCGAAGCGCGCTATCCCCTGCTGCTGGTTAACGATAGCGACATTACCGTTGCCTCCGATTATCTCCGCAGGGTGGTGGCCCATCTCGAAGACCCCAGGACCGGCGTGGTCACCTGCCTCTACCGGGCGCGATCGCAACACCTGCCCGGAAAGTTTGAGGCTCTGGGCATCGCCACCGACTTCGCTCCCGGCGTCCTCGTGTCCCGGCTGATCGGAGTTGCGCGCTTCGCCTTGGGATCCACCATGCTGTTCCGGGCCGGTGACCTGCGTCGCATCGGCGGATTTGACGCCATCGCGCGGCACATCGCCGATGACTACGAGCTGGGCCGGCGGATCTCCGAGCTGGGCTATCAGGTGGCGCTCTCCCGAACGGTCGTCGAAACCGCGCTCCAGGGCCGCTCGTGGGGCCAGGTGTGGCGGCATCAGGTGCGTTGGGCCCGCACCATCCGGTGCTCGCAGCCGGCCGGATACGTGGGTGTCATCGTAACCCACGCTACGCTTTGGGCCATGCTGGCGTGGGTGGCCGGCGCTTGGCCCGTAGCCATGGCCGCCTTCGGGATCCGTATGCTGGCCGGCCTGGCGGTGGGCGTCGGGGTGCTTCACGACGCCCAGGTGGCTCTGCTCGCCCCCCTGATTCCGCTCCGCGACCTCTGGGGTTTTGCCGTCTGGGCGGCGGGCTTACTCGGCGACACCGTCGAGTGGCGCGGCCAGCGCTTGCGCCTCTCGCGGGACGGTCGCATCACGCCGGTATAATTGAGGATTCATGCCTGCTGAACTGGTCTGCTTCGAGGCTGCCTGCCGTTCCCGCTTTCCCATCACTGAGGTCCTCTACAACTGCCCTCGCTGTGGAGGCCTGCTGGAGGCCGCCTACCAGTGGCCCGCCACAGCGCCTGCGGAACTCAAGGCCACTTGGCGCGCGCGGCGCACCACCAACCTTCCCCTGGATCAGAGCGGAGTTTGGCGCTACCGCGAGATGATCCCGTTTCTGGACGACCTCGCCCCGGTCATCACCTTGCGGGAAGGAAACACGCCCGTGCTGCCGGCCCCCCGCGCAGCCGAATACGGCGGTCTCTCGCGCCTCTGTTTCAAGCATCAGGGCTTCAACCCCACCGGCTCGTTCAAAGACAACGGGATGACGTGCGGAGCTGCACAGGCCCGCCGCCTCGGCATGTGCCGCGTAGCGTGCGTCTCTACGGGTAACACTTCGGCCTCTATGGCCGCCTACGCCAGCGCCGGTGGCTTGCAGCCGGTCATCTTCATCCCCCACGGCAACATCGCTTACGGCAAGCTGGCCCAGGCGCTCGAGTATGGGGCGCGCACTTTTCAGGTGGAAGCGAATTTCGACCAGATCCTTGCCCTGGTGCGCACGCTTGCCGAGCGCCTCGGCATCTATTTGCTCAATTCCATCAACCCGTTCCGGATCGAAGGGCAGAAAACCATCATGGTGGAACTCATGGACCAGCGGGATTGGAACCCCCCGGATTGGATCGTGCTGCCCGGCGGCAATCTTGGCAACGTCTCGGCGTTCGGCAAGGGACTGCGCGAGATGAAAGACCTGGGACTGATCGACCGGCTTCCCCGCCTGGCCGTGGTTCAGGCCGAGGGGTCCGCGCCTTTCTACAATCTCTACCGCAGTGCGAACCGGTCGAAGCTGACCGCGGTCGGCCATCCGGAGACTCTGGCCACGGCCATAAAAATCGGCGATCCGGTCTCCTGGCCCAAGGCGCTCCACGAAGTAATCGCTTCCAACGGAGTGGTCGAAACAGTGTCCGAACAGGAGATCGCCGACGCCAAAGCAGTGGTGGGCCTGTGCGGCATCGGTTGCGAACCCGCCTCGGCCGCCACTCTGGCGGGCATTCGGAAGCTGACCGCGGCGGGGGTGATCGGCCGTGATGCGGACGTGGTGGCGGTGCTGACGGGGAACGTCTTGAAAGATCCGGATTACATCTATCGCTATCACACCGGAGAGCTCGAAGCACCGGACGGACGGCGCATCCAACCGAACTTCGGCAATTCCCCCGTGGTGGTCCCCAACGATCCGGAGAAGATCGCAGCCCTGCTGTAGCTACTCGTCCTTGTAGGTGATCGCGGCCTGGGTCCCGCCGTCTTTGGGGCTGATCATCGCGTGGGCCTCGCGCTTGTGATCGTCAGTTGTGCCGGTCACCGTAATCAGGGCCGGTTGACCGTTCTGGCCGATGGTGTTCCTGGTGGTCTTCAACCCCGCGGCCTTAAATCCCTGCTCATAGAAATCAGCAACCCGTTCGACAGGGTCGGAGGTTTTGATGCCGTAGGCCCCTCCTTTACCCTGCTCTCCCTGGCTCGAGAAAGCTCCTTCCGGAGTTGCCCCCGGGTATTGCGGCAGCCAGGACGGAAGGCTCGCCGCGCTGCCGGCGCCGAATCGCGCCGTACCCTGGTTGGTCTTGATCTCCAGCGATCCGCTCTCGCCCTCGCCTTTCACCTGAATCTCGACCTTCTCTCCATTCTTCCCCGGCAGAGTGATCTTGCCCTTGTCCACGTCAACCACCTGCTTGACTTTGTGTACGAAAAGAAAGCCTCCGGCAGTCACCACAATTCCGACGATCACCACCAGTCCAAAACAACCCGCCAGGATCCAGACAACCGGGCTCGTCTTCCTGGCTGCCGGAGCGGGCGGGGCGCCCGAGACGGGCGCATTGGCGACCGGAACTGCCGGTTGCCCTCCGCCAGTTGTGCCGGCCTGGGCCGGGGCCCCGCAATTCGTGCAGAACTGCCCCTCCATCTGCGATCCGCAACTGGTGCAAAACGGCATGCTGTCCTCCGAACAGGTAGAATGACAGGTAAACTGTGCGCCGCGCAATAGCATTTTTCGGACGCCCTGCGCGGCAGTGTGACGCGAAGGAATGAATCGTCAGACTCGGCTTCTTAGCGGCCTCAGCGCTGTGGCGCTACTGGCTCTCACCGCAGCCTTGAACGTCTATCAGAGGGCCAGGGCAGTTGCGGCGGCGCCTGATCCGTACAAGATCGACCAGCAAGCGGAGCGGTTCCGCGGTGTCGCCGCCCGGGTCCCTCCGGGCGCTGTGATGGGCTTTCTGACCGACCAGACCCCGGAATCGATTGGTGGGCACGCCATGTACTTCGGCGCGCAGTACGCGCTAGCCCCGCGGTTGCTGGTTTGGAATGAGAAGGACACGACGCGGCGTTGGGTACTCGGCAACTTCGCAACCCCCGTGGATCTCTCCCAGGTGGCGAAAGCCCATGGTCTCAAACTGGCTGCGGATTTCGGCTCCGGTGTCGCGCTGTTCGAAAAGGAGGGGCAGTGATCGTCATCGCGGCTGCATTCGCCCTCGCTGTCGCTTTCGGTATCCTGGCGGTTGCAGCGTGGCGGCCCCTTCGGAATCCCCAGCCCGCATGGGCCGGAGTCCTCTTGCAGGCCTCACTCGGAATGGGAGCGGGCCTGGGTGCCACGTCCGCACTGTTCTTCGTGTCGCTGCTCATCGGGATCACGTCTCCATGGCTGACCTTTGCCCTGGTGCTCGCGTCAACCGCGACCTTTGCCGTTATCATACTGAAAAGAAAAGGCACACCGACGGCGATGGCTCCTGCGGCCGCAACCGGATTCCGCTGGAACTGGGTGCTCGCAGTAGCCCTCGGATTAGGGTTGCTGATCGTGGGTTCAGCCCTGGTCGAACTCACCGCCGGTATGCCGCACGGCGATTGGGACGCCTGGGCCATCTGGAACCTGCGCGCCAGGTTTCTCGCCGGACCAGGCGATAGCTGGCGGCACGCTATCTCGCCGCTGTTGTGGCGCACCCATCCCGAGTATCCGCTGCTCCTGTCCGGATGGATCGGATGGGTGTGGAAGCTGGCCGGCGAGACCTCTACCGTAGTCCCCGCGGCCACTGCGCTGCTGTTTACCTGCGGAGCGCTGGCGCTCGTTGCCGCAGGTGTCGCCCTTCTGCGTGGTTCGACCGCCGCCCTCACGGCGGCCCTGGTTGCCCTCTCCAGTCCGGCTTACCTGCTCGAGACGGGTGCCCAGTACGCCGATATCCCGCTTGGCTTCTACTACGGCGCTACCCTGGTTCTCATCTTATTGGGCGGCCCTCGCGCCCTGGCGCTGGCGGGTTTGTGCGCCGGTCTGGCAGCCTGGACGAAGAATGAGGGTATCGCGTTCCTGGTGTGGGCGGCGGTTTGCCAGCTTCTGGTGGCGTGGTGGCGCAAAGTTCCCTTTCGGCCCTTTGCCCTCGGCGCGCTGCCGGGCGCTCTGCTGGCGGCCGGCTTCAAGGTGTTTCTGGCCCCCGCTACGGACCCTGTGTTTCGCCAGACCCCGGCTCAATTGTTTGCCAAAATCCTCGATTTCGGGCGCTATCTCGAAATCGGGAAAGCCGTCTTCGTTGAGATCTACCGCTTCGGAAACGGCATCTCCCATCCCGTGATTCTGCTGGCTTTAGCGGCGTTCGCATTGGGTTTCGAATTGCGAAACGAGCGGGATCGGTTCGTGCCGCCGGCGGGGATCCTGGCGCTGATGTTCGCCACCTATTATGGCTTCTATATCGTGGTGCCCGAGGACCTGGCATGGCGCCTGCAAACCTCGCTGGGCCGCCTCTACACGCACCTGTGGCCGGCGTTCCTGGTGATCTTCTTCTTCGCTCTGGGCCGCCCCGAGCCCGCTGGCGTTCCCGTCCCTCCCGGCCCGCCGGTAAAGTTATCCCCCAAGCGAAAGCGCGCGCGCACCTCTGAGAAACGGCCGTGAGAAGTCCCCTGCGCCTTGCCGGCTGCGCCCTTGCCGCCCTGCTGTTCGCCGCCATCTGTTACCGGGCCGCCACGCAGTCGGTTGTCCACGATGAAGCCCTCAACTGGCAGATTTATCTGAACGGTCCCGTCTCGAATCTCTTCACCGTGTACGACCCCAATCATCATTTTCTGGCTACGGTGCTGGCCCGCATCTCGACGGGAGTGCTGGGGGTTTCCGCTTTCACCATGCGCCTGCCTGCGGTTCTGGCCGGCGCGTGGTATTTGTGGACGGTCTTCGAACTTTGCTGGTTCCTGTTCGCCGGGCGGCCCTTGTTTCTGATCTCCGCACTGGCGCTGGCCGTGAATCCGTTCGTGCTGGATTTTCTGGTGGCGGCGCGTGGCTACGGTCTGGCGCTGGCCTGCCTGTTTTGGGCGCTGTACCAGATGGCTCTGTATGGGAAGGAGCGCAAGCTGGGGAGGCTGTCCAGCGCCGGCGTGAGCCTGTCTCTCGCCGTCGCGGCCAACCTGACATTCCTGATTCCCGCGCTGGTCCTCGCCGGGGCATTCGCCTGGGTGTTGCTCTCACAGGCGCCGGCGCAACCGGTGTCTCCCCCGAAAGCCGCCGGGCGGAAGGCGCGCGGTAAGCTGGACCGGCGCGCCACTCCGGCCGCGGAGTTGGCGCGGTTCCTGATTCCGGCCGCAGCCGTGATGCTCGCGTTCCTGTTGCTGGCTCCGCTTGAGGCCGCGGGCATGAGCCAGTTTTACGCGGGCGCGCATTCGATGAGTGAAAGCTTGCAATCGATCCTCAGTGTTTCTTTCGATCACAACGGCGGCGCCGGCGCGCCCGTGCTTGCCTGGATGGCATGCCTGCGCGTTCTGCTGCCTCTCCTCGTGCTTGCCGCCCTGGTTCTGTCCTGGCGTTCGGCGCCGGTGTGCGATGCAGTCACCACCGTGCAGTTTCTGGCTTCGGCCGCCGTCCTCGGTTCCTGGTTGCTGCTTGCGGCCGCGCATTTCACCATCGGATTGCTGCTGCCCCTCGACCGGACTGGAATTTACTTCCTGCCCCTTGCGCTGTTGTCGATAGCCTGTCTCGCGGAAACGGCCCGCTGCCGGGCGCCCTGGACCGGTCACGCACTTGCCGTGTTTCTGGCGGTCGTAGCCGCGCACTTCTGCTTCGAGTGGAACACGTCGAGCTTCGTGGTCTGGCGCTACGACGCTGATTCGCCGCGCATCATCGACGAATTAGGGTCGATGCACACCGGGCACAGCAGCCCGCCCCGCCTCGGGATCTCCTGGCAACTGGAGCCTTCGTTCAACTTCTACCGTACCGTCAGGCGCCTGGATTGGATGCCTCCCGTCGGCCGCCGTGGCCCCGACGGGGACTACGATTATTACGTCCTGATCCCCCAGGACCAGCCTTTGCTCCAGACCCGCAAGCTCCGGGTTGTCTTTCGCGGCGAGGTCTCCGGCACGGTGCTCGCCGTGCCTTCGTCGCAACAGTAGTTCAACTACAATGTCCCTATGCTTAGATTGGCACCCCTGAGTGTGGTTTTCGCCGGTTTGCTGTTGGGCGCCTCCCCGGCCAAAATTGTCCTGGTGGCGGGAAAGCCCAGTCACGGCCCGGGAGACCACGAATACCACGCCGGCCTCCTGTTGCTCGAGAAGTGCCTGCGCCAGAACCCGGGTGTGGAGACAGCCGTGGTCAGGAATGGCTGGCCGGATGACGAGTCCGTTTTCAAAGGCGCCGCCGCGCTGGTCTTCTTCAGCGACGGCGGCGGCGCGAACCCGCTCATCAAAGACGGCCGGCTGAGCACGCTCGGGCGGCTCATGGATCAAGGCGTGGGTCTGGTCTTGATCCATTACACCCTCGAGGTCCCCAAAGACAACGGCGGCGCCGAACTCCTGAAATGGATCGGCGGTTACTACGAGCGCCCTTACTCGCAGAATCCCATGAACGACTGCGAAGCCGTGCAAGCTTCACCCAAGCACCCCATCTCACGCGGGTGGAAGAGCTTCACCGGCAAAGACGAGTACTACTACAAGATCCGCTTCACTCCCGGCGACAAGCGCGTCACCCCGATTCTGACTGCCATGCTGCCGAAAGACGCTCCCCAGCGCGAAGTGATCGCCTGGGCCACCCAGCGCGCCGGCGGCGGACGCGGCTTTGGCTTTACCGGCGGCCACTTTCACAAGAACTGGGCGTGGGACGATGAGCGGCGCATGATGGTCAACGCCATCCTGTGGACAGCCAAGGTGAACATCCCGAAAGCCGGCGCGAAATGCGACATCACGCCGGAGGACCTTACCAAGAACCTGGATGACAAGCCGGCGCCCAAGCGCTAGAAAGACGGTAACCCCATGACCGACCAGGAGTTCCACCGCAGAAATCTGCTGAGAGTCGCGGGCGGAGCGCTCGCTGGAGCCTCCGTTCCGTCCGAGGCGTCCGCCGCGCCTGTCGGCGCCGCCGGCGAGTTGAACGTGCTCGATTTCGGAGCCGGACCCAAGACCGACAACACGCGCCCGTTCCAGAGCGCCCTCGACGCGGCGGCCAAGTCCGGCGCCGTGGTGCGGGTGCCTCCCGGCCGTTTCCGCTTCAACGGGCACATTGCCATCCCGGAGGGCGTGTGCCTGGAAGGCTCCTGGCGTGGCCCCCACTACCCGGACCCCCGCAAGGGCGCCACGCTTGAAGTATACGAAGGCCGCGACAAGGAAGACTCCCAGCCGTTTGTGAAACTCGCCGCCAACAGCACACTCAAAGGCCTCTCCTTCTACTATCCCGAACAGAAGGCCAGCGATATCCGCCCCTATCCCTGGACCGTGTCTGTCCGCGGCGACCGCGCCAGTGTGATTGACGTGGCCATGGCCAACTCCTACAACGGTGTGGATTGCGGCGCCCACAACAATGCCGCGCACTACCTGCGCAATCTGAACATCACCGCCCTGCGCCGCGGCGTCTTCGTGGACCGCTGTTACGATATCGGACGCATGGAGAACATCCATGTCCACCCAACCGATTGGGCCGTGCTGGGCAAGCCGTTCGGCATGGACGACTGGGAGGCGCTCAAGAAATTCCAGCTCGCCAATCTGGAGGGCTTCATTATTGGCAAGTGCGACTGGTCGTACATGACGAACTGTTTCGTCATTTTCGCCAAGGTCGGCTTCCGGTTCATCCCCTTGCAGCTCGAGCCCGGCAAAGACCGGGGCCAGGCGCCCGAGGGTAATATCCTGATCACTCAAAGCGGATCGGATCTGAGCCCGGTCGCCGTGCGTATTGAAAAGGTGCAGGACCACGCCGGAATCGCCTTCGAAAACTGCCAGTTCATGAATTCAATCGAGATCGAAGAGACCAACACCGGACCCCTCAAGCTCACCAACTGCGGTTTCTGGGGCCAATGCCGTACCGGGTCGGTGATCCTCAACAGGGGCCACGGCGAGGTAATCGCCACAGCCTGCCATTTCAGCGCCTGGGAGGACCGCAACAACCCCTACCAGTGGGACCCCAAGATTCCTTTCATCAACTGCGAGAACGGTTCGCTGATCATGACCGCCTGTGTCTTCAAAGACTACGGTCACACCCCTAACCATCACGTGCGCCTGGGACCCAACGTCGCCGCCGCGGTATTGAACGGCAACCTGGTGCAGGGCGGGCAATTGCGTGTCGACAACCAGTGCACGGCAGACGTGCAGATATTCGGCAACGTAAGGAAATCCTGATGAGCATCCGCACGGCAATCGTTCTGTTGTTAGCGGCGGCCGGAGCAGGGCCGGCGCAAACGTATTCGCCGGTCCCCGGCACGGCGTGGCCTGCTACCGATGGCCTGGGCAGGAACCTTCCGGAAGCGGGCGAACTCAGCCCGCCCCGGCCCGACCGCTTCACCGGCATCTTCTATTTTCTCTGGCTCGGGCAGCATGACCAGACCAGCGAAGGCCCATTCGTGGTCACCAAAATCCTGGAGCAGTATCCAAACGCGCTCAAGACGCCGGGCACGCCGCCCTGGGGCCCGGCGTCGAGCCCCCATTTCTGGGGCGAGCCTCTGTACGGCTTCTACCTCAGTTCCGATCCCTGGGTGCTCCGGCGCCACGCTCACCTGCTCACCGACGCCGGCATCGACACCCTCATCTTCGACACCACCAACCGCGTCACCTACCGCGAGGTGTACATGAACCTCTGCAAGGTGTTCCGCCAGTTACGCGAAGAGGGCGAGCGAACGCCTCAGATTGTGTTCATGGTCAATACCGAAGCTGGAGCGACCGCTCAGGACATCTACGAGGACCTCTACAAGCCGGGCTTGTACGAGGAACTCTGGTTCCGCTGGAAGGGCAAGCCGCTCCTGATCTGCGACCCGGACAAGGCGAGTCTGGAAGTGCGCTCGTTCTTCACCCTGCGCCGCGCCCACTGGCCGTTCACACAGGTCAACACGCACGACGCGTGGCACTGGGAAGCGGCCTATCCGCAGGTCTACGGGTTTACCCTCGATCCGCGCGTGCCGGAGCAGGTGAACGTTTCCGTGGCTCAGAACCTGCGCCAGGCCGACGGCAAAGTGACCAATATGAGCAGCGGCGACGCGCGCGGGCGCAGTTTCCATGACGGCGCGCTCGACCCCAGGCCCGGTGCGGTGAACTACGGCTTCAACTTTCAGGAGCAGTGGAGCCGGGCGCATCAGCTCGACCCGCCTTTCGTAATGGTGACCGGGTGGAACGAGTGGATTGCCGGCCGTTTCTCACGCCCGGGCGAGGGGGTAGTCTTCGTCGACCAGTTCAACGAGGAGTTTAGCCGCGACATCGAAATGATGCAGGGCGGCCACCAGGACAATTATTACTATCAACTGGTCTCCAACGTCCGGCGCTACAAAGGCGCGCCTGCCGTGCGTCCCAACTCGGCGACCAAGACCATCACCCTCGACGACGGGTTCTATCTCTGGCGCGACGTTTTCCCGGAATACCGCGACCACACCGGCGAGACCATTCCGCGCGACTACGACGGCGTCGCCAGGCTGCACTACACAAATCGCACGGGCCGGAACGATTTCGACCTGATGAAAGTCTGCCGCGACGACAAGAACCTTTATTTCTACGCCCGCACGCGCTCCCCGATCACGCCTCCGGACGGCGGCAACTGGATGATGCTGCTGATTGACAGCGACCGCAACCCCGGCACCGGCTGGGAAGGCTACGATTTTGTTGTGAACCGCACGGTGGTGGACGGCAAGACCAGCCTGCTCGAGAAGAATACCGGCGGCTGGAACTGGACCCGTGCGGCGGAGATTTCCTATCGCGTGAAAGGCAACGAACTGCATCTCGCCGTTCCGCGCGCGGCGCTTGGGCTTCCCGGCGGCAAAGCCCCTATGACATTCGATTTCAAGTGGGCCGACAATGTGCAGAAGCCGGGTGACATCATGGACTTCTACGTGAGCGGCGACGTTGCGCCGGAAGGACGTTTCAAGTACCGGTTTCTAACCAAATGAGCGCTGATGAGGCCGGCAGACAAATGAACGATCTGGAACGATTTCGCGCCACCATGGAGTACCAGGCGCGCGACCGCGCGCCGTTTCAGCAGTTCCCCTGGCCGACTTGGCCGGAAACCGAGGAGCGCTGGGCCCGCGAGGGCGGCTACGACCCGAAGACCACCGACTTCGGCCTCGACCACTGGGTTGTCGAGTATTCGTGGTTCATGCCCACACCGCCGTTCGAACGGGAGGTCCTCTCCGAGGACGCCGGCTACGTGACCTACGTGGACCCGCAGGGCATTGTGGTCCGCGAATTCAAGCACAACCCGCTCAGCTCCATGCCCCAGTTTGTCCGCTTCCCGGTGGAGACGCGCCAGGACTTCCGCAAGTTCTGGCGCGAGCGCATGCAGCCCGACCTGACCTTGCGCATCGGCCCGGACTGGCGCGAACGTCTGCGGCGGCATCGCAACCGGGATTACGTCTTCGTGGTGATCGCGGACCGCTGGGGCGGCTTCTTCGGGCCGCCCCGCAACCTGGTCGGGCTTGAGGGTCTGTGCGCGCTTTTCTATGACGATCCCGCCTTCGTCGAGGAGATGCTGGAAGCTCACGCCGACTTTCTCATCGGCATGCTTTCCCGGATCCTCGAAGAGACCGACATCGACGTCTTCGGTTTCTGGGAAGACATGTGCTACAACTCCGGCCCCCTGCTCTCGCCGGCGCTGGCCCGCAAGTTCATGCTCCCGCAATACCGCAGAGTCGTTGATTTCGGCCGGAGCCGCGGGGTGAAATACTTCGGCCTCGACAGCGACGGGCGCGTGGACCTCCTCATTCCTGTCTGGATGGACGCGGGCATCGACATTCTGTACCCCTTCGAGGTGCAGGCCGGCCAGGACGTGTGGCAGGTGCGGCGCAAGTTTGGCCGCCAGTTGCGGATCTGGGGCGGGGTGGACAAGAGAGCCTTGATTCAGGGCCGCGCGGCCATTGACGCTGAGATCGAGCGCCGCAAGCCGCTCATTGACGACGGCGGATACGTTCCGACGCTCGATCACAGCGCCCCGCCCGACATCTCCTACGACAACTACTGTTACTTCATGGAGCGGCTGCGAGCCGCGTTATAAGATGCGAAGGCTCATCCAAATCATTCTTGCCGCGTCTGCCCTGAGCTTTGCCGCGCAGGCCGAGCCGGTGCGGATTCACGCCGCCTCCAGGACTGCGCCTCCCGCGTGGGCCTTACTTCAGCGCCGCCTCATCTCGACCATGAACGGCGCGGCCGAAGTCTACCTCCGCAAGATGACCCAGCGCGGCGGCGCCTTCCTTCGCCACGGCAAGGTGGATGACGACTACGAGAGTTTCGCCAATTGGCCTCTCTTCTACGCCATGGGCGGGGACGAAAAGCTCCTCGACTGGGCGCTTCAGGAGTTCAACGCCGTAACCCGGCAATGGACCTATGAGCGCGACAGCCTGCACAGGGAATTCGTCAAGAGCTACGACCCGCTGCACCTCAGCGAAGGCTACCTGGGGTTTCAGTATTTCGGGCTGGCGGATCCCGCCATTGGCGAGAATGCCGGCCGTGCCCGCCGGTTCGCGGGCTTTTACCTGGACGAGGACCCCGCCGCCCGGAATTACGACCCGCGGTTGCGCATACTGCGCTCGCCGTTTACTGGCAGCCTCGGCCCGTCGTTCCACAGCGATTGCCAGTACGTGTTGAACTACGGCCATGCGAGCCTCTATCCGCTCATCGAAAAACTGGAGCCGGGCTGGGACAGCGACCCGCGCCGCCGCGCCGAGGTGCAGAAACTGTACGACGACGTGGTGATGCGAGGCGATATCCCCGCCAACCTGGCCATTACGGGCCTGGTCACCCACGCCTGCATCCTCACCGGTGACGAGAAGTACAGGCGCTGGGTGCTCGACTACGTGGACGGATGGATGGAGCGAATCCGCCGGAACAACGGCGTGATTCCGGACAACGTCGGGCTCTCGGGAAAAATCGGCGAGTACCGCAACGGTCAATGGTGGGGCGGCCTGTTTGGCTGGAACAGCAGGTATTCGATTGAGATCATCTTCAACGCCCTGATTACCGCAGCCGAAAACGCCCAGTTGATCAGCGGCGACGCGAAATACCTTGACCTGCTGCGCTCCCAGGTGGATGTGCTGCTGACCCGCGCGAAGATGCGCGAGGGCAACCTGGTGATTCCTTACAAGTACGGCCCCCAGGGTTGGGGAGACTACCGCCCCATGGAACCGCACATTGTGAGCCACCTCTGGCACGCCTCGATGGACGCGGCTGATTGGGAGCGGATCGAAAGACTCCGCAGGGGCGCGCGCAACGGCCCGCTGCCGTACGCCCGGGCGGACAGCCCTGATCCCCCACCGTCACCCGAGGCCGAGATGTGGGACCCGGACGGCACCCTGGTGGATTGGAACCGCGTGCGCAGTGACATTCCCCATCGCAACCAGAACCGCCACAACGAAGCGCCGCACTTGAGTTACCTCGGCGGCACGAATCCGGAGTGGCCGGAAAAGATCATGCGCGCGGAATTCGAGCAGGTGATGCGATGTCTCGATCACCTCCGCACGGGCGCCTGGGAGCACCCCTGGCGGAGCCAGACGGTGACCGAACAGAACCCCGTATTCACGAACGGCCTGGCGCAGATGACCATGGGCGCGCCCCACACCAGTTTTAACGGAGGACTTCTTCAGGCGCGGGTGCGCTACTTCGACCCCGAGCGCCGCAGACCCGGGCTCCCCGCGGACGTCGCCGCGCTGGTGGAAAAGCTGGCGGCCGGCCGAACCGTGCTGCAACTGGTGAATCTGAACGCGCTCGAATCCCGGCGGGTGATCGTGCAGGCCGGTGCGTTCGGCGAACATCAGTTCACTCAGGTCGCCGCCGGCGGCGCCAGCCCGGTCGCCGTAAACGCGCGCTTTTTCGAAGTGGACTTGCCGCCCTCCACCGCCATCCGGCTCGAAGCCGGAACCAGGCGCTTTGTCAACCGCCCGAGCTATGCCTTCCCCTGGCAAGCCGCTCAGCCGTAACAGCGCACTTCGAAGATCCGGGCGAATTCGTCGCCATTGGTGGCGGTGACGTGAATGCGCACCGCATGGGCCTCAACCGGAGCAAACTGGTGCCGCCTGAGGCGCTGGTAATTGCCTGTAACGGCGGCCAGGGTGACCGCTCCGTGCTCTCCCGGCTTCCGGCAGCTCACCGTATAGTCCCGGACGGTCTCCGGCTGCGGAGCCCGGATAGTAGCGCGTGTGACGCTTTCCTGGGCGCTGAGCGTAAGCTCGCGCTGGAAGCCGGAGTCGAAGGTGATCTGAACTTCGCGAATTCGCTGCGGCCTCTCCCAGGCCAGTTCGATCCAGGCGCCATCGGCCCCCAGGCGCGCGGCCCAGTGGTGGTTCTCCTTGCCGGGAATGTCCCGTAAATGACCGTCGATAATGAGAGCTGCCGCGGCATCCTCCCGTTCGGCCGAGGCGGTGACCCGCGCCTGGCGCGCCAAGTCGCGCGGATCCTCATTCACGCGGTTCTTGATGGTCTGATCGTCCCGCAACAAAGCCTGCTGGAGTTCTCCGATCCGCTGCCGGCAGAGTTGCCGGGGCGTGAGCTTGTGTTCCAGGCAGAGCGCCGCCGCTGTACCCACCGCCTGGCCTTCCACCGCGCAGGTGCCCATGACGCGCGTCGAAGTGAAGGCCACGTGGCTGGCGCTGATGTTCCGTCCAGCCATGAACAGATTGGCAATGTTGCGGCTGTATAGAGACCGCAGGGGAATGTTGTAAACCTCCGGCGGACGCAGCACCGTGTTGGGAGGCAGATCGGGCCGGTCAAACCCGCCCGGCGGATGGTCGTCCATGGGCCAGCCGCCGATGGCCACGGCGTCATCGAAATCCCCGCCCAGCAGGTCCTGTTGCTTCAGCATGTAGTCGCCCACCATGCGCCGGTTGCCGCGCCGTCCGGGCATCATGCCCACCCAATCCATGGCCCAGTTGGCGCTCGAAGGATGGTCGCCCGAGTTCTTGATGTAGTCCCAGACGCCCATCACGATCGAGAGCAGCTCGAAACGGATCCGCTCGTTGTCTCGAATCGTATCCAGGTTGCCTCCCCACTCGATCCACCAATACCCGTACTCCCAGGAATCGGTGTTGCGAAAGCGGAGTTGCTCCCTGGTCACCTTGCGCGCCCACTGGGGCGGCGTAAACGGCATGGGCTGGTGAAAGAGGCGGGAGGTAAACAGAATGCTGGAACCGAGCGTTTCGCCGTCGGCCCGTTCCGGCGCCAGCGACTCGCCGAACTCGGAGCGCGCCTCGCGGCCCCGGCGCATCTCGGCGCCGGCTTCCAGGCCCAGACGTGAGTCGCCGGTCGAATCGCAGTACAGGGCGGCCTTGATGCGGTAGATGTGTTCGGATTTGTCGCACCGCACAAGCACCCGCTCGATATGCCCGTCGCGGACCTCCGCGGCGTACAGGGTGGATTCGAGCAGCAAGGTGATGTTTGGTTCGCTGACCACCTTGTCGTAAAGCAGCAGGTCCCACAATTCCCACGAGCGGTGCGGGTTGTGCACCGCGTCATCGAGGCGGAACTCCTCGAGCAGTCCCGACTCACGCCAGCCCAGCCGGCCCTTGTGGCAACTGGCGCCGACGATGTGCATCTTGACTTCACTCGAAGAATTGCCCCCCAGCCGGGAGCGGTCCTGCACCAGCACGACTTTCGCTCCGTGCCGTGCCGCGGCGACGGCGGCGCAAACCCCCGCCACCCCGCCGCCAGCCACCAGGAAGTCGGTTTCCAAATCGACCACCGGCATGTGCGGCTCGCGAGCCGGATCGGGCGGCGGGGCGGACTTGGGGGCAATACGCTCGAATTCGGGGCGTTGCCGGCTTTCGGCGCCGGAAAGGCCGCCGGCCGTAACCACCAGCGAGTACCCCCCGATCCCGCCGGTGAGAAAACCACGTCTGTCCATAAACCTCCTCGCGCCGCTCAACCGAGCTTGAACTTCTTCAGATCGATCTTGTCTTCGTCGCTTTCGCCCAAACCCAGCATGCCGGCGATCTCAATGTGTTCGGGCTGCATGCGCACGTACACGCTGTCCTGGTCCGGAGGCGCGGAGATGATCGGTTGCATGCCCGCCTGGGCGCGCTTGTTGTCGAGCACGGTCCAGCCCACGCGGTCCACCGCGACCGGATCCGTCGCGAAGTACAGCGTCTTGTGTTCCCACATATATTTCTGAACCTTGCGGCCGGGACCGCCATGGTAGGCTCCGATCACCCCGTCAATGATGTTCAGAACCACCTTCTGGCGGATCACGCTCATGTCGACCACGGTCGGAATAAAGATGCCGCAGGCGTTGTTGGTACTGCTCACGTGACTGCGCGCCACGTTGTTCACCAGGCCGTGCGACAGGTTCTTGAGAGCGATCGTCACGCCCGCTGACTGGTGGTGTTTCAGCACGCCCAGATTGACGATCTTGTTCACTTCCTTGGTAAGGAAGCGGGCCGCATAGGAACGCCGGTGATGGGGGTTGGCCGGGTTGCCCTTCTCGGGCACCAGCGCCATCTCCACGTAGACGTCGGGATCATAGCCCTGCATGTCCAGTTGCAGGGGCTCGTACTGGCCGGTGGCGAAAGTCCAGCGCACACCCTCCGGCAGCCACTTGTCGAACCCGCCGCTCAGGAACTGGTCGCGATAGCGGTCGTAAGCCACAATGTCGCGGGTCTTTACGCCGGCGGCCTGCAATCCGGCCACGATCTCCTGAAACACTTCCGGCGCGGAAATGACGAAAGGCTGGCCAACCGGATTCACCTTGATGCCCACCACATCACCGGGAGAGAAAAACATGCGCCAGGCATCCACCCAGCCGGGTGCTCCGGTGAGCTCCATCATGCCCTTGCGCATCATCTCGCGCACCGGCTCGCGCTGGTAGCGCCCGGAAATGATGCTGCCCGGGTGTTCGACGGCCACCACCTTCCCGCGATAGGGTCCCGGAATGCCGGGCTTTTGCGAATCGCCGCGCAGCGTGGATGCGCTTGCGGCCAGCAGCGTCTGCGCCAAAAACTGTCTGCGTCCAGTCATGAGATTGCCCTCTTTGCTGAGTATAGGAAATCGGCGTTATCGTATGTGAGTTATGAAAGAATCCGCTCTCCTGTTGGCCACAGCCGCATTCGCCTTCGCAGCCGGGCCGCAGTTCCAGCCGCGCGCTGTGCCGCTGGCAGCCTGCGATCCGTATTTTAGCGTGTGGTCCATGGCGGATAAACTCACCGAGGACGTGACCCGCCACTGGACCGGGTCTCCGCAAGCCCTGACCAGTCTGATTCGCGTGGATGGGAAGACCTTCAGGCTGATGGGCCGCGACCGCGCGCCCGCTCTGGAACAGACCTCGCTTGAAGCCCTTCCCACGCGCACCATCTACCGCTTCGAAGGCGCCGGCGTGCGCGTCACTCTCACCTTTCTGACTCCCATGTTGCCTGACGATCTGGATGTGCTTTCCCGCCCGGTCACGTATTTGGTCTGGGACGTCAGCTCGGCCGGCAGCACGGAGCACCAGGTGGCGCTGTACTTCGAGGCCTCGCCGCAACTGGTCGTCAACACGCCCGAACAGGAGGTCGTCTGGGCGCGCTACCAGGCGCCCGGCCTGCGCGTGCTGCGCATGGGCTCGCACCGCCAGCCCGTGCTGGAGAAATGGGGCGACGACCTGCGCATCGACTGGGGCTATCTCCATGCCGCCGCCGGCGCCGGCCAGCACGGCACGGAGGTGCTGGCGGAGCAGGACGCGGCCCGCCGGACTTTCACCGAAAGCGGCGTATTGCCGGACACCGACGACCTGGAAATGCCTCGCGAAACCCGCCGCCACACACCCGTGATGGCTTTCGCGTTCGACCTGGGCAAAGTGGGTGCGCAGACGGTTTCACGCCGCCTCTTTCTGGCTTACGACGACATGTTTTCCATCGAATACCTGCACCGGCGCCTGCGCCCCTACTGGAGGCGGAACGGGTGGCAGGCTGCGGATCTGCTGGCCGCCTCCGCGCGGGAGTACGCTTCGCTTGCCGAGCGGGCCAGGAAGTTCGACGACGAGTTTATGGCCGATCTGCGGCGCGCCGGCGGTGAGGAGTACGCCCGCGTCGCCGCCCTCGCCTACCGCCAGGCCATTGCCGCCCACAAGCTCACCGCCGATCTCGACGGCAGCCCCATGCTGTTCCCCAAAGAGAACTTCAGCAACGGCTGTATCGGCACCGTTGACGTGATCTATCCGGCCGCCCCCCTGTTTCTGCTCGTGAACCCGAGGCTCGAGGAGGCCTCGCTGCGGCCGTTGATGGAATACGCGGCTCTGGGACGCTGGAAATTTCCCTTCGCACCGCACGACCTGGGAACCTATCCGCTGGCCAATGGCCAGGTCTATGGCGGAGGGGAAAAGACCGAAGAGAACCAGATGCCCGTCGAAGAGAGCGGCAACATGCTGCTGCTGGTGGCCGCCATGGCCAGGATCGACGGCCACGCGCGGTTCGCCGAAAAATACTGGCCCATCCTGACCCGCTGGGCCGAGTATCTGAAAAGCAAAGGGCTCGACCCGGAGAACCAGCTTTGCACCGACGATTTCGCCGGCCACCTGGCCCACAACGCCAATCTCTCCCTCAAGGCCATCCTCGCGCTGGGCGCCTTCTCTCAGTTGAGTGACATGACCGGACACAAAGCCGAAGCCGCCGCTTACCGCAAGCTCGCCCGGGAGTTCGCCGCCCAGTGGATCAGAATGGCCGATGACGGCGACCATTACCGCCTGGCTTTCGACAAGCCCGGCACCTGGAGCCAGAAGTACAACCTGGTCTGGGACAAGCTGCTGGGCCTGAACCTGTTCCCGCCTGAGGTGGCCCGCAAGGAGATCGCGTTCTACAAAACCAAACAGAACGAGTACGGCCTGCCGCTCGACAACCGCAAGGATTGGACCAAACTGGACTGGCTGGTCTGGACGGCCACGCTGGCCGAAGACCCGCGGGATTTCCAGGCGTTGTTCCATCCCGTCTACCTGTTTTGCGACCGCTCGCCGAACCGCGTGCCGATGGGCGATCTCTATTGGACCTCGACCGGCAAACACGTGGGAATGCAGGCGCGGCCCGTGGTCGGCGGTGTGCTCATCAAGATGCTGGCCGATCCGGCGATGTGGAAGAAATGGGCCGGGCGCGCCGCGAAATAAAGGAGATTCCCCTATGCGAACCTTTCTGATCCTCTTCGTCCTGTCTTGCGGCGCCGCGTTTGCCCTGGAACGCCCGGGCGTCGAGTTCAAAGTCTTTCAGTTCCCGGCCGGCAGGATTCCGCGAATCGACGGCCAGACCGGAGACTGGGACATCGTGCCGGAGAGCTACGTGATCGGCAGCGACCAGCTCGAAGACACCGTCAACCACACCAGGCGCGATCCCAAGGACCTCGACGTCCGGGTGCGCGTCGGCTGGGTAAAGGGCATGAACCGCCTCTACTTCCTCTACGAAGCCTACGATAACTATTGGGATTTTTCGAAGAACGATCTGCACAATGACATCTTCGAACTGGTGGTGGATGGCGACCTCTCCGGCGGCCCGTTCATCAAACACATGCATCCCAACAAAGACCTCGCCCTCTGGGACGCCCACTTTCTGTTCCACGGCGTGCATGCGCAGAACTACCACATCTTCACGCCCGCCGAAGGCAAGGACTGGACAATGGTCTGGGGCTGCCAGCCGTGGATCAAGGAACTGCCCTGGGCGAACGCCGCCTACTCTTACAACTTCAAGGCGGGGGAGAGCGGCAAGCTGGTGCTCGAGTTCTTCATCACCCCCTTCGACTACGCCGGTTGCGAAGGGCCGCAGCGGGCCGTCGAGTCCGCGCTCTACGAGAACAAGGTGATCGGCATGTCGTGGTCCGTGCTGGACTATGACGACGTCAATTCGCCCCGTTACAAAGCCTTCTGGAATCTCTCCCACAAGACCACGATGTACGGCAACGCTTCCGATGCCGTCGCCTTCCGCCTCATGCCTCTGGAAAGCGGGCTGCGCAAGCCCGTCGAAGCCCAATGGTCTTTCAAGATCGTCGACATGGCCCGCCGCCTGGTCGCTTTTCAGGACGAGTCCTACGGCAGGATCACCGCGTGGAGGTGGGACTTCGGGGACGGCCAGACCTCCACCGAACGCCATCCGCTCCATCAATACGGCAAAGCGGGTGAGTACGTGGTGGTGCTGGAAGTGGAAGGCCCGGACGGCAAGGCGCGCCGCGCGAAGGTCTGGGACGTGTCTCTGAAATAGTTGCGGTACAATCGTGCCCATGATGCGGCTTGGCTTAGTGTTTCTTGTCTGCCTGACCTGCTTCGTGGCCTGGACCATCGTGCGGCCGCCCGATATCCCGTTCAATAAACACACCATCGATCTCGGCGCCAACGAAACCTGCGCGTTCGCCGATGTGAACGGAGACGGCAAGCTCGATATCGTATCCGGCGAGAACTGGTTCGAGGGCCCCAGGTGGGTCAAGCACCCGTTCCGCTCGCTGCCCTATTCGAACAACTACATCGACAATTTCAGCGACCTGCCGATCGACGTGAACGGCGACGGCAACATCGACATTGTGAGCTGCGCCTGGTTTTCCAAGCGCGTCGACTGGTGGGAAAACCCCGGCCGCGGCAAAGGCGACTGGAAGGAGCACATCATCAAGGAAGGCCACAACACCGAGTTCGCCTTTCTGGTGGACTTGGATAACGACGGCAAGGCTCGCGAGTTGCTGCCGCAATACGGCGCGGGCCCCACGGCCTGGTATGAGATCGTGAACGGCGCCTGGGTGGAACACGTGGTCAGCCCCACCACCCCGGGCCACGGCATCGGCGCGGGCGATGTGAACGGCGATGGCCGCACCGACATTCTGACGCCCAAGGGATGGTTTGAAGCTCCCCCCGATCCGCGCGCCGGCGGGTGGACCTGGCACCCGGCGTTCGATCTGGATGCCACCGGCTTCATGTACGTCCTCGACGTAAACGGCGACGGCCGCAACGACGTCGTCACCGGCCTGGCCCACAACTACGGCCTGTTCTGGCTCGAGCAGAAGGCGGACGGCTCCTGGGCCAGGCACCTGATTGACGACAGTTGGTCACAGCCGCATGCCTTGACCATGATCGACTTGAACGGCGACGGCCGCCTCGATTTCATCACTGGCAAGCGATTCATGGCCCACAACGGCCACGATCCCGGCGAGCGCGAGCCGCTGGGCATGTACTGGTACCAGTTCGTCAAGGATGGCGACCGCATCGAGTGGGTGAAGCACGTGGTGGACTACTCGACACGCGCCGGCGGAGGCATGCAGATTGCGGTAGCCGACATCGATGGAGACGGCGACCTGGATTTCGCGGCGGGGGGCAAGAGCGGCCTGTTTCTCTTCGAGAATCTGACCCGCACGGGCCCGGCGCGGGGCAGGAGATAAGGACGCCGGCAGTACCCGCGGCAACCCGCGATGTTGGGGGTAGGGGGACAGGTTGCCGCGGATACGGTTGCGCCGGCCCTACGAGGCGGGCTGCATGTCCAGGGCCTTCTGCATGTGCTGGTCTTCGGAGTGGATTCGGGCGTATTCCTCGTACCGCCGCACAGTAGATCCCAGACCGCTCGCTTCGTTGAACAGATTAGTGACGTACTTCCCGTAGATGGGCTTCCACGTCTCCTCAGGATTGGTGTTCAGGAAGTGTATGGCGTCCTGCGTATTGTCCGCCATCAGCCGGATCGCGGGCGCGGCTTGGTCAATGGCCTTCTGCTCCCAGGGCGCAACGGAATTGCGGATCGCTTCGAGCCGGGTGAGCTTGCGCCCCATCTCGTTGACCTCGGCCCTGATCTGGTTCAGCAGCTTCGCATGGGCCTGCTTGCCAATATTCGGATCGGCGGTCAGCGACTGAAGACGCTCCGCGTTGCGTGATACGTGGGTGGCGTCATACTCGAGCGTGGCCAGCAGTCCCCTCGCCTCCCGGGAGTAGTCCCACTGGTGGCTCCCGGCGGCCGCCCCGATCGCCGGCAACAGGGCGATTCCCGCGGCCGCCATCCCGCACAGCGTCAAGTCTTTCACGAGACTCATTGTCTTTCTTCCTTTCCGTACTGTTGGATGTTCTCCGTCCCCGTCCGGCAACTACCCCCGCAAGAGTATTTCCGAACTTTATTTCAGGGGAAGCGCCGCGGCCTTCTACGAGATCACGCCTTTGCGCACCGCGTAGAGAATCAGTTCCGGCACGCTGTGCAGGTTCAATTTCTGAAGGATGTTGCTGCGGTGCGTTTCCACCGTGTACAGGCTCAGATTGAGAATGGCGGCAACCTCTTTGTTGGTCTTGCCCTCGGCCAGCATTTGCAGAATCTCGCGTTCACGGGTGGTCAGCAACTCGTAACTGTCCTCCACCTCGCGCTCCTGCATTTCGCGCATGTAATTCTCAACCAGCATTTTGCTGATCGCGGGACTGAACGAAGCTTTGCCTTCGCTGACGGCCCGGATGGCGTTGATGAGGTCGTACTCGGCGGAATCCTTCAGCAGATAGGCTCGCGCGCCCGCCTTAAGCGCCCGGAACACGTAGCTCTCGTCGGCATGCATGCTCAGGAAAACGATGGCCGTTTGCGGCGACTTCGCTGCGATCTGACGCGCAGCCTCGATGCCATTCAGTTGCGGCATGGCCACGTCCATGACGACCACGTTGGGCTTGTGCTGTTCGGCCAGTTCCACGGCCGCCCGTCCATCCGAGGCCTCGCCGACGACGGCGAAGTCCGCCTGCCCCTCCAGCAACAGGCGCAGTCCTTTGCGGATTACGGTATGATCGTCCGCCAGAACGATGCGAATCGGATTCATGCTCCTAACCCCTGTGTGGCGTGTTGCTCGCGGCCGAGGGGCAGAATAATGGACAGCAGCGCACCCTGCCGCGGCTGCGACTCCACGCGCAGAGTTCCTCCCAGGTTGCTCACCCGCTCGGCAATTCCCACCAGCCCCAGCCCGCGCTGCCGGCGAGGGTCGAAACCCTTGCCGTCGTCCTGGATCGTGAGCAGGATTCGCTCCGCCTCCTGCCGCACCCTGACCCGCACCACCCCCGCCCCGGCGTGGCGCGAGGCGTTGTGCAACGCCTCCTGAACCACCCGGTAGACGCAGGTCTTGTGCTCTTCCGGCAGGTTGTCAGAGATTTCTTCGGTGGTCACTTTCACCCGCATGCCCGTCCGCTTGGAGACTTCCCGCGCCTGCCACTCCAGCGCGGGCACCAGGCCGAAGTCGTCAAGCATGGAAGGACGCAGCAACAGAGCCATGTTGCGCACCACGCTGACACAGTTTTCGACCAGGCGCTTGATGCCGTCCACTTTCGTCGAGAGTGCGCCGGCGGAGCCGGAGCGGATGGCCGCGGAAAGATTGCCGAGTTCGACCAGCACCGCCGACAGCGCCTGCCCCACCTCATCGTGCAACTCGCGGGAGATCGAACGGCGCTCGTTTTCCTGCGCCTCGACGAGACTTGCCGAGAGCCGCTTGAGCTCGGCCCGCGCGGTGGCGATCTCCCGGTAGCGCAGGTCCGCCTCCGCCTCAAGGTGCAGGATGCGGCTCATGCTGAAAAAAGCCAGCAGCATCCCGAGTCCCGCCGTGAGGCCGATAGTGATCAGCAGGCGGCGCTTGAGCCGGGCGAAGATATCCGCCGCGCGCCGGCCTCCCGCGTTCAACTGCGATTCGTTGATCGCCCCGATCTGGCCGGCAATCCGGAGCATGGCCCGGCGCCTGGGAAAGACCTCGTCGCGCAGAAAGATGTGCCCCCGCTCGCGTCTCTGGGCCCGGTCCCAGCGAAACACGGGCTCGATCGTCTTCCAATACGCGGCGAGGGAGTCTTCCAGGGCGCGGAATGGTGCGGCATCCTCGGGGCTGAGGATGCGCCGGTAGCCGCCAAGCGCCGCCTGCATGTCCTGGCGCAGGCGCATCAATTCTTCAAGATGGGCTTCCGCCTTGAGCGGGTTGGGTTCGAGCAGGTAGTCGCGAAGGTCCGTGCCGGAAAGGTACAGATCCGTACGGATGGCGTCCAGCGCCTGGTCGCGAGCCAGAAAATCGCGCCGGATTTCCTCGTTGCCCGCCCGAATCGCGTGCAGCGCCCTGACCGCGTCGAACCCCGCCGACGCCATCAGCGCCAGCAGGCCGCCGAAGCCCGCAATCAGCACGACGCGGCTGCTCGCGGCACGAGCCCGCCGCCCCTCTTGGCCGGCTTCCGGGTTCACTACTTGAGTAGACTTGCCCGCCGGCGATTTCGTTACTTCCCTCTCTGGCTGCTACGGAGCCGTAATCCGGACGGCGCCCAGCCGGTAGCGGCGGTGGCCATCGTCACCCGGCAGCGGCAGAGCGATGCGTGGCGTGCCCGTGGCCGTGCCCACCGAAACATACACGTCGTAGGAGCCCGGCTTCAGAATATGGGCCGGGGGAAGCGCGAAGGTCACCAGGGGCTTGTCCTCCTGAGGGAAGCTCTGAAAGTCCCGCCGCTCGATCGCTTTGGCCTTTCCCGGCGGACCCACGGGCAGTTCCCGCACCTCGAAGTCCTCATCGACGAATACGCCGGCGATGCCGCCCTGCGCGTCCTTGAGCGTGATGGCGGGATGACCGCCCGGCAGGCACGGGGCCACCCCCGCGTTCTTCCAGCGATAGCCCACCGTCAGCTTGCCGCCGGCGGGTATCTCGGAAGGCCAAGAAGCCTGCTCCAACTGAAGCCGGTAGCCGAGCCGCAGGTTGACGCGGGCGATAAGCTCACGGTTGTCCTTCAGAAACTCGCGCGGATACCAATGCACGGTGGCATAGCTGGCGTGGTAGTCCTCGACAGCTTGCAGAAACAGGTGACCGTCGCCCCATGCGCCGCGCTGCTTCGAGCTGCCGTAGTGCTCGCCCTCGAGGATCACCAGCACGCGCGGCCAGAAATTGTACGCCAGGTAAGCGTGATAGTAAGCCTTCTCGCCGGCCTGCACCAGGATGCTGTCGTCGCGTAGTCCGAGCCCCTGGTCGCGCGCGTAACCGAGCCCCTCCAGTCCCCGGCCCTGAATGGCGAAATCATCGTTGGCCACCAGCAGAGTGCGCTTGAAGTGCTTCTTGTGGAGGTCGATGTGGCGCCGGATGGTCGCCGCCGAGTAGGGGATGCGTGTGCTGGCGGCGGTGTGCCCCTCGCCCCAGACGCCGAACGAGCCCACATCGATGAAAGCCACGTCGGGGTTGCCGTCGTAGCGCGCCGCGGCGGCGGCCAGAAAATGGTCGAGCTTCTCGAGGAAAACCGGATCGTCGAAATCCGGCTCCCAGACCGGCGCGGCGGGGTCGAACTGCCCCGGCGCCCTGAGATGGTAGCCTTTGGCGCCGGCTTTCTCGACCCAGCGCGGCGTGGCGTACGCCTCCGACGGCCTGCCTTCCGACGTGCTGAACCGAAAGGCCACCTGTTTTCCCTTAGCCACCCACTTCTGCATGGGCGTGTCCACAATGGGCCAGTTGAACTTGCCCTCCTCGGGCTCCAGGTACGACCAGGCCAGACGGATATAGACCGCGCCCACCCCTGGAAACTCGTCCACACCGTCCGAGGGCGACAGATCCACCGTATAGCGCCGGATATCGTTGTCGTAGTGGTGGAACATCCACCCCATGCCGGGATTGACGAGAGCAGCGCCGGTGTCGCCGGGATTGACCACCGTGCGCACCGGTTGCGCAGCCATCACCGTGCAGGCCATCAGGAAGAAGAAAAGAAAACGTCCCATGGAGTCTTACGTTACACCAGAACGCCGCCATCCAGGGTTTGCTTCAAGACTTACCTGTTGCATTAGCTAAGTCAATCTTCAGTAACCCAAGTCCTCCGCTACAGTGACCTTCTGGCCAAGTTCGAAGAGGTCGACCAGACCGAACGAGCGACCATGTTGTCGCAGCCATCCTCGACGACTGCCCAATCCGGGCTACTCGGGAAAGTAGCCTTGTTTGGCTCGGAGCCGGTAGTCTTTCAGACCGGCGACCGAGACGTCGATCCGGCGCCACGCATCGTCGCTTTTCGGCGCGGGCTTGTACGCCAGCATATACGTGTAAGCGAGTTGTTTGGCGATTTCCCTGAACACCTCACCTATCTGCACCGGCTTCTTAATCCGGTACGTCGTCGCACCGGTGACTTCCGCGATACGCTTCAACTGTTCCAACAACGGCTTAGCAGACAAGGCTTCGCCTTGCGCGACGGTGTAAACGGGAACGCCTACCTTCCGCGCCCGGCTCGTGGCAGAAGTCAAATTCAGCACACTCGAGTTATCGTCTCCGTCGGTAAAAACGACTATCGTCTTCTTGCCTCTGCGGCTGGAGATCTCCCTAGCCAGTTGCGCAATGGCATCGAACAGGGCGGTTCGGCCGAAGGCGCGTGTCCGAAGGATGGACTGTTTGGCCGCAGCTTTGTCGGTGGTGAAATCCTGCAGTTGCACCAGTGAGTTGCTGAAACTGTAAATGGCGACCGCATCGCGCGGGCCAAGTTCATCGAGGAACCGAAGTAGGGCGGTTTTCAGGAAAGGCAGCGCTCTCGCCATGCTGCCTGTAGTGTCCAATAAGAGCGCACAGGAGAGCGGCATTCCTCGGGACTCGAAGGCCACCACGTCTCTGGGCTGGCCGTCTTCTCGTATCTGGAACTGCTCTTGGGTCAGGTTGTCGACCTGGCGGCCCTTGCGGTCAAAAACAGTAACGTAAACCTCCACAAGGCGGACATCCGTACGGATGGTAAAATCCTGTGCGTGGGAAGGCATTCCCACGCCTGCCAGTACACCCAGCAACGCCAATGGGGGCGCCAACTTCATTGTTTCGCAAGGACGACCTCTACCACGTCGTCGCCGATCTTTGAAAACGCAATCAGAGCCGAGCGCCAATCGCGCAGGTCATCCACGTGCAAGCGGCTGTAAACCTGCCGCGCAACCGGTTCAGCCAGCGCGCCGAAGGCGGCGGCTGGTATTCCGACTGCATTCATCCAGTCCGCCAGATACAGTTTGAATTCAGCCACACGCTGCGCGATCCGATCCGGCATGAGGTATCGTTCGAATTCCTCATAAGGTGCCTGCTCAGCCAGATGCGGATGAGTGCAAGACGTGAGGGCGGTTTGTACCGCTCCCAGCGTTTGCAGTCGCTCCAGATCACCTGTCTTCAACTCTTGCCGCAGTCTGGATAAGGCCGGGGATTGCCAGGCATCTTTCTGATGGCTCTCGACATACCGACGCCCAAGATGGTACAGGTCGTTCAGCGTGGCTGCGCTCCAGGCCAATGGCCATTGTCTCGCCGCAATTCCACTCAGCAGATCGCGCCTTCGCGCCGGCGATAGCAAACCCAACGTGCTCCGGGCCAGTTCGTCCCTGAGTTCAGGGCTTATTGCCGATTCCACGATCCACTCGCGCGCGGTACGCACAAGCAGACCGAAACGACGCAAGTCTCCGTCGGTCAGGCTCCGGTGATCGGATGCGCGCAGCGCAGCCATTTGCGCCGAGAACAGGTCCTCGGCATTGTGGGGTACCTGTTTGGAACCCATGACCGCGGCTTGCCCTACGGCGAGTGGGAAGTCCGCGAACCCACCGATGAAAAAGCTGCCGGCCCCCTCGCTCAAAGGCCGCAGGGCTGAGAACGGGAACAACTCTCCACCCTCCAGTCCCCTGGTGGAAAACCGGTGTTTGCGGAGCAACAGTGCGTCGTCGGCGACAAGGAGGTCGTCCGAACTCAGAAACCGGGCGTAGATCAACCCGGAAAGCGCCCAATTCACCTGTGGGTTGATCTCGGCCAGTATGTCCTTGGAGAGCTTTTCCAGGTCCTTGGGGTCCACTCTTTTCTTTTTGGTGAACTTCTGCCCGGCTTTGGCGACGACCTGTGCCAGGCGACCCGGGTGAAAAGCTTCCAGATCGTCCTTGAGTGATCCCTTCACCCTGAAAACCTTGGGGATTTCAACGGTCAACAGCTTGTTGCGGTTTTCATCGATAATCTGGACATGCTGGGTTGAAGCCTTACCGGACCGCAGCGCCAGAGCCGCATCGTAGATTCTCAGCAACGGACCCAGCGGCGTGACCTTCTGCATCTGGATCACCTTCTGGTATGCTGTGCGCCGCATTGTACCGACATCGACCCTGAACACTCTGTTATTCAACTCAAAGCTGCTCGTCGGCACGGAGCCCAGCAGGAGATCGCGGATCGCTTGATCGGCGTCAGCGCCGGGTTCGGCGCCCGCGGCCGCCAAGATCTGGCGCAGTGCATCGAGCGACGCTCTAGTCAGATCGGAGCGATCTGCGGCTTTGGCAAACCGCTCGGTCACCCCTCGAAACAGTTGGGCGGCCTTGTCACTTGGCAGGGCATTGGCCTGTTGACCCAGACATAGCAACTCCACCAGCGAGTGCCACTGTCCCAAAGCGCTATTCAACATCCCCGGGGCATACGTCCGCAGCGCCTCGCCGAAGGCAAAGAACTGCGCGAAATCAACTTGCTGAAGTCCGGTGAGCGTGGCGAAATACGGGTACACGGGCTCGTATTCAGCGTAATGCTGAGCCAGCATGAGCGCAGAGGCTTCGTCCATGGGCTCCTTGCGATGGCGGTCGATCCTGACCACCGCAAGAAAATTGTCCAGTTCAGAGCGGTTCAATTGCCTATTCTTGTATCGCGTTCTTGCCAGGCGGAGCAGGATCTCGTCCTCCACGTCCGGAGCGACAACTTTCTTGAGCTTCCGGATCATCTTGGCGGTCTTCGCCAAGGAGGAAGCGCCCCCCTTCGCCACCATCCAGACCTCCGGGCTGCCGGGGAAATCCACATGACCGCCGTCGTCCAAAGGAACCTCGCGCAGGAATTGCGCAAATGAGCCTTCCCGGATATGCGCATCCCCGCCGCGGTCGAAGTCGGGAGACTCGCGAAATAGCTCGTAAAACCGGGCGAGGCGAGCGGCGCTCTGGGTGAAAAAACTCTGGTGCGGTGCGTCCAACTGCAAAAGCGTAGAGAAGAATGCGAGCGACCGGCCGTCATCTTTGTCGAGCAGGGCCTTCAGAAACCGGGGATTGTGCGGAGCGGTGCCGGTCAGTTTCGTCCAGAAAGGCGCAGCCCGGCTACCGCCCGGCAGGATGATACCGTTCGTGCCGGTCGCCAGTGAGGAGGCGTAGCGGTAGAGGAGGTCACAATACTTTTCGGCAAGGCTTCTCAGACCGACTCCGGACAGCAGAGCCGCGGCTGTCTGCTCATCCACCGAACTGAGAGCGAGGTAAGTCTGCGCCAGGCGGGGGTCCCGCACCAGGGCTTCAGGCAAGCCACCTGGCAAGTTCTCTTTCGGATAGAACTCCTCGCGCCAGATCTTCTCGCCCAGCGCCACACTGGCCCACTCAAATCGGATCTCAAACTGAAATGGCTTGCTGGCTTCGAGAGCTTTCTGCATGCCCACTTCATCGATGGCGAGCGCAGAGGTGGTTTCGTGTGCTCGCGCCTGCGAGAGCTTCTCGGCTGGCAGTAGCTGCGGCTTGTTCCCGGAGTACTTCACATTCCAGCCGAGCAAGCCGAGAATCCGCTCGCTCTCCCGCCTCGAAGTCTTGTCGGCCAACGACAAAGTCACCTGGATTTTCCCGCCTGCTGGGAGGCCTGCCTTCACCAGGCTGCTCAGGCGAGTGAAATAGTCACGCACACCTTCGATGTACGAAGCAGCTTCCTTCTTATTGGCCGCGCGGGTGTGCTGCACAACGGCGCGGCAGTAGTCGCCCAGGAACTGGTGCGGGTCGGGCTTGGGCCGCCCGTGCGCGATGAACGAGAGCGCGTCGAGCCCTCCCCTAATCCAGATTCTGCCGGCGTCTGGAGCGGGCGTGAGACCGGAAGCCAACAGCTCGTTGTGGCCAAGCGCCCGTAGTTGCAAGCCGAACCATTCCGCCTCCTTCGTCTTGCCGTCCCTCAGGGCGACTTTCAGCCCACGTTTCAGTGCCTGCACTCTTTCCGGTCCTGCGACGGAGACCTTCTGGAGTGCGGTCGCCAGTCTGACGTATGCTCCCGCGGCGTCGCGCCCGTAACAGTCTTCGCTTTCAGCCGACTTGCTAATCAGGCCCACATCGTCGAACGAGGCTGCCGCTTTGCGCAAAGCATCGCGCGCCCGGGTTACATCTCCGAGCGCCTCCAGTGCACTGACGCGCACCAGTTGCAGCCGCGCCGATGCCGGAGCCGCTTTGATCCCTCCCTCGGCCACCCGCAGCGCACCCTCCTTGTCGCCGTGGGCCAGCAGCAACCGCGCTAGTGAATAGTACCCTAATTCAAACTTCGGTGCAGCTTCCAGCGTGTTTTGCCACAAGGTGACCGCCTCGTCCGTTCTCCCGAGCTTTTCCAGAAAACCCGCATAAGTGGCACGAGTTTCGGCCTCCGCCGGCAGCTCGGCTAAGGCTTGTTGCACGTGTTTCAATGCAGCTCGGTTCTGCTGGTGTTCCAGGTAAAGCCGGATCAGTTGGGTACGCCGCTCCAGATGGCCTCCTCCCAGCTCGATCCCGCGCTCCATCGATTCGGCTCCACCCAACCAGTCGCCGAGTCTTAGGCAGATGTCCGCGCGAAGAAACCACAGGGGCTGGTTCCCCCGATTCACAGCGAGACTCTCGTCGAAGAAATGCAGTGCAGCGCGACTATCGCCCCGCTTCAGGCGGATTCGCCCGAGAAGTTCGGCCACAACCGCACTCTGTGGGGCCAGCTCCCGGGCACGCTCCAAAGCTTGTTCCGCGTCCGCCAGTTGCCCGGCCTCGAATTGCGCACTTCCAAGCTGGGCCCACAAGGCCCCGTCGGCAGGCTGGAGTTGCACGAGATGAGCCAGAAGAGCAGCGGCCGCTTTCGGATCGTGCTGCCGGCTAAAGAACTCCGCGCCCAACGACAGCGCCTCGGAGTCTCGCGGATTAATGGCAAATGCTTGCTCCAAGGCCGCTCGTACGCGAATGGCCTGTTCGGGGGAGAAGTCCTTCCCGGAAAGCGCGCGGCGAATTGCGGCTACCGCCTGCCGGAGTTCTGCATACCGCTCGGGAGTAGGGAGTTGCGCCCCGACCGCCACCGAAGCGGAGGACACTTCCGATACCGGTGTCCCATCCCGGCGCAAGAACGTGGCGCGGTAGAGATGGAACCCGCGCTCCGGCCGCGTGGGTGTCCAGTTCAGTTCTACCCATTCTTGCCCGCTGGGATCCTCGGCGGCTTCGGCTAAGCCGGCCAGCATGCTCCCACCCGTCTGCCTCGCCACAGGCTCCAACACCCCCACGGCCGCTCCGAGACTCCACACGAGGATACGCACCCGCAGTGCACGGAAACGGGCCGAAAGAAATACGGGCACGTATTCCGCCAAACCCGGGTCCAACGGAGGCGGACGGCCTACCAGAACCACTGTCTTCCACTCGGTCGCAAACTGCGCCGCGCTCTCGGCCAGCACCGTATAAAATGCTTGGGGTGGGTCGACCGGAGAATTCGGACCATCGGGGATCTCCCGCAGGGCTGCCTGGAACTGCGCCGCCGCGCGAAACGGACCAGCAACCTGAACGTACCCTCGGGTCAAGAGGGCAATACGAAGACCGCGGGATCTGTTCACCGCCCGAAACAGATCCGTAAGGCCCACTTTGACACGCGTCATGGCTTCGGCATCCAGCGTGTCCGCAAGAACAACTACCGTCAATTCGGGTGACGGCTCCACTCTGACGTGCTGGACTGGGGCGGTCTCGGCATACGTCCTAACGCTGACGATATCTGTCGCTTCCGGGGCTGTCGTCCTCAGAAGCAGCGGCTGCGCCGAAGCGGCAGACACCCCGATTGCCAACGAGCCAAACACAGTCACACGCCAGTCAGGGCTGGGCATGTCGCAAAAGCCCCTCCAAGAGCACCCTCGACAAGCCCAATATACAGAAGCGCTGTCCCTGTGACAACTTGCGATTCGCACCCTCAACACCTGCCTGGCGGCATGATCGCGAAAGGGCCGACTCCACTACACCAGAACGCCGCACGAGATGGCCTCCGAAACATCCTGAATATCAATACCCGCAAATGAGGGGTGGTACTACCCTCAAAAAACTGAACTACTCCATAAGTATTAGACATTGTAGTGGATCAATAGTTCTGGTACACCTATACCATGGTCGTAAAGAGAGTCGTACCCTCCCCCACCCCAGACCGCGATATTAAGAAGGAACTCCAGTTCCTGTATTGGCGCCGGTCGGCGGTTGATTCCCTGATTCGCTCTCTCGAACAGTACAACCTTTCCAGGCCGAAAGCTGTCGAGATTCGAAAACGCAGAATCGCCTGACAGCCTGTCTGGGAAGCGGTGTTCCGAGCGCTGCTATCGATGCCCGGTTTGAATCCGATCCAATGATATAGTTCGGCTTATGGAGAATCGAAAGCTGAACGGCATTGGACTGGAGGTGTCCCGTGCATGTTTCGGCACGATGACTTTCGGGGCGCAAGCCAGCCCGGAGGCGTCGAGCCGGATGGTGGATGTGTGTCTGGACGCGGGCATCAATTTCTTCGACACCGCAAACGTATACAACAAAGGCGCTTCCGAGTCGATTCTGGGCCGGGCGTTGGGTAAGAGGCGTTCCCGCGTGGTGCTGGCCAGCAAGGTGGCTGGCAAAATGGGAGACGACCCGCTGGCGAGCGGCCTCTCGAAGGCTGCCATCCTGCGCGCCGTCGAGGCATCGCTCAGCCGGCTCGGCACCGACTACCTGGACATTTACTACCTGCACCAGCCCGATTACTCCGTTCCCCTCGAAGAGACTCTGGAGGCAATGGAGGAACTGGTGCGCTCCGGCAAGGTGAGGCAGCCCGCCAGTTCGAACTATGCAAGCTGGCAGGTATGCCGGATGCTGTGGATTGCCGACCGGAACGGGTACACCCCTCTGAAAGTGACCCAGCCGATGTACAACCTGCTGGCGCGCGGCATCGAGCAGGAGTACCTGCCGATGGCGAAGGAACTGGGCGTCTCGACGGTGGTCTACAATCCCCTGGCCGGGGGGCTGCTGACGGGAAAGCAGCGCCGCGGGGAGCCGCTGCCGGGCACGCGATTCGACAACAACCGGCTGTACCTGGACCGCTACTGGCACGAGGCCCAGTTCGACGCCATCGAGGAGCTGGCCGGAGCCGCGCGGGCGGCCGGACGCTCGCTGGTAAGTCTGGCGCTGAATTGGGTACTGCACCACACCGCCGCGGACTGCCTGATTCTGGGCGCTTCCCGGATCGAGCAGTTGCAGGAGAACCTGCGGGCGCTCGGCGACGGCCCCCTGGCGCCGGAAACCCTGGCGGTATGCGACGCGGTGTGGCGGAAACTGCGCGGCGTGGCTCCGCAATACAACCGGTAGCCCGCAACGGGTGGGATCAGCCCTTGGCCACTGTTTTCACCCGGTCGACATACTTCAGGTTGGCGACATCAAGCCGGATCGTGTCGCCGGTCTTGATGAACTGCGGGACCATGATTTGAACGCCGTTCTCCAGCGTGGCGGGCTTGAGGGTGCTGTCCTGCTGCTGGTGAACGGGGGGCGCCGTATCGGCCACCCGGATCTCGACGATTTCGGGAAAAACGACGCTGACCGGCCGGCCCTCGACAAACTCGACCGGAAGGCGCATCTCGGGACGCAGGAAACGGGCCTGCGGTCCGATCACCGACTCGGAAACGCTGACCTGTTCGTAAGTGTCCGGATTCATGAAATAGCACTCTCCGGCGTCGGAATACAGAAAATCCATGGACTGCTTTTCGACCGGCACATCCTCGAGTTTGAGATCCGAGCGGAAGCTGTGCTCCCAAAGGGTGCCGGTGGTGAGGTTTTTCAGGCGGGCGTGATTCACGCCGCCCATCTTGCCCTGGCCGGGGTGGTAATCAGCGATCAGGACTTTATAAAGCTGGCCCTCGTGCCGGATGGCCATGCCGGCACGGAGTTGCGATGCCAACACCATACAGGTTTCTCCGGTGAGTCAATGATACTTCAGAAAACCAGGATTACGCGAAGGGCCAGACCCGCTCGACGGTGCCGCCGAGAATCCAGCGTTTATCCTCGGCATTGAGAAACTTCATCTCGTCGCGCACCAGAGCAAGAGCCTTGGCATAGCCGCAGTAATTCTCGACCAGCGGCCAGTCGGTGCCCCACATCAGGCGCCTGGGGCCGAAGGCGTCGTAGAGGCGCTTGACCTGGGCGAGCGAATCCGGATAAGGGTAGGGCTGCCGGGAAAGCGACCAGGTGTGCGAGATCTTGACGAACACCTTAGGGAAGCGCTTGAGGGCAATCAGCTTGTTCAGCTCCCCGGGCTGGTCCAGGGGGCTGTCGGCCATGTGGTCGATGACAACGGTCAGATCGGGGAAGCGGCCAATCAGCGCCGCGCAGTCCGGCATGCGGGTGACCGGCGCGAGGATGGTCATCGGGACCCTTAACTGCTCGCAACGCTTCCACAACGGGGGCATGAGCGGCCCGCGAATCCAGTCGCCGGAAGGACCAGCCGCCGGGCTGATGCGCACACCCCGGAAGCCCTGCTCCTCGACCAGACGGGAGAGGTCGTCGGGCGCGCCGGGGCTCTCCGGGTCGACGCGCGCCACACCCTGGAAGTATTGCGGGTATTGCTTGAGGACATCGGCCAGGTAGCGGTTATCCCAGCGGTAGTAAATTACCTGGATGATGACGGTTTTCTCCACGCCGTTGGCCCGCATTAACTCGAGCAGCATTTCCGGCGTAGCGTCCTTCTCGGGCGGCTTGGCGGTTTCCTTGGCCCACGGATAGCGCGGGTCCTTCTTCCAAACGTGAACGTGCGGATCGATGATCCGGAACTTCTTCGCGGGCGCGGCCAGGGCGGCGGCTCCGGACACCAGTTGGCGGCGCGTAATCGGGCCAGACATAAGCAAGAGTCTAGTTCATTTTCGATCCGTAGGGCGGCGGACCCGCCGGCTCCACAGTCCAGTCGCCCGGACTCAGCCGCACGCCGGCAATCAGCTCGGAGCCGAGCAGAATGCGTTCCGGGCCCCGCGCCGAGGGACGCAGGCGGTAAAGCCAGTTCTCGTCCACCGTGTACCATTCGGGAAATTCGTTCAGCCGGACATAGTTCTTGTCGAAGTTCAACACGCGCTTGTGGCGGGCGTAATCAAACTGAATGCGGCCGCTCCAGTTCGCGGGGGCGGCGACGCTCAGATACAGACGCTCGCCCGAACGCGCAGCGCCCACGCGCACCCCGGGCGCCCAGTGGTCCGGCCGGCAGCCCAGGCTCTTGTAAAGGATGTACAGCATGGCGGTGCGATTGAAGTTGCCTTCGCCGTACCAGTTCTCGATCAGCCCGGAAGGTTTCTGCATGGCCAGCATCACTTTCATTTCGGACTCGATCCAGTCGAGCGCCTCGGGTACGGGTTCGCGGGCGGCCAGGTAGATGGCGCTCTCGATGGAGTCGGCGTAGCCGTCGAAGGATCCTCTTTCCCAATCGTAGTTGCGGTACCTGGGCAGGCGGGAGAGCACGCGGCGCACACTCTCGCGGTAGCGGGTCTCGCCGGTAGCCTGATAGAACGTGTAAACCGCGCCGTAGACGTAGCCCCAGTTGTCGGAGAGGCCTGTATTGACCGGCTTCAGCGTGGCGGCATCCACTTCGTTGTAGAGCATGCCGTCCGGATTGGCGGATTCCAGCACGCGGTCGAGCATGCGGGCTACCACCGGGCGGTAGCGTTCCGCGCGGGGCGTTTGCCGGTACTGCTCCAGGGCGTAAAGCAACGTGAGCCCCACCACCGTTTCGTTGCCGTGATCGCGCAGGCGAAGCCTGCCGTCGCCGGTGTGAGCCTCGAAGTCCCACTTCGAGCTGGGCACGCCATGGTTGCCGGGCAGTACCTCTTCGATGTATGCATCCCCGATGCGGTGGGCCCATTCGCCGAAGCGGCGGTCGCCGGTCATGGTCATCAGGCGGACCAGGGTTTGCAGGTAATCGCCATTCAGCTCGGCATCGGACGCCGGCAGGTTGCCGAAACGGC